>Ga0058702_10000003_pt1 | contig 533159 bp, 482 predicted proteins | sample AgamicOrSfe_FD_83781 | JGI IMG/M metagenome (GOLD analysis project Ga0058702, IMG submission 83781) | Agave microbial communities from Guanajuato, Mexico - Or.Sf.e | ecosystem: Host-associated > Plants > Phyllosphere > Phylloplane/Leaf | place: Guanajuato, Mexico | collected 2012-05-30
AGAAGGAAGTAGGTAACCTATTTTCATTACATTGGTGCCCCCGAATCTTCTCACTCGTACTAATACCGCGCCAAGTTGGGCACGCCCACTATACTCATCAACAATGCTGGCATTGTGAATGGCAAGCCTCTTCTTTCGCTCGATCCGCAGGCCATAAAGCGTAACTTCAATGTCAACCTCGTCTCTCATTTCCACACCATCCAAGCATTCCTTCCCGGCATGCTACAACGCCGTGGCGGCGGCACCATCGTCACCATCTCTTCCATTCTGGGCCAGCTTGGTGCTTCGCATCTGTCGGACTACACCGCTGCCAAGGCAGGCTTGATAGCCATGCATACCTCTCTCAGACAGGAGATAGCAGCCATGACCAACTCATTGGAGGCTCCTCCAGGAGCTCAAAACATTCGAACCATACTTGTCAAACCCGGCCAATTGTCAACTCCTCTATTCGAAGGCGTAGAAACCCCAAGCAGCTTTTTCGGCCCCGTGGTTCCTCCTGTCTATTTGGCCAAGAAAATTGTCGAAATGATTGACGCTGGAGATAGCGGTGTCATAGCGGAGCCGTTTTATGCTCGCCACATTGAGTGGATGGCTGTGCTGCCTTATGGACTGCAAAGAATAGCCCGTTGGGCTAGCGGTGTTGACAAAGCCATGAGCGGATTTGGGAGGAGGTCATAAAGTCTGTAACACATGTCGTAATGAGACTTCGTATCATGTATCGAGCCAGCTCGCGGCACCCCAGATCGTCAGAACAGATGCGAGCACTGTAGCTCCCATTGCTTGATTTGACCAACCTGTCGTCTCTCCAACCGTCTTTGCAGTACCGAAGAGATTTCTGTCATCTTCCGTCGATGAGACCGTTGCCTCGGCGAGATCAATACCAGGCTTCGTGGCCCTTGGTGCGGTCAGATTTGCCTCTTCGAGAGCCTCATTTTGTCGGGCCATGATCTTCTTCAGCGCTGCAAGGTCGTTCTCCCATTCGGCGACAGTCTCCGCATTACTCTTTCCTTCGTCTACCTCTACACCCTGAACGTTTCCGAAAAAGTCTACGACCCTCCTCTTCCGCGCCTCAGACTCTCCTCCGTTGAACAAGTCGTAGCGTATACCTGCATCACTGTGTACCTTGACCGGATCGTAGCTATCGAATAGTTCTCCCAACGTGACATTACTGCTGGTGCTCGTGAGATGTGTCTCCAGAAACTCAAGGTTGTAGTATGTCCAGCGGTCAATAACAGCGACGCCAACATCCTGATCCGCATGATGACTGTACGAGCTCTGATGCAAAGCTGAAGAACCTGTCGCGATAATGTTTGGCGTGTAGAACTGTCCGTACATGGTGTTGGCTTGACAGGTATCGATCATGAATAGCAGTTCGTGATATCTTTTCTTCTCCCACATTTGCTCAAACGCGTCTGCCAAATCAAACGACGATATCTCTTCCGCGTCCTGGAACTTCAGAAACTCGTTACCTCCGTGGCCGGTCATGTAAATGAGAATGTTGGAACGTTCGTCGGTCATCAGTCTCTTGGAACGAGGGTAGTCCGCCGGCCAGCGATCCGTAAGCAAACGGATGAAGTTCTCGACTGTGACCTCATAGCCTCTGTAATCCACTTCGATACCTCCAATGCCTTCCTGCTCTTTGTCGTCGTACAAGTCCAGACCCCGTTCCTTGTTGTTGAAGACTGTGCCAGGAAAGGTATTGCGCGGGTTGCAAGCCATGTCGTCGGGGAGCATCAGGATGATTTGACTGTCCGGAATGCCCAAGCGCTTGACTGTACGATAGAACGAGAGTACATTGGCGAGATGTCGATAGTTGAACCAGAACCGGGATGTTGAGACCAGGACAGCCCAATTCGATGTGTGTGTCGCGGTGACCGGACCGAGCAGCGCAGCTGCAAACAGCCAGAGTAGCTGCAGATACAGCATATCTAACAAGTCTCACAAAATGTGGTTGCAATATATGTATGTCAGATGTGTATAATCACATAGATGCCAATAGGGGAATTACCTTCCTTGAGCTTGGCAAGTGCCAAGCCTCATGTGAAGTCCCTAAAACGACGACAGTTCATGGAGACACAGGTCGAAGGAGGAAGATTGTGAGTACTACTTGGAGCACGAGCTTCTGGGTGGAAAAGGCGATACCTTGGCCGACACAGCACGATATTATTTGATCATCGCGGACCAATGAACTTTGTCTTATACAGAAACTAATAAGCTAAAACCAGAATGGCAGCACGTTCGATTGTGCAAAGGATGTCGCCTCTATCATCCCATGATTACGCTGTCCTCAACACGCAAACGCGCATGATCCAGCGCTCACTGCGGCAACAGGCTTGCAAATATAGCCATATCGTCCCTAGCCCTGGGTTCCCGCTCAAGGATATCGCGCATGTTGCGCAACATGAGATCCTCCATTTGTCCTTGTGAAGCCGTAACCAATTGCGCGACAACAGGTGCATCTGCGTAGGGACCGAGAGCCTGTTGAAGACGAGCTTGAAGGGACGGTGGTTCATACTGAGCTTGGGGAATGCTAGGTTGTCCAAAACCGCCTATATTTGTTGGTAAGTTGTATGGATTTGGTGGAAGTCCACCTGGTCCAAAGGTCTGACCGCCGCCTTGACCTTGATCAAATGGAGCTCCTGCGCGAGGAAAGGCAGGTGACTGTGCGGCAATAGGGGAGCCTGCTGGTCCCGATAATGATTGGCGCAAGTGTGGTGGCAGAACATTGTAGTCCGTAGGTGTCTGCGTCACATCCTGCTCGGCCATCGAGTCCCAGCTTGCTGGTTTGTTGACGACATATGTAACAAGCAACATCCTCTCCTTGACAGGAAACTCGAGACCAACGTGGTCGAGGAGTGGAATGTGTGGAGGTGGAACATCGCCAGGCGCCACAGGTGATATGTACAGATCTTTGACCAGTTCAGAGGTTCCATGACCTTTGTTTGCTACGGCATACTTTCCTCGGCTGGAGAAGTACTCAAAAAGTCCATCGAAAGCAGTACGGTTGTCGTAAGGTGTCAAAGCATGGACAGTGACGTCTGACTTTTTGCTCCATTGTAGCCCGCAAAGGTAATCGTCTGCCTTGGCTTTGGCAATACGACCTTCAATCTCAAGCATTTCGGGAAGGAATTTGTTCCAAGGGACGAATTGACTGAAGTCGTTGCCTGCGACGAATCTTCCAGTTGCAATGAAGTCAGCAAGACCAGGCTGAACAATCCTACCTCTCCAGACGATGCTTGGGTCACTGGAGTCGAGATCGTGAGGCGAATATTCATCGCCATCATCGGCCAGTAATCGGTCAACATCCGCATCGTGGGTTTGAGTTCTTTCTTGCTTTGGTGCCGAGCTTGTTCTTCGAGGTGGTTGGAATGGACGTCCGTCGTTGTCTGGCGTTTGTTGCGTCTTGGCCCACACATTGTTGATATCAAACTGTGATGAGGTCCGTCGATCGGCGGCAGAAGAGTCGTTTGCGGTGGGAGAGCCAGCAGTATGGGCTGGAGTACTAACATTGCCGGTTCCATCGATGGCACCTTCCTCTCTTTGTCTCACCGGCTCAGTGGTGTAGACCGAATCGACCGTTGATCCGAGATGGCCATCATCGACGTATTCTTCTCCTTTGTGTGTGCGACGTACCCTTGGCCCGTCATCTTCTTTGAGCATTGTCGACTGCTTCTCCGCTTCTTCCTTCAAAACCGCTCGTTGTTTCTGCAATTCCTCACTGGCCATCTCTGCAGATGGCATGGTCGAGAGTTCGGCCGCTGTGAGAGAACCGTGGAGAATGCGACTTAACAGCTCTGGGTTCTTCTTGACATTGGCAAGAATTGCTCGGAATTGTTCGCCGTATTTGGGCGTTTTGTTACCGCCCGGCTCGGAATGGTTCATGAATAGCTCATATTCGATTCGGGATGCATGGTGTCTGCCCAAAGATTCTGACGTTTCGCCATCAGGAATTCGAAATTGTCCTGATTTACTCTGATCCTTGACGCCTTGCACTACCAAGGTCATCAAAGCCTGTGCAACATTGCGTCTCTCATTCGGCAGGTCTTCAATCTCTACCAATGCAGTTTGCGTATCCTTGCTGGCTTTTGTACTCGATTTTCTTCTCTTATCTGCTCGAGAGGCGCTTGCACGCTTGGGTTCATCTTGGGAGGTCTGGGCGCCCGTCTCGGAGGATGCCTATGTCATTCTTAGTCGCTTGTAGCTGATCGCTGGTTTGTGATATCGTTGACTTACCTGAGGCGTTTCCTCTTCGAATTTACGCTTGGTTCCGGAACCTTGAGAGGTTGGAGGGGCCGGACTGCTTGACGCAGCGACTGTACTTTCTGGCTTGATGTTGCTGACTCTGCCGCGTTTGTTGTTCTTTGCAGATCCTTTCTTGCGACGCTTGGCCTCTTCCTGTCGTTCCAGCCAGATCGGCTCGCCTTTTGCAATTGCAGCCACGAGCTCCTGGTGGGCCTCTGGCTCACATTGTTCACAATAGTAGTTCTTAGGCTCATCTTTCTTGGTAAAGATTCCAACGCAGATACTGTGCTGCCAGACGTTACACCTTTCACACTCGATGAATTCCATACCCTCGACATCGTCCACGTTATGTCCACAGACGCAGCGTATAATCTCGCCTGACTCATCGGCCTCCTCTTCTTCTTCTGGTGTCTGCTCTACATTGTTATTCTTTCCACCTTTCTTTGCTGCTCCCTTGCGCTTTTGGGTGGTGTCCTTTTGGGTAATTTCTTTGGGAGTAGGTTCCGGTTCGGCGTTTTTGTGTTGGCCTTTGGTCGCGCGACCGGATCGACGTGGTTCGTCTGCTAGGACGTGCAATTAGTCTTTGTTTGATGTGAAGCTTGGTCGCGCATGGCAAGGTGTTGCTATGCCATGACTAGGTGGGTGTGAGGTTGCTTACCGGCCATGATATGGATGTCTCAGTGCCTGAAAATCGTCACGAGATTGAATATGGCAGCAATGCGGACGCGTTCGGACGAGGCAGCGACTCAAACTACACTACAGTACACGAGTGATATTTGACGAGAATAAAATGCGCCGTCTAAGATCAACCGAGATAGGCTCGCGAACAAGAGGATGCAATCGAATCTCGAGACAACGTCCAGGACTAGACTATCCTCCAACTTTTCAATAAGCTGAATTGCGATTCCTGCAATCTACGCAGCAGGGTATAATCGTCGTTGTCCGCGGTTGTCGCATACAAGAATCGGAGTGTGAGCTTGCGCGTTCGCGACGTTTGCGTGTCGCGTTTTCGGGTCAATTCAATGCTCGCTGAAAGCAGGCAGGGAATTGATGTGATAATGTCGAGTAGGTGAATATTCGACAACAATGAGCATTGCCCGCTTTCCTGCGCGCGTGAGGTCGACAATTGATGTGGGTATGTGAGGTGGGTGGACTTGCGGAGAGAGATGCGAGCTGCAATATGAAGTTCTTGCCCAAGTTTGGAACTCAAGAGAACGATGTAACGGATTAGTCAGCCTTCCTTCCCCACATGCAAGTACAACATTTCCTCCAACGGGTTGCCATATGTACCAGTGCGTCACTCTTTAGTTGTCAACAGAATCACTTTGCGACAACAGTAGCTATTGCCTCGAAGGAATCGGTTTCTTGCGAAGAAGAACAGCATAGCCATGGCTGATGCGCGAGCTTTGTTACGAAGCCAGAGGGAGACCAGGCGTATCAACCATCCACATGCTTCATATACTGGATCTGGAAGACTACTATGCACCGTTTGCAATACGACTATCAAATCTGAGCAATTCTGGCCCAACCATTTGAAGAATCCCGATCATGCTGCTCGGATACAGAAATTGCAAAGTGCTTCAACGGCACAGTCAAATAAGAAACGCAAGGTCGACGACGACGATGATGCATCGGACGTGGAAGAGGGTAGGAAGAGAATAAGAGCTACGGACGTGGTTGTGGAGGAACCTAGGACAACGAAGTCGGTGACGGAGGAGGGGTCGAACGGCCAAAAAGAACTTGCGACCACAAATGCGACCGTGACAGATCGGGTGGAAGACAATGTCGCGTCAGTTCCAGCCATGGCAGCATCAGTCGAAGAGGAAGACGCGGAGTGGTTAGAATTGCAAAGAGCGATTGATTCAACGAACGTACCAAACTCGAAGCCGTCATTGACCGCCTCGGCGACAATCTCGGCCGCTGCAATGAGCGCAGAGGAAATTGCAGCACAAGCTCGAGAAGAACAGAGCGTTCAACGTGGGAGAAGAGATGAGGAACTTGCAGGAGAGAAAGAGGATGCAGTGAGGGCACTTCAAGATGAGTTCCAGGAAATGGAGGAGTTGGAAGACCGCGTGAGGAGGTTGAGAGAGAAACGCGAGGCTCTCAGGGCAGGCAGGAAGGAAGACATGTCTGGCTCGGATATTACTGCGACCAACGACACGGCTACAGCTACTGAAGAAGTCACAACAGGCGACAAGGCCGAGGTGCATGGATCTATTGGGGAAGCAATTGAGACAAATTATGGTGGTGGGGTCAAGGAAAATAGTGAGGAAGATGACGACGACGACGAGGATGAAGATCTTGATGGCTGGACATTTGGTGTACGCTGAAGACTGGTCATTGCTCCCAGTTTGATTTGATTCCCTGGTGCTCCTGGAAGTATCGTGCCGAGCGTGCACGGAATGGAGAGTCTCAACCATGGCCACATTCCTCGAGGACGCGACATCCCTCGCCAGACACGCCACAACGAGATCAGTATCAATGTCCTTATTATCGATCTTATTCAAGCCTCAATCTCGCATCCTTCGATCTGGTTGAACATTTGTTGGTACAAATCATGTTCAATCAGCTCTTATGGTTTCTTGCGTTGTGCCAGCAGATTGCTTCACATGAACTTTCGCTTGGTGCAACCAAGGGACGCGTTTATAGGCCGCAACCATTCTCGAGCCCCGCTCCGTTGGTCTATACCGACAACGTTGTTACTCTGTCCAGAGTCGACAGTAAATCACCAAATGCGGCTCTTCACCAAGCGATCAGACGAGGTGCCAATACCGACAGATTTGTGTCGAGGCTGAAGGTCAGTGGCTACAATTTCAATTCAAGATCCATGCTGACCATGAGTAGAGCGGCAATGTGAGCCTGTTTGCAGCAGAAGGCGGATCGCTCTTTCTCGCCAAAGTTTCCGTTGGCACGCCTGCACAATCATTCTCATTAGTGCTGGATACTGGCAGTTCGGATACCTGGATTCCCCTGGCAGATTTTACCTGCTTGGACGTCTCAACAAGTGATGTAGTAGCACAACCAAACTGCGAGTTCCCGAGGTTCTACAAACCAACATCATCTAGTCTGTCAGTGATACCAAACACGAACTTCAACATTTCCTATCAAGATGGAGAGTATATTAATGGTATCATGGTCAGAGAGACCGTTTCTGTTGCAGGAATAGCGATCAAGCGTCAAGAGATGGCTTTGGCTACAGAAACAGCGTGGTACGGTGACGGATATTCATCTGGACTTATGGGTTTCGCATATCCATACCTGACAAATGCTTATCCTGGAAAGAATGCTTCAACCGACAATCCGAGCGATTACATGCCGTATAATCCTCCGTTCACCTCAATGTATGAGCAGAACGAGACAGCGAGTATGTTTTCGTTGGCTTTGAACCGACAACCAAGCACAGCACCTCCTGGTGCGGTCAGTGGTGGATACCTTGCGATAGGTGGCCTTCCGAACATCCCGCATTCCTCTTCTTTCGTCAGCACTCCTATCAACATTGCGGCTGTAACGGCCAACAATGTGTCGATATACGAGTACTACTCCATCAACGTTAGTGGATATGGTGTGTCAAAGGACAAAAATGCGCAATTCAACACGGCAAATGTCAAGACTACTGACAAGGTTTCTCTCGTGGATGAGAACAGTGTTGCAATTGTTGATTCTGGAACGACGTTGCTCTATGCTCCGGATGATACTGCAAGGGACACGGCGCTGGCCTTTGATCCTCCTGGAACATATGATGGATACTTGGGATACATCATCGTCGAATGCAATGCTACAGTACCGACTTTTGGAGTGGCCATTAATGGGAAGATGCTCTTTGTCAATCCACTGGATCTTGTTTTGCAAGTGTCGGAGAACCTTTGTATCTCAGGGGTCCAGCCAGCTGGAGACGGATTCCCGATTCTAGGCGACGTTTTTCTGAGAAACGTTTTGGCAGTGTTTGATGTCGGCGCGGGTCAGATGCGGTTCTCGGCAAGGGAATCTTCAGCCCTTTGAGCGGTCTAATATCGGACAGGGTGGGTTTTGTCGGAGACGGCACCGGCGCCTTGCATGACTCGGGTTAGCAGGTTGGAGTATAGAGTCGGCGCTGTCAGTGCGAATCCCACTTTTGAATTCGTAGACATTCGTTTAATTGTTTGGTTATTAGTCAGTGGTGGGACGGCCGCTGATGAATGAAATCCTCGTGACCGAATATCATGACAAGGGCTTTATAAGCGGAGTAACGACAACGGCTTTTTGGATTCGGCAATATCGAGACTAAACGCCGGATGTGACATGCGTTCGGTTTTAAGAACTCTGCCCTAAGGTATATTTAGGAAGGTACCTATGAATAAGGACGCTCGTTCGGAAGTGTCTTCACCAGGCCTGACAAACCGAAACCGTGTGTACATTGTTACTTGTCGTTACCGTAGACAAGGTATAATCACTGGTATATAGAATCAGGATCTATTGTTGTAACACTCACCGAATACATGTATGATTGTCTACAGTATTTGACGTTAAGGTAACTTGTAGTACTGCCGAAACATGAATCATAGATAAGTATTAGACTCCCATCACATGACTGATTCCGGCCTTGATTGCCGTTGTACTAAGCCCAAATTGGTAGCCCGGTCCTTATCCCAACGGCGTGCGCCATTTCTTGTCTCCAAATTATCGTGGGCACCATCCTCTTGTGTAGGCGCATTGCACTGCTTCGCTATTCGACGGAGCGCGAACGACCCGCATGGGAGGCATTCGACGATAGGTGGGTCACTTCTAATCTCTCTCCACTGCACACCTTTGCACAAGCATACGACCAAGAGACATCTTGCCGCCAATACTCGCGCCTCGGGCGCTTCGGGCGAGTCAGCACTATTCAGCAATATATTGCAGATCACCGAGGAAAGGAGGTTGTCGGTAAACATGCACGCTGGGGATACTAGAGAACGTACACGCCAACGCACAATTGGTGTAGCCTTTGCCGGTACCGTCAGCCAAAACGAACGCCGATGCCATGGACCACCGCCATGCATGACTCGAGATCTAAACATTGGATTTAGTGGCAGATCTTGGTCCGCGTCAATGCCAATGTCGACGTTGCCGCCCTGTGCCGATTCGACAACATTGCCCATCATCGCCGTATCGTCCCTATACGCATGTGCGGTGTCTAATACTGCGTCTCGAAGTCGGCCTGTAAGAGACAAATGCCTATGGCAGATATTCCTAGATCGATGATGCACGGTTGCGTCTGTTGAGTTTGTCGTATCACGAAAGTATCAGCGTCTCTACCGTGTCAGGGACAAGTGACGTAGAAACAAAACTTTACCCGAACTTCAAGGGTGGATGAGTGCTGAGAAATCACGTCGCCCACCCTTAAATCCGAGGAATATTACCGCAGAGGGTCAACAAGGTGGATGCTTTGGCTGTTTTGCAATCTATCGCCTTGATCCTTCTTTCACCTTTCATAATCTTGATCTTTTCGTGTCGTAGTTTTCCATTCGAGTGCGGTATACCCTTTTCGACACCGCAATCGCGGTTGCTTTTCTATTTCGCCTCTTAATTCGACTCTGGAAATTCGACGCAATTATGTGGGGCACTACGGTCAACGAGGACCGCATGCAGCGGACAGAGAGTTCGCAATTGAATCAATGGTAATAATATTCTTAGCTATAGTCTTCTAATATTGACATTGTCAGGCACAATGTATCTGGTCCGGAGACTCTTCCAATGCATGCGACTAGCACAGGTTCAAGTGATGATGCCGATCGATCTGGAACTTGGGGAGAAAGAGATGCAGGCGCTCCGGACGAGAGGAGGGCTGTCGAAGAGTATGAAGAGTTGAGGAGGGAATTGACCAATCTTTCGAAAACGAAATCCAAGGAGCGACCTCTTAGTCGTGCAGAGACCTCAGCTACCCGGAGGACCAAGACGACCACAAACGATGAGGAAGCTGGAGCTGAGGAGAAGGGGGACGACTTTGAATTGGGATCTTTCCTCGGCGAGGGTTACTTTGAGAAGCGCAAAGGCAACAGCTCGGCGAAGAAGGTCGGAGTTGTCTACAAGAATTTGACCGTTGAGGGTGTTGGTTCTTCTGCTACTTTCGTCAAGACATTACCATCGGCCGTCCTTGGTACTTTCGGTCCGGATTTGTACAAGCTCGTCTCGAGATTTGTTCCATTCCTGCGGGTTAAGGGTGGAGAGAGAAGGGCGCTCGTCAACGACTTTACTGGTGTCGTTAGAGATGGCGAGATGATGCTGGTTCTCGGCAGGCCCGGATCTGGATGTTCGACTTTCCTCAAAGCTATTGCCAACAACAGAGAGACTTTTGCCGATGTCAAGGGCGACGTTTCATACGGCGGTATCCCCGCTGACAAGCAGAAGAAGATGTACCGTGGAGAAGTCAACTACAACGAGGAGGACGATGTTCACTTTGCTCAATTGAACGTCTGGCAGACTTTTATCTTTGCTCTCATGATGAAGACGAAGAAGAAGAATCAAGCGGAAATCCCGATTATAGCTGATGGGCTGTTAAAGATGTTTGGAATCAGTCACACGAAGCATACGTTTGTTGGAGATGCGTATACAAGGGGTGTGAGTGGTGGTGAGAGAAAGCGAGTGAGTATCGCAGAGACGCTTGCGGCCAAAAGTACTGTCGTCTGCTGGGATAACTCGACTCGTGGACTTGATGCGTCTACTGCGCTTGATTACGCTAAGTCATTGAGGATCATGACGGATATTAGCAACCGCACGACACTCGTTACACTGTACCAGGCTGGAGAGGGCATCTTTGAGCTGATGGACAAGGTGCTCGTCATCGACGCTGGCCGCTGTATCTACCAGGGACCCGCGAACCAGGCTCGGCAATACTTTGTGGATCTCGGTTTCAAGGCGCCGGAGCGTCAGACTACTCCGGACTTCTTGACCGCCGTTTCCGACCCCAACGAAAGGCAGTTCCGTGAGGGCTGCGAAGCGAGCACGCCGAAGACGCCTGAGGAGCTGGACAGAGCGTACCGCCAGTCGAAGTTTTTCAAGATGGTCCAGGAGGACATTGATTCGTATGAGGCGCACCTGCACCGCACTGGGCATGAAGATGCAAAGGAGTTTGAGCAGGCGGTGCAGGAAGGTAAGGATAAGATCGTTCGCAAGAAGTCGCCCTACACAGTGAGCTTCTTCAGTCAGGTCGCCGCCTGCGTACAGCGCGAAGTCTGGCTTCTTGCTGGAGACAGAACGACCGCCCTCACAAAGGTGTTCGTGATTATCGCCAACGGACTCATCGTCGGCTCTCTCTTCTACGGTGAGAGTTTGGACACGAGTGGAGCTTTCAGCCGCGGTGGTGCCATCTTCTTCTCGATCCTCTTCCTTGGCTGGCTTCAACTCACCGAATTGATCAAGGCTGTGTCTGGCCGAGCCGTTGTCGCGCGCCATCATGACTACGCGCTCTATAAAGTACGCCGCGTCTCAAACGAGTTGCAGTTCGTCGCTAACGAATGCAGCCTTCAGCCGTCAGCATCGCCCGCGTGATTGTGGATTTCCCGGTCATTGCAATCCAGTGCATAGTAAGTTCTTTTTGTTTTGGTCTCGCTACTAATTCCGCGGCGCCGCCGATGCCTTTTTCTCCACTTCTACCCCTATAACGATCTGTGGCATGCTAATCAGCCTCCTAGTTATTCTCCATCATCATGTACTTCATGTGCGACCTCTATCTCACTGCCTCTCGCTTCTTCATCTACCTATTGATCCAATACGTGGCAACCATATGCATTACAAGCTTGTATCGTATGTTCGCAGCCCTCTCGCCGACCATTGACGATGCTGTAAGGTTCTCGGGTATCGCGCTCAACCTTTTGGTAATCTTCACGGGCTACGTGATTCCGAAGACCCAGTTGTTAGGGGACTACATTTGGTTTGGTTCGTATAACATTGTTGCCCCTTTCAGTCCTTTATCAGCTTTGACTAACACTTCTCGACAGGATGGCTGTATTGGATTGTTCGTCTTCCTTTTCTCATCCCTGGTCGATTATCACTAACGCTTGCAGAACCCCGTCTCGTACGCTTTCGAAGCGGCAATAACAAACGAATTCTCTGGAAGAACGATGGCTTGCAACCCTGCTCAACTCGTTCCTCAAGGCCCTGGAATAGATCCGGCTTACCAGGGCTGCAGTCTTAGTATGTCACTTTGCAGTTCAAGATGGAAAAATCGCTAACCTTGGTTTTAGCTGGCGGTGGAGCAAACGCTGGACGTGCGGGTATTGAAGGTGCAGCCTATCTTGCCACCCAGTTCGAGTACTCAAGGCAAAACCTTTGGAGGGACTTTGGAGTTCGTGACGCAGTTTCCCCGAGTCTGAGACCACCGCTGACACTGCTACTAGGTTGTTATTCTCTTCGCTTTGCTTTACGTCCTGATCACAGTATTCGCGGTCGAGACTTTCAATTTCGCCTCAGCCGGTGGCGGCGCCCTGGTGTTCAAACGCAGCAAGAAGGCGAAGAAAGCCGTTCAACAAGGCGTTGCCGACGAAGAGAAGGGTGGGTCAAGCGACGCCTCCAGTGGTACAATGAACGGCGAAACCCCTGAGGAGGCTGAGGCTCTCGAGTCGATCACCAAGAGTGAGAGTATCTTCACTTGGCAAGACGTCGAGTTCACCGTACCGTACAACGGCGGAGAGAGGAAACTTTTGAATGGTAAGTTGGAGTTGTGTTCGGTATGTCACATGTGCTAATCACGGTTTTAGGTGTGAGTGGCTATGTAAAACCAGGCATGATGGTCGCCCTCGTCGGAGCCTCTGGAGCTGGAAAGACGACACTCCTTAATACCCTCGCGCAGCGCCAACGCACCGGTGTCATCACTGGAGAGATGAAGGTTGATGGACGACCTCTCGGTCTCGAATTTCAACGTGGAACTGGTTTCTGCGAGCAGATGGATCTCCACGACATGACAGCCACGATCCGCGAGGCATTTGAGTTCTCTGCGATCCTCCGCCAGCAACGCACGATTCCTAGGTCGGAAAAGATCGCCTACGTCGACTCCATCATCAAGCTTCTTGAGTTGGAGGATGTACAAGACGCTGTAATCGCGAGTTTAGGGGTTGAGCAAAGGAAGCGGGTAAGTTCTCCTCCTCTCCCTCGTCCTCCTCGTCCTCCTGCCTCTCTACCTTTCCGCCCCCGATTGTATTCTTTTCTGCTTGGCAAGAGTACTGACAGCCTTTTCGGTAACCATTGGCGTGGAATTATCCGCAAGACCTCAGCTGCTTTTGTTCCTTGACGAGCCAACATCTGGCCTCGACAGTCAAAGTGCTTGGTCTATCATCCGGTTCCTGAAGAAATTGTCCAGAGCAGGGCAGGCGATCGTCTGCACCATTCACCAGCCTTCTTCTCAGCTCATTCAGCAGTTTGACTCAGTCTTGGCATTAAATCCTGGTGTGTCTTTCTTCAACGCAGTTTTCTCTTTTTATGTTAACAGAGGTTAGGCGGAAATACTTTTTACTTTGGACCGATGTGAGTAGAGCGGAGTCGACCAATATTTGAACAAAGTATTGATAACATCATAGCGGTGAGAACGGCTCGACTGTCATTGACTATTTCGGCCGTAGAGGAATCCATTGCCCCGAGTATGTCTTTTTTCAACGCAGCTTTATCTTTTTATGTTAACAGAGGTTAGGAAAAAGAACGTTGCCGAATTCATTCTGGAGACCGCCGCAAAGAAACCGAAAGGCCCAGACGGCAGACGCATCGACTGGAACGAGGAGTGGCGCAACAGCGAAGAAGCAGAGCAGGTCCAAGAGGTCATCGAAGGCCTTAAGCTGCAGCGAAGCAAGTCTGCCAATGCTCATAAGAAAAAGGACGACGAGACTGAATTCGCCGCGCCCGTCTGGACTCAGACTGTTGAGCTTACCAAGCGGACTTTCAGGAACTACTGGCGCGACCCCTCGTACCTGTATGGCAAGCTCTTCGTTGCAGTCATCGTTGGAGTGTTCAACGGGCATGTCTTCATCCTCCTCGCCTTCTACGACTGTACTGACCAAAGTTTTTAGATTTACATTCTGGCAACTTGGAAACAGCACACAAGGTTTGTCTTCATCCTCCTCACCTTGTACGACCGTACTGACTCCTCGAATACTTGCAGGATCGCCTCTTCAGCGCGTTCTTGATCTTGACAATTCCGCCTACTATCGTTAACGCGGTACTTCCTAAAATGTTTCAGGCATTAAGTAAATTTGGACTCTCCCCTGGCCAAAAACAGAATTTGCTGACAGCCCTAGATCTCTGGCAAGCTCGCGAACTGCCTTCTCGTATCTACGGGTGGGTCGCCTTTTGTACCGCTAACGTCGTCGGTGAGATACCCATCGCGATCGTGATGAGCGTCTTATACTTCCTCCTCTGGTACTTTCCTGCTGGATTACCCACAGAGGCATCCGTCTCTGGGTACGTTTTCCTAATGACGATGCTTATGTTCCTATTTATGAGTAAGATTTTCCATCCTATGAGGCCCAGATCATGCTGACACTTCTGAAGGTTCGTGGGGTCAGTGGATTTGTGCGAGTAAGTTTTTCTACTCTATCAGGGTTACATGATGCTGACAATCAATAAGTGGGCACCTCATTTACGGTTTTATCTAATATTCTGCCAACGTTCTTCGGTGAGTAATCGCAGCCATCGCAGCCATTGATCGCCCTCTTGTCTACAAGTCAGTGCTGACAAAATCACAGTCATCTTTGGAACCATGAACGGCATCGTGCGGCCATACGCCCAGTTGCCAGCAATCTGGAGACTGTTCGTCTACTGGGTTAACCCCAGTCAGTACTATATATCGCACGTTTTCCCTGGTTCATGCAGCCTGAACAATAGACTGACTTTACTAGTGGAGTTTTGGCAGCGACTCTGCATGGCATTGAGGTTCGTTGCACAGAGAGTGAGACGGCCATCTTCGACGCTCCTCCTGGTCAAGTAAGTTCATTTTCCACCCACGAGGACTAAACAATGCTGACGGTCTTACAGACTTGTGCATCATACGCCGGTGCATTTTCTCAGGAGGGAGGCGGCTACTTGCTTAACCCGACGGCTTCTACGGGCTGTATGTACTGCCCATACACGGTTGGAGATCAATATCTCAGCACTTTGAGCATCAACTTCGATGAGAGATGGCGCTCATTTGGGTTGTTTCTTATGTTCGTTTTCACCAATTACCTTCTTGTCTACTTCTTCATCTGGTGGGTCAGGATCAAGGGACGGGGATTTGGTTTTGGCTACATTACGGCTGGCTTCGGCAAGATCACGGGGTTGTTCAAGAAGAAGAAGGACAAAGAGCAGAAATAAGACTAGTGCTGCTGCAAATATCGGGTCTTGGTTGGTTTCAGTATGTTCATGAATGATATTAGACAGCATTGCCATCTCCGGACGTTCCCTGAGGCCGACAATCAATTCGGAATCATCAGTCTCATCGTTCTTCGTACGGTCCAGTGCATTGCATGAAATGATTAGTCTCGTCACTTCACCGTACGGTCCGATGCAGTCGCGAGCATTCTGCATGGCGGTGGTGGTCAAGCTTGGGCGGATTTGGACTGCCGCAAATTTAAGCGAGGTGGCGCTCTTTGCCCAGTCACATTCAATGATCAGTCGCATCAAGAAAATAGTTTGTGCATTCATATCAATATTATGTAGCCTGCCGTATTGCTAAGACACAATGACATTAATTCATAATCAATCTGCTGTCGCTGATTTGAAAGAGTGTGATGTCGTTTCTCTCCTCGTCACCCGCAGCTGCCGCTCGTGCATTGAGCTCAGCTCAACGAGCCCTCATTTCTTTGACTTTCTGCAACCGATGTCAGCGACGGGTCAATCATATGATATTACAACATTACCTTGGTCGACCGATTGGTAGAGCTGGGTCAGACTTCTGGATGGTGTCCGAGTTCATTGGCGTGCCAGGCATGGGTGCTTCGCCAGAAGCGCTCTCGGTCTTTTCTGGCAGCTCAACATCGGCTGCCTGCTCGACGTCCCCTCCGAGACCAGCGTTTTCCTCTTTGTCGGACGCCATGGCGGTATCGTCGTCATCATCATCGTCATCATCATCAGAGAGCTTCTCAGCCCAATGATCTTTGACTGCATCAATCGTCTCGCGGAGATCGGTCAAGCAAGCGTCAAGCTCATCATCTACGCCCTCTTTCTTCTCGCGACGTGCATAGTTCCAGTGTTGCTCGACGGAGTGGATGTATCTCTCCGCAAGATCCCGATCCTGGACTGAAGCAGAAAGTAGCAACAATGCTCTCATGCGGTAGTAGGCTGGAAGTTCGAGCATTTCTAGCATAGCCTTCGAGGCGTGGATGCATTCATCGAGCTGATTGTTGACCCAGTGCTGGCGTGCTTCTTGGTAGGCACGGTCGAATGGTAACTCGTTCGCTGGAATAGTTGAGCTCATGATTGGCGATGTGCAATATGTAACGGTGTGGAATAGCAGTGAAAGATTATGTGTAAGTGAGGAATTTCTTTCAAGTTCACCTTGAGCTTTGGTTACCTAGCCATGTCCGCAAAAGGCAGCGGGAGAGCCAACATCACAGGTAAGTAGCCAAAACACGGACGCAGTAGATCGGGATGCTCAGGAGTCGGGAATGAATGCATGCCCACTCCTTATAGCATCCACTACCTCTGCCTTTTCATACCACTCTTTTTCCTTATTTCTCTCCCAGCTTCTCTTATACCTTTCCCGGTTGTTTCCTCCCTCTTTCCCTCTTTCCCTTTACCCTTCTCACATTTCTGCATATTCATCAATCACCCTCTAGCACTCTATCCATTTCAGTGTAATGCACCAGAAGACACGGGAACCCGTCAGCCCTCTTCTTCGCTCTCGCCTCTGCCACAGTGTCTTCCGCCAGAAACGCCGGCGCCCGTTGCAGCGAAGAAGCGACCACACAAGGGAGGAAGTGTGTCAGACCGGCACGACTGAGACAGACCCCGGTTGTATGGCACATGCTGTAATTACAGCGCGTTGACTTACAAAGAAATACGCACCCACTGGACACACTTCGAGTCGACACCTTCAGATCTCTCAATCTCCAGACTCTATGAGTAGAGACCTGAAGACATACGACTCACCTGCTAGTCGCCGAAGGATTCTGTTCACGTCCGCTCACCACGTCCTCGCATCAACTCAAATGGAGCTCACTGGGCAAGCTCCGTTCGCATCCCACGCCAGTCAATCACGCCAGTGCCGCCGACCTGCATCAAAGCAAGTAAATTTCGCTCCAGCGCCACGAATGGGTGCCTGCGCTTACTTATTGAAACCCAGCAAGCCATGTCGGCCGACAGCAATCTCTTTTCAAGCTCTGAAAACCTTGACGGCTCAAGTGGCGACCAATCAGCAAGTCTCACGGCAGCGTTTCCGCACCCCTTCAGTCAAGGGCGGCTTCCGGGTATGAACATGTTATTGACCACCAACCGCGTGGACGAATATGGGGAGGTCGGGGAACATCTTCCGAAGTTCCAGAAAGCGCTCAGACCAACCGACTTGCAGCATCCTTGAGTCGTTCATGGACGGGGAATAGGGGACAAGTGGCTTCGGGGTGCCTTACCGAAATAAACCGTCGCCTCGAGTTTCTTTCTTCAGGGTCGGTCTGTCGCGGCGAGGGTCGGCCTTGAATAGAAAAAGGCAAAGTAGTGAATGACGTTGCTTCTGTCCGAGAAGATCAACGGAACGCGGCCACGAATCCGTGACACGAGAAGGCAGATCGGTGGACTTTGCTCCGCTTAATTACTATGACGTCGACAAAGGTTGGGAGAAAAGGGACCTAGATGCACTGCGAATTCCAGATAACGACGTGACTGGGGAATGTTCTGCATCGCTTCTGTCTGCTCGCTCATCAGAAAGAAGAAACCCGCTCGTCAAGGGTCGACAGCCCCATGCACAGTTCCCGCTTCGGAAGTGGCGTCGATTGGCATCTACGTTCCGGAAAGACTAAAGTCGATCAAACTCAACGACATCGTTCACGTTGTGCATGCTCGCCTCTTTTGCTGATGGTTGGCCTTGATGACATGACACGATGATGCATGTCGTGTCTCCTGCCAGGCTGCACCCGCAAAATCGCCGTATCAACACTACTGGCACGCCGCCAAACGCCCGGCTGGGATCAGACAGGGCAGCGGCAGCGATCCAATTTTCGGGCCCCCTTTTTTCTTCGAGTGAGTCCAGCTTGAGCTTGATCGAAAAGCTTGGACGATTCGCCGGTTTTGCATGCTCTCTCAGAGACGATGCTTGTCCATCCTGTGGATTAGCCCATTGTTCTGATGATACGGCGTGTGCAGACTTTCTTGCCGCCCAGGCCAGCCGCTGACCCTATGCATCGAATTTCAACATGATTTTTGTTGGATTTTCGAGGTCAACAGAGAGGACAAGTCACTAATTAGTATAAGGCCTCACGCCTGCCATTTTGTGTTCCGACACCTTTGATTCTTCTATTTCCATCTTGCCCCTTGCTTGCGTCACCTTGCCCTGTCAGCTTCGTATAGTTCGAACTTTTCGATAGATTGTCAAGGATAGACTCTGGACACGAATCACATTGTTGACGACTCTTAACGACGCAAAACATCATCGCTCGCACCTGCCTTTCTGTTAGCCACAAGACTTACCATCATCGACTTCTTCAACGCAGAACAACTGCCTATTGTTGTTGATCTCGACCATTTTCCAACCGGCATTGCATCCTCGCTCACCGGCCCCCTGAAACCGTTCCGCAATCCGGGGAACCTATTTCAACAGCTTCTTTCGTCAGAGCTTCAGCTTCAGAGCTTTCTCCCAAACTACCTCCGACAGGAAATCATCTCTGTCATTTTCAGCATCTACACCACCTCAGAACCTCCATCAGTATCTTCAGATCATCCTTAATTATGCTTTCCCGCATTTCTCTCCGTGCTTCGGCCAGAGTCGCGTTCAGACCACGTTCTGCCGCGCTCAACAACCGCAGCATCAGCAACTCAGTCCGCCTCATGACTCCACCAGACTCTATTCAGGAGCGTCACGTCCCAGTCACCTCCTACAAGGATGGTGTTGCTGAGCACGAGATTCTTGAAGTCAAGGAGAGCGCTGAAGGTCCTGTCAACCCTGGTGGTGTGGACAGCGAGAGCATTGCTCGCGCCTTCAAGCCTACCGTTATGGAGCACATGACCCCAACTCTGGCCAAGTTCACTCTCACCGGCAAAACCGCTGTTATGACCGGGTAAGTCTCAAAAATCGCTGCTTGGTTCCCCTGGCAGTTTGGCGTCTTTGTGCGCGTTACTTCATAAAAGACCACCAGCTGACAAGTTTTCACAGCGCTGGTCGTGGATTGGGTCTGAACATGGCTCAGGCCTTTGTTGAATCTGGTGTCACTGGACTCGCCATCTTCGACGTTCAGCAGGAAATTGGTGAGAGGAGCGCTCGTCTTCTCGCCGAGCAGACCGGCATCGACGTCCGCTTCTACAAGGTCGACGTTCGTGACTCTCACGCCGTCCAAAACGCCGTCAACGACGTTCACTCCCACTATGGCAAGATCGACACCTTGGTTTCCGCTGCTGGTATCGCCGACTCGAACATCAAGGCCGAGAACTACGATGTCGAGAAGTTCCGCCGTCTTTTGGATATCAACATCACTGGTTCTTTCCTCGTTGCGCAAGCTATTGGTCGTCACATGATTCACGACAAGACTGGTGGTTCGATCATCTTCATCGCTTCTATGTCTGGTTCAATCGTCAACTACCCTCAGTGAGTACCCAACATTGTCGTTTCCAAATTACAACTTACTAACAACTTCCAGGGAGCAATCTTGTTACAACGCCTCCAAGGCCGCCGTCGTCCAGATGACCAAGTCTCTCGCCGCCGAGTGGGCTCGCCACCAAATCCGTGTCAACGCTATCTCTCCAGGTTACATGGACACCGCCCTTAACCGTGTTCCTGCCCTTGAGGCTCAGAAGCGTATCTGGATCGACCAGACCCCACAGAAACGTCTTGGTGCGGTCGATGACCTGAACGGTCTTGCCGTCTTCTTGGCTTCTGATGCCTCCGCCTTTATGACTGGCGCAAACAACATCATCGATGGTGGTTACTCTCTCTGGTAAAACACTCAACAGAGAGCTCAAGCATTGGCGACCTACTGTCTCCTACTTCGTTTTTCTTTCTTCGGTGCATAGCAGCAAATTGCATTGGGTCGGCGTTCCGGCAAGCCCTAGCAGTGCTCTGTCACGGTTCTGCTAGGCAATGGCACTTGCAGCACAAGAGATGATATCACATTTGCTTTTCGAGGCGGGCTCTGACAATGAATGCGAGGAATTTTGAATGGTCAACCCTATTTAATATAAACTACAAAGCTGCTTCAATTGGAACAACAGATACAGATGATGTTCTATTTGACCCTCACACCTTGTGTCTATCAAATTACTCTATTGTGACACGCGTGATCGAGGACGTGAGACTTCACTTGCTTCGCCATTCCAGTTCGTCTACTATTGAAAGTTGCTTCGGGAAATCACGTGCCCGCACCGCTCGCCAGATGAGAACCATCTATGGTTGCTGATGACCGGTTAAACTCGCTTGAGAGACTTTCGACGTGCTCTGTCCTCAGTCAAAGGTTACGTTGTCGTTCAATTGCACGAGTCGACCCTCCATGGCCCCCCATGACATGTACTGGTTGATATATCACAGTGCACGGACTTCAGGGTCCAGCCAGAACGCAACACTTACCGGCTCAAACAACCGCAAGCACCATCAATAATAGACTATATCAAGAGCTCAATTCTCGACACCGAACGGATTCGCACAAGTACAATAGATAATACAGCCTGTCATTCACGAGACCCGGACATTCTCATCTTTTTTTACACATCTACGTCATGTCTCGACGACCAGCTCCTGATGCAGCAAAAGCCGCCCAAAACACGCAGACGCTCAAGAGTCTAGTAAAATTGGAATCTAACAAAAGTTGCGCGGACTGTAAGAAGAACAAGCATCCAAGATGGGCAAGCTGGAATCTGGGAATCTTCATTTGCATTCGCTGCTCGGGTATTCACAGAGGAATGGGAACACACATCAGCAGAGTCAAGTCCGTCGATCTAGATGCATGGACGGATGAGCAGCTTCAGAGCATGATACGATGGGGCAATACTCGGGCGAACAAGTACTGGGAGGCCAAACTTGCTACGGGACACGTACCGGCAGAAGCCAAGATTGAGAACTTTATCCGGACAAAGTACGACTCAAAGAGATGGGCTATGGACGGACCAATGCCAGATCCTTCTACTCTGGATGCTGGAGATGATGATGCGGTAGGTGGTATGAAGACAGTGATGCTGACACTATACTGACATTTTGACAGCCCTTGAATGTTGTCCAAGAAAAGGCGAAACTCGACCGTGCATCCTCTCTACGCAACACATCGACTAGCTCGCAACCACCTCCCAGACAAACGCCAAACATCGATCTCTTTGGCGACGAACCATCTCAACCACAACGACCTCTTACAACTGAGCCTGCAATTTCGGTCCGGCCACCTCCAGTCAGGGCGCCTGTCCCGGCGCCGACGGCACCAAAGCAGAACAAGCAGGGAGATTCATTGCTGGGGTTGGACTTTTTCGGAGGGACGCAATCCGCTCCGCCAGCTCGTCCGGCAAGCGCAGCTTCTGCTAGTACCCCTGGTGTTCCTGGTAGATCCGACTTGAAGCAGTCTATCTTGTCCCTTTACGCTTCTGCACCAAAGCCAGCAGCACAACCTGCACAAACTTCAAGTCAGCAGTTTGGTGGCATGTCTTCGCCCCCGATCCAGTCATCACAGGGCGCTCCAAAGCAATCATTCGGCGGTCTTGATGACGCTTTTAGCAGCTTGAGTTTCTCCTCACCAGCCCCTCAGCAACCCGCATCAAAGCCGTCAGCTTTCTCCAGCTTCTCTTCTCCACCAGTCTCGACACAACAGCCTTCCATGTCATCAAACCTTAGTGGCGGTAGCTTCTTCGACAGCAAACCAGCACCACCTGCAGCAAGAGTTGTCAGCCCTCAACCTCCTAGACCTCAGCAACCGCGTGTCTCTAGTGGATTCGGCGACTTTGGTGATTTCGCATCTGCAAGCCCAGTACCAAGCATGACCAAATCACCTCCTCCGGCAACTTCTTCCATGGGCGATCTGTTTAGCATGTCCAGTTCAACTCCAGCTCCAGCTCCTAAACCAGCACCCGCTCCAGTGTCAAAACAACCACCTCCAATCTCAGCATCATCGTATGCCCAGTCGGCGTTCAATCTCTCGACACCGGCTCCGGCTCCTGCTCCAGCGCAACCCAAGCCAGTCTCGCAACCAAACGCCTTCTCAGCCATGAACAATATGGACGCGTGGGGATCGAACGACGCTTGGGGTACGCCTGACCCTGAGCCTGTCAAGGCAGCTCCTCCTCAAACTGCAGCATCTACAACATCTTACAAAGCTCCAGCGACGACATCAATGTCTGACGACTTTGGCGGTTGGGGAAGCAACACTGGTTCTACGCCTGCAGCACAACCTACTGTCACTCAAGACGATGACTTTGGTGGATGGAGCAGCGCCGCGCCTGTAACGCCTGCTGCCGTACCTTCTTCACAGCCTGCGCCGGCTTCCAACAATCAAGGCAAGGCATTTGGCGGCGGTGATGATCTATTTGCCAATGTGTGGGAATAAAAGATAGAAGTAGAGGCTTGGTCATGACAGACTGATCATAGTCTCACGATACAAAACAAAACACTCAAACGATGAGAACATGCTCATGCCTGCCTAATCCGTAAAATTTACCGTACTGTTATCTCAATGCCGTCCTCCTCCATGCAGAATGCTGCCACGCCATTCCCAGAATTCAAACTCCACGCTTATGCCCGTTCAGTGCTTTCCAATACTAACTCGGAGTTCATATGATGCCCACAATATATCTTTCATTCTCCTCCCGCGCCCCCGGTACCCAACCTACGTTCCTCCCCTTCCGCCAAAAACCAGTCTCAATAAATAATAAGCCACGATCACCACCCCTATTATTATCCCCGCCAGCTTCAATATCGCAACTTTGTTTCCCTGTCCCGCCATCCTCGTCAATCGACCCGCAGATCCCCGTAATGATGTGCTGAAGGAACTGAATGTGTCATTCGCCGAGTCGATCACCCCTTGGTCGCGCGCATTGTCGTAGATATCGATTGTGACACCGCGGAGGGCGGAGACTTTGGATGCGAGGGCGGCGAGTTGGTCGTTGTTTTGGCGCTCGGTTTCGTAGGACGATGCCATGGGTGTTGGGTTGGCTGGTGAAGCCAAGGGTTGATGGCCTGGGGTGTAGGTAGAGGTTGTTTGAGGCTTGAATTGAGTTTGCACTGATAGCCCAAAGGTGTGAGGATGTAGAGACTTGACTGGTGTTTTAACAACAGTTTGTTTCCAGATTTGCGAGTGAAGTATGAATAGGTCGTCTGCATAGGCGAGTGGGTTATGCCTGCCTACATGTATACAATGTGGCCGGCGGAAGCCGAGGCGGCCAATTCACCTCCACGTCGGCTCAAGCCAACGTCATCCGGTAGCGGAGCCACATGCCGCGAATCAGCTACCTACATGTAGGCACTTTCTTACCTACAACTCGCGACTTATCACTACGAGCAGTTCGGTCGCTGTCCACCATACCTATAATCAATTGAGACGCAGCTCAGACTTCAGCTCTCACGATGGGCTTCCTCAACAATCCGTTGCCCGCTTCGATGAGCAGTGAGTACGACCGAGCCCAAGATTCAACCACCAGCTGACATATCACCAGGCGAATGCAAAAAGACCGGCAAGATCCTCGCTTCTTTTGTCGATCCTAGGCAATCATTCGGCCCTGACAAGATAATACCGCCCGAGGTGCTTGCGCGCGCAAAGGTATGACATTCGGCAGCAAGAGATGTGAATAGAGCTAAGAACGGAAACAGGGTCTCGCGATCATGACAGTTTTCAAGGCCGGCTTCTTGGGCAGCGCAAGATTTGGATCTGGTGTTGTTGTCGCTAGATTGGCAGACGGTTCCTGGTACGGTCTAATCTACTCGGCGCACCACTCAAGCTGACCGCAACAGGTCGGCCCCTTCGGCAATTGGTACGGTTGGAGGTGGTTTCGGTGGTCAAATTGGATTCGAACTCACAGACTTTGTTTTTATCCTGAACGACGCAGCAGCAGTCCGAACTTTCGCCCAAGTCGGCTCGCTCACCCTCGGAGGAAACGTCTCGATCGCTGCCGGTCCAGTCGGACGTAACGCAGAAGCAGCAGGCGCAGCATCGCTCAAATCCGTCGCAGGTATCTTCTCCTACAGCAAAACCAAGGGTCTCTTCGCCGGTGTATCTCTAGAAGGTTCCGCGATTATCGAGCGCCGCGACGCAAACGAAAAGCTCTACAACCGCCCAGTCAAAGCGCGCGAACTCCTTTCTGGAGCCGTACCGATCCCGCCAGCAGCCGAACCCCTCCTCCGCGTTTTGAACAGTCGAGTCTTCTCCGGCGTAGCCGCGCAAACAGACAATGTCTACAACGACATCCCTGTCTACGGCGAGGAAGACAACGTCGTCTGGCAAGGGCGAACCGGAAGCGGCTACGGCGAAGGAGTCCGCTCGAACCGAACCGGTATGACTTCGAACGACGACTTCGGCCGACCAAATCGCGCATCGACCTGGCACGACGACGTATTCGACAGGCCATCTGCTTCCCGCGCGAACCCATCGGAAACGTTTGACCGTCTCGAATCTAGCCGTGGGCGCTCAAATTCCGCATTCGCCAACAACGACGACTATGTATACAGCGACAAGCCAAAGCCTTCGAGGCCGACGGCACCGAAACCGACGTTCAGCTCTCAAGCTTTAGGCGCGAAACCTGGACAAGCGATTGCAAAGTTCACGTTTGAACCGGATCAGCCCGGTGACCTCGGTTTCAAGAAGGGAGATATCATCACAATCGTTAAGAAGACCGACAATGAGGCCGACTGGTGGACAGGCAGTCTCAACGGCAAGAATGGCTTGTTCCCGAGCAATTATGTCCAGCTAGTTTGAGACCACGTCGGCGCCGGCGAAGGTCGGTTATCGGCAAAAGAATACGCGCGTTTTTTGATTTCTTTTACAGGATACCACAAGCAGACAACCTTTGATATTTCAGTACTTCGGCGCCATCAAGAGGACGTGCTGTAGCAAGGCGTTTGCGATGATTTGCACATATTGGGATTTTTCCATCTCTATATATTATGTCGTTGCTGATTTGTGATGTGAAGTAGGCTGCCGCCGAAGCCACTGCATGCGCCAGAGTTAGACCCACTCCTGACTATGATGTCCATTGATTTACATTGTGATCCATCGATACGAATTCATTACATACTTGCTCCCAGGCTTTTTGGCACCGCCATCTTCATCAGCCGGCTTGTCCACATCCCCCGCCTCTTCTCCAGTCTTCTTGGCCTTCATCCCCTCCTCCCTGCGATTCTCCTCCTGGGTCAACTCAGCCTGCTCGGCTTTGGTCTTTGTAAAGGGTGCATCTGCGCCAGTGTCTAGTCTCCTAAAATCTTTCACGTCCACCACTTCAGCAGCCGGCTTGCCCATATCATCGTAGACAATTGTGAGGGGCCCATCTGCGCCAGTGTCTAGTCTCCTTAATATTTTCAAGCCCACCATCTCAGCAGCGGACTTGCTCGGCTTCTCCGCGTTCCACGGCCTGTGCCACTCATGCCCCGCCTCTTCTTCAGCCTTCTCGACTTTGACCTCCATCCTCTCCTCCCTGCGATTCTCCTCCTGGGTCATTTCAGCCTGCTCGGCTTTGATCTTCATCCTCTCCTCCCACTTCCTCTTTCGTTCGATCTTTGCCGTCTCACGCTTCTGCTTCTCCTCCTGGGTCAATTCAGCCTGCTCGCCCTTGTTCTTCATCCTCTCCTCCATTTTCTTCTTCTTCTGTCCAATCTTCCCCATCTCAATTTCCCAGTTTATAGGATCGAGTATCTTGAGCTTCTGCTTCTCCTCCTGGGTCGGTTCGTATTGACCTGAGAGTATGCGGATCCGGGTTTGCACCTCATCCGGCGTCTCTCGTTCGGTAACAGCCATGGTTAGTAAAGCCTGTAAAGTCTACAACAGTAATTAGCTTCGTCCTCGTCCCTCATGCTCGGAAACAACAGACCAGAGCAGCATCGTTCCCCGCATTATGCAGATTCTTGTGCTCGATACCGAGCGCAATGAGTAGCTTCTTTAAGGACACAGTGAACTTCTTCGAGCTCCGGCACAGGACCTGAGTATCAGCTCTCTTAGCATTTACAACGACCGGCAACGTCGACGGAATATTGATCGAGTCGAGGAACTTGAGATCGTTCGAGAGGCCGTGGGAGAGCATCACGACTTCTCGCCGTTCGGTGGGAAAGAGTGGAGGGTTTAAATCACCCGTCTGCAGAATCCGCTGCACGATCGAGGAGGCGTCGCTCAATGTCTGAATGTCCGAGGTTCCAAAGTCGAATTTTTCTGGACAGCCTTTGAGGTAGCGTTTATTGACGTTTTCGAGATATTCCTTGATGCGAATGTGGCGGTATTTCATCAGAGGGAGCCAGTTGCTTGCATTTGGTCCCGGATCGATAAGGGTTCCGGAGGAGCTGGTGAGGGAACGAGTGTCAAAGATGGACAGACCGATCTCGGTTATCTTGTCATGTGCGAACTCATAGGCCTCCAAGTCGATGCTAATGAAGACGATGTCGGAGGGATTGACGGTCTGAAGAGGTAGTTGCGATCGAGACTCTGTAGGCTTGACCTCGGAGCCCTTCTTAGAGACTCCCAGGCCAATTCCGAGATGCCTGTGTAGTTCTTGCATGTCCATTTTTGTGTTCATAGCAAGCTCGGCTGTAGCGCGCTTCTCCAGAGAATCCAAGAATCTGATATGGCCAGACAGTATCGACGGTTCAGAAGACCTTTCTTCACTCAAGTGGCGTCTGCCATGTAGTCATATTGGCAGACGATTTGCGTAATGAGACGATGGATATAAAGATCGAGTCCATATACGTGAGCTAGGCGATAGTAATCTCGAGGCTGCTCCCATTTATCAAATCCTCACGCGTGCCTTCCACGACGATGTATCAGTCGACTGGAGTACACGTCACAGCCCGGGAGTCTCACAAAAACCTTTGTGCGGCAAGACGTACTCAACCGAGATAATTAGCAATAGCCAGGTCAAGTACAGTTTCGTTGGTCTATTATTGCTGACTGACAGTGTTGCTGCCGATGAAGCTAATCTTTGATGAAGTCATACAATCTGTGTATACAGCAACAGTCTTGGCGTCTTCTTTTTATGCATCTCTCTGTAAGTACATGTATGTAATTCCAGCCATTTATCAAAGTCCACATCTGCTCGATCTACCATATCAACGGTCGTAAACATTGACGGTAGACCGAGACATCCACTTATACCGGAGGCTGTCGACGATTGTACACGAGAAGATCATCATTCATTTGATATATCTACATTCTGCCTTCGAGTCTAGATCTTTTTCTCGACCAATCTTCTCTACGCCTGACAAGGACGTACCAGAAGCAGCTCGCTAAAGAAAGCGAAAGACCAATCCAGCTATGGACTGGCAGTCTGAAACGGTTCAATACTGCTAGCTGGAAAATACTCCTCGGCACAGTCACAAACTGGGCAGAAAGCGGACTCGTTGCCTTGACCAACAGTAGGAAGGGTGAAAATACAGCCCAGCTTCCCACGCCTCCACAACCCATCAAAAACCAGAACCAAGGTACGTCCAGGAAATAACAGTTCCGACGAATCTGCCATAGTTCCCCTGATAGGATAGTAATCGGTAGCAAAATCATGATCGACATTAGAGAAGTGTAGTGCAAGATCCTCCAGTAAGCGCGAGTCTCCTCTTTTGTGCCCAGAACTGTAGCATTTGGGTCGTCGTCGGCTGTGAGCAGATCGCCTTGAGGTACAAGATCCGAAACGAGTTGTCGATAAGCGCGTAAAAGTACATTTGGGTATAGAGCGACGAAAAGAGACGAAAAGACTCCAGCAACAATAGATTCCCAGGTGACTCGGTCGGGTAGGATAGTAGCCATGAGGAGGTTCAGAGTCGCGACCAGAGTGGAAGAAAGTGTCGCGATTGAATGAGATTGGTTGAGAAGAGCAGCGGTGAAGATGAGGGTGAGCGGTATGACTGCGATCCGCGCAAGCATATACATGGGTAGGACGGCGTATCTAGGTTTTATTAGCACTTATGTCGACAATCAAGCGTTTCAATACATACGCATATGACAGGTTGCTCAGCAGCACTTTCGCAGTATAGACAACAGCAACCGGTAGCACATGCATCGCAGTTTTAGTCTGAAACTCGAAGAGACCTCCGCCTGCGATACCACCAGATCCGTGTATAAGCCAATCCTGAATGTTCCGCAAAACCGACTTGCTCCTATGACCTCCTCGATACCTGCTTGGGTGATTGCCCTTTGTGTAGGCATGCGATGGGGCGACGACTGCTCCCACCCCAAGAAGATTAAAGGGGTATTCAAGTCCTCGCGTCAAACTGGCGAATCCAAGGACGAGAACATGGGTCATAAGCAGTTGTCCAAGGGTCATGGTCACCGGATAGGGGAACTTGTAGGTACCAGTCCATAAAATGAAGCGGTTCATCAACAACAGTCCAAACTGACATCCTCCTACCCAGATAACGAGCAAGCCCATATAGATCTGCCAACCAATAGATGTACCAAAAAGGAATTGTCCAAGTCCTCCTCTTTGGAACAAGGCTGCCTTGTACTTTGAAGGTCCACTCCCGATATCTTTGGCAACCAAAGGCCGGCTTTGTGCAGTATCTCCATAGTCGTATTCATCTTCATCCTCAGACTGTGCGGCACTCCTACTTCTTGCATATGGCGAAGGTGATCTCGAAATGTCGATAAGGGGTATAGATTTCGGAGTCAGCTCCCCTGCCTTTTGACGATCCTTCCTGGACGTACGCCCATCCGCGCCCGGAGGTTCCAGCATTCCGCCCTCGAGCTCGTCAAGGTCTGGTGAGAGACTTTTGCGATGCTTGTCGGCTTGAGTGTTGAACGTCTGGCTGAGGTATTGTGATGCGGGTTTGAAGAGGGTCGATGCGAAGGGATTGGGTCGATTCATTGAGGACTTTTCATTTTAGATTTCCATGCCTAAAGCCGACTTCTATCACTCCACGCCTAGCTCTGAAGGGTAAACGATTCTGTCGCTGCAATGGTCGCTGTTACGCTCAATGATTTGGTAGTGTCTTTGACCGGTTAGACATGGATACTGTTCTTCAAAACAATTCGGTAGCCCAGGGTCTTGAGGCCAAGACTGGTGGTTCGGATGCGGAAAGCCTAACGGTATGAAGCAAGCTCGTGCGGCGTTTCCCGAAGCGGGCCATCGGTTGAAGTGGTCCGCAAACCTTTATTTCTGCCATGGACCATGGTGGAGTTTGTTGCCAATGCACCATGCAGTGCCCACATCCCAGCAATCACCACAGAATAATAAAATAACCATGCTTGGTTAAGGATCCGACTTCGCTATGCAGATGAAGGGAAATGAAGCCTCGAAGTGTCTGCATCGTTCGAGAACACAAGAGTGAGTGGACCGGTAAGCCATTACAAGGCAGCCAATCCGAACAGTAGTAAGGGAGTTATAGGAGTAAGGTAGCATGCTGACTCGCACATCAACCTCACACAACATAGAACACATGGACGCGAACCGTGAGGACTGCATGCCGAGGGATCCCGTCTTCTTCAGGTCTTCGACACCAGGTCACACCACGTTGCTTGTCCCACATGGTGGGTAACGGACGCACATTCGACACGTCTGATGCATCTGATTCTGCCACGATGGAGCTCTACGATTGGTTGCGTTGGCATGGATGTTTATCTTTCATTTCTTCGTGCTGTCACATATCGTCAGGTGCATGCGGCTAAACTACAAAAGGACCGGGGAACAAGGTAACTCAACCCTGCTGCCGTCTGAATCGTGCAACCCGGTCAAGAAGTTCAAGCGAAGCAAACCTGACTTGCGACCAACGATGCACGAGGTACAGAAGACGCTACAAACCATGACAGTGGTGGCTTCATGCGTTACAGTCGCATCATGGAGCCGTTTGTGCGGCGAGGGTGAAACGAAACACCACCGGTTGGTGGGCCCTGCTTAATTACATCAAGGGCTATCGTCCTTCGACTCTTTTCAACCGCTTTTTAAACGCTCGTCGGGCATTGGTCGTTGATGATGCACTTCGTTCAGTTGTTGCATACAGAGTAGTTTGTGGTCTATCCATCATTTCCAAATCCTGTTCATTGCAGGTCAAGATCAAGTCGAGCGTTCAGCATTCAGCATTAACAGATGATGTGTCTTTGCATGAGGAAATGAATAATGTAGCTCATTCGATTAGAAGAGCGCCACAAGATTGCTGTTACTTTGGAAGACCTGCCCCATCTAATCCAGTTGACTTTGTCCTTGTCCTCGGTACAAGCCCTCGGCCTCACTACTCGAGCACGGTACACCAAGTCTCTTTAGCACAAACGCGCGCGGGTGGGGAGTGATAAGCCGTCTATTTGTCTACAGTACTCTACTATACTTTACTCACTTTTCTCTACATATCGCGCTCGCTCGCCATCTCCGCTCGATCATCCACAACCTGACAAGCCATTTCCTGTCCTTCGAAGATCTCCTCAACAGCTTGCGACGTGTCGGCCTGTCCACCGTCGATATCGCAGGGCTTCAGTCTCCATCCCACTTTTGACTTTAACTGTCGCACTTGTCCGTCTCGGCGCACAGTAGTGTTTCACTGCCACATCCACGATCAACCACAGTTCAGTAGTCGTTTCTCCCGAGTCCCTCGTGTCCAAATTCCAGCAGTGCCGAAATCGACTACTAGTGGTGGTTAGCACGACTTGATTACAGAGCCGCTTGGGCGCATTCATATCGCAGAACCCCAGCTCGTTAACCAACAATCCAATACATCCACTTTCCAAATCTAGCCCGACTTTCGACTCTTCACTCTCCACCTCTGCCTCTCTCCGCGCTCATCACACAAATCGTCTTCACATTCACTCGTTACGAACTCTTCACGCTGATGCTTGATTGCACTGGATATTCCGACCCCAAGCTTGACCGCAACGCCAACCTTCTAGCCGTTTGAAACTGGGACATGAACTCGTCTTACCCGCAACCTGCCACACGCCTTCGCAAGGGATCAGTCCTGGGAGACCAACGCGACAGTCTTTTTCCAGAATCTCAAGCAACCTCTACCGCTGCTCCCGACGCCCAAGAGTCGACCCCACGTCCGTCGCAATCCATCCGCTCACACTCACAACAACAACCACCCTCGACACTCGCAAAGCCAACACTACGCACTGCTGCCAGCTTCGCACCTGGCAAGCCTGGCAATTCGCCCATGATGGAAACTGTCAGCCCTCCGCGATCCGAAGCATCCATAAATTCCCCGAGACAAAGATATAGCGACGAAGCCGCAAATCCCGTCAAAGGACTCAAAAAGAAGAGTGGATTCTCCAGTTTTGTCAACAACCTTGTCGGATCACCAAGACGTCCTGCGATATCTGCGCCCGAGAATCCAGTTCACGTGACTCACGTAGGATACAACTACGATACTGGCGAATTTACCGTGTGTTCTACCTCCCCTCCCTAAGACAAACATGTACTGACACGATCCACAAGGGTCTCCCAAAGGAATGGCAGAGGGTCCTCAAAGACGCGGGTATATCCGAGCAAGAGCAAAAGACAAACCCCAAGGCCCTTGTTGATGTCGTAACTTTCTACAAGGAGAGCAACAAGGAGCAGACTGAAGATCCAATCTGGCAAAAGTTTGACAATGTCCGATCGCACGATAGTGTACAGGGTGGTAGCTTTCAGGCATCTTCACCACTGGTTCAGGGTCCACTGAGTCCGAACTACAATGGTATCCTGAGCCCACCACAAAGTCCTCGCTTTCCACGAAATGATCAGGACAGCTTTGAGAACCCGAGGGCCGCTCCTCCGGTTCCAAGGTCACAGATGGTCGGTCTTGGCCTTGGATCGCTCGGTCAATCAGGCAAGAACGAGGCCATGCTGCCTATGAGACAGGCACCACGCGCTCCAGGCCAGACCACGACTCAGAACATGATTCCAAACCGAGCAGCTCCTCCGGTACCTGGAGCATCGAGAGATGCGCATCCATCGAATCAACAGTCCCCGGATGAGTACTTACAACCACAATACCACAGGCCTTCTATCGATTCCGCCTCACATCGCGTCCCAACCCCTGGTCGCGCAAGAGCAGCAACAACGGGCGGCCAATCACCTCATTATATCAACACCTCACCAGTGGTCAATTCGCCTCAACAGTACCAACAGCAACAGGAGCAAGCAATGATGGTAGCTCAGCAAAAGTTGCAGCAGCAGCAGCTTGAGAGGAGTCAAAGTCAAAGAACACCACATGCTTCTCCAGCAGCAGCGCAACAACCCTTGGCACCAATTGCGGATATTCCAGCTATTCCACAGCCTTCTCAAGAAGCTCGCGCAGGACCTGCACCTAGGCCGAGACAGAGGCCAAGACAGAGTATGGGTAGTACCGAGATTGTTGCCAAGCTCAATCAGATATGCTCGAGAGATGACCCCACACAACGTTACAGGGGTTTCAACAAGATCGGTCAGGGTGCTTCCGGTGGTGTCTTTACTGCTCTTGAACGTGGCACCAACAAATGTGTTGCCATCAAGCAGATGAATCTCGAGCAGCAGCCAAAGAAGGATCTCATCATCAACGAAATCATGGTCATGCGAGACAGTAGGCACAAGAATGTTGTCAACTTTATGGAGAGCTATCTTGTCAAGGGCGAGCTTTGGGTCGTCATGGAGTACATGGAAGGTGGAAGCTTGACAGATGTTGTCACTTTCAACATGATGAGTGAGCCACAAATCGCTGCCGTGTGTCGCGAGGTAAGTTTGAAATATGCAACTACACTTTGATGCCGTCTAACATGTGCAGACTCTCCATGGCCTGCAATTCTTGCATTCAAAAGGCGTCATCCACCGTGACATCAAATCCGACAACGTCCTTCTTTCACTGGAAGGAAACATCAAATTGACCGATTTCGGCTTCTGCGCTCAAATAAACGAATCCCACATGAAGCGCACTACCATGGTCGGCACTCCATACTGGATGGCTCCAGAAGTCGTCACTCGCCAAGAGTATGGTCGCAAGATCGATATCTGGTCTCTCGGTATCATGGCGATTGAGATGATCGAAGGCGAACCACCATACTTGACGGAAAGCCCATTGAGAGCGTTGTGGCTCATTGCTACAAATGGAACACCTCAGATCAAGAATGAGCACGAGTTGACGCCCATCTTCCGCGACTTCCTCAACTTTGCCCTCAAGGTCGACCCAGAGAAGCGTGCTAGTGCTCACGATTTGCTCAAGGTAAATTGACCTAATATCATCCTGCGTGGTTGAATATACTGACATTTCGACAGCACGCTTTCATCCAAACAGCCGAGCCATTGGCAACGTTGTCACCTCTCGTCAAAGCTGCCCGAGTCGCCCGCGCCGAAGAGCGCAAGAACAAGGGCAATTGAAGCACATCTTTCACAAGGCTCCAAATTGGTTAACAATCTATGCATCCATATATCACGCTCCTCAGCATTGCATCTCGATTACGCTTTACGACTCCAGGAGAACTCGGGCAGTTCGCGATCTGTCGCGACACAACATGACACGCGCCAGGTGCGCGCAGTCCAGACATGATGTTTCATGAACCACACAAATTATCGGCGGGGATTAAGGCTTGCTCGCATTGGACAGTCACGCGAGGATCGAGGACCTGGACTACTTTTTCGCTTTTACATGAATTCTCCGCTTGCGGATGACCACCAGCCAGGGCGCTGTCGGTGTTTGTTTGGGAAGCACACTGCGCAGTTTGAGCGATGCACGATCTTGGAAACAGAGGCTATGCAAGGGTTGTTGTTGGTGAACGAGAAACACGCTCTATGCCGTGCGACAAGGTCATTGGATCAGGACCGGGCTTCTCCCGTCGATGCTTGACGTGTCCAGCGATGAATGGTCGACGGCTGCAATTGATGACGGTGGTTTTGTCTGCCAAAGCAGGTTTGTCTGCATGGCAATGCATCTTGTAGTTGGAAAGAACAAAGATGTTACGAAACTTGTTAATCACACGCGACTGTGATGCACGTGCCAGCTATTGTGGCTTGTGGTCGAATCTTCATAGATTGAGGAAAATGTTGTACATGTTTTCGCAATTGGATGCGCACCCCCAACGCCACGCTAGTCAAATAACGCTCCCGATCAGGTGGTATAGCCCGGTTGGAAAAATCACCACCTTTGACCACCCCATCCACCCCTGCCGCCCCTGTATCCTCCGTCGCCATATCTGTCGTCCCTTCCTCCCATAGCAGGGCCTTCATCTCTCGCAGGTGGCTTCCTATCCCTCAACCGCTCCTGCATCTCGTCATGTGTCTTCCTCATCTGCGCATATCCCAAATGCATTTTTCCGAAAAAGTGATCCGCCAATCGTCGATCATTATCCAGTCTCGACAGATATGCGCCGCAAACATCGCAGACCTGTAGTTTCTGATGTCCAGACGGACCCGAGGTATCCGACAATGCCTTGAGCTCGCGCTCCGCGTCGTTCTTTTGCGCCAGTGCTTGTCGCATTTTGAAGTGCTCCGTTACGGCTGTGTTGATTTGTGAGAGGGAGCAGAGGATTTGGATCTCGAGGAGATGATTCGTTATCGCTGTCGAGTGCTCGGATATGCGTTTGAGCTGCAAATAATTAGTCACATCGCTCACAAACCCAGGACCCCATAAATGCATACCAGCACATTCGTCTGCTTGATCTCATCAGGCGTCTTCTCCAGCCTGATCTGCGCTTGGTGGATCTTGCGATTGCACTCGTCGATGTACCGCGCCATGTCGCGGAGGTAGTCGAACTCGAATCCCCAGCGCTGTTTTTGCTGCTCATCTGCGCTTTCGTATTGCGTTTTCAGCGCTTCGCTGTGCACTCGCGGACATATGCCTAGGTCGTTTTTCGTGTTGGTAAAGAGACTGTGGGGACAGGTGCCGACGATGTAGGAGCGGCACACCTTTGGATCTGTGATGGAGACTTGAGGGGCGCGTGAGGGACCGGAGGACATGAGTTGGTCGCCCATCAGCTGCTCTGCGAGACTGTCAGAAAAAGGATCAAGATAGCCATCCTCTTCGTGTCTACTTACCGAGCAGCTTTCTCTGTTCGGCGGCCATGGTGAAGGCTCAGGTTTGGTCTTGCTTCGTCTGCGAGTGTCGATTTCGGTGTCGCAAATATGCCTTCGAGCAGGACGGTAAAACTTGGCACGGATCAGACAGCTGTCAAGCAAAGTCGCAGAATGGAAATGTTTCATGGTAAAGATGTCTTCGCAAAAGTATACCACAGTCTTGGCATGAAGCTCTCCGCATTCACCCCCGAGACCCTCAAAACTCCCTACATATATCAGATCGTTTCCCAGACACCAATCACAGTTTTTGCGGCGCCAGGCGCCATGTATCTCAGCACAATCCTGGTCCTGATCGTGGCATGTCTTGCAGAGTACACCAGTGCTTCGACCTACCATGAGGAACTTCATCTCCAACCCTTACCTCAGTCCGCCCTCCTAGCAACCTTCAGCTTCCAAAGTAATACAACGGTGTCCGCTTTCGAGCAGCAGAACTACAACCTTTTTCCTCGATCTCTAGGACAGATTCTCCAACATACACATGCCAAGGAGCTCCACCTAAGGTTCAGTCTGGGTAGATGGGATGCGCAGACTTGGGGAGCTAGACCTCGAGGAGGAAGGAGGGAAGGTGGTACCGGAGTGGAATTGTGGGCATGGGTAGAGGCAGACACAGATGAGGAAGCAAACTCGAGATGGTTAGCATTGGTCAATGCGCTCTCTGGTCTATTTTGTGCGTCTCTGAACTTCATCGACTCGACGAAAACGATCAGACCGAGAAGCACATTCGAGTTCGAAGGCACCGCGCCACTGTCGGATAACCTACATCTTTTGCACGGTGTGTTGCCGCACGAGGTCGTCTGTACAGAGAACTTGACGCCCTTTCTCAAGCTACTACCATGCAAAGGCAAGGCTGGAATCTCGAGTCTGCTGGACGGACACAAGCTTTTTGATGCTTCATGGCAGACCATGGCTATTGATGTACGACCAATCTGTCCATCAGATGGCGGTGAGTGTCTTGTGGACATACAACAAACTGTAGATATGGTTCTCGACCTTGACCGATCTATGCGACCATCCAAGGATCCTATCCCCCGCCCCCCACCAATAGAAAGCATTGCTTGTAATACCTCCAAACCATACCATTCGGACGACACCTGTTTCCCAGAGATACAGGCTGGAGAGCGTGCTTGGAGCATAAAAGAGGTCTTTGGCACGCCCTTCAAAGGAGCTTGTCCCATCGGGCGTCCCGAGTCTGGCTCTACCGCTGACGTTCATCTACACGTCGCCCCAGACAGAGAGGTCCGAAAGGAGCCTGCAAGCACAAACGCTGTAGTAGGGTCCACGGACGCCAGTGTACGATCATATGCGCTTTCTGTTGAAACGGACCTCGACCTCCATCTCTCGGCATACTCGACGCAGCCAAGCACTGATCTGAACAAGCCATTATTGCACGCGGAGCGCACCTTCTCCGGCCATGGTCAAGAACGAGGCGGTGTACATACCGTACTAACCAATCCGTCGGGCAATGCGGTACAGATTGTCTACCTAGAATCTCTTCCATGGTATCTGAAACCATATATGCACACCCTGCGCGCCCATGCGACTGGCGCCGGCGCTGATGAATCCCCAATTCAATCAACTCTGTATCGTCCAGGTATCGATCGCCAACGAGGCGCCCATCTCGAGCTTCACCTTACGATCCCGGCTGCTTCGACAGTAACCCTCACCTACGACTTTGAGAAAGCAATCCTGCGATACACCGAATACCCGCCGGACGCGAACAGAGGGTTCGACGTCGCGCCTGCCATTATCCGCATCCTACCCAGCGATCCTGCAGAAATCAAGTCGACATACTTGCGTACGACGTCTTTGCTTCTCCCACTTCCAACCCCGGATTTCAGTATGCCATACAATGTCATCATCCTCACGAGTACAGTCATCGCGATGGGTTTTGGTAGTATATTCAACCTCATCATGAGAAGATTCGTAGCGGCGGATGAGGTTGAGAACAGTGGGCTATTGGTCACGCTCAAGGAAAGGGTGCAGCAGCGGACCGCAGCCATCAAGCAGAGGTTCGGCGGTCGTGGCAAAGATCCCGGAATCAAGGACAAAACGGCTACCGCGAATGGCGAAGCAAAGAAAGATAGGTAGAATTACATCTAGACTTGAATTTTATGGTATATTCCGCGCTCCGTTGCCGTCTAGTAACTTCGTGGTAATCCCAGCGCCTTCTCGGCGATAAAGTTCATGATCATCTCCCTGCTCACAGGAGCTATCCGTGGTACGAAGCACTCTCTCATATACCTCTCAACGTGGTACTCTGCAGCGTAGCCCATGCCACCCATACTCAGCACACTTCTTTCGCAAGCCTTGAACGCCGCCTCTGCCGCTAGATACTTGGCCGTGTTTGCTGCAATGCCTATAGCCTCTCTTGTGATGGACGAATCCGTGAATGATCGGTCGTATAGTCTGGTTGCATGATAGGTGGCAAGTTTGGCACCCTCGAGGTTCATATACGCATCCGCCAATGGATGCTGGATACCCTGATTCATTCCAATCGGTCGGCCAAACACTACACGGTCTCGAGCATACTGTGTCGCTTTCTTCAGCGCCGCGTAACCCAGTCCTAACGCTTCTCCAGCAAGCAAGCACCGCTCGGCATTGAGTCCGTGAAGGACGATCTTGAACCCCTGACCTTCCTCCCCGATCAATGTATCCGCGGGAATGCGGTAATTATCAAAGAAGACCTCGTTCGCGTCGACAGCACGGCCGCCCATCTTTCTGATCTTGCGGAGCTCGAGGCCGGGTTGCGATTTATCGAAATCGATGAAGAAGAGTGACAGGCCTTCGGACGCTTTCTTCACCTCTTCCAGCGGCGTGGTGCGAGCGAGCAGGATCATCTTGGTTGCGACCTGCGCCGAGGATATCCAGATCTTCTGCCCGGACACGAGATAGCCATCTCTGTCTTTGTCGGCGCGCGTCTTGAGCTTTAGTGTTTCGAGGCCAGTGTTTGGTTCTGTCACGCCGAAGCAGGTGCGTACTTCGCCGCTGATGAGTTTGGGCAGGAGACGCTTCTTCTGCTCGTCTGTGGCAAATTTGGCGACTGGTTGAGTTGCGTAGACGTTGGCGTGTAGTGACTGGCAGCCTCCCATGCCGGCGCCGCTCTCGGATATTGTTTGCATCATCATTGTCGCTTCTGAGATCCCAAGACCGCCGCCGCCTAGTTCTTCGGCTAACGCTATGCCTATCCACCCGTCTTTGGCCAGGGCCGCGTGGAGTTCGTGGGGATACTCCTCATTCTGATCGTGCTCCATCCAGTAGTCGTCGGTGAAGTTGGAGCAGATCTTGGTTATGGCATCGCGCACAGCCAGTTGTTCTTCCGAGAATCCAGACATCTCCATGAGCCTGAGTGGCCTGGACACCGAGAATGCCCTTGCTGACACGTGCTGTACATAGTTGCTTATCTGTGAAGGTTTTCGAATATGGTGACCAGTGATGGATGATAATCTTAAGGACGTTCTTCGAAACATAACGGAAAAGGTACTGAAATGCAATAAGATGGTATGAGAAACAGGAAACGGATAGTCTACCTAATCAGCATTTAGAGTGCAGTATTGAGTGTCCACTGGGATGGGGTTGTTCTCTAAGGGTATATACACATCCGATGGCGAGATCGGGTATCGACAAACGATGAAGCATGGAAATCGTGAGGGGAAGGTTGAACTTACCCCAATTCTCTAGCCAGAGGCGGATCTGGTCGTTGGAGATCGGAAAGCGCTGACCGACAAATCGCCGCCCGTCACCTGCGGACCGGCTGCACGCTGCGTCAATGTTTGACCGTCAAAACACGGCCCCGTCAACAATCATCAATTCGACACTGCCTACGCCGACTCGCGATTTTTGACCTCGACCTGGACACGGCATTATGCGAATTGATTAGTTGACTTTGCAGCATGTTTTACTAATCCAACACCACGATTCAGTCACCAAACATCACGGTTCAACAACGCGACACGATCTGTAACTTCTAGCATTCTTAAACAACAATATGGCGTCGGCAAGAGCAGCGATGCATCCACCAGTCGGATCTGCAGACTGGATTCAAAATGAGAGGGACCAGGCTTCTGCATTCATCGAACAGGAGGTGGAAGAGTTCAGTTATTCTGCGCGTAATGAGCTTGAATGGCTGAACGAACACATGGCTGAGATCTTCAGCCGAGACCAACGGTATGTCGACTCAGACAAGGCTCAAGCGTGTCGCTAACTCGAGACAAGCAATTTCGCCGATGTATTCAAAACACCGGGCAAGCTACGAGGGAAAACACCGCGCACTGCGCGCAAGAACGATCCTCAACGCGCTGTATGTCTGCTCCCGTCTGGTCCCTTTGCACCTACTGACATCCATCTCAGCCTTTGACAGATCTGTTCGCACCCAACCCACAAGCTGTACTCAGCCCGGCTCAGCGCACACCATTCTACAACAAACTCGCCAAATTCTCGGTTGCAGAAGATGATACCCAGGAGCCGCGCACTGAGAGCAACAGCCGGAGGAGTCCATTACGCGTCGGAAAGGAGAATGCGGACTCTGGCTACCATGGAATGGCCGAGGACGACATGGATGTGGATTCACAGCAGTATGGGGATCTGCAACTTCGAATCGAGCAGGCTAAGAACCAGCCACCATCTGTTTCTCAAGAAAACGAACCGCTAGCAAATGAGGGACTGCTGCAGGCACCAAAGAGGCAAACAGAGGACTCTTTTGTATCCGCCAAGGAGGCTGTTAGCGCACAACCTTCGCGTGAAAATCTGCGCGAGGAGGATGACGAAGACGATGCGACTGTTCCCGACGAGAACTCGGATGTTACCGAAGCACCAAATGGAGATGCGACGTTGAAGCCAGACGAGGAAGAGGACGACGAGGAGCCAAATGTCGAGATTCACGAAGACGAGATGGAAGAGGACGATTCGAAAGCCGAGGACCAAGAGGAGATCGCACAAGAGGACGAGTCTGTGATATCTGATGCTTCTAGCCCTGACAAACCCATCATGAGGAAGAGTAGCTTGAACTTTGCGTCTCTGCCGCCTCGCGAGACCTTGACTGGCAAGCCAAGCATTGGAGCCAGAATCAGCCACATGAACTCACAGCCAGTGATGAGCGGTGCTCTCGATGTTGACCCGAGTGAGGAGTTTATTGAGAATCCCGCGGCAGAGTACAACAAGGCATCGACGCAGTCTCTGCAAGACCGCATCAAAATGCTTGGTCAGACGAAGGAGCCCAGACCGTCAAAGTCGATTCCACAAGCCTATCCTAAATTGCCGTCTGTCCAGCCAGCCTCTCAGCCAGCCGAGGCACGGAAGGAGGACGACGAAGAGGATCAAGACGCAGACGATACCGACTGGATCGCGCCTATCGAAAGCCGCCCAAGCACTGCCGAAAGTGTCACCGAGAAGCACGCGACCGAACAGGAGGATGCAAACCCCAAGATTGGTCACCAAAAGTCCATTTCAACAACCAATATTCCATCGCCCACCAAGTCCGCGTTGGAACCGTTCGCCTTCCAAAAGGCTTTTTCTGCATCACAACCAAACTTTGCACCCGGTCAACAGATATCGACTCCTGTCGCTTCTCCAGCCAGCAAGAAATATGCAGATGGAGGTCCACTAAGCGCGTCCAAATCGAGACTCTACTCAGTCCTGAAATCTGCGAAGAGCATGTTTGCTAGCAGTGCTGGAGCGAGTGCGAGTGCAAAGATGGAAGCCATGGGTTCTCCTGTGGCAAAGCAGTCAAAGCAAAACCTCGCCGCTGCAGCAAACGAGCCTGACATGTCTAAAATGCCTGGTGGGTTCGGGGATGATTTTATGCAAGCCAACACTGCGACATCACGGCCACTATCTGTTTTCGGCTCGCTATCTTCGAAGAGTCCATCTCGCAAAACCAGAAGCTCGACAGAAAGCGACAAGCGCAAGGACAAAGAAACCAAGGAGAAGCAACGTGGGGCCGATAATCTGGAGAAGATCAGAGAAGCGGAACGCAAAAAGGCTGCTGAGCAAAAGTCGGAGCGTGAAAGAATTGAGAGGGAGGAGACTGAAAGAGTCGAGAAGGAAAGGGCCGAAGCTGAGAGTCGATCCGAGTCTCAAGCTTCCGAAGAGCCAACAATCGCTGAAGAAGCTTCCGTTGTCGTCGGTGGTAAGGCCGCCACAACAGCAGGCAAGCTCAGAGCACCAACGAGACTCGGACGACCGACTAGACAGCCATCTCAGCAAACCAAACCTGCTCCGGTCAATATTCGAGTCGCCTCCCAGTCGCAGCGATTAGGTTCCGTACAGCCCGGCTCAACCGAACCAGTTCCACCACCAGGTCGTCAGCCAGCTCTTGGTACACGTGCTGGTGCAGCGACTACAAGGGCTGGATCTGCCCAACCTGCGAATGCTCGCGTAAAAGCACTGGAAGCCGCAGCGAGGAAGAAGGAGCAAGAAGAAAAGGTGGCCGAGCGCAAGGCCGAGCAGAAGCGCGAATTTGAGCGGAAGCGAGTAGCAAAGGCTGAAGAAGAGCGCAGGCTCGACCTTGAAAAGAAGGCAGCCGAGCAACAGAAGATCCAGGATGCCAAGATTGCTGCTCAGAAGCAGGCAGAGCAGAGAAAGCTCGAGCAGCAGCGCAAGGAAGCAGCAGCTGTTGCCAAGTCAAAGGCTGAGGCTGACCTGGCTGCTGCTTTGGAACGCGAAAAAGCACAAGCTGCACCGCCTCCACCGCGTGGTGATGTGCAAGGCACGTTGAGGCAACTCGGCAAGTCAACGGCACAAGAACCGCAAATAAACACCGCCAAACCTGTCAAGAGACCATTGCAGCAGGAAGACGAGGCGTCATCGAGGCCGGGACTGCCAAGAGGTCCACCGTCGTACCAACAACAAGACGCAAAACGCCGAAGGACGAATGAGGAGGACGATGTTGAAGTTCACGAGAGGCACTCGGTCATGGCACCGCCTAAGAGGCCGTCCAATATGCGCAAGGTGAGACCAACGGACGTTATCAACCAAAGGCATTATCTAATATGTTCACAGGAGACATTGTCCAAGTTCCCTCACGGCTACTCTCACGCTCCACCTCCGGCTGCACACCACAACCCGAATATGTTCAAAGCCACAGTAACTGCCCAGCACCAGCTCCAACACCCCGGCAAAGCACCAATGCACCCTAACGACACTATCAAGCTGTCAAATGCTCGGATACCCTTCGCGGAGAACGCCAATCCGCCAGCCCAGCACGTGCCACACTACTACCCACAACCACCAACCATTCCATCCTCCAGCTCCTCAGCTTTCAAGACCCCAGCCAGACCAGTACACCCAGGCATCTCAAAAGCCAAGTCATCGCCCGCCTACGCCAACGGCGAGAACATCGCCCTACCTGAGATCAACACCGACAGCGAAGACTCGGAATCCGACGACGAAGACAACGCCACAGGCGGCTTCCGCGCACCATCATGGGTCGCTTCGCCCGCTCTGCGCGACTTGTTGACACAGCAGCAACTCATGGATCCCGAGGCCGTGTTCGGACCCATCGCGCCGTTGCAGATGGACGAGGTGTTCAAGAACAGCAAGAACCCGGATCGCATGAAGAGGTTCAGGGACAGAGGCGAGAGTGCATTGTGGACGGAGACGGGAGACGCGGTCACCTCGGCTGAGAAGAAGAGGGATCGCGAGATGAGAGCCAAGGTCGCCAGGGATGGCGGGTGGACTTTTAGTAGGGACTAGAGGTGTGAGGATTGTTTTTCGATATACGGATGGTGGTGGATGATTGATTGTTGTTGTAGTATGTGCATGGATGGACGGCGTTTGGGAATCACGAAAGGGATCAGGATTGCATACACGACTTGATTACTTTCTCGCTCTGCAAGACCGCAGAAGCACCCGCACACGGGCTTTCTAGATTGGAGATTCAAACTATCATACAACGGAACGCTTAAATCCCTTCCTATGTTCCTTTCCCATGGTGGTAGATACCTGGTATCGAGATGCTCTGACGTCCCAGCGGTCGAGCAGAAACATAGTCCCCGTCAAAACGCCATGAAAATGCTACTTGGTATACACAAGATGATCAGCCAACTCTTTCAAGGCACTTAGTACCTGCCGCCGCTCCTTGGACGGAAGCCCTGCCTGTCACCGCCCCTGTCGCGGCCGTAGCCGCCGAAGCCGCCTGAGCCGCCACGGTCGGAGCTGAAGGCATCGCGGTCGCCGCTTCTGCCACCACGGTCGCCGCCTCTGCCACCACGGTCTTCAAATCGGTCTCCAAAAGATCTCGTTGATCCGAAACCGCCACCGCCGCCTCTTCTGTCGCCCCTATCGCCGTAGCCGCCACCGCCACCTCTTCTATCACCTCTGTCTTCACTCGATCCATACGGGTCGCTACCAGTGTTGACACCCGGGACTCTACTCAGGCCCATCTTAGCAGCAAGACCAGGCGCGATCCTTGGCGGCGGGTCCAAGCCCCATCCGAAGCGGGCTTGATTGTTCAGGTTCTCGATGAAGGCGCTCTTGGGGTGGATGTACTGGAAGACACCGATGCGGGATGAGAAGGCAGTGACTTTCAGGTCGACGGGCGCGGCTTTAGCCGCCTCGCTGGCCATGCGCAGGATTTTGGCCGTGGGCGCCGCCATCTCGGATTCGCGGGTCATGTCCACTGTCGCAGTCGAGATGGTGTCGGTTGCGTTTAGAAGCGGGAAGCCGCGCAGGCGTTGGCGCATCTCATTGCGCTCGATCTCGGAGGCGATGATCCAGGACTCGCCCTCCTTGCCAGCGCGTCCGGTACGTCCGATGCGGTGAATGTACTGCTCGCGGGTGGGAGGTAGATGCATGTTGATAACGTGGGTGACTTCGGGGAAATCCATTCCTCGGGCTGTGACGTCGGAGGAGAAAAGGATGCCTGACTTGCAAGTTTTGAAATTCTCTGCGGCGCGTGTGCGGGATGATTGTGAGAGTTTGGCGTGGATTTCATATAGGCGGGCAGGAGCAAGTGGATGACGGCCACTGAAAGAGCCGAAAGAGTCTCGCTGACTACTGTCTGGGTCCTTCAAGCCGCGAAAGATGTAGTTCGCAAGAATAACATCGGCAGTGTTAGGGAAGTAGACAATAGCCTTGAACGGACGACCACCCTCCTTGGTCGCATCCTCGAGAGCTTTTAGACAAAGCTCTACCAGGGCTGGCAAGCAGTTCTCGAAGCTACGAACGATTACCGCACGCTGCGGCACTCGCTCGTGTGTTGGTGCCTCATCCTCTTTGATCGTCTGAACAAACTGGAAGTCGGGCTTAAGTGTGCTCCTTACGAGATGCTTGACCTCGTCTGGAACTGTAGCGCTGAACAAGAGAGTTTGCCTGTCTTGCTCCGCACGCGTAGGCAGTTCCTTGAGAATCTTGCCAATCTCTTCCTGGAAACCTGAGTCAAGCAGTCTGTCTGCCTCATCGTAGACCAAGCTCTGCAGTCTAGGGGCTTTGACACCCGAATACGGGTCACTGAACAGATCAAACAAACGACCCGGAGTTCCAACAAGAATGTGGCATCCTTCTCTTTTCATCTGTTGCAAGTGCATCCTCTTCTGCGTACCTCCGACTGCAGTCTGTACGATAACGCTGGTGTTCTTGGTGAGACGTTTGGCTTCGACAGAAATTTGCTCGGCGAGTTCTCTGGTTGGTGAGATGATGAGTGCGCGGATGTCGTCGATGGAGGTTCTAGGCCGTCTGTAGCCCATTTTGCCGAGATCTGGGTCTATACCAATGATGCGCTGCAACGTCGGGATCAAGAAGGCGAGTGTCTTTCCGGTACCAGTTCTTGCTTGCGCAATCCTAATTCATGTCAGCTCACGTGCTTTCCTTGAAACCCCAACGACACGTACATGTCGGTTCCCTTGAGACCCTCGGTTATGGTCGCAGACTGTACTTCGGTCATAGTCTCCAACTTCATATCTCTTAACAGTGCCTTTGTGACACTGTTGTGTACCAGATTTCTGTCTGCCAGTTCCTGAAACTTGGTCATGAGTGGTTCTTCATATGATGCCGGCGCGGGTTCAGCAGCGACGGCAGCATTTTGTCGAGGAAGAGAGGAGAATGCTCGATATGTTGAAATGGCGTGCTGTGTTCTGAGGATACTCGTAGAAGGTCGAAGAGGTCTAGCAATAATAGATCGATTGCATGAAGCAAGTGCTCCTGAAATTCTCCATAATGAACCACGCATGATGAGGAAGCTCAGTTGGAGATATCGGGGCGATCACAGACACAGAGTGAATAACCTGAAATTATTGCGAAAGAAATGAGTGTTCGATAGCAGAGGCAAGCTCGGCAAGATTGGATTGTCCTCGATATTTTTTTGGTCGCTGATTTCATCACTAATCTGGCAAGCGCGCTTTGCCTCGCGGGTGTGGAGCCGTCGCGAACACCCCATATTCCCGCAGAGCCTCATTGCTCCGACCCGATAAGGGTTCAAAAGGGTTCAATTTAGGCAACGACATCTTGATGTACGCGCTGCAGGCGTGAACCGGCGCGATTCCAAAGGAAGGAACGAGATTGTATGAACATCATATTTTGCAGAATTCAGCTTTCGCGACAGCGATCGCGACCTCGAGAGCGGCACCGCGAGCGGTAGCAAGAGCTCTGACTACTGGTCATCCATCCCGATCAAGAGCTCCATTATCTCGCGAAGAAAATCATCATGAAGCAATGTCATTAACATCATATATGAGCTGCTATGTCTCCTACAAACCACTCCACCAGCTCGTCTCTCCAATCTCAAACTTGGCTCCAAGCGCACCCTTGCCTACTGCACTGCTGTCATTGACAATGACCTTGTAGGTACCCGCCTCCATGATCCACTGTCCTCTATCCTCGTCAAAGTAGCTGGTAGCGTATTTTGTCTGGATTTTGACCGTGACAACCTCGCTCTGACCCTTCTTCAAGAAAACCTTGCCGAATCCTTTCATCTCCTTTGAGGGTCGGCGAATTTTGGACTTTTCTTGACTGAGATACACCTGAACGACCTGCGCACCGTCTTTCTCACCTGTGTTGCTGACCTTGACGCTAACCTCCAGATTCTTGCCATCGTTCTTGACGCTGATATCGGAGAAAGAGAACGTGGTGTAGCTCAGTCCGTGGCCGAATGGGAACTCGACCTCTTTCTTCACGGTATCGTAGTACCTGTAGCCAACATACACGTCCTCGCCGTAAAGCACTCGACCAGCTTCCGATCGGTAGTTGAGGAAAGCTGGGTTGTCCTCGTTCTTCACAGGCCAGCTCAAACTCAATTTAGCACTTGGATTGATGTCGCCGAAAAGGACATCGGCAATCCCGTTTCCGGTCTCATTACCACCATACCAGGCGTGAAGGAGACCCTTGCACTGCTTGATCCAAGGCATCTCGACAGGTGTACCAGATTGCATGACGATGATCGTGTTTGGGTTGGCTTCTAACACGGCGGAGATCATGGCGTCCATGTGGCCAGGCAGCTTCATGTGATCGCGGTCGAAACCCTCTGATTCCCAGTCCATGTTCAGACCAGCACAAATGACCACCTGCTCGGCCGACCTGGCAAGAGACGCTGCCTTCTTGATCTCTTCTTCGGGATCAATCTTCCATGCACCGCCAATGCGCACAGCACCGCCACCAAAGTCGACGTCGGCTCCCTTGAGCGTAGAAGTCTCGGCGCTACCGAAGTGGATGTTGAAGTGATACGTCTGGCCCTTCTTCATAGGAATGAAAGCCTTTTCCTCCTCGGTGCCGGCACCAAAGAAGGCAGTTCCTTGTCGTTGCTTGGTCGCGTTGTCAATAATGAGCTTGTCATCGCAGTAAAGCAATGCAGTACCGTAGACACATAATCCGACCTCGTAGTCTCCGTCGTTGTCTGCAGTGAAATAACCTTCCAGATCCGCGTACCATAGTTCCGATTTCAGCTTTGGGCAATAATAGTCCTGGAACATGCACGACGATTCTGTAAGAACGAGCTCGTCGACGCAGGTCCTTTCCTTCGCTGTGTGAGGCTCATTGTAGGCGCGGAACGTCAAACCGTGCTTGCTCGATGAGTCTGGAGTGATATGCCATGAGTGCTGAACGAGTGGGAGTTGCTTGTGTGACTGGGCGCCGATGGCGAAAGACACCTTCTGGTCTGAAAGCTTTTCCTTGAAGGCGTCAAGTGGAGCGACTGCGTAGTATGGCTTGAGGGAAGCAGAACCGCCACCGCTGTATGTAGCGACCTGCGCATTGGGCCCAATTACCAACAACTGCAGATATGTTAGTCTTAGTTGATCTCTGGACTCGACTGACTCACTGAATTCGACTTGGAAAGTGGCAAGACCTGATCTTCGTTCTTCATAAGGACCACCGATTCAGCTGCAATCTTCCTCAAAAGAGCTGCAGTTTCTGGGGTGTCAATGGTCTCCTCTTTCTGGTTTTCCTTGATGCCTGACTTGGCGCACTCCTTGACGAGCTCAAGCACTGTTCTCGCTCGCTCGTCGATAGTCCTCCGCTTGATCTTGTTAGATCGGACAGCGTGAACTGCGAGGTCTCCTCTCCATCTCACTGGCCCAGGCATTTCCAGATCCAGACCAGCGTTGATACTTTCAGAAGTCGAGTAGGTGCCGTACCAATCACTCATGATCAAACCCTTCCATGACCACTCACCGCGAAGAATGTCTTTCATGATCTTCGAGTTCTCACTGACATGGGTACCATTGACCTTGTTGTACGCGGTCATGAAAGATTTGGGGTAGGCGTCTCTGACGGCGAGCATAAAGGGCATCAAGTAGATCTCTCTCAAAGCTCTATCTGCGATGATGGCGTTGTAAAGGTTCCTTTCGTGCTCCTGATCGTTACAAACAAAGTGCTTGATAGTAGCGACCACACCGGTGGATTGAATGCCTCGCACAATAGCAGCAGAGCCGAGTCCAGCCAAAACAGGATCCTCTCCAATCGATTCGAATCCTCGACCGCCGAGTGGTGAGCGCTGGATGTTGATTGTCGGTCCGAGTAGAACGTGGGCTCCTTTGGCGATGGCCTCCTTTCCCATCAGCTCACCAGCTTGTTCGAGAAGCTCCTGGTTGAAGGTTGCGCCAAGTGCTGTGCCACATGGCAGACAGGCTGCTGGCACTCCATTGAAGAAGCGAATACCTCGTACACCATTTGGTCCATCCGAGGTTCTCAGCGATGGAACGCCATGTTCTGGGAGTGCCTTGGTATGCCAGAAGTCGATACCTATATCTCACTTAGTACATGACAGGCACCTCAACATTAGGCGGCGTATAAATTACCAGAAAGAAGAGCGACCTTCTCTTGAAGAGTCAGCTTGGAGAGGACTTCCTCAACATTGATATCCGCCATGATCACTGTTACCCAAGAGCAATTGGGGAAATTGAGCAACAATGGGAGAAGGGAAACAGGATCGATTATTTATATGGGACTATGGAGCTCTTACATTGCGGGCGCCGGTACTCAGATGGGCTTGTCTTATAGGGTCCGATTCGGTAAAAAGAAGACCATATATTACCCGCCGCCAGCTAGGGCGCCAATGCTAACATTTGTGTCAGGTGGGAGGTAACATGTGGTCGTGTCTTCCGTTGCAATCAAGATCCGGGTCAGGTAGCGGTAGGCCCATCTTCGGCGGATAAAAGCTATGGAGGATGTCGAAAGAGGATTAGCTGGAGGAGCATTCTGCCCATTCTCCCCGGCCGGAAAACTCCTGCCCCACTCGATCGCTCAGGATCGTTCCTGTAACCCCCGAAGTTCATCCACGAGGAGGCACGAGTTGCGCCGAGGTACGGTATCATAATCCCAGCTGTAAAGCCAACTCGCCGTTCGACATGGTGGCTGTTTCGTCTAGCCTGCTATAGCGGCATAGGCCGACGGGGTTGTGGGAAGTATCGGAAGAGGTCGCAAGAGGTGGATGCTGCCACGCGGTATATTCGGCTCTCTCCATCTGGCACCTCGCCGGCTCTTCGGAGAAACAGCGGCATCCTGATGCCAACATGAAGGATACGAAGATACGAATCTACCCAGTAGATGGCACACCTAGCCTCAGATATGTAACGTAGGGAAAGACGTTGTTGCAACTCAATAGATGGATAACAGGGCCGAGGAGCCGTCTCAGCTTACTTTTTACCTATTGATTCAGTGCTCGCTACCATTCGTGTCTGGAGGACAGATGCCTATGTCGTACCGGTATCTTCGCTGTCACTTCGTGGTGTAGTGGGTAATGCAGTGTACATTCGTGGACCTCTGCAGTCTCCTGCAGGTCATTGCTTCGATATCCGCACGCCGAGCCGTCTTTGATAGATGCGCAGGCACATTGCCACGCTCCGCAAAACTCCCGTGATGACCGAGACCACATGCCGCGACTGCATGTGCCCTCCATCTCAGACGCACGCGATCAGATACTGAATAGTGTCTCTCATCCCATATTTTCCCGACTCTGAATATGGAGTTCGATTTGTCTGCGCGAGCGTGCGCGGTATTAGACAAACATGAGGAGCAGGGCTACGAGGTGGGCAAGTTCATCCTCTATCGCACAGAGGCAGTCCCCGAGGATGTCATCACAAAGCTCTGTTCGGAAGCCTTGTTTTACAACATCGTGGCAGAGTCCGAAGTCGAGGCAGAGGTCTTCGTACCCGTGTTGCCTTGTCATGGACAACGTGACGTGCAGGCAGCTTTCGATAAGCATATGCAAAACATGGCCAAGTTGTCTACTGAGCGCGACGAGAGCACATGGCATGGGTGGGATGTTTGGCCCTTTGGCTTGGTCATTGCTGACGAGCCAGAACGGCCTTTAGTCATCTTGATGAGCAAAGACCGAGGTCGATGGAGAATTTCTCATTGCCGCATCCCATTCAAGGAGCTTGATCACTTGGGCCGCATCATCTACGATGCAAGCTACGAGGACTGGGTCATCGAAGAATTCGATGGCGTGCTAGGAACAGGCGGACCACCACCTGACTGGAAATACCAATTCGCGCTCTTCAGCACTGGTATGGACTATCCAAACACGATCAAACGTCAAATCGACCCCGACTCGAGTTCCTATGCATTAGAGGAATATGCTTTAAGCCTGAAAACCAAATACGAGAATATAAACCATCGGGTATCATGGGAGGAGGCTGTAGAGATGTTTCCGGGCACGTGTCGTCGGCTCGTATACTTTGATGGTGAGCCCTCACCAGTGCAATGCCATCCACATCTCTTCCTGTGCATCGACACGCCCACGCCAGAGAAAGATGGAGTTCTCGTCTGTGAGATCTCCTGGGATGGAAACACAGATAGATCTGAAGACGAGTTGAAGGCGATTGGAAGGACTAGCAAGGTCACAAAGACAAGACGTCAAGTCGATGTAGCCTTGAAGACAATAAGACGAATGGCTGACGACCTCGACGAAGCGTCAAAGGCCTGATATTCTGATAGCTACGGTGGTAAGCATCATGCGGTGTGACACATTACGAAGTCCGCGTTATCATTAACACCGCGCGAGTGAAAGCGCTTGGCTGACTTTGTCGAGAGCCTCGACTGTCTCTGCCCTGATGGATACGACAAGGTCATCAGCCCGCCGTGACTGCTTGTACCCTCCATATTAGACTCATGCGACCAGAGACCCTTGTTTAGCACAATCCTGTGGTGATGTGGCAATGGGGTAGTTCAACTCCAGCAGATGATGTCAACATGCCGCAGAGTTGTATTAAGCTCAATATGAGTATTGACTGATCCTCGAAGTGAGAACGCATATTGACGATGAACTTGTGATAGCAAAGAGTGCTTCGGTCCAGAGACGCGCTCGCGTTGTCAGTCACGTGCATGTTTGCGTAAATGATCACATGCACATATTGCAACATTCGAAGACACGGAGACTGGCTGGCGAGTGTCCATTGGAAGGACAGCTGGACGGCGACACCTTCTACATTAGGCACATATTTCCAGAGGGAAATTGAAGACTGCCCTATTAATTCGCGGAAAGAGGGCTTGCTGACTCGAAACGCGGAAGCGGAAGTAAGCCGCGAAGGTCAAATCACCAATTCAACTCAACCGAGCTTCTTGCGCAGCATCAATTAAAAGGCCGAACCTCTTACAATTCATCTCTCTTGTGCTACTGTGCTCTTCAAACGCTTTCTCACAGTCATATCTATCAGTCGATACAGATCGTAGCCATGAGCGACAAGGAATACACCTTCTCCGAGGTCTCGGAACATGCCAGCAAGAAAGATCTCTGGATTGTTGTCCACGACAAGGTCTACAACTGCTCCAGCTTCGTAGATGAGCACCCGTACGTACTATCTGGGCCCGCTCCAATCGATATCCTTTCCACCCCCTATCGATCTCGGTCTGAAAGCTAACAATTTCTAGTGGTGGTGAGGAAGTCATGCTCGACGTCGGCGGTCAGGACTCGACCGAGGCATTCGAGGATGTCGGTCACAGTGACGAAGCCCGCGAGATCCTGAATGGTCTCCTCGTCGGTAGCTTGAAGAGACAGGTACGATTATCCGCCTCTCGCGCGCTGGGTCCCCACGAGGGAGCAGGAAGGCAGAACAAAAGACAGCACTGACCCATTCAACAGGAAGGCGACCCACCATCAAAGTCATACCACGAGGCCAACACACCCGGCAGCGGTGACAAGACTGCTGGCTCGGGCATGAACTTCGGTCTCTACGGTCTGGTCATTGTTGGAGCCGGATTGGCCTTTTTCGCGTACCAGTACCTGCAGCAGCAGCAGAGCCAGAAATAGAGAGCTCGATTACGATCTGGGCTTGATTACTTCCTGACTCGATCTCGGTTGGGGAGGATGAATGGGCCGTGGAGAAGGAAAACACTTGTACACGATTCGAGACGAACGAGGAGGGCCCACTCGTGGTGTGATATACAGAGACAAGAGCAGGCGCAGATGGCGTATATGGACGGCGTCAACGTAGAACAAGAGACAGGTGCTACCCTGGTCGATAACGCTGTGTTCTGTTTCAATATTTAGCGGCGAATATCAACGTTATTTCCAGTCCATGCGGATCTTTGGAACATATAATTGTGTCCACAGGAGATGGATTTGCAAACAAGGCCAGTCATCGGTATACATTGGATTCGATTGGTCCGAATTTATTGACATGCTAACCCATGCTTTCAGAAAAGCTGGTATCTACCGATAATAATCACTTGCGTCGTCTCCAGCGGGCTGACTTGGCTGGCTTCCTCCCCATTGGCTACCTCCAGTGCTCATTGGTTGCTGTGGTGCCTGCGGGTGATATGCCTGGTAGCCCGGATTTGGTGCTGTTCCGTTTAGTGGTGGGTAAGGCGCTTGATGTTGTGCTTGTGGTGGACTTGCTGGCGCTTGATGTGGAGGTGGTTGCGCATACTGCTGCTGCTGTTGTTGTTGCTGCGCAGGCGCATGGTTCTGCATTGTAGGGTATGGACCGTCCTGCTGTGAGGGATAGTTGGGCGGCTGGCTTTCTAATGACGAATGTCGTGGTCGCATCGGCATTTGCGTAGCTGGGTGACCTTGCTGCCCTTGCTGAGGAGCGCCCTGCGGATACTGTTGCGGCGCCTGTGGTGAGAATGCTTGCTGTGGAGGATAAGAGTTACGATTCTCTGACGACGGTGGCTCATAGTGCCCTGAAGCAAGTTCCTGTGGGTTGCCAGAATTGAGGGTGTAAACGCTTTGCGGACGGTCGCTCCCAGGTGGCGGTCCTTGCTGCGGCGGGTATCCATGATCCGGTGCTTGCATAGGGGCAAGCGGCTTTGGGGTGTGCTGTCTTGCTTCGGGAGGAGGTGCGCCACCGGGGATGAAATGAAATGGGGCTGCGGCTTGGGGCTGACCATTGACGTTCGGTGGATAGGCGTAGTTGCTCGGCGGTTGAGATGTCTGTGATTGTGGTTGATTGTAGTAGCGAGACTGGTCTTGAGCAGGTGGCCCTTGTGGCGGGTATCCTGAAAGGGGTTGTTGAGGGTATCCTTGCGGTGGTGCCTGGCCGTAAGGTGTTTGATATGGTTGTGATGGGTGTCTACCGCCAGCAGGTGGATAGCCGTAAGCTTGCTGTGGCTGTGACATGGACGACTCGAGGAGAGCTTCGTAGTCTCGCCTGGCTTTGATGAACTTCTCGTTCAGCTGTGTAAAATCATCTGCACTGTTGTCAGCGTGTAATGTCCTTGGGACCCTTCGTTACACATACCCTTCTTCTGAGAATATTTGCCAATGAGCTCGATCAACTTTGGTCTTATGGCTAGCGTTTGGTGGTACAGCTCTGTGATCTCCTCGTCGCTTCCAGCGTCACGACCACCTCCCATGGCTCCTTCCCCTCTGACACTTAAAAGCGCAAGCAGCTTCTCGACGTTCCCGATTTGCGCGAACACCTCACCCTCCATCTCAGCTTCATTTTGTAGTTGCTCTCGTGTGGGATCTTGCAGTTTTTCCACATAATTTAAAGGTAGGATGCCCTTTTGCAGTCAGAACGTACCCGTATGAACGATTGGAATAACTCACGGTCGCTCCGCGTAAACTGCCTTTCCACCAGTCCTTGTAAACAGATTCCAGCACGGTAATAATGTCGCCCTGTCTAAACGCCAATTCGCCCGGTTCTGACGGGGTAAAATCGTAGAGTGCCCGTACCCTACTGACAGTCGCTGCCGTTGTACCCGCTTGCGCGCTCGGTTGTGCCTCTTGCTGTGTTGACTCCCCGCCTTTGTTCGCAGTTGGGCCACTGTCACGCAGACTCATTGCCAGCGCCATCTGCAGCTCCTCGTCCTCTTTCCTTCGATCGTCATCTTGTATCTCGCTCTTAACAGGCTTGCTAGGCGGGGCCAGGCCCGGGTTTGTGTTCCTCAGCTTGTCGTATGCTTGTTCCATGATACCAAGATCTGGGTTTCCTCTGAATGACTCCGTCCAACTTGCCATGCGCTCCAAAACCTTGGTTTTGACCTGCTGATGGGTGTTTCGGTCATTGGTCAGGCGTAAAAGTGCGTCGGTAAACGACCGCGAGGCCAGCTCTCGGTTTAGCGACGGACCGCAGTTCTGAGATAGTGCATGGGCGAGTTCGAGACTGTACAGTTGGACATTCGCATTTCGGTGTGCCAGTCTCTTGATCAAGGCCGAGACGGCTGATTGTGGGCCAGATGGCGAGGCAGATACTCGGTCACATACTTCCAGTATCTTGCCCCAATCCTCCGAGGTCAGGTTCTCGTCAGTTGCCCTTCCGACAAGCTCGTCGAACTGATTTGCTTGAGCGCGGAACATGCCAGTGAGAATTTGTTGCTTCCTCCGATTGACGAATTGTTGTAGACTTGAAGATTTTGCAGTCCAGGTGAAAAGTAGTTCGGTATGTACGTGGTAAAGTGTTGCCTAGAAGGTATGGGTAACGGTCATTTACTAGACGTTGGAGAAGCTCGTCAATCTGCGTCATGCGCTCTCTCCAGTCTCCTCGCAGGTCCGCAGTTGCGCGGCGCTGGCTGGACCGGCTGCGCGAACCGCCAAGAGATTCTACTGTTGCAGCTGCAGACTTACAGAGTGGCTCAAACGTGTGAAGGTGAATCGATCTTGCCTAGAAGTATAATCATCTTCACTTTTATTGCCGTCGCAATTCCCCTGGACTTCGTACACTCACTCGAATCCACCTTCCTCTCCTGTCAGTCTTCTTCGCCGAAATAGCGATTCTCCGTGAAGACAGCTTCCCTCTTCTCGCACCGAAACTTTATACCAATGGCTGCTGTGAGTCTACGCCGAACCTTTCTTTGATACACGTAGTCCTCTGACCATTTACAGCCACCTCAAAACCAGCCGCGTTCATACTCCCAAGCCTACCTTCCAAACGGCACACCAAGCGGACCAGTACCCGGAGCTGCACCTCTCATGCCTAACCAAGGTCGCGTGGTACAAGCTGCTGGCTCAAGAATTTTGTGCATTGCAGATGTCAGAGGTAGGCAAGATCGTAAGAGGATGATTCGGACAAGTGTTGATCATCACAAGGCAACCTCAGATCCCTGAACGAGCTCGCCCGCAACGCAAGAGCAGACTACATTATTCACACCGGAGACTTTGGTTTCTACGATGACAGTTCCTTGGACAGGATCGCGGAAAAGTGAGTTTGGATATATCTTCTGGCTGCAAGAGCGGTTCCTGATTTGGATGCTTAGAACCCTGAAACATGTCGCACAATACTCTCCGCTACTGAACGATCCTTTGAAGAACGAAATTGCACGTGCGCCACCACAGCCTTCCATCAAGGAGCGCTTCCAACGTGAGCGTCTGCCGCTGTCCGAGCTTCCTCTATTTCTGAGCGGCAACTTCAAGCTCGAAGTACCAGTCTACACAGTTTGGGGTGCGTGCGAAGATGTGTCGGTTTTGGAGAAGCTGAGATCTGGCGAATACAAGATTGACAACCTCCACATCATTGATGAAGCTCATTCGCGACTGTTGGAGCTGGGTGGAGTCAAACTTCGTCTGCTTGGTCTCGGAGGTGCTGTCGTAATGCACAAGCTGTTCGACAATGGCGAGGGAAGGACAACCATCGCTGGTGGACAGGGAACAATGTGGACCACTCTCCTTCAGATCGGAGAACTTGTGGATACCGCAAACCGTGTCTACGACCCGACGGAAACACGCGTGTTGATCACACATGCATCACCTGCACGGGAAGGACTGCTTAACCAACTTTCTGTCACCCTCAAGGCAGACTTCTCAATCTCTGCAGGTCTCCATTTCCGTTACGGCAGCTCGTACAACGAATTCAGCGTCAACCCTACGCTCGACCACTACCGTGGAAAGTTGGCTGCATCAAAAGCCTCCTTCAACGACGTGTGGGAAACTGTGAAGCATGAGGTCGAGCCAGCTGTTTCGGAGAACGAGTCGCAGCAAAGATTGCTTGCTTATGCTCTTGATGTCGTCAACAAGATGCCATCGGTCGCTAACGGTGGCAACCCCTTTGGCGGCGGACCAGGTGGCCCACAGGCTGGACAAGTTGACGAGAGCGCATTCAAGAACATGTGGAACTTTAACCTCGCAGATGCCGCGTTCGGATGGCTCGTTCTCGAGATTGACCAAGGCCGCATAGGTACCGAAATGCGCGCCCAAGGCTTCAACTTCGCACACAGAAGCGGCAAGACGATGCAACGACCAGGCGCACCACAAGCACCTATGGCTACTTCGGGCGCACAACCAGCGGATCAGCACGCTCCACCGGCACAACAGCGCGCTCCTCAGCCAATCGCTCCACAGAGTGCTGCCCAGGTAGTGTCTTCAGCTCCTGCTCTAACATCTGCGGCGCCCAAGGCAGCTCCACAAGGAGTTGATGCTTCGGCAGTCCCAAAGCCGGCTGCTACCCCTCAGTTTGGCACAAACGGTACGGCATCGACAGGACCGAACGGCACACCCGCACCTGACGGTCAGGCCGCAGAGTCTCCACGATCGGAGCCAAGCAAGCCTAGCCAGGCCATCTACATCCCCAACCTACAAGGCCTCGAAGACGGTGAAGAGATGAAAAACCAGATTTTCAGCGAAGAGGACAGAGCAAAGATCGCCAAGATCGAGAGAACACCAAAAGGCTTCTGGATCGCTCACTTCAACACTCCAGAGGAAATGCAAGAAGTTCTCAAGCGTAGCCCTACCAAGGACGGCAGATACTCCAGCTTGAAGCTTAGTGAGTTCCGAGTCAGGGGTCAGCGCGGAGGTGGCTTCGCTGGAGGCTGGGGCAGTACTCGTGGTGGTGCAACCGGTGCTTCGCCATCCCAGAGCGGCTACCGCAGCGGCGGAGCAAGTGATAGCGAGAGCGGCAGAGGCGGACGTGGCCGTGGTGGCTTCAGAGGTCGCGGAGATCGTGGCCGTGGCGGTCGTGGTGGACGTGGTGGACCACCAGGCAAGAGCGACGGCGCTGGTGCACCACCTGCGACTGGCGGCGAGTCTTAGAGAGAGCGCCACTAGGTCCTCTCACGGAACCTCAAAAATCATGCACTTCGATTCAGCGATATCCCGGGTTTGAGCGGTTTCATTTTCTTTGTATCATTTAGTTTCTATCCTTCTCTGCGAGGGGCGGCGGCTTCTTCATGCTACGGCACGCTGCTCTGATGGAGCTGGATTGACACATTGGAGGCGATTGAGCGTGGAGGATTACATGTATTCTAGACATTCCCGACGTGCGAGGAGACATGCATCTACCTAATCATCTTGTGATATCATGAGCCCCCTAAATTCTGACCCTACTCCTGCGATAAACAGTGTTACGCTTTCAGAGTGAATAGAAAGTCTAGGATAAAAAGAACCTCGTGCATCCACCAGCGCACATTTGTGCATGAGGAAACGTTCATAGCAAAGGCCACCCGCGCAGAGCCGCGCTTCTCTCCGCAAACAATGACGTCAGAGTGCATGTATACCAACGAACCGTGCTTGCCATTCACAGCCACACCGCGGAAACAGGAGACAGCCGGATCTACACTGCTATATTCCTGAACATCCACCTTCGACGCTACTCCAGACCTACAACAACCACCTACTACCTTCAAACCTTTGAACCTGTCAGGTCCTCTCCCAGATCACTAGCAACCAGATAAACGACTTCCCACGATGCCAGCACCAAGCACAACCTCGACCCTCTCGACCACGACCTCGGTCTCCGCGTCCTCGAGCACATCGTCCATTAAGACAACGCCAAAGACACCCGGCGTCAAGCTGCCGTGCTGGTGCGGCGATGACTGCCAATGCTGCATCGTCAGTCTCACCCTTCCACCTCTTCCATATCTACACTCCCACTCTCCTGAACCTCCAGGCCTCGACTTCTCAAAAAGATCGCAGGCATGGTCATTCATCAAATGCAGTGCTGACAGTTGCAGATCCCTTGCACAGTGATGTAGAACCATCTCTCGACGCTCTGGCATAACACGAGGAGGCGCTTGCGGCATTGGTGGAAGGGCGTTCGGAAGATGGGCCGCAGGGAGAGTTATGCGTACGGCACACACGCGGGCGAGACCTGGGGGTTGTCTTGAAACATGCACAACTTCACACGACACGCCATGGTTTCCTGCAACCATGCGTTGGCAGACAGACGACAAGGGAGATTGAGGATTAAGATAGGGTTGACACACGGCATGCCTAGGCGCAAATCACGGCGCAGGACGTCACTTATGATTCTTGGGGTTAAATAACTTTGAAACAAATAACATTGGGTATCACGAATGATCCACCTACTCCTTCCCGCATCTTTTCTTTCCCCGCCGCGCAGAAACAAAGACCTACCTAAAAGCAGTACTCATGCCCATCTTCCATCGACCAGCCTCGGAGCCGATCATCTCGTTCATCTCCTCCAGCTGACGGACCTGCTCCTGTATACTGGCCAACGTGCCCTCGACGGTGATTTCGCCGTCCCAGTCAGCGTCCCACCCGCTGTCGTCTATGTTGCCGTTCGTGCTCGTATCTTGTTGAACGTGAACTACATCGCGATCCATGAATGGGTCCCTGGTCTCTCTGTCTTGAGCGACGCCCAGCGCTAGTTTCTCCCTCAATTGCGTCGCTTCTCGCTCGGCGTCCTGTTTCGCGACCGAAAGTGCCGATTCTAGCTCCGCACAGCGTGATCGCAGAGTCTGCATCTCGCGCGCTTGAGCCGCGTTGGTCGAGGAGGCGATCTGTTGCGCTGTCTCGAGTTGGGCGCGGAGGTCCGCGATATCCGCTGTGTGCTTTGTCTGGATATCAATGAGAGCGCTCTCGTGGGAACCAGCCAGAGCTTGTAGAGCTGCGGCGTGGGCCTCGTTGGCGGCTACTAGGTCTGCTTCGAGCTGAGAGGCGCGGGTCTGCACCAGCGCCATCTGCGTGGTGTGTTCAGAGGCAAGGTCGGAGATATGTTGAGTGTTAGCTTCGCGGAGGGCAGTGAGTTCTTTTGCTAGGGTCTCGGAAGTGTGCGTTTCGAGATCTTCGGCATGCTTCTGCTCTAGCTTATCGAGAGAGCACTGTTGCTCGGTCTTGAGGGCTTTGATCACATTCTCAAATTCAGTGTTATCGGTCACACGGGAAGATGATGTCTCTTCTTTTGTGTGCTCAATAGCAGAGGCATGTTCCTCTTTGAGCTGGCGAAGAGTCTCATCATGTTTCTTCCTCATAGATTCCATGGCTGTTTGGAGCTCAGCTTCGGTGGATTGACGGGTTTCAGATACTGCCTGTCCTTGAGCAATCTCGAGGGCCGAGGCATGTTCTTCGGTGAGTTGACGGAGAGCTACATGATGTTCATGCTTGAGCGCTTCGATAGCTGCTTGAAACTCGACTTCTGCCTCTTTTCGTGATGTTAATAGTGCTTGTGCTTTGGCGTGCTCAACGGCTGCCATATGCTCCTCCTTGAGTTGGCTAATAGTCTCGTGATGTTCCTTCTTTAGCGACTCGACGCTAGCTGCGTGTCTGGTCATGGCTTCCTCAATAGAAGCCGAAGCCACTGTCTTTGCGTCATCGAGATCCTGTGCACGGCTTTCTGTCATCTCTCGAAGTTTGGTCTCGTGCTGGCTCTCAAGCGACTGGATCTGGACCCGGTGTTTGGACTGTGCATCTTCTGAGAGTGTAGATGCTTCTGCCTTTGCATCTTTGAGTTCCTGCGCATGGCTTTCAATCATTTGCCGGAGCTGGCTATCGTGTTCACTCTTGAGGGACTCGATCTCCTCGAGAAGCTTCGACTCTGCCTGTCCTGTAACGGTTGAAGCGTCCGCTTTTGCACTTTCGATGGCTTCCTGTAACCCACTGACGCGCTGTCTATGCGCAGACATGAGCGAGTCAATCTCCTGTGTATGGCTTTCTTTAACGAGACGTAATTGCTCCTGGGCGCTAACATGTTGCTCGAGAAGTGTGTCGTATTTCTGTTGCATGGCGCCCAACGACTCCTCGCTGAGACCACTGGCGCTTGCTAAGGCAGTCTCAAGCGCGCTAGCATGCTCATCTCGCAAACTAGCTACCTCGGATACATGCTTGTCGGTCATGTCTTGGTTGAGCCGCTCGAGCTCTGCGGTATGTGCAGCCTCCTTCGCCTGGCTATCCTTGTTAAGAGTATCCAGTGTCTGCTGCAAGCCTTCGATTTCAGGCTGAAGATCTTCCAGAGCAGAAGCAGCCTTCTGGGCCTCCTCAAGCTCGGCGGTCAACCTACTGATTTCTGCGTCACGAGTTTTGTTGCCCTCTTCACCCTGAGACTTGAGACTGTTCATAAGCTCATCCAGCTCCTTAACCTGGGATTGTAGCTCTTCGATCGCAGCCTCTTTGGCAGCAACAGACTCATCGCCTTCTTGCTTGAGAGTGGCGATTTCTTGTTCGAAAGCAGACACAATAGTACTGTGCTTCTTGACTTCCTCGTCTCCTTCAGACTTCACAATGTCGATTTGTTGCTGAAGCTGTTCGATTTCAGCCTGATTAGCAGCAAGAGACTCGTCTCCTGCTTGCTTGAGATTGATAATGTCTTGTTGGTATGCAAGAACTAGGCTCTTTTGCTGGTCGGCTTCACGATCGTGCCGGGAGATGATCTTGTCAAGTTGTTGTCGCAGATCTTCAATCTCAGCCTGTTTAGCAGCGACAAAATCATCGCCTCCTTGCCTGAGCTGCGCGATTTCTGCTTCGAACGTCGAGACCGTAGCCTTATGTTTGTCGTTTTCTTGCTCCTGCGCGGACATGGCCCTGTCGAATTGCCGGTGGAGCTCACTGAGCTCGTCCTGAAGTCGTATCCGAACATCCTCGGCTTGCTCCCATTTCTCACGTTGTTGGTGGAGCTCGTCCTTTTCAAGCTGAAGTTGCTTGATCTGGCCTTGAAGCTCCTCGACAACCTTCTCGCGATCAGTTGTGTTTTCCTGCAGCTTTGCGAGCTGGCTTTTGAGCTCCTCGGCTACTTGGTCCGAGGATTCCGAGGTACTGCTAGCGCGCTGCTCGGCCTCTTCAGTCGTCTTTTGCAAGGCTTGTATCTCTTCTTGCAGAGTCTCGACCAACTTATCGGCATCATGACTCCTGCCGTCGAGAGCTTCGACTTCGCGTTGGTGTTCTACCTTCAGCTTTGTCATGTCAGTCTGTATCGATTCGAGCGAAGCATTCGCGTCGTCCAAGCTCCTAGTCTTTTCGGAAGCTTCGCTCTCGCGCTGCTGGCGAAGATTCTCAATCTCTTGCTCAAGCTTTTGTGATAATGACTCTGCTTCTGTCAAAGCCGCACGAAGGCCTCTAATTTCGTCCTCGTTGCGTTTCTGCAGTGCCAAGATTTCCTTCCGAAGTCCTTCACTTTCCTCTGCAGCTTCTGAGCAACCCTTCTGTAGCGACTCGAGTTCTTGCTTATGCTTAGCTTGCATATCGGCCATCTCTTTACGAAGCTCTCCCGTGGCCCTTTCGGCCTTCTTTTTCTGCTCTCTTTGAAGTTTGTTGTCCGCATCGAGTTGCTTTTGCGCGCGATCGATTTCGTCTTTGAGATCCTCTATGACCTTGACAAGCTGGCCTCTATCTTCGTCCTTGGTTCTCAATTCAGCTACAAGGTGTTGCTCGTTCTCCGAAGCGGCGGACACAGCGGACTTGGATGCTTGTAGCGCTTCTTCGACATCTGCTATCTTGGACTCGACACCACTAAGCTTGTTCGATCTGTTCTTGAGGGTTTCGAGCTCGGACCTCAGTGAGGCGACCTCTTGCGCGTGCTGCGTCTCGATCTCAGATCTTGACGTCTCGAATGCCTTTGCGTGTTGAGACTTCAGTGTTCTCTCCAGTTCAGACTTGGCTTTCTCAAGTTCCTTCGCGTGTTGAGTCTTCAATGACTTTTCCGTCTCGGACTTGGTCGTCTTGATCTCTTTGGCATGCCGGGACTTGAGTGCTTCCAAATCGACCTTGTCGTTCTTCTCCTTCGTCTGCCCTTCCGTGACTCGTTTCAACTCCTTGCGAAGGCTCGCAAATTCGGCCATTTGACCATCACGCGCCTTCTCCGCAGTTGAGGCTACCAGTCGCTGTGCTTCGACTTCTGCTTTGAGTGCTGTGATTTGATTTTCATATTCCGTCTGTGCTTTGACATGCTGAGACTTGAGTGCCTCCACGTTGGTCTTATCGTCCTTCGCTTTCGACTGGGTTTCCATGAGCTGGTCCAGTTGCTTGCGCAGAGCGGTAAACTCGCTCATTTGGTCGTTCTGCGTCTTCTTCGCTGCCTCAGCCGCCAGTCGCTGTGCTTCAACTTCCGCTTTGAGCACCTGTGTCTGACTGTCATGCTCCGACTGCAGCTGCTCAGATGCTGATGCAATCCTCCGCGCCTTCTCTAACTGGATTTGCACTGCTTCGACTTCCTTGAGATGTGCGTTCTTGCTTCGCTCGGCAGCAGCTGCCGAATCTCTCACCTTCTGCAGCAGCTCCGCGGCATGCTCCTGCCTTGCACTTTGCAGCTGCTTGGTCCTCTCATTTTCCGCCACCAGACGCTGCTTCTCCAGACGATCGACGTCTGACTTCAGGCTCCTGATCTCCTCCTCCAACTTGTCCCGTTTATTCGCCTCTTTCAAGAATTCACCCATGATCTTGGCTTCGCGCAGCTTCTGCTCCTTCTCCGCTTCAGTCCATCCAATAGTCATCGGACGACCTTCAACGGTCGACCGTGATCTTGAGTGGGCCTTGAGCGGGCTGTAGCGGAGCTCTACCTCGGCGTCTGAGAATATCTGTGAAGGAAGAGCAATTGCAGATGATCGCATGGAGCTGGAAGACGCGAGGGACCTGAGAGGCGACAATTTCGACGGACTGGTCGGTTCTTCAATGAGCTTTGAAGGGCTTGTTGTTACTTTCACGGCCTTTGGAGGACTTGTTGGCGCCTGCGAGAGTTTCAAAGGGCTTGGTGGTGCTCTTGCAAGCTTTGCGGGACTCGTCGATGGCCGGCTAGACTTCGAAGGGCTGGCTGGTCTTTGGGTAGGGGTCTCCGGTCTCTGTGCGATTGGTTTGTCTTCTACAATCTTCTCCGGTACGACTCTTGTTACGAGAGCATCAGCCTTGTCCATGTCCTTGTTCTTGACAATCGCAGCAACCGGAGCCTTCATGGGTGTGGATGTGGGCTTCGTCGCGATTGTAGCGACTACGGATCTTTTTGCGCCGGTGGAAACCGGACTAGCGACATTCGCTCTCGTCGACGCTAGCGGACGTCTAGGAGCTGTTGTGCTGCTCGTCGGAGTCGATGTGCCATCATTCCGTCTCTCCGCGGTGGTCGAAGTCGCAAGCTTGGGAGGCTTGAGAGTACTCAGACTTGCATTCATCGAAGACATCCTCCTCGAAACGCCATTGAGAGTCGGGCGCTTGGGGGCCTCGCTTTCCCCCGATCGAACCGTCTCATTGTCCGAATCTCCATTGCTCGATTTTGATCGCGTGAGACTTGACGTAGGCCTACTTGGAGGTTTGCTCAGGGTGCTACCAAGCAATCTCGATGACGTTGTGGATGCTCGGAAAGAGGGTGTAGAGGTTGATGCTGTCGAGGATCTCGTTGGACCAGTCGCTCGTGACGCAACCGGTTTCGTGGTTGTGCTTGCTGTCGTCTTGCCGTCACTTGGAGGAGGTCGGCCACGTTCCCCAATTGGAGTAGCCCTGGCAGCCTTCTCTTTCGAATTCATAATCGCGTGTCCAGCACATTCGTTGCGTGAGTTCTTACAGGAAACGTTCGAGAAACGTCGGACATTTCGAATGAGCCGAGGGTTCCGTATTCTTGGAGTGCTTGTTTGTTTTAACTTTCAGTGTGTGCCTTGTTTTGATTGTCCCCAGGATTCCCCACCTCGGCCCGTGTGGACCCTGAGATGACGCCTTTTCACAGTCGTACCTGCATCCATATTGCACAACATGCGTCGCAGCGAGGCTGACGTGCCGTGAGAGGGGGATACGGCATGCACAGCGCCTGAAATCGGTGTGCGAGTCACATGTGCGAAGAGACGGAGTTAAATTATGTCCATATAACAACGGTCGTAAGTCATAATTCAGCAGTATACCTCAATCATCCCTCCTCTTTCCTTTCCCACCGGGTTCCACACCCATTACCCTCAGACCATCACCAACGCCCTCTTGCACACCCCCACAAACACCTTCGATCCACCATAGCAGCATCTCCTCGACGGCCTTTCCGATCTTGCCGCCATCCATACCACAAAATGCTTTGATGGCCACGCGCGACAATTTTCCCAGCGCGTCTGCCGCATCGACAGTCCTTGCGAACAACTTCTCCAAGACCCGATGTTCTCGTTCGTACGTATACGCCGCCGCGAGGAGGGTTTGTAGATGCGGGATTATGTACTTGACTAGGATGAAGGTGTTGAAAATGAGGTGCGACACAATGCGGTGAAGGAGCGTCTGCTCCGCCTCGCGACCACTCTGTGCCTTGGCATTCGGCGGAGGAGGGCGCAGCGAGTGCGGTATAGCGGCGCGTAGACTGGTCTGCTCGTCGTTGGTCAGTGTCGTAGGAAGGCCGCGAAGGAGGTAGGTCAGGGAGTGGAGGTAGAGCTGACGGCTGAAGGTGGTGTCGGAAGCGGACTCTTGCGCAGAAAGAGTGAGAAGATTCAGGCCTTGTCCGCCGTACTTCCACTGTATGCTCGCCGGATCCTGCTCTTGGAAGGCATTTGCGGCGGCTATAGCTGCTGCCGAGGCCGTAGGTGGGCTTCTTGACTCCATGGTGGCGTTCTTGTCCGATGCTGGCGGTGAAGGTGTGTCGTCGTATGCCGGCGGCGGTGTGCGTCTTCCCGTCGCTCCGCTGCTGCGCTCCTTCGATCGGTCAGAGGCTGGACAGGTAGTGCTTGGAGTAGAGCGCCGCTGCATGAGTTCGAACTTGGAGACCTGGCGCTTGACGATTGCCGGCACAAAGGGCGACATCATGGAGAGCTGTAAACGAAGAAAGCCGTCTGCGGTGTATGCTCTATGGCTAGGATGTCTGGCAGAAGCCATGATTTTGACGGGCTGCGGCGCTCTTCTAGTAATGCGACCTTTCAATACGTGAGACCAAATGGGAGGATGCAGAGTCTGGACTGTTCGAAATACGAGACAAACAAATGATACATGAGGGAGACTAGTAATTTACCGTGGCAGCGAGGAATGTGAGTATTTGAACGACAAACAGCTGCGGTCTTACTGAATTACATGTATGCTACCCAACAACACCAATTTATCGCTCACCGACACTGTCGACGCGGTTTAGTATGATGTCGACTGTCACATGTCAAAAGATACTGAAAAGCACTGAATGGTCTCGGGAGAATCACAGGATCCAAACAGCAGACTTGTTGGGCGGCGTCTGACACCCCTCCCTCACGGACCCACCACGCTGCATAGGTGGGCAACCCACGTTTTGGGACATTGAAACAACCTTGTCTTATATGTGTTCAATCTGTGTTCCATTATTGGTTGCGATGGAAGAAGCTGCACTCACTTCTTGGGTTCTTAATGTGTACTTACAGTACTTACAGTACCTCTATGGCACCGCTATAAAGCCTGACGTGGTATCACAGAAGGGCACAGGGAGCTATGTTTGAGATTACTGCTCAATCAGTAGCCTAGTCAATACATCCATCCTTTGGAGCCGAGAGGCTTTCTAGACGTCTTCTTCCTCTTGTAATAGTTGCGCTTCGAACTCTTCCTCTTCTCGCAGCAGGTCTTGGTCTCGCTCTGCTTGCTACTGCTCTACTAGTGGCTGGAAAAAGTCATACCACTCTGGAATCATATGGTCAAGGTAGCGCCAAGTCGTAGGCTTCTCAAAGTCATTCCAACAGGATGAGAAATAACCGTGGACTTCGCCGGAATATATCGCGCGCCACCCAGGACCACCATCATCTTCAAATTGTACACCTCCATAGCGTCCGGCTGGTCGCTGATCGAGAGGTAGTTTTGAGAGCTCGATCGGTAGAAGTCTGTCTAATCTCCACAATATGTGACCGTATACCTCACCTTTTGTAGGATAGGCCGATGCGTACGTCCACTTTAGCAAAGGATGATTGACTCCATTACAATAGGTCCCCAAGTCCGAGAATTCGCGTCGGTTGAATCGAATGCGGCCTAATGGAATGCGAAAATCGCAATAATCGAGCACTTCAGAGGGAATGCTCGTTGCATCGGCTTCCATGCCATCCGTGTTAAGCTTCACGTGATACGCATGACTATCTCCAACCCGCCTAGACCCACTGCACGAAGAATGGAGAAGATTCTTTTGAATGCGAGAGAGATGACCTGGCTCCTCTTCAGCTTCATCTTCATCTCGTGTGTCGAGGGTTTGTACCCGTAATGAATCTTCTAGTGGCCAGCCATTCTCCTCAAAGTTGTCGATTACCTCACCAAATCTGTTCTTGTTGTCAGTGTGAAAGAGGCTGTACATCTTATGTTGTTGAAACGTGACATATGGGAATAGGCATATCAGCTTGTTCCATGTCATTAGACACAGTCCAGGAGTGACCTTTTCGTGTTTTAGCATACTTCGAAGGAATGGCCGTTTTCCACATATTATGACAACAGTCTGGGCTCTATGGTCGGGAGCGGTACGTTGAAATGTCCACTCCTAGGCACGTCAGCGGTACTTTCACCCTCACACAATGAACATTCGATATACCTCCCAATTACGCGATTCGTAGCGTTCCACATATGACTTCTCACGAGTGAGGAACTCCCCGAAATCACGTATGTAGTCTTTCGCCACATACACTCTCAGTTCACCACCACGCCATACTCGCCCTTCGAAAACGCTCAGTGGAAAGGTTCCGCTCACGAAAGAACCGCTTTTCTGAAGAAGTCGTCGAAAAGCCAGAGGATCTCTAAAGTATCGCTTGAGGATCCGATTGATATCGAAGCGCTCTTGGAACAAGACTTTTCGAAGGACTTTGTTTGTGGCACCGAGCATAGCAAAATCGCGAGGGTTCATACAGTCGAGAATCAGTCGACGAACATCATAGTTTCCAAGGAGGAAGTCCATCAACCCTCCGGCGGGTCCAGTGGTTACATTGCTCGCTGCAGGCGGCACTGTGTGTCCGGCAACCCTCTCCGTGCGTTCGAAAAGTGTCTCTGTATGCTGAGCAGAGGGCAACCAAGAAGATGGCCCTGACCACGAGTCCGTTCGTGGTCGTTTGTGAGGTGGCATTGCGAAACGGACCAACGTTGGCGGTCCGTCAACGGGCGTACTCTTGTCGTCCTGACTTTTTGGAAGGCAGTCGTTCCAGCCAAGACATGGACGCCAAGCCATGCTGCAGTACTAGTTATGTAGGCGTGATTTGATTGCAAGAAGGAATGCAAGTCATGAGTATGTTGGGAAACACTGTTTTCTTGTTCTACATACGTGTGTGTATATAACTAACACTCGTTGTTTTATCACTCGTTGTTTCGTAAGTATTAACCAAGGGCCTGGCAAGCAGCACCGAACCCGAAATCAAGCCATCTACAAATGGCAGTACTATGGTAGACAAACAAACGCTCTTGGGGTATATCCTAACCAACATGCGACAGAAACAAACAAATCCGTCGCTACCGAGCGTTCGTACGTTCGCAAAGAAATCATCAAATCGTGAAGCACAACCAGCCGTGCATTATCGCAGCAGACCACCAATATCCTGCAAATCCATCGCGTCGGATGGTTTCTGGGCTTTAGCCAGCGGACTACCAGGAGGATGAGGCGTTCGCGTCGGCGAGCGTGACAATGGTGATGCCCTACCGCCGCTGCTCATCCTAGACATCGACCGCCGGGCAGAGCTGAGGTGCATACCGCCGAGCAGACTCCGTCGTTTTGGCGGAGACATGGCAAAGTCCTGCGCCTTGGTCGTGTGTATGGCAGCGGGCCGTCCTCGCTCAGGTTCCCTCGACTCGACGGGTCCCAGTAACCCTCCAGCGTCGGAAAAGTTCAGGTGGTCGAGTCTGCTCGCTACTGGCGGCAAGTCTGGCAAGTCCCGTACAGCGGTATCACGCAGAAACGCAGCCAGATTACGGGTCTCTTCACGCTCTTCCAGAGTGCCGTCTGCCAGTAGTCGCAAATGTCGCATCTCTTTCATTGGTAGCTCGCCCTTTTCTGGATCGCGCTGTAAAAAGACTGGCGCGGGATGCAGCGGTGTCGTGCTATCAGCGTCTTCGGCTAGCTCGGCGGGTATACGACACCCAACCGATCGGAACAGGTCCTCGTCGCTGTCTATACTTGCAACGGTCGGCCTCCTCATCGCTGTCCTCTCCATGCTATTCTCGTTTGCCGCGCTTGTTGCCTTGAACCTATTCTTCTTGAGGCCCTTGTCCGCCAGGAACGACCCCACCACAACCATGTTTGAGACAAGCGCCGAAACCAGAATTTCTGTCGAGGCCCAGACGGTACGGTACTGCTGACGGCCGCCGGCCTCGATGACTTTGGGTACTCGTAGGGCGGTAATTGCGATCAAGATGAGGGAGAAGCTGAAAAGGAGAATAAGGTTGAATTTGTGGAAGATGCTGAGGTTGGACCTGACGATGAGCGGTACAGGGAATGCGACAAGGAGTATATCAGTAATAATGTCGGCCGTACCCATGGTGATGAGTTGCGCAAAGCCCTGTCGACATTGTGGACCAGGATCGGGGGTGACCTGCCAGTATTTATGGAATGGCTGACACTCGGATATTGTTGCAATGACAACAGCGAGGAAGGTGACGGCGAGGAAGACGCGGATGAAGCGAAGTATTGTCTCGTAAGTCTTGTTCCAGCTATTGTAAAAGATGCGCTTCAGAAATTCTGACACGGTCCACTTCGATGTCCAGATACTTTGAGCTGTGTCAGCCGTGGTGAGCCTGAGTTTTCAAGTATATACTTACAACATGGCGTAGAATATTCTTGCAGCAAGCACAAGCCGCGCGCCAATCGAGCGGTGATATATTTGTGTCGCATCCAGGCCCGTTGGATCGACATTGTTAGTTCCGTATATCAGAATGACATGCACCAATGCCATGCGAATGAACAGCGGTATAAGACTCCACAAGATAATCTTGTCCTCTCGGAAGAGGATGTCAGTGCGAACTTTGCGGCCAAAGCATCTGAACAGGATGATACACGCGGCGAAGATTGTGCACCACCAGCTGAAGAGTAGAGTAGGATAGTTTGCGTCTCGTGTGCGAGGCTCCGGTGGTGCGTTGCCCCAAAGCGCCATGGTGGGCAGAGTCGGTGATGTTGCTGTAATGGTAGATAGCCGCCGAGACTCGTGCTATTCAGTCGCGCAGCGCAGTGCCTGACCACCTCCGAAGAGGGGTTGGGCACAGGAAGATGCTATCTCAAGAGAGAGATGGCGCAAGGGAAAGACGAGCCTGCAAAGGCCGTCCGAGTCGCGATTGCGATTGTGATGCGAAGAGTGACAGAAGTGGTGGTAGTTTCGAGGTTGAAAGCGAGATTGCGTCGGTGACGAGGTTGGACGAGAGAAGCGGACTCGGAGGGATCGAGGGAGCGATCGAGAAGCACGAGCTTCAAGAAAAGTAGGACAGCGGTAGCCAAAGTAGCAATAGCAGAAGACCCTTGTCGTTCATGTCGGTATAGGGCCCGACGTTCACCGTGAACCTAATCCACTCTTACCGCCGTTTTACGGTAATTGAAGCTCTCTGATTTCTTGTTCAAGTCGTTATCTCAGCGTTTGGGGCTTTTCCATGAGCTGCAGTCGAGTGCACAGAGCTGATTGCGGTGCTGCGTCAACCGCCAATACTCGACGAATACAGGATGCCGAGAGGTCACTGATAGCGGTCCTAACCAGTGATATCCGAGCACTACCTAGAAATGTACACTCTGCGCAGTAATGATCATCGTCGTGTTACTCTAAGGGTATGATCGGAACAGCGGGGAATCCACGTGTTCGGTCAAGGCCGAGGCAGATCGCAGCAGCAGGGAAAACTCAAATCTACGCTGTCAATTGTCGAGCCATCAAAGCCTGTTTGTTCTAGTGTCGAGGCCAGACCCATCCTTCGTTTTATCAGGAACATCTGAACGCAAGCACATCAAAAGGGACCAGACCGCTGTTGTCGGGTGTCTCCATTCTCGCAGAGGTAACCGCATCCTCGAAGCCACAGGCGTTGGGGACCGTCGCGCAAGGCTGGGACTGGCAGATACGGCTGTTATCATCTGCACCACGGAGATGGCAGACCGCATCACTTGTGCAGTGGACGATTCGTTACTGTCGACTCGGCACATTTGTGCTACGTCCACGCGTCTCCGTTGAACCAGACTGTAGATCTGCGATTGTCTGCCGCCTCATTGCTCTTTATCAAAAACATGTGCTATACCTCTGATACACCTACTAATACTATACAGGCGGGGCTTGCGAACGGCTGTGGGCAAGCGAGACACGAACAACCAGAGCAGTGACATACCGCCCACCTATGATAATAATTCCAGCCGCAATTTACACAACCTGAACTTTGCTCTCCTCGGAGCCGGAATAAGCCATTCCAAGAAACCATCTCCATGTATACCTACGTTAAGACAAAACGGACGCCGACGTTACTGGGGCTCCTTCGTTCTTCTTTCAACGTGTTATGGTTTAAAACTTGGTTCCAGCCGTTCTATGGTAAAGGTTATGCATATACAATATTGGAATACCGATATCGGCGAATCTATCGCAGTTCGTACTTGTGTTTCCTGAGTCGTCCTTGGTGCGCCATCCGTGGCCAAGCCACGACGCAAGCAATATGCCACCAACTGTGCGACATCAACAAAAGCACATAATCTTCACCGCAACTATTCATTGTTGCTGCAGTGGCATGTGGTATTCACAACCTGGATCATGACTCGGCGCAGTTGTTCAACTCTTGCATCGTACATTCTGTGATAGCTTTATAGACACTCATATCATGACTTCCTACACAGTAGTGTTAAAAGCCTTCTCCTCGACCTCCCTCTCGGGCGCTGCCGCAACCTCTCCATCCTGGTCAGCAATTACCTGCTGATCCGCACGGAGACGATCTTCCGTTGCGATAGCGTCGTCTTCAGTTCCGACGCCGCTTGCTCCGACCGGGGCTGTAGCATCTACGTCGTCCATATCCTCGTCATCCATGGCATCTGTGTTCAACTTGACACCACCGTCTTCTTGGTCAACGAAAGTCTCTGGCTCCACACCCTCGACAGTGCTGTACTCGGCGGTCTTGGACGATGCTGTGTAAGCCTCCTTTCTCTGCTGGCTGTGGTCGATCAGGGGCGAGTTGTCATCGAAGATTCGCAGAAGCATGGCTTTGCGCTCCTCCTTTGGCAGCATCAGGTTCAACGAGTGCAAGCTCTTCCACAATGGAAGCGTTAGACGCTCGCTAGATACACATATTAGCAGTTGCACTTATAATACGAGGTAAAAACAACTTACGAAAACCCATCCTCGCCTTCACTAGGCTCCATGCGCAAGACGCAGCATCCCATCGCAATATCGCGGCACTGTTCACCAATTTCGCCTAGCGTCCTCCAGCCTTCTCCAGAGACACGAGGGAACATCTCGATGAGGAGCTTCCTCAGCGTCTCCCTCTTATGAAGTCGCACGATACGGTTCTCGCCGATCCAGCCTTCGACGATTGGGAGACCCTCGCTTTGGATTCTCCATCTGCAGACATCTTGACCCTGAGCGTCTTGCTTGACAAACATCTTGACTCCAGAATGGACGAACTTCATGCCGCGTCCTTCATTCTTGGTGAGAATGTCCTTGGCCAGTGAAGTGGTGTAGTACATGGCCTTGACTGGCTCTCCCATCGCGTTCCTGACCATAAATCGGTCTCGGGGGAATCTCTCCGACAGCTGATAGAACTTGAAGATACCGTCAATCTCCTGGTGATCGGGTGAGAGGTACTTGAAAGGCTCCTCGTGTGGTTGATCACGCTTCCTCTTGCCAAACCCGTTATCTTTGGCATCGTTTCCGTTGTCTCTGGCATCACTTCCGTCCTCCCCAGCGACTGCGAGCTGAGCGGCTGGTGGAATTGGCCAGTGCTCGGTCTGACCAGGTTCGCCAATCGTAGTCATCTCGCTCTCCTCTGGTTCGGTCCTCGCACGCTTCACCGCTTGGTTTTCAGAATCACCTGCCTCCTCGAGTGGGCGCTTGGCGGGAGCTGACGAGGTGTCAACAATGGCCTCCTTGTTTTGACGTTGCGCCGCAGAAGCGTTTCCTTGATCCATATGAACGTCATGTTTTGGTGGCGCATACTCCTCTGCACTTTCCAACTTTGGGATACCTCCTTCACCAGCCTTTGACTCGAGCTCCTTGGCGATGGAAACGACCGATGGAGCGGTGTTAGTGTTCTTGGCTTCGGACTCTGGCTTTGCCTTGATCTCGGACTTCTTCTCAAGAACCGTGATGAAGAAACCTCCAGTGTCTTGCTGATGAGGGTAGACTCTTACGCAGTTGTTCAGAGGCAACTTCTCGGCCGGAGGAAACATGCCAGGGACAAGACGCTCGAGGCTTTGCTCGAACTTCTTGGACTTGGCATCCTCCACGTCTGCCCACGAATTCCAAATGCGACCCTCCTTGTCGATAACCTTCCAGTCGGTAAGTCCTTGCTTGCGCTCGAGTCCTGGAAGTTCTGCGCTAACGTCAATCAAGGACACCTTGTCGAGGCCACCACAACGGTCAATTGCGCTAGAAATGACGGCCTCGTTCTCGATCGGGTTCAAGCTGCAGGTAGAATAGACGACGCGTCCACCCACTTTGAGCATTTGCAGCGATCGTACCAAGATTCGAACTTGTGTGACGTAAAGACCGAGGGCGTTACCCGGGATCCAGTCTTTCCAGATACCTGGGTTCTTCCTGCAAGTGCCATCTCCAGAGCATGGAACATCCGCAAGAATTCTGTCAAACTTGAGCCATTTACCGCGAGGCTTTGCGCCATTCGCGGCAGGTTCTTGCGGAAGCTCGATCGAAGGGAACATGGTAGCGTCGTGATTCATGACCAGGAGGTTCGGGCTGTTGAGTCGCTTGACCTGGTGAACAAGCATCTGTGCGCGTGTGTAGTTGACGTCGTTTGCAATAAGGAGTCCAGTGGCTCTTCCATCATCGCTCCAGTCGTCGCCTTCTAGCTGCTCTTCAGCTGGCTCGACAGCCAGTGGACTCTCGTTGCCGGCGGTTTTGCCCTCTGATTGTCGCAACTTCTTGAGTGTCTTTCTCATCCTTGCTTCTTCTCCACCATGAACCATCTCGACCAACTGCGCGCTCTTGCTACCTGGAGCGGCGCACAGATCGAGTACGGTGTGTCCTGGCTGAACATCGAGCAATAACGGAGGAATCATCGAAACCGCCTCTTGTCGACTGATGTTGCCCACTGCAGTTTCTGCGACAAGGAATTTTTGGAAAGCAGCGAACGGCGCGAACTTGCGAATGACCTGCTTCGGGGTGGTCATCTGCCAAGCGAGCTGATCTGGATACCATGGTAGTGGCTTGGGTGCCTCGACTAATGCATCGTTGAACTTAACAGCTGTGATCTGAGGAATGAATCGATCTATAAGATTCTTTTGTACCGAAAGGGCGTGACTGAGGAGACGTTAGCGGAAGACCTTTGCGATTGTAGGATGGGGACGACCAACCCTTTGCTGCCGCAGAATCTAAAAGAGTTTGGCAGCTCTCGGCGGAGTGCAGTCCAGAATTGTTCGCGCTCTTCACCCTCAGGCACAAGATTCAACTCATTGTAGTATTTCTCCATGTTCTCGTTGGTCTTGTTGACCTCGTCGAATGATTGTCTTGGAGCATTGTGGTATCCACCACCACCTCCTCTGTTACCACCACCTCGACCGCGACCGCCGCGACCACGGCCGCCTCCACGGCCACGTCCTCTGCCCTTTGAATTGTTAGCTGGCAGTTCCGTCAAGGAGTGGATCTGTTGCGCTCTTACCCCTCCTCTGCCGCCTCTATTTGGCCTGTGACCTGGCATGACCAGCTACCGGAAACAGTAGTTCCAGTGAGATGTGTATAACTTAAGACTCGTCTTTAAGAAAGCGACGAGAGAAGTTATAGATCAAGTCGAATTATTTACTGAAGAAAAATCGAAGCTTCAATTACCTCACATTATTCGTCGAAGCTCTCCAAATCCGGGGAAGCGTGCGACGATGCGAGCCGAATCGGCAGGGACCACATGCAATCGACGTCAAAATTCATGAGGCGCACGTGCTTGCATAATTACTTGAATTCCAGCATTTGTACACATTTGAGCCTATGAGTCAATCTTATACGTGTAGGCATCGTTCCCTGACAGATGCGGTCCATCTATATTATGGTATCCACAAACGACCGCTTCATACCATCTTGATGTAGTGAAGTCGACGGCCGCGGCCCGTAGAACGTTCCGGAGAACATGTTCCGGCAGGTCCAACCAATCGTTGCTTCACCTTCAGCCACGTCACGAGCCTGTCAACTTTTAGGTGAGACGCCCTTACGACCTCGGTCGAATCATTGCGGTCCAGAGACATCAGCGGAATTCTATCTATTCTTCCCCTAGATCTGGTATACTACTGCGACGGTTGCGAGGGTCGCGAGAGAAGGGTCGCTGACTCAGTGCCGCGTGTCCCCAACCAAAGAGCTTATCACACTGTGCGACCAGCATACAGCACATATCTTAACTATATATCAGCCACCCCGCGCTTCTAGTAAACAGAGTAGTTCACGGTTTGCTTCTCATCGCTCTATATTTCCTTTGTATTCTTCCTACTTGCGATAGCCCTCCATGGACGCCTTTAAGCAAAGCTTCTTTCTTCCCTCTCCTACATTGACTGAAAAGAACCTCGGTGATCAAGGTAACTGAAGCCGATTTGCCCTACTTGACTCGTCTAACGGTGGTCTATAGCCGGCAAAGTTTTCATTGTCACAGGCGGCTACACAGGCGTCGGTTTCGAGCTGACCAAGATCCTTTACTCCAAAAATGGCACTGTCTACGTCGCAGGGCGGTCCTCAGACAAAGGCACAAAGGCCATCTCAGAAATCAAGAAGACCATTCCAGACTCCTCAGGTCGCCTTGAGTTCCTCCAAATCGATCTCGCAGACCTCACCACAATCAAGCCGGCCGCCAAACGCTTCATGGCCGACGAGTCTTCCCTGCACGTCCTAGTCCACAATGCAGGTGTCATGATCCCGCCCAGTGGCTCCGTCACAACACAAGGCTACGAGTTACAGATGGGCACAAATTGCCTCGGTCCCTTCCTACTAACCCAATGCCTACTCCCTGTCCTCACCAAGACCGCCTCCAACTCACCTCCCGGCAGCGTACGTGTGCTCTGGGCCGCCTCATCAGCCGTGGACGTATTATCGCCCAAAGGCGGTCTGGCAATCCACAACTCCTCGACCGGCGAGCCGAAATCGAAACAATCGCAAGGCGCAAATTACGGCCAGAGCAAAGTCGGCAACCTTTTCCTCGCGCACGAATTTGCGTGCCGCTACCCGGTCAAGGAGTCGAACATGATCGCCAACTCTTGGAACCCTGGTAATTTGAAGACCGAGCTGCAGCGCCATGTACCCGCCGTTGGGCGCATGGTCCTGGGTTCTATGCTTTTCCACCCTAGATTCGGTGCGTACACCGAGCTCTGGGCGGGGTGGAGCGAGGAGGCTGGAAAGGCGGAGAACAATGGTAGGTTCATCTGGCCTTGGGGTAGATTTGGTGGGTTCAGGAAGGACATTCAGGACAGTCTTGAAAACGGCACGTCGAAGAAATTCTGGGAGTGGTGCGAATCGATTACGAAGCCGTTCCTGCACGAAAGTGCTGTGTAAGGGGGCGCGAGATCGTCTGCTTCTGCTTCTGAGCACAGCTACCGGCCGCTGTTGTGTGGGGTCTGCCTTATGATTTTCTTTCGATTTCGGAGGGTGTTGAGATGATTTACACCCTGTTCGTGTCTGTCGCTACTATGCGAGCCTTTTTACCACGCCTTTGATAGTCATACCTCTTGTAACCATGCCCTTTCATATAACAATGGCATTCGATCGTAAAAAGGCAAATCCCTTTATCTCTCTGACCTAGCCCGTGTGCTACCGCGTGGCTGATGCTATGCCTTTGGCGTGGACTGTGCTGATGCCTTTGCTGTAGCAACATCTGTCGGCAATGCTTCATGGATTCTGATAGTTGTCCATTGGATCATAACTCGTTCCTCATCATCCATCCATCTGCGCATCGCCATCCTCCTCCTGCTTCGGCGGCGCTGGCCGTCCCAGGACGTCAATGACCTGCTCCACGATCCAATCCTGATCCTCCTCCTTCACACGAGTATCAACATCCTCCACCATCGGCAGCAAAAACTCCCTGACATGCGGCCGATGATTGACCAACATCAACAACTCCGTCTTCGTCAACTGCACTCTCGGTTCTAGCCTCTCCATCAGCTTTCCCGCATACTGACCCTCCTCGTCGTAGTGTGGGTTGTTGATGAATGGCCGCTCCTTGTGTTCGAGATGTTCTTGGTGCTTCTTGAGTGCGCGGATGAAGTTGCCAGGCCGCTTGGTGCGTGAGCGGCCTGCTTCTTTGGAAGCTGCGTCGAACGTTTTGTGATGCTCGACTTTGCTGTGGATGTATGCAAGCACGTCGCGGTCGTCAAGGACGGAGGTGCCCGCGTCGAGAATCTTCATCCTGGTTTATGAATGGGGTGATTGTTCGTTTTTTGGAGAATTGGAGAAGGCTAGCACATAGTCGGAAGAGCTTGAAATACTCCGAGTTATGAGGCGCTGCCTGGTGAGCAGTCGGAGGTGTTAGAGTGAAGATGTGATAGTTACGGTGCGGGTCAAGGTCAGTTTATCCATGGTCCGCAATGGCGGCCCGCTTTCTGACATGAACACCTGCGGGGTCCACTCCGCCGATTGTAACATCATGCATGATCGAAGTCAGTACATCAGGGGGAGGATATCTTCGTTTCTGAAGTAACGTTCTATAATTGAGGGTATCTTGAGCAATCACACCAGTCGCCGAGAAAAAAAACCTACAAAGTCTAAATCGTTGGGCCAAAAGAACTCAGCCTCTGCTTGAAGGAGTCGTCCTTCTTAATCTCAACCGCTGCGTCTATCCTCAAATTTGAGAGTATACTCGCTCCAGCCCAAGCTCCAAGTGTGTCAATTCCCCTCACGACTGCTCTGACGGGTGGTTCTCGGCCCTTCATGGCGTCCCTCGTGAGCTTCTCCGAAATCTCATCTCGCTCGGGGGAAAGCATGGGTGGCCCTTCTACGCGTTCACCTCCTGCTCGATCCGGCGCAAGACGGTTATACATAGTACCATTCTGCCGCTTGAGATGAAAAACACCATCCCATAGTACACCATCCCATAATTGAGACTTTCTGACACGCTCTGTCGCCGAACCGTAATTAGACACCGGATCCCAACCCCTTTGCTGTACCGTTGCTTCTATCTCGCTGAGCAGACGCGACTTCAGACCTGGTATGGAGCTGCCTTCGCCGGTGATCATGATTCTTGACATACAAATAGCTCGTACATCCAAGGGTGAGGCCAAAAGAGCTCTCCATGCTAGTATATGAATCGGAAGTTGATGGTCATCGGAATGCAGATCTGGACCAGACGAATCAAAGAAAGTGTCTGCCGTAGTGTGCACAATCCTTTCGAAAGGAATCTCGATAGTCTTCTTCGGTGCGTCGGAAAGTCTTACTGAAGCTGCAGCACCTTGTGGCGAGGTATCTGCATCCTTCGACACCCCGCAGCAAGCGAACCTTTCGAATAGGTCTTTCGCCACGGAAAAAGGTATTCCCTGTTCGCCAGATAGTTTCTCTGCTAGTGTCTGAAATCTCTCGCAAAGCATCCGCGTGCCTCTGATTGTTCGTCTCTGTATGGTCTCGCGATATTCGTAAACGACGCTGACAGTAGTCTCATGCCAGCCGACATCGATGATCATGCCAGAGCGTACACCTGCAGCCACTGCGCTAAGAATTGGTCCATTAAGCATGAGTGCGCTCGAAGCTTGCGCCGGGCCGCTAAAGAGCGTTCGAAGGACGACTTCAGTCAGAGGATGCGGCAAGGACGTCGGAATGACAACAACGGCCTTACGAGGCCTGATATCAAGAAGCAAATGCTTGATATGGATTTCTCGAACTAGGCGCTCGACTTTGTCTTCCACCAGTCCAATATCACATTTACGAGCATCCAAGTCCCACAACTGCCAGTCCTCGACAAGCGCACCGTCTCTGCTCATCGACAGATCACGCTGATCAGAGACCAACCTAGAGTAGTCGCCTGCTCGTCTAGCGTAGTCTGGGCCGAACGGAAGTATACACCTCGGCAGAGATTCTCCAGGTAGTCCAGCGCGTATGGAGCGAGCGTCAAATTCATAGACGACTGAATCTTCTTCAGGTCGATAAGAGCCGGGCGATCCATATTGAGATGATATTGACCTTCCGAGGGTGGGTGTGCGTGGGGAACCTGGTGTACCTGGTCCTCGATCGCCTGTCGCAAGGCCAGATACTTTGCGTGGCAAGGGACTTCTCGATGATAAAGTGTCTGGCGTCGCCATCGGCGCTGTATACGAGGCGACGCCTTCAGAACAGTCGTCAATGCGATATCATTGAAGTGATTGGACCTCTAGACGTGAACTCGTCGCGTGCCTGCAATTTAAGGAACTGGGCACGGGATGACGGATTCTCCCGCACCAACGCCAAGACCCAAAAAATTGAAGTCATTCTCTCCAGCTTTGCGTTTGCGGAAAAAAAGTTGTCTTCCACAGAGAGCGTCCGTCGACCATATTAATTACCGTCTCTCCCCAAGGTCGACTACCCGGACAATCTCCCATTATTTCCGCCCATCATGACGCTCTTCATTCTTACAGAGACCAGTGCTGGTTATGCGCTCCTTAAGGCCAAGGACAAGAAACTGCTCAAGCGCGATGACATTTCAGAGCAGGCTGGCACCGCCGAGGGTGCTGCTGAGATGTACGACAATGTCTGAGAAGCACGAGACATCGCAGTTGACTGACAGTTTTTCAGGCTCAAGTTGAAGAAATTCGCCAAATTCGACAGCGCCGCTGCTGCGCTCAACGAAGCTGCTGCCCTTTCCGAGAGCAAGGTCACTCCTATGCTCGCATCTTTGTTGGACCACCTGAAGGATGAAAAGAAGGCTTCTCTGGCTGTAGCAGATCCTAAGTTGGGTCAGGCTATCAACAAGCTCCCACAACTTCAGATTACCCCAATCGCAGACTCATCAACGGCCGACCTTTTCCGTGCCATCAGAGAGCACCTCCCATCGTTGATTCCGGGCCTCATGCCAGAAGAAATCTCCACCATGTCTCTCGGTCTTTCGCACTCCCTTTCTCGTCACAAGCTCAAGTTTTCGCCTGACAAGGTGGACACCATGATCATTCAGGCCATTGCTCTTTTGGATGACCTGGATAAGGAACTCAACACATACGCTATGCGTGTGAAGGAATGGTACGGATGGCACTTCCCAGAGATGGCCAGGATCATCAACGACAACGTCGCATACGCCAAGGTTATTCTTTCGATGGGTGTCCGTTCAAACGCAGCCACCACCGACCTCACCGATATTCTTCCAGAAGAGATTGAGACTGCCGTCAAGGCTGCCGCAGAAGTTTCCATGGGTACTGAGATTACGGAAGAGGATCTCGACAATATTCAGGCTTTGGCCGAGCAGGTTGTTGGATTTACCGACTACAGACAACAACTTTCGTCTTACCTCACCAGCCGTATGCAGGCCATTGCACCAAATCTTACAGCACTTGTCGGCGAGCTCGTTGGTGCTCGTCTTATCGCTCACTCCGGTTCGCTCATGAACCTCGCCAAGTCACCCGCCTCTACTATCCAGATCATCGGTGCCGAGAAGGCGCTCTTCAGAGCTCTTAAGACCAAGCACGACACCCCCAAGTACGGTCTGATCTACCACGCCTCTCTCATTGGTCAAGCTACCGGCAAGAACAAGGGAAGATTGCGAGAATGCTTGCCACCAAGGCCGCACTCGGTCTTCGTGTCGATGCTCTGTCCGATTGGGGTACTACTGGAGAGAACGCCAAGCCTGAGCCATCTGAAGAGGAGAAGACACAAGTCGGTGTTCAGGGCAGACTCATGGTTGAGAGGAGGTTGCGCGGTCTCGAGGGCAAGCCACTCCGTAAGGAGGGTGTGTCGATCGGTCCAGGTGGTGCACAAGCCCAACCCGCGAAGTGGTCGATCAACGAGGTGAGGAAGTACAACAAGGATGCTGATGCTGTCGATGAGTCTGCTGCTCCAGCAGCGGCGACCAACGGAGACGTCAGCATGGTCGATGGCGACTCATCGGACGAGGAGGAGCTCATTACCGAGACAAAGCTTAACGGCGTCTCCGAGACCGAGAAAGTGAAGTCACATGAGAAGCAAGAGAAGCAGGCGAAGAAGGACGAGAAGGCCAAGAGGAAATTGGAGAAGGCCGAGAAGAAGGCCAAGAAGGCTGCAAAAGAAGAGGGAGGCGACGGAAAGAAGAGGAAACGTGATGATGATGGCGAGAAGAAGAAATCGAAGAAGAGCAAGGCCTAAACGTCTGGCCTCTTTCTGTTGTGATTCTATCTCGAGCATGTCGGTGTTTTGGCGTTTGAAAAGATGAGCTGTGGCGACAGCATGAAGGGTGGTTCTCGAATTCTTCAAACGGCGTTTCTTCGAAAGCAACGCTATGTGTATCATCAACGGCATATTGTAGATACACCCCTCTATGAACTATTATGCACATTCCCTTTTATCTTTCAGTATTGGTGTCCGCTACGATGTGTATTGGTGGACTGATACTATAAGCTGCTATAAGGCACTCGTCTTTATAGAGTAGAGTTGTGATCGTGATAGGATGCTGATGTCACCTGCTACATACTCCGTTGCTTTCTGGGTACTATCGATTCTCTTAGCATTGTCCTCTAGCACGCGTCTGTAATTGTGCCCTTGTGTCATCCTTCGTGACCTTTTCTGCCCTACTTTTCATGCATTTCGCCGAACGCGCTCCTAGCATTGCAATATGCCGGTTGGGAACATTGCTTTCAGCTTGGACTGATCTTGCGGTTTGTCGGATTGTTCTCTCTCGCAAACTGCCTAGCCATTGCTTCAAGTGCGTTGATTCTCGCCATCCGGATTTGATTACCGCGACTTCGACACATCAACCAGATTGCTCCTCAGCAGGTATGTGCTTGTTGCTTGACATGTGGGCAAGGAGGAGAAACGCTGTCGGCAGCGCGATCCGACATCGGTGGCATTGCCAGATACCGTCTCCATATAGTTCAGTTCCATGTCGTCGTTCGAAATGATCGATGAAGCTTAGGAGATCTGCGAAATGTTTTAAACAACTATGATCCACAATACTGGTACCTACAAGTCCGGTATCAAGGAGTGGACAATTTCCAGTGTGTGGAGGGGTCGAATTGTGAAGCAGCTTCTTGACTGCTGGGCAGGTCGGGTAGTGATTGTATCGCGCGTCTTTAGTGTTAGAGTTGCCACCACATGCAAATATGCAGACGAAGTGTTGACTCCAGATAATTGCATCGAAGGACGATGTATCAACGTCCGCTGCTCCGGACAGCAGCCGATTGATCCTTGCCTCTTCTTCTTCAATGTCCAAGCCGTCAGGGAGGATCTGTCCGGTCTCTGCTTTAGCGTATAGCATGATGAGGAAATCGCCATCCTCAAGGTTATCGTCTCGGCTAGGCCCATCTGGAAGCACAGATAGCGTCTGGTTAGAACTGGAGTGTGAGACAACTATCGCACTGAAGAGACAGCAGTTCGGAGAGGAGGCCAGATGCTTGAAGAGTCTAATAACCTTTTCGAATTTACTGTACGTGTTGTTAGGCAGATTCCGTAAGTTGTATGGGTCCAGGACTCGGACCGCGCAGATGGAATGACCAGTCGTAGATATCTGTAGCTTCGCTGATACGAGCACCCTGCGAGAGCCTACCTTAAGCGTAGCGAGGATGATTCTTGGTGTTGACTGGTCCTCTCTCAGGCGTAAAAGCATATCGTGGAGAAGAGTTTGCATGTCGACATCCAGAGCTGTAGCCAGATTCTCCATATACCACGTCTATCACTAGTCTTCTCCAGGTGCTTGAGCCAATTGTGTACCACCACGTCCCTTGCTTCATCTGACATTGTTTCGATCGTGCTGTCGTGCTAGGCGGTGTGGTGGCTTACGCATTAGAAACCGACTGTACTACGGAGATGATACGCCAGACGCCTTACGACCGAACTTCAAAGTGGGAAAAGGAAGATGAAACTTCTAAGGGGTTAAGAAGTTCATAATTCGTAGTTTGACATGGGAAGGCACGCGCTACGCACCGTCGCTCTTGCCCATAGTCTTGGACATGTTATATGGCCCAGTGAAATCAAGGCACATACCGTAAAATAAGCTAGAGCTACAGGCTCGTTCAGTCCTTGATATCATAAGTGTAACTCACGATGTGAACGATGTGAGGTCTCCAGTTGTCGATACGTGGGGTCCATGAGGAGCCAATCCCCTTCACCTAAGAACGGACCTTGTATCATGCACATGCCCTTTTATTATTCGGTCTCTTGATCCACTTATTCTTGAGCCCGACAAGTAGGACAGGGATGCACACCGCAAGAGCATTTGTTATGTCTACGTCGAGCGTGATCGCGAATAGATTGGCTGCAGGACAAGAATTGTCGGAAAAGCACAAATCTGCAGCGTGTCCACTGGTGCTGTCTGTGTCACCCTCCATCTGCACATGGCCGTGGATGAGGGCTCGGTCGAATTTTCAGGCGGTGACTATGCACGTCAGGCCAAGCAATAAGTTACGAACCGAGGTCAGCGTGATAACTCCTGGATATGTCGTCTGACCGATGGTTCATTATGCTGTGCACGCGGAGACTCATGAGGGACAAAGTGGGTGGTGTTCCGTGATCTCCTCATCTCCCGCCTTTCGCACCACCGCATCCTTCAGTCCTACATGACCTCACGAGCTTCTCCTATCGCTTCCAAAAGATAGCATACGAGGCCACGGCGTACAACCCTACTATAGCACGATCAACACTCTGGTTACTCGTACAAAGATAGACTTGTGTCCAGCCTTCGTTACACCTTGCTTCGAACCACTCGCGTCACTCGATCGACTTTGTGCCACAGCCGCACGCCATCGGAGCTGACGGCATCGGCGAGCCTCACCGACCTTTATCTCTTTTCGAACCAACGGACTTTGATACAACAATGATCTCAAAAGTCTCTAGTTGTCTATCGAATATCAGCTGACCAAGGAAGAGACTGCATTCATTGTTCCAACGTCTACCGCCGTCTCACGAGAAGGATTCATTATATTACGAGTTCGACTCTGCTACACACGTTCAATGAAGTCAGAGCGGCAGCGCGGAACAGACCTGCATATGGCGCGGAGCTCTCGAACTGCTGTGCATTGTACTCTACTCGTACACGACAGCCATTCATTGTCAGGCGGATGCACGAGTTTGCATTTGTGCGACAAACGCCATGCGACAGAGCAAGGGTGAAGAACGATTATGAATCAGTGCTCGGCGCTATGCATACACCCCTCATTCGAAATCCTCCAGATCGAGTACGAGTATATAGCGAGCGCGTCCTGCATCGCTCAAGGGAGTTAAGTATGTTGCCATCTCACCAACTCATCTTCCCTCGCTTTCCATATCATCTAGCTCTCCCAGCGTTTGCATTTCTTTCATCAATATGAATACTCCTTAATCGTCTCTATTCCTTGCAACGCACACGATCATAACATTCATATTCATACTCAACCAATATGGGTACCCGATCTTTCGCTCAGACCGCACCCACAGGGGCCACCATGTAAGCCTTCGTGATATCAGGTCTTGATCATGTACCATCTAACCACATTTACAGGGCCCTTGATGCATTCATATTTGGCTACGCAGGCCACTCATTAGTCACGCCACACACAGCGCTGAAACAGCTCTGGTGGACAGACGACAAGATCAACAGAAAAGTCACACGACGGTTCGTTGTATCGCAATTGAGAGGCGAGGAACGAGGTTATTTGGACAAGCCTCTCGCCTTCGGTCAAGGACTCACCGATGACACATACATGGAGTGGATACTGGAACGAGCCAAGAGACTGTTCTTGATCCTTTCCGAAGTCGGTGTACCAGAACGCATACTGGGAGTCGTCGATGACTCGTGGCAAGATGAAGACCTGCCCATCGCCAGGCACGACGTTGACAAGCTTGAGCTCACGCTTGACAACGACCCGTATATAAACCAGAGGTTCTATGAACTTCAGTTTGTGTATCTGCTTCGGACCCTGCAGCGAGGTGATCACCTCGACTACGGGCCCAACGAGCATATCCCGATGGAATGGACCTTCAAGCTGCCACCAGCAGGTAAGAAGAATAAGAGGAATTTGAAGTATCAATATTAATGTCTTTTTGTAGCTTGTATCCAGCATTGGGATCGCGTTCACCTTCCGCTTCTCCCTGACGAGGTTCTCGTCAGACGCAAATTCGACATCTCGTCCGACCATGACGACAGTCAGAGACGGCTCGACTTCTTGAAGGATGTGGAAAGAGCCAATGTGTATAAGCATGAGCACATCGCCCCTGTGTGGGCATCATATACATCGGAGGACTCTGGATACATCCTTTCGGATTTCGTGGCCGAGCACACTCTGCGGACCTTCATGGACCATCGGACACCTACCCAATGGCTGAGACTAGGCGTCTCGGACCGATACGTTCTTCTGCTGGAGTGGATGCACTGCTTGGCTGATGCAGTCGCGTCCTTGCACTACCGCCACACCTACCACGGTGCCATCAGACCCTCGAATATCCTGGTCGACAAGAGCAACAGGATAGCCTTTGCTGACGTTGGACACCTCCGCACGTTCCAGACCAACAAGAAGCCCAATAAGAACGAACGTGCCGAGTACTCTGCGCCGGAAGCTCTTCAAGAGAGAGCACCAAAGGTTAAGGTGCTGGTCGCATCGTGCGGCTTCAACGGAAAGTGGTTCCCTGTGACACCACCAAGGTCACCAAAGTCGTCGTTCAGCGGTGCAAGCCCCCTGTCGCCGTCCTTCAGCGATCTGAGCCGGACCTCGTCTCCGCTGTCGTTCCAGAACTTCAGCCGACGCACGGCATCGCTACCAGTCGTCACTGCACCATCTCTGGACCTTTCCCCGACGTCCGCTCTGCCTTCACCACCAATGACCCCGACGGCATTTATGGCGCCACCACATCCCTTCCCAACATTCGACGACCCGTTTTCGAAGTCCTCTCTCCGCTCCCTCCGCGAACTTCCTCACTCAACGCCCCAAACCTCCGACATCTTCTCGCTAGGCTGCGTATACCTTGACACTTTGACCTTCATGCTCAAGGGAAAGCTTACCGAGTATCTACGGTTCCGCACAGCGAGCCGGCCCCGGAACAGTCCTCCTTCCTCACCGTCATCCCACGCGCCGGTGCAAGAGAATTTCTTCTTCACCGACAGCACACGCGTCGATGTCTGGATGGACTCACTGCGCGCAGAAAGCTTCAAGCACGACGGCATCCTCTTCCGCGGCCTACCAGAGCTGCTGAAGCTGGTCCGGCGCATGTTGAGCCAGAACCCTGAGGCCCGGCCGTCTGCACAAGAGGTCAGAGATGGCATCGAGGAAATCCTGATCGGCGAGTGTGGAGTCCAGAACCTCTGCTGTCAGAACCGGCAGTGGGAGAGTGAGTACGGGGACCGAGAGAAGGACAAGGCTCTCCGGGAATCCATCTGTGTCGCCAAGGGCGAGATGAGGGGGCACTGGGGCGGTGTCGTCGGTGTTGATGGAGGCGTTGGCGGGACTGAGACTCGCATCATCAGGACGAAAAGCACGCCTGATGTTGCGAGTATGCGAAGCTTCAAGAGCTTTCGAACGTTCCGAATGCCTTGGAAGAAGCGGGGTCCGAGTCTGAAGGTTAGCTGATGGGTGTCGTGCGATGTGGTGATGGGTAGTGGTTGATGCTTCACGACTTACGACTAATGAGTGCATGACAAGCATAAAAGGCATTGCTTGATTTCGGCTGCATAGAGGAAACCTTGGGTATATAGATAACGACGCATCGGCTGGCTGGTCGGTTGCTTGTATATGTAATGTCAATGTCAATGAAACTCGGATCAACTGCTAGTCTCAGAGTCATGACAATTGGTGACTTCGTGACCAAGACTCTAAACCTTTTCGTGTAGGTCTGAGAGCTGACCAGGAGGAAGCTTCCTACTCTGGCTCGCATTACTCCGCTGATCTTGGCAGCATCGCCTTGCAGGACTTGAAAGAAGTTGGTAGGCGCAATTTCACGCGCACCGATCCTTCAATCATCGTCATGAATGACAATGCCAATCTCCTCCTCAGCCCTGACACCTTCTCCATCGCCGGTCGCGCCAGACACAGGAGCTGCATTTGGGACATTCGGCACCAGCCTCTTCTTCTCCTTCACGCCTCCATCGCTTCCGTCGGCTGCGTCCTGTCCAGCCTTGCCCTTCATCTTCCTGAGCCTCGCCTTTTCCCTCTCTCGTCTCTTCTTCTCGGTCTTCTCCTCATCCCTGCGCCTCGCCTCCTCCCGCTCAGCCTCATACCTCGCATCGCCCTCCTCCTGATCCTTTTCCTCGTCCATGCGCCTTAGACGCTCGTATTCCCGCCTGCGACTGGCTTTGTAGACGTGAAACTCACCGGAGCCAGCTCCGGCACTAGAGCCCTGAACATTAGTCACGATCTCTGGCGGTGCGGCCAGCGAGCGGTCATTCGAGTTGGCCGAAGAGATTGCTCGATCCGGGTTAGCGAAGAGCGCTTCTACTTGAGCGGCTTGTTTGGATGCTGGGGAGAGGGCGCGTTTTTTGGTTGGTCGTTCGCTCCGGCGGTCTGAGGACGTTGGAATCGATTCGCGGATGTTTTCTGACATGGTAGTGAGTCCGCGCAACAGTATGCTGAAGCGCAAGCGGTTTCGAGAAGATCGTCGAAATAATGCAATGGCAGAATTGTTCTAAAGGAATTCACATGTGACAATTGATGGAGGAAACAAACACAGCAGGCCATACGAACCACTGCTCGTGTGTCAACTTCCCCATTCATTGACCGCCTGCGTCATACGGTACGCATACTGCCGTTTATCGTTCCCCCACTGTTGATAAGATATTACGGACCAAGACTCATACATTCGCCATTGAGGAAGGCTTGCGATCATACAGCGGAGATCATGGGAAAGCCACGCATGATACTGTTGGTTCGTCATGCCCAGAGCGAAGGCAACAAGAATAGGGACATCCACCAGATGATCCCCGATCACAGAGTGAAACTTACACAGGACGGTTGGGAACAGGTACGACTATATGTGAGAGCCTCGTAACAAGTAAAGCTAACAAAATGCTCAGGCGAAGGAAGCAGGACAGAGACTTCGTTCCATGCTACGACCTGACGACACACTCCGCATCTTCACATCCCCCTATCGAAGAACGAGAGAGACCACGGAAGGCATACTGAGCTCCCTGACCGCGACCTCGGATGAGAGCGGTCCGTCACCCTTCTCACGGGACTCTATCAAAGTGTACGAAGAGCCACGGTTGAGGGAACAAGACTTTGGAAACTTCCAACCATGCAGTACGGAAATGGAGAGGATGTGGCAGGAGCGTGCGGACTACGGACACTTCTTCTACCGGATACCAAATGGCGAAAGCGCAGCGGATGCTTACGACCGTATCAGCGGCTTTAATGAGAGTCTTTGGCGGGGTTTCAGCGAGGAAGACTTTCCTAGCGTTTGCGTCCTGGTCACACATGGGTTAATGACACGGGTATTTTTGATGAAATGGTACCACTGGTCGGTTGAGTACTTTGAGGATTTGAGAAACATCAACCATTGCGAATTTGTCATCATGAACCAGGATCCGGAAAATGGCAAGTACGTGCTGGAGAACAAGTTAAGGACATGGTCCGAGATGAAGAGGAGGGCGACTATCACATCTAAACCGTCGACACCTATGCAGAGCGCCGCGCCGAGTAGCCCAGCACTGGCACAAATGTCTTCGCCCTCGATACCGGCGAGAAAGTGGGGCGGATGCGTAGGGGGCTGTAATCATGACCACTCAAACTACCCGAGGCAAGTGCGACGACCAACACTCAAGGACAAAGATGCGGTAACACTACCGCCTTCGGCAACTCAGGAATCGTCAAACGAAAAGGAGGACCACCCAGTAGCTAGCCAAGAGACCAAAGCAGCACCCACCAAGTCCATCCCAGCCTTATCACCAACATCGCAAACCCTCTCCCACACCTCTGCATCCCTCAGCCTACCGCTCCGACCATCATCAATCGAGCTCCGTGGTCGGGATGCAGGCGGTACACTATCCGGCGCCGCAACACCGATGGGCGAGCGCGATGGTTTCGGCTTCGGCTCTACAGACACGGACGAGCAAGGCAGCCGTGATCACACCGACAACGAGCAGCACGACACACACACACCTCTGCACCAGAGTTTGCCACGGAAGAAGAAACCGCGACGGCGACCCACGCAAGAGGACCTAGAAGATTGGGCGCGACAGAGCGGAATGGGCAGTGGAGCGCGCGCTGATGCGCTGGGCGACGAGCCAGAAGACGAGTCCGACGACGGCCATGACGGCGCCGAAGCCGTGGGCGAGACTTCGGAGCAAGAGAAGCAATTCGGGTACCAGATCGAAGAGGACGTAGGGCCCAAGAACGAGCGCGTAAAAGAGATTGAACGCATGGAGAAGCAGGACCAGAGTCTGGAAGGGAGCGTGTATTAGCATTGCGTTCGGTAGGGTACGATTTGACGATCTTTAATGACACGATACCATTTACTTCTTTCCAAGACATGTCTTTCTCGATATCACTTGGTCTCGCTTCCGGTCCAATCAAGTCCACTTTGACCGCACCTTCCCTCCATCCGCCTCTGCCTCTGTAAGTCAGTAAAGGATACCGGACAGCGGGTTCGGACAGATCTTGTCTGTATCAACAGAATCTGATCCATTCCTCGAGCTCTGTAGTCGCTTCGAAGACCGCACTAAGATGCGAGATTGAGTGTCTTCACGAAACCTACAGGCAGCGGCCACCTTCGGCCACCTCATATGGTCATCACAAAGTCAGCGGTCATTCGCTTGATCGAGTGCAAGTCTAGTGTGCTTCGTCTTGAGTCGGCGACTCCATTCTACTGTCCATTATCACGGTGTGAGCGCAACCTTGCCCATGCAGAGCCCATATGCTCGACCTTGCGTCTCACGCTGTCGTTTTTTTGGGAGATGGAGCGTATAAGGTATGCATGCCATGCTCATGTTGAGCGATTCTTACGACCTGGGAAGTGGCTTGGGGTGTTTCGAGACTGAAGATCACAGATTTCGTCGCGCGAACGTGATCTTTCACAACGTACTTGAGATAATAAATAAACGAATGTGCCTTATGGCGTGGTATCTGCATAAAATCTAATGACATGACGACATTCAAAATCCGCAAACTTATTATTATCATTCAATCTCACCTAAAAATAAGACCGGGTATCGTATCCACTATCCTCCACATACATTTAGTCATGGTGAGGGTTCGCGCTCATGTTGTGCTTGCCAATGATGTTCTCGTTCCTAGGCGTCGTCTCCGCGTGCGAGCTCTGGCGGACCTTCTCAACGAAGTCCTTGTCACCAGAAACGTGGCCATCGAAGCTCCACAGGGCAGGGCAAGGTCCGATCTTGCGGCGCAGGACCCAGGTTTTGAACCACCATGGCAGAACAGTGAAGCACTGGTGCTTCATGAAGACGCGAGTGGAGATACCGAAGATGTAGTCGAGCTCCTCGAGAGTGCGCTGCTTGGTCTCTGGCATGAACAGGAACAGCATGCAGAAGGCGATGATGTTGAGACCAGCGTAGAAGCCGAAAAAGCCGGTGGGGCCAAAGACTGCCAACATACGTGGGAGGGTGATGGAGAGGACAGCGGCCCAGAACAGACAGGTCGCGACGGCCCAAGACATACCGACCTCTCTGTGGGACAGAGGGAAGACCTCGGCGGAGTAGGTGAAAGGAACGGGTCCTTCACCTGGGCTGTAGAAGGCGCAGAAGATGTAGATGAAAAGGGCTACCAAAGCGAGATGGGCAGTGCTGCTCTTAGGGATGAGCAGACACAAGCCGGCGGCCAACAGAGTCCAGGCCATCTGTGGGAAGGTGAACAGCAGAAGTGTGCGACGGCCGTAGGTGTCGATTGTCCAGATGGCGGGCCACGCAAATGCAAAGTTAACAATACCGAAACCGAAGGACGCAAGGAGAGCACCAGTGGCACTCGCGCCGGCCTGCTCGAAAATCGTGCTAGAGTAAAAGGCGATAATGTTGATACCACACATCTGCTGGGCAAGCATGACGGTGAAAGACGCGAGGGTTGCGCGACGGACGCGGGGAATGGTGAAGAGTTGGGTGAAGCGCGTGACGTAGTTGCTGCGCTTGGTGACAAAGGACTCTTCCATGCGCAATTGAGCGTGGATGTAGTACAAGTCACGAGCAGCCTGAAGCTCGGAATTACGCAGGCGCTTCAAAGACTTGTATGCATCTGCGTAACGCTTCTTCTTGATGTACCAGCGAGGGGATTCTGTCAAGAACGTCAATAATAGTTCAAAATGAATCACCGATGCTCGGGGCTGACTTACCAGGGCAAAAGTAGACACCGAAGAGCAGTGGCAGAGCCGGAAGCATAGCAGAACCCAGCTGCAAGCGCCAAGAGATGCTGCCAGTGTCCTTGACTGCCAAGTTTGCAATAGTGCCCAGCAAGATACCGAAAGCAGTCCACATTTGCCAGCTCATGACGAGAGCACCACGGATAGAAGCAGGAGAGTTCTCGGCGCTAAAGATGGGGACGGTGGACCCCTTGCAGCCCATACCGAGACCAAGAAGGAGACGACAGACGAGAAGTTGAGGCCATGTTTGAGACACGGCGCATCCAATGGGGGCCAAAACACAGAAGATAGCGGCGACAAAGATGGTACCACGACGACCAAAGAAGTTGTTCAACGGATCGGAGCACCAGCAACCACTGTTGACCATTAGTATGAAGTATCTAGCTGAAACAGAACGGATATCTTACAGGAAAGCGGAAGCAATGTAAGGGGCGGCGTTGATGACACCCTGGAGCCACTGGTTGGTAGCAGCGTTTGGGTTGGGGACTACGGCTCCGTTCGCGAGAGTGAACGTGTTTTCGACTGGAATACCAAGAGCGTCTGGGAAAGACAAGTTGGCACCGTTGGAACCGGTCTGATCCCAACCCTGTACAGCAGCACCGATGGAGCACAGGATGATGGTGAAGTAGAGGGTGCTTGGCTGGCGCCACTTGTGGAGAACTTCGTTTCTGATGCAGTCCTTCTCTTCTTCGGTAAGACTCGGGACGTTCTCGAAATCGGCAGGATCCTTTGCGACGAGAGCACCCTTGATCAGGAGGTCGCGGGCATCCTCGAGGCCAGCCTCATCGACAAAGTGGTTGACATCAGAAAGAAGCTCGTTCTCGGAAAGATGGGCAAGAGGATTTCTGATCTTTGCTGAGATGTTGTTGTTCATGTCGACGGTCGGCATGTCAACGCCGCCCTTGTTGTTGCCCCTATGCAACATTAGTATCCAATATTGAAAAATGATCTCTCAAGCACATACGCATAGTGCGTCTCAGATGGATGGACATAAATGTCATCTTGTCTCTTCTCGCCCGACATATTGGGCGAAGGTCTTCGACTGCGTGAAGAAGAACTGTCAAATGAGAAAGAAAGATCTACACGATGATGGCTTTCCCCCGGGGACCTGGGGATATGGGCAGGATTATATACTCCAAATCATCCCCGGAGATGGTCATGGTGGTCACGCTAGAGCGGGGTATGGTGCAGAGGTTTGGATCGGCAGGGCCATGCATGATAGGCAGCCCTCTCGTTTCCAAGAGATGTGGAGGACCCACGTCGCGAGTCGTGATGGCGCGCCGCGCGCGATCGGCGAAATTGGCTCGAGTCCTCCAGCCATCCATCAATCATAATCCGCGCCAGACTGTCATAAGCCGTCCGAAACAACGGCACACGTCCCAAAGCCGAATTTTCGCATCCTGTTGCAGCTGGTCGGTCTTGCTGTCACACGGCGGAGAATTTCCGTGCGGCATGGCTTGGAGACTGGCAGTCTGGTGAATCAACGTCGTCAGGCGTGCTGGGTTGAAGAGTGGTACGACCTAGCGTGAAGTCTTAAATGTGGCGGAAAAAAGCCACCTTCGACATACCGTTGTGTAATCGTTATGTGCTAAGTTGAGGCAACCGTTATAGGCAGGTAGCAGGTCGATGTAACATAGTGCGCATGATTCAGTAGGTATGCTGGAGTCAGATGATCACATGCATCGTTCGCATTCTCGGGCTTCAAAGGATTGTGGGCCGCTAACACTGTACCCATGAGTAATACCAGTCTCGACCAGGCTCTGTGCTGCATGACTGCTTGGCAAGGTATGGGCAGGCATGTCGCTGACCGAGCTGAAGGATTCGTGCTGTTCGTCGGCGCTCTTCTGAACACCGAAGATCGGCAGAGTTCAAGGTTGGCATCGTCAGAGGAGCAAGATGTTCGGAGATGAACGACGAATCTAGCAAAATTCTGGAACAGATGCTTTCACTACCGAACACGCGTGAAAGTTTTCCGCTGATCTCCTCAAGACTTTGAGTATTCTTCAAGGTGTGCAACAACAGTGCCCGCGTCTAATCTGTTGGGTGGTTCGATCCGAGAGGTGTCCGGCTCCGAAAGAAAAGCCAGGCTCCTGGCGGATAAATTTGCAAGTAGACCGACACGGCCGCAGCAAAGTCGTTATTGTGTCCGCGGATCTGAACGTTCGGCGTGCCATGCGGTGTGCGGTGGGGGCCGATAACCCCGTGGATGTAGATTTTGCGGGTGGCGGAATGCGGGTTTAAAGTGCGGGTGAGCACAAGCCTCCAGAAAGTGGTAAGAGGTTGTGGGGCTGTCGAAATTGAAGTCGCCAGATTTTCCGGCGCCAGACATGGTTGAAGATTGTCGCAAGGTACCTTATGGGTATCTCGAACGAGATTGCGATGTGCCAGCAAGAGAAGATCAATCTCACAGTAGGGCGGGAATCGAAGACATGTGACTGACTGCAAGATCGCGTGCGTGAGCCCTAGGGCGTAGCTGCATAAGGTACAGACCGCTCGAGATGAGCAAAAACGCGGCACGATCATCAATACGAGGAGTCATCGGCCGGTTTTCTCGGCATCGGTACGTACTCGTACAGGCAAGGTACGGATGTTCCTCCTGCTTCGCAGATCCGAGGGGAGTCGGCATCATCCATGGGGATGACCGCAAAGCGAGTTGGGGCTCAGCTTTGCGAACGAAAACAGTACGACATGATGTTGGTTTCGAAACTTTCGGTCATCGCCGACGACATTTGACTTTATGTCAAACTTTGGTGTTGGAGCAAGCAAGCCATGCTTTTGTGGGCCATCTTCTTGTCCGATGCTTGACTCGCTTTTTCCCTTGTGGAGTGTTCTCTCGTGGAGTATGGAGATGCGGAGGTCCAAGCCATCGAAACGCGTGTCACGGCTTTTGCGGACTTGATCTTCAACATGTGTGATATTTTCCTTAGTCCTCACCTTATCGTCAAAGCTGGTTAGTGAAAGGCAATTCTGTCGAATCCGACGACATTGAGATGCGTTGCGTTTGCTCTTGATGAGACGACAGTGGACTGCGACGTTCCGGTTCGGAGTAGAAATCTCGTGCAGAAGTATGAGCAGCGAAAGCGCGGACAACGAGGTACTTAGCAAGGAAAGTAAATCAGACAGGCAAGTTACCTTATTAGTGCTTTGAAAACTGCCGATTCGACGTCTTCGCACCTGCCTTCTTGTTGGATATGTGAAAATTCAGGCGCGACTTCCTCAGAGTAGTCGACGAAAGTCAAGTACGAAAGTCAAGTACGAAAGTCAAGTGCTGCCTATTCGCATAAGGTCCGCGTTAAAGGAGGAAAGATTTCGCAAAATCGGTTAGGGAGAAGGTATTTGGCTCAGAATAAGTTGGACCTGTTATTGGCAAAGCGTTCGCTTACTGTAGGATAGCGATGGTGGTCACCGCCTTCCGCAGACACTGGAATATTGTGTTTTGTATCTTGTGTCGACACAATAATGATCATTCACATGATCTTCTACGAAGCATAGATCCCGGAAACATAATCCACATCCGCCCAAATTACCTTTTCGATCTTAGAAACAACAAAACCCCATTTTCGGTCCCTCCTTTCCATCTCGCCGACACACCGACACATCCATGGGGTTTCACTCCTGGCCTCACCGTGTTCCCCACTAAAATCTGGGCCACTTTCGTTGTATATTGCATTCAAATGCGGCGGGTTGCCATGGAATAGGTCAACTAGCGTGAAGCACGGCGTCTTGCCACCATCATTGCCGAGCTCTGCCTAAGAGACCGACGCGCGACAGTACAGCTCTAGTAGTTCGTGCCGGTTGTTGCGTACGGCGTTGCAGCCTGTGTTCAGTGCTTCACCGATGCGGAAGCAAGTGCGTAGGAGGGTTTCGGAGGTCAGCCCTGGTATGGGTGAGTGGCTACTTACTGGCTTGGGGAAGGGTGATCGTTGGGTTGGAGGAAGTAGTCGAGGCAGTAGTGGTGAGTCTGCCGGGAGTTCGTTAGTTGTGGAGAGGTCTAGTACGTCTAGAAGATCGTCCTCGAGGGTATTGAGCTCGGTGTTGCTGAGCGGAGGTTGTGCTTCACGGATAGCTGATGAGGTCTCTTTGACGGTTGATGGCTCTTGGCGCGTAGACTGGCCGACTGAAGTTGGCGGCGTCGGGTTACAGAAGTCGCCAATATTGGAACTTTCCATCTCACTCAGGAGCTCTTCTTCGAGTAAGAAATCGTCGTAACCTTTGTCATCAAGGGTGGATCGTAGTTGCTCATCGGTCTGTGATGTTTCTTGGACTGTTGGCTGCTTCGGTGTAATCGTGGGAGCAATGCAGCCGACGGGTCGAGGTTGCAAAGCTCGTCCACAACAGACACATCCATATCGGTCAGGTCTCGGTCATCATACATCGTGTAGTCATCATCAATCGAAGCAGATTTGGCTTGCTCTTCGGCTGGTGATCCTTCTCCGATTGCTGATATTTTCCCTGGGGAAGTAGCAAATACTGAAGTTGGTGGAGTGGTAATGCTCACCGTTTCCAGCTGCATCAAGTCCAGGTCATCGATATCGTCCTCCAGGTCCGAATCCAGGGAAAACCGTTCGCTGACGGACGAGCTCGATCTCTTACCATCTTCGCTGCGGGGATCTCTGTGTCTTGGATTGTTACTGCTCTCGACCGCCTCCTCAGAGTTCGTCAGAACTTGCTGGCGAACGAGGAAATCCTCCCCTACATCTTCTTCCGTCGCTCTGCTCGCCCTTGACCTACCGTTGAGTCTCACCGATTTGCGAGGCGCGGCAAGGGGATGCCTCTTTAGCAAATCCTTCTCCGCTTTCTTCGTACACTTTCCAAGGTCAATCATAAGATATTGAGAGACAAAGTCTCTTCCTGTTTTCATGCGGCCGGAAGTGGTTTCTTCGTCGTGGTCATCGTCTTCATCTTCACCATTGCGACAGTCTTCGAGTTCTTGCACACCGGTTCGGGTAATTGCAAGAAATGTGGCCGATTGGAGTATTCTATATGTTTGTGAATATCATGCCTAGAACAGAATCGTTGAACGTGCGGGTACTCTGTCATTTCTCCGTCAATGCCGGACGAACGATGATATATAAAAGGTGTCAGTCACTTCGGGTTTCAGTGTCAATACAGCCGTTATCGACAACTTGGATGGAGTTTGCACGGAGAGAAATGATGGACTTGTCGAGATGATAACATAAAGAATTGAAGGCAGAGTCAAGCGCAGGAGCGGCATGTCTCTTGCGATCTAGAGCCGAGGCTAAGCCCGATGAGGAAAGCCCGCATGAGGCAGCCTGCTCGACGACGACCGTTGTGAAGTGGCAGCTACCTTATCAAACGATCATTGCTCTAACCTCTGTACCCAATCCTTGTAGCTCCACAGTCTTCGTACAGCAACATTGATATTCTTCCTCCTGCTTGCTGCAGCCCGTCGACAACATATCATATTTGGAGTACCGCGAGCTGCTTAATCTCCTATATCGGTACCGAACAAAGACCGAGGCAGACGACGGCATTAAGGTAGCATTGACACCATAAGCTCACAGTCGTCTGAACTTGACAGTCCTCAGTCAAGATCAGAAGCACGTGGTCCTCTCACCTGGGACAAGATTACTTGAAACCGATACATCCGGAATTCAATCATCTCAAATTACGAACCTCCTGTAAGGCGATTGTCAGGTACATCTATACACGAACCTATACTAGAAAGCGTTACAGCTTGCTCGACCATGTTTTCGGGATCGGTATGTACTCAGCCCTCTTTGTTCGCGGTCATGTCATGGTCAATATTTCATACAGCCATACGGCGAACACCACCATTGCCTGGTTCTCGGATTACATGCAGTAATTGCTTCTCCGCATCTACTGATGTCTATCTACAGAAGAAGCCCTTCTCGGCCGTCTCGGTCCAGATTGACCGTATGACAAGCGAACAATACGACGACGAGGATCTTAGTGGTATTATCGATCTGATCGAGGTCATTCGAATTCAGTCTTCAGGACCTACTGAAGCTGCACGCGCGATTCGAAAGAAGCTGTAGGTACAGCCGCGAGTGTCCGACCTGTCATGGCTAACGTGTCGTAGTAAGTATGGAAGCGTTCACCGCCAGATCAGAGCACTCTCAGTTCTCGATGGGCTTATTCAGAACGCTGGCAGCAGGTTCCAGCGCGCTTTCGCGGACGAGCCTCTTCTAGAACGACTGAGGATACTTGCCAAAGACGATACGGTCGACCCTGAGGTACGGAAGAAGGCCAATGTGCTCTTCCGCCAATGGGCAGTGGCTTACAAAGACACTCCTGGACTCTCGCAAATTGCGGCGCTGGCACAGCAGCTTCCCAAACCTAGACAGCAAAGACCACCCCAGCAGTACAAGTCTATTCGTGAGACCGAAGAGAATCTGGACGAGCATGACGAAATACCACACCAACCATATCAGGCAACTCACGCTAGAAACTCTTCCGCTGGGGGTTCCTCGTCATCAGCGGCCGTGGCTAACCTACAAAAGCCAGCTGTCGGTCTTGCGCCAACACCAAAAGCCAAGGCTCCTGCGCAAAAAACGACAAAAGACAAAAAGGGCAGAACTGTCATTAAATTCCACCTGGAAAAAGAGAAACCAATGATCATGTCTACAATGGCACAGGCATCCGTCGCTTCGACAAACCTCATGAACGGGTTGCAGCTTGTGAATCGTGAGCATCAAAGAGTCTCGGAAAATGGAGAAGTGGTGAACCGCTTCGAGACTTGCAAACTTCTTAGACGTCAGATCCTTCGCTACATCCAGCTGGTCGAGACAGAAGAGCTTATAGGCAGTCTGTTGAACAGCAACGACGAGCTCGTCAGGGCACTCACCATGTACGAGATAATGGATCGCAGCGTGGACGACGACAGTGACAGCGATGAGTGGGAGAAGGGAGACGACGACGTCGGGCATAGCAAGAAGGTTGCGAATGAATCGGCTTCGCACCAGTTGGCAGGGCTCAATCTGAACGACGTTGCACCTCCAACCAAGCCCCCACGACCAGCCGCTCCTGCATCTATTCCTATGCCTCCTCCACCAAAACCGCAGGTGATCGAGCCAGAGGCGGACTACGATGAGGATGAAGATGATGACGATCCATTCGGTGACTCGCACGCTGCCAAGACACCAATGGTTGAGCGGCCTGGTATGACCTGGAAGACTGTTTAGGATCCATATTCAGCGTGGAGCTGCCACGAGTGGCGGACGAGGTATGATCACGCTCATCAGCGCCGTGGTCAAGTTGTATAGTCGTTAGGGGTCTTGTTCATAGCGAGCATTGCAAACGCAGTCTTTCATTCAACCGAGCAGTTCCCTCTTGTTGGTCGATGTGATGTATTCGTGAGTGTTTCCCCATGCCTGTCACGAGACCTGAGCGTTAGTGTGCGGGTTAGCGCGTTCGGGCCGCTGCTCGATGACGATCCTTCGCAAGCCATCACGAGACGATCGCTGCGTCTTCAACGAGGAGTAACTTCCAAGGTTAGCAAACAGGCACCCGCGTTTCAAGACCTGTCATCAACCTCTAGCCTGTCTCTCTTTCCTTCTGTTCGAAAGTCACAAAGGACGTTCGACGAGCTACAGTTTGTCTTCAGCACCTACACACCGGCTTGTCATATCATCGGGCAACACAGCCGCCTTGTCAGTCCTTCAGGCCAAGACCTGCCTACTTGATCGAACTTCGAACACAATAGTAACAAAGGTCTTCAATCCGAGACAACTTGTCCTTCCAGCGTCCGTTACGTCGTCTGTTATTCTAAGAAGAGGAGGGCAAGACTCAAGATGAAAGCCACCGTGCTGTGGCAGTCGGCGGCGGCTTTGCTATTTGGCTTCACATCGATCGCCTCTGCGGCAGGCGAGCAATGGACAATGAAGCATGAAGCAGGCCGATGTGCCATGCGTGGACAATGTGGCAAGCAAGGCTTTTTCGGCGGAGATCTACCTTGTCCGGATAACGGCATGGCAGAGACACCATCCTCTGATGTTCGCAAGAGACTGGTAGGCATATGTGGAGACAAGTGGTCAGAAGGCGATGTTTGCTGCAATGGAGATCAGCTTGACGTGCTGGAGTCTAACTTGAAGCGCGCCGAACAGCTGATCTCTGCGTGCCCGGCTTGCAAAGAGAACTTCTACAACCTGTTCTGCACATTCACTTGCTCCGCAGATCAATCGACGTTTGTCAATGTCACCCAGATCGCTCCAAAGGGTGACAAATTCCTCGTTACCGAACTCGACCAACTCCTTTCGGCTGAATTCAAGTCTGGCTTCTACGATAGTTGCAAGGATGTCAAGTTCGGCGCGACCGGTGGAAGAGCAATGGATCTTATCGGTGGAGGCGCAAAGAACTACTCCCAGTTTGTGAAGTTCTTGGGTGACAAGAAGCCGTTCGGAAGTCCTTTCCAGATCAACTTTCCAGCATCGGACGAGGACACATTCCCAGGCATGCACGAGAAGAACGACAAGGCACACCCCTGCAACAGCACCGATGACAGGTACAGATGTGCCTGTGTCGACTGCGCATCTGCTTGCCCAGCTCTCCCAGAGGTCGTCGAGGCCAAGGAATGTCGCGTCGGCGCGTTGCCCTGTCTTTCGTTTGCCATCATTCTCATTTACTCGATATTCATTGCCCTGTTGATCCTGGCCGTGTCTGGTCACGTTGTATATGCCAAGCACAATAAGAGTAAGAACGAGCGCCTCCGCCTGCTACAGGACTCTTCACCAAGCGATGACGAGGACGAGGGAGACATCGTACGACACGCTGGTAGCCTGGACAAACCGCAAAAGGCATACTTCATCAACACCATCTGCGACCGCGCTTTCAGTCGTCTTGGCCGTACTTGTGCGCACTTTCCGGCAATCACAGTCAGCAGCTGTGTTGTCGTAGTTGCACTTCTGAGTCTTGGATGGATGCGGTTCGAGCTAGAGACCAACCCTGTTCGTTGGTGGGTTGCTCCAAACTCTGCTGCAGCACAAGAGAAGGAGTTCTTCGACAACAACTTTGGTCCATTCTTCCGCACAGAACAAGCCTTCTTGGTCAACGATACCAATCCCAGTGGACCTGGACCTGTACTCAGCTACGAGACACTTCAATGGTGGTTCGACGTTGAAGTGCGCGTCCAGCGCCTGAAGTCAGCGGGTGGCTACACTCTCGATGACGTCTGCTACAAGCCCACTGGAGATGCATGCGTGGTCCAATCTGTCACCGGCTATTTCGGCGGTCCAGAGGCCGGCGTCGACGAAGACTGGGCTGCAAAGATCGAAGACTGCACCGGTAACCCTGGTGATGTCCAGTGTCTACCAGCTTTCCAGCAACCAATTGCTCCAAAGTATATCCTGGGACCATACAACACGAGTGTTCTTGACACCAACGCACTGATTGTGACTTGGGTCGTCTCGAATGCGGACGAGGGCTCAGCAGAGGAGAAGCGCGCAATGGATTGGGAGCATAGCTTGAGAGATCTGTTGCTGGCTGTAAAAGGCGAAGCACGTGAACGCGGCCTGCGCCTCTCTCTCAACACAGAAGCAAGTCTGGAAGAAGAACTCAACAAGTCGAACAACAGCGACGCGAAAATCATTGCTATCAGCTACCTCATCATGTTCTTGTACGCATCCATTTCGCTAGGCTCAACAACCATTACCTTCCGGTCCTTGTTAAGGAATCCAGCCAGCGCCCTCGTCCAATCCAAGTTCATGCTCGGAGTCGCTGGTATCGTCATCGTCCTAATGTCAGTCTCTGCTTCAGTCGGGCTTTTTGCAGCTTGCGGAGTCAAGGCCACGTTGATTATCGCCGAGGTCATTCCATTTCTGGTCTTGGCAGTAGGTGTTGACAACATCTTTCTCATTGTCCACGAATTCGAGCGTGTTAACATCAGTCATGCAGACGAGTCGGTCGAGGACCGCATCGGACGTTCTCTTGGCCGCATGGGTCCAAGTATCTTGCTTTCGGCGACCACGGAGACTGTGGCGTTTGCTCTTGGTGCAGCTGTCGGTATGCCTGCGGTGAAGAGTTTTGCGGTTTATGCTGCAGGTGCAGTCTTCATCAACGCCATCTTGCAGGTCACCATGTTCATCTCCGTTCTTACGTGGAATCAGCAGAGGGTGGAAGCCGGACGAGCTGATTGTGTTCCATGCATCAAGGTGTCTCGCCCTGATTCAACTACATCATTCGATGGTTATGGAACTGCTCCGTTCACCGGTGTTGAGGATGAAGGACCTCTGCAGCGCTTCATTCGCAGGACCTACGCTCCTTCTCTGCTTGGTACCAGAAGCAAGGTCGCTGTCATCACGATCTTCTTGGGCATCTTCACCATCGGATTGGCACTTCTCCCAAGTGTCGAGCTTGGTCTTGATCAGAGAATTGCTGTTCCTTCGGACTCTTACCTGATCAAGTATTTCGACGATCTGTACGACTACTTCGAGGGCGGTCCACCAGTGTACTTTGTGACTCGCGATTTGAATGTTACCGCACGCCAGCATCAGCAGGAACTGTGCGGCCGATTCTCGACGTGTCATGAGTTCTCCATGGCGAACGTCCTCGAGCAAGAGAGGAAGCGACCGGAAGTGAGCTATATCGCTGACGCAACCGCCAGTTGGATTGACGACTTTTTCTTCTGGCTTAACCCTTCGTTCGACTGCTGCATGGACAAGGGAAAGCCATGTTTTGAAGATCGCAATCCACCGTGGAATGTCACATTGTCTGGCATGCCAGAGGGTGAGGAGTTCGTCTCGTACCTCTCCCGCTGGATCGCCAGCCCAACCACAGAGGACTGTCCTCTTGGCGGCGCGGCGCCATACAGCAACGCCCTCGTCATCGACAACTCCTCCCTCACAATTCCTGCATCACACTTTAGAACGGCTCACGTAGCTCTCCATTCGCAGGCCGACTTCATCAATGCCTACAAATCGGCCCGCCGCATCGCCGACGACATCAGCGCGAGACAAAACATCTCCGTCTTCCCATACAGCAAGTTCTACATCTTCTTCGACCAGTATCTCTCGATCGTCCGTCTCGCAGGCGGCCTTCTCGGCGGAGCTCTAGGCTTCATCCTTGTCCTGTCGTCCCTCCTTCTTGGCAGCATCGCCACCGGACTCGTCGTAACCGTCACAGTCGCCATGACTCTCATCGCCATCATCGGTACCATGGCCCTCGCCGGCGTATCGCTCAATGCGCTCGTTCTCGTCAACCTCATCATCTGCGTCGGCATCTCAGTCGAGTTCTGCGCCCACATCGCGCGCGCCTTCAGCGTTCCCTCATCCTCGCTGCTCGAGCGCACGCACCTTCGCGGCCGAGACGCACGAGCCTTCGCTGCTCTCGTCAACGTCGGTGGCAGCGTGTTCAGCGGCATCGGCATCACGAAATTGCTCGGTATCATCGTGCTTGCGTTCACGAAGAGCAAGATCTTCGAGGTCTACTACTTCCGCGTCTGGCTTGCGCTTGTCATCTGGGCGGCCTTGCACGCGCTTGTGCTCCTGCCTGTGTTGCTCAGTTGGTTCGGTGGTCCGGGATATGTTGACCCCGAGAGTGATGGTAGTTTGGAGCAGGATCTTGCTAGTAGGCGGTACAGGGCTCTGGTGCCGGATGAGGAGTACGACAGTGAGGACTTTTAGTTGTGTGAGTAGGAACTGAAGTGTATATATTGAGTTGAATTGAATTGAATTGTGTCAATTCTACTACGATACTGCTGTCTTGAATCTTGTGATTATTGCTGCGTTCGTCGATGAAGAGATAATAACTAATCGCTGGACGAATAAGACATGATGCATGCAAGTGTAAAGCAAACTCGCTAACGTCGCTCAAATCGTCAATCTCGCCAACTCATTAACCTTGCCACTCTCGACTAGAAAACCATATCGCTACTCACCATGGCTTGAGTGCCACTTTACAGTGCGTTCCAGTGCAAGTCAAAGTAAGACTCTCCTTCCACGGGTCAGGGTCTCTGCTCTCGATGCCCTCGAAAGCCTGCATCAACCTCACGGTAGTATAACTCGCCTCAGTCAGCGCAAACTGCTGGCCAAGACAGATCCTCGGACCACCGTTGAAGGGAAGATATTCCCAACCAGGCCTGAGACCCTTCTCACCAAGCCAGCGCTCCGGGCGGAACTCGTCCGCATCTTCGCCGAAAAAGTCCTTGCGGCGGTGCATGGCGTACACATGCCAGACGACGACGCGGTCTTTTGCGATGAAGAGAGGCGATTTGCCATCTGGCCCGCCGCCGACGGGGAGAACTGTGTCGCGGACCGCTTGACGCGAGTTAGCGGGCACGACGGGGTAGAGGCGCAGGGACTCGTTCAGGACCGCGCGGAGGTACTTGAGGTCTTTCAGCTGCTCGAAGGAAGGATGCGCGCCGTTTAGTGAGGCGACGTCGGCGCGCAGGGCGGTCCAGATGTCGGGACGCTTGGAGAGAGTCCACCAGACGTTCGAGAGGAGAGAGGCGGTGGTGTCCCGGCCCGCGAGCAGGATGTGCAGTAGCTCGCTGCGGATCTTGATGCGGTCTGTGGATTGGCGGACTAGTTCCTCGAGGAATATGTAGCGCGATGAATCGGATTTTGAAGAGAGCAGTTCGGAGCGACGCGAGAGGGCTTTCTTTACGTATTGATCCACGAAGCCTGGGTTTGTTAGGGGTTGCAATGTGTTGAACGGCAAGACACTCACCTTGCACAAAAGCTGCTTCCTCATAGAAATCTCCGGTTTTGACGAGAAAGCTCAGTTTGCCATAGCGATTCCACATCGTGGCGACTTGCTGGGCGTGGTTGAAACACTTGGCGAACTTGGAAGCGGAAACGGTGCTGAGACCTGGTTGGAGGCAGTTCGTACTCTCGCCGATCAGAAACTCTGTCGCGCTGTCCATGGTGAGGCGGAAGAAGAGGTCTTGTAGATCGACAGTCTCGCCATCGCGTGGGATGGCATCGATCAGATGTGATACATGAGTTTCGAACGTTGCCACGTCTCCTATCTGATTGCGTACGAAGTTCGGTCTCAGCATGTCACGACTGTGCTGCCATTCCTCGCCATTAGATGTGAAGATACCATGACCGATCAGAGGGGTAAAGTTGGCTCGTCGTCGTTTACCCAATGACCAGTCTTTGAACTTGAGCGATTGAATGGTCTTGAGATTTTCCGGCTCGATAGTCGCAATAGGATGTCTGCCGAGAGCTACTAACGACATGGTATTGACGCCCATGTCATCGAATCTTTTTGCGATAACTTCTAGTGCACGTTTCTCTTTGAAAGCTTTGCTGGTCGAGAAGAAGATATCAAGGCCGAGTATTGGATCTTTGGTGGGATACTGGGGAGGTGGAAGACAGCCATGCTCCTTGGCCATAGCACGTCGCCGTGCTCCAACGGTCAACTGCCAGAGTATGTAACGAATGCCATACAAGAGTAACAGAGCGCAGACTGCGCGCAAAATAGTGACTTGCATGATTTCAAGTTTCCCAAGAGCTTTTCGAGCGAGGCTGCAGTGAATGCAGGAGGTCGCGTTGTTTATGTATGTCGATGGGACTGCTTGTTGTGTAATGAAATAGCGCTTACCTGGCTGACATGGAGCAATTCAAGTCCGTTTCGCCGGTGGCCGATGGTGAGATGGGAGCAGGTCACGCGGTGGGCAGGCAACGATATTACTTGAAGGTATACAGGCTGCAAGACTACCTCACAGAAGGCACGGTCGAGGTGTGTACCAACCTGGAACTCATGGATCTATCCCGTCGAGCAGGATCGCAAGCTTGACCATTTTGAGCAAGAACGACGAAGGTTGTCGGAAGTCGGCACTCCTGGACGGCGACGTCAATCACGTGGGAGGTCACGTGATACATGGTCACGTGATATGATGCGGCCGTGCAGCCATGCGCGGGGTGTGAACCCCAAGTTGCGGCTCAATGCGGAAAGCGCGTTCCTGATCGTCGTCATGCTGAATGCAGGAACGACGTCAGATCTTTCAACAAAGACGGCAGCGAAGACGGCAGCAGCCACACAGATCTGCCTTGCATAGGAGAAATTCCCATCAAAAGTGGCTGGTGACGAAGTATTGATGATGTGGTGCAAGGATGTGAAAGAAAACGAATATGAGTCTTGACAACCTCAAAAGAATCAAAGAGACGTTCTTCCGAAAGTTGAAGTTTACCTTCGCTGTAGAAAGATATTGAGTTTGAGACATCTGGGCAGGCTGGATTCACTTCGCAAAAACGCGCTGCATGACTTCACTGCGCCAAGCCTAAACCCTATTAACAGTCTCTCGCTGTGTTCCCTTCAAAATGAGGTTCTCTTACTCCTCCGACAAGAGGGAGAGATCGCAGACAGAATTCAAGATGGGTCGTCTTCTCGCCAAACTACACCACCACCACCACCACCACCACGAAAAGGATCCCTCGCCGGCTCCAAGCAATCGCATCTCACAACCATCGCCAGCCCCCAGTGATCGTAAATCACTACGATCGGCGCAGGCTTCACCCGCTCCAAGCAACCGAAAACCTCAACAATCACAACAAGCTGCATTGACCAAGACTCAAAGCGGATTTCTTGAAGTCAAACTAGGCGACGCCTTTTGCGATGGGCGCTTCGTAGTCAAGCAGCAGTTGGGCACCGGCCGTTACTCAGATGTGTGGCTTGTTGATGACCACAAGTAAGTCATACTGTATGTCCACGGAGACACCGGCTTATGCATGCTTGCAGACTGAACCGAGTCGCGGCGCTGAAGATCCTCGGTAGCGAGTTCTACCACGGAGTGCCTTTGTTCGAGCTTGAAGTTATGCGACGTATCCGAGATGTATCGAAGACATCGAGCCATCCTGGAAGACACCATATCATGGAGTTCATTGACGACTTTGAGATCGATTCACCTTCCGGCAAGCATGTCTGCATGGTTTTCGGCTGTCTTGGTCCAACATTGCAGGAACAGATGGCCAAAGCCGACCAGAAGAGACTCTCTTGCAAAGTAGCCAAGCAGATCAGTCGACAGCTGTTGGAAGCTATGGACTTCCTGCACAACGACTGCGGTGTGCTCCATACCGACCTCAACACCTCAAACATCCTCATTGACGAACCGATACGAGTCTCGGAATTGGAAAGCCAAGCTGGTCCTGCGGCTGTCCTCAACGAGAGGCTACGTATCAGGCTGAGCGATTTCGGCCTGGCATGTTGGCAAGACAAACACTTGACCGACCGGATTCAGCCTCTCGTTCTCCGCGCCCCAGAGATCACTGTAGGAGGTCCTTGGGAGGCTAGTGTTGATGTGTACAGCGTTGGGTGTCTAGTCCATTATTTCGTCGTCGGAGAGCCGCCATTCGACGAAGCGCGACATGCACCTGGCGAGGATGGCGTCGAGCAAAGGAGGCTCTCGCTCCAGGCGGCTTACTTTGGGCCTGTTCCCAAGGTCGTCGTGGACAACGCAACCCGAGCTGATGTCTTCTTCGACGAGAAGGGCCAGATTCATGCTGAGATTCAACTGCAGCCTCGGTCGTTCGAGAAGGCCATTGACATCAAGGTCCAAGAAAACCCAGTCCTGAAGAATGATATGGTATCAGATGAGATCCCGACCTTTTGCGATTTCCTGCATGCTTCTCTTGCGACAGATCCTCGGAGACGAAAGCGCCCTCGAGACTTGGTCAACCACCCATGGCTTCAGCACAGCCATCACAAGAAGCCAATGACTGCGAAGCCAGTGGCTGCAGTGGCTTGAGACCAGCAATCGCTCGGAACGCACATAATAAAATGAACCCCACGTACAAAGTCCACGAGAAAGATCATTACGCACCTATGCAATCGGCAAAATCATCCCAGCACACGCTCAGCCTCGAAACAGGTCGTCGTTCCATACCGCGAACCCATTGCAAGATGTCCGGTGACTGTGAACAAGCTTCATTCCCGGTAATTGACTACTGCATGGGCATGGACGCCGCCAGTAGGCAGTCTTTCAGCGGCGTGTCGCGAGGTCAAGGTCAGCGCGATCTTGCCCTCGAGGTCGAGGTTGAGGTTGAGAAAGATGGAAATATACATATTTGGCGACGCACAGCACAGCTATAATCGCAGCATGACGCTGAGTAAACAGCATCAGTAGCGATGAGGAACATGAATTAGAACAGATTTTAATCAAAGCACACACTCTCGCGTTCGACATCCTCTGCTTTCATCGTGCCCCGCTCGAAGTGCTGCACACGACTATGAGCAGAAAAGCGGTCAATCAAGAATGTCAAAGCGCTTCGGCAAAATTTCTGGACCCTCGTGAATTCTGTCGACCTCGAATTTTCTTGTAAACACATTCACCCACCACGCTTCTCCCATACACGTTCCTTTTCTTTTTGTTTTTTGATACCCCATTCGTATAATCATGGACGAAGCACGATTCGTACAGCTCCTTGAGAGCTTGATGCTGCGTACGTAACATGAATGCCTAAAAACATACATTCACACTAACACGCCTATCACAGCTGATACCGAAAAGGTCAAGGCAGCAACTGGAGAGTTGAACAAGACCTACTACACCTCCCCAGCATCCCTCACCGCTCTTATTCACATCCTTACCTCAAATGATTCTCCACAACTTCGACAGCTCGCTGCCGTCGAGTCGAGAAAGCTTGCTGTCAGGCATTGGAAGAAGCTTCCTGCAAACCAAAAGCCACAACTCCGCGAAACCCTCCTTCACTCTACTCTTAACGACCAGCAATCTCTTGCCAGACATTCCAAGGCTAGAGTCATTGCCGCCATTGCCGCAGTAGACCTCGAAGATGGACAATGGTCTGAGCTGCCGGGCTTCTTGCAGCAGGCCGCAACCAGCCAGACCGCGGCACACCGTGAGGTCGGCATCTACATCATCTACACACTGTTGGAGACTATGCCAGACATGTTCCAAGAAAACATGGGTGCCATGCTCAGTCTCTTCAACAAGACTATTCAAGATCCTGAAAACACCGAAGTCAGGATCAACACTATGCTGGCTTTGGCCGAGTTGGCTATGGTATTGGATACCGAGGAGGATGAGGCATCTCTGAAGGCATTCCAAAACACCATCCCACACATGGTTCGCGTACTTCAGCAAGCTATCCAGTCTGGGGAGGACGAGCATTCTATGCAAGCATTTGAGGTCTTCAACAAGCTGCTCAGTTACGAGTCTGCTTTCTTGAACGCCCACTTCAAGGATCTTTTGCACCTGATGATGGATATTGCCTGCAACACCGAAGTCGACGACGATGCTCGCGCCCAAGCCATTTCCTTCCTCATGCAGGCTGTCAGATACCGCAAGCTTAAAGTTCAATCTCTCCGCATTGGAGAGGAGCTGACAACCAAGTCCCTCCAGATCGTCACCGAGTTGGGTGACATGTCTGCCGAAGACGAAGACATTACTCCTCCACGTTCTGCTCTCGGTCTTCTCGATATCCTTGCCCAGAGTCTGCCACCGAGCCAGGTCGTCGTGCCTCTCCTTAAGGTCCTTGGCCAATACGTCCAGAACCCCAACCCAGATTTCCGTAGAGCTGGAATTCTTGCCCTTGGCATGTGTGTGGAAGGTGCACCAGATTTTATCAGCACACAACTGCAAGAGATCCTTCCAATGGTCTTGCATCTTCTCGAGGATCCAGATGCTCGTGTTCGATCTGCTGCGTTGAACGGTGTTGCTCGTCTGGCCGACGATCTCGCCGAGGACATGGGTAAAGAGCACGCCAGACTCATCCCAGCTTTGATCAAGACTTTCGATCTGGCAAGCGGTCAACTTCAAGGCGCGGCAGGTGAGGAGAACCTCAGCATTGTACGTGGTGTGTGCATGGCCGTCGACTCTCTTATCGAGGGTCTCGAGAGTGAGAACGCTGCCAAGTACGTACAAGAACTCGTGCCACGCTTCAGTCCGTTTTTCACGCACAATGATGTCAAGGTACAGCTCGTCGCTATCAGTGCCGTCGGATCAGTTGCTTCCGCTTCAGAGGAGGCTTTCATGCCGTACTTTCAAAGCACAATGCAAGCCCTTGGACCATATGTCAGCATCAAAGACAGCGAGGACGAACTGGAGCTTCGTGGAACCGTCTGCGATACTTGCGGCAAGATCGCCGGCGCGGTCGGTGCAGAGGCGTTCAAGGATGCTGTTGTTCCCTTGATGCAAGCTTCCGAAGAGGCCCTCCATTTGGACAACCCGCGTCTAAAGGAAACCAGCTACATTCTTTGGAGCACCCTTAGCAAGGTCTACGAGGAGGAGTTCTCCCCTTACCTCGATGGCGTAGTCAAGGGTCTCATTGAGTGTCTCAACCAGGACGAGACCGAGTCAGACGTCAAGCTCGGCGAGGAAGCCAAGGACCTCATCGGCCAAGAAGTCATTATCGCGGGCAAGAAGATCCGAGTCGCTGCCGCAGGTGATGACGACGATGACGAAGATGAGATGGGTGATGAAGACGACGAAGATTGGGATGACCTCGGAGCCGTTACCGCCATTGCTATGGAAAAAGAGATTGCCGTCGAAGTCATTGGAGATGTCTTGTCGAACACCAGGAGCAAATTCCTGCCATACTTCCAACAGTCCATGGAGACCGTCTTACCTCTGGTTGAGCACACATTCGAGGGTGTTCGCAAGTCAGCTATCGGTACTATGTGGAGAGCGTTTGCAAGCTTGTTCGGTTTGGCCGAATCACAGGGCATGGACAAGTGGAAGCAAGGCATTCCTTTGCAAGTCCAGATGACCGATGACCTGCAGAAGCTGGGTAATCTGGTCATGACAGCGACATTGAGCATCTGGCACGATGAAGTTGACAGGTATGTTTTTCTCTTATTTCCTTATCGCACGACCTTGCCCCCCTACCATGATGACACGTCTTATCTCAGCTCACTTTGACACAAAATGTGCATGAATTGAAAAGAACCTTGTCTGATCTGGAACACCTTGCACTAAATTACACGTACTTGCTATGCGGATTGATGCTAACACGCTGCAAGGTCCACTGTCACCGACATCAACCGCAATGTTGCCGCTACTCTCAAGGTTTGTGGACCAGCGATTCTTACCGCCAACGTCGGACCTCAAGCACAATCTCCTATTCATCAGATCACGGAGATCATCCTCGAGATTTTGCAAAAGAAGCACATCTGCCAACAAGACATGGACGGTGAGGAAGAGGAGGACCTTGATGTCGAATCATCTGAGTACGACTGGCTTGTTATCGAGACTGCGTTGGAGCTCATTACCTGCCTTGCTGCTGCTCTCGGACCGAATTTCTCCGAGCTATGGCGAATCTTCGAGAAGCCGGTGATCAAGTATACCAGCGGTCAAGAGAAGGCCGAGAGAAGCAACGCTGTTGGTACCATCGCCGAGTGCATTGGTAACATGGGATCAGCCGTTACGGAATTCACTGCTCCACTCATGAAGATCCTACTCAAGAGGATTGGTGATGAAGAGCCAGAAGTCCGCAGCAACGCCGCTTACGGTACGGGTCTGCTCTGCGAGAAGAGCGACAATGAGAAGGAGGTGCTCAGCAACTACAACGTCATTCTCGGCAAGCTTGAGCCCTTGTTGCACGATCAACAGCAAGCCCGTCTCCTGGACAACTCGGCAGGCTGTGTTGCACGTATGATCAGAAAGCACCCATCCCGCGTGCCTCTGGACAACGTCCTTCCAGCCCTTGTCCAGATTCTTCCTCTTCGCGAGGACTACGAGGAGAACACTGCGGTGTTCGACATGATTGTCACGCTCTACCAAGCCAACAACCCAGTCATTCAGGGCCTTACTAGTCAACTCAAGCCAATCTTGGAGAAAGTGCTCGGCCCACCAGAGGATCAGCTCACCGAGGAGACTAAGGCCAAGGTTATGCAATTGGTTCAGTTCCTGCAATCCCAGTAGACAATCGTGTCTGTTGCAGAGCCTTTTACGACGATTTACGAAAGCGAGCAGCTACTCATATAGATATAGATACGACGCGAGGCACGAGCGGCTCGCCACGAAGATTGATACCCGAGCAGCCAGAATATTTGGAGCTCAGCAGAGATTAAAGCTGCGGTAGTGAATGGAACCTTTTCAACCCCACGGAAGCCTTATTATCCTCCCTGTAGGATCACTGCATTTCGATAATATTGTCAGAGCACGTGGCATTTGATGGTGGAAGGAGAATTGGTCACCATCTGATGACCCACGCGAGTCAACATGATCCTGTCCCACCCCGCATGAGGGCTAGAGTTTAGAGTCATGTAAGTTGAGCCGACGGCGCTCTTTAAGAACGCGCCGCTGCGGGGCGTGCGAACCTTAAAACCCGGTCAGTTTTGCCGAGCAATTAATATAATAGAATAATATTAGCGTGAGTGAAGTTGAACTTCACGCGTTCGATCGACACAGGTCTCGAGCCATGACCCACCATGAGTTCTCCTTGCAGCACTTGGGACGCCCGACTGCTTGATAGTGTCACGACATATGCACGATGGCGAGTTCGTCACTTGGGAGACCGAGATTATTTCCGGGTTACACAAGGTACGGTAACAGTGTACCACTCGCTCACAAAGGGGAAAGAGCCCAAGACACCAAAGCTTCGGCCGTCAGTTCTTGTATCGAAACGAAGTACAAGGTAGGACCTCCTGAACTGTGCTGCGGTAATGTTACAACAAAATGATGATGGCTTCTGCTCCTTGCTTTCGTGCCCTCGATTGGCGGCGCACTAGCTCGTCCGTTTCGAGCGCTTGGCCAGATGACTCCAGGTCATTCGCTTCTGTTCATCTCGCGTGCTGGTGCTGACCTCGCAGCTATTTTCCCAGAATTGTCTCACTCTGTAGCCAACGAACGTACGAGCAATATCTGCCATGCGTCGAGCTTTCATGGTTTGATTACTAGGTACACGCTTGACCGAATTGTCGATAGCTTACACACTCGACCGTGGGATCGCTCGCTTTGGCACCTGTCGAACCCTTCCCGCGCCCTCGAAGAAGCTTTCGGCGAAGACAAGATCAAAGATACGAGACGACAGCCTAAGCGCTCGTCACTGGTCTAGCGAGGGTCACGGCTTTCTGTCACGCCATTCAGGTCGAAATTGCCCTCTCGGATTATTGCACGAAGCATTCCATGGGTTCTTGCATGTCAGGCCCCTCTCCTACCAACATGGGGGAAGTCCATCCTGAACAGTACCCTGCCTATCCCACCACAAGCTCAAGTCACACACAGTCAGCCAGCAGATCAGCCTCTTCACCCAAAGGCAACTCTACAGGCACCTCTCACATATCTTTCGACACAACCATGTCGCGCCAAGCACGTTCCCACATGCTCGATCCGGTGCGAACAGACATGAAGAAGATGTCGACCATTTACGACGAAGAAGATACTCACGACCACGAAATCGACTCCGCATACGGTTCCGTCGCCTCTCCCGGCATGGCTTTTTACGCTTCCGTCCACCAGGCCAAACCGTCCACCTCAACACCATTATCCTCACACCCTCCCCGTTCATCCTCCACCTCGAGCCAAAGTCACAACTTTCCCCACCTCTCCTCCCGCTCACACAGTCACAACACCATCACCTCACCAGTACACTCGCGCTCTCCCTCTTCAGGCCGCATCTTCGACGGCTCTTTAGACTTGGACTACCAGCGTCAAGGCTTCGGGTACAGCGTCACCATAACAGGTACATATCCCAGCAAGCCTGACACCTCGCGGCCGCGAAGCAGCGGCTCACGCAGCGAGCGCAGGAAGAGAGAAGATTCCGCGGCCACGCCGACGCCGGAGCAGGTCTTCGGACTCGATCCGATCAATGACGCTGGAGTGGTCAGGAGTCCTAATTTCGGCAGAAACGGTGGATGTGTAGCAGCAGTGAGTCAACCGAAGACGTTGAGTGCGTATGAGAGACGCATGGCGAAGCGGGATCAGTTCACTCAGTCGTTGATACAACCTGGTCAGAATCCTGCACAGGAATGAGCTTGATCTGTTTCTATCGGATGAGATGACGACATGGGCGTATCGGTGGGTTTGCTGCTTTCTTGAGGTTATACCCAGTGTACTAGGCGGCGGCGGTTTCGAACGAACATGAGACAGCCTGAAAGGCAAGGCTGAATAAGAAGATATCGGGACAAGTTGAAGAATATGTAAGGGAGATCTATGCTCGGTTCATTGCATTGCGGATCATTTGTATCGTAGTATATACTCCTGTCATGGACATACAAACCCGCATCTTCTGTTCATATATGACCGTCTCTTCTCGAGACAATGTCTACAGACCTTGCCAGTCTCCACGTCACACTCCATCAACAACCACACCAACCTGTCAGGTCACTTCGACAGACCATGACCCATCCGTTGAGCTATGCACACGCAAATGACCTTGCTCTGCGGCGGACAGAGTTCGTAGTCTCGGAGTGTTACTGTTCTCGATCACAACCGATTGTACATCCAGTGTATCATCTGCTTTCTCGCCAACCTACTTTTGTGCAGCTGCTTCTCGAAAACCTAGACCTGCCAAGCATAGACGAGACTAGTGGCTGCACCGGCCTCAGACCCCGTGTCAATCTTCCGTTGACCTATATTATTACTCCAGTACACACATCCCACGCCTCCTGCAGGTGCTCAGAGCCTACATGAATAGACTTCACCGAGCCAACTCTGAATTCCACTTTTCTCCCGAGCTCGAAGCCGAGCTTTAAATCCACTTCAATTTACTTTACTTTGACACGCACCCCTCTTCTAGTGACCTCCTATAGTCGCTGCGTCCACTTTAATGACTTATCGATCGGCAGTGGTCATGTCTCTCCTGCAGGACACGTTCGCTCCTGCAGCGGCCTTGTTTCATGTCATTAACGATGCCGAGTCAACGGTCCATTGCGAATTACTGTACAGCCGTCGATCGAAACGGTTGGTTATGATTTAGTTAATACTGTGCATGTGCTATGTGATACTGAGGTCATAGGCGAGTTCTGGCCAGGTGCGGTGAGAGTCGTGTAGAATCATAATTTGCGCTGCACGGTGGTGCATGCATGGCACTGATCGGACTGCTTATCGCGCTGGCGAGCTTCGCGAGGATGCACGTCGGAGAGTTCGACGATGTCGGCGAGTCATAGGAGGGAAGGAGACAGTCGCTTCATCTACTGAAGCACTAATTCTCGGACTGGGAGTGTCACACTAGGGGGCTCAGCTTGTGCTCTATGATTTACGAGTGAAGAAACGTAATTGAGAATGATCAATACATGACTATTTGATGGACTAAACTAAATCAATGGTATATGGACAAGCGACGGACATTAAGCAGCGGGGTATGTCAACCGGCCAGCCATGCAATAGCACCGAGCAATAAGATCAGTAGCGTACGCTCCCTATCGTGCGTCGTTGCCGTTTCCGAGCAATCTACATCCTGGGCGGTCTATTAGTCTATAGCCGTTTCCCTGTCTCGGAGTTCTCAAGTGCGCCGCAGTAGTCCCACTACACTCTTCCTGATCATGCTTCTCTTGCTTCTCGACATTGAACTCGTCCTCGGCAGTTGTGTGCCTGGTGGCGGTGCCATGTGACGCAGATACTGCGGTAACTCGTCGCTGCTGAGCTCGGGAGATTGCGGTGGTGATGGTGGGTAGACGATATGGGACCCTTTGACTATGCTCGAGCTGGTGTTGACTCGGGGCACATTCAATGATCTTTGGCGGTCAAGGACCTCAGGTGAGCGGGTTACTATGTGGATAACTTTGTGATTTTGCGATAAGACCGTGGGCGTATCGGAAGGCGGCTCGGAAAGAGAGCTCGGGGTTGTCTCCGTAGTTTGCGGTGGTGTTGCTCTTTGTGCCGACTGGTACTGCAAGGGCAATGCGATCCCGACGTCCTCATTGACATAATACCGCTTCACGAAATCCAGGAATGTTTGAACATCTCTCGCTGTGCTCATGCCACCCAGACTCACTCTGACGACACCAGTGGCTTTGCCAGCCATAGTCTGTACTGGATGAGAGCATCTGTGACCATTGGCATATGCAGCGCGCATCTCTGACGGGTTCCAGGAAAGGTATGTCGCCACACCACCTGGATTGCACAGTGAGCCGCTCCGCACGTAGATGTTGTGTTCGTCCGCGAGCTTCTCGACCTCTTCATAACCAATGGTGGAGCCATCCGCGCGCCGAAGGTTGAATGCAATGGTCGCACCTTGAAGCACAGCATTGCCATAGACTGCCGTTGGATCTTTGTAGATGATAGCTACTGGCAGACCGTTGGCATGACGAAGGGAGGCAAGAGAGCTGTACAAGTTCTTTGCAAGCTTTACAGAATGTCTGGAGATGAACTTCATCGGTTCAGGTCCATAGAGCCGCTGATGAACATCAATGGCGTGGTCAAGAGCGAAGATGTTATGGAACGGAAGTGTACCGTCTTCGAGACGATTATGGAGAGCACCTTCCTTTTTCGCATGCCATGTGTCATGAACAGCCACGACCATGTCGACTGTACCACCACCAAAGTAGCGTCGACTCTCGAGGATGTGAGACGACCTTTTGCGGACAAGAAGAGCACCAAGGTCGGGGTAGCCAAAAATCTTGTAGAATGACAAGGCGACAAAGTCCGGGGCCGCAGACTCGTTAGACAGATCGATCGCGGCGGTGCTGGCTAGGGCTGCAGCATCGAGCAACGTGTAAATCTCACATCGGTGAAGTTGTCTCCTGATGCGGCCAGACCAATCCAGCGGCAGCCGTCTTCCAGTCATGTTTGACTGTCCTGGGTAGGCAAATAAGCCGAGCTCGCGTGAACGTGGTCCACCTCTGCCACCGCTTTCAATCCACTTCTCGACTTGGACGTCATTGTCGAAGCAACGATGAGTTTTGGCGAGCTCCCGCATGCCGACAAGACTGGTATGGGCGTCTTTGTGATGTCCAACCCACAGCGGGGTGTTCGTAGTAGAAGCCGCGTCTCGCATACACTCGATGACAAGCTTCATGGAAGCCGTGGCATTTGCTGTAAATACAAGATCCCAGTCCTGAGGATCGGCCTTGAAGAAGCGTAGAGCCTTTTCTCGAATTGCGTCTATTCTGTGTCCTGCCAGCGCCGAAGGTCTCGAAGCCGAGTGTGGGTTGCCGTATAGGTTTGATGTCATGTCTTTGTGGAAGTCGTCTAGCAACGACTTTGCGTATTGCTGCGAACTGTCAGCCACGCAAACCAGGTATCACGCCTAGAGTGACACTTACAGTAGCTCCACCATGGTCGAGGTACACACAAGATTTCATTTGAGGATACTCGGAGTCTCGAAGGAGTTCAACCTCCTCATTGTCCCTGTCATCGCCGAGATTTGAAGTCGGGGGCGTCGTGATATCTGTACCGTAGTCGCTGCCATCCCGGTACGAGTCACTGTCGGAGAGGATTATGTTGTGTGTGGTGTCTTCCTGATGCTCCATTGAGAACTTCTCGAGAGATATTGATAATGACGAGGACGACGAGAGGTACTTCTCTAACAGAGTTTCGTGCGAGGACAGTGGGGAGAAATCGTAAAGGACGTGTGGTGCAAGAGGAGCCATGATGAGAACGGTAGATCCGAGCGAGAGCTGCGACACGCACTACGCACTGATAGATGGAGGTAGTATCTAGTCGTGAGAATAGCGTTCGAGTCTAACGTGGTGGACCCTTAGTATAGGATTGGTGCTTTTTTGATGGGGCAACCTGGAAAGTATGGATATCAAGTGGCCGAGGCTTTATTATAAGGCTTCCACTAGAGCCAAGCGATGGTCGGTGATCAGTGCCAGCACCTAGACGCGAAGGCTAGACGGTGAAAAGAGTATGTGTCACATACGGCCAAGAGAAATAGAACAAGGATACCCGAATGATATGCGCGCATCAAAGCCATAAACGGCGGGCTTGAGGAAATGTGGAAGTAATGTGCTCTACCTGATGATTCGATGTAATGACAGATGATAGAGCACAAGTAAAGATTGCGGATGGAGCGGTAGAATTATTCCGGCCTCGTCGAGCGGCACCTTGTCATGTTGGGACAGAAATAGCAATGATGTGCTTCTGGTGGCGCCCTAAGGTAGGCATGACTGCTGGGCGTCCGTCTGGACGTACAAGCGATGAGGGGCATCTCAAAGGGATATCGATCTAGCTCGAAGGTGAATTTGCATCACCGCGAGGTGGTACTCGATGCTGTTGACTGGTGTGGTAACATGAACATGCTTGATCCTGTACGCGTTCGGCGCTGACCCCGGAGGATTGGACGAAACTTGAGCCATCCAGATTTTGGTAGCGCGTTGAAATAAAGGTGGTCTGGTAGGTCTTGGCGTTTGCCTACTTTAGCAGGCAGGCGGACGAGCTCCGACTGCGGCCGTGCCCGCGTTTCCGCTTCCGTTTCCGTCCCGTTGCTGCACGACAGCTGCATCTACATGTAGCTATCTGACTCGTCTCGACTGCGAATACTCCAACTACCGTACACGACACAGCATATTGACTAGGCACACCGCGATTGGCCCGCTCGTGCTCTCGGCATTGACTCTCATTGCCCCAATCGTCAATCGGTGCGCGACGATAATACGGACTTGTCCTGTGGATAGCCTCGGGCGTGACCATTCGCCGGAGTCCTTCCGACGATCGATCCCAGTCGTACAGCTTGTGCTACCTTGAATGCAAGCCTCCTACCCAATACCAGGTTCAAGTCTCCGGCTCAACAAAGAGGAGTGACCCAGTCCGCTGTACAGGATCCCTGGCACGTTTCTCACTTGGATGCGGATGCTCAAAGTATCAGGAAAGCATGAGCTGTGCCTATAGCTGAGAACAAAAGTCCTGTCGCGCTTGAGGCTTAGCGAGTTTGCCTTGTGAATTGACCCCGTGGAATAGATGGAAAGTCAGTCTAAGCCGAAGCTGAACCTGATCTACGTCCCCCCTTCCTAGTCAGCATCTATCGGGCATTTCCTCACTGGTCGCTATGCCATGGTGCGATCGTTTATCGAGAGGCCAGGACTTCTCGAAGGCTGAGCGACTGCGGAGTCTGATGCAGGGGCTCACTCTCCGAGGGCTTCGGCATATCCATCGCGTGGATAGATCATCCCCGCTAAAAGACTGATGATCAAGTACAGTATTATAGAGTGACTGACAACGTTCTGAGCCTGGATCAACTCTCAGAACCACCGCCTGTGTTCACTGCTCGACTAAGACTCGGTTAGCCATAATCGACACTGTCCACCGGAATATCCCCGACGTCCAGGCTCTTATACAGAGTGTATTACTTTGCAGAGCCAACAATTGAATCATCTGCCGTCTTCCGTAAGAACAAGGCCGCGCTGACAGGGGCCTGGCTAGCCCCATTGGGAAAAAGGTCTGTCTGAGACCACGATCTTCCGTGCCTGAAGCATTATTATTTGTACTCGATGTCGATATTCAACGACAAGAGTGATATGGACGCTCCGGATTCATTAAGAACCCACATGAGTTACAAGCGATGGAGCCAGCAAATTGAGACTATACCTGCATGGTAGGTGGATCGAGGTAGGTGAAACACAACGGTGCTCTGGGGAACGTTGAAAGTTGTTGAAAGTCTGAGACAAGACTGCTATCTCGTTGGCATTGAGCTACTCTGTTAGTATGCAAATGGTTCATGTCCGGGCGGAGGATATGTTCGAGACGAGGTGGACCACAACGATCGTCATATTATCGCACATACCGCGGAGATGAGCTGTTGTCAATTCACATGCTCCTTACGCTCAGACATGTTCGAGTTGGAGCCACTATTCGTTGAGCCACAGTAGCTCTACTGATCATGGAGACATAAATAGACGCACCCCAGAGATGCGATGACTTTGCGCGATGCTGAAGACTCGGACCAGCCAGATGACGAGGGTTTCTGTGTCGTCAACAAAGGAAGCATAGTAGATCGAAAGTACTGCAAGTAAAGGCAGCGTGCGGATACTCGACTGCGGCGAGTCTGCATCTACAGGATATTTCTTGTTGGGCTGTTGCAATTGTCTTCGCGTACCAAATCGTGTTCCGAAACTCGCGGTCTGCCAATAGCAAAAGTATATGAGAAATGCACATCAACTGGCGAGGGCTCGTTCATCACTGAGCGGATCTGCACTAGTATAGCACGGCGACGGTTCCAGGCGGCCCTAGCGTACGTGTGCGGAGGAGGACGAAAGCTTCACAAGTGCCTTGACCTCTCTGATTATCCTGATATCGCCAGTTGGTTATATCCCCTCTCTGGAGTCAGGGTACTTCCAATTATCTGGCTCCAGAACAGAGAAGAAATGAAGTCATGATGTGACAGCCCATCTACCTTATATAATGGTGCATGTCAAAGCAGGCAATTATGTAAGGCACCCAAATCCATACCTGTACCTGCCAGCGAACAGAAGCGACAACTCTAGCCGTAGTAGGAATAAGGTTTATGTCAAGACCCTGCATGTGAGTGCTGCAGGCGCGGTCCACAACCAAGATGACCTTGTTTTAGCGCAGACGAACGGACTGACTCCGCCCCACTTCAGTTTGATCGAAGCTGATCATGCTGACCGTAATCGACTTTTGTTGCTCGTCGGCACTGTGCCTCACTGCAGTAGTCGTCCAAGCAAGAGATCGGTCTACACGGGCACATGCAATGCCACTGCGTTGTCCACGCGCTCTCCTGGAGTTAGATTGCTTGAAACGCGATTTGCAACAAGTCAAGCTGCACCTCACCGCGCCGCGTTGGTAGTCGTTCGCTCCTGCCTCCAGCGAAACTCTCTGTCGGGATCGCTTAGCCATCTTCAGCACTTGCGGTCTTCACTCAAGGCACACAGTACTCTTGACATTGGCCGCGGACTTATTATTACTGACACTGATCGCCTTATTGACCATCTGACAAACCATAGGTACCCCTTCACTCCCATCTCCCATCTATCCTTTGTTCCTTCCTCAGCGTCGCTTGTCCACTCCATATCGTCCGAGTGCCACTTTCCTCTTTGGTTGCACAAGACCTCCTTCCTGTTTACCTCCCTTACCTCATCGCGGCGCACGGCATAACGCCATTTCCCCTACCTTATCATTTGTGTGACTCTGCTTCGGTCACCGGCACAACAGGCAACCGGGTTCTCCAGGCCCCAGCTCGCGTTTCTACCGTCCATTGCATACAATCTTTCATCCATGAACAATACTTTCACACAACTGAAAGAGCCACGGCATACTACCACGATGTCGGACGTTGAGAAGATGATTGGAGGCGACTATGCCCAGCTCACAAACACCAACGTTCGCAGCTTCGGTTGGAAAAATGTCACTGTCAAAGTGAAAGATCGCTCCTCTGGCTCGACAAAGACGCTGCTCAACGATGTCAGTGGTCTGGTCAAGGGCGGAGAGTTGCTAGCTCTAATGGGACCTTCGTAAGGGACACATCTATCTTCACTTCGCTGCATATCTTGCTGACACATATCCAGCGGTTCAGGAAAGACTACACTTCTCAACGTCCTCGCTCATCGTACCTCTGCCCTCAATGCCAACATTGAAGCCGGTATCTACATCAATGGAGCTCCTTCGAACCCAAAGACCTTTCGCAGAATCAGCGCATACGTCGAACAAGAAGATGCGCTGGTCGGTTCCCTCACCGTTCGCGAGACCCTCAGCTTCGCTGCTCGTCTATCTCTCCCATCTTCGGTCAGCAAGCTCGAGCGCATTCAGCGCATCGAGGCCCTCATCACCGCCTTTGGTCTTCAGAACCAAGCCAACAACTTGATCGGTACACCAATTCGCAAGGGTATATCTGGTGGTCAAAAGCGTCGTGTCAGTGTCGCTGCTCAGCTCATCACATCTCCCAAGCTTCTCTTCTTGGACGAGCCAACGTCCGGTCTGGACTCTGCTGCTTCGTTCGAGGTCATATCGTTCGTCAAGGATATTGCGAAGAAACACAACTTGATTGTCATCACTTCCATCCATCAGCCTTCGACGTCTACCTTCGCCATGTTCGACAAGCTTCTGCTGCTGTCACAAGGTGCCACTGCCTACAGCGGTCCTGTTGCAGAGGTTCAACCATACTTCGAATCTTGTGGCTTCCCTATTCCGCTCTACATGAACCCTGCCGAGTTCATCATCGACTTTGTCAACACCGATTTTGCGCGCGACCGTAGTGAGGTTGACCAACAATTGAACATGGTCCACTCATCATGGCACAAGTCTCGTCTTGCTTCTGCAACTGTCACCGAGCTTTCTGACGAGATTACTCGTGGTCAACAGGAGAGCGACTTGATTGGAAACACCTCCGACTCTCACGCCAGTTGGTTCGGAATCCTGTTTGCCCTCATTCACAGATCCTTCATCAAGTCATACAGAGACATCATTGCTTACGGCATCCGCATTGCCATGTACATGGGTCTGGCTATCATGATGGGTACCGTCTGGCTGAGGTTGGCGCCCAAGCAGGTCAACATTCAGTCTTTCATCAATGCCATCTTCTTTGGTGGTGCTTTCATGTCTTTCATGGCTGTTGCATACATTCCCGCCTTCTTGGAGGACCGCGCTCTTTACATTAAGGAACGTGCAAACGGTCTCTACGGGGCAACCTCATTCACGATCGCCAACTTCATTACTGGCATCCCGTACCTGTTCATCATCACCATCCTCTTTTCCGTCGTCGGATACTGGCTCAGCAACTTCCGCCCGGACGCACAAGCCTTCTGGACTTGGGTCATGTGGCTGTTCCTCGACCTGATCGCCGCTGAGTCTCTGGTCGTTCTCATCTCCTCACTAGTGCCGATCTTTGTTGTCGCTCTAGCCGGCACTGCCTTTGCGAACGGTCTCTGGATGTGCACTGGTGGTTTCCTTGTACCTCCACAACAGCTCAATGTCTTCTGGCGCTACGTCTTCCACTACATTGACTATCAGAGCTACGTCTTCCAAGGCATGATGATCAACGAGTTTGGTGGACGCAGCTACAGCTGCCCCACCGACGGTGCTACTGGCTGTGCTTGCATGTGGCCCGCCAGCCGTGTTGATGATCAGTGCTTCATCAACGGCGAGCAAGTCCTTCACACGTATGGCTACAAGAATGGTGAGACTGGCAAATGGGTTGGGTACCTCCTTGTGATCGTGGTCGGCTACAGATTCTTGGGCTGGTTGGTCCTGCATTACCGCCGCACTTGAGCGTAGACGGCTGGTCTCGTGTCTCTTTGTATCTTATTGGTGGATCGCGGAATAGATGGGTGGAACAACCACTTCCATCGCAAGAGTCATACCTCGTGCAAATTTGTAAATTTGTTCTTCAGATATACCACACAATCGATGAGCTTCCCTCACAAGCATTTGTCGTCTGTGAAAGTAGCCGAGTATTGGTGGTACAGTACCGCTCTTGTTATACACGGCTGCATGAATCAAGCGCCCGATGGCCAGGTCGTATGTGCCGTCCCATATGCATATTGCCCAAACAGTTGACAGATCAGCTCGTGCACGTCATCACGCCATAACATACTGTATTGCAAACACATGACAACCACAAGGTATGCTTAATCAAGCCAGACTGCCATCTGATTCGCGCTGTCGTAAGACAATATTCCTCCAGTCAAAGGATCGCGAGACGGCAGTGACAGTATGCGAGAGTCTGCAAAGGGAAACGTAGTCGTACAAACAGCCACCTACAGAGCAAACCCTACGTGACCCACTACGCGGTGGCTTCTGCTGTGTAACGCAATATCTGCAGCATGCAAACGCGGTAATGAGTGGACCGGCCTTCCCGATTCCCTGGTTTGCCAAATCGCATCCGAAGAACAGGTTGGTGATGGTTATCTGCATCTTGGTCTCCCCGCGATGGTACGACTGCGTTCCTGCTGCTGTGTCACGCAATGGAGATCCTCGGTGGTCAAGGTTGTCTGATGCTCCCGCTTCAAGGAGCAGCTGGAGCTGAACACAACCCGAGTAGACAGCACCGGTGCTCGCTCCGGTGGGATAGTAGAGATAGCCATGTAGGAGGTAAGGCTCACACAATTCCCAACTTCAGTCAATAATTAACAGACGAGGTTTCATGCATAACAATGTACAGATCTCTACCTAACTTATCTACAGCCCTGGGAGAAATAAATAAATGATAAAGTTCGTACGACAAAGCCTAATCGTCTAAATATCTTCACAAGGGACCTACATAGTCTACCCTCTTGATGCTGTTCTTCGGCAAGCACCAATTCGGATATTGCAATTGCGGTTTCCTGATTGTTGCACACCATCTCATAACACTCGTACAATCGACGTCGCACACCATGCTGCGACAAAGAAACTGATGCAAAATTCAATAGTCGATAATCAGGCATGTGGTCGGTGAAGGAGGATTGACACATCACAATTAGCCACAAGGTGTAACGGCTGACCTTTGCTGCACGGCGCTGATTCGAGCGATTGGCCATACCGCGCAGGGTCTCTGCCGTCACCATTCGATCTTGGATAACCCGCTGTGGTCTTCTGCATATCTCGACCCAGCGGCCCCGGGAAAAGGGTTGACGGACGGCAGGACAAGGCGAAGAGCTTCATGCTGAGACTCGATCGTCGGGCCGCTATGGCAGCATGGAAGCGATGCCCCGCAGCCTGCATCGACAGTGCCCAAATGCGAGTTCAAGAGCACTTCCTTCTCGAGTCTACGAGAATGCCATCACCCGATATCGGTCTCATGCTTCGATATCCCCGCGTTGTCGCAAACTGTATCGTGAACGCGAAACTTGCTCGTTGACAAGTGCTATCTAATCAACATAGAATGATAGGCACTGATGCACTTGACTTGAATAGAAGCCGTCGTAAGTGTTCGCTCTCAGAGTACGGTAGGAAATCACGGAAAAGCCTAGATACGATACAGTGAATATATCGTGTATGGAAGTCCAATAGCACTGACGTCCGGCGTCGCGTTCAGGCAGCACTTTTATGAACGCGTCTTCGCGTCTCACTTCACTTCGCTACCAAGATCAGCACCATCAGCGGCAACCGCAACAATGTTTGCGGTCAAGCCAATGTTCGCCGACAAGAAGTTTTTCTTCCTACAGCGCGTGCCAATGCGCACGACTTTCATCGGAACCATCGAAAAGTATGGCGGATTTCATACCAAACTCGAACCCCAAGCCGACTATATCATTGCCGACCACATACGAAAGGACGCGCCTTTTGGCTCAGTATCGTACAAGTTTATCGAGGATGCAGAAAGAGTTGGAGAATTACCTGATGTTGAGAAGTACACGAAAGGACAACAGGCCAATGTGACGAGGACGCCCAGCAGCACGTTGACGACTACTGGAAACAAGAGCACGAGGACACCTTTCACGGCGGAGGACGATCGGATTCTGTATCATTGGGTGACCACATCTACTGGCGCCGAGAAAGGGAACGAGCTTTACAAAGGTTTGGAGCTCAAGGTAAGCGACGTGCTCGGCGTTGACGGTGTCATACTGACGAAGCTGTAGTATCCGCATCATACCTACCAGTCATGGCGAGATCGCTGGATCAGATATGTCAGAGATCGGCCGCCACCTGCAGGAGTTGCACCGGACAGTTCTCTACCTTCACCGCCTACGGAAAGAGTAGCTCCAAGGGCGACAGCGACAGCAGCAGCAGCAGCAGTACTGAGAGAACAGCCAGCTCCAACAAGTGGAAATAATTCACCCGCCATTGTATATGAGGTCGAGGCACCGGATGAGGTTGAGAATGTTCCACCACAAGAGCCTCTAGGCAACTTTACTCAAGAAGACCTCGACCTCCTACTTGGACAAGCTAAGCATATCGAGAATATCCCATTCAAGAGTTGGAAGAAGGCATGGAAAACGTGGGCTCAGAGCTACACTGAGCACACCGCGAAGGAGTGGGAGGATTTCTATGTCCAGCACGCGCAACCAGAGTATCGCCGGCTACATCCAGAGACTGAAAGCGAAGACGAAGAGCAGGATGACGAGGATGGGCAGTGGGTAGAGACCACAACAGAGGTCATGGCACAGCACGTGAAAGGAAGCAAGGCCGTGCCAGCTACACAGACAAACCGCACGGTGGAGAAGGGACGACTACCAGAAAAACCAGGCGGCATGGAGCCCGCGGAGGCAGCGCCAGTGAAGAACCCAAAGCCTGCGGGGGAGAAAGTGATACAACAAACAGAGGCGCCGAAACGCGCTCGAGACTCGCCAGAAGCCGAGAGACCCCAGTTCAAACGACCGAGAATGGCCTCTGACGACAGAGGAGACGACACATCAACTGAGAGAGTTGCAACTTTCGCACGTACAGACACATCAGAAGCAGATAACCTCGCTCGGATGCAGCTGCTGAGCGAAGACAGAAGACAAAGAGCAGAGTTGACGAGAGAGAATCTTGCGCAGACGACGGCCTCGACAAAGTCTCGATCAAAGCGAGCAGTTGACCTTCAAGTGGACGATGAAGAAGACGACCAGAACGATTTTGTCTCATATTTAAGCACTGTCCTGGGCCCAGCTGCTGAGAAGATCATCAACGATAACACTGCGGAAGATGACCAAGAACTCTCAGATGGTGATCTGCAGAGTATGCAGGACGACCTTTTGACACGAGGTCGATTGCAGAACGAACCAGATGACCTCCCAGATGACAGTTCTCAAGCGGACCCTGGCGATGTGACACTCAGACCTGACCATGTCGATGACGAAATCCCACACGACGAACCCGACAACCAAAGCGTCAGCGAAAGTCAGGGATCTCTGCCTGTCCGCAGAAGTGGGTATCAACAGCATGAAAGCTTGTTCGTCCAATCCTCCTCGCCAGCACCTTTTCCGCAATCACATTCGCGCGATGAGCAAGAGGGTCCGAGACGTGTAGATCTTGGTGTTGGTGACCTTGAAGTCCCCGAGCCCGAAGGCGGATGGGACGATATCCTCTCACAGGCATCCACCGCTAATGCTTTGCCGTCTGTTGAGGACGTGCTATCACGAAAGGCGGCCAAAGCTAAAGCACAAGTCTTTGAGACACAAGATCTCTACACTGCCCAGACGCAGCAAGTCGACTTCGCCCTGCCTGAGCCAGACTTTCTTGACGAGCCCGACTTCGACGAGCAGGAACCGTTCGAGGAAGGAGCTGGAGAAGAGGATGAAGACGTCGAAGCATGGATGAAAGCACAAGAGAACCAAGGCTACAATAAGAAGGCCGTGTACCAAGCGCTCTATTGGTCATGTAACCGGACCGAGCTCGCAGAGGAAGCGCTTGAGTACCTCGACGACAATGGCGCGTTTCCAACCGTTTGGTCAGGTTTCTGGTCGGAAAAAGACGATGATGCCATCAATGGAACGGACCCAAACGAGATCAGGCGCGCCGAGAAGCTCCATGGTACCAGAGGTACGGAGCAGAGGAGGCGCTTTCTTGCTAAGGCGTCGTGATGGACGATCAAGGTTTGGGGATTGTAAAGTAGTATATCTTATGAAGTAACGGCAAAAATTTATGTACAATAATTACCTTCTGGACGAGACTGTCTTGATGCCATCGATGTCTTTATCGAGACCCAATTTTGTGAACAAAATATTCCAGTGGAAACATATACACCATTCAGGAGTGGTCGCGATATCCTTGGCATCAGCAATGCGGTCCGTGGCCAGTGCTTCACCTCTTTCATGTAGTCCACCACATATAAGGCATCGTCGAATCAAGCGGCTAGATTCGCATGCATTGGGGATGCTTACAGTCAAGCGACCGACCGCGACAACGGTCCTGTACACAATCTCAACACGCTCGCCACGCACGACGGCCGCATCCCAGGTCCAACGCGTCCTACTCGCACCACTGCGCATAATCCTAGGCCTGCTAACAATCGCCGTCTTATACCTGAAGACCTCTCTCACGTACCCCATCCTAGCAACACATCTCTCCCGACTACAAACCCATCCAACATTCACTCTTCTCACGACTCTCGCCAGAAGCCTACCATGGCTCTACTTCCTGCCCGTCGCTGCCGCCATCGGAGTACTCGTCCTCCACAAAGGCTACACTGAGGAGTCACTGCTGGTCATCCGCGGACTTGGCGTGCAGACGTCGACCAGCAGTCCGTCGTATCTGAGCACGGCGTCTACGCGGTTCATTCCCACGAGTGTTATTCAGGATATCTTCATCCATGAGGCGTTCAAGGGGTTTGAGGTCAAGTTCTATTTGGCGATTGTGGTCGAGGGCGAGGAGGATGTTGTGGTTGTGTTTCCTGTGAGTAATACGTCCTTGGAGCGGTGTGAATGGTGTGTCTAGGGGAATGAGTGGCTGATGCTTCATAGGATATTATGCCCAAGCGGCAGATGCTGGAGGAGGTCTGGAGGGGCACGAGGGCTTGCTTGTATGAGCCGAAGGCATGATCACGAAATGGGTATTGTTATGTACAGTGGGTGACTACTCGTCTGAATCTGCGGATGCGTCTGCTGACGTCCTGGGAGGCAATCCTTTCCGCTCAAGGTATCGCGCATTCACGACGTCGAAATGCTCCATCCGGTTCTTCTTCATCACTGGTATATACGTGCCGACAGCCCGCGGAGTATTGCTGCCGTCGTATACTCGGACACTCTTGGCTCGGGGATCGGACGTATCGGCCGACAAACTTGTCGTCCTGCCCTGATGGGCGACCACATCCATCAGACTACCGGCCAGTATCTCGTCGATCTTCCTCTGCCGCCACAGTATCCAGAGCATCTCCATGATACCGTTACGACCGAACTTGCCATCGCCTCCGTCCAGATCGGGCCGTTTGTTGTTTTCCCTACCGCCGTCGTCGCCGATGTACACCCAGCTGATGATGGGTTTGCGATCTGCATCACCCTTTTCCCAGAAGAGACAGTCCCATAGGACGAGCGGCGCATCTGTCGCCATCTCGTAACGAGGTCGCGTTGGTGTCTTTTCGACGTCTAGAAGATCAGACACAACCGATGGTGGTTCTAGGCCCTGGCCAACCAAGAACAGTACTGCGACCAGATGCCGGACTTGGTGCCACAAAAACGCCGAGCCATTGACGTCGAAGGTGTAAACTGTGGGGGGACCGCCCATGTCTGGGTAACTATCGATGCCGTTGCCGTGCGGATCGGAGCCATCCGAAGCGAACTGGGATTGTCCAACATATCCAGCTGGTCCAGTCCGAGGATCAACTCTTGTGATAGCGGCGTGGAAAATGTCCCGATTATAGTTGTTGATCTGCTTCGACGGATCGATCTTACAAAAATTACGAAAGTCGTGCGATCCTTTCAGCCTCTCGGCTGCATCTTGCATCGCTTCGATATCAAGGAAGCCGTCCCTCAACGGCTTTCCCAATGCGGTTGTAGACATGCCTCTGTCGCCGGGCACAGGAGCGTACGCCGGCTGGGTGAAGAAGTAGCGATATCGTCGCTCTCTGCATGAGAATCGGGCAGAGAAGTTGGCGGGAGGATCTGGACACCAGGCAAGCATCCGAATGTCTTCCGGCAGCACGCGATTCAGTAGCTGGATATATGGTAACTCGTCATTCACCGAATCCCAGGGCGTCTCTTCCATCTCAACGTCCTCTGGGGCCTGTGTGCTTGCCTCATCACCGGCCGCAGCCGTGTCGGCGTCGTCCGCATTACCATCAACCTCCTTCTTCTTAGGCCTCAGACCTGGCTTATTACTCCTCACTCTCAGAGCGATGACCTGTCCAAAGGCACTGACACCCCTGTCCGTCCTGCCACACTTCGAGTATTCGCATCCTTTCCAGTTGATCTCGCCTTGCTTCATTTCCTCCATTCCCGTAGGAAAGATTAACCTAATCTTCATAAACGCCTTCCATAGCTCTTCCTCGACCGTCGGTAAAGGTGTTGGGTTGCCTACAGCATGTTCGAAACCGTTGTATCGCTGGCCAAGATAGGCGAACTTAAAAGCCACGAATCGAGATTGGTACTTGTTCGGGTCGAAGGCGCGGGGTGCGACCTTTTTCTCTTTCTTGTAGGCTGGACGGGGCGGAGACGATGACCTGGAGACTGGTTTCGTATGCGTTGGTAGACGGGGCGAATAGAACGCATCGGTCCGCTTCTTCAACTGTGCTTCAAGTTCCGTGACTCGCCTGACGAGCTGTTCGTTGCTCCATGATGTGTAGTCGGGTGTCACATCCATGGCTTTCCGATCAGAAGACGCTGTTGCGAATTTCTTGCGATTGGTGAATTGGAGATTTGGCATATGTCTAGTCAGGCTTCCGGCCAGTCTTCTCTCTATGGTCCTCCAACTGTGACTCATGGCCCTCGGGGCTCGTGGTATTCGAAATGCACGTCATGAAATCGTGACTTTGAGAAATTTATGCATGAGTCGCATGTGCCAAGGATACCACACCGCGCGACTCGAGCAGTCACCGCCTTCGACTTATTCACTGATATGACAGTTTTGCGGCGTGGACGACTCTGACGATCTTGGAGAATCACATCACCATGGCGCCGTCAGCAAGTCGCGACCGCTCACGCAGTCCTCGACGATCAAGCAATCGCGAACCCGCCATCTCAAAGGGACTAAAATGGAAGAGCAAAGCCCCCACATCAGACGACAAAGAGTCACGCGACAAATACCGCGAGCGCGACGGGAAGGACAGAGGAGATCAGCGACGACCGCGCGAGAGCAGGAAAGACAGCGAGCGCGAGCCAGACCGCAGCAGCAAAAGACACAAGGACACAGAGACCGGCAACAGCAGGGACGACGCCGCGCCGCGGACCAAGGCCGCCGACACGGCCTCGACACCCGCAGCAGCAGCTCAAGACAGCACCGCGCCCGGCCTCAACACAGCGACCAAATTCGGGCCCTCAATAGCGTCCAAATTCGGCGCAAAGGCAGCCGCAAAACACGTCCCATCCGCCAGCACCAGCAACACGCCCACCACCACGAACTCCCTCTCGTCCACACACCAACAGTCCACGTCCGGCACGCCCGCCGCCACCGGGCCCATGATAATCGTGACGGTGAACGACCGGCTGGGCACCAAAGCGCAGATCCCGTGCCTGGCGTCGGATCCGATAAAGCTGTTCAAAGCGATGGTGGCGGCGCGCATAGGACGGCAGCCGCACGAGATTATGCTCAAGAGGCAGGGGGAACGGCCGTTTAAGGATCAGCTCACGCTTGAAGATTATGGGGTCTGCAACGGGGTGCAGCTTGATTTGGAATTGGATACCGGGGACTGAGATGCTGCGTCAGTTCGAGGAGATGGGATGGGGTCGATGGGTTTAGCGTGGCGTTTGGTGGGTTATGTGTGTATTGCGAGATAAGGAATTGAAGATCATGATTATGAGCAAGTCATAAAGTGCATCTGGAGTGATATCGAAAAGTGTGTATGAACAAGATACGTAGAGTCATATACAGTACATTCCTCGTCAGCCAAGTGGGACAAGAAAAGGGTGAAATCCGCTATGCTAAACACAAACGCCAACCTGCCTGGTACCACAAAACTTAGATCTAAGAAGTCTTTGGACCGGCGGCCTTGACCTCTGGAGTGGCCTCGTCCTCGTACTTTTTGAAGTTCTCGTTGAACAGCTCGGCGAGCTTGGTGACTAGGAGTGGTGTTAGTATAGTTCAAAAATAAATCAGGACTAGTGATGGACTTACCCTCTCCCTTGAAGTCAGCAGTACCGGTCCAGCTCTTGGCCGGGTTGAGGAGCTCGTCTGGGACGTTAGGGCAGGTCTTTGGAACAGAGAGGTTGAAGGTCTCGTAAGTCTCGTATTCGACCTTTGGCAACTCGCCGTTGTGGATGGCGTCGAGGATGGCACGGGTGTACTTGAGAGGGCAGCGCTTGCCTCCGGTGGTGGCACCGGCTCCGACCCAGCCGGTGTTGAGGAGCCAGGCGTTGACCTTGTGCTCCTTGATCTTCTCGGCTAACATGGTGGCGTACTTCATTGGGTGCAGGGCGAGGAAAGGCTGGGCGAAGCAGGACGAGAAGGTCGCTTGTGGCTCGGTTACGCCTTGCTCGGTACCGGCCATCTTGGAGGTGTAACCGGAAATGAAGTGGAACATGGTCTGCTCTGGGCTGAGCTTGGAGATTGGTGGGAGGACACCACGGGCATCGCAGGTGAGGAGGATGATGTTGCTTGGGTGGTTGTCGGAGATGCAAGGAATCTTGGTGTTCTCAATGTACTCGATTGGGTAGGCGCAACGGGTGTTCTCGGTAAGAGTTGAGTCGTCGTAGTCGACGACACGTGTGGTTGGGTCGAAGACGACGTTCTCGAGGATGGAACCGAACTTGATCGCGTTGAAAATGTCTGGCTCCTTCTCGGCGGAGAGACCGATGGTCTTGGCGTAGCAACCGCCCTCGATGTTGAAGACACCCTTGTCGGACCAGCAGTGCTCATCGTCACCAATGAGGGCACGTTTTGGGTCGGCAGAAAGTGTGGTCTTGCCAGTACCGGACAGACCGAAGAAGACGGTGACATCGCCGTTCTGGCCCTGGTTGGCGGAGGAGTGGAGGGTCAAGACGTTGTGCTTGATTGGCATCTCGTAGTACATGACGGTGAAGACACCCCTAGAAAATGTTAATAAAATCTCGACATTGGCGGGGTCGTCTGGGCTGTACGGACTTCTTCATTTCACCGGCGTACTCGGTACCAAGAATGACCATCTCCTTCTCGGCCAAATTGATAGAGACGGAGGTGGACGAGGTCATACCGGTGGTGAATCTGTTTGCTGGGAAAGCACCGGCGTTGTAGATGACATAGTCTGGGTGGAAGTGCTCGAGCTCTTTGCGAGATGGGCGAATAAGCATGTTGCGCATGAAAAGGGCGTGGTAGGCGCGGGCGCAGACAACACGGACATTAATGCGGTAGCGCTCGTCCCAGCCGGCGAATCCATCAATAACGTAGATTCTGTCCCTTGTGTTCAGGTAGTCGACAGCACGCTCGCGGTTGATCTTCCAGACCTGGGAGGGGGGAAAGTCAGCATTTGATTTGATATCACGTGCTTGAATGACATTGGTAGAGAAGGAGGCCGAGAATAGAATCCGAGGTTGCCCGATGCGGGGCGGCAAGTGGAGTGGGCAAGCGGAACACGCTTCGGCATTCCGATCGCTTGCTGGAAATCTGAATTCTGGGCCGCGGTGACGTTTCGGTTTGCGCACCCCGCAATATGCCCCTCGCTGGGCGCCCGTGTGTATACTGGTCTTTTTTTGCATGCAATTGCGTGAAGACGAATATGAAATGCAGGTAGACGTACATTTGGCTCCATTGGCTTGTTGACAGGTCCCCACCAGACGTTCTTCTCTGATGACTCTTCCTTGACAATTCTCTTGTCTGATGGCGAGCGACCAGTCTTGGCTCCAGAGTAGGCCGAGAGAGCACCGCTAGCAGTGATGGCGGAACCAGTCTCGTAGACGAGAGCATCTTCGTAGAGGGCAGCGACAGAAGGGTTTGCGATCTATGGAGGTGTTAGAACTTGCTTCATGATGATTGTTTTGTGCCAGACGTAGACTTACAATGGCGACACGGTCGTAATCGATGTGAGCCTTGTCGTGGAGCTCCTCCTCAAGCTCAGTGTGCTCATGCTTTGGCCTGAAGATATCCTGTTAGCTTCTGGCAAGCTCACCCGGTTCGATGAGATCAATTGACTTACTCGACACCAGCTGGGTGGAGCGTGGTCTTGTTGACGGACGAAGGCATGTTGGTAATTTTGTGTAAAAGAAGACGATTTGAAATTGTTGTTCTGCTGCTTGTTGACTTGCTGTCTGACGAAGTCTTGTAAACGATGAAACAGGGAAGTTTGAGGGGGGAGGGGAGAGGAATTGATGGTATTGGAGGCTTCTTCTGATCGGGGGGTATCTCGACTATTAGTACTCATGGACCTATGATCTCGGGAGAGCAATTACGCTGTTGGAGTCGTTATGGGATCTGCCGAGGCCGTCTGACTTTAGTGGTCCCGTGGGGCAGACTGACAGAAGGCTTGATCGTAGCTGCTGTGATTGGTTGTTTCCCAGAGTGAAAGCACGGAAGAGTTCGGAATCCGCATACACGAGAATTTATCGGGGTCGCCAAGTGCTCAAAACCGCTGCTAACACTGCGGACAACGATGTTACGCGGGCGAGACCGGACTATTGGTTTCAATATGATGGACCTTCGCCTCCGATGGAAATTGGAAGATCGAATTTGGCGTGGAATGCCCGGCCTGTCTCAAATGATCGAGGTCGAGCCGTTGTAGTGATGCCGTCTGCTGTACCGTGATTCTGCGGAGCAACGGAGCTAGGGAGAGCTTGAGCATTTACAATGTTGCTGGAGTAAAGGTAAGTAGTCGTAATATGGACACGCTCTAGAACAAATAACTACGTCCACTGATGCTCAGATATGTCATTCTCCCACAAGGCTCTTTCCTTCTTTCCATTGGTTCCTCCGCATGGGGCTTGTATTTTTGTATCAAGCTATGACGCCAAGACTGGAGTTAGTATTTGATTGTGCTCGTAATGAACCACTTCCTCAGGTTCCTCTTGATGTAGCTCCTCGATGTGCCGTCTTTGTTGCCGTGACCATTCGCCGTGTGAGATCCAGTCGATGCAACAGGGTCAGCGTGATTTTGGGCGAGCTCTTTGAAGTACGGAGAGATGCTCAGCTGTGTACCAGAGAGAAGTTGTAAATTCCGCTGCTCCTCCACCAGTTCGTGCTCCTTCCGATTCCTGCCGCATTTGGTGTGAACGCTTGGGGTTCGGGATTCGTAGTCAATATCTAATGACCTGTCCTTGCTTCTCTCACGTGAGCCTTTCACCGTCCACCTGTTAGACTCGCTCATTTACTTTCGAAATGGGCATATTGTGTGGGTTTGAGGGACGTAAGAGTATTGTAGATTGCATTTAAATCGTGCTACATACGCATCGTCACGTAGCAACATTCTTCTTTTTCCCCAGCAAGCAACAACATCAAGCAATACCCAGGCCCACTCTTCCATTGCCGTTCTCAGAACCCACGTGCGACTCTCCTCTTCCACGCTCTCTGATTCTTCGTCCTTCCATCAAGCCTCTCAATCCACGCTTCTGCAACCCAATGACCGCACTCCATCCTCCATCCCAAACATCGCGCTTCTCCGTCTTGCTGCTCCTTCTGCTGAGATCCATATGCGACCCCATACTGTCCATGGTCGAAGCCGAGTCTGGCACTGCATCATCGTCGTCGTCTGTGCTCTCTGAGATAGTTCCGCTTCTCGGGCGACCACCAGTCGACCCATTCGCTACTTCAGTGTCGATACGCAGTGGGTTACGGCCACCCATAGAGCCATTGCCCAAGTTCAAGCCTTCGATACCGGCAAGACTGGCAGTGCGCGGAGGATGAGCGGTTGTGCTTTCCGACACGAACGTGATGCCCTCGCCTCCGCCTGCACCCATGGCCGCTGCGTTGAATATAGCTGCAGCATTCCTCCCATCCAGGCTCTCATGCAATTTTTCCACAACAGCCTCCAGGAGCCCGTCGACTTTGTACGGCCTTGCCATTTGTAGCAGTGAGCACAAGATCTGCGGAGTCATCAAGGGTGATGTTATTGGCGGTAATGAAGACGTGTAAAGGTAGAATATCAATGCTTGCAGAGTTTGTACCGTATGTGGGAGATAGAGCGTTCGTGGACGTGCGTTTGGTGCAAATGCTCGAACATCGACAGCTTCCATAGTCGCAGTTCCAGCTGTGTTTGTAGTCAACGTTGTCGCAGTCGAATATCGTGTGTTGACGCTCGGTGTGATTGTGACCGAAGAGTTGCGTGCAGCCGTTGTGCTTGATCGTAGTGTGAGAGTGTCGGTGTCAGTATGTGAAGGGTTGGCCTCCTGCAGTAGTACGTTGAATGACGGACCCCATCTCTTGGCTGCTAAGCGCGAGTTCACGGGGATCCGAGTCCCATCGATTGCCAAAAAGTCCATATCGGCAAGCTCTTTGGATTTCGACACGTGTTCGCCGAGGACCACCGCACGCTGGCCTAGTTGTCGACCGCCAATCTCCTCTATCGCTGCTGGTGGCTGTACAGCCGGTGCACTTGTTGAGATGTAGTCCGAAAGAGGCTGTGATTTGCGCGGGTTTTCGTACAAACCAAAGGCTTCAAGCTGCACAAGCGCGATATTGGAAAAGTTCAAACGACGATTGTTGTAATCGTCAACCAGATTTCGCCGTCTATTGCCGAGAATGACAAACGAGTTTCGGCGCGGCCACAATATTCCCCTGTTCCAGCTACCTGAGCTGAAGATGCTGTTTGCGACATCGATTCTAGCCCACGTCAAAGTTCGTAGATCAAGCGCCCACAGAGCAAACTCTTGCTTTGACGAGGTGAGGAAAGTACCGGCTACCACAAAGCTGTTGTCGATAATACCACCGCTTGGGAATCGGAGGCCTGGAGGTGACAGACTGCCTTGCATAGGCTTGTCTGCAAGTGATCCGTCGGGTAACCGCACCTGGAGTTCCAGCTTGACATCGAGGAAGTTGTAGTTCGTATATATGAGCATCGGACTGCCCGATAAACTTGCATCATCCTCATCGTCATCATCATCGATCGTCCTGCCAGGACCAGCACCAATCTGAGCCGCACTCATTGTTGTAAGCGGCGTCACTACACTTCTGTAAGCTCCGCAACTCCGGCCTGGCATGGGTCTTGTCGATGTCCACTTCAAGCTACGTAGGTTGAATATACTGATCTGCTCAATGTAGTGGTTCGCACTGTCTTGACCTCCTACAACGACCATCTCAGCTCCACCTGTGCCATCAAGGTTGACACCTATCGAGCCTTGATTGGCAGATGCTCCGGCAGGGTTGTGGTGAATAGCAGCCATTGGAGCGCTCGCGGAAGCAAATACCGCTGCAGAGGGTAGTATCGAGGCACAATGGGCGTACCGGCCTTGAGGGGCCTCTGAGGTGATCACTTTCATCCACGTTCTCGTCGGTGCATCATAGATATGCACGTCTGACATGACGCTAACTTGTCCTTCTTGCTGCTCGGTCGATGTACTCGAGCCAGCTTGTGATGTCTCTGGAGACATACCACCATAACATACGAGCTTGTTGTCACCAAGAGAACACATACTGTGGAAGTAGCGAGGCGAAGGGATGTCACCTTTGGTGTCCAGCTTGGTCCAGTGTCTGCGCAACAAATCGAGTTCGTACAAATCTGAAGTCAGGGCGGGTCTTGAGCGCGAGATACGACGTCCTCCGAACACGTATAGCTTGTCGCCCAATATCGTGGTTGTTGCACCGACCAGAGCATGAGGTTCCCTTCCGGTTGTCCGGTGCACATTGCAGACAAGACCCGAAAGGTGTGATGAGGAACCTGATGGTGTTGCAGTCTGGGCTGGCGAATAGAAGTTCGGCTGTAATGTCGCTGCCACCGAGGCTGCGCGCTGTGTATCGTGTATTGACTCGTGTTCAGAGTCATTGCCGTCCCTTGTCGAAGGGCTACCATTCATGTTGTTTGTTGTGATCGTCGCGAGCTCGTCATGAGGTTCACCATTGCCGCGGTGATGCGTTGGCCCGTCCATTGCTATGGGCGACTGGACAGCGGTCAGAAATGTTGGAGAGCCTTCCAAAGGCGAGACTGGAGATGCTTTGTTGGTCTGCAATGGCGAGTCGACTGGAGAAACGACGTTCGCGGGGTCTGTTAGAATCGATGACTGTGGAACCACTATCTCGACATGGCGTGGTGTGCGTCGTGGCGGGAGAGGAAAAGTACTGGCTGGGTCGAAAAGGAGTGACGAGGAGAGTTTCAATGGATGTGATGTTGCAATGGAGGATTGAACCGAGCCAGAGCTGTCGAGGCTGCTAAACAACTCCTCGGGTTCTATCCAGGTAGCTGGCGAGAAAAGAGGCGTCTGTTTCGGTCGTGAAGGTGATCTGCGTGTAAGTGTCCGTTCGACACCAAAAACTCCGAGTTGTTGCTTTAGACTCGTGTTTTCCTGCTCGCGTGACAGACGACGGCCCCGAAAGAGACCAGTGAACGCAAGTAATGTCGGCTTGGCAGACCCCTTGCGTGGCGGGGAATCTGAATCTGTGTTGATCTGAGGGCTCGACAAACTTTCGCTACTCCTTGGTGAATGTAGAGGAGTCTTTCGGCCCGGCTTGTAGGGTGACGGAAAGTGTGTCCCTACTGTGAATGCTCCTGTATGGACAGACATGTTAGCTACGTTTGCGGCGTGGTTCTATCTGGCCAGACGATCACGACAAGAGCGGTGAGATGTGAAGGTGAGTGGAGATGACCAAGAAAGAAAAGAAGGCTTTGCAATGCTCATCGTTTGCAGCGTAGAAGAGATCCAAGACGTGTCGTGAGGCGAGACTACACTAGAGGAGGGGCTCCTGAAAATGTGCTGGAATGGCTGCCGGATAGCGGCATGATGTCCCAGAGAGAAGTCGACAGATTGAATCATGGTAGCTGGATTTCGGTGTATGACCACCAACAGACTGTACATGTCTTTCCCCGGAAACTACGTTTGTATCGATGGTCCTATTGCATGAAAGCGATCCGGTGTGGCATACTGGCGAGAGCGAAAGAGTAAATCGCGTTGTCCAGGAAGGGCGAGGTGCGCCGATAGTTGTTTTGTAACACTCAAGACAGAGCACTCCAGATCAACGAAGGTACTCACAGGTTCAGAAGAGGTCGCTCTTTGTTCCCAATTCTCTACCCTCTGCCGTTTTAGCGAGTCTTGATATTCCCGGCAGATGTTTTGAGGCAGGCAAATCGGTCTCGCGAAGCGAAGAGTTTTCGTCAGAGGCTGAGTCCAGATAGGTAGGGCGCACAACCGCGATGCCAGGTGACAGCGTTGTAGGAGGCAGAGCCAGTCAGTTCTGTGATAATGATATTGATTTGATGATGTGCAGCAGCACGCGCAGCTGCATAAAGACAGCCTAGGGTCACTTTTGGGACGCGGTCTGGCTTGGGGGCGTCGCAGGGCGGCAGGGGTTTGCGACATGTGGCTGTGCCGGCGTAATTTGAGGAACGCGACAATAAAATAATTCGACAAGCAAACACGCGGGACACTTTGACTGGCCGTTTCTACACCGTTTGTCGCGACCGATTGCTACAGAAACTCGATTTTAATTGTTAGACACGACTCCCACAGAGTCAGTCTTCGATGATTGCACTTGGCGGCATTCCAACCGCTCGTAAATGGTGACACCCCACCACTGGACCAATGATTGGATGATTCACGCAATGTGCACCTGCGCTGTTTGCGCCTGTGTGCGTCTGTTTGCTGCTGTCCTTGGCCTTGACTTCATCGTGTTCTGCGCAGTCTCCAACCACAACGATCACAAGATACGCTCAATATCAGTTCGAACAACGTTGCCTTTGTAGAATTGAACTTTTGCATTTGAACGAGGTATGTTCGTAATCATATATCAAGCTCCTCCGGATTCCCCGGTCTAAACATGGCTCTTGCGATCTATTTATACAGCGGCGCTGGTGTCCTCCTTTGGAAGAGGGGTGAATCGGAGGTATGGCTTGACAACGGTCATCTTTGGGAAGAGCTTCTGAGCCTCTTCACCCTTGACGGCGGGGTGGACAATGACATCGTCACCTGTGTTGTGTTAGCTAGCTTTCCCCAAAATCTTTCGAGAAGCCCGAGGCTTACCTGGAACCCAGTTGATAGGGGTGGTGATCTTGTGCTTGTCGCCGGTCTGCAGGGAATCGACAATACGGAGGACCTCAGCGGTGTTGCGGCCGGTGGAAGCTGGGTATGAGAGAATGGTGCGGATGGTCTTCTTTGGGTCGATGATGAAGACGGAACGGATGGTGAAAGCAATGCCCTTCTCGTCGACGTTGGTGGCATCCTGCTGGTCCAGCATGTCGTAGGCAAGGGCAACCTGACGGTCCTTGTCACCGATAATTGGGAACTTGAGCTTGCTGCCGCTGATCTCGTCAATGTCCTTGATCCAGCCACCGTGGCTGTCGACGGTGTTGGCGGACAGACCGATCAGCTTGACACCGCGCTTGGTGAACTCAGGCTCGAGCTTCGCGAATGCGCCCAACTCGGTGGTGCAGACCGGGGTGTAGTCCTCCGGGTGAGAGAAAAGAACGACCCATTTGTCGCCAATGAACTGTCGAGGTCAGTAACGATGCATAGCTTGCTTGCATGATTTCGAAACGAACATCGTGGAAGGTGATTGGACCGGCTGTCGTGTCAGCCCTTGAATATTGTCAGTTTCAAATTCATATGTGAAGCATGTGCGAGAACCCACTTGAAGTCTGGCGCGGTGCTGCCGAGGCGGAGGGGCTCTGGACGTTGAGACATGTTGAAAGATTTGCGTGAGGTAGAAGTGTTTACAAGGATCGAAAAATGAGGTCGAAGGAGAGCTGATGTATATCAATGTGCATTCAAGGGTCCAACATGCTTGGCCTAGCTGATTGCAGCTTAGCTCCGAATGACGCGATTCTGGGTAAGACGTTTACTGATCACCGAAGGCCATGGAATTCGTTCTTTAAAGAACATATTAGGAATCAACTTGAATGCGTACGATCAGGTGAATACAGATGCGTGAGCTGATCTCTGTCGTTAGCAAAGGCCACCATCATGCCATGGTGTTTCACTGTGACATTTCGATAAATCTGCCAAGACGAGGGGCGGTCAGGGTTCATAGAGGGGCAGAGGGGTACAAGCGGTAACGGAGTGTTCGCTGATTCAGCATGGCTTGGCAAACGTAAGGTAGTTGTTTTGTCAAGGGCAGGCATCGAAATGACGGACACGCAGGGCAATTGGTGCAAGATTTCTGGTGGTCTTATGTTAAAGAAATGTCTGCTGCGCGCGGTTGAAAACAAGAAAGTCACGAAATCTCTCCGGCCAAACAGCTGCTGGACACAAGGTGTACCAGTCTGTCTTCGTTCCTGCTGGATTCATTCGAAACCATTGAGCGTGACGGTGATACCGTGGCTCTTGAGAGTGCGCTCCAAAATCCTGTTCGCGGCATCGATGTTGAAGCGGTTGACTTGCTGACACACACAATATGGATCATCGCCGTCGACCCTGGCTCGATGAACCTCACATCCATGCTTCGTGTCCTTGACCAGGCTGCAACAGTTGTGTTGATTACCGACGCGCCTCTCCATGTGCTATGTGATACAATTGAGATAAGTGCTGTGTCTGTGTCGTCGTCGTGAAGGGACATTGATTGGACACAACGGAGTCGTGGCATCGCAGCCGCCTTGTACGTCGACATCATTCGACGTGATAGGCATAATGGGATATGAATAAGAGTGTTTTTGTAGACAACAGGCATGAAAGCTCGAAACAACAGCAAACAGCATGTGTAAAGCCAGGAGAGGCATTATGAATGGACGATAAAATAGTAAAGGGAGGGAAGCGTCTGGCTAACTGGTTGAGCGACTGCGGACATACTTAGATCGTACCGTTTCCTAGGTATGAGTTGCACGCGCTCCATAGGATCAGAATCTTTGGTTGCCGATTTTGAGCTGTTACACGAGATCTGTGCCGGTGGGCAGAAGCGGTGTGCTTTGTGTAAGTAATAATGCACCTGGGTAAGACTCGTCGTTCCGCTTTCGCATAATGGTATAGTCGGCAAGACTCCGGATCGACCTTATCGAGGCCGTTCGCGGCATCGTTCCGTCCGTGCAACTTCTCAGGGTTGCGGCTTATTTCCGACATGAGAGAGCCACTTTCCACTTTATGTCCGCACCGCGTCTTGCTCGGTCCTTTCTCGCCCAACCCATTAGATTGCTCGACGAAGGACCCAAGAGTCGGCGCGACCTATGCTCGTATCGAGTGTATCTAGCTCTGATTAGCATACTGCTCACGGTATGGCCTCTGCTGATCGCAGCGTTTGTCAGAAATTGATGGATCGCTATCCGACTCATGGCAGTAGTAAGTTTTGTCTAATTAACGGGCCGTCGGGCAAGAACGCACAAGACGATCTCGGGAAAGTCCCTATACGTCGCGAGGACTCCACTGCTGTACTTTGACAACAGTGGTTGAGGATAACCGGATGCCCGAAGTGTTTGACCTTTGCTACATTTAGGATCCAACTTCTCCCTTCTTCTTATATCGTCCAGTTCTGTCCATATCAGTTCATAGTCGTTTATTCACCATCGAGGACGCACGCAGACATCTCATGAGTCACTGAATGGCGGACCCCGAAATTGGACTGCCCCGGACGTCATCCGACCTCGAAGATGGGAATAACGCGGACTTGCCGGTAGCACACCACACGCGTAAGGCGTCAATACACGACAAGGACTATTCTGCAGACTCGTCGTCACGGAGCTCAGCAACAGACGGCAATGGGCCTATCGAATGGCATTATTTGACCTGGAACACCGATCTACCTCCACCTGCCTTCTCTACTGTCAAAGATGTTGACCAGACGAAGCTCCCTTCACCCGCGACTTACGAGAAATACATATCGCCTTTTACTTGGAGTCCAGCGAGGAAGCGGTTCATTACTTGGCTATCATGCGCTGCCACGACCCTCACTGCTTATGTTGCCGGATCTTATACCGCTGCCGATACTCAAATGGAGGAATACTGGCACGTGTCTCATGTGGCAATCACTGTCGGAGTCACTATTTTCACCACCGGCTTCGGTCTGGCTCCTATGGTTCTGGCACCATTCTCTGAAATCAATGGACGAAGGCCAATGTTCGTTGTGACTGGTGTGCTTTTTGTCATCCTACAACTCTGCTGCGCTGTCACTCGATCATATCCAGGCATGTTGGTAGCAAGATTCTTCGTCGGGTGCATGTCGTCGACCTTTTCGACTATGGTTGGTGGAGTCGTGTCAGATATCTACCATGCTGAGGATCGCAACACCGCCATGGCACTGTTTTCTGGAGCCGCTCTTTTCGGTACCGGTCTCGGTCCTTTAATATCCGGATTCATTGCAACTCGTACCACCTGGCGATGGATCTTTTACTCCCAGGTTATCGCAGATGCACTACTTATGGTTTGCATTGTCCTGTTCTTCAAGGAGACCAGAGGTTCCGTGCTTCTCTCACGAAAGGCGAAGAAGATAAACAAGTATTACGAGCAGCTGGAAGCATTAGGCATCGTTGGCGTCCACATGCCCGCAATGTCTGATATGGAAAAGCCCTTACAGCAGACTGATATGGAAAAGCCAGTGTTACGGAGAATTCGCTGGAAAGTCACGAGCGACGAAGAGCGTGCTAGTCTCGCAACAATGATTGGTGTTTCGATTTACAGACCATTCCATCTTCTCTTCACGGAGCCGACAGTCTTCTTCTTCAGCTTGTGGATCTCTTTTGCATGGGCGGTTCTCTATCTCACCTTCGGAGCCATTCCCCTTGTGTTCATAAACCACCACGGCTTCACACTCGACCAAGCCGGTGCAGTGTTCACGGCCATCAGTATTGCTGGTATCATCTCCACCATCATCGCCATTACCGCAGAGAAATACCTCAGACGAACGAGACCCGAATTACTCAAAAGTCCGGAAGGGAGACTGTGGCCAGCGTGTATTCAATCGATACTACTGCCAATCGGGCTTTTCTGGTTCGCCTGGACGCAATTCTCTAGTATCCCCTGGATTGTGCCAACCCTTGCAATCGGCTGTGCAACTATGGGAATCTATTCCATCTATCTCGCTGTCTTCAATTACCTCGCGGACACATATCACAAATACGCCTCTTCAGCATTAGCCGCGCAGAGCATGTGTCGAAACCTGCTCGGTGGCGCTCTTCCGCTGTTCGTCGACCAAATGTTCAACGGCATGACCTATCAAGGCGCCGGCAGTCTATTGGGAGGTCTAGGCTTAATACTCACAGCAGTGCCGTTCGTGCTCGCCATATGGGGACCACAGATCCGGAAACGAAGCAAGATCGCAAGTCAGATCATGCAAGACGATTAGAATTGTTAATAAGCAAATACATATACATGACAAGAAAATAAACCTAATGTTTCCCTTTCAAAAGACCGACCCAGAAGAATGTCTCGCAGAAATGAACGTTGAGATATCGAACCTAATTCACGGCGTCATGCTTCCTCTTCTTCCTCCCACTCGCCGCTGCCTTGCCAGCTGCTCTCGCGGCTTCATGCGCATTGTCAAATCGCTGGTTCCACTCCCGCATCGCCCTGTTGACGTCCTCGACCTTCCTTCCCTCGACCTCAGGTAGTTCATACCCGTCATCTGCTCTTGGCTGCGGCAGGAACGAGCCAAACCAACCAAAAAGCGCGCCCGTGTTATCACCAATAGTCTCGCTCCAGGTGCGCTTGATTTCGCCTCTCTCGTTCATACGTCCTTCGCGCATGGCTGCGACTTCCCTCTCTCCTGTCGAACGTCAGAAAAAACAACCACTACTCGAAGGACAACGCAAAGAGTGGGTGATGGTTGGGAAAAGCACAAGAAACGGTGGGTTCGGAACACACCTCGGGCCAAATCGTCACAGATCTCTCGACTCATGACCTCGGCGATGTACGGCGTCTCGCCGAGCGGGAATTTGGTTGGCATGTTACGGTGCCACACGGGCGCGAGGGGCAATGGGGTATAGAAGGGATCGGTAGCGGGGAGGTGCTCACTTTCTGTGCCATCGGGCGGGTAATGAGGGTTTGTGGGATCGTAGTAGCGGTTGAATCCAGCATCATCGGGATGCGTGACTGCTGTCTCGTATTGAGGGTTTGTGGGGTCGTAGAAGTCGTCACGGTGATTCTTGATTGGCCTCGTTGCTCTGGCCGTACCCTTGTATAGAGGCTCCATGGGATTGTAGCTGCTATCAACTGAAGGCTTCGCCGGGCTTGTTGCTCTGATGGTACCCCTGAAAACAGGGTTTGAGGGGTCGTAGCTGTCGTCGAATGAAGGCTTTGCTGGACTTACGGCCCTGGCTTTGCCCTTAGTAGGAGATGTTGCGCCAGTGGATGAAAAATCGCTCTTCACCGGAGACCTTGCACGGGTGGCAGCAGTCTTGCCCTTGACTGGCGACGCAGCCCGACTGGAGACGGCTTCACTCTTGACTCGAGATGTTGTGCCAGTCGCGGCAGCTTTACCCTTGGCTGGGGAGGCTGCGCGACTGGAGACAGCCTCACTCTTGATTGACGATCTTGCGCGAGTGGCAGCAGCTTTGCGCTTGGCGGGCGATGCCGCACGGCTGGCGGTGGATTTAGCCTTGACAGGAGACTGTGCGCGAGTGGTAACACCTTTGCTCTTCACTGGCGAAACTGCGCGGCTGGCGGTAGCTTTGGACTTGACAGGAGATTTTGAGCGAGTGGCGGCAGCTTTACTCTTGACCGGCGAAGCTGCACGACTGGAGGCAACTTCACTTTTGATTGGTGATTTTGCACGAGTGGTGACACCTTTGCCTTTGACGGGCGAAGCTGCCCGGCTGGAGGTAGTTTTATTCTTGACAGGAGAGGTTGCGCGGCTGGTGGTAGCTTTAGTCTTGACAGGAGAGGTTGCGCGGCTGGCGGTAGTTTTGCCCTTGACCGGTGACACTGCGCGACTGGCGGCTGGACTTGCAGTAGCCCTCCGTGAGCGGCCTCTTTGGGGCGACTTTGCAGGAGATTTCGCTGGACTCGCTGTTGCTTTGCGCGGACGCCCTTTCTGTGGTGATTTTGCCGAGCTTGCAGCCGAACTGGCTGTCACCTTACGTGGACGACCGCGCGGGCGCTTGAGTTCATCAGGCTCAACGGCAGGGGTCTTGCTTGGACTGCGCTTCGTTTTCTTCGCTGGAGAACGAGTTGCGATCGGCTGCGGCTTTTGGGTCTCGTTGGCGAGAAGATGATCTCATCGTCGAGCTCGGTTGTGGGTATTGGTGTAAATGAGAGGTCTCTTTGTGTCCGCTTGGCCGGAGTCTTCTTTCTGATGGGCTTTTTGATTGGTTCTTCTGGAACCACGAGCTTTTTCGCTGGAGATGACCTTGTTGTCCTCTTCGTTGGAGACTTTGACCTCGCGGCCTTCTTTGCGACCGCCATGATGTTTGCAACTAGGATACGAAAGTGGGCCGTAGGGACTTGTGGACAAACAGAGGAAGTTGTACTCCGAAAATTGATGGAATGTTGCCCTTACAACGGCTTGCATTCCACAATCTACCTCTCTCCCAAATCTGCAATATTCCGTCGTTGGGTCCAGAACGACCAGAGCGAAGTTTCTAAGATGGCTTCTAATAGAGCAAACAACATTGTCTTACCTTGAATGCATGCCAATACACTGACAGTATGCAAGAAGCCTTTGTACTTGTACAATGTCTGACTGTACTAGAGCGGCTATCGTCACAGCACTCACCTAACTTCTTGAGCCTTCAGCATCTTGTACGTGTCAGACCAACCATGGTTCCAACACGCGCGTATCATGATGCAAATTGCGCGTTGGTTTGTTCGAGGAGAAGGAGGCCGTACAAGATGCTGGCCGAGATGTTGTCGGACACTGGCGTCAAGGCCCGGCTCGGCTTACCTTCCTTCTCCAACTGCACTCCATGACGTAGCCCAAATACCTCCACCTCCCACGCCATCACCATCCAGCACTGCTTAAGTTTTAACAGATCAACCATCTTCCTCCTTCCGCTCAATTCCACAACTTCGTCCTATATCAACCTCATGCGCCTCCCATCTTTCCCAACAGTCATACGCACCCTCTTCGCATTCTCCAACACCACCTTCCGCGCCACAGCACCCCGTGCCCTATCCTCGCCACCGCGACCTTTGATCCAGAAGTCTATGCAGATTCCCTTCCTGGGAGCATTATTCGGATCCGCCGCTACACAGCAGAACAACATGTCTCACCCAGTTCAGAAGAGCAGCAGCGAGTGGCAAGCTCAGCTCAGCCCAGGTATGTCACCAATCTCTACCTCGCCCAGACGAAAAGACAGCAGCTGACATGTGTTCTCAGAGCAATTCCGCGTCCTCCGCGAGAAGGGCACCGAGGCCCCATTCAGCGGCGAGTACGACAAGCACTCTCCGTCCAGCGGTGTCTACACCTGCGCCGGCTGCGACGCGCCTCTTTACACCGCGAAGCAGAAGTTCAAGAGCGGTTGCGGATGGCCTGCGTTCTACGACACCGTTCCCGGCGCCGTGACGAGACACGTTGACCGTGGTTGGGGTATGGAGAGGACCGAGATCGTCTGCTCGAACTGCGGCGGTCATCTCGGCCACGTTTTCAAGGGAGAGGGATACCCAACACCGACTGACGAGAGGCATTGCGTCAACTCTGTCAGCTTGAGCTTCTCGACTGAGGACCCGGTCAAGAGCAAGGCTTAGAAGTGTGCATCGTACGAATATGATGAGCGATGAGCTGTATATAGTTCAACTGTATGAATCTTTACGATCAATCTGTTCTTTTCAATAAGTCTGGGATATCGTGATGTTGTTCCCTATAGTTTGAGCAGAGCGCTTTCACGTTCTCATTCTCTAGATCTAACGACCTGACGAATCCATTAGCGCTCACGGCCTTTGCCTCATATCAAAGCTATAGAGAATCAGTGCATCATGCTGGACGTTCTCCCCTCTCGCAGCCGCGACAGCCACTATGACCAAACCACCGGTTCTATACAGTGTTCGACTCGTGTGCTGCAACTTCGATGTGAGCAGCACCAGCTTTCTTTTCAAGGATCTCCTCTTCCAACGCAACGTCACGTTCACTGACTGTGACGACCTTGTCACCGAACGCCGCAGCGATTTCCTCCAGAGTCTTCTGTCTCGTTTCGCTGTACGTGACTTAGCCTGATGATTTCCTCAAGAGAACAGTTGACCGTCTTGGACTTACGGGAAGTATAGATATGCAATGACGAGGAAGAACAATGAGCAGCCGACGAAGACGTAGTAGTAGTTCTGCTTGATGTTCGCAAAGGCACTTGGTCCGGCTTCCGTGACTGATCACGTCAGTATCCTGAGTTGACTTTGGTAGATGCATTACTTACTGGCAACATTGACGATGAAATGTGACGCAGCGGCCAGACCCATAACCTTGCTTCTCAGCGCGATCGGTAGCACCTCCGCTCCATACAACCAGGTGGTGCTGTTGAGCATGCCATCTATGAACGTTAGTCAGATCCTTGAGGTCCGGCGGTACGCACGTACAGTACGTGACGACGAAGAGGTAGATGCCGAGTATCGCAAACCCTTTGCCGACTTTGTTGGTCGAGTTCTGAAACTCCAGTTGCATGACCGCTGCGTAGATCTCGACGATTATGATGCCGCTCAGTCCTGCCAGGATCATTCTATGACGACGTCAGAATGGATTCGAAGAGTTACCGGGTTGCTTCCTACTTTCTTCGACCCCATTGGTCAGTCAGATACTTGGTGGTGAGGGCATTGGATAGAAAAGCGATAGTGCCGTAGACGCCTGCCAGGGCGAGAATCGTGGTTGAATTGATGCCGAGGGACTTGTATAGTATTGCTAGAGCGCGGTCAGAATTGGCACCAAACCCCATCTCGCAAAACTCACTCTGGTAGTACTGTATGACGTTTACACCAGTGAGACTGGTCATGGTCTGTACGCCAATAGACACCAAGGCGCGGTGTCTGTATAGCCGCCAGATCTCTTTATACGATGTGACTTCCCTTTCCATCTCATACTCGATCTGCGCATGCATGAGAGCAAACTCTTCGTGGACTTCGTGAGATTGAAGATCACGACGAATTTTGATGAATTCAATTCTGGCTTCTTCGATCTTGCCGTGACGCAATAGTTGACGAGGAGAGTTTGGCATGAAGGTTGAAAGACCGATGAACATGATGATGCCCCACGGGATCTGAAGACCGAGCGGCAGGCGCCATTGAACAGTGCCATTCTTTGCATATCCACATGCCATGCCCGTCCAATTACTCATCATGGTGCCAAAGGAGATGCCACAGCCGGATATACCTCCGATCAATCCTCGGTGTTGAGGGGCTGAGATCTCGGAAAGGTAGATTGGTACAGTTGCGACCATCCCGCTGTATGTTGTCAGTAAAACGCGGATGAACTGTAGTGCAATGCAGTATGTACCCAACAGCGTATCCGGCCAATGCTCGACCAGCAAGGAACATGCCCATATTGATAGAAGCGGTCTGGATGATGGTACCAACGGTGACAATGCAGCACATCAGCTGCATAAAGCGAATGCGGCCGAGCTTGTCGGCGATCGCTGTCTGCGTCAGGGCGCCACCTGCTTCGCCAGCGATATAGACCGCGACGACCTGATCGTCATTAGTGCGGCTCACAGCTGCCACCGGATGGTCTTACAGCTCCTGTCAGGCCTTTCGAGGGATGCCCCATGTACTCGATCCAGCTTTGATGCGCGATAGTGGTAGTAGCGATGCCCGCTGGTTACTCATCAGTACAAAGTCATATGGGCTGCGAGGACTACCGACTGTCAAAGCCAAAAAGAAAAGTGCCTATCGCACTGAACAGCGCAATGCTGAAGGTATACCAGATAGACATGATGGTTCAAGATTGTGCGTCGAATAAATTTGATGGGAACTGATAATGAGAAAGCGACGTCTAAGAAGACCTACACACAACCACCGAGAGAACCAAAGAGCAGTAATCGGACTTCTTGTATACTCATCTTACTTACACTGCACCGCGTGCTGGAGACCCAAGAAGGCATACCGGAGGATTTCTTGGAGGTCCCCCGCACTGGGGTGCAGTTGGGGTTGAAGAGTGAGTCCCGGGAGAGTCTCCGGTCGGTAGATCATTGCGCGAAATTCAGTCTTGTCCAACATGTTGTGGCGCTGTTAGGTACCGCATAGTTAGCATAGTTATCGGAAGACGCGGCTCGAAAGTTCTTGAGCGAAAGCCATCAGATATCACCACAGCGGTATCATGGCACGCCGCTGTGATAGCATGAGCGAACACAGTTGGAGACCCGTAGCTTATGCTGTGAGGTGCGGTGGGCGTCCGCTTCTCAATCGCTCGGGGTGGCCATTTTCAGGATCAAACATAGTCTGGAAGCCCGATTCGTACAGGACAATAAGTAATCAGTCCTTAGAGAGAATAGTGGTGTATAGTCGAAGGAAGCCTCGAGCAAAGTGGAGAAGACGCCAAGCCTTCCGCAATCTTGAGCCTCGCACGGACACCGTTTGATTGAATGGGCCGTTCCGCCATCAAGGGAACCATCAACATCGCCGTTGCAGCAATAAACCACGACTCCAGCGTAGTATATTAATTGTCGATGATATATTCAGCGTCATTGCAACGAATCAAGAAAGACCGTGTATTCGAAAACAGGAACTTGGTAAGCAGGTGCTCAATGCTGGCTATAGATGACTTCCAGCCATACCAGCCACGTCAAATTCGCAGTGGCAGGTACAATGGAACTCGCTCACGACAGCCTCATAAGGTGCATATTCGGCAACTATGTCTTTGTAAGTAAACCGACCTCTACATCTCTCACTCCTCGGAACAAAACCTTGTCTGTATCATCATCAATACGTCCATACCAAACCATTACCGTCAAGCACCCTGTCTTCACGAAACACGCGCTTTGGCTTCGGCGTCGACCACACCTTATCCTCACCACAAGGTTACGACCACTGCCACGAAATCAAAACATCTTCACGACAAGAAGCACGTCGATCAAACCGGCCACAAACACAAACTTTCTCCTCTCACCCATCGATCAAAACCAAACAACCGCAACAATGCAACAAAACATCGTAATCTTCGTCATCATAATCGTGCTCTTCGCAGTCCTAGCCGGCATCGGCGTCCTGATCTGGTACCTACAGACAGGATTCGGTCGAGGGGCACGATCGATCTCCAGCGGCAGCGAGGCATGATTGTTTCCTCTTGTTTATCACAACACCTGCCACATCATACATTATAGAACATCTCACACATTCGCACATACTGGACAACATGCTATTTACTGCCACATACGACATTGTACACACCTTTTTAGACATTCACACGAATTATCACGACATTGTACAGACAGCGCAGAGAGACATCGTTGCTGACGCCTCTGAGCAGGGACTCCGATCCACCGAGAGCGAGGAAGGACGAGAGCGGGAGCTACGCAGTACGAGAGCGCAGAAGAGCGTGAGGGTACGAGATGTGTGAGGATCATCTCGAAGCATAGAAGAGCACACCACGGCGCGTCGGTGCTCGTTACCCGGCTCACGAACTCATCACTTCCAAATTGACGACACGAATCACTAGATACCCCTTTACAAAGCGAGCACTTTCATTTCCACTCCTGATCAGAACGCGTACGTGATCATCTAGATCTGCGTAATACATGTATCAACTCGTTCTAGCAATCTTGCCTCTCCTGCCGTCCTCTTTATGCACAGGCGGCGTTTTCCTCTTCGCCGTTGTATCTTCACCCGCCCTTCTGGTCGCGTACGGATTGACGGCATATTGCTCATCGTCCTCCTCGCCCTCGGCATCAGGTTCGTCATCTTCGTCGACTCCGTCTGCATCGGCGTCGGCGTCTTCGTCCATTTCCTCGTCGAGGTCCCGGGGCTGGGCAGAGAGCCGATGCGCCCCGCCTTTCGTCTGGCCGTTCGTGTGCATCATGGGCGCATACGGCGCTGTAGTGGGCGTGGGCGCCGACTGCGATTGACGTTGGTCTGGCGTCGCGCCGTCTCTGCCTGTTCCACTTCGCGTCTTCGGTTGCGACCGTCGGACATTGTCCCTCCATTTAGCGATCAGACGGTCGTATGTCCAGGCCCTGGTCTCGGGATTCCGCGAGTGGTTGATCTCTCTGCTGATCTCTGTGTCCAGTGGCAGCGTCTCAGGCGGGTGCAGCAGCATACCGCGCGGCAGCAAGTTGCGCGATAGAAGATCGTACTGCTGGCGCAAGTGCTCGATTTGCTGCTTCGCGATGTGCAGCTCCTTCTCTTTGACTTCCTTTTGCTCCTTGGCTTTGGCGTAGGCGCGTAGGACTTCGAGTTTCCATATCTCCGTTTTGGACTCTGCGGGTGAGTTGGTCCAGTTGTCCCATGCGTTGTCCAGATGCGCATAGGCGACTTTGACTTTTTGAGGAGGTGGTGGTGGATCCAGCTTCTTGACACCGACGTCGACGGCTCGTTTCAGCGCTTCGTACTGTGTTTGCCCTGGTGGGGAAATGGTCCAGGAGTCGTCGGTGGGAAAGGGTGTGTTTGAGAATAGTGTCGGTGGCTTTTCGAGAAGATTCAGGCACAGGGATGTAAATGTCATGCTGAAGTAGTCCAGTTGGAACATGTCGAACTGTGTATCGCGCTGCCTGAACGATGTGTTAGCATCAAACATGTGATAGAAACTTCTGCATAACTCACTTTGCTGCTTCCAAGCTGTCCAAGACCTCTCGAAGAGCCAGTTGCGCGGCTTTGCCCACTTCGTCGCCCTCAGGCCCAGTAGACTCGGTCTGTGTATTCGGCGCGCCCTCACCGTGCTGGTTTCCGTACGAAGCCGGAGTCGAGGTTTGTTCCGCGTGTGTATTCGAGGGGATATCGTTGATCACTCCAGTAGCCTGCCAATTGGCAGTATTGAAACTGACCTTCATCCTGTCACTAGCTCTCATATCGTGTCCGTCTAGCATATTCCTCCTGTTCCAACTTGGAGAGTCTGTCGCCGCGCTGATGCTCGCTTTCCCGTCCCATCTTTGTTCCACAGATGACGCAGTAGGAGTCTGTGTCTCACTAGTATCGTCCCTATCGTTCTTCCCTTTCAAACTCGACCGCGGCTGACGCCGTGTGATACCACCTCGGATGAGCTTGATCTTTTCAACATCGTGTATTCCATCTGCTGGTTTCGGGTTCTTCGGCTTGATGTATAGATCCAGATGTCGGCCCAGAGAAGAGGAGGTAAAGGACTGATTGCAGAAAGGGCAAGCTTTGTCTTTCGAAGCTTTGCTCAAAGATCCATCTTCGTTCCTTGTGTTGTGATTGGAGGAGGGCGTTGATGCTGGACTGTTCGCAGAAGTGTCCGCCATGTCGATGGTTTAGACAAAATTATACATTAGAGAAAGTGGACGACACGACGTGGGATCAGTGCAGAGCCTTCGTTGGGACCCTCCCGTCAGTGACCTGTTAGAAGATCCTCGTAACGTATGATCAAAAGCATCACAAACGGAGCGCAGGATCGAGTTAGACAAATTGTCGACCTGCGGATGTTTTATAGAAACGGCGGTTACCGGATGGATTGTTGTATTGCTAATACTATACGTCATCTTTGGCAAGTCTTGCCGAATCTTCTGGGAACTGCTTGTAAGGTATAGAGGAGGTTGATCTGGGCGTTCGTTCGCACTTTAAATTCCTCGCTAATCCTTCAGATCATGAATCCCGGCTGCCTGTGATTGTAATGCATATTCATTCTCTTATCATAAGTGTCTTCATGATGTCGATGCAGAGATCTCAAAGCAGAAGCTGAAAGCTTGTATCCATTATTTATGAACGGGATAAAAAGATGCCGAGGCACCGAACCGCATCATGCCGACTTTGAGCGATCAGAAAAGCCAGAAGAAGTAAACTGTGCGAGGTACGAACGCTAAGCAAGAATAGTAGAGTGAGCACTTGATCGCGTCCTAGAACGCTCTTCATACGTCAACCTGATATATCGCCCCACCAATCGTAGTGTTCCCTTGTAAGAAATCTCCATTCGTGCTGACATACAACTTCCTGTTTACCCCAAATCTCGCAGATGTAGGACCAGGTATAGCAGCAATGGGCTCGATGCTACCAGTGCTGAGGTCGACCTTGAGCAAGGCGTCCGTCCGTCCTCCAGCGACGTAAGCGAGACCATTTGCAAGGTCAAGCTCGAAACCATCTGGCGCATTGAAACCAGTTGCAATGACCTCAGGGTCGCCAGTCTTATAGCCGGTGATCGGGTCAATACACACGCGATTCAGAGTACTCTTAGCCCCGTTGGTGAAGTACAGCTCCCCGGGAGCGTATCGGATGCCATTGATACCGATCGGATTGGTGGCTGATATACCGGTCATGCTTGGATCGGTAATGAGGAGATTCGTTTCGCCACTCCCTATGTCTATACTCCAAACACCACCAAGAGTACTGTCTGCGAGCAGTATAATATGGTCATTGAATGTTGCCATGCCATTTGGCCAGTCGACTGCGGGTATCTTGGCCACTTCTGTCACCAGAGCGCCTCTGGTAGAGCCCTTTGTGGAGCGAAGGTCCACACGCCAGATGCTACCGCTGTTAGTGATACAGTTAATTGGAGAATCACTGCATGTCGTGACTACGACAGCAAAGAGGTCTGGCTGGACAGCGCTGATGCTTGAAAGTGAGTTTCCGGCGGCAGAAAAGTCGTAGATCTCGAACGATTCCCCACTCTTTGGATTTACTTGAGTGAGCGAGGAAGAAGTATTGAGTTCGAAGATCGGAAGAATGAAACCATTGGGTCTGAAAGCCAGATTCTCGACCCAAGTGATGGGCTGATACTGATGGACGAGCTTGACAGTAGCATTGTGCATGCGTGCCGTGCATACTGCTACGAGACAGAGACAGGCAGTGATGATGGATCGGAGCATCGTGGACGGGGAGAAAATAACCAAAGAGATCAATGTTCTTGTTTGTAGCTCGGAGTGCGGCGTACGGAATACCTTTTATACAGACTTACTTGAATGAGGCCAGCCGCTTCGATACCGCTTCAGCCTTCGGTGACCGGTGTGGCCGACCGGAGTGATACATCTGTCTGATCTTCGACCTATCGTATGGTGAATCGTTGTCCGTGGACACGGAGCAATATGCAGTAAGCTGTTGTTGGGACGTGATACTGTGTAGCAGGGCCGCGGCACGAAGGAAGAAAGGTGTTAGGGAGTCCAATTAGGGCAATGGTAGTCGTTCTCAGTTAAACGCGTTGTGCAAAGCTCATGGCCTGGCTCAGCTCGCAGCCAACAATGGTCACTGCATTCGGCTCACCGCAAACACTCGGGCGATACACTAAACAGAAGGATTTGATGTGCGGGCACAGGTTGTTTATGATGTTTTCATTGATGAAGATATTAAATAATGTTCACGTCCAATCACTGATATAGCGCTTTTGGAATGCAGCCAAAGCGAAGCAGCTGCGCACTTTGCGCCGTCCCATTCGTCACCTCCCGGATCCCAGTTCCTTGACCATAGACCTGTCCCATTCCAAACGCCTTGACCCGGCTCAAAAGCCCAAGCATATGAGCGAAATTTCTGTCGTAGAGTACGGAGATGCAGCACGGTGGGAATGTCTAATCAACCTCCATGCCACCTGGAACTTGCTCGTCGTCAATGATGAAACGATCGTTGCGGAGGATCTGCGCATTGGCGGCAGTTGCCTCTACGACGGGCTCAATGTCGGCGTGTATCCTGTCAGTAGCTTGGCTGAGCGACATGTGTGGCGAGCTCAGCTTGAGCATCAAGTCGGATGAGTTGCGGGTGACGAGGATAGCCTGGTGAAGGTCAAAAGACCACAGGTAGTACTCCTCGAAGCCGGTCTGTTTGTTGATGCCTTTGCCGAGATAGCCTGGGATCGCGCTGTTCTCGAACCAGAGTTCGACGGAGGAAAGCATTGGGTAGTGTCTTGATACCCAACGGGTGTACGCGCGCTGGGCAATTTTGGTATTCTCGGTGGCGTCCAATCGAGACCAGGAAACACCGAGCATCCGACTGGCTTCATCGATCAAAGGTTCGCTGCCTGATGTTCGAGGAGCTTGAGCGACAGGAGCAAGGTCATCTTTCCGGGAAGGGCTAGAGTCAAGTCGCTGAGATTTGCGGGTAGGTAAGATGGGTCGACGATCTTGAGTGGCAGCTGCTTCAGCTTGGGCTTCATCCCAAGCGCTTGATTGCGGCTTTGCATCGTTAGGGTACATGAGTGTCACTCCAGATCCGTAATTGGGCTGTGCACTGTTGACCACATAAGAGTTGGCAGTTTCGGGTAGTAATGGTTCATCCAGTTCTTCTTCAGGAGAGTGAACATCGCCTCGTGATCGCTTCTTCCCGGCAAGCGCACCTTCGCTTGGTATAGGTGGTATTGATAGGGAAGTTTGAGGGGTTGAAAGCCCGCTTGGTGTTGTTCCAGCTGAAGCATTGCGATAGTGGGCGTTGTGAAAGTACTGGTCAGGTATAGACTGTTGTGGTGGCATGACCATGGCCGGCGAAGGACTGAAGAATCCAGATGAAGACATTGTGAGTTCTGCTAAGATCAGAAGCAATCAATACTATACGGAATCACCACTTCAGCACGTCGCATAGAACGCGTTCTGTAATCGACGCCCGCGCCAAGAACTGTGCTTGAGGTCAGAGTGAAGCACAACGGGCTGATGGTGTAGGTATAATGGAGGAATGAATTGTGAGGGGGATTTATGAAGAAACACCCAAATCAATGGGTGTGCGGTAAGAGTGAGAAGAGATCGACGCGTCGAAAGCAGGGACAGATAGAAAAGAGGAAGAAGGAAAGAAAGGTCGATTGGCTGAAGACGTCCTTGAACCTTGAGTCTCCCCGCAAGAATGGAGACGATCAGTGGCTGGAGGAACAACCGGTCGTTGAAATGCGGCCCGCTAGTGCATGCAGGGCAGTACCTTATCCGGATTCGGCAAAGTCGTGGCCGATTTCGTCAGCAGCAGTCGAGGGATGCCTAGATCACGTGTTGAACGACTCCTTGGCAGTCACGGAATCCAGAAGGAGCAGTTGCCGTGCTTGGCAGACACGGCATTGTCCGCAGAGCCGCACCCTGACGCGAAGCGCGAAAGCTCGCATCAACTGGAAGAATTTCATACTGTTTGGATAGAGCAGACAATCTCACGTGGCAGCTTCTCATATCATATACGTCAAGCAGCACTACGCACAAATTTCTGTTGATTTATTCGAGCTTATCACGGAATTTTTGACACAAAACACATTCGCCCAAGATGCAGGCTCCAGTAGTGGTGATGAACACCCAGAGTGGGGAGAGACAATTTGGTCGCAAAGCTCAACTCTCGAATATCACAGCAGCAAAGACAGTGGCAGACATTATCAGGTCATGTTTGGGACCCAAGGCCATGTTGAAGATGCTTCTGGACCCAATGGGCGGTATCGTCCTCACCAATGATGGTCACGCCATTCTCAGAGAAATCGAGGTTTCACATCCAGCTGCAAAGAGTATGATCGAACTCGCAAGGACACAAGACGAGGAGGTCGGAGATGGAACGACGACAGTCATTATTCTTGCTGGTGAAATTCTGGCACTTTCACTCCCGCAATTAGAGCGCAACATCCACCCGGTAGTCATCATCCAGGCTTTCAAGCGCGCCCTCTCAGATGCTCTCGCTGCGATTCAAGAGGTGTCGATCCCAGTGGACACTAGCAACGACGAGCAGATGTACGCTCTCATTTCATCGTCTATCGGCACAAAATTCGTCTCGAGATGGTCAAAGTTGATGTGCAGTCTGGCGTTACAAGCTGTACGAACAGTCTCATATACTGCCTCAGGAGCAAAGCAAGAGGTTGACATCAAGAGATATGCCAGAGTTGAGAAGATTCCAGGTGGCGAGATCGAGGACAGCACAGTATTGGACGGAGTAATGGTGAACAAGGACATCACACACCCAAAGATGAGGAGAAGGATCGAGAACCCAAGAATCGTGCTTCTGGACTGCACACTGGAGTACAAGAAGGGCGAGTCACAAACAAACATCGAGATTTCAAAGGAAGAGGACTGGAACAGGATACTGCAGATCGAAGAAGAGCAAGTAAAGAGCATGTGCGAAGCCATCATCGCCGTGAAGCCGGACCTGGTTATCACAGAAAAGGGCGTCTCGGACCTGGCGCAGCACTACCTCCTGAAAGCGAACATTACCGCCCTCCGCCGCGTGCGCAAGACCGACAACAACCGCATCGCTCGCGCGACCGGCGCCACGATCGTCAACAACGTCTACGACCTGCAAGCATCCGACGTCGGCACCGAGTGCGGCCTGTTCGAGATCTCCAAGATCGGCGACGAGTACTTCTCTTTCCTCACCAAGTGCAAGGATCCGAAGGCGTGCACGATGCTGCTGCGCGGTCCGTCAAAGGACATCCTCAACGAGATCGAGCGCAACCTGCTCGACGCCATGAGCGTGGCCCGCAACGTCATCTTCCATCCGTTCCTGTCACCAGGCGGTGGCGCGACCGAGATGGCCGTCGCCGTGCGTCTCAGCCAGCTCGCTAAAGGCGTCGAGGGCGTGGCGCAGTGGCCTTACCGCGCTATTGCCGAGGCGATGGAGGTCATCCCTCGCACCATCATCCAGAACAGCGGTAACTCGCCCATCAGAGTGCTCACTCAGTTGAGGGCCAAACACGCCGAGGGCAAGAGCGGTAGCTCGTGGGGCATCGACGGCGACACGGGTAAGATTGCCGACATGCACGATTTGGGCGTGTGGGAGCCGCAAGCCGTCAAGTTGCAGAGCGTCAAGACGGCGGTGGAGAGCGCTTGCTTGTTGCTTCGCGTCGATGACATCTGTGGTGCAAAGAAGGCCCAGGGAGGCGCGCCCGGTATCGGTGCCGGTGACGATGAATAGACAGACCATCTCGCACATGCTGTTATAATATACAGTAGCATGCAGATATGAAAAAATAAAAGAAGTTTGAAGTACTATTTTGAAGCACTTTTGAACGTGTCATCTATGTATGAGCTTTACTATGCTACGAGGTCTTCTGCCTCTTTTGGTACATATCGCCGGCTAGTCACCGGGGCAGGAATACGTCTCTCAGATTATCCACAAAGCCGAGGTCGTAGATGTTTTCCACCTGGGTCAAGTCCCATATGCGCTCGTACAGGTACTCACGGCCTAGTGGTGGCCTGCCATCGTTGGTCCGCACGATCATCTGGTCGCTGCTGACCGGCCAATCGACGTCGGGCTCTCCTTGCTCTGATTCGTCGTTGAGATATGACACCCGTTTCTGCAGGTGTCCGCCCTCGAGCTGATTTGTCGATATTTGGTTTCGCATCAGCTCGTTATGCGCTAGAACATCGCTCCGTCTGGCGCGGAAGACGGTCCCGTCAGCCATGTCTTCTCGCCAGTACGACCACTTCTGGTTCTCGTTTGTCGTCATTCCCGCCCAGATTAGGTAAATGTGATACGCCAGTAGACCCAGCGGGAGAGGCGCGGTTGTTGCAGCGAGCATGCCTACTCCGGTAATCGAAAGACCTCCTCTATGCGCTGCATCCACTATCACCGCAATGACCTTGGCCCAGTATATCATGTGGAACCACGATAGACCAAGCGTGTTGAAATTCCAATTTATGCGTGGTTTGATTATGCTCCAGGCCAAGTTTGCGCCGTAAATTTCGAGAATGCCCAGACTGAGAAGCAGAGCCAGGAAGTAGTGGTAGTTGTCTTTTCCGAGGCAGTTGTTGACCCACGGGCAATGGTGATCGCATTTTGCCACGCAGTGACCGCACAAAGAGCAGTGCTTACTCCTCGCTGGTTTTGACAAGTGACAGGTTTTGCAGACGGCGTTTGGTCTGTATAAAATATGATCGTAGGGATAGTCGTGAAGCCGATCGTCGTGGTTGGCGGGTGTAATGTACATTGATCGGGTCGTGGCACAGAGATAGGTGAATAGATAAGGCGCTAAAAGTACAAATGGTACAGGAAACAGTTGCAATGCTGATAAGTGGGTATACCCTGCTCGCAGAAACATGAATGAGGATCCAGTAAGAATGGTGAGAAATATTAATAGGACCGCTGGGTTACGTTTGAAGAAGAGATAGTTGCCGAGGAACCCAAGGGCTTTTGATATTCGACCGCCAAACAGTCGATAGTCGACGCGATAGAGCCATCGCGGTATACGATCGAAGAAGAGTCTCGCCAGATATCCGATGGGTGTTCGTCTGAAGGCGGGCAGTCGACCGAACAGGGCGATGAAGGTGAATGACGAGATGACGAAGATGGCGCACAGGATTTTGGTGAGGACGCCCATTCCCGTAGTTTTGGAGCTTCTGCACTGAACGATTGTGTAGCGAAGAAAGATCTCATCGCATATGTACTCGGACATGCCTCTTGGGCAAAGAGAACTGAAACACCGGCAGACGTAGGTCTAATTTTGCCAAGAAGCAGCAAAGTCATGTAGGTTAGCGGCTGTGCGAGGGGACGGCCGGCGGCCGATTCGTGTACCGTAGGGTAATTGCAGCTGCAGCTGCTGCAACAATAATAATAATAAATATTATTTGTGGCGGCGGACGGCGAATTATAATCGAGAGAGAGGATTCGTCGGATTATCGGGTTCGGGGGCCCTTGGCGGCCGTGGCGGCGCAGGTAATCTCAGGTCCAGTCGCCTTCTGCGTTTCTGGTAGTGATGTCGAGGTCGTCCTGTACTGTAGGTGAGCGGCTCTTTCGTGTTGTCGATGGCGCGTGCCCATGTCACTGGCAGACGGGCATGGAAAAAGGAGAGAAAGAATGGATAATGTCGAGTTGAGGGAACTGAAGGAAAGAGAGATTCAAGGTTCAGATCCACCGCCGCGGGCAGGACTAGAGAGGGCCGCGAGGATGGGAACGTTTGGGAAGTAATGGCGAGGGTAACAATGCGCAAGTCAACACGCAGAAAGTCGCAGTCCCGGCTTGAGAAAAGATTGGAAGTCGAAGAAAGGCCACGCGCTACTCTTCCGGATCAACCAACCACGCCTCTCGAACTCTCGAGATGCGGTAATCAAGAATCATAAAGTCAAAAAAAGCCGACCTAATTGGAACGTACACCAGCTGCAAGATAATACATGTAATTAATATTATTACCGATACTGATCGCATGTTGGCATTTTTTAGACTTTCCCATATCAATTCACACTGTCATTGAATGCTGGGCAGTGCAGTGCTCTGCTGTCGTCACTCCGATCTGCTTCCTGCCACTTCCGACACCGTGTTGCCGGTCTTTCTTGCCTGCGCGGAGATTTGTCGATCGGCCGCTTCGGTCGCGCTTTCCCTCTTCGGGGCATCTTCGGCTGTGTCAGTGGAACCTCAGGCAGAGGACCCCGAAAGCTCGTTTCAATTGGACCTTTGCCGGAGAGGGACGACAGGCCACTGCCGTACACTGCATTGTGAGACAGCTCTTGTTATACCTTGGAGCTCTGCTCGCTCACAACGATGATGATGATGATGGAGGAGCGACAAAATGGGAGTCCACAAAACGCCGTCACAGCATATAGCACATTTATTCGTCTAGCGCTACCGCCATATACAATTCACTTCAAGTCGCCGATATGTATCAAGGATTCGATCATGGAGACGCTGGACAAGAGGGTCTGCAAAGAAACCCTCAGAGCTACCAGCCAGCGCGCAGAAGTACGGTGGGTAAAACACACAGGACTTTACTCAATTGTCATCTCCAGGACTGATATAGTAATGTAGAGAAGTCATAGGCACAGATCGGCGCTTCTGGACTGACCTGGTCACTTTGTTCCGAGCAGCAATACCATCCCTGGAGAGACGATCGTTCGCAGTATGGGATCCTTCGTCTGTCGACTACGAAAGCACTTCCAGCACCCTGATCGCCGCGCACTACCCTGCCATGTACAGAGATCTCGAAAGGCTCAACGATTTGGTTTCAATAGCGAGGAATGTTCTCACCATTGGAGAAGCGTCTCAGGACCTCGCGGCCGAGATTGCCTTTGAGCAGGAGGTCTTCAGGTTGATCAACTGCTGTGTTCGGGTGACTGCACGAGGATACGACGGCGAGACGGGCACAGGCGATGAAGAGAAATGGCAATGGGTTGTCAGCGCGTACAAAAGGCTGCTCATCACGTCTTTGCAGTTTCTCAACAACCTGGTCGCCAGAAACGAGCGACGCAAGCTCATGCTCTGGGTCGCCCTGTTCGACAACTCGACTGAAGGAATCTTGGCAGACGATGAGGACGACAGGCGGATAGCAGACATCAAAATGCCCGAGCCTCCGGTCTCTACGAGCGATATACTTGTTGCGTTGGGCGAAGCTACTCAAGCTAAGGTCGATGCTGCAGCCGACGCACTTCGGGCTAAGAGATTGTTGGCCCCCAAGGATCAAGCCCATGCTGCGTCGCGTCCAGTCTCTGGATACGTACTGTTTGTCAAATATCACACTGGACAAGTCAGGGATGAGCTAGGTCCTCAGGCGACTCCTGCAGAGGTCGCGAAAGAGTTGAGCACAAGATGGTCCAGGATACCGGAACAAGATCGCAAGATTTGGAATGCTAGGTACGACGATCTCATGGGGCAGTATGAGAAAGATCTTGCCTACTATCATGAGGTCCGCCGCTCTCAGGACGCCGAGCGAGCGACCTCCGACAGCGCACGCATCGATCACGTCGCATCACGTATAGCTCAAATAGAAGAGCAGCTGAGCGATCGCTTTCGCGCAGAGTCGACCAAGATTGCACCACTCGGACTGCCAGTATACAGCGAGGATGGTGTACAATTTCCGCAAGAAGCCAAGGCTCCAAAGACATCGGCCGAAGATGACTATAAGATGCTATTCACAGCTGCTGCTGGATCGAAAATACTCGAGAGCGGCAAGTCCGAGCTCATGAAACGGCTCGAAAGCTATCCTCCAATACTACACGACCACGATCAGGTGGAAAGCCCAACTTCTCCGGAAGACTTGTCCGAACCTTCTGTGCCAATGGATGATGGACGGACAGTCGTGGACGAGGAAGAATATGATCAACCTCTCCACGAAGAAGGTGAAGAGCCGGAGGATGACGAGGAAGAGGAAGAGGAAGAGGAAGAGGAAGAAGAGGAGGACGAGGAGGACTACCAGCACTCCACCGAAGACGGACGAGGTCTGCTCACGGACGTTCCTTTGATTCTAGGACCTTCTGAGATTGAAGTTCTGCCAATGATTGTCATGTCAGGCATTGTACCGCCGCCTCGGAACACCTTGGATATCAATAGCCAAGAGGCCAACGCCATCATCAACATGCACACTGTTCGATGTCACTTGTTGCTCGCTCAGGACAATGGCAAGAATCTATTAAGGGAACTGCTCATCTTTGTCGCCGCATGGGATCTCCGAGAGGAAGAACTCTACTTCAAGTTCATGGTCAAAATCATGGAGGCAATCCTTATCAACGGACTTATGCCTTATGCCTACCATGCTTTCAGGGAGTAAGTATCGAGATTCTAATCCTCTGTCATTTTGACTGACGCTCATGCATTCGCAGTAAATCACGTTCCAAGGACATCATCTCCCCGGCACAAGCAGTCATTATGAAGCTGTTGACCAACATCTTTAGAGCACGGGCAGAAGCAGCAAAGACTTCGCCTTATCCCGAGGAGCGCCAGTCATATCCCGCTCGTGTTGACGTACACATTGTCAACTTCATCTTCACCGAGTTCAGAAGGCACATCATTCCACAGACCTGCGCACTCATCTTCCTGCAGGGGAAGATTCATCAAAGTCTGGCGTCTCCCGAAGACTTTCCTCTCAATTTGTGGGATATGGAACGGATGTATGAAGGAGTATACCAGTATCTCGAGTTTTTTGCTGTTCTCACCGAAGAGCAAGCATGGAAAGACGTGATGGCTGAGTGGGAGGTGGCTAGCGAGCTTGTGACCATGCTGAAAGAGCTTGAGAGTGCGATTCCGAAATTGACACCAGGTGTACCTGCGCCAGTGCCAAGCCCTCGACGGAACGGTCACCACGATCAACCGCACTCGGTACCGAAACCGCCACCGATCTCACAAACACCACTGTCCAAGGTCGATCATCTGGCCGAGCCTGCAGCATCTGTCAATGTGGAGCGACCTTTCGAGACTAGTCCGGAGCAAGCGCAAGCTGGATACCCACAAGTGCCTTCAGCGATCCCTGCAGAAGTTCAACCAGTGCAACCTGCACAAATTTTCGAGCCAGAAACGCCGTTGGCATACCCAGAGGATCCACAAGACGAGCCATCCGACTTTGAATGGCGCAATCTGAAGAAGCTCACCGTACTCGTGCTGTCGAGCCTCATCTGGAAGAACAAGAAGGTACAAGATCAAGTACGCGACTACCATGGTCTCGAAGCACTTGTAGGATGCTGTCGCCACGACGAGCACAACCCATATATTCGCGAGCACGCCATCATGTGTCTTCGTTTCGCGGTAGAAGGCAATCCCGCCAACGCGGAAATGATCAAGGAAATGGCCGGTCGTATGCAAGTTGCCGGTGGACCACCACCTGATCTAGCAGGCACAAACGTCGCCCTTGACGCAGCAGAAGTGCCAAGTCTGGGCGAGGTACCGCATGAGGTTCTAGACACGCAGGGTTATGAGACATTCATGGACGGCAAAGGACAAGTCGGACTGAGAAGAAAAGAGATGCCCCCACCACCACATCCATCGTACGCGTCGAGCTCTGCACCTGCTGTTGCAGGACCAGGAAGCTCGGCTTTACAACACGCAGCGGCACAGGCTATTCAGGGCGCAATCGCCGGAGCTACGGGCATGAATCTGGGCAAAGGCTCCAAGAGTGCCATTACGACCAAGATGGCGGCTGAAAGGGCAGCTGAGATCATGCAGACTGCACTAAGGGACCTGCCATTACCCGCAGGTCTGGACAGGGAGAACAAGGACATCATTGCGAGGCTTAATCGTACGGCGATGGAGGTCACTGAGCAGATCTCAGGGGAGGCGTCAGGATCACCCAAGCACAAAAAGTGATTGAGACAAAGAACAGTAAAGGACATGGCACGTCATGAGGTTTCAGGGCATCTTTATTAGCGATGGCGTTGGAGGTCTCACTCGTTCCTGGGAGATACCACTGTGTTACATGAATTATAAAATGATGATTCGTTTGTGAATCATGTGCCTTATCTTGCTTTTATATACGTGACCAAGTCTACGCCTTCTTGCCGAGCACTTCCTTGACCGCCTCGAGGACCTGAGCATGTGCCGCCTTGGGCGCAGCAACGACACCCTTGTTGGCAGCCAGCGTCCTGCCCTTGCCAAAGTCGAGCCTGTGACCCTGCACATCCGTGACCTCACCACCAGCCTCGCGCACAATCAAGTCGCCAGCAGCGTGGTCCCAGATCTTCTCCTGGTAGTCGGCGCGCACCGGCAGACGGAGGTACACATCGCCGGCACCGCGCGCGATGGAGCCGTATTTCGCCTGACTGTCCATGCGCACGCTCGGCTTGGTGATGCCCAGCTTCTTGGCGATATCGGCCTGGTCGCCGTGCGACGAGTGGCCGGCCTCGACGCTCTCGCAGAAGGTCGCCTCGCTCATGTCCTTGATCACCTTCATCGAAATGCTCGTCTCTTTCTCCAGCGCGCCGTGCGTCAGTGGTCGCGAGGTGGCGCCCTCGCCCTGCACGGCGGCGAAGAGCACGCCTTTGCCCTCGTCGTCCGAGGCGTTGGCGCCGATGTTCTCGCTCAGTGGCGCCGAGTCTGATACCGGCAGGTTCGGGCACCCTAGCACGCCCACTTTGACGTCCCCGTCTACCATCAGGGCCAGGCATACTGCGTACTGCCCGCCGCGCAGAAAGCCCTTGGTGCCGTCGATGGGGTCGAGAGCCCAGATGCGGCCGGAGGGACCGCCGGCGCTGTTGCCCTTGTCGATGATGTCGAGCATGGCGTTGTCGTCCTTGATGGCGCCGCCGAGAAGCTCCTCGCTCTTGCTGTCGTCGAGCTTGGCCGCTTTGACGAGGTCCCACACCGTGCTCTTGAGCTCGCTGTTCTCGCGCAGGTCTTTGCTTTCTTCTTCGCCGACGATCTGGTCGTTGGGGAAGTTGTGGGCGATCGCCGCGATGATCAGGGCTTGGGCGCCAAAGTCACCGATTGTGACGGGTGAGGCATCGGATTTATTGAGGGTGCCCTTGGCGTGGCTGTGAAAGACGGACTTGGTGAGGATGGAGGCACGCTGCACGGCCAGGAGGGCGACTTCGAGTTCTTTGCTGTATGACATTGTCGAGGTTTGTGCTGAGGAGAAGGGTCGTGTTAGAGGGGTCAAAGAGGGGAAATGGTGGGAAAGAAGGCGGAGACGGAGAAGAAAAGACGGGGAAAGTGACAATGCCAGGATGACAATCGAGAAGAGAAGAATGGGAACGGACAATGGTTTGAGAGACTGTAGTAATCTCATGCAATTGGTTGTATAAACACAGCGTGAGGGGGAAGCTTGCTGCCAGTAAGAATATCTGTCGGTCGGCCAGATGTGCCAAGACGTCGCGATGATGATTCAGGGTCAATTTGAATGACAGGCAAGAATGCGGAAGGCTGCTGGTCTTGGCATTGAGATGCGGCTCGGTGAGCTTCAGAGGACGACCAACCGCAATCATCACCGTCGCCTCCTACTGTAGCCTATCAACATATCCCCTCATCGCCTACAGTCACCAATATGTCGGAGGGACTCTTCTACAACGTTACCACCGGCTACGTCGAGGGAATCGTACGAGGCTACCGCAACACACTCCTCACAAGTCAGGCATATGGCAATCTTACACAATGCGAAACGATAGATGGTAGAGTATATTGATCCTGATATCACGGCTTGGTCTAATACTGTCCACAGACGTCAAGCTTCAGCTTGGTCCAGCATACGGCGACTTCCTTGCCAACCTCCCTCCAAACCCTTCCACATCTGCCCTCGCCGACAAGACACTCGAGAAGCTGGTCGCCGAGTTCCGCTATGTTCAGGCGCAGGCGACCGGTTCCCTCTCAAAGTTCATGGAATACCTTACCTACGCATACATGATCGACAACGTTGCTCTTCTCATCACTGGCACACTACACGAAAGAGATACCCGCGAACTGCTCGAGCGCTGCCATCCGTTGGGATACTTCGAGACGATGCCCGCGCTCTGCGTCGCAACCAACATTGAAGAACTCTACAACTCAGTCCTCATCGAGACACCACTTGCGCCATACTTCAAGGGCTCGCTGTCACATCACGACCTGGACGAGCTCAACATTGAAATCATCCGCAACACGCTGTACAAGAACTACCTGGAGGACTTTTACAACTGGGTCAACACCGACCCCGAGGTCAGAGGCACGCCGACGCAAGAAGTCATGGTCGAGGCTCTGGAGTTTGAGGCCGACAGACGAAGCATCAACATTACACTCAACAGTTTCGGTACCGAGTTGTCAAAGCAGGACAGGAGGAAGCTGTACCCAAGCTTCGGCAAGCTGCACCCAGAAGGCACATTGATGTTGAGCAGAGCAGATGACCCTGAAGGTGTCAGGATAGCGGTTGATGGTGTGCACGACTACCGGACTTTCTTCGACCAGACTGGTATGGGCTCCGGTAACCAATCAGGCGTAGGTAACATGAGCGGCGGCGCTGGTGACGAGGGCAAGAGTCTGGAGGACTTGTTCTACCAAAAGGAGATGGAGATTAGCAAGCTGGCTTTTACAAGGCAGTTCACACACGCTGTGGTATATGCTTGGGTCAAGCTGAGGGAGCAGGTAAGTTTACTAAACATCTACAGACAAGCGTCAGGCACTCTTGCTAATTCACTCAAAGGAGGTCAGGAATATCACATGGATAGCAGAGTGCATTGCTCAGAACCAGAAAGACAGGATCGGCAACTACATTAGTGTTTTTTAGATATCTTCATGGCGGCATAATTCATTGCGTTCTTAACATTGTACACTTGCATAAATGGCAGTATCATGATTACACAAGAACTGTCGCTCTTAAATTCATCGGCAATCCCCGCACCATAGTAATTTGGCGGAGAGCTCGGTTGCCAAGATTCAACCACATAGATGGCCGTTGACATGATTTACGTTCATGGTATAGACCCGATCTTTGGTGCCTAAGGTGTTGTATTGGCTGCTAATCGTGCTCATGACAGTGCGCACGACCACATGACCCCAGAGCCCCCCGAGGCCGCTACTGGCCGCAATCAACATGTTGAACCTGAGATCCTTGAATGGGGGCTGGCTGGTGCTATTGAATTTATTATTGGAAATGGCCTTATACATCCTGATGGAGTGCCAATTACGCGGAGGGACGTATACCGCCAATCCGGCTTCAAGACGATAGCAGCTGAACGAGTTCTGGCTCGACTCCGACCCTCAAGAAAAATAGCTGAAACCTTCAGCGGCAGCGTTCTGGGTTATCTGGATTACATCGAGAAGAATCCCAAGTCATCTACCAAGAGAATGCGCAAAGCCAAAGCACCTGAAAAGCCCGGCTCTCACCCTATGATTAATGACAATATCTTGAAGGAGATCGCAGAGGGACTTCGCAAGGACTTGGAAAGGTTGGTAGACGGAGACACCATCGGTGACTGCGGGAATGCCGTGCTGAGCATCATGTCTTCATGGCCGGACGAGGTCATCAGTCTCGCCAACACAAAACTGCACGCGAGCCCTTATCGAGATGTGGCTACTTCGTGGAGACGAGCGTACGAGGAAGCGACCCTATGGAAGGTCTTACATCTTATCGAAAGCGTTGGAGGTGCAAGCACATCTAGGGGCACGAAGAGGACTCACGATGGAGAGCCACTGCAACATGTTTGCGCCACGAGCGCGGGAGATTCAACACAAGAGGTAGAGGAGAGTCAGGATTGGCTGACCGAGATTGTTGAGGTGATTGACAGGGCTCTCATCATGACAGGAGCACCAGGGCGCAAAGAAGTCATCGAAGACCTTCTGGAAGACCTATCATGCTGTGCCAGACACCTCGAGCCAGCAGACGATTCAACACCGAGTCAATTCCCAACCAGCGAGAAATCTTTCGAGATCACAGCCACCATACCCAGAGTCGACAATCTCACCCTCGAAGCCTTCCAGCAACACCTCGACAGTTCCGCCTCACCCATCATCATCCGCGACGCTCTGTCCTCCTGGCGCGCTTCCATCAGCTGGAAGAACCCGCAATATCTACTGTCCAAGACCATCAACGGCCGCCGCCTCGTCCCCGTCGAGCTGGGCAAATCGTACACCTCGCCACTGTGGTCCCAGAAGATCATGCCGTTCTCGACTTACATGAAATCGTACCTTCTCAGCCCATCAGCCACGACGGGTTACCTTGCGCAGCACGACCTGCTGTTTCAGATACATGGACTAAGCGGGGACGTCACAACGCCTGATTACTGCTACAGCGCGCCGCCGGCACCGGATCCTGCCAGTGGTGTGGCTCAGCAAGAGGAGCTGGAGGAGCCATTAAGGAATGCTTGGTTGGGTCCTGCGGGGACTATCAGTCCGTTGCATACGGATCCGTATCATAACATCTTGTGTCAGGTGGTGGGGAGGAAGTATGTCAGATTGTACGCTCCCGGAGAGACGAAGAAATTGTATCCTAGGGGTGTGGATGAGAGAGGCGTTAGTCTGGAAAACACCAGTGAAGTCGATCTGGAGGTATGGCGAAAGTTCGAGCAGAGACAGGACGGGAACGAAGACGACGAGGCGCTGGAACAGGAGAGAACAGAGTTTGAGGACAAGTTTCCGTTATTCAAAGACGCCAGGTTCGTAGAGGCCGTGCTCGAGGCTGGTGAGTGCATCTATATACCCGTTGGCTGGTGGCACTATATTGAGAGCCTGGATGTGAGCTTCAATGTGAGCTACTGGTTCAACTGACACGACTTTGATGATTGTTTCGTAAGATACATCTCATAACTATATCTGAATGGAACTTGAAACATCGAAAGAGAACGTGAGAGACCTGTACAAAAGATCAACATCATATCGACCCGTCACACCTACCTAAAAGATAGCGATAGCTCCCGGCGGACTACCAATTCCACCCTTGACATGCAACGGCGCACTCGTCAAGAAGAAAGTCCACCTCTTCTGCGCCTCACACTCCCTGCTCAAGCTCTCCAGATCCCACATCTCCCCAATCGGGGTCCCCCACTGCGTAAGCAGCCACTCATGGAGACACCAGCCCGTCTCGAGCGGCGGCGGCCACGCCTCAAACGCAACGGTATCGCCCGCCACAGCCGCAAAGTGGTGATCATACAACCAACGCACCATGTGCTCATCATTCCTCAGACCGATGGCAGTACTATTCTCACGGGTGCCACGCTTCCGCTCCTCCGGGCCCGCAAAGTCATGCCAGCGCACATATCCGCTGCGCACGATGAGCACGTCGCCGACCTGAGTGCGCGTGCCCTGGTACGCGAGCGCAGCCTCGATGTCCTCGAGCGGGATCTCGTGGCGCGTGACCGGGGACGGCGGCGTGCCCTTGACGGCCTCGTGCCAGCGGACCCAGTCGACCAGGACGCCGCGGCCCACGATGCCGCCGCGCTCGCACCACTTGTGGATGCCGTTGCGCGGCGTGGCGAGGGCCTCGGCGTGCGACAGCCCGTTGTAGTACAGTCCGCTCTTCTGGTGCGCGAAGTGCTTGAAGCTGTCCCACTGTGAGCCGCTCTGCGTGTTGATGTGGATCTCGTCGTCGAGCGCGCTGAAGCCGATCTTTTGCAGGTCGATTACCGTTTGTGTGAATTCTTTGCGCTCGAAGCCGGGGAACTCGACGTTGTGTAGTGGCCAGTCTAGTTGGACGTGCTTGCCGGTTTGAATCTCATTGCGGGCGGTTGCGGCCACGAGGGAGGGTGTTAGGAGGTTGAGGGCTGTGAGGGGTCAGGTTTATCTCTGGGAAGAGGGAGAGTCAGGGACGTACTGCCTAGTTCGTCTCGCTCGCCATTTTTGTCAAAAATGCCCCAGAGGCAACCTTGTGGTTGGCCGGGTACTTTGGGGAGTTGGTCGAAGTGGGGGAAGTGGTGGTTCAGTCGTCCGGTCAAGGTATTGGCAAGTGCGGTGATGCGCTCGCCCGCAACTTGCAGAGTGGTTTTTGCTTTACCACCTTCTGCCATTGTGAGGATTCTGACTGACGAAAGCGAGCCATTGCAATGGTAGCGGGCTTGTCGATATATCTATAGGTGCATCTATAGGTGAGGTCCACCTACGTAGGCAGGGCGGGGTCAGCCTCGGGGTCAGTTTTACCCCACACCCCGCATATGAGGTGCACAACTGGGAGGATAACCTTGGAAGGTGCCTTGTTCCCGGCATGTGCCTAGGCAAAGATTCTATTCGTCAATATTTTGGGGGTATCATTCGTCGTCTTCAGCAACAACCTGCTTCTTCCTTCCGCCTCTCTTCTTCTTGGGTGCGCTTTGCTCCGACTCAGCATCCTCCTCTTCATCAGCAGGGGCCGTCTGCTTCCTCTTCCTCTGAGGTCGCTTCTTTGGCTGCTCTCGCTCCTTCTCCTTCTCTTGCGCCTCAGCTTCTACCTCTTCAGGAACTTCTTCGACCGCGCCACCTTTGCGTTTGCTCTTGGCTTTGCTCGCCATGCGACTCAGGGCAGTGCCCATCCGTTTACTGCCCTGCTCCAGGCGTACCCTCGGCGCGTAAGCACCAGCACCTGTACCACCAGCGAAGAACTTGGTGATGTTGGTCTGAGTACCAACAGCAGCTCGTTGATTCATGTCTTTGATCACTGGTACCAAGACCTCGTCGGTACGTTCCTGAGTCCAGCCGATAGTAGCCATGAGAAAGCTTCTCAGTGCATTCAGATCTGGCACACCCCACTGAAAGTCACTGGGGTCATTATCGACTTCAGGTTGCATGTAAGCCATATCGACTCGTGGGTCCGGAAAGGAGGAAGGTAAGAACAACTTCGTCGCGTTCTTGCGGAACTTGCGACGGAAGGGGTTCCCGGCATCGTCTGCCTTGGTGATCTCGTTCATCTGCACCTTGCTCCACCAATCTTTGAAGTCGGTCAAAGTTGGGAAGTCAGACAAGATCTCGAGCGCCGAGACAGGACCAACACCAGGTAAGCCTTCGGTGTAATCAGATCCAAGCAGCTGTGCGATACCGATCAATTTCTGCCTCGTAAGGTCGAATTCCTTCTCGAGATCGGAAGCCAGGTAGCATTCAACGAATTTGCCTTGATTGAACATGTTCTTGTAGATACGAGTACCTCCAAACAGGAAGCAATCAGAGTCGTCGGTGACGATACCATCGACTAATCCGAGACGCACAAGCTCCGCACATTGTGCTTCAGCTTCCATCGGTGCAGTGACATAAGGTAGCCCAAACAGCTTGAGGAGTTGCTGACACTCGGAAATCATGATATGAGTTACCTCGTCCGCATCACGCCTGTCCTTTTTTTGCTGGTTCCGGAGCTGTTTGAGTTCTCTCTCGTACTCTTGAATGTTCTGTTGCTGAGGTTTGTGATTGAGCTCTGATGCGAAGCGAGCGTGTTCCTCAGCTTCGACTGCTAGTTGTCGCATAAGATCCTCATCTTCTGAGTCAGAGTAGTATCCATATTCCTCTGCATCATCGTCGACAGGCGCGTTCTGGTCTGCCGTACCAGAGACATGGTTCATTGTTTTGATCTGCTCATCTATTTGCTTCTGTAGCTCTGCTTGCCGATTCGGTTCTTGCTGCTTCTCGACTTGCTTGGGGATTTCAACATCTTCAAAGTCTGGCGAAGGCGACCGTGATACTGCTGTTGCTGGTGGCTCTTCCTGAGCTGTTGTCTCTGAAGGTTGCGTCGCTGGCTTCTCAGCAGTTACTTCGTTTTCACTCTCCGACCAATCAATCTTTTCTTCGGCAGCTGCTGGTACCGTATCGACTGCTTGTGTCAAAGCAGGGGACTTGGATGTTTCTGGCAAAGACTCCGGGTTGTTGCTTTCCGCCGGTGCTTCAGTGGTTTGTGCCTCGTTTACCTGTACTGGTGGCGTAGGAGAGGGGCTAGATGAGCTTACTTGAAAAGGGGCAGCCTTCAAAGCATCCGCATTCGTGCCCATGGTAGTAGACTCGATCGCTTCATCTGTTGCCTGCTCTTCAGCTCTGGGCTTCTCGGCCTGAACATCTTCGAAGTCATCCAGATCAATGATTTCTTGAGTGGGCTTGGCTGACTCAGGCGCATCCACATCAATCACTTCATTAGACGCTCTCCGTCTGAGTACATCAGGCTCCTGAAACTGGAATTTCTGCGTGTCCTGAAACTCTTTGGCTTTTTGACGGTCGTTTGCCTCGATCTGCTTTTGAGCAGCGATGTCAGCCTGAAGATCACCCGCGAACCAGGGCGGCAAAGGCTGAGCTTCATTCTTCTTCTTGTCGGTGTCCTTTTCGAATCCGCCGGCTGTGCTCTCCTGCATTTCCTGCATCTTCTTCTTTCCGAGCAGCGAGCTTCCAAGATCGAGTTTCTCGAACGGAAGAGGGCCGTCAAACCCAGAAGCATTCTTTGGCTTAGGCGCAGATGGCTTCGCTGCTGGCTTTGATGGTGGTGCCTCCCTCGTTACACTAGGACGCGACCGATCAGGCTTGGCCTTTGCAGCATTCGATGTTGCCAGCGCACTTCCAAAGTCTACATCATCGTCACTATCACTGTTGTTCTCCGGTTGTGGTGTGAGCTTGGGTGCAGCTTTTGCCGCTCTTTGGTTAACAGTCCGAGCAATAGCGGCCATGGAACCCTTCGGGATTGGTCGAGCATCTTCTGCTCTCTTCTGCTGCTGGAAAACTTCCAGGTAGTCCTCACCAAAGTCCTCGTCATTTTGTTCCGGCTCCGCATCTGCCTCTTCTTGCTCAGGATCCTGTCCCATTGACATGGCAATCGCTCGTTGAAGTTCTTCATCATCTGTGCCGTCCTCGTCGACCTCCTCGTCGACTTCACTCTGCTCGGATTCCGCTTCAGCGACGAATAACGAGTCCGGGTCTTCTGTGCGCGGCGCTTGCGCAACCTTCTTCGGTCGTGCATTCTGCTTCTTTCGTGACGCGTAAAAAGCTCGTCTCTGTCTGCTGACATTCGTTGACGATCTCGGCGCATTTTGATTTGGACCGCTTAGCTTGGGAAGCCTGTTCAGTCCCTCTATGGGCACGTCTTCGAAGTCGTCTTCGTCTTCCTCATCCTCGGCCTCTTCCATTTTCACATCATCATCCAGCTTGTCCACATCAATAGGCTTGCTCTGAACACCCTCATCCCTGTTGCTCACGACACCAAGTGCCCAACCACCTTCTACACCGTCGTTCTTGACCAGGATATATTCGCGTCCTTTCTCTCCCGCAACCCGGCCATTCATACCCAATACGGCCTCTTCATTCATACCGTTGAGATTCATAAGTCGTTGCGTGAGCTCGTTTCTTTCCGTCACACGTTCGATCTGAAACCTTGAGAATGCCATGCGATCAGGAAACATAGTCTCTAACTGCTCCTTCGAGTAACCCATACGCAGCCTACTCCTCAGTCGCGCCGCATTGAGGATGTTGTACCGATCACTAGGTGGCAGGCTGGTAAAGAACGGACTATCGAAATCAATCTTCGAGAAATCGTAGACGTTAATATCCTCGCCAGTATCAAACTGTCGCGCATATGTCTCCAGTTCCTCCAAGGACATTATCCTTGGATCGTCTGGCTGGCCCATTTCCGCGAATGAGGTCTGTAGATCCGGCAAGTGGTATTGGTCTTTCTTCCTGAACTTGCGGTTCTGCTGTCTCTCCTGCTCTGTCATCTGCAACTCTTCCACGTAAACAGGGTTCTCAGGCACCGCCTCTTCCTCCTCATCCTGCACTCTTACAGCATCCTTGCGCTTCTGCTCCTCTTCCTCGGCCGCGCGCTGCATCTGCAAAGCCAACAACTTTCCAGCCGTACGAACAGCATCCTCTTTACGGCCTTCTCGCCTCGACCTTCTTGCGCTAATGGTCTGTCTCTTGAGAGCTGGTGCTCCGCCATCGAAAACAAAGACTGGTTGGATTCCGATGAAGAGAAGTTTGCATATTCTGCGGAAGAATCCGACGACGTGACTGTTACGGAGGGCGTTTCCTTCCTTGTCGCGGACTGCTTTGAGGAATTGGTATATCCAGATCGAGGCATCTACTGCCAGACGCTTCCGATTGAGTGTCTCAATCTTGATCGGCCGAGCGCATGGTTGCACGACCGTCCAGAGGCCCGTAACACCCATGATAGAGAGTCAAAGGGTGTGTTCATGACATGATGATGTCGCACGTAAAGACAAGCTGTTTACTACAAAGGGTCTGAGGATGAATGCCTGTCACAAGTCTCAAAGTGACATCATTCAGATCGCGTGGGCACGTGCTTCGCGTGCTATTTACTTTCAGGTCGACACAGCAAATACCCAGGAATCACGTTCTTGATGGACAGCTATCATGCTGCTCTCCCTCGTATGAATATTGGTATCGATGTCTCCTCTAGAAACGCCTCGCTATAAAGCATTATGCTGACCCGACCCTTGTCCCGACTCTGGTCTAACCACCGGCTGAATTAATGATACGCAGTACAGCGCCGACGTAGTCTTTCAATGGCCTGTTGTGCGCCAGAGCATAAAACATTTGATCTTTGACTGGATCAAATAGCAACCTCATCAGGAGCGCCTTGGCTGAAGGAGCCGCCTTCGCGATTTCACCTGCGTCTGGTTTTTTGGCGGGTGCCTCGAAGCCAATCGCTTCCACCTCAGCCTGTGTCTTCACCTTTTCCAGTACCTCTTTCTGTGCCTCCGACTCTGGACCCATCTTGGCGATTCCACGCGCGATGTTCCGCATCACGAGACAAGCACCGAGTGGAACGCCGGCTGCATCATTTCTTTCATCCGAGATTGTGTTATAATACTTCCATGTTTGCATCGAGGAGCCGGACTTTGACGAGTCGGAGTCTTTGTTGCTTCTCTTCACAGAGCTCGACCTCGACCCGTTGTTATCGGGAAGATGTGTCTGTATATGACGAGCAAGCAACGCACGCTTCACCCAGTCCTTCGAGACAATCTCATTCGCTGTATTGTGATGACAAGAACTCCAAGCGCATGACACTTGGGAGCTTGCTTCACCAGCAGAAAAGTCGAAAAGCCTGAAAGACGAGCCTAGTGAATTTGTCGCGTTCTTGTCGCTGGCTTCCGCTGGCGTCGGTCGCTTTCTGTGGACTTGCAGGTGGTTTGACAAGATGTGCTCGAACAGGCTAGGGCTGTGAGGATAGTACTGTCCACATTCGGTTCCGTCTGCGTGTGCAAACACCGATGCAGCCTCGGACTTGGTTCCGTTACTTTCCAGTCGCCATTGGCAGCGCACAAGCTCTCGACCACGGTAATCGACGGGCGTCAGGCGCGGCTTGATGCCTCTTATGACATACTTATTCTGGCCTGCCACCTGTGCCGATGCTCCTGTGAACGTATTCGAGACATTCTTGATAAAATCTCCTGCTATGAGATGAGGATGCGTCGCAGCGAATGGAAGGAATGTTCCTTGATATGACTTCCAGAGGTCAATCTGTGTCATTTCTGCCGATGGATCGTCTTGAAAGCACATCTTCAACCTAGCATAGTGTTAGTCTGATTCGGTCTGGATGTATGGGTCGACCTACCAGTGCGAGCTCCTCACCGGCTCCTCATAGTTGTTCAGCAGGAATTCAATCATTTCCCGTCCAAGACGAGGAACTTGTGTAGGCTGCGGGTCGTCGTTCTCAACAGTTTGTCGAAGGCTTTCCATTCTAGAGACTTCCTTTGCATTGAGCATCAGCAGTTTTGCAAGTTGGCGTACTAGGGCTTTCGTGTTTACACTGCGAGACAGTACTTCGACATTGTCTGCAACAGAGGTAAATTGGAAGAGAAAGTCGAGACATGCAGATCTCAGCTCGTCATCGTCGATCATGATCCACTCGCACAGACTCAACAGAAGGTCATTCGGTACGTCTTCCAGCCTTTTGTTCTCCGGGTAACGCATGCCCAGTCGTGCCACAGTCCTGAGAGTGGTCACTAGCTTCCCTCTATCGCGAGAAGCAAGCTGAGCCAATAGTGATTGGTAATATGGGTCCTTCGAGTCGATCTGGTAGTAAGCGCTGACTTGCTCGGCAGTCTCCAATGCATAGTGCTGGAGTTCAGTGACTGCCGGATGACTGATACCAAGGACAATGCAGAGGTAGTCTCGAAGTACCGGTAGTCTGGCAACGTATTGAGCATTTTCGTCGAGCATGACCATATTGCGAATGACAAGACCTGCCTCGATGACCCGGCCCAGTGATTGGATGAAGTCTGTGTCTTGCAGATTGTCATTGAGCTCGAGTTCTGATCGCGCTTTGAGCCTCTGCAACACATCCGAGGTACCGTAAAGACCATTCAGCACATCGTTGTCGTCCTGTGGATTTTGTCCGTCACCGTAGTTAACGGTCCAGTCAATATCGTAGAACAAGTTGCTGATCTGGAGAACCTTGTGGATAAGTGCTTCCGCAAGACCGGGAAACTGATCGAACCGGTATTTGTCGCCTCGCTCGTGGGAAATCTTGACCAGATGATGCAGCGCGTATTGTTCTTCTTCCGGAAGTCCAGATTGGAGAGCCATTTGTGCGCGCACGTAGATGTTTGGTCCAATGAAGCCGCTGCCGGGTAACATGAGTCCCTTGAATTTCTTCGCGACTTGACTGACCGAAGCATCCTGTTGCAGCTTGCGCTTGTTGCGATAGTACTCGGGATTGTTTGCAGGCGTAGTGACTGGTTTGAGTGATAGCGGATACTGCTGCCTCGGTTCGTAGTTTGCCAGGGTCGTGTTGGTTCCATTGGTCAGAAGCGACGGATTGCTGAGCCCATTGCCCATCACGCCAGGGGACGGAGACGTGAGGTTAGCAGCGCCTCTGGACTGTCGTGATGGTGCTAGATCAGGTTGGAAAAGCACTCGTTGTGGTGGGGCTTGGCGGAGGCCTATTGAAAAGGGTTAGCAACAAACAGAAGACGGCCTTCCAACATTGAACATAAGACCCTGAACAGTGTACGTACCTCTTGTTGACCTGCCAGTGGTTTCAGGCTCATCGAGATCCATCTTTTCTCTTTTCGGTGTCCCATCATTCTCACTGTCGCTATTGTCGCCGTTCGCAAGCTTCTCGGATTCTCGTGGTCCAGGCTTCTCAAAGCTGTCCAGTGTACGACCTCGAACTCCACTGCCTTTGGCTGTCAGATCTTCCAGGATCGCTCGTGGAGGTGGCTCTTCCTTCCAGTGTTCCACTATCTCGAACGCACTATCTTTTCTTAGCCCCGTCAATGTTCTTTTCGCAATTGGCGTACTCACGAGAGGTTCTTGTAGTATGCGCTCTTGACTTGGAAAGCCTGTGCTGCAACATGAGGACCTTTACCAACGAATTCTTCTGCTAGCTTCCTCCACATAAGCGGCCTCGCCTTTGTGTCCGAAACCAAATCGTATCCTCCTTCCTCCAACACTCGCTCGTATAGATCTTTGAGGTTGATGTAATCAGAGCTGACCTTCGGCTCGGGGTCGAAGACGTCCGAGGTTCTGCAACGGCTTAGCACAATCCCTCTCCCTGTGTATATCGCAAAGCGTACCCTCTCTTTTCGTGAAAGTCCCTAAGCTTCTTTATAAATTCCTCATACTCTGGGGTCTTCTCCCACGTAGGCTCGCCGCGCGGCTGCGCGATCTTTGAACCTTTGGGTGGCATGGTCGCTGAAACTCCAGAAAGATCTATGGCGCAAGCGCCAGTCAGATAAACAGATTATCGCATGCGCAGCACCAAGGTCCAGGGTGTAATTCCGAATGCGACAGATCGATGCTCGCGTGAATCGCGAAGCATGAAGTCGCGTCCGCAGGAAGTCGCAAGGAGGAAGCGGCTTCTGCAAGATCTTATCGCGATTAGATTTGCCAAGCTGTAGGCTGCCACTCTCTTGGCATGTTCAGGCACTTATAAACACGAGCATAAATTCGGTCCTTGTCAGACCGTCTTCATTTCAGAGTCATTGTTGTTAGTGTATGAACATTCTTGAAAATGGCTATGAATCAACAGAAGACTTTCTCTCTTATCAAGTATTCGTGGGCGTCGGGTCCTACCTCGAGCAAGGCGAGATTCACCGAACGACTCGACTCCCGGTTGTGTCTGGTTGTCGACCGAGTACAATCCTCGATATACCCAACCCGCGATATACCCAAGATTCGGTTTCGTATAGTATTAGGCACTGAAGATTTGGTTGGCAATGACTCTCTTTGTTTCATCCTCTTTGCTTTTTGAAGACTCTCTTTCTTGATCGAAGCAGCGCTCATCTTGTTTATAGGAAAGCATCAACGTCGAGGACCTTGCAGAACGTTCGATATTCCTCAGCCGATCTCACGGCACACTCACCGAAGAGCTCCCAATTTGGGCGATTTGGAAGGATGTCAACATTGCGATGCAATTCCAGCCTAGTGAAGGCCAAGTACGTCGACAATCCTAAATGGAAACAGAGACCTTGCTGATGTTAGTTCAGACGAGAAGGCTGCAGATGAAGTTCTTGCACAGGTTGGAGGTAGAAGATGTCGTGAAGCTACTTAAAGACCTCGGCGTGCAGATCAGAGAGAAGCCAACTCGACCACCCACATCCGTCACTGACCAGCAACCGCTTTCCACAAGTCACACCGCGTCTGTGGCAGACGGCTTCTTTGGTCCAAGTCCCGGCCCGGTTCAACAAACGACCAGCAGCCACACGACCACCATCGGACTTAGAAGTCTTCTGCCGATGCCAGCCGGTCACCATGCGCAACAGGCAATTCCGACTCATGAAGGAGTGTTCCCACGGTCACACTCATCTTTGATGGCTCCGCCATCTCGATCATCTGCATCAGGATCAGGAGCAGACTCGGTCCTTCGCCAATCCGTGAATACTTCGAGTACGATGGACTATGAGCAGCAGCGACCAGCAACCTCAGGTCCAGTCATGGCAGCGATCAGTCCCAACTAGGCAAGTCTTCTGCCGCCGACCCGTGTGCTCCCATTCGAGCGTCCAGGCAGTGCTCGAGACTTGCAGCCGCTCCCCACACCGACACCCGTCAGCGAGACCACACACTACCAGACAGAGGCTTCCGAACCCAAGCAGACCAAGAAGCGCAAAGGCACAGAAAGGACGGACTCGAGCTTCTACCGGAGCAAGATCGCGTCTCCAAAAGGCGCTCTGAGACTGGAGCCAGCGCCACGCGAGCCCTTTGCTCTTCGTTCGCGGGCCCAGGACAGTTCACCTTCGTCCGAGACTGCCAGGGTAGCAACCTCAGTGCCACCACATGCCGTAACGCCAGCAAGATCCGAATACTCCTTCACGTCAGGTGCCGCGAGAGGCAGCAGTCCGCAAGCACCACAACCTGGGCAGCACTCAGCGCGCCCCTCCAACATACCCCGCACCGTCGATACCTCATACAATATTCTCAATCAGCACGGCGGCTTCTTCACTGATCCATTGACAGCACCAACAACTAACTCCCGCGGACAGTTGGCGAACTATGCCACGCTCCCGTCCGCGGAACGGTTGGCCATGATGGACAACTATTTCTGCGAGAGAATGGAAGACGAAGCATTTGTCGGTCTCTGCGAGGATGTCGAGGTGTGCTGGCGTAGAATCGGTCTTGGCCTGAAATGAAATCAAACCATACTTGCTCGCATGATGGGATGATCGACCTGGTCATCCGCAGACACACAGACGAAAGAAAGTCATGCATGTCGGGATTTGACTGGTGATGATCAATGCAGTGCACACAATGTGGATCCAGAAGGCGACGTGTAGGGTCATGTGGTGCAATTTGGTCGAACATACGAGTATACATCCATGACATATCTACAAACCAATCCACAAAATCATAAGTCATATCTCCCACGTCGTCTAGCCACTCTGAAACATGCCCTGCCCCAGCGCAGTCAGGTACCCATACTTAGTGACCCACGTCGGATCGAACTTCTTGCTAGGCGCATGACTACCTCCCAGCCCATCAACACGACTGGCCTCCGCATCAACCAGCGTCTGCAACTGCCCACCATGACCATTCAGCCCACTAGCCTCCGCATTCGTCGCGCCGGCCGCCGCCTGTATCTTGGCGCGTTTCGCGACGACCAACTCACGAATCGCACTATCCCAGCCCGTGCTCTCGCTAGTATGGCCCGCGAGGCCACGGCCCAGCCCCAGCGCCTCAGCGAGCTGATCGAGGCCCTTGGCGGCATCGGACGCGGTCTTTGGGATCTCGACGAGCTCGCACAGCGTCATGGCGGACAGGGCGCCGAAGTGGTGGTTCAGCGGCGTGATGGGTGTCTGGCGCTGGTTCAGCACGGTGGCGACCTTGAGGGCGTGGCCGATGAGTTCGGCGGGCTCGGTCACGGGGTTCAGCCGCTTGATCAGCAGGTGCGAGTGGTGGTAGGACAGGTGTACGAGGTTCAGACTGCCCCAGACGGACTCGACGGATTCGCGGAAGCGGTCGATTTCGCCCGCGAGCGTCAGGCCTAGCAGCGAGCTTGCCGGGTTGCTGGGCGCCATGACGTTTGTTTCGGGCGTTTTGGTCGTGGTGAGGATCGCGGCTAGGTGGCCGATTATGAAGCTAAGGCGTGCCAGGTGATAGGTTGATTCGCCGAGGATTATTTGGTCTTCGGGGAGGAGCACGACGCTGTTCTCGGGCAGTTTGAGGAGGTCTGATGTGCTGCTGGCGTGCCAGCGGTCGAGGATGAAGAGCACCCACCAGACGCGGCGAGCGAGGCGGTCTTCGGAGTCTGGGTCGCCTGTTGTGATCATTCGCGGTTGTGGACGGATGAGGTTGATTTCGAGCTGGCCTGCTACGCCGGCTGCTCTGCCTAGCCATTCGGAGCGTGATGGACCCGCTTGTCCTCGCATTGTAGCTGGACCATGATTGTCCGACTCCAAAGCCATCAACAGCAAGATTTGCAGATATACGAGGTTCGTACCAGTGTTATGTGTGCTTGGGTTCTCGAAAGGATATGCTGCCAAGAGCTCAGCTGCTCTTTTCATTGACGCAGCATATGACTGATTGGCTCGTAAGATGGAGGAAGGGAAGGTGCGCATCATACAGCCCAAGACGATAACAAAAGCTTCTCGAAGAGATGAAGGGCAGTCGCTAAGCCTCTGTTGCAGACGGTGTTTCGAATGTGGCAGTAGAGGGAACGTTTGATGAATGAGTCGGTAGTACTCGTCAACGACCTCTTCGTCCCAGTCCAAAATGGGCGTGTCGTGTCCCATGTCGGAATCAATTGGAATACTGACGCTTTCTCTCCGACCAGAATCACCACCGTGCTTAAAGAACGGTTGTAAATTCGCTCCATAGGTCGGATTGGTAGGCCTGTTGTCTGCAGGATTGATTGTCATGTTCGGACTCGACAGGTTTGACTGGGCGTACTGCTGATCTCGAATGCCATTCTGCAAGCGTGTTTCTAGGTCAGGAAGATCGTTGTTGGATGCCTCGAACATGTCGTGTGTGCGTTTTTGGCCAGCCATTTGCGGTATTTGCGGTATTTGCGGTACTGGTGCTGGCGTCGCAAAGACATGGTTTTCAGGTCCCCTTTGAGGTGTGTTTTGTCTGCCGTTCCCAAGTTGTGGTTGCAGAGTCTGGTATTCGGTGGATTGTTGTTGCAGCGATTGGTACTCGGCCTGCAGTTGAGTCAACTGCTGCGTAGGCACCTGCCCTGATGCTCCCTGGCCGGGTGCCATCTGACTTTCGAGTGTGTTCAATCGTTCCGCGAGTTGTTTGATGTAGCTACCCATTGTAAGCAACTGACTGAGCTTGTTTGCTTGACGGCTGTTCTTACCCTTTACTCGGCCCTCTCTTCTGCGGCTGTCTAGTGAAATGGCAGCCAACATTGGTCCTTCGACAGTTTGAGCATGGTTCTGTGCTGCCCTCGCTAGGAGCGTCGCATCGAATCTGATATTCGCGTTAGAAGCTGTGCTTCATAGATGTTGTGCTAGACTCGCCTTTTTTCTCCGACACTCATCGCATGCCCTAGAAACCTTTTGTCTTTGGCTCTTATCTTTTGCGCTGGCGTCGAGGCTCTGATCGACTGGACTTTCTTCGTGCGCGTGAAGGCCGCTCTGTGTGAGTTGAGCCTGCAGTTCTGCTGAGGCATCGTACGGGTGCGGTGATTCGTGGTCGTCTCGCGGTTGTGGTTGACCGCCTGTTGTAATGTTATCGAGTCCTCTATACAAGACTTCTCGCAGCTCCAATTCATCGGCTTCTTCTCGATCGTGTAGTGCAGGACTGTGGTCGGTAGTTGGAGGTTGATCGTAAAAAGGACCGTCACCACCAGGCTGAGCCTGAGTAGGCGAGGGGTATCGTTGCGTCGAAGCCATCCAGAGGGGTTACTGTTCAAAGAAAATGAAGCGAGGCTTCATTTCGAGCCTGATCGGTCTCCTGGAGTTGTGATTATGGCGGCCTATGCGAGCGCTCCAGACGTGGACGCGCAAGAAGAGACTTGAGCATGAAGCCTCGGGTCTCGCGCGACATTGTATTGAGAGTAACCTTAATAAGCAGGAGCAGAACGTATTCCAGCAGTGACGGCGACAACGATATGGTGTGTTTTTACGCGATTGTAATAAGTATGTTTACAGCAGATTGTACATGTCACATAGAGTCTATCTACCATCATTGACTTTGGTCTCTGACATGAGGTCGGAAGCGGAGGATCTAATTCTTCCTTACAGTACGCAGTACAGCGGAATGCTCAGGACGTGAGACCAGCCGACTTCAAACTCCGGCGGGTCCGGTCAGTCGCGATCTTCTCATGTGTGGCTTTTGGCTTCGACTTTCAGATCAAAGCAAGGCTTTTTTTCTGTCATGGACGCGTCAAATTTGTGATACCGTACGTAGCTCTACATCGGTACTGGATAGATCGTTAGGTACGACTGCGAACAGGGCCGCCAAGCTTGACGAGCATCAATCACGAGTCAGTATCAGGCAGCTCGGGAGGTGCCTGACTCTTGCTTCACCCGCCGGCAAGTGTTCTTGTTCATCAATGCAGTGCACGAGCATGGCGGCAGATCATAGATGCAGCGATGATGATTGAAAACAAGCATTTTGGTGTCATGCATGTTGCATGTGCTGCAGGGTCGATACCCGATAGAAGAGCTACCTTAGGTACCTACAAATCTATGAGGTTTTCGACCTCAGGTGCGACTGATTGTTGCACAACCTTACGTAAGTACATGTATCAAATATTGAGATGATGCTCGACTCTCCGCGGCTTGTAGAGTAAGGTATCGATGGTGGACTTCTCGTGATAACCTTGATACCACCCCCAACGGCAGCTGGCATGAAGTAGCTTTTAGCCGTCATTTATGCACATGGCGTGGCAGTTTCGCGGGACACTGCGTTAGCCGTGTTCGGCCTGGACCGTCGACTAAGGTAAGGTATCGATGCAATGTCGAGTCGTCGATCGGGGTTATGGATGAAGAAGACGGTATTGTGCATCCCTGACGATGACGAGACATACTGGACTCCTACGGTGGCTTTCTCCTTTATCGTTCTCGATCCGAAAACCTGTCCAAATGGGTGCTCGCAAGCCGTAAGAATATTTATTATTATGCTGCAAAGGAAGGCTGTCAGATATCGTCAGATATTGTTTAGCAACGGTGAAATAAGACCCTTGCGGCAAAAAGGACTTTCACTTGCAACATGTTTTACGGCATACGATATCTCAGGGTCGTTTCGGTTGCCAATTGTTGTTGTCATAATTCATGTCATTACATGTATGCGACATCGAGGGAACATGAAGGCTAGCGCAAGCAATGCGACACCCAATCTGAGACTAGACAGCATCTCCAGTCTTGCAGTTCCCTTCGCTCCCTCCGCAAAGAGAGGCGCGCCGTTGCCCGACCGTTCTTGAACTGGTTCAGACTCGAATCTTGACTCGTCAGCGACCGTGGGCCTTGCGTGTCGCCGTGATTAGCTTTTGCTCTTGGTTTCGGATGGAGCGCAGCGCAACGCGGCAGCGCCCTTTCTGCCTTTCTCCTCCTTCCTAACGTGCTGTGCCCTGGCCTGGCTCCCCACGGTACGGTAAGGTAGGCTCAGGCTTCTGGTTCGCTCCTTCCCACCGCCCACCAACTCTTGTCTTGGCGGCAAATTCGCCCACTCTCTCTCCAACCTCATCTCTCCTCTCAATCTACTGCCATCACATAGCACTTTTGCGAAATCTGCGATTTTGGTCGCTGCACGGCATATCCTCCGGCCATATTTACGGCCAGCGCTCAGTCGCTGTGTCAGGCCTTTGCGCTTTTCCTTTTACCAGATTCGAAATACCACACTTTACAATCTCCAGGAGTTTCACGGCGATCCAATGATTCAATAACACGCAAAGATACCCCCTTATTCGACGGTCGATACATTCTTCCAAAAGAGACAGCTTTTTCAGATACTACATCCTCTTCGGCAGCGAATCCGCCAAGAGCCATATTCACGAGACATTTAGACCCATAGCACACAGTCATCCTCACCGCTACCGCTACCGCTACCGCCACATTCCCTCAACCGCTGCAGACCACATCCAACCATCAGGTATGGTCGTCAAAGAAGATGGCACAAAATGGGCATGCCAATCATGCTTGAAGGGTCATCGTGTCAGCGGTTGCACCCATACAGGTTTGTCTTTCTCCACTGAATGCGTTCTGCCAGGTCTAGTACCGTTCTGCTGGACAATGCTTACTGTTCTCAAGATCGACCCCTTATCTTTGTACCCAAGAAAGGTCGTCCTGTTACTCAATGTCAACACTGTCGTGTCGAACGTAAGAAGAGATCAGCCCATGTCAAATGCGACTGTGGAGAGAAAGCACACCATTCAAAGGACAAATGCCCTCACCTCCGTCATGAAGGATCAGGCCATGAAGGACACGAGCTGGACCCAGTACCGGAAGACTGCCAATTGGAGGATGCTTCTTGCTGTTGCCATCATGGAGAGAATTGCAGTTGTGCAAGCATGAAGAGAGAATCGGGTTCCGACAGCGAACATCACCACGTTCCTCATCGTTCGAAGCCGCGCTTGACAACTACTCACTCCGACGGTCACATTCCCAATGGACACCACAAGCCAACCCATCGTCACAATCATGCAGCTCACGAAGCTCTCCCATACAAATTGCCGCGCTCGCATACCGATCATGCCGCCGCTCGTCGTTCAGTTGACAGTGCTACTTCCGACAAAAGCAAGCCATCTACCTCCATTCCAAGCAAACCAGCGTTCAACTTTGCCACGCCTCCTGAAGAGCCAAGCGTACCGTCCAGTCGCAACATGTCCACCGACAACCTTGTTGTTGATGGCTTCCCGTTCATGATGAACCAGGTCCAACCTCAAGCCTCAACAAACCCGATGGACTTTTTTGACTTTGCTCAAGCTGGAAACACTGCGAGTGGTACCAACGGCTTCGACATGTCCATGGCTCAAAATGATCCATCCATGAATGCCTTTGCCATGCCGAGTGCTTCCAGTGTCGCGCCCGTGTCTGCATCTGCGACGACTGAGCCTGCTTTTGACTGGAACAACTTCGATTGGGCTGCCATGACTACTATGGACGATACGCAGCCAGCTCTGACTTATGCTTCTTCCAACACGCACTCCGAATTCGGTGAGCACACTCCTCCAGAGGAATTTGGCAGCCTTTACGGCAACCAGAATTTTATGAGAAGTATGCAAGAAATGGTCAGCCCGGTCGATCAATCAATGCAGACAGTTACCGCGCCAGAATTAGATGTGGACATGAATCAGTCAGCTGGCCAGACAAACCGCTGGAGCCTCCCCCACTCGTTCTGGACCGGTACAGGTGATGGCACTCCGTCAGCCAATGTATCGTCTGAGAGTATCGCTGGCAATCCAAATGTTTGGACGTCTACTTATCCAACGACCGAAGCAAACGTTTTCGCGCCACAGTCAAACACGCTCGCGAGAAGCAATACTTCTGCATCTCTTGGCCCTCCACGCCCAAAGGCTGTCTACCAAAAGAGCAATGCGTCTCTGCCCGGCGACCCAGGCTGGGAACGACTTCTTCAGCAGTATCAAGCTGGTGAGCTCTGGGGCGATGACGGGCTGGGATTAGCAGCAAGTCAGTCTCAGCTCATGACGGATGCTGTGTCTCCTAGTGCTGTCAAGACGCCAATCTCTGCTCCCACGGACAATCTTTACGAGCAGAGTCTGGATATCAGCATGCTTCAGCCAACCGACAGCAACCAGCAGTTCTTCATGGATCCGGAGTCAATTGGCCCGTTCGACTTTAACGGTGACTTTCCCACCCCTGGCTACACCAACGGCGTATGGCCTCAATAACATTTGTGGAAGGGCTCAGGGCTTTCTCTGGCTTTGAGGCCTCTGATCAAACCCGGTACTCCTCCCACCATTGTTATGACGCTACGAAACTTCCGCCATTACGTGCGCCGATACCCTCGTCTTTTCCCTCCATCCGCTCCTCGACTCTTCTTGCGATCCTCCTTCACGACAGTGCTGTCATTGTTCGGTTTCTGCAGGCGTCCTTCCTTGGTTGGGCGTTTGCTGTATGCCTTTTGCGGTTTCGATTGGTTCCGCTCATCGCTCTCTCTCGAGTCTCGGCTCGTAGGTGAATCATCTTGCCCTTGTGCTTTTGCTCGGGATAGTTGCGAATTGGCTGGATCAATACGCTCCCCGCATCTCTTATGTGCTCTTGTGCATGCAAGTCAGATTCTGCTGTCTCGTTTTTAAATCCTTGTAGATAGATCTTTCCATGTCTGGCTGTCCTCTGACTGTCGGGCTGTGAATATAAGCTTTTGTCTGAATATAATGTCTGGATGTGTTGTGCGTCTTGTGCTGCATCATCTCTCGTACAGAACCCTGCGTCAAGGTCATGACTACATGTAGGCATCACATGCCAGAGACCATCCATTTGTACAGATGATGCTCCCGTCCCCGGCGGAGATAACGATGTTCGTTCCGTCCGGGGCCGGCCAAGACCAATACCCAAGCACCCGTGCCGCGTCTACCATTGCTTCGACCACCTCGATAGAACACCGGACTTTACCGTACTTGCACCCCCACGTAACACCAAATCCTCCTTGAGCTCTACCTCTGGCACATATATAAGAACAGAAGCCCGAATAGGTATTGTAACTCATCTTCTCCAAAGCACACTTCAGCCCATATCTCTCCCCCTTTCGAAATCATCAAACCTACCTTTACCCCATTCCTTATCTTCTAACATCAATCCACCACAAACCCTCCCAAACAATGGCAACCGAGTTCTTCCCCAAATTCCTCAAATCGCAATTCTTCATCACGCCGCCCGTCCCGCACGTATCCTGCACGGGCAAAACAATCATAGTAACAGGCTCCAACACGGGGCTCGGCAAAGAAGCAGCGCGCCACTTCGCGCGCCTGGGCGCATCAACCGTGATCCTCGCCGTGCGCTCCGAGCCCAAAGGCCAGGCCGCGGCGAACGACATCACGGCCTCGTTGCCCGCCGACAGCAACAGCAAAGTCGAAATCCAGGTCTGGCCCCTCGACATGGCGTGCTACGACAGCGTCAAAGCGTTCGCGGCGCGCGCGGACGGGCTGCCGCGCCTCGATGCCGTGGTGCTGAACGCCGGCGTGCAGACGCTGCGGTACGCGCTCGCCGAGGGCGACGAGAGCACGGTCACTGTCAACGTCGTTGCGACGTTTCTGCTCGGCGTGCTGCTTTTGTCGGCGCTGGAGCGCACTGCGACGACGACGCGAGCCAAGACCAATCTGAGCGTGCTGAGTAGTGATTTGTTGTTCTTGGCGCCGTTGAAGGAGCGCTTGACGCAGGCGTGGGACAGTGAGGGGTGGGTTGCCGCGATGAGGGAGAGGAGCGGGTTCGATGGTATGACTAGGTATATGGATAGTAAACTCCTGGATGCGTTTGCGGCGAGGGAGTTGGCGAGCCACAGGCCGGTGGAGAGGGGTGTTGTTATTAACTACCTTACGCCCGGCTGGTGTAAGAGTGAGTTGGGGAGGGAGCAGGATGGGGTGGGCGTCAGGGTCGCGACGCGGGCTATCGCTAGATCAACTGAAGTGGGTAGTCGCACGCTGGTTCATGCTGCGACGGCGGGAGAAGAGACACATGGGCAGTTCCTGATGGACTCGAAGATCACCGTTCCCGGTGGTATGATCAAATGCAAGGAGGGCAAGGAGTTGCAGGAGAAGGTGTGGAAGGAGTTGCGGGCCAAGTTGGAGACGATCGAGCCAAACGTGGCCAGAATACTGAATGCGTGATGGACGAAGTCTTCGGATTCATCTTTGTAACATAATTTTAGTCGCTTCTTTACATATACCTTTTTAACATGCCGCTTCGAAACGCTCACTCGTAATCATCACCGCGTCAACCTCGTCATTCATAGTACTCTTCACCGTCCTTACAGCTTTCCCCCGGGTGCCTCTAGCTTCCCCGTCACCGGCTCCAAGAGCGCCGGCACAATCACTGCCGCATCGCCATGGAAGAACCAATCCCCGTCATATAATCCTTGCGCATACGCATCCGTGCGATCCATATTGACGACCGCGACCCTGGCCCCCTTCTCTCTTGCCTGGTTCACATAATCCGCCGCCGGATACACCTTCGCGCTCGTGCCGACCACCAATATCAAATCAATCCTCTCGCTCTGCTCGATAAACTCCTCGACCGCATTGAGCACCTTTGTTGGCAATCGTTCCCCGAACCACACAACACCAGGCCTCAGCAGGCCCGTCTTACAGCTCGGACAAGTCGGCAGCGACTGCGTGGGTATATTCTCCAGATGCACATTCTCATCACTGATATCATGCTCCCTGGCCTCATTCGTCGTCGGATCAGTCTCGTCCCTCGGGATCGCCAGCGCAGGCACGATGGGATCATCAAAGTTCTCCTCGCTGTGCTTGCAGTAGAAGTTGGTGCACTTGACCTCGAACAGCGTGCCGTGCAGCAGCTGCAGTTTATCGCGCGGGTGGTCGGCGCGCTGCGACAGGCCGTCGACGTTCTGCGACAGGGTCATGAAATGCGGTTTCGTGCGCGCCAGTGCGGCGAGCGCGTGGTGTGCGGCGTTGGGCGAGGCTTGCATCGCTTTGTGGCGGCGGTAGCTGTAGAATTGCCATACTAGAGATGGGTTCGCGGCGAAGGCTTCGGGCGTCGCGAGGGACATGCTGTCGTGTGTTCGCCATATGCCCCCGGCGCCGCGGAAGGTGGGCAGGCCCGAGGAGGCGGAGAGGCCGGCGCCGAGAAGAGCGAGGATGCGGGTTGAGGACTGGAGGTGTTGGTGGAAGGAATCGAGGTCGGCTTGGGGGATCGAAGGAGGTGGGGCTGTGGAAGTTGAGGAGGCCATTGTGCGGGTGTGCGAGGTATGGGCTGTTTTCGTAATGTGGTAGTAGAAAGGAATAGCTCTTCCAGGGAGCAGTGCTCGAGGTGTGATGCGTGGGATCATGGAAACATTGTGTTGTAGACGGGCAGATCAGCTTGAAGTTATCTTATCCACAGCAGAGCAGTCACATCATCGGGCACAAATCTGGGGTTATCTCAGCTGCGGCGCATATTGTCGGCAATGACGTCGGCCCGGGGTAGCGCCCTTGCCGGATGAAGACATATCCCGATAAGCGCCAGGCTATTTCGTGCTCTTTACTTTCATTTACACCTCAGACTGAAGCGCGAAGGTGGCAGGTATTGTTTGAGCAACGTACAACAACAATGCACCGCTGCCGAGGCTGTGAATTCGTACGATAGCCACGCTACGCTGCCTGCCCAATAACGATACGCGTTTCAAACTTGCCGCGCCCTTAGCTGAGCAACAGGCCCATCGACTTTCAAGCCAATCCACGACTTGAATTTCCGATCTGTGCACTTCTCGCTCACAGGGCGAGATCCGCAGCATGGCGCCTGCGGCGAGAGACGCATGTCATATCGATACAGCATCCTCCCGACAGTGAGGGCAAGCATCGCATATGCGAACCTCTGCCCGACACACGTCCGCGGTCCCGTGCTGAACGGGAACCAGCACTTCTTCGCCGCTTTGCGCTCCTCTTCCGTCTCGCCCAAAAACCTTTCTGGGATGAACGTGTGCGCGTCGGTGAAATGATCTTCGTTACGGTGGACTGACCAAATTGCCGCACCGATCATCGTGCCTTCGGGGAAAAACTCGTTCTGCACTGTAGCGCCCCCGGGGAGTACGTCCCGAAACAGGGTGTTTGCGACTTGTGGGTTCATGCGGAATGTCTCGTCGAGGCAGGCGAAAAGGTAATGGCAGGAGTTGAGTGTTGGGCCTAGGCGAATCGAAGCTTCTGAAGGAAAAGTGGATCGTATCTCCTCCGTGACACGCTTCAGGGCTTGCGGGTAGTGCAGCAGATAGAACAGCAGCGTGCTGATGAGTGGCGGGATACTGGTTGTGCCTGTAGCAGTACCGCATTAGCACAATGTGCGAGCAAATGTTTGAGGATGTTGACGCTCACCGATTGCGGCCATCATCAAGACTTCGAGCCATAGCTCCTTGTCGCTGAAAGACAGCTCGCGCTTAGGATCGTTGGCTTGCATCAAGTTCCGCATGAAATCTGGCGCACCAGCCTCAGCTCCAAACGACTGACGAAGCCTTGTCTGCTGCATTGTCCATGTGCCCAAACCATACATGCGCTTATCCCACGGCGCCAGCAACATTTTATCAAGGTTCCACTGGTAGAGCTTGGGCTGGAAAGAGGCCTGGATTCAATCTGTGATCAGCGCGTGTTCCGTTGTAAAGTGTATGATGTGATTATTACTGTTGAAGCACGCCAGGCAGCCATAGAGGCTGCCTCCAACATCCACCTCCTTTCTGGATGAGATGAGATCTGCGGGTCGATACCCAAAGTCGCGACCATCGTGGCGTCAAAGCCGTAAGGCTCGCACGCCGGTTGCATATTGATGTCTGAGCTCCATGCCTCACTGCCATCGACGCCAGCTTGTGTGCTGAGGCTCTCTAGGAACTTGTCCAACATCGGGTGCAGCTGAGGCTCCATTTGCTGCATACTACTATCGTTCCAGGTTTTTAAGTAAGCCTTGCGTTTCATCGCAACGGTGTGCTTCATGCCGGGCGTTGCGAGAAGGTTCGGTGTTCGACTACTGGCGCTGACTGAGGCATATCGTTTACTTTTAGTCATGTTTGAGCTCGACCCATAGATCTCCTTGTATGCTGCAACTTCATTATAGTTCAGCATGTTTGGACCCATGCGGACGATGGGACCTGCACCGAGTTAGTCGTAAACCATATCAATGCCGCTTGAGAGATGTTGGACAAACCAAAACGCTGATGCCATTGGTAAATGTGGATATGGAGGTCGCCTCTTGCTGCATAGTAGGCGCAATACCAGTCAGAAATTGCAGCAAGCTTCGGGCCAGGATGTTTCGCGAGAGGGTGGATATATAGTCGATACAGACAAAGCGATAAGAGCTGAGATCCAATATTGTCAGCCTGTTTTCTAGCTAAAAGCTCTTAATATCTAGGAGAAGGACTCACATAGATGATGCCAAGCGCAGCGGCCGCTACCGGCAGGTACATGAAGGCCATGATAGTCGGAGACAGGTACCAGTTGATTGAAAGTTAAGAGAACAAGTGAGAGAGACAACAGGTGTAAAGATGAGATATGGTGGAGTGGAGGAAAAGCAGACAGTATTTCGCAAAAGGATGGCTTGAACCGAGATGTCCTAATGGTTTTTGTTGATATATGCTACTCTTGAACCGACCATGATGTACACTATGTGAGAGGCTGGTAGCAGAGCCCCTGATGCGCTGATGTTGCAGTTGGTTTCAGACGCAAGCTGATGGTTGATAGGCCCGTCAGTAGGCTGAGCAGTAGGCTGAACAGTACTATACATTACTTCTGCAGAAGTCTGCATGCAGTCAGCTTACTATATGTCCGCTTACTATACATCAGCTAGTACATGTAGGGTCTTCGTCTGTGGTGAGGCGGTAACAAGTTGCTATTTTCGGACGTGTGGAATGGGGCGGCTTTCTGCCGCTTAATAAGTGAAGGTCGACTTACCACCCTAAAATACTATTTGATACGAACTTCGCAGCATTTCTTGAGCTTCATGTCAACGTTGACTAACTGATCCAACATGACCAGCAACTCCATGCACTCCAAGAGCAGTCTCCAAGCAGCCTTCGATGCCGTCAAGGAGCGGCAGGCTGGTCTGACCTTGGACTTCAATACGCCTCTGTCCGACGTTCATATAACGCAATCGCTTCGTGGCCGAACACTGCTTTGCACCGGCGGCTCATCGGGCTTTGGCGCAGCTTTTGTCACGGCATTCGCCAAAAGCGCCGAGGACACAGCAGTCATACTGGCCGACTTGGACGTTGAGAAGGGTATCGCACTTCAGGATGCACTCAAAGCCGAAGGCTGTGCAGTCAAATTCATTCGGACGGATGTCACAGACTGGGAGTCCCAAGTAAATCTGTTCCGAGCGGCGCTTGCATGGCTGAGCGAGATATCACCCGGGCGGTCCATCGACCATGTCATCTGCAGTGCTGGTGTCCTCGGTGGATCTCTTGACATCGAACCTTCGCATCCGGCCGAGCTGGACTATAAGAACTTGCAGCCCAAGCCACCATCTGCAAAAGGCATTGCTACAGGCCTTACTGGTAGCATGTACACCGCTCAGCTTGCATTAAAGTACGGCATGAGTCTGCATGTTGGCCATGACACAGCTCTTGCAGACAAATCTCTGTTGTTACTTGGAAGCTTGGCATCATACTCTGGCATTGCGCTGCAGTCTGATTACACGGCTTCCAAGTGGGGTGTGCGAGGGCTTTTTCGAAGTCTTCTGAACGACGAAACTTCCGCTTCTTGTCAAGTCCGTATCAACATGCTGGCACCCTTTTTTACGGCCACGCCGCTCATTCCTGCACAAATGTTGCTGTACTTGAAAGCAAAGGGCGTCAAATTCGCACGGATCGAGGACGTTGAGGCTGCGGCGATGCGGATACTGGTCGATAAGCGTATTCATGGCCGAGCCGTGAGCGTGGATGTCAGTGGTCCTTTTGACCTGCAAGATGACTGGTCAGGCGCTTATGGAGCGACGGTGCTGGAAGGCGGGATAGTCCAGGGGAATCTCTCAATGCCTCTTGTGCAAGTGTCACAGCCTCGTTCTAGGGATTAGTCGCTGATTCATTTGTACTTTCCTTTCCAAAGATCATTAAAAGCAGATGTTCCAGTAATGAGGTATGTGATTGTATATCGCTTACCTGATCTATCTAGAGCATGAGCTTTGTGCTGGGTATACCGTTGAGAGACGCTGATGGCACTTGATCGTCCTAAACACGCTGGATGATGGTATAAAGCTCTGATCTGATGATTGAGGTGCAGTGTACTGTAGCTGAATAGGCAACTTATGACTTGATGTCCGTTGCAATACCGCAGGGTTCTGATTTATACATTCAGTACCACTTATACGCGCAAGCGCCAATACCAGGGCACTACCTTATACAGCCCTTCTTTCCTTCGGGATCTCTCAACGTTCAACTTCACCTTCTCACCTCGCAATGTGGATAACCGTTTGCCACAGGGCTCGCTTTACGATAATGCGAAAACTAAGCAACGTCCTCGATAGCATAGGTGAGGTCTTTGTTGTCGGTCTGGCAATGTCGGATGGCAGCAGAACGCGGCGCACACACGTCACGCGCCCAACATTTGGTTGGCTACCACATGCCAGACAAACGCGCTCAGCTGAAGGAATGTGACAGCAAGGTTACACCAATGTTTCTGCCAATGGGTCGTTGCAAGTTTGTCAAGCTGTTCACCATTGGCTTCGAAGGTCCAGCTATCGCTTCTGCACGCGCTCGCTGTCGTTGGTATCATGTAGCGGTCATGCAATGGACGCCTAACCAACACACAGAGCACGGTCATGCAATGGCTGCCTGATCAACACACAGCGGCATTGCTTTTGCATCCAGTCTGTGACTATACTGTTCGAGCTCTACCGGGGTCTTGATTACACACGTACCAGCCCATGGAATAATCGAGGAATCATAATTGGTGAGATAAGGCATGTAAGTGGTAAAGTCAGCTTACTCAATCCCTTCCGTCTGCACGCGACTTCCTCCCTTGTATCTACCACAAACGGACCAGGCTAGCTAATAGCATCGAAGGAACTCAGGTAGGTAAGATGTGCGACACGGTCAGCTTACATTTTCATGATCTAGAAGGCCTTCGCACAACCCATCATGGCTGCCTGATCTGCAGAAGTCTAGCTGAAACATACATGTATCGATGGTTCTCCCAACGCAAGGCACCTGCAGATCAAGTGTTAGTTCATCTTTGTCGATACATCTGCTGGCATGTCGACCAACATATCACATCGACTGCGGTCAGGCCGTGCCGTCGCTGCCTGCCTCAAGTTAAGCGAGCCCAAGCTTCGCGCCTGTGGCTAACACCTCGTCGCGATACTAACAGCTCGTCGCGATATCATAAAGTACAGCTGACTCTGCCCATCCTACCTGGTTTCGAGCATAGCTCGCTTTACATCCTACTGTCACGAACATCGGCTTTACAGCTACCGCCAAGATGCTGAGTCTCGCGAAAAAGCCCTCCATCTCCGTCCACGAGGACCCAGCTCCCATTAAGAAAAGGCACCCTATGCTTTGCATCAGTGGTATGCTCGTTTGGAGCTTGATCATAGCCGTAGATACGACATGCCTTGCTACTGCACTCCCGGTGCGCGACTACCACCGACACTGATATTGGTTCAAATTGACACCTCGCCTAGGTCATCGCGGTCAAACTGAATGCCAGCGACACTGATGTTAGTCCGATGATGAAAATGTCTCGACCTATCACTGACGACCTGCACAGGTTTACTGGGCAGGCACATCTTTCGTACTCTGCTCTGCCGTCTGCCAGCCCATCTTGAGCGCGGTATCTGATGCTATTGGCCGGAAACCTGTCGTTTTCTTCTCCTTGTTCATGTTCACGATCGGCTCTCTCATCTGCGCGCTTGCCTGTAACATCGCTACGCTCATCGCTGGTCGCAGCGTCCAGGGCATGGGTGCGGCTGGTCTCGTCATGTTGGTTTACGTCCTACTGGCCGACTTGTTCCATCTGAAAGAACGTGCCAAGTATCAAAGTGTCGTTGCTTTGACATGGTTGATCGGTGCTGTCATTGGTCCCATCATGGGAGGAGGTTTTGCTATCAACGTTACATGGGTAAGCCCTTATCACAGTATTCAGACGATTGCAAACTAACCAATGCCAGCGGTGGATCTTCTGGTTCAACCTGCCTTTCTGCGGACTCAGCTTCATTCTCACGATCCTGTTCCTTGACATTCCATACCACGCTTCGAAAGACACGCGCAAAGGCCTTCTGCATGTTGACTAGCTCGGAGCATTCATCTTCGCTGCTTCTTTGACGAGCTTCCTCATCGCCATAAGTTGGGGCGGTGTCATGTTCGCATGGGCCAGCTGGAGAACGCTTCTGCCCTTGATACTGGGTGTCGTCGGCCTTGTCATCTGGGGACTTTACTCTGAGCTACCATCCAAAAATCCTATCATTCCTCTGCGGATCATGTCTAACAGGACAGCGGCGATAAACTACTATGGCATGTTCGTCCACGGCTTTATACGATTCGGTGTCACGTACTATATGCCGCTATACTACCAAGGAGTAAAGGGCTACAGTCCGTTGATCGCTGGAGTAGCGGCACTTCCGCAGTGTGCCACATCTGGTCCTTCCACCGCCATCACTGGCATCTTGATTGCCAAGACACACCGAATGAAGATTTTCTCCCTGGTTGGATGGGCTATATTCGTCCTTGGTCTTGGTCTTCTCGAAGATCTGGACATTGATACGAGCATAGCCGCTTGGATCTTCCTCAACGTACCCTCCGGTATAGGCCTTGGTATGCTGTTCTCGTCCGTCGCACTAGCCACGCAAAACGCTGCCGAGTGCAAAGGCACGACAGAGGAGATAATTCAGATCAAGACAATGGCGGCATGTCTCAACCCGTTCTTCCGTGCACTAGGACAGTCGGTCGCCATCGTCGTCGGTCAGGCTGTTGTCTCCAACCAGATGAAACAAAGGTTATATGGTCACTACGTTAACTCAGCAGCAGGCTTGGCACCGATGGTCAAGCATCTTCCGCTGGCCGAGCAAGCCATCGTCAAGACAGCTTTCGTCGACAGTCTGAGAATCGTCTGGTGGATCTTGTTTGCTCTGGGCATCTCCGCTGGCTTGCTGACCCTGTTGACCGCGGATCAGCGAATCTTTGTGCCGACCGTTCAAGACAACGAGAAGGCTTCTGAACCTCAGAATACGGCTACACCGTCGATGCTGGAAGATGACGCTGCCGAACAAGTTGCCGTACGCCACGATAGTCAATCTGCAAAATCAAAAGGGTAGTAGACTCAGCCAGACACATTACGGCGTTCAGAGTCGGCTTTCTCCAGGTGGTCTTTTATGTCTATGATGGGTATGCGGCTATGGTTATGAACAGTAACGAGCAGAAATCATATAAGCAATCAATGTTTACCGACTGATGTCATGATAATAATGTGTTGTCAATCTATATGAAATATGTGCCTTGTACTAGTATGAATAATGAGGTCCTGAAGATAGCGGAAACCTTCCGTTGGCAGCCTCATTCACAGTCGATACCAACACTTTTGATTCCTCGTTTCCATTACACTTGTGACTATGCATGGAGCTTCGAGGCTGCTGCGGCAGACTCATCTAGCGTCGAATGCACTATCAAAAAGCCGTATCGTTCTCTCGCGGCGAGGTTATGCATCTGCTGCAGAACTTCGATTTGGACAGCCGTTGCACGAGACTCATCCGCATATATTACAACCAGGAGAACTAACACCCGGGATTACTGCGTTGGAATATCACGAACGACGAGCAAAGCTAGCGAGGGCACTTCCCGAGAACAGTATTGCGGTACTGGCATCGTCGGAACTGAAATACCGATCCGGAGCCGTCTTCTACGAGTTTCACCAAGAGCCAAACTTTTCATATCTCACAGGCTTCAACGAACCGGAGGCAGTTGCGGTCATCGAGAAAGCTGGATCAGACCTCGAGTACAAATTTCACCTCTTCGTCAGGCCCAAGGACAGGAATGCCGAAATCTGGGAGGGTGCTCGAAGTGGCGTGCAAGCGGCTTTGGATGTCTTCAACGCGGACGAGGCTGGGGATATCAACACTATCAATCGATCGTTGACTGATATTATTGCTGGCACGAAAACGGTCTATACTGACATCTTGAGCGAGGGCAGAGCGAGGTCTATGTTCGGTCGCTTTTTCAAGGGGTCGCCGACAAAGAGTGCCGAGGGGTTTCAAAAGTTGTTGAACAGCGCGAACGTCCAGTCTCTCAGACCGCTCATGAATTCGATACGAGTCACAAAAAGTCCCGCTGAGATTGCCAATATGAGGAGAGCTGGGCAGATCTCTGGCCGAGCGTTTAGCGAAGCGATGAAAAACCGATTCGACACGGAAAAGGAACTCTGGGCTTTTCTCTCGTTCTGGTTCAAGATGCACGGTCTGGATGGCGAGGCGTACGTGCCGGTCGTCGCTGGTGGACGGAATGGGCTTAGTATCCACTATGTCAGGAACGACGACGTGATCAACCAGGGCGAGCTGACTCTGGTTGACGCCGGAGGAGAGTACGGAGGCTATATCACTGATATCACGAGGACGTGGCCAGCAAATGGCAAGTTTAGCGACCCACAAAGAGACCTGTACCAGATGATCTTGAAGGTCCAAAGAAGCTGTGTGTCATTATGCCGCGAAGACGCCAATATGACGCTGGACGATTTACATAGAGTCGCCGAAGAAGGTCTGAGAGACGGTCTAAAAGGTCTTGGGTTCGACCTGTCCGGCAATGCCATGGAGGTTCTCTTTCCTCACCATGTCGGCCACTACATCGGCATGGACGTCCATGATGCTCCCGGATATCCAAGGACGGATCGACTGAAGACGAACCAGTGCATCACCATCGAGCCTGGTATTTATGTACCAGATGAGGATCGCTTTCCTAAGCATTTCAGAAACATGGCTATTCGCATCGAAGACAGCGTGTGCATCACTGAGGAGCATCCTTTTGTACTGACTACCGAGGCGGTCAAGGAGGTTGTTGATATCGAGGCTTTGAGAGATTAAAGACGAGCGGTGAGGCCCACATATATGTGTCAAGATATTTCTGTACATTATTATATTTTATACCATATCAGTTGTGTATGCATATTTAAGCTTTGTGTATATGCATATATTCATGACATTTTGATGCATTAATTCATGCAGCAACAACAAAATCGACTTGATATCAACACAACTATTGTGTATACATTCTGACAATTGCTTACTATAATAAAGATAAACACCACGCCTATCGATCAGGGTTAGATTAATATTTAGAAGAGTGGAGTTGATCATTTGGCAGGATGGATTGTCGTTGTTGCGGTTGCAGTGATGATGGTCCGTGATGAAAGCAAAGAAACAACATTGACTGTGCTGCGATGCCAGCCACGCTAACCTTGAACGCTACCACCACCACATTCACCCGTGCTGTACATACCTTCTCGGAAACGCAACCACACTACTTCCCTGCATACACTGACGTGCAGGCTCCGATACACTCTTCGTTCATTACACGACTTTCATTGTCGACTCGACGTCCTTTCTACAGTCACAGCAAGCGCCAACATGGCTTCGACACGTCTTTACTGAACGTGCAAGAGTCGCGTGCGCGCTGCCCCTCTAACATCCGTCTGCAGCCCGTTTATACCATTCTCCGAGTCACTACGCGCCCACCACCCAAAACATATCAACTATTCATACCGAACGCATGGCAGCTGTATCTGTACAGCCTTCACCCCGCTCAATGTCCATCATGACCAACCGACGCATCCCCTTGGCCAACAATCCCAATGCCGCCAACTCTCCTTTCAGAGCCGTCCCCTCGGTGGCTGGAAAGCGCACGCGAGCCCAATCCAATGATCCACGAGAACAGATCCTTGGACAACCTCCATTAAAGAAACAGGTCCTCGAACTCGACAATGACGAAAACGTCGGTGCACGTCAATTCACGCGTCAATCACAAATTGAGAAGGAGGCAGAAAGCAGGGTGTTTACAAGGAAGCCGAGTAATGCTCCCATGACCGCTTTGGAGAGAAAGTTGTTGGCCTCTCGTGAGAAAAAGATCGGCCAGCCTATGCAGATCGACAAGTCGCCGGACAAGAGTAGGAAACCTGGTGATGGACTCGAGAATATCCGTCAATGGCAAAGACACTACAAAAGGGCATTTCCACAATTTGTGTTTTACTTTGAGAGCGTGCCGGATGATGTCAGGAGGAAGATGTCTCAGCAGGTCCAGATGCTCGGTGCTGTATGTTGTCGCATCATCTTGTCGTCGACGAGGATCACTGACGTCGTTGCAGAAAGAAGAAAAGTTCTTTTCGAGGTCTGTTACTCATGTTGTCACCACAAGATCGATTCCACCGGAGCACGCCACAAATAGTCCTGATGATGGATACTCGACTCAAGCCAAGACTGAGAATGGCTCCCGAACCATCGATCCTTCTCTTCTTGGTCGGGCTCAGGAGTCTCAGGCAAATGCTGCACAAAGAAGAACGACAGATCTTCTGGACGCTACTTTGCAGGCTCGCTCTCACCATGCAACGCTTCATAAGTAAGTCGATGTTGACATCTAACACTCGGTCAACTCGCTAACCTTCTCAGCGCCCAACATATGGACCCTCGTAGAGCAGGCACACAAAACGCAGACATCTTGACCAAGGCTAGGGAACTTAACATCAAGATCTGGGCTCTCGAGAAGCTTGCACGAATGATGGCCACCATGTTCAACATGGATACTGGCGAACAGCCTACCACTCTCACCAGGAGCCATGCCACTACTAATCTTGTCGACAAGCAAGGCAAGGACGCCGATCTGCAAAGACTCTTGCGCAACGAAAAGCTCACCGGACCCGCCGACCGAGACTTGGCAGTCGTGCCTCAGAAGAAGATGGTCCAGCTTCGTGGTTACTATATCTACGTTCACGACATGGATGAGCAGACTCGACCGGTTATGGTTCGCGATTACGACAAGGTCGCCCAAAAGGAAGAGGGCAAGTGGCCACAATTCAGACTCAGCGCACCTGGTAGATGCCCCTTTATCGAAGATCACTCTCACCAGAAGCGACTGGCTATGGAGGAACAGCAAAAGGCCGCCGAGGCTGCCGCGCCTCGTGTACGGACCCGATCTGCCGCTGCTGCACTCGGAGGCGAGGGTACCCGCAACGGCGCTCTTGCAGAGGTCCAACCAAATGTTAGAAGGTCCCCGAGAAAGGTTTCACAAGACAGCCTTGCGAAACCTCTGGACCCACCAAAGATTCCCGTCAGCCGTCACAACTCTGCCGATGGTATGCCCGCCCTGTTTGGAAGTGCGCAAGCTACCTTGAGAAACATGAAGCCCTTTATCGGCAGGGAGCCTGTCGCGTCTGGTGTTCAGCCTTCCAACATTACCTCTGCCATTCGCTCTCAGATTATCTCATCGACTGCCATCTCGTCCACCGCGCCGGGCGGCGGCCGCGTCGGTACCAGCAAAGAGATCCACGCCCTGAAGAGAAAGGTCCTCGAAAGGGGCGCCAGTGTCACTTCTGGTCAAACCCTCACCTCTTCCTACATGAACGACGTTCGCGCCGCCCTCAACGGTGACGGCGCACCAGCCCCTCGCGCAGCTAAGCGCAAGGCCCAAGAGACTCTTGGTGGTATAAACGAGGAACCAGAGACCGAGCAGGAAGCCAAGACTCGCAAGACCACTCAGACCCGCAAGAAGGTGGTGGTGACACAAAAGGACCCCAAGCCCGGATACTGCGAGAACTGTCGCGATAAGTTTGACGACTTTGATGAGGTACGTCTCTATCACGATCTTCTACTGATCACTACTAATTATTTCCAGCATATCCTGTCACGCAAGCACCGCAAATTTGCCATGGCCAACGAGAACTGGACTCAGCTCGACGCCCTCCTCAACCAGCTGGCCCGTCCACTCAAGGACGAATAAAGTTATCATCGACACGTCTCCACGACACGCTCCTTTACGTGAAAAAGCACACTGCTGCCAGTAGCTGTTTTTCCGAACACGGCGGCTTTCATTCGCGCCATATACCTTTTGCATTTGTACTCAGCATGGCGTTGGCTCACGACCCGACATCAATATCATCGACGACACGAGAAAGAGATCAAAGAGAGAAAAGAGAAGCGACGAACGAAAGAGGAGGGAAGTGTCATGAGGTTGGTGTTTACTGTCGATATCACTTGTTTAGGCATGATTGTTCTGTGTGGCTCATGAGCGCGATACCGATTGCATTGATTAGCAGGGAAAGAAGGAGATGAGTATTGGGTGAGAGAGATGGTACACAGCGACGAGAAGGACAAAGAGGAACTTGACGATGCATTTTTTTTTACAGCGGATTATCTCATAGCATTAGTAGCGAGCGTGCACGACGAATTGTATTTCTTACTCAATCATTCACGACCCGACCACTTGAAGAGTATGACTTGTACAGCGCTTGTCTGGAAATGCGCTGTTAGACGTGCCTCTCCTACTCGTGTGTCTCATTCTCTAGCCCGCTCTGCAGTAATCTCTTCCAAGACCGCGGACACAAGAACAAGACAAGACGCGGTCTCAGCGCTCCACTCCACCAGTCTCAAAACGGCACATCTCCTCTACGTCTTCAGGAACTCCACCATCATCTCCTCGAACCTCAGCTCATCATGCACAGGCGGCAAATGCCCAACCCCATCCATAACAACAAACTCACACCTAGGAATCTTCCCCGCCGCCCGCCTCAGCGCCTCAACTGGCCCGACCGCAGAATCCCGACTCCCGATAACGACCATGACCCGACTGTCCACTTCCCGGAGCTGCGGCGTGTAATCATAGTCGCGTATCGCGTCCGCGCACGTCACGTACCCCTCCAACGCACACGCGCGCGTCATCTCCAGCGCCCTGCGTCTGGCTACTATACTCCGCTCCTCGTCGCCCGGTAGCCAGCGCTCGGCGGTCGCGCGGGCGAGACTGTACGTGCCGTCGCGCGCGTCGGTCCGGAACTGCGCCACGCGCTGCGTCCAGGCTGGTTTCGCTGCCTCCAGCGCACGGAAGCCGGGGATCCCGAGCGCCATGATGTGCGCTGGTGGCGGGTAGAGTTGTGGGTAGCGGATCGATAGCACGGCGCCCATGCTGCACCCGATGAGGGCGTGGGGTGGTGGCGTGGAGAAGTGCGTTATTAGCCGGTGCAGGTGGTGCGTCATGGCGTCGAAGGAGAGGGTTGTGGATGGTGCCGGAGAGGGGGAGAGCCCGTGGCCGATGTTGTCGTAGGTCAGCACGCGGTAGGAGTGGCTGAGGAGGGTGTCGCGTGTGTGCGTGTACATCTCTGAGGAGGCCATTAGGGCGTGGATTAGGACTACTAGAGGCGCGCTCGTGGGGTCTGGTTGCGAGGTGCTCGGGGCGGGGAGGGCGTGGGTTGTGTGGTAGGTTATGCTGTCGAGGGTTATCGATTTGGTGGTTGTTGAAGTCATTGTGATGGAAGTTGTAGTTCGCAAGGGCAGAGAATTGATTGAATGCGATTTTGCGAGAGGATTGAAGTTGTTGGTGAATGGTATAGAGGTTGTTGGGGTAAATTTGTGGTATGGGGAAATGGTATGGTTCTCCAACTTACCCCAACGAGCGCTTCATAACGCTGTCAATATGGATGATATAGAGTCAAAAGAGCTGCCAGAGAACGATTACGAAGGGGGAGTACCTACCGAGCACTCACCTTGGTGTCTACAGACCTCGCAATGGATCATAAGCGTAATGAAATGGCGCTGTCGATGTGTAACTATCATGAAGTACACAGACAAGAATTTGACTTGTCATATCGAAACTTCACCTACTCTGTGGCGACGTCAGCGTTATACATAGTACTGCGTTGGTATACAGCCGCGCGCCATCGATGTCGATGACTAACGACTACTACCCTCAATTTTAACGTCTACCCCGTCTACTCTAACAACACTATCATCACGGCCTGCTTCCCTCAAGAAGTAGCGCACGAACTCCTCTTTCAAGCGCATGTCCACCTTTGAAAAGGGATAACGAAGGCGCTGTCCCTGCATCTGTACAGTGGCGGCTACTAGGTCCTCGTCGGCGAGATAAGGGAACTGCTCTTTGAGCTGTCTGACTGCCCTAGGCACCTCCTGCGCCGGCTTCAGTTTCCTGGGGGCAGTCTGGACCAGCCGGCGATTCCACAGCTCTTCACACAAGGGGCCATGGGTGAACGGCTTCGACATGAAGTACCGCGCCTTTGCAGGGCTCTGGAAGTAGGCGCTGAGTGAGGGAAAGGCAGTCGCCGAAACGCGACCCTGCGCGTCTGCGGTGATGCCCGATTGTCTGCAGATGTATGACGACTTCCGCCAGTCTCTCCTTAGCGATTTTGCTTTGTTCTGAGCCTTCTCTTTGTATATATGGCCGCGGAGTGCACCTCTTCGGTCATCATCGTCGACTGCGCCGAGAATTCTCTCAATGGCTATATTCCAGCCAGCATCCGACACTCCCTCTCGTCTGACGAAGCCCCTGTCAAAGGCGTCGATCATGCCTTGGAGGAGAGCAGCCTCCATCTCACTGGTCCATTGGATATATTTATTCCTGATGACCAGATCGGAAAGGCTGGATGTCGGCGTGGACGGCACTTCGCGGAGGGCATCGGTGGAAAGGGTCGCGACTGGTGCGAAAGAAAAGGCTGGAGACGATGGTCGTGGTCGTTGCAGCGCAGTCGTGGGTCGTTGCGGTGTCAGCATCCGCGTCCAATAGAATTTGCGCGCGGCGGAGTGCAAGACCATGGTGGTGGGTTATCGACGGCGAGATATGTGGTGACGGTATAGATGGACGTGGTCAATGAGTCTACAGGTTCAGTATCCTTGGCTTCAATTGTATTCCGAGTCGAGTGAGATACTAGTGCCAGTTAGCTCTTGTAGAATATCGAACATAGACTTACCTACTGCTGTTCGGCATGGTATAGGCGAAGCTGTAGATCTGACTGGAGATCATCTATCAACAGACGTCGTTCTCGCAAATTCCGATGGCGTCTTTGGAGAGCAGTCGCAATTGACCGTTTGACACGGCTTTCATGGCAATGTTTGGAGGATGGGTGCAAGGTACGATGCTGTATGGAGCAAGTGGTGGACTCAATTGCTGGACGAGTGTCGTGACTCAGTCACCGGCCGTACTGTGTGAGTGGTCGTTTGCCCGGAGATGAAGTGACACCAATCGACGAAGAATTTGTCAATAGCTCGGAACGCTTACAGTATGATTCACCGATATGTGTTAAAACATATGCAGGTACAAATCATCACCGCGAGGCTGTAAAGAGAGGAAAATGGTGATACTACTGTACGGTGATCATGTTGTTTCGACTGTTTCGACTCATGCATCCCGCGCTAACCTCTTCTGGCACCGACTCCTACATCGTGAGCCGCGTCTGCTCCGGTCGTATCGCAGTCACCTCTGAGGTACCAACGACAAGGCGCAGCATCCAGCATCAAGCCGTGTTCGATGGCTTTATCACTATGATAAACGACAGCGACATTCGAAAGATCGTGGCTTGCTAAATACAACGAGTCTGACAGCCCACGAGCGAGGCGCAGACAGCAACTTGACTTCAGCCTCAGGCAACCAGCAGCGGAATCGAGAGCCTCAATCAAACAGGGCGAACCGAATCCTTTCTTGGCGGTCGTTTCTGGTGTCAGTCTGTTTCGGGCCACACCTGCACCCCTTTCCGCATGTCTACCTTCTACCACGATGACTATTCCGCTTTTCCTATTGTTTGACTTTGAGCCAGTCGTCATCAACTCGTCGTGTTCCCGTGAGTCACCAGTCACCGGACTACCTGGCTCGACCGCGGCGGCCAAAACATGCCATGACTACCTTATCCTTGTAGTTGTTCGACATCGTTTGCCTTGAGCTGAGCCAGGCATCTGTGAAATATCAAGGTCCAAGTATCACTTCCTTATCACCTTTCTCATTTTCCCCCTTGCTTCAATCAATTCCGTCTCCTCCATACCTAACCAATTGATCACACCATTCCACCAATCACTGCATCGTACACCCTCTCCATTAGGCAGAAGCCCAGGCAGCAGTGCACCCTCAAGTACCGTTGTACACTGATCCAGACCTATAAGATGTCGCCATCCACACAAGGTCCACTACCGCCAGTGGTAGTTCACAATCGGACATACTCCTCGTCGTCGCCCACATCATCTAACCCAGCATCACCGTCATCGCCACGAAACGTTCATTTCCTTCCCACCATGTCACCAGTCTCCGGCATCACCAGACCACTGAACAGGACCGAAGCATGGTCGCTGTACCATTTCGAGAAGCATGCCGAAGGCTGTAGGCAATGCTACAAGCCGGAAGCAGTCTTCAACTCTGGTCGCCCTCTATGTGGGGTCGGTCACGACCTTGCCAGAGACGTATTGCTCCATGTCAGGATGAATGATGATGTGGTGTACTCTACTGTCAGAGAAGACCACCGCTCGGTACGAGTTGAGATGCTACCAGACTACCGACATACCCGCGGCCTCCTCCGAGCAATGGAACGCAAGAGGCGGCAAGCTGCAGCTGAGAACCGACCAGCCACTACAAGCACGACCACAACAACGTCGATGCCAACAACATCGACAAAGCCCGCACGAGATACTCGCACCGACTCCGTCATGGGTCGTGTAGGCGACAGAGAACCCGACAACGACAGGCGAGCTGAAGACCGGCGCCGTAGCAGAGATGTCACAGTCGAGTTCGCAAAGTCATCCAAGCAACGCTCGAGATCGAAGGAACGACGACCGCGTGAAGACGAAGATACAAAGCGTTCTGAGCGGCGCAGACGTGAGAAGAAAGATAAGACGTCAGACGACAGGGGGTCGAGGATTGAGATTCGCTTGCCTGACATGACGAGGGACAGGACCAAGGTGTACTACTACTGATTGTTTGTCTTGTATGCTGGCCACTATGATGTTGGACATTCTGTTTTCCGATCTGATACCCTTTTGTCCCTTCATGAGGTTGACACAGTAATATAGCGAAGATCTGTTCAATCCTTTTGCCAAATAATACTCCATTACTTATCAACGAGCCTCCAACTTTTCGACGTTGGTTTATACTGCACAAGAAGAAGTAGTCTGTGTTGACGATAACCGAGCGTGTCTGTATTATACTGCGCAATGATTGCCATATTCGGTTAGCGGTCCTCCAGCCCGATCGCTGTGTTGGTATGGGGCGATGCGCGACCAATCATTCACCCAGCACTCCGGTACGACCACATAACGGCCGAGAGCAAGGATGCCTGTCCAGGCTGCAGCATAAGATATCTGATGTAGCCCCATATCAAGGTAAACTTCTGTAGTAATTTCTTCGTCGTTTTCCTTTGACCTACTGTCCTCAATCGCCAAGATGACTACCACCACCACATCACCGAGGACCACAGCAGAGACGAGCTCACCACAAGATTACGCCCTCACAATAACCAGCCAGCGCTGCTTCCACCAATGGACGACCTATCCTGACCCGACCGGCAGCGGCAAGCAATTCAAAGTATCCTTCGGCACGACGACCAACTTCGACCAAGCAGGCGCAGACCGCCTGCCGACCATCTTCATTCTCGGTCCAATGATGTGTTCGCGCTACTTTCTCGTTTCATATGACTACCTAGCAGTGAAGATGGGTGTACGGTTGATTTTCATGGACCGGTAGGTACCTGCTCTGATCTCTACAAAAACCCTCCATTTTCTGCTGCACGCATCAACTTCTCCATGCTGTCCATCCTTATCTTTTCCCGTCAACAATATCTCTGATCAAAATCCCACCACAGACCAGGGTTCGGCCTCCACGCAGCAGTCCCGCACGCCCGACGCCTCCCCGCCTGCCTCGCAGCAACAACCGCTATCCTCTCGCACCTGCACGTCCGCCACGTCGCCCTGCTCTCCGCCAGCGCCGGCACAATCTACCTCCTCGCGACCCTCTCGTCCCTACGCTCGATCCTACACCCCAAGCACCCATACATCAGCGCCATGGTCCCCTGGGTACTGCCCAGACACTCGCACTGCAAGCTACTGGACACCGCGACCAAGCTGCCGAACTCGCTGATCGCCTCCCTCGGCGGGTTGCAGAAGTTCATCGTGCAGAACATCGTGCCGAGCATTAGTTGGAGCGGCGGCGTGGTGGAGCAAGTTGGTAGTTTGTTCGGGAAGGGGGAGGAGAGGGAGGACCAGGAGAGTAAGGAGAGGTATTTGCGGTTGTTTGGCGTGAGTGAGGCGTTGAAAGATGAGGCCGAGACGGCGGCGATCAAGTACCTTTTTGTTGAGGGGATGTGAGTATCCATCCATCCATCCGTTTTCCTGTCGAGAATTCAGACTTTGATGATCAGCAAGACTGATACATTACAGTGGCGTCAACGACGAGGCCCCGTTCAATCTGCAGAAAAATATCCCTAGCGAGTATTGGGGCGCTGCTGCTGATTACGAGGGACTTGTCAGGAACTTGATCACGTCAGAGAAGGACAGGAGGAGCGAGAACCCGCATCAGGAAAGGCTGAGATTCCGGGTCTTTTACGCCGAGTCGGATATGTTGATCGGCGAGGGGGGCAAGGAGTACTTCGAGCGCTGTTTCAGAAGCGCAAACGACATCGAGGAGGCTGTGGATTATCAGAGCGAGACCGTGCCCGAGACGAATCATGAGACTGTGACTAGCCCAGTGAAGGGCGCGATAGAGAAGGTATTTGAGGACGTCAAGAGGGATTGGGAAGATGGCTTGGACGGATGAGGGACTGAGCAGCAGGACGATTGTGCTCTTTGATGCAGCATTTCAATGACCTTGTGATCACATCACCAAAGAAAGAGGAGCAATGCCAGAGACGTAGTTCGACGTCGGTTTCACTCCACCTTTTCTAACGCCTCGACGCCAGGCATGCTTTGCCCATGCAGTTGTCATGTAATATTACACGTTTCTACCCTCACTTCTCACTGCGATCATTCCACCTATGTTTCCGGCCTGTTCTCAGCGTAACCAGCAGATCCCATTGCTTGCTCAGTCGTCTCTTCACCATCTTTCTTGCCTCCCAAGTCGTGTTCCCTCAATAACGCGTCGATATCGTCCGCGCCCCAGAGGTGGTGGTAAATTGCTCCAGTTTTCGTCCTTCCGACGGTCGCAAACTCAACTACGACAGTGTCAGTTCAAAGCCCAATATAGAACAACACGACCAACGTACTCTTCTCGCTGCTCAACTTGGTCGAATCCATCGTCTTGCTCAACACCTTGACAGCCAGACCGCACGCCTCCTTCAGATCACACTCCTCCTTGTAATCCTGCTTCAACAGACTCTGCGCACTGGCATTGTTTGCGCCAACACTCGTCGCCTTCCATCCGCCGTAGTTTCCCGATGGGTTACTCTGGTACAGCTGGAATTGTCTTTGTGGATCCCAGCCGGCGTAGATGAAGGAAACACCGAACGGACGCAGACCACCGTGTTGCGTGTATCCTTGCTTAAGATCGCAGAGACGACGTACGAGCTGCTCGCACGGAATGTCGGTGTTGTAAGTCAGGAGGTATCGCTGGGCGGCTTGTCGGGCGTAGTTGATCAGGATGTTGGCGTCGGCGGTCATGCCTGCTACTGCGCAGATCATGTTGCTGGACGGACTTTGTCAGCCTTTCACGCACTACAGATACCGCAAATATATGCTCCTACTCATTCAAGATATAGAGCTTCTCCGCTGATGTGTCTTGCTCGAGCAACTTGCTTGTGACCTTGCGTTCTGCGGCCAGGACGATTCCATCTTGCGCTAATATTCCCAACGCGGTACCGGCGTGTGAAATGGCTTCGAGAGCATATTCGACTTGGTAGAGACGGCCTTCTGGGGAGAAGATGGTAGTCTGTGTGTCGTGAGCATGTGAGCAAGCGGAGTGTGAATGACGATGTGCCTACTCTCGAATCATATCTTCGTGACATGATGGGTGTCTACTGCGATGTGGTGATGTTACTAACAGCAGTTACCAACAGCAGTCAATATCGAATGAGAGACTTGAAAAGGTGAAAGTTGTAATGGATGAAACTGGTCGCCGTCAATGTATGAACGAACCGACGACGGACGAAGCTCCAGACAGGCAGCTGCGCCAATGCGCGTCCGTCAAGCGTCGACCAAATCAGAACGCGGAACTCTTCCGCCAGACTTCAAGACCTTCACTTTCTTTGACCTTCTCGTCCGAGAGGATGAATTTCTGGTCAGAGGAAAAAGGGTTGGGTTGAAAAACATGGAGGGTCCAGAGAGGAAGAAGCTGAAATCGACATATCAACCCCCACCCGCATCAGTATCTGCGCCCACGATTCAGAGTCCAGGACCACTTCCAGCAGGATGGACCGAACACACTGCTCCGACGGGTCACAAGTACTACTACAATGCTGAAACGAAAAAGTCGACATACACGCGACCATCCGCTGCACCGGCTCCAGTGACACCGCAGTATCACTCGCCGTCTCCGGTACCATTCGCAGCTCCAAATCACTACAGTCCGCATCCGGCGCAAATCAGCTACAACGGGAATGGAACCCACCCAGGACAGGCAGCAGGATATGGAGCATTTTCAAACCAACAGGCGTACCTCCCTGGAGCGCAGTCTTACGGTCAACCACAGCATGCACAATTTCAAGCTCCGTACCAAAGGCCTCGGACTCGACGACCACAACCGCAGGACAGGCCGAAGCGCAAGGCTGTCATTCCCGACTGCGCGCCCTGGATCCTCGTCTACACCAAGCTCGGACGACGATTCGTACATAACATGGAGACGAGAGAGAGTTTTTGGAAGTTCCCGGCAGATGTCATGAAGGCAGTCATTGCGTTCGATCAGTTGGAGCTGGAGCGGAAATTCAAGAAGGACGACAAGCCAGAGAAGCCGGTGCAAGAGGTACAGGAGAGCACGAAACAAGCTCCAGACGAAGGACATCTTCCAAGCAGGAGGAGGCGATCCGAGAGCTTGCAGAGAGAAGACGAAGAAGCCATGGCCGCCGAACTTGCTGCAGCTAACGAAGAAGCACGTGAATGGCGGCCACCAGCCAAGTCGGCTCCTACAGGCGAGGAAGATGGAGAAGGCTCTGACACCGAGTACGAGATTGTCGAAGTGACCGAGTCCGAATCAGATTCCGAAGACAACGAAGAAGCCGAAGCCAAGGACCAGAACGACGACGATGCAGACGCTGCCGTTGAATTCGGCGAAGACGACATAGCCTACCAACTCGCACAAATGGGCGAAGCCTACGGTCTCGACCCAGCCGAATACGGCTCCTCACCCGATCCCGACACACTGGACGAGACCCACGAAGAAGGCGCAGCAGGCCTGCCTCTAACCACCGCGGACCGCGAAGCACTCTTCCACGACCTACTAGACGACCACCGGATAAACCCATACACGCCGTGGCCGACCGTCCTCGACCACGCGACCGCTCACCCCACGGACTCGATCCTCAGCGACGACCGCTACACGATTCTCGACAGCAGCAAAGCGCGCTCCGGCGCCTACGACACATGGTCCAAAACACGCATCGCCTCCCTCCAAGCCCGCCGCGCCACGACCGCACAACTCGACCCGCGGATCCCGTACCTATCCTTCCTGTCCACCCACGCGTCGCCGAAGCTGTACTGGCCCGAGTTCCGGCGCAAGCACAAGAGCGCGCCGGAGATGCGCGCCACGAAGCCGGCGGATAAAGACAAGGAGAAACTGTACCGCGAGCACGTCGGCCGGCTGAAACTGCCTGCCACAAAACTAAAAGCAGATCTCCTCGAGCTGCTGAGAGCGCAGCCGCCGCGTGTGCTGCACGCGCAAACCAGCGTCGAGGACCTGCCTAAGGAGATACTCACGGATTTGAGGCTCATCAGTCTGCCGGCCGAGGTACGCGATGTGGTGGTGAGCGAGTATATCGCTTCTCTCCCGCCGGCGCCTGCGGACTTTGCTGATGAGGAAGGAGATGAAGTGAAGCGCAAGGCGAGATTGGAGAGGGAAAAGAGGGAGGCTGCGATGCGGGAACGGGAGAGGAGAGTCGAGGAGGAGAAACGAGTGGGGGAGAGAGAGAGGCGGTTCGCCGAGGGCCGGCTTAGGGAGGGGGAGAGGGAGCTCATGGCTGCGAACCGTGTGGGGCGGGAGGGATTAAAGGGCCATTTTGATGCGCGCGATGGTGCACAGGTCGAGAGCCAGCGGGACTAGGAATTGAACGTTTCTGGTCATTGATACTAAAAAAATGTAGATACGAGAACTTCCCTTCCCTTCCTCCACCGCCTACGCGCTCCCACCACACCACCGTCCCTCCACGACAACACAGCATTCTAGATCCCACTATCGTCCTGAACAAACTTGAGATCAAACTCATCCCAGCTCACACAGCCCTGCCTGACAGGCGCCAACGCCCCCTCCGCCCAAATGCCCAATAATATCAGGCTGCCGCTCGTACACCTGCAGCGCCAACCCACTGCTCGCATGCCACGCGATATGGCAATGCACGAGCCAGACACCGGGGTTATCAGGCCTGAACGCCAGCGCGAGGTAGCCGCCCTGGTACAACAACGCGACATCGCGACGGGGCGGGTTGTTCAGGTTGAAGTTAGTCACGACCGCGGGGTCGAATTTATCGGTGCTCTGGTCGAGGATGACAAAGTCGTGGCCGTGCAGATGGATGGGGTGCGCGGCTGGAATCTTGGTTTTGTCGTCAGTGATGTTGTGGCCGGTGATGATGAGCCAGACGTAGCCGGCGGAGTAGTCGTAGGGCACGATGCAGTAGTCGGGCCCGAAGTTGAAGTTGGGCTGATCGACGTGCAGGATTGTTGGGTCCGAGTAGTTCAGGTATAGTGGGTTGTCTAGTAGGTCCCAGCGTACGTAGCCGTGTAACAGTGGATTGGAACTGTTGAAATCGATGCCTGCTTCGAAGGTGTAGTTGGGAAGGCTGCCTTGGATCTGCGCCAGAGACTCGATCTTCCATGGGACCATTGGTACGAGGCTCGCGACTGGTTCGTCCTCGCACAGCACTCGCTGGTCGTTAGCCGCTGTGGTTGGAGTCGCTGTGCTAGTGCTATTGTAGCGCAGGATTCCGGTCCGCTCATCAGACTGCTGTACAGTGCCGCAGCCGGTCGCAACACGAGTGCGTATCCAGTAATTGGCATCTGTGGCATTTTGTGGTGTCTTGGCCTCGACAATGACTTCGTAACGTTGACCGATACCCACGAATATAGACTGCGTTTGGTAAGGATGGATTGGTACGAGATCGGTTTGGACGACGGTCAAGTCGTGGCCGTCAATGCTGAAGATGAACATGGCTTCGGCCGAAGAGTTGATCAAGCGAAGAAGATATCTCTTTCCAGCTTGAAAAATGGTATTTCCCAAACCGCCACCAGGCCTCAATGTCGCGCAGGCTGGATTCGGGTCGCACAGAGTTATGTTGTTGATGGCTTCGCACCTATTACAACAGTTTGGGTCTAGATCGTCGCAAACAAATGTTCCCTGAACTGGTTAGTCACGGTAGCTTGGCTGTTGATTGAGTAGGGTATTTACGGACGTTACCGTCAAAAAGCAGAGTGTTCGCAACAGGAATACCCCCAGCCAGTTCTTGCTTAAAGGCATCGGAAGAGTTCGCGTGGACCCAATCCTGCATGAACATAGGATGAAGAGCTTCATCATAGTCGGCGCTGCTTGGTCCGTAAAGAGTCAGCCCGGCAAGGGCGCCGTCGGAATATGTGGTCTGGTAATGAGCATGATCTGTCTGTGGTCAGGTCCTTGCAACTCAAACGCATCGACGATAATACTCACACCAAGTGTGACCGTACTGGCCGACCTGGAATTCATACGTGTAGGTTTGTTTGTCGGCGATCGGACATTGTGTCACACCATTAACACCGTCCATCTGGTTAGTGCCGAACTGACGGAGACCGTGCCAGTGAGTAGTATGTCCCTCGAAAGCATTCAGGTTGGTGACGTGGACCTTGAGAGTATCACCCCAACAGGCTTCAAGCACAGGTCCTGGGAAGGTGTTGTTGAAAAGGATGCCGACTTCTTTGATGTAGCCGTCAGGTGAGACAGGACCGAGGGTGACGTTGAGGAAGTATTCGCGGGTGACACCGCTTGGCGCAAATGTCTCATAGTCAGTCGTGATGTTGTACTCGTAGAGAGTATCCTTTTTCTTGGGGTCGGTGATCCAGCATCCACGGTCAGATGGGGAGTTGCAGAAGTTCCACCCAGCAGCATTAGGATATTGACACGTAAAGCCTGGAGAAGCACCCTGGGGCGCAAAGGTCAATCCAGCAGACGGAGCATGTGGGGGAAGAGGCAGAGGCTGTTGATGGTCACCGCCGAGGACATCGTAATAGGACGTGATCCTCATAAGGATGTCCATACAAGAATTGATGAAACCCATCTTGTCAAGCTTTGGCAATGCGAAAAGTTCTTGGTAGGATGGACAGAACTTGCGTGGTTGAGCTTGCCATATAAAGTTTCCAAGAGACCGCTCGTGGCTCGTGTAAGCACATCACGTCAGCCTTCATTGTCAATGATCGACCGCATCTCAGGCGTCCTCTTGACAGGATTGCAGGCTCTGGGCCAGTCGCTCACCGACACCGTATACGAAGTAGAAAGGTACCCGAGTATTGCAGATGGCTCGACGTGATGTGGATCACATGTAGTATAGTTTTCAGCTGGGGTCGGATGCTCGAGCATCTTGTACCGTAAGACCTAGTTTGACGATTGGCCGATAATGAGGAGCCAGTCATCTGGCTGTGGCGGTCTGTGCTTGCGACAAATACTTTCTGCAGCCTTTTGGCGAGGTCGGAGCACGTGCGGCTGATATACATATATGAAGCTGACGTGGGTCCGAGGATGTGGAGGAATGTAGAGATGAAGCGGGCTTAGAGTGAACGTGAGGGAACGAGATTTTCGTTAAATGTTCGTGATGAGATTGGAAGAACAAACCGTGGAACTACCTTGAAGGCTTTGTGTCGCTTTTGGCGCGTGTCAGGTTGCACCGTGGAGCTGTCAAAAAGGTACCGTGTCGCCCTGAAGCAGCATAGACACACGATCGATTGTGCTCGCAGCCCGGGAATCAATCCGATAAAGCCTCATGTTACACGACAAGAGATAGTAACCATATCGGGAGAATGATGGTGTTTCGGAAGATGCAAGATGCAAAGTGCTTACAGCTGTGCTGCAGAGACGGATGAGGCAAGCAGTTGAGGCGGCTTACGTAAGGACGATCTCAGAACCCCCCATGAAGGAGGAGCACACGACCAATAGTGCTCTCGATTTTGACCTACGGCTCAGTCAAGCGAGTGCTTTCTGTTTTGATATTGCTAATGAAGGGAAGAGATTCTTCATCATTAGGCGCCGTGGCTAAGTCTATACAGCTGTCAACAGCTCACGAGAGAGCCAATCAAAAGTTCCGGGCTTGCGAGAATGACTATACATGCAACCCAGCTAGATCCTACCATCTCCTCAGTTTTCTTCGTTCGCTTTTCATTTCATCATGTGCATTCGTAAACCTACAGAACTACGCGGCACCAGTACTACTTCCCCACCCCCCGTCCTAAACCTCCGAGTACGCCGGCAACTCCTCCAACTGCTGAAACTCCTGCATCGAAACATCGTACCCGAGGTGCCGTTTCAACAACTCATGCGTGACGAATCGCTCCGGGGTGTTGCCCTGGGCATCCACAAACGACACGTGATGATTAACATCACTGATTCGTTGCAGCTCATTCGCATGGCGGTGGTGATGCGGACAGCCGTCGACGCCGATCAAGAAGATGGTGACGTGCGCCCACGACAAGCCGAGGAGGTCGAGCTCGAACTCGTCCATATCCGTCGCTTCGCCGTCGAGCAGCAGAAGCAGGCGGAGCATGGGTGTCTCGGGCCCGGCCTGCCAGCCGAATACCGGATCGTGGATGGCGGACTCGGAGTGCTTCTCGAAATGTCGTTCTTTCACTTTCTGCCATCCGGTCATGACGCGTGTTCCTCCTCCGATCTGGATTCTGTTCCACGTCGAATCCAGATTTTTGTGGTTGACGGTGCCGATGAAGCGGGCGTGAGATGAGAATGTCAGGAGATCGTAGCCGCGGAATGCGTGGTCGTGATTGGACATGGCGTCGACAAATCGGCGAATGATAGACTTGGCGACATCTAGAAAAGTTGTTAGTCAATTGTCTAATGCGTGGCATGAGTTGGGCCGTGTACCTTTGTTCTTGGGCTGGGTGGAGGGAGAATAGCCCGTTATGAGATATTGATCATAGCTGGAAATGCATCAGTAACGTTTCTCCTGATCAAAAGTTCCATGTGAATCCGGGCGACCAGGAATAAACTCACTTTGGTCGAATTGGTTCAAAGTCCATGGATCCAGACACATCAAGAAGAACCATTGTATCATCTGTGGGTACTTCAGGACGGTCGTACGGTCTGAATGGCGGAGGCATGACCTGTTTCGAGTAGCCCTTCGAAGTGTGCTGCACATGGCATACGTCTGTAGCCGAATAATAGTCTGGCGGAGGCTCGACCGCTTTGGCCATTCGATCGCGAGCCATGTTCATCTCGGAAATGAAATCCGGTTTCATGCGCATACCGACGGAGCCTTCCCTATGGTTCAGAACCCAGTAGAGACGTTCTTCCGCTGTATCCTCGTATCCTCTCCACGAAGGCGTCAAGCCACGCCATCCACCTGCGGCCTCGATACTAAACTTCAGAGGATTCGAAGCCTGGTCAGCCCAAGCGACTGGAATAGGTTCAAAGTAGCCAGCCCGTAGTAGATGTAGATACTGAATCGGCTGCTTCTCGCGAAGATGTGCGATCTTACCGACCATGCCGACTTTCTCCTGGTAAACGGCTACGATACTGCGAGTTTGGCTGTCGGTCCACCGATGCGCTTCTTCAGAGAGGATATCATCTCGTAATCCTCGTCCGCTGTCCAGCATCTTCCCAACTTTCGTCACGGCTCGCTCCTGTGACGACTTGATACCCATCGCTTTTCGGAATCCTGAAAACTTTGACCCGTCCTTACTCGAGGAGCCTGTCGCGCCACTGGACTGGTCTTTTTCCATTGACATGTCCTTTTTCTCAGAACCTTTCTTGTCGCCTAGGGACATCTGCGATAACGCAGCGTCAACGCTGATATCTTGCCAGATATTTGCCTTTGGCTCCAATGCATCGATTTTTGCCTGTGCCTCATAGTTCAATTGATTGTTGAGCTTGATGGTCTGATGGATGAAGGTCATGTGATACCCAGGTCGTGGCATTTGTGGTCCACCCCACATCGAGCCCTGATTGTAGCCATATGGCGACATGACGCGAAGTAAGTAAGGATTACCAGAAAAGAGGCTGGTTTGCGGTTTAATATCGTTGTAGGCCTTTTCGCCTGGATACATGACTGCTTCAGACCACGCTTTGTGAGTAGGTCGACGAAGACGTTTCCTGTATTGATACTGGTGGATGGGACAACTGCAGTATCCTTCGATCTCGTGTTCGGGCTCAATTTCGCTGTTGTAGATACGGTATTGTTGTTGAAGGCTCTGTAAGTAGTTCTGCATTTCTTGCTATACAGGAGATATGTTAGCAGGCACATTATACGGTCATTCGAGGTGATCGAACCTCGTCTCGAGCTCTCAATTCAGCAGCGCGATCGACAACATTCATGTAGCGCTGAGTCGGCCGTCCATTAGTCGCACTCGACGACACGCGGCTCTGCGCTCCATTTGTTTGGGCAGGAGGTGGCGGATAAGACGGCGGCGCATAGTCATTCTGGTTCATCTTGTCTGCTGGCTTCTTTAACAATGATGGGTCTGACGGTGGCACAGGCAGACTCGATTGTGCATTCGAACCGGACCCTCCGTCTTGGTCGGCAAGATCTTTGGCAAAGTGCCAGTCGTCATGCTCTTCCTTGTCGACGACAGCAACGGACTGGTCGCAACGCTTGCACTGGTACTGATCCATCACGCCTATCAGGTAAATGCTGAGCTGCCGAAGAGCTCTCTTGGAAGAAAAAATGTATATGGATTCGGCGCAAGGTATTTGGTCAATACATAAGGTGTTCGGTCGATGGGTCAAGACCTATATGTACATGTAGACAGGATGAACCACGATGAGCAGATGACGTGGCGCATGTTTGCTGCGGCGAGATACATAATTAACGCAAAGCTTCTGACATAGCCACGTGACGCTCGTGATCCGACCTTCCGAGATGTCTTGTGTCCGACCGTGCTACAACGAGTGTCCAAGTTGCGGAAACAATTCCAATCCTTACACGACCGTCATGACGGTGCTACTAGCACGAGAGTCGACTGTTGACGACATGGAGTTTCTGATATCCACTTGGCGAGAGAGATCTTGTGTCAAACAAGCCTTTTTGCCTGCATGAGCACCTGGCACGTGCCCAGATCACGCGGGGCCGCGGGCAGGTTTCCGGGCTCAGGAATCATCGCAAGCGCTAATCTCCTTCTGGCGGACTCTAGTCGTCTGATCAAGAACGAGCACACGACCGACGATACTGCACTCTCGTATTCAGTCAACAGCTCAATTGAGCGAGTGCTTTATATCCGGAGAATGCTACATGTAAGCAAGGCAAGAAAATCTTGTAATTATTAGGCCCCGTGGCTAAGCCTACACTAGTACTCGTTGAAAGCGTCAGCAGCTTCACATCATGACCTGGTTTCGACAGGGCTGGTGTCCTACCTCAGCCCCGAAAAGCCAACATCTCCGGGTCCAGCCTCTTTCAGCTCCAGCGCTCGTATCAAAGTGTTAACAGTAAGCCACCATATGATCTGAGTTTACAGATACACATAATTGTTTGAGATACTCTTCTCAATTGTTAGACAAGAATCGCGATCGATGCATGGAACTAGAGAGTCCATTGCTTATCGCTAGACGTACGAGACGATTGCCTCTCTGGCTGTATCTCAGCAGCGACCTCAGCACCCTTTACGGTGTCTGAGACAAGAGTGAGGTCGAGGTCGAGATCGACACAGGTCGGAGGCAGTTCGACTGGTGCATCGGTGATATCGCTGACCAAGTCGCCGGCAAATCTCTGCAGCTCTTCTGGCGAATAGAGATGTGGGTGGCTCGCCATGTGCTGAGGTCCAATGTACGTCCAGAATCTGTTCGTGCGTAACGGAAAGGCATCCGTGCCAGACGTCTGCTTAGTAAGACGATCTGAGCCCGAAGTGTGCGTGGACGATGAACTTGCCGAGTCCAGTGTCGGTAGCAGCTCCAGACTTGCGTTTCTTTTTTCTGCTGCCTTGCGAGCATGTTTCGTGGTGTTGATGGAAATCTCTGATGCAGAGTCGCGGCGGTATGCTCCAGACTTGATCGACTCGGCGGTCATATCTGCCGGTCGGTGGTTGTGGCCACTTAAAGTCGATGGCTTCGCCTTTAGTGTCTGACTCGGCACTTCATCCTGCATTAATCTTTGAGGGAAACCGCTGATGGCAAAGCCGTGCGTCTCCAGATCATCGTGCTCATTCAATACCAGAGTAATTGATGTCATCTGCTTCTCGTCCTTGACAAGGATATCGACATCTGTGATGATGAAGATAGCAGAGCGGATCATATCTTCGATAATGGTGTCCGTGATTACAATCTGCGGTATGTTAGTGGCTTGCTGCACTCACAGGGACTATCTTTACTTACACTCATACCACGCTCGTCTTTCTCACCACCTCGGATCAAGAAATGAGGCTGGAAATGCTGCATTTTCTTGCTTTCTAGGAAACGGCCCATTGCCTTGAGGTGCTCAGAGCCGTTATCAAATCGACAAGCAATGATACCAGAACACTTGTGAGCTTTCTGCGGTAGCTTCTTCTTGATCTGAGAGTCAAAGTAGAACGAACTTGCAATCAAACGATACCCGACATGAGCAAGAGCAATCTGTCGATGCGGTAACCACAGCTTCTTACGAACGGTCTGTTGCAAAGAACGAAGGTCGCCTTTTGCGTCGATGGCAGGCGGGTCAGTGTCGAGATCTGGATTGAGCCTGATGTAGTGACGATTGCTAGAGGCGATTGTGTTGGGCAGTGTTGCCTTGAAAGATGCCCACACCATTTCGGCTTCGAGCACATCATCGGCCCTGTTTGATAAGAGATTCGCAAACTGACGAAGCAAGCCTGTGGTCTTTGCGTTCTGGCCCGCGAGTGTCTCTGCGTGCTCCATTTGTGACGCCCCCTTCGCATGGTCGCCCATTCGCGTCAGAACCTGAAACCGATACTGCCCTGTTCCTAGGCTGAGGAGAACGTCGGGATCCCTGTGCGCGACGTCTTTCCAGATGAGCTTGCGTTCGTTCTCGGCAATGAGCGCGGGATTGACACATCTGATACTTCCGTCAATATATGTGCGATGAGTCCGGCTGTGGATGAATGGTCTAAAGTAGCCAGGTGTGGCGGTAGTTGCAGCCATGGCTTCGGCGAACAGCATCTCGTGGTCTGGATCACTTGGTCTATCAAATTCGTAAAAGGCGGTTCGACCGTCTGGTCTGCGGTAATTGGTAAGAAGCACAGTATTCCTGCCAGTTCCGGTGGTGGCCGTTACACCAACTTTGGTTCTGGGAATGTCCAATGCATCGACCTTGCCTCCAAACATCTTCTGTTCACTCCCGAAAGTGGTAGCAAGGGCTTTCCTCATTGGCTTGGTCTTGTAAGCACTTCCGCCACCTAGCATTGAGGCAATCCGCAGTACTGGCATTGACTGAAGCCTCGGTGCAAAGGCTACATCACATAACGATGCAAACATGTCAATGATCTCCGGGTAGACTCGCCTGTGCTGACCGAGCGCCGTAGCGATTACACCTCCAGTTCCGGTACCAACGATGAGGTCGAAGAAGCATGCAATCGGAAAGTGGTTATCAAGAGCCTGCTCGATCTCGCGGAGGAGCTCCAATTGCACAACGCCACGTACCCCACCGCCATCAAGACTGAGCACTCTGACACCAGCGCCTTTGGGCTTCAGATGAACCCGCGGTGGTCGCAGCCAGCAAGTCTCCTCTGGGTGCATCGGACAAGATTGCATTAGAATGGTGGACCTCCCGACTCTCTTACCGTAGGCTTTGACACATGCCGGACATATCGCATGACCACAGGGTAAGGCATGCTCCGGTACGTTCATCAAGCACAAGAAACACGAAGTGTGTGACACAAGCCTATCGGCGCCACCGAGTGAAGAAAAGAAATGTGTAACATGTTGCGAATGAAGCGGTAAAGCAATAGTCTCGTCCGATATCAAGGTGTTTGCTTCGCCGTTTTCAGTCTCGAATGAAAAGTCTCGCTGAATCGTGGCAATGGCATAGACAAGCTGACTCTTGAAGTGTGCGACGAACGGTTCAAGGGAGAAGCCCGGCTCGTAATCACCAGCAGCGATGATACCGTGGATGTCTTGGTGACCTTTGATATCATGTCTAGCTTTGACCAATGCGCACTTCCTGCCCTGGCTCGTGAATGTGCATTGCCAGTGCATTTCGAAGATTTCGGCCAGTGCCCAGTCAAAGAATTGTTCGTAATTGTGAAAGAGATGCACCATCCGGCCTTTGCGGAAACGTGCACAATCAAGAAATACACATGACGCTAGCATTACTGACAACTTTCCGAACAACCAGATGAGGTCTTCTTCAGTCTTGGACAGATAACGCATGGCAGCAATGGCAAGCTGCAGGATGTGACCACCAAAGTCGGACGGAATCGGGTTCTGCTTGAGCGAGACTTCGACAAAGTTGAAAGGCAGGTCGAGATGAGTGGTAAAATGACTGAAACCGGCTTCGAAATATGCATGCAACTCGTCCGCGTTGGTCAACATGCGTGCTTTTCTCTTGGCGTAGAAGCTCTTTTGACATCCTTGAACAATGGCATCGTGCAGTCGACCGATCTGCTGATCGATGAGCATGTAGCGAGGTTTGGTGGGTATCCGTATGACTTGAAAAGACGAGTAGTACTGCAGTATCAGGTCCTCGACAGTGTGGATGTTCTTGCCCAGCTTTGTCCAATGCTCAGCCAGTTTCCTCAATTTCGGAACGCCTTCGACATTTTCGAGAGAGGACTTGACCGAGGATAAGAGGGCCTGAGTTGCGTAAGCAGTATCCCATATTTGTTCGTTTGCACTTGGCTCCGTCGCATTGAGGACAACAAGGCAGTGAGGTAGGCTTGGTTGATTGATACTCTTTTCCAAGCTTGAGACTCCCCAGTCTACAAGCCGGGAGAGGACAGACGACTGGAAAGTCTTTGGGTTTCGGAGCACGAAGACGACGACGTCAGAGAATGTGTACAGTAATCGTGGGTAGAGGTTGGCAACGGCAAATTCGCGCTGCTTGGTATCGTCTGTGTTGGCCCACTCGATAACACGTGAGGTCGAGCTCATGTCGGACCGAGTGTTCTGAGTGTCGTTACCACCCCTTCGTCGCTCCATTGCACCAATTGGCAAGCGCTCACCACCTTCAAAGCCTTCGCAATCTGCATAGAGTATTGGCAACGGCTGTGTGTGGGTATGGGGATCCGCATATAAGTTCACATCTCCACTTGTCGGTACGCTGTCATGAAGTGGAGATCCGACTATCGGCGAAGGCCATGCTTCTCGTTCAAGTGTACCACGGTAGTTGGCAAGAGATCGACTGATGAGCATCTTGATGATTGTGGATTTGCCAGCGTTTGTGACACCGATGAAGGAGACCAATTGTGGGTAGCGGTGGACATGTTGTGCAGTAGGAGAAATGCTCGATATGAGAGCGCTGTATCTGCCATGGTCGTGGAAGCGAAGGCGAGATGACTGGTCTCGAGTGACTCCGAACCACTTGCATTGGTGGTCTTTTGTGTGGAGCTCATGCAGCGTTGTGGAGGTCTCTTGTGGTTGTAGAATATTCCTGAGCCTGTTGACTATTTCGAGGCTCGTCTTCTCATGAGGAACACCGTCGCGACCAACTTTGCCGGGTCGGTGTGGACCCTGGAGTGGCCAGCAGAGAGAACAATAATTGCTCGCACAATCGACGCAGTGATAGACCAGAGCAGATGATTTATCGCAACGCGGGTTCTCGCAATCGATTGTCTGCGAATTTCGTGGTGTGGCCATGCTGGCGATGCTGCGAGCATGGAGGAGGGGTGAATAAGTGATCTTAGCACTGGAGAGGGTATAGATGCATCGACGCAAAGATCAGCAACCAGGGCAGCTTAGCCCGCAATAAAGACTCGCACAAGGGAAGTGGGCAGGCTGGGGTAGGTGTACTGCAAACGAAGGTGGCGTTTGCTTTGTCGAGGATAGGTCCCGAGAAGAGGACGAGGTGCATAGCCAGACTTACCTCCAGTGTTAGTTCATGCAAGTAATGATGGGTCGCACGCGTTGTTTTCATGCTTTCTGTGTACATTACTCCGGGCCCTCTTCCCCCCGCCTGGGTCGCACCTTCGTCGTTGGCCTCGAGGAGAATATCTACATGTCTTGTCGCAGTGGTAAACACCGACGATCTCTGCCGCATTGGGGGGTTTGCATGAAACTGCCGCAATAGATGCATCACAAACTATCACAGAGAGGGTAACGGGTACGCCATTGTAACGTCCTTGCACAAAGACGATACTGATCTCGAAAAGACTGGATGTTACATGGTGAGACGATCCTACCACGTTTGTACGCGCAAGAGAAGAGACTGGAGATTTGTGGGTGAAGATGAAGTCAGTTCGACTCGGCCCTTGTGGTGAGCTTGGGCCTTCGATCGGCAAGAGCGACCAACTAGTGGGGCACTAGCGTGTGGTTCATCTGACTGCAGGAGGTTCTCGTTCATAAAAGAGCAAACATCACCTCCTCTGTCAGCTTCATTGCTATTTGAATCATCTTGCGAGGCCTCGAAGGCTGTTGACTGGAGGAACAACCACCGTTTGAAAGCGCGGCTCATGTACCCATGCAGTAGTTTGATCGGGAAGGCCGCATCGTGTGACGCATGCATGTAGCCGGAAGAGACACATCCTGCTGCCGAGTCGGGTCCACCTGTCAAACGAGACGCTGTGTAACTCGAGCTCCTTCGACGTACATCATATCGCGCCTTTGTCTGCCACTCGAGGTGGTATGGGGCTAGCCGACGTAGGCTACAATGCAGCTAGTAGAAGGGAGCGCTGTGTATACCGTGGACTATCTCGCAAACCCACGTTCAGAGCGTCAACGCGGACTCGACATTCTGCTGTACAGCTGCAGAATCCTTCGGCATCGGTTGCGAAGCTCTGAGGTACATGTACTTCGCTATTGTTTGCATGTGCCGCACACTGTGGGTCTACGATGGCATCATTCCGCCTTTCAGTTCCTAGTGCTGTATGCAAGAGGTTGTGTGGGTTATCTATCTGTCCTCTACATGCGTCTAAACACATTTCCACTAGCACTCCTCCTATCATTGAACCGCTTTGATTGGCGGCCAGATTGCTCACTGCCGCCCTGTACGGCATCTTGATCTCTTGGTCGTCGCTTGTCTGGTCTAGCAGGCGTGAATGAGATCTCCTTCTCACCAACACCACCCGTCGATCTTGCAACGCCATTTCTCCTCTGTGATTCTGACAAACCAGCCGCGCGCTCCCCAAAGCTCTGGTTCCGTCTTTGGTCCCTGGGCTTGGCCGTCGAGGACGAAACCACCATCTTGGGTCCACCACGATTTTGGGGCTTCTTGCCAGATTTGCGGTACGACGTCGACGAGATACGGTTGGCGTTCGGTGCCTCGTCGTCATTGTCGCCGCGGCGTTGTCTTTGACGGGCGCGTGCTGCGCGTGTCTCTTCGTCTTCTGATTCATCGTCCGAGTCGTCGTCTGATGAACCACGACCAGATGCGAGAGCTTCTTCTTCTGCAGCGGTAAGACCACCGGGCTTCTTGCCATTGACTGTCGCGACTGGGACGGTAGATGGGTTGTGCATGGCGAACTCGCGACTCATCTCGTCGATCTCGTAGTCTTCGTCCTGGAAAAGCTTGCTGAATCTTGGGTCGCTGAGCACACCGCGGTCCTTTGTAGTAGCCTCTGCACCGTCCGCATCCACCTCCGCCTCCGCAACATCCTCGTCCTCTTCTTCCGCGGGTTTGGCTTCGTCGCCGCCTTGTTTGAGCACACGTCGAGCCTTGCGTCTCTCGTTCGCCTCTTCTCTCGCTGCAATCTTCTCTGCCAATCTTCTGTTGACCTTGACCTTGGCACCCTTAGGTCCACGAATACGAGACTCGCGCTCCTTTGCGATACGCTCTGCAATCGACTTCTCCCTCTGCTGATCGAAAAGATCCGGATTGCTGATGAGTCTCGCTTGTTCGTAAAGCTGTTGCGCGACAAAATAACCGTGCATGTATGGTCGAAGCAAGTTAGTCTGACCCACCAGGTGATCCATATTGAGTTCCCGAAGTTGCTCGCTAGACAAGAATTTGTAGTTGTCGTATACAGCTCCTGCAGCACCAAACCCGTTGGCCTTGTATGAGCTTGGATCCTCTGCATCCTCGGCCATTTCTTCTACCAAGTTGTCGAGGAATGAGCACCATTTTGGCGCTGGGCCGAGTTGTGGGATGAAGAATGCATGCTGTTGCCTTCCTTCATTTGCGGTCAAAAACATGCCCGACTGTGGACACCACTCGACGTGGTTCATATCGACCGCAGGCTCCATCGAAGTCCATGCATCGCCAGATTGTGCATCCCAGATCTTGATTACCCTCTTGTCTGCCGACATGATCTTTTCTGAAGACAGACTGCCGTCAAGGTATTTCAAGTTCTTGATCGGAAAGTCGTAGCCCTGACCTTTTTGTAACAAAGGTACAGGCGACCGCAGATCGTAAATGCTGACCAGTCCAGTCGATGAGCCAGTCGCCAGATTCAGTCCTGAGCGATGAAATTCAAGCGCTGTGATTTGTGATTTTGCATCGCTGCCGTAGGTTGAAACAGTTCTTGGTGCTTGTAATATTCCTACCTTGCTTCTTGACCGGTTGTCCCAGAATTCGACAGTTCCGATAGATGTTCCAAACGCCATCAGGTTGTGAGATTGTTCCGCTATCGCCGCTGTGTTGACAGCACCAGTGTTGATGCCACCTTGAAGTGCTCCGCCGCCTACAGTATCCATGTCATCCCCACCAACATCCACCTCGTATCCTTTCATGAATCTTCCGATCTCCAAATTTAGCCTGTACACCTCGCCATTTCCATCTGCATTCACGCCGACAGCTGGAATGAGCGCTTCCGCAGATCTCTTGTTGTACTTGAGATCTCGACCATAACGCGGTATTCTTGCAGAATAATGGAGACCACCAGGAGTGTGAAATTCCAGCATACGATCCGTCTGAAGATGTAACGATTTCGAGTAGTCTGTTGAGAGAAGGATAAAGGTCTCATTGATAGTGTTGGTATGCCGCGCGTATGACAGAGACAGATGTGGGAGATAGTGTGTATGTATTTGAGGTTTGTACGTGCCAGTACTCATGACCCAGTCGCCATCCTCGCTAACTCTCACGCAAGCGCTGGCTTCTTCGAACTCGAAATCCTGCAGTAATTCGACTCTGTTCGCAAATTCCGGGTCTTGCTTCAGACTTCGCTTTCGCTTTCGAGCCAGCCATTCTGGAAGTGGTCGTGCTGTTGAAGCTCCGGCGATTGTGTAGACCGGGACATCGCCCTGGTTAGAGAGCTTCATTTCGACCTGGCCGGCAGGGTCAAAAAAGATAACTGATTAGAAAAGATGCGATGATGGAAAAGAGGTGGCACTGATCTACTGCCAGGAACTTTTTCTGATTACCCCAGATTGGAAAGCGCAGATCAGGACCCCGACCCACTGCCTTCGGGCCGTAAACTCCGGCTCCACCGAACTTAGCCGCGACAGCTGAAGTCTCCACCACGTTTGACGAACGGACAGCATGTGTTCTGTGTTCTGTTCACATGCGCTTTATTCTTTGTTGTAATTGTTCTACGCAGACCCGAGATACGACACATCATTCACACAGATTCTTCATTGCTTCCATGCTCGAGTTCACGACCTCAGCTTGTGTTGGACAGCGCCGGATCTACCAATTTGACGTGCCTTAGTAGGCATAGGCGTAGGCATGGAGTTCTTGAAGACCTGCATGACCAATGTTCTACAATCAATCAACGTGAGTGACCGCAAGATCGACGGCCACGATATCAGCTGAACCCGCAGGAATCAAATGTCGGTATACGATTCAGTGTCTACAACATCAAAGACGACTCGAAAGATGCCTCTACAGATCGCGAGCGGCTCATCATCAATGAAAGAAAGAGGCAGACTTTAGCACAGAACCTGGCCAGTAAAGGCATACTTGCTCGAGCAGAGCCTGGTCAGAATAGAATCTGGTGTTTCAACCAGTCAGATGGGGACGTTCGAAGGGTGGAAGAGCACGACTGTACATTCGTTAGAGATGGTGTCATCGAGTCAAAGCTAGTGGCCGACGTCGTACGACTATCACCACCTCCGGCTGCACCCCTTCATGTTTTTCGACTATTTGCAGGCGCTGTGGATGCTGTCGTTTCTTCTACCTTGGCCAATGTCTGTAAGCCGGTTCGCCTGAAGCCCTTGGTTTGGCTGGTCCGACTCGACGATTTGTCGCGTGAGCAAACGTCGGATGAAGACAAATTCGAAGACTATACTACAATACTGGTCCAAGTTTACCTCCGTGTCGCTGCAAACGGTTCGATTATCTATCTGACAGAGGTGATTCCGAGCAATCTACGGTCTTGTGACGACTCTGTAATAACCATCCCCACTGGAGTCAGAGCTGGAGTCGAGGGCATCATTGCTCCTGTTGGAACTCCAGTCAAACTGGTCAATCCCCCTTCGAATTCTTCTGCAGCAGCAAAGGACTCTGACACGAAGGATCCGACCTCGCACACAGCAAAGACTAACACACAAGCGGAAGCCATGCTCAGGCAGAAAGAACGAATTTGGAAGTCTATGGCCCGGGAGAGACTGCGCGGTATGAACTTGGGAGAGGTACCTCCGGACTGCTTGGAAGATGCGTCTGCTTGGACTTGGGTCGAACTAGACAGGAACGCACTCCCTCCTAATGTTCAGGCCGACGGTGGGCGCCGACAGATTTTTCTATGGCCGACGTCGTTGTGCTTCGCTGGCGGTAGTGCACTACAAGACACCTACCCTCCCGCCTCTCTTCCAAATGCCGCCGGGATCTTGAACTTTCACGACGCACTGGCTTCTGCGGAAGAATGGTACAAGGGGGCCGAGGCTAGATTGAAGAATCTCGGTACGCTGGAGGAAGAGGACCAAGCAGCAGACGATTCTGTCGTGGATGGTCTTGGAGAATTCGAAGTCGATGCTCTTACCAATTCTCCTGTCAATTCCAGAGGTATAGAGATCACGAACGGGGGTGGGGTCTATCCAACGCCACCGGATGGGATCGTGCCCGGGCCGGCGCCTGAAGCGGCTCAGGCACAGACTGCAGTGACCAGTGAACCACAGGAAGATCCTATGACCATGGAACAATCTCCGACTGCGCCCAGCCAAGGTTCAAATTTCGCTATGGACGACGCTATTGCGGATGACGGCGGCGGTGACTTGTTTGGCGAAGCGGAAGACGTCTTCGGTGGACCTGGCATCACCGATGATGACTTTAGCTTCTTTGACGACTCGGGTGCAGCTACTGGAGTTTCGCAAAGACATACAGCGGATGACGATGAGAGTACCTCTTTTCCCAAGGACGTGGACAATGATATGACGACCGAGCATGGACTGGTCCGTGACGAATTTCAGTCACAGACTGCTTCTCAGGAGGGAAAGACAGTGGATGGACAACCTTTTGAGACCATCCCACAGACCGACAACGCGGAGGGAGCGCAGCAGAGAGGTGGGGCTACTACATCGAACGTCAAGCCTCTATCATTCGTTCACATCAGCGGGGATCTTTCAAGTCCCGACGTCGCTGGAGTTCCGGAGAACGCGCTTCAAGCCGCGAAGGCATCCAGAGTCGCAACGCCTCCCTTGAGCCCGTTTGCGATAAAGGAAAGACTCCTGCCCCTGCCAATTCCAGCAAGCACGATCAAGACAGAGACTGCAGAGCAGGAATCACTCTCGCGACGCAGAAACAGCAATTTCGGACCCGTCAATTTCAACATGGATTTCTCATCTGCGAGTTCCAAATACGGTGCATTAGGGAGATTTGGAGGCGGTTTCGATAAACGAACTGTCAGTCAGCAGAATCCGGCTTTGCAGAAAGGAGGCAGCACAATCACGGCTGGCCGGCGCAACATTTCATTACCAGAAAAGCTTCGAATCAGGCCCAATTCAACAGGATTGAAAAGGAAGAGCGTTGACATCGACCAGGATGATATGTCAAGTGAAGAAGAATCAGAGTACGAGTCCGACAGTGACGACAAGACTAGTGCAATAGTCTACGTCCCAGACAAGAAATGGAAGCCCGGACCAGCCGCAATGTCAGTGTCAGTACTGACTGATGTTGTCGAGGAGGTGGAACCGGTGGAACTGCCCAAAGACGAAGAGTCACTTTCGTCGTTGGAAACGTTTGTTCAGTATCTACTGAACGGTCACGCTACACTGGTAGCAGGTAAGAACAGCATCGCATCTGGTAGCATTCCGCACGTCACGACGACAGCTACAATGCTGAATCAGAACATCAGCAATGGTTCCGACCAGACTGGAGACTTCTGGAACCTTTTCCAATTCGATGGAGGCGACTTGATAGCAGTGAGCCAAATTGTTGCAGAGCAATCACAACTCAGCTCGAACACTGAAGTCAGCGATTCGTGTACTCTATCTGCATCTTTTGAACACGAGCGCGCCGTTGGCAGTACGGCACTCATGCAGAGTCGCCCTCAAGACATCATGGACGGACTTTTGATCGATTCGAAAGACTGCAACTTTCCATCGATTGCGTCTTTGAGTGCATCCATGAGCGCGGCTTTCGGTTCCACACAACCAGAATCATCTGCAAAATTGCAACCGCGCCCGGTTCCTCGAAGAGGGGTGTCCATGGGCGGGGGTACGGCTTATGGACAATACATGTACCCTATTCCCGCACCACTTGTTCGCGTCAATCGAGCAAATGAATCGTGGGACATGATGTACACTGCCCTCGATTATTGGGATGTACTTGGACTCGAGCCCTGCAATTCCTCAAAAGAACTACAGGTCTATGCGGTACTCGCAGGCAACGTAGAACTAGCGGAGGCTAGCAAGCAGTTTCTACAGGACCTTGAAACTGTTTACGAAGCTTGCAAGCTCGGTTCCTCTGCTTTGGGCTCTCACGCGGTACCTCGGGACGGCTTGTCTGGCATCGCATATTGTCAACCTGCTGAGGGCTCAACGCGTTCGATGATCGCAGCTATTCGTTCGGCATGCATGCAGCTTGCGGAACAGTTGGTCAAGGATGAACGGAAGGATGAGACAATCGTGGTCTACCTGCTCAACCCTTTCAAGGAGGACGGCATGATCAAGTACGTGTGCGCTTGCTTCTGGGAGTTTTGCAAATCCTACTCGAGACAGCAGAATGCACCACGACCGTCGAATATCGTCCTGCAAATTGTACCAATGGAGGCTGTGGCGATGGCAGACCGCTTCATAGTGCCCGATACCGAGTATCTGACGCTTGTGGCACGCTCTACGTACGATACGTCACCGCCGTCTCAGAGCAGCAGTAACAATGCTGCCTGGCGGATACACTGCACGCCTAGCATGAGGATCGTTCCCAGCATAACTCGTAAGATCAACTTTATGCTGAGCGAGACGCCTCCGAGTAATCTTATGCAAGAGGCCCAAATATTGCATCTGTCGTACGCAACCAGTCCCGACGGAGATTGGCTGTCCGTCGCATGGACAGATTACACTGGCCAACATCAACACACCGCCTCATTCTGCCTCGCACGAGCGGACCAACAAGCCATCCTCTCGACTGTCAGAGACTGGACGATATCCATGATGCCAGACAAGACAACATGGCGTCTCATCGTCGCGCGCCTCGGCTCCTTTAATCCGCGCGAACGCACCCTCTGGACCGAAGCAGTCGCGCCACACATAGCAGTAACAGTACTAGACCTGACGCTCACCTGCCCGGTCCTCACAATCCCCACGACCGAGACACCTCTCAGCCCGACAACGACAGCCACCGCCCCACCGCCGGCCACCAGCGGCAGCTCCTTCCTGACCCCCGTCACGACCCCACAAGCAACCCCCCAAGCCGTATCGCCCGACGCCCACGGCACCGCGGCAACGCCCGACGCGACCGACGCTCCGGACCCGGACGCGACGCTCGTCGACGCCCGCGACGAGACCTGGGCCGTGATCCTGCCGTTCAGCACCACGCACGCGCCGGACCCGTACGTGCCCAAGCGCGTGCTGGCGAGCGGCGTCCTTCTGCGCCGCGGCGAGGTGCGCGTGCACCGCCCTTTGCCGAGTCTGGGCGTCGATGTTGTGGAGAACTTGCCGCCGCGCACGGTCGCGGGGCAAGGCTCGTGGCTCATGCCTAGGAGCGCAGAGGGGGTGCTCAGGGAGGTCCTGGGGTGGTATCGTGGGCTGGCGTTGATGGCGCGGCTGAGGGGTGTGAGAGGCGCGGAGACGGGCGTGCTGCCGTGGCATGTTGGCGTTGCTGTTGCGGGCGCGAGGGGGCTTAACGGGTTTCTGGATGGGTAGGCGTCTTAAGACAGGGAAGGAGGTGTAGATAGTTCATGATTTGCCTCTAAATGCACTGCTAGGGTTTGTGTTGGTTCTTCTTCGCGTACCGGTCTGTGTATCATAAGCATCACCTCAAGCACTTGCACGCTACATAAATATCGTATTCAACGTCTCTGAATGAAACACAGCCCTTGTCCAGATCACCGTCGTCCATAAACCGGATCCTCAGCACTCGGCCTCGAACGGGGCTTTTCAGCAAACCTCCTACGATCCGGCTGCGCCACCGGCGGCGTCCTCTGCGCACCAACAGCAACGGTTCCTCTAATCTGCTGCCTCAGATCGGGCTGCTGCTGCTTAAGCAGCTCCGGCTTCTGCGGCACCTCCATCCCAGCCGGCGCGAACGTCTCGGCATTACTGCCGAACAGGCCCAAAATATCCCTCATGCTGAGTTTGCCGATACTCTTACCGCCCTCGATGGCCGCGTTCGCGAGCTGTCGTTTCTTCTCCTGCAACTCGAGGATGCGTTCTTCGACTGTGTTCGAGACCGTCAGTTTGTATACTTTCACGTCGATGGTTTGGTTCAGCCGGTGCACGCGGTCGATGGCTTGTTCCTCCACGAACGGGTTCCAGAACGGCTCGACGATCACGACGCGCGAGGCGGCCGTTAAGTTTAGGCCCAGCGAGCCGCATTTGAGTGAGCAGAGGAGTACGCGAGTGCGTGGGTCGGAGCGCAGGGAGTGCAGCGAGGCTTCGCGGGCGTCGTTGCGCATGCTGCCGTCGTAGCGGACGAAGGGGATGCGGGCGTGGGTCAGGTGTGGTTCGATTAGGTTTAGCATGCTGGTGAATTGGGAAAAGACGATGACTTTGTGGTCGGGCGTGTCGGCTTTGAGGATTTTCAGGAGACGGCGGATCTTGGTCGATGGCGCTGAGCGGGATGTGTGGTGTCCATTGGGAGCGGAGTCGGATTCATCGCTATCGGAATCTGATGTGGACTCGGAAGACTCGTCGACGGATGTCAAGCTGGTATCTCCGTGCTTGTTGCGCCTTTGCATATCATCGTCGCTCTCTTCAGAGTTGGTCTCGGAATCTTCTGATCCGAGATCCCGACCGCCTCCTTCTGCGTCTTCATCATCCGTGCCACCAGCCTTTCCTGTGTGGATGTCTTGCTGTGACTCACTTACCAGCCACTCTCCCTCACCCTCCTCGTCGTCGTCGTCAGAGTCGTGAATGATCTTGCGAGTGCGCTGCTTGATGACTTTCTTGATCTCGCCCTTTCCTGACTTGTGCTTGTGCTTGTGCTCCTTCTTGGGCGCCTTTTGTCCTGACAAGACATCGTTACAGCCGCTACACCTGACTGCGCCCTGATCAATTTCGGTGGAGCTCAGCTTGGCTTGACAGACGTCGCAAGCTTTGGAAGCAACACCGAGACCGCCGAACATGTCGGCAAGGTCATCAACGTCATTTGTTGTCGCAGCTCCACCCTTGCGCGGTGACTGATTACCACCAATACCAGCCGTCGCTAGCGCGTCTGTGTCAGACTTCATGGCTGCTTCGATGAGTTTGGGGTGGTTGCACGCCTGTCGGAGTCGCAGCAAGAGCACAAGAGCTCCTACATAGTCGTTCTTCTCGCCGGACATCATTTCTTGAAGTCGGTTGTTTGCTCTTTCCGCTAGCTTGTCGTAGAATGCCCGTTCGCCGGCCTCAAGCTCGCATACTATCGTCTTAATCTTTCTCTCAACGATCCTCATGCCTTGAGACTTGTTAGACGCATCTTTCGATTTGCCCCCAAAATTCAGCGCTCCTTCTTCTTTCAGAATGTCCTTTGTTCGGCGTTTCATAAACCCCTTAAGAAAGGCTTGCACTCTTCGGATAGCTAGATTACCTTTGCCGTTCTTCATTGGTCCTGTAATGTGAAGCTTCCATTGAGCAAGCTCGTTGTATGGTTTGATGCGGAGGAAATTGACCAGACTCTGCAATTCATCCAGGTTGTTCTGCATCGGCGTACCGGTCAAGCACCATCTGTAGTGGCTTCGCAGCGCACAGCACGCTTGTGTGGATTTGGCGTTCCGGTTCTTGATGCTGTGGGCTTCATCGAGGATAACTCTGTACCACTGTACTCCGAAGCAGCCTACTTTGATGCCCTCGGCGTGGTCGGAGGAGCCTGCGTGCTCAGACGACAGAATCTGATAAGTCGTAATGACAACATCGTACTTTTTGAGCTCAATGGCCGATTTTGTTCTTGACGGTCCATGATGTACCAAAACCTTCAAGGTGTGAGTTTTCTCCACTCTGGTCTTGATCTCTGCTTCCCACTGTTTGATCAAGGCGAGTGGTGCAACCACAAGGGTTCCTTTGCCGATCTCCTTGCCTGGCATCTTGCGCTTGGAACCTTCCGGTGGCTTCCCATCAAGAGCTGGTCGTGGATTGGTGAGGATCAGTGAGACGGATTGTATTGTCTTTCCCAACCCCATGTCATCGGCGAGAATGCCACCATAAGGTAAGACGCGACCTTTCTTGCCCTCACCAATCTCTTTGTCGATCATCCACTGTACACCTTCGACCTGATGAGGCAACAATTTCACCGCAAGACCATCGACTGTTCCGTCTTCCTGATCTTCTTCGGCATCGTCCTCTTCCTCCGGCTGTTCTTTGGGCTTCTCGTCGGTTTTTACTGTTAGACCATCCAACTTCTCTTCGAGAGTTTTCAGCTTTGCGTCTTGTTGCTTCAGATCTTGCGTGGCTTTTCTGGTTCGCTTCCTAAGTCGAATCTTGGGCTTCTCTCCTTCGTCGTCAAAAGCACCTTCTAGTAGAGCCTTGATGTCGTCGCTTGCTTTCATGGGATCGAGGTAGTTGTATGGATCAATTGCGCCGAATCGATCGTCTTTCAAAGCAGCGTCCGGGTCGAATCCATCGTCGTCGCCAGTCAGATCAATCGTCCGGCTCTTAGGCGGAATGAAGGTGGGTTTGGGTCCAATGGAGGAGAACATAGGCCTCGGCGCAGCTGGTATGTTTCTGTATGTTGGGTTTACGGGCGCACTGACCTTGACACCGTCGAAAAAGTCGGCTGTGAGAGCAGCGCCTGAGTTGGGCTGTGATACAATCTGTCGCTTCTGACCAGGAAGATAGAAACCCTCGCGCTTAACGGGGCCTGCTTGGTTTGATGCGGCTGATGAGCCTGTGGCGGCGATCGTGGGTGGTTTATAAGGAGGATTCGCAGGTGCTTGACCTGGTAGGTAGAATTTCTTGTCGCCAGTGGCGCTTGACGACGGTTTTGGGCGATGAAGCTCTGCTTTTCGAGGATTCGGATTGAAGATGTTGGCTGGCTTATGAGGGTTTCGCAGTGGACTGGCTTTACCAAACTCTGCTTGCTGTGGTGGCCTTGCAATTGCTGACAGGACGGGCGGAGGAGCAGTTTGCTCGCCAGCGGCTGGCTTTTGTGACTCTTCGTTTGCAGGCTGAGGCACGCTCGCCGACGAGGTTGGCGCAGACGACGGCTGCCCAGGGATTCGTTCTTTCACCATCGTGGCGGGAGTTGTTCCGAACTGTCCCTCGTTCAACGTGGGTTTTCCTCGTTTATGTTTCCTGGCTCTTCTTTTCGGTAGGATGCGATCGACTCGTGACTTATAGCAGTATTGGGCGGGTAGTCCTAGTGAAGTAGTCCGTTCTGTCGTCGCAGTCTCGGCTACTGCAACAACACCAGCAAGAACTGTTGGCCTATTCAGTGTTCTCGAAACACTTTCAGTCGTGCGCTTTGTCGAGAAGATGAGCGATTAGCTGTCGTGATGCTCAAAGACAGAAACAAACCTGAGGTAATGCATGTGAAGCGCTTAACATTATCGATAAGTCCAAGGCAGCAGCGTCAACAAACAAGTCTGGCCGAACGTCTCGTGGTTACACTTTCGACGGTCGGCCAATTCTGCGTGCATTGCGGGGCCGCTGAGCCGCAAAACGCGGAGTTGCATTTGGAAATGGCGTGCTGGTGTCCCAATCAAAGGCCGTCCATTTTTTGTTGCCGACATCGCCGCCTCGAGTCTTGACGACTCTGCATACCACAACTCCTTGATATTCTTCATCAAGGCCTATACTGGTGATCAAACCCAATCACCGCAGAAGCTGTACACCATGCATCTTCTACAATCATCTTCATCCGGCCCAGGCCACACTGAGCAGGCCCACCTTGACGACGTCAAGCCAAAGTCCTCCAGTCTCCCATTCGGCCAAAATGTAGCCCTCTCAGACATTAGTGGTCCAACATACTTGACCGCTCAGACACTGATCCAGCAAGTCGCCTACACGCTCTCCGACAAGTTGTTCACCTACTCGCCTGAGACCTTTGACCTCGATGTTGCTGCTAAGCATTGGCAAGAGAAGGGCGACAAGAACGCCCATGGCTATACTACCGGAGTTCAGCAGATGGAGACTAGAGCCGGCGCGGGTTCAATCGCTCTCGGATACATGTTCTCCAAGGACTTTGACTTGAACAAGAGACACATTCCTCAGTCGATCATTGCGTCCTCTGGCAGTCTGCCTCACCTCCGCCCTGTGCTTGATCAGCTGTCTCTCCTCTACAACGTCGCCAACCCTACCGTTGCACACGTCGCCGCTGTCGACTATGTTGCTGGAAACCCTGCTGGTCTTGTCACCGATTACTGCAGCTCTTTCAGCATTGCTGAGGAGCTTGGTCTTGGTCTTGTCGCATCTACTTCCACCTACGAGATGCAGCACATGTCCTTGTTCGCGACTCTGATGGCTTCTATCGTCCCATCTCTGCATGTCTACGATGGCATCAGTGTCGGCCGCGAAACCACCAGAGTGATTGATGTACTCGACCAAGCTGGTCTGTTCAAAAACTACCAGGCAATCTCCAACGCTGTGTCTTCCACCGAGAAGAAGCACTCTGATAACGAGGGCCGTGTCAGCCGCCTCATGAAGGCTTTCAACGATGAACTCGGCACCGACTACAAGCTGTTCGAGTACTACGGTCACTCTGAGCCGGAGTCGGTCTTGGTTGTCTTTGGTACTGTTGAGGCTGCCATTGCTGGTCAAGTCGCAAAGGCCATGTCTGACGACGGTGTAAAGATCGGTGTCATCAACGTCCGTGTCTACAGACCGTTCGTTGAGGAGGAGTTCCTCGAGATGCTTGCACCATCTGTCCAGCACATTGCTGTCCTCGGTCAGGTCAAGGATCAGGTTGATGTTGCAGACGCTGCTCAGCACTCTGCTCTCTACTCTGATGTCCTTGCCTCGCTCACCTTTGCCACCAACCTTGCAAAGACCCCAGCCGTGTACGATCTCAAGTACCCAAGACTGCAAATCTGGACTCCACACAACGTCGCTGCCTTGATGCAGCAGATTGCTCAGAAGCTCCCACAGGCTCCATCAGAGGACGAGCAGTTCATGCTGCCATCTGGTGACATGCACCAGTACACCTTCTGGGATCTCGACGAATCGCCATCTGCCGATGCACCAATGATCCTTGGTCAGTTGCTTTCTGGCGACTCCAAGAACAACGTCAGTGTCCGCTCAGGCCACGACAACCTCGTCCAGGGTGGATCTACCCGCACCGACATCAGATCTTCCACCAAGTCCATCGAGGCTGCCTACTCCGTCGCTGCTGCTGATGTCGCTTTCGTGGGATCCGAGAAGCTTTTGGGCGAATTTGATGTTCTCAAGTCGGTCAAGGACGGTGGTATTGTCTTTGTCAAGCTCTCCGGATACAAGGCAGAAGACAACGAGAAGCGCTTGCCACTCCGCGTTCGCAAAACCCTTGCTCTTCGGGGTCTCCAGCTCTACGTTCTTGACCCGGCCGCATCTCAGAAGGTGACTGAACAGCCAGAGCTCGAGAGCTACCTGGTTCAGCTTGCATTCTTGTCCGTTGCCCGCAATGACCTATACCAGACTGGTGTCAAGAAGCTGGCCGGCGGTGCTGATGTCCTTGAGAGCTTGTCCAAGGACCTCGAGAAGGCTGTTCACAAGGTCGAGATTCCCGAATCTTGGTTGACAGCAGAGCCAGAATCTGAGGTGGATATGCCTCTTCCTCAAGATCTTATCGTTTCCAGCTTCTCTCCGTTCGATCGCATCGAGCAAGAGGCCCCCAGCCAGCTTTACAAGTGGACTCAGGCTGCCAAGGCCTTTGCTTTCAGGGAAGCTTATGGCACCAGCATCACTCTCCGCCCAGACCTTCCTATCAAGACCTCCGTCGTCCGCGTCATGGAACACCGCCGTCTCACCCCAGAGACTTATGACCGTAACATCTTCCACATTGAGTTCGACTTGGGAGATTCTGGTGTCAAATACGAGATTGGCGAGGCTCTCGGTATCCACCCTGAGAACTCACAGCTCGAGGTCGAAGAGTTCATCAAGTGGTACGGCCTTGATCCAGAGCAGATCGTTGAGGTTACCTCTCGCGAGACTCCCGGTCAGGTCGAGAACCGTACAGTTTACCAGGCTTTGATGCAAAACGTCGACATTTTCGGACGTCCTCCTAAGCGTTTCTACGAGGCTCTTGCCGAATTTGCCGATGAAGAGAAAGAAAAGGTGCAGCTTCTCATGCTTGGTACCGGTGGTAACCAAGAGGCTCAAGTCGAGTTCAAGCGTCGCGCCGAGACTGACACCGTCACCTACGCCGACATCTTGCTCGAATTCCCATCCGCACACCCATCAATGCACGATATTATCAAGCTTGTCAACCCTATCAAGCGTCGTGAGTACTCTGTCGCATCCTCTCAGAAGGTCACTCCAAACTCCATCTCCTTGCTCATCGTCACCGTCAACTGGGTCGATCCCAAATCGCGCGATCGTTTCGGTCTGTGCACTCGCTACCTTAACGCACTCCCTGTTGGCGCGCCTGTCACCGTCTCCATCAAGCCTTCTGTCATGAAGTTGCCACCAAAGACTACCCAGCCAATCATCATGGCTGGTCTTGGTACCGGTCTTGCTCCTTTCCGTGCCTTTGTCCAGGAACGTGCCTGGCAGAAGCAGCAGGGTATGGAGATTGGTGCCGTCATGCTCTACCTCGGATCTCGTCACCAGCGTGAGGAATACCTTTACGGAGAGGAATGGGAGGCATACCAGGATGCCGGTGTCATCACCCACATGGGTTGCGCTTTCTCTCGTGACCAGTCTCAAAAGATCTACATCCAGGACCGCATGCGTGAGTCCCTCAGGGATATTCGCAGGGCTTACCTCGAGGAGGAAGGCGCCTTTTACCTCTGTGGTCCAACGTGGCCTGTTCCTGATGTTACCGATGTTCTTGAGGAATCCATTGATCTCGATGCACAGATCTTGGGCAAGAAGGTCGACTCGCACCGTAGGATTGATGAGTTGAAGGAGGAGGGCAGATATGTTCTGGAAGTTTACTAGACGATTAGACTAGACTAGACAGATTTGGCATATATGTAGGAATACTATCTCGACATACTGTTTCCTTGCATTATGAAGTACCAACTTGGCCGAGCAGAACGACTACCTGACTGTACTGTGTGGGTTTGTCTCAAAGGAGAAGCTCCGTTCACTGTCCGCGGCATGTGACGAGCTTTGTTGACTTTGGGAACACAGCACCTCGACTTTGACATCATGCATGTACTTTACAGCGCCGCATTCAATTATACACCATCGAAGCATCAAGTGATTAAAATAAACACACAACTATGCCAGAAGCATTGGCGACCTCGAAACGAAAGTTCTACAAATTCCTGGATAATCTCTCCGCACCAGCAACCTCCTCACCATCAACCACTACAGCCTCTAAGCGACCATTGTCTGAAGCATCCTACACAAACGCCTCAGCTATCTCAGTCCTCTCGAGCGCCTCACAAGCTGCCAGGGTGGAACCTACAGCAAAGCGTCTCCGGCCCAGCACATCGAGCACAACCGTCAACTCACTCCGCACACTTCACGCACGCAACGCATCCAGCACGTCGCTCTCTTCTATACGGTCCAGACACACGATCGCCGAAGGTGCAAAGACAATAGACGCCAGCACTAGCACAGACTCGGAGAAGAAGACACCACACTTCTCGCCCTGGTCTCACGAGACCTTCCTCCAACGACTAAAGACATTTGCATCAGTCACGCAATGGTACCCGAAGCCCGACGCAGTGAATGAGGTGGAATGGGCGAAGCGCGGCTGGCAATGCGTCGACATCAACACAGTGGGCTGCAAAGGCGGCTGCGGGAAACGAGTAATAGTGCGACTAGACCCTCTTGAGCGGCGACGTATCGCAGCAGGAGAGACGGAAGGCGCAGACGGCGACGACAACCAAACACCAGATGATCACGAGCAGGACAATGAAAACGACGACGACGATCTAGACGCGCAATTCGAGACCGCTCTCGTAGCGAAATACAGAGACTTGATCCTAGACGGCCATGGCGAGAGCTGCCTATGGCGCAAAGCCCGCTGCAAAGATGACATCTACCGGCTCCCAGTAGTGCGCAGCGCGATCTGGCAGGCGGACGTACGCAGCCGGTACACATCGCTACTCAGCATCTCGTCCTCGATCACGAACATCACCCTCGCAACCCCAGACATAGAGCCTGCCCCAGCGCTCCTACTCCGCGATCTGCCACCCCACATCCTCCCGATTGCAACCGACACAGACCTGCACAACCGCTCCCTGGCGCTCGCGCTGACGGGCTGGACGGCGCACAACGAGGCGCGCACGCCGCTCCTGTCCTGCGCCGCGTGCTTCCAGCGGATCGGCCTGTGGCTGTACCAGCCCGAATACGTGCGTCCGCCGTCGTCGCATTCGGAGCTCGAGGGCGAAGACGCGAGTGGTGTCCGAGATCTAGATCCCGTCGAGATGCACCGCGAGCACTGCCCGTGGCGCAACGGGGCCAGTCAGGCGGCGACGGGCGAGTACAAGGGCCAGCCGGCGTGGAGGATTCTGTGGAGTGTGGTTGCGCGGTTCGCGGACGAGACGAGGCGGCGAAGTAGGGTTGTTGCGATTCAGGAGGCTGCGACGCCTGTGGACGCGACCGCTGGGAATGCGCCGTCTGTGGGTGATCAAGAAGAGGGAGAAGTGGAGGGTGAGGACTACGACGAGCTCGACGCGCCACCGCAGATGAGCCGCGAAGAGATTCAGCGGCTGGACAAAGAGCGCATCACGAAGCTGCGCAAATTGAAGCGCATGTTCAGCGTCAAGCGCAAAGCACCCGGCGGCGCGTAACTCACACATACACAATCAAGAATTCTCATAACTCGTTACATTCGCGTCTAACCCAGCGCCCTCTCCTCGTGCCCGCCGTGATATCCAGTGTCCTCTCCATACGCGAACTGCGCCTCCGGCACACTGTAGCCCTGTGCGTCCATGCGCTTTCCGCTGTAGCTAGCGCCGCTCAGCGCGCCCTGCGGTATCTCGAACGCCTCGGTCGCCCGTCCCTCGGGATCGTCGTCGTGCTCGCGATGGTCGTCGTCGGTGTACGGCCCGCGCGTGGCGGTGCCGCGCCGCTTCTGGTCGAGGTTGTCCAGGCGCGTGTGCCTGCCGAATCGCGCAGACAGGCGGTGGATGTGGATGTCTAGGACGAGGGCGGCGAGGGTAGAGAGGCTGGTTGTGTTAGTTGGTGCGTGAACTCAATCAATACATGTCGTGGTCTGATGGAGGGGCAAGGGAATGAGGTTGATACGTACAGTCCCAACAGCGTAAACGTGAACAGCGTCTTGTAGATGCGGCACACCATGACGCCGGCGTCGTTCTCCCACGTCGAGGTGTTGCAGTAGTGCCCCAGCGTCGGCGCCATGAAGTACGACAGCATCCCGAAGCCCATGCCCCAGAGGCTGAAGAGGGCGCTGTTCAGCACGATGTTCAGTCGCGGCGACAGCCCTGTCAAGCAGTGAAAGACAATCGTCGCGGCCAGGAAGAGCACCGTCAGGAGCGACACCGTGATGAGCTGTGGAAGTCAGTGGTGTAGTTGGAATTGTGCAAGGATTGACTTACCACGATGAACGTCCACGGCGTGGCGTAGTGGTCGTGGATCAGCCACCAGATAAAGTATATTAGTACAACACCGGTGATTAGCGATGATAGCAGTTGCGCGGTCCTGATGCTGTGGAAGAGGATTCGCACTTTCTCGTAGCCTGTCGGCGCGGTGCGCGAGCGCTGGAATGATAGGCGTGGGAACATCGTGACGGTCGTGTGAGGTCGTGAGATGGCAGTGCAGCTGTGTTCGAGGGGTTGAATAGCTCTTACGAACAGGTATGGCAGTGAGGTACACGATAAGAGTCACCGCTCACCGAAGCTTGTGCCCAAGATGCTGCTTGTGAAGGAAGGAGAAAGATCGCAGCAAAGTAGATTCCAGATCAATTTAGCACGCGGTAACTTGCATGAGCTTTGCGTCAAGATCTAGCTGACCCGTCGCTCTCGGCGTGCACTGTACGGTAAGTTGAGAATAGGCGCCCAGTGACTCGGTGCCACAGAGCTGCACAAGCATCCCTGTCGTCGGTCGGTCAGCTGTGGTTATCTCCGCATTTTGATGAGTACGAGCAAGGACCCACTTTCTGTCAAACGGCTATCCAGACCCCACCATGTTTCAGACCAATCGCAGCCCTGAAACGCGGTATAATAATGTGTCTGCGCGGTAAGCCTTGCTTCTGCTCATTCATTACGATATTGGATTCATACACGTGAACATAAAAACGTTTCTTCTGCTCAATCGGGTCATATCAAGTCGATCGTCGCTAAGCACATGCCTCGCAGATCAATCAAACAGTTTCTCGATGGTAGATACATATTATACATTGCGTCGGTCGTATGCCATCTACTTCTCCTCTCGGGGACCTCAATTTCCGCTTCTGCAGCACAAGACAAATGCCCCTCTCATCGTGATAACCGCTCTGTCAGAAAGCATCGATCCACGATCCTTGACAGTCCTCTCGTCATGAACCATCCAGCGGGGCGGGAATGAAAAGACAGCGAAGTGGTGACCATTGCGAAGTCCGGATGGAGTCCCGATGAAGATCAAGCGCTCTTGAGTCTCCTGTAGCTCCTCACACTCTAGTGGACAACAGGCCAGTAAAGCTGCTGTCGAATAGGACCACAGGTCCGAAAGAACAACGACCATCTACTTGATCTTCTTCGCCTTGAGCTTGATGGTCTCGCCATTGACAAAGATGCCCTTGCCCTTGTACGGCTCTGGTCGTCTCCAAGCTTTGATCTCTGCCGCAAACTGCATAACAACCTCCTTCTCCGCTCCTTCGAGTAGTAGACGGGTTGGCTGGGGAGTACTGGCCTTTACTCCCTTGGGAATGCCCAGCTCCACGGGATGTGAAAAGCCGACCTTCAAATTCACAAACTTCTGACCTTCATATTCAGATTGTACTGTCGTGGCTGTATTCTCGACTGTCGCCCTGTAACCGACACCAACCAGTCGCAGAATCGCCGTGTGGCCTTCACTTACACCCATAATGTGGTTCTGCAGATATGCGCGCACAGTTCCTAGTCACCGTCAATTGTTGTTCATTGCAGATTGTCTTGCGACAATACACACCCCACATCTCGCGCTGTTTCCGTTCCCTCTTATCCAATACACTCAATGTGTATGTCTGTGCCGCCTCGTCATGCTGAATGTTCATGTACGCTGGTATCGGATATGACATCTTTCCCAATGGACCTTGAATCTCCACCACCGCGCCTGGCTGCGTGCGGCTCATGCCCCTTTCCTGTGTTACAGCTGGACCAGTCTGCATAATATTGAATGTAACATCCGGAGGTAATGTCAATGGCGCCTTTCCAATCTTTGACTTTGTCGACCGAGTCGCAGAGAAGTTTGCCCGTTGCTGCCATCTCTGAGTGAAGGCCGGGACCAGGAATGCCGGTAAAGTGAATTCACTCGCTGAATGAGTGGCTGTGCATATTGTCGATGGCCGAAACGCGCGGCGACACGCTGGTGAATACATGACGAGTGGAGTGTGTCGCAAACACAATAACTGAAGACGAAATCGACCACAATACTGAAGCTCAGAAAGATTTCCAGTCACGGCGGACATCGGGGGCTTGGCACGCTAATTGCTCCTTCCTCCCCCAGGTTCCTTCCCAGTTCGACATCACTCCTTCCACATCAATAACATCACTAGGCAGCATCACTGCATTGAATAGAGTCACCGAGCGCGCCTTCCAATTGTAGATATTCAGGTAAGAGAAGGGAGGATCTGCACCCTCTCTGCTCGTAAGATATCGTTCTATAATACTATTCTCTCTTGCTCTCTTCCTCTCCTGCTTCTTCATCTACAAACTCTTCTATACTCTACCATATTGGCAGTCATCGCAACAATTCCGACCGAAATCTTCAACAACACTCCGAACCTGACTGGCTGCTGCTGCCGGATACTAACCTCTGCACACACCACCACGATCCTGCTCCGACGCTAACCAAGATGCTTCAGATCATCTACCTGCTCTACTTGAGCGTCTTCTGGATTCCCGCTCATGGCTTCAACCTGTTGCCAGCTTTCAAGGACAAATTCGACATGATCTCCGGTACTCCGGGCGTCCATCTTTTTCAAAGATCTCAAGCTCACATCTACACAGGAACCATCGCCAACAAGGTCGAACCTGACTACCTCTCTTCTACCGAATTGACCCTCCACCCTGCCGTCAAGAACACTTTTGAGATCGCCAACAGCTTCAACAGCGCGCCTTCTTGCGAGAGCATCGCTTCTGCTGCTTTGGCCTACTCCTGTGGCTCACTCGACACCTCTAACGGTAACCTCATCGAGCATGTCAAGACCGTCTATGCTGCTCGACTTGCAATTTGCGAACTCCTCAACGCCAACATTGAAATTCCTCGTCAATGCTCTGCGTTCGTTCCACACCCTGACAGCTACAAGAAGGTTGAGATGAAGGGTTTCCTCAAGGGTGGCAGACTCTCCAACGCCAATCTTCTCTACCCGAAGTATGATGCAGAGACCGAGGCCCATACCGATGAGTGTACTACCGCTCTTTATGAGACTCCTCAGTACTGGATCAGCTACTCCAACAACAAGCAGACTACCTTGAGCATTTGTCAAGCCATGCACGCCGGCGATCAGGCAGGTGAGTACAGATGCGTATATGTGCTTTGCATTTTACTGACACCCATCTAGACAACGTCGTCAGAATGTTCCACGAGACCGTGACTGTCTTCAGCGACATGATGGATGAGCAAAAGGATATTGCAGCCAGGATTTCACTCGCCGCCAACTTGGTCCAGGAATATCAGGAGGCTCTGGCTACCAACCATACCGAGATCATCAACAGCACTCGCGACGCTTTCAACAGCGTACTCGCTCAGATAGTTGGCACCAACACTGAGCTTTCTCGGGTAAGTTCCATTCTTCGTATGACTCATCCAAATTCTGACAGGTCTGCAGGACGTTGACACCACTCGCGACTCCCTCGCTGCTGTCTATGCCAATATCGAGAACATGGCGGACTTGCTTCCTCGTCTTTACTCGGCTACCGGCGGATTGATGACTGTTGTGGACGGCATCGATGAGTCACTTAGACGTTCAACCTCTTCTGCTCAGGTAAGTCTGGAATGACTGCAACATATTCCAATACTTACACATTCTTCAGCAATTGGACACTTCCATCGCCAACTCCACCGACATGGTCGACCGAATGAACAAAGATCTTATCTCCATGCAAGCACACATCGAGGAAGCCAAATCTTTCTTCCACTGGCTGATCACCATCAAGAGCTCCATGCCGTCCACCGAGATTTTCTGGAAAATCTTCCGTCTCACCATGGAACTGCTCTACATCATCGTCGTCAACATCTTCGTTGGAGTTTATGCTTTCCGCACTCTCAAGACTCACGGCACCTGCTCCAACTCTGCCATCTATGGTGCTACTCTGGCCATCAGCCTTGGTAAGTTTGCTACTCCGAGCAAGCAAGTGATATCTATGCTGACAAACACTAGTGAATGCTGGTTTCATCTCTGCCACCGGCGCTTTCCTTATCGCTGTCCAGAACCAAGTGACTTCCTTCTGCTTCTTCGGCATCGTCGTCGCATCCGCCATTACTTCCGCCAGCTTTGTCGGCGTCATCGTCGCCGCGACTCTTCGTACAGCCACTGCCGAGGAAGTCTCCAAGATCTGAGCATAGCATACCAAGGACTTGGTGGAGGGGCTGGGGGAATTGGGTCCTCGCACTGGAGGCTTGGAGGAAGGTAACGAATGGAATGGGGATAGTATTACGATAATCTATTGAAGGGAATTGGTAACCCACTACGGGACCAGGATGAATGAAAGCGTCATCGGCACTCAAAACGATTTCTGCATTCGCGTCGTGAGACACTCTATATCGCGCGTGCCATAGTGCAATTCTTCAGTATGTCCTTCCCTGTGCTTAGGACTCCACGTTCGGGCGATGTGTCATGCTTCTGCCCCTCCTTACTCAGCGTTGAATAGTGCCATCTTGACTCACTACTTCACGACGTGAATGGTAGTCGCCGGCGAAAGTGTTTGTAGACTGTGTACGATACTAGAGACAAGAATATATACTTCCTAGCCCCCTCCTTCCGAGCTTAAATTCAACTTCATTTACGACACGAAGTGAGTAGTTGCTACATCCATCTAAGGAGTAGAAGCGGCGTAAGGGCCAAGCTTGAACCACATAAGGTCCTGAGTACTGTAGAATCGTCAGTCACATTCGTAGCGGCATTCGCTCATTCGTCACAAAGAACTCACCCATTGACAGGGACAGTGTGTCCCACATTAAGCGCATAGACACCCTAGAATCATCAGCACCTCCCCAACCCCCATTTTTCCAATTAGCTCACCTGCACAGTCCCAAGCGGATTTCCAGCCGTCACGCCCCAGATATCAGTCGTGTATCCCGCATGCGGGAACTCCTTCCTCACCGTCTGCGGCTTCGTCCAATCACCGCCCAGCACGCCCGTCCACTCCTTGACCGTCTCATTATAATTCGGCGGCAGCAGCGTCGCGTCGATACTGCCGTGGTAGACCTGGAACCTGGGCCGCGCGCCAGCGTAGCCAGGGTACATGCCCTTGACGACACTGCTCCAGTAAGCGGGCGACGCGTCGACCTTGCCCTGCGCGCACGTGCTGTTCCAGGCATCAGTCGCGCCGGACGCGGACACGAAGCAGCCGGCCGCGACGCCGGAGTACGCGGTCGCGGCGGCGAAGAGTTCTGGATACGTGGCCGCCATGATGTTGGTCATCATTGCGCCGGACGAGGAGCCTGTCACGTAGACGCGCGACCTGTCGCCGCTGTAGGTCGAGAGCGTATAGGAGACCATGTTCGCGATCGCGTTGCTGTCGCCACCGCCGTTGTGCGTTAGTGAGGCTTTGGAGGAGACGTCCCAGCACGTGCCGCTGTAGGGCGAGGACGGGTAGATGACGATGAAGCCGTATTGGTCGGCCAGGGCGTTGTATGGTGTCTCGGTCGCGTAGCCGGGCCCGCTGCCTTGGCAGTGGTGGATGGCCACGATGATGGGGGGTTTGGCGGCGAGCTTCTTCGGCACGTAGATGTACATCTCGGTCTTGGGGGTGTTAGTGTTGATATAGACTTGGGGCGGTCGGATTACGTACATTGGTTGGGTTGCTGCCGAAGTTGGTGACTTGCTGCAGACTAGCCCGCTTCTCGAGGTCGACTGGGCTAGCGGTGACGCTGCCAAAGAGCGCTAGAGCGCTGGCGAAGATGGAAACAAGCATGATGAACGAGATGGTAGAACGGAAAAGAGCTTTGGAATGATTGAAAGTCCCGCTTCGGTAAAGAAAAGACGAAAAAGACGAAACCAGAGGGGAATAGTAATACTCTTATACCTCTCGTCACTCCGACGCACCACTTGTCTACTTACCATACATGATACACTGGTCCAGAGGTCCAGACACTGGAAGAGAGTATACTATTCAGCCAAAAAGGCAAAAGCTTGTTTAGATGAGGTTTCTGATGCTTGTGTCAAGTTGTCGCTCCGGGACCAAACACGTAGCGACAGCACCGTGTCATGGGTCGCCATCTCCACAGAAGTCGGCAAGGTGTTTCGAGGTCTGCTGCACGGACTAATCGAGCATCACATAGATTAAATGTCCTTCTTGGCAGATGTGGTATTGATTAAAAGGCGGGGAAGGCGAGGTGGTATAGATTGCTCGTGTTCGGGAAACCGCCGAATTAGGTATAGCTCCTTGATCAATCTAGAGGAGATCACTCACGATAAGCAACGACCTTAACTACAAGCTACCTTAGTATAGCTGCTTGGAGTGTTTCTGAGCCGTCTCGGTACGTGTTCAGCAGTCTTTGCAGTTGAGGTTAAGCTGGTATTCTGATAAATTATCTGCTTTGGGATGTTGACCTGAGATGTCCGTCCGCGTCACTATTTCACTTTCCCAATACCAATCAGGCTTGGTCTCTTAAATACCCCCGTGTCCGTCTTCCGCCGTCCCAAATCGGCGTAAGCCTTCGGTATCATCAATCCACCTACTCGCATGCTGGAGTGTCCTCGTTGTGTACGTGATAGTAGCATCTGGCTTCGCGGTCCTTAGGGAGACCCTGTTGTAAGCCGCCATTCAGGCGCTGACTTCCCATCGCGGTAAGAACCTTTGTGAAGACCTCAGGAAGCTCGCGTACCACATCCGCAGCGAACCCCTCGGGTTTGAATGTGTAAGTGTATCGATCCAAGATGAGCTTTTGGAGCATGCAGTTTTCCGGAGTTGCTGCAAACAATCTATCAACAATTCCGTGATGTGGAATTATGTTTAAACTTTTGACCATGGCTCGAAACTCGTCGATGACTTTGTTCTGCAAGGCGATCTCGCCTAATTTGTCGGCAAGAATGTATAGTTCCACCAGTCCTGTGAAATGAGTCCACTGGTTGTCCAACGTTGACTCCTCGTCGCTGATGACTACCTGACCAGAAACAGCCCATTGCAGGTATATCGCAAAGGTATCACAACGGTCTTCTGGCAAAGTAAGAGCTTTTTTGCCTTCTGCCCAGTTTCCAGACAGTGCAGCTTTGAAGAAGGGAGATCGGCAGAGGACATTCCTCGGAGCCGTGAAGACCTTCTTTTTGGGGCCAACCTTGACAGTGACCATGTCATCGAAGCTCATACTATACAAGTCAGTGTATGACCGTACCATGGGTCTGTGTAAGCATACCGCCACCTCTTCTTCGAAATCTTGGTTGGTGTTTCATCTGCTGCTGCTCGTTTCGTGGCTTTGCCTGCCGGCGGACTGTCTGATGTCATCCTGTGTAGATACAGATCTGTCGAGCGCGGTGATTATGTTGGTATTTGCAGACAGTCGTGTGGAGAGAAAAGAAGGAAGAAGGACGGAGAGAGTGACGCAAAGAATTCGAAATGGAGGTGACTCTTTTCTGTGAATTTAAGAAACTCTGTGAAGTGGAGGAAACTCCGTAAGTTCAAGGTGAGTTTGTGAAGGGAAGGTGGTCACAAGTTAGCAGTCGCGACCGGAGCACAAATTCAAGACCGCAAACGTCATTAGCGTCTCACCTACTTGGAACTGGTGTCATGTTATCACGACAAGCCGTTGTGTACTTTCATTAATCATCTCTCATGACTTTTCAAATGTGACTCTTGATGATCTGACCAGCCTCAAAGCCATCACCAGCCTCCAGTGTCGTCCATCCATTCACAGCGCCTGCCTCCACACACACCATAGTCTTGTAACCATCCTTTGGCTCAAAGTCGCCAATCGCTTCAGCGCCCTCTCTGAATGGGTTCCAGATAACAGTATCCGAAAGGTTGTCCCTGACAATGTCGAACATTGGCTTGCCCTCGTAGAGAATGCTGGTCGTGTCTTGCGGAAATGACTTGTAGACGCGGTCGGTCATGCTTTCGAACTTCAGCTCGTTGCTGGAGGAGTCGTGCTCTTTCTTGTCGAGGACCTTGTCGATGTATCTGACACCTGCGAGACCGGTGACGGTTGTCTTGTGAATGTCCTGTCAGACATGTTAGCTCCCAATTGTACGTTACTCCCTTCGCAAAACATACCGGAATGCGGAAGTAAGTGTGCGTAAGCAGTTGGAATTCAAAAGAAGTCTTGCCCGGGTTGCGGACACCGAACATGACCTTCAAGCCGTCCTTGGCCAACGTGACGCTGTATTGCAAGCTGAAGTCGTATGGCCACGCCTTCTTCATCTCTTCGCTCAGGTTGGACGGCGACAGACCGAAGTCCAACCTGACGGAATCATCACCGCCTGACTCTTCTGAAGACTTGCCTAGGTACTCCCAGTGGGAGATACGCGCGAAACCGTGCTGAGGAAGAGCGGAGGTTGCGTGGTCCTTTGGAGGAGGTCCGAAGCACTAAAGAGTCAGCAAGGTGCCTTGGAGAGTGCTCAGATAGTTGTACATACTGGAAAGACTACTGGAATACCGCCGCGAATGGCCTTGCTGCCGTCCATCTTGGCAGCTTCGCTGAGCCAGAAGTGCTCCTGTCCATTCTTCTTCCACGAAGTGACAGTGGCGCCGTAGAGGAGGACCTCGATCGATTCGCCAGATGGGAGAGTGGCTGTGACCTTCTTTCCGTCGGCGTGGACTGTAGGCTGTGGTCCTGAAGCAGAGGCTGAGATCGCCGAAGGCTTGTTGGCTCTGTCGACCATTTTGAGGCTGTTTTGACTGTTGAGGTTCAAGGAAGGTGGCGTGCGATTCGTGAACGTGAGTGATATACTGCTTGTAGTGCAATTGAGTTTGTGTAAGGTCGGTATGTTAGGAAAGCAAACATGCAGGGAGCAGCGGTACAGAAGTCAATGTTTCACATCGAGCTCCAGCTGTCTGGAGGTTCGCGCGCGATGACGCAACGTTGTCAGACTACAATCTGAAACGACAACAACTGTAGATCACCACCGCGTGAATAGTTGCATGTGAACTTCCTTCATCGTGACGGATGGTCATACTATTAATGTTCATAGAATAGGTAAGCACTACAACTGCGAGGGAGATCTTGAGCTAAGCTTCATTGACATCCATCACTATCTACCGGAAATCTACCATGAAAGCAATCCATTCCCATCACGGGCCTCGAAACGCTTCACCACGCCTGCTAGCCGCCACGACCTCTGTCCTGATGTCGAAGAGCATATCGGTGATCTCACGTTCCTCCTGCAACGGCAGCGAGATCCATCCTCTGCAAGCTTCCAACACGCCCCGAAGAGTGTTCATAATACTCTTTGGCTTGTGGACGCTTCTCCCTGATTGTGACGCTTGTGATGCAGCAGCCTCGGCCTCCGCCCGCAGTTGCTTCTCTGGGCTGTTTTGATCTTCACTATCGCTGGTGTACTGTGCATACTCATCTTTATTGATAGCCACCCTCGGAAGGACTACTCTGTTGATTTGACGCGGGACTGTCGCCGGGATCGTTGTGTCCTCGTCTTCGTCGCGTTCGGCCTCAGTGACGTCTTGGCTCTTACGTGTTCTGCGCGTCTTGCGTGGTGGAGGTGCCGGAGTCTCGATGACACGACTAGTATCGTCGTCCTCTTGCGAGGGAATATCAACAGAGCTAGTATCCACAAGTAGAGACTTCCTCTTTTTGCCACGTGGCAGAGTCGCAGCCACGGCGGGTGTCTGCGTGACCGGTGTGAGTGACTTCCTTGGTCTGCCACGACGCTTCTTTGTCGGCTTCTCACCAGCGTCTGCTACAGGCTGCGAGGCTGATCGTTCCGGCTCTGTCTCTTGTTGAGACAACATGACTGTGGGTTCAGGCTGTGGTTGACTAGCTACGACAATGCAGTCTTCCATATATTCCTCTTCGGCTGCGTCCTCGCCCTGGGATCCACCGAGCCAACCAGGCAGTAGTCGCTTAAGTGGCGAACTTGTTTTGCGCTTTTTGGAGGACGACAAAGGAGTCGCATCGGACTTGCGTTTTCGGGACCCGCTTCGAGTTGCTGAAACAGTCTGAATGTTGTCGTTGTTCTTTGCTGCTCGTGCAGGGGTTTGACGGCGAGGGGTGCTGTTGGACGAGTTCATCGCGAATGAGTCTTCGATTGTGTCGTCGTTGTCTTCCAGATCCTCCTCGTCTTTTCCAGCTTCGGGCTCACCTGAGGTTTTGGTTGGATCTTGTGGCAGTCCGACTGGCAATGGTGCTTCTTCAAGACTTTCCGCGAATTGAATTGGTGTAGAGTCACGACTAGCACGATCGTGCTCATTATCGCCCTGGCTTGATAATGGCTCAGCAACCTCAGTAGGGGCATCGACGAAATCATCACTCTGCTCTGCCTCCACGATAGGCTTTTGAGCGTCCTCTGCGCCTTGTTCGACCATCACTTGGGGTCCGCTCGCATCGAGTTCAGAGGGTTGATCCGTGGTTTCGTTCGCCTCGACTGGTATACCTTCGTCGTTCTCAAAAGTGTCGTCTAGTACAGCCTGTTCTGCAACATCATGTTGTACATCTTCGATATGCCCATGTACATCGTTATCGTCCACCTCTGGAGGCGATGAAGGAATGTCATCCTCAGCCTCATTAACCTCCTCATCAGCAAATGCAACCTCAGTCGAGCTGGAGGCAGCAGGTAAGGGCCGCTGCTTTTCGGCAGTCCGTGGGGTTGGAGATGAGCCAAGAAAGTCATCTATGTGTGCTTGATCTTGTGCTGGTTCAGGGGTAGAGGGTCTTGCAGCGGTCATCTTTGGCTGTCCAAAGTCTAACCGTGATACACTCTCTCTGGTACTTTTGACCGGACTCGAAGAGAAGTTGGGATACATCTGTGCCGTTTCGAATTGCTGTCTCTGCAGGACCTCTCGTTGGTGCTCTGTCAGATTTTGTGACTCTTCTTCTTGGTCTGTCGACGGTGAGCTCTCTACTGGTACGAAATCAATCTGCGAGTCCTCGTGACGGAGTCGAGCCTTAGGTGTCGGCTTTTGCACGACTCGTCGGTGTGAGGTCGGCGTCGCAGAAAATCGGACAGATGGTTCAGCAGATCCTAAACGCGCAACCAGTGAATAGCCTGGCTTTGAGAACAGCGGCGTGTGCTGTCGGAAAGCCTTTGGAGTGGTATCGTTGTCCTGCTGAACTGCATCTTCCTCTGCTTCATCAAAAGGCAGCTGTATTTGCGACTCTTGGTTCTCGATAGCGATCGGAAAGGATGGCAGCTCCAACTCGACTACTGTGCGAAGCTTCGACAAGACGGTAACCATGCTCTCAGGGTACTCAAGCTCATTGAGTTGCCCAAAAGAGCCGTTCCAGAACTCGATTGTGGAGTTGACAACGGGTCGATGTGTGCTCTGCAACCCAGCGAGCATCAAGTCTGCAAGAGCTTTGAGCAAAACACTGTTGAGCGGCATGGCCTTCATCGAGTTCAGGATCTGTGTCCATAACTCCAAGATCTGAGAAAGTTAATGATGTCTTTGGAATGTTCCGAGCTATCACTTACCTGCTGGTGTTCGTGCGAGCCGGCACCGAAAACGTGATTTCTGTCCTCCACAACCTGGGCAAACCCTGATTGTAGTTTTCGCATAGTTATGGCACTCAAGGATGGTGGGCAGCTCGCAAGGAACGTTTTCAATCCCGAAAAAAGGTCGTCGATGGGTTTACACTGATCTGCGTTGTTGTAGACCATGTCGCATGTAGCACCGATCAGAGCCAACATGTGGTTGTACGGCTCGAACGTAGGCTGCTTTCGCGATAGGTCAAGATGGTTGCCATGGAGCTTTTTGCGGGCGTCTTCCATTTGCTGTCTGTTGCTTGGCCACATTGCGATGTGAAGTAGTGACGCTGTGATCGCAGTCACGCTTCTTACCGGAAGTGAGTCGCGAAGCTGATTTATCTTCTCCGCGAATGGCTCCACAAGGCCAGTGCAGACTCCAGCAGTTCCAATGTCTCTCTGTATTCGTTTCGCAGCCGCCGACAAGAGCGACTCAAACGCCGTCATGGCCTCTGCTGATGTACCGATGAGCTTCATGCCAATGTCGAGGGTGTCAACGATCTGCTTCGAGACGATACCAACATTCCCTGGGTCTGTTGTTGACTCGGAGGAAGCGAGCATCACTTCAGCAAGCTCTTTAGCGAGTACGATCCAGAGTTGACGAGCGACGGCAGCAAGACGCTCACTCTGAGGACCACCTGGGGCCATGTGCAGGCACTGGCGAAAGAGTCCGAGGCAAGCCTTCGTGAGTGACTGCTTGTGTACTACCGCATGAAGAACTTTGCTTGCAACGTCAAAGTAGGCTTTGGTCTCCGTGACTGTGCTTGGTGGGTTAGCGAACAGCTTCCACAGTAAAGCTAGAGGTGATTGTAGAGGGGCGTGGTGTTTTGAGGCCCTGTTTGATGGTGTAGGAGCGGGCTCAAGAATGTTGTCTTGATTGTAAGCCATGCTCTCTTCTGCAAAGTGTAGAGATCCGATGGTAGTAATTGCGCTGGTAATTAGTTCTCCGAATCGGTTGATCCACAGATCGTGGGTAGTCTCCTGAGACCACGTCGCAGTTGAGCTCCACAGCCTGCTGTAGAAGTTCAATAGATGCGCCAGCGCTTCTTTGAGTTCGACTGAAGCTCTAACTTCTTGTCTTCCAGCTTCGGCAACAGCATGTAAAAGTTCCGGCCACGGACTGGAATCGACATCCTGGTTTTCGCCTTGCATCCACAATGATGCGCCAAAGTACGGTTCCAGTACATGGAGCAACCTCGGAAGCCGGGAGCGAACCCATCTTGGGTCAAGTCGAGGAAGTTCTTCTGGTGTCATGAATCTCGGCTCGTTTGCCCTATCTGGATCCCACACGGTAGAGCCGCCTTTGAGCAGAGTCTTGAGTATCTTCGTAGCGAACCGGGCGTCTTTACCGCCCACGCGCATCATCTTTGTTAGGATGCCACAAGCATATTCGTCCCAGAAGAGATCAAGTCTTTCATGCGATTGTGCAGGCTGCAGAGCATAGTAGAGCAGATTGCAATAGCCGGACTGAGCGAGACGCCGTGCATCTCGACTGGCGTTGTCTGTTGCTCGTCGTTCCAATGCTGTAGAGAAAGGCACAACCAGTAATGTCACCATCCTGTCCTTGGGTTGTGCCGGCAAGAGATCCAGTGCTAGCGCAAAGACAAATCTGTTCCACGCTAGAGTCGTTTCGTACTTTGTAGCACCGTCGCTAGAGTTTAAGCATCTTTGGATAATCTGCAGAAGAGGCTTGAACATGTACCACGAAGAGATTGGTCGTTTGGGGTTCTGAAAGAAGAGCACTATCATGCCCCATATCTGTGGTACACTGTAAGCGATGTCCTTGTCACTGAGCATGTCGGAAAGCCTGGCAGTGAACCAAGTCCCATAATCTCCACCGTCTTCCAAATCTGAAGCGAAAAGGTCTGTCAGAGCCTTGGTCGCAGTTGTATGTTTACCAAATGCTTGACCAACCAGAGTCCCGCATTCAATGGCTCTTGTGCGAATATCCTTGTGACTACTGAGAACACCGTGGAAGATGTATTGAATCCAATCGCGGATCTTGTTGAGCATCAAAGTGGGTATTTGATCGATCAAGCGCTGGTATATCACCAGACGTGCAGATATCACACTGTTCCCGCTGACTCTGTCGTGAATCGTCTGTAAGCGTGTTAAGATGAGATCGGCCTTGGCCGAGTTGAAAAATCGGGTGTTGAAGTTTTGCGATGCCAGCAAGTACATGTAATGATTGGCGATCGCCTTGTTCACTGGTGCCTGACCCAAGACAGCCGTGGCATTATCGAGCAACTGGACTTGGAATTCATTGCCCAGTATCGAAGCCGTGCCCGGTGTGTTCAGGAGCGATATCGTGAGTCTGAGTGCTTGTGTGATGAGATTCGTACTTTGAGGTATATTCGAAGTAGTCCTGAGGTCGCGTGCGATGTACTGAGTGAGTTGCAGAACCTTTGATCGTAACGCTTCCTCGGCAGGCAGATCCGAGTACGTCTTGCGGGCGCCATTGAGTGCTTGGTAGCCATCCAGTCGGAGTGACATGGTTGGCGAAGCCAGCATTTTCAGTACAGAATCCAGCATCTTGGGTACTGACTGTGGCTCTCTTGACGAGAAATATCCAGCTTGCGGTGAACCAGTCTCGTCGGGTGTTGGTGTACAAGGACTGCTCTTCAATATCGATTTGAGAGGCTCCAGGCTTTTTGGCATGGGGAGTTGTTTCAATGCTGGTTTTCCGCCGACTTTGCCATATGGTGATGTGCCATCATGCTTTACAGTAAACTGGCAGAATTGCACCTTTTTCTCTTTCCTTCGCTGTGTATCATCCTGGGAAGCCGTTGGTGATGATATCGGGGGCGTCGAAACACCCTGTGCTTCTGAATCTGGTTTTGGTATATCTTCAATCGTAAAGTCGTTCTTCAAGAAATTTAGAGCGTCGTCAATGTCGTTGCTATGGTCTTTTGGTGGAGTTGGTGGTCTTTCGCCGATACGCTCAAATGCAATATTGGAAACAGAAACCATTGCTAGATGAGACAGTGTGAACGTGTGAACGACGGGAACAGATAATTCATGGTGAGAATGATGAAAGGGAAGTATTCACTTTGATGCTCAATACTACATGTAGTGTGAATGGCGGCAGCGTACGTGCAGCGACGCGTTCTAACGCGCAAAGCCCGCGTAAAGAGAAAGAGCTCCGCAGATCCACGCGGGGCATTGAGGCTCTGCGGGTACCCATTTATAGCCGTTAGCTCGAAAGGTTGTCCAGTGGATTGATGTGAATTGAACGTCTTTGCATAAGGTACATATGTCTTTGCCGACAGTATATGATATAGAATATCGGTTTTCTTCATTCCATCGAAGTAAAACGTTGGGATCATACATAGTTGCGAGAATTTGACATCTGTTACATCAATCTCAATCAAAGAGTGCTTTCATACAACATTACAATCCCAGTCAGCGCCAAAAGCATCACATCATTGGGCAAGAATATGGCCGGTACGAAAAGCAAATCGTCGTCTAGTAAAGCTTTACTGATATGTCTGCGGGCACAGCCCAGGTACGGACAATACTATCGAATCTTAAGAAGGACCTTTCAAAGAGACAATTTTCAGATACCGGTGAGCACCCCTTTTTCAAACCCAGCAGTCCATTCGTATTGATATCATGAAGAACTTCAGAAGCAGCTGGAGGAGCTCAAGGTCCTGGGAAGGAATCCAGCCATATCGCATGATATCTTCACACCGGAAGGTGTAGAAACGCTCGCCAGCTATGGATTCGACAGGAAACCAGACGGTGTTTCTCGGGAGGCCATGCGATGTCTTGCAAATGCTATGCTGCTGAACGAAGGAACCCGACAGATTCTCCTGGACCTTAAGTACGTCGAGAAGGCAGCGGAACGGATGAAGAACGATGATCGCGACGATGAGTTTCTGGGGACAAGGATATTATTCTTTACCACTTACACCGGAAAGCTGGATATTGCAGCATTGCTGGAAAAGAATGATCTGGCTGCGACCATCACGAAGAATCTCGAACGCCACGCAAAACGTCTATCTTCGAAAAGCGTATCGACGTCAAATCCGATAACGGAGATGTCGCTTCAGGAGACGCTCAAACTGATACCCAACATCATCTACCACCATCCAGCAAGTGCATCCCCTCTCGACACGGCCATAACCCCGATTGTCTATATCCTCATGAATCACACTGTCCCGTCACCGCCCTTACAGCCGCCAACCAACCTTCTAATCAACGCTCTGATGAACCTGAACCTCTCACCCACATCCCAAATCGAAGACTCCTCCATTCGCGACTCCCTTTTTCCAGACGACAACCCTACACAACTAACGACCCGCCTCGTCGGCGTACTCGATGCTGCTAGTACAGCCTACCCCGAGCGTGACCTCGACACAACACTCTCTCCTCTGATCGCACTCTGCCGCAAACTCTATATACCTGCTCCACCTACGGTGCGACAATCACTGCAATCTCAGCTCCTTCCCTCCACTTCATCGCGCTGTCAACCGCTCGGCACTGACGCTACCCTCCCCAGCCGACTGCTACGGCTGACACTCTCCCCTCTGACACCAATGCTACGTGAGAACATCGCATCTCTGCTTTACGAGCTCAGCGACGAAGATCCGGAGAAACTCGTCGCGAATATCGGGTACGGATACGCTGCTGGCTTCTTGAGTACGAGAGGCATCGAGGTTCCTGTCTCTGCTATGGCTACTACCGCGTCAACAGAAGCAGAGGAAGGAGCAGATGCGGGGAGCGGGGTGAGGGTAGACATCAACCCGGTCACGGGGCAGAGGAGAGACAAGGAAGATGTTGACGATCTGCCGGAGATGACAGAAGAGGAAAAAGAGAGAGAGGCCGAGAGGCTGTTTGTGTTGTTTGAACGCCTGAGGGCGACCGGAGTGGTTGATGTTGAGAACCCTGTTACTAAAGCCATGCGGGAGGGGCAATTTGACAACTGAGCCATGGCATGTTGAAGACTCTATCCTTGTACGTTATACGGATAGACGTAATGATGCCTAGGAAGAGACCTTACAATGGAATGCTAAGGATTCAGGGCTACTATACAGTCCATATATACAAGTGGTTGCCCATCATGCATGACTTCGCTGTCCGCTGAAGGCATATCGCTCGTCGACGTCGCTGTCCAACTCGAACTGCCTCGCATCTCCAACCACAGCCTCTTCGTCTCTAATCCTGCTGAACCCTGACTTGGTGATATTCTCCTCTGTCAACACTGCGTATGGTGTGTCACACGCTGCCGAAGAGAGCGAAGGGTAATGCCGTCTCCAAGTCGAATACGCGATCGCGGATCCAAGCAGAGACCCGCATACAACGTCGAACACATCGTGTCGATAGTCTTCGAGTCGTGATATGGCTATCAGAGCGGCTCCAAGCAGTGGCGCCAATACAAGAAGAAAGCGAGCGAGATCCGACCGTGGGCGGAAGACGTATGTCTGACTGGCGAGGAATAGTGCCAAATAGCCCAGGCCAGCGAAAGCGAAAGAGCTGTGTCCTGACGGGAAAGACCTCCACCCGTCCTGAAGGACATGGTGCCTGGTTTCGGTACAGACATCGATTGAGACAAGCTCGTCTGCGGAAGTGCCCGGCATTGGCTGACAGCGATCGAGGAGATCAGGTCGTGGCCTACCGACCGCGTTCTTGATCACATCGGTGACGAACAGAGTGAGTAGTACACTGTTGAAGAATCCAAGTATCGTGATATGTGCCTTCTGAAACTCGGATCGTACGACGACTAGCCAGCCCAGTATGGTCGCCAGTGGGATTGCGCCAGCATAGATGAACAGCCATGCTAAGATGCCATCAGTATTTTGTGTTCAATACAGCAAGTCTCCCGGACGATGTCTTACGGACTGGTACACGCTCAATCTCAGCATGTGGGAATGATATGCGCAAGTCTCGCAGACTAAACAGTTTGTGGAATGGCTCAATGAAGACCTCAATAAGTAGGAAAAAGACGGTCAGTATGATCAGGCCCAGATAATCGGCGGCGTATGTTTTCTTGAGCAATGTCAGCATATAAATGGCACGTAAGACTAGTAGTCGTCCTACCTGCCACAATCTGTATGCTGTCGCCATGAACCCATTATCCGGTATGCTCCGTGGCTTGCGCAAAGGACCATGCGATTCGCTTCCAGGCATGTTGGCACTATACAGTATACACAAATGCAGCTCTACACATAAGTGATCGTCGAAGATGTGATGGCACGCGACAGCAATCGAAGGTGAAGTCAGGTTGTCTCCTTTCGGAAGCAGTGGCTGATCTCCAAGCCGGTTTGGGGATAGACTCCACCCCTCCAACTTCTTGACCTCCAAATCGCGAAACTCTCTCGATATCTACAAGCTTATTACAACAAGTGTTGACGCGCAGTCGGCGCTCGAGATTGCCAAAAGATGATAGTCTGACGTTGCGCGAAATAAGAATCTCATCATGGCAGACCAAGGCCAACCGCGCGTGCTCGCCGCGGCATTCCCTACACCACCACCTTATTACAAGAGCTTCACGAAGGAAAACGTTCAGCGCTTGCGCAAACTACAGAAGGAAGGCGGCGTATCCCCAGACGACCCTCTTGATGCTGTTGATCGACAATCGCTACCGCAAGAGCTACGAAATCTGGTTCCACCGGAGCCGCCAGCAGATGGACGATTCAAGAGCTTTGGGGTCCAGTACGACCTGAACGAGCCTACACAGTCGTTGTCTGCGGCGGGAATACAACAGCTATATCCGGACCCTCCCAAAGATACAGAGATTCAGCCAGATCCAACGCCCCATATGCTCACGATCACGCGATCTATCCTTCTCAATTTTCTGGAACTAGTCGGCGTCCTCAGCGTAAACCCAACACAGTACGGCGACAAGATCGAGCACCTGCAGACACTCTTCTACAATGTTCACGACATGATCAATCAATACCGTCCTCACCAAGCAAGGGAGAGCCTGATCCTCATGATGGAAGAGCAAGTCGACAAGATTCGGACCGAGATCCGGGGCGTCAACGAGAGTAAGGAGAAGATGCACACTCTGCTCAAGACCATTCAAGAATCAGGCACCGCTGCACAAGCCCAAGCAGAACAGACTCCTCACACAAACGGCGTGCACGAACAAGAAGACGAAGGGACGAAAGCGCGACGCGAACTACAACGATCTCAATGGGATGCTCTCGAAGAGCTTGGATGAACAAACATTACAAATACAACGAATATTGTACATTATAAGGACCAACATACGCCCAATGACCTGGATCAGCTCAGGCCTCGCCATTCGCCATCGCCTTCTTGGAATGCGCATTCCTGGCCGTACCAGCAGCAGCGGCGTCAGCATGCCCCCGACCGGCACCCTTGCCCGCAATCTTGGTCTGCTTCTCTTTGGTCTCGACCTTGGAGTCGTCGTCCTCTGTCTTCTTGGAAGACTTGTTGCTAAAGGCGCCTGCGACGGCGCCAAAGATGTTGAGGTTCAGCCCAGCCTGGGAGAGGTCAGAAGGTTCAATCGTGGAGTAGGAATAGAGAAGATGGTATTTTCAAGGACCAAAGGACATCCGTATGGAAAGAATACAACTTACACTTCCACTTGCACTCGCGCTCGTCTCCTTCTCCTCGGCCACGTACTGCGGCTCATGCTTTGAGACTTGCTGTGGCTGCTTTTTTGCGACTGATGAAGACGACATGGTAGATGATATTTAGCCTTTTTGGTAGTACTCTTGATTCAGTGGACGGGTTCGTTGACCAATTGATCTCGTGATTCTTGTATAGTGTATACAAGTACCTGTGGCGCAGAACGGGTGTTCGCAGTATTTGAGGCGGAAGAATTGCGGCTGAAACGTGGGCAAAGCAGGTTTTGTGGCGCACCATGAGGCTCAGCCGCTTATGTCACCATCACTGACTTTTTTGACTCCAACGTCGAAGCACCGCTTCGTTCCACCGCTGATCTCTACTGCAGGTACACCTCGTACTACGTTCGGTGCACTGCTCTCCACGGAACAGGGTCTTAGTCGTCTGAAAGAACATTCCGTGGCTCTTTTCAAGTTCCATGGAAAGCAGTGCACCGGCAATGCAATGTCCGTTGATCATTTCCATTTTGGTACTATACTGGATCAGAAAATGCTTCGTTGGTGACAAGCACACTTGGACTGTATACATCATATGGAAAGGGTTACGTTCTTGCACTCGACTTCAGCTATGACCCATCTCGACATCGTTTGACCTGCGGACGACCGACACATACGCGGCCTGCCTAACGATCTGGACATCTGGTTCATGGCTTCTTCGGTGTCGAGTCTCGATATCAGCCAATGCAACAATCGAGCTCGGATCGAAATCGGGGACCAATACTAATCTCGAGGACTTCCCCTCTGCGGACGATACCAACAAGTTCGACAACTCGCGAGGCTACTCCGACGAATACTTGGAAGAGCACTTCGAAGTAAATCTGCAATTGGACTCTCCGATTGGCGAGGAAGACCTTCTATCGAGACTGCCATCTCGAGATGCGGCAGGATTCTGATTGAAGCCGTAGATTTACCGATTCTACGAATGCTTCATCTCCGTCATACCTGCCGAATACATTGGGACGAGTCCTGGACTCGGAATGACACATCTTCTCCGGTGGCAACCTGTGCACTTGCGATTATGTCGAGCACATCTGCCCAGCACTCTTGAACCTGAGATTACGCGCGTCCTTGTTCACTGGAAGAAAGCTGGAGGTTCTTGAGCATAAAATTGAAAGAGGCGGACTGCCAATTCCATACTAGCTTACTTCTGTATGGCAAACCAACGAGTGACACAGATCGCAGCGCTCGCTGACGAAACGCTCCGCAAAGAAAGCGGACCGTTTCGTGTCGCCATCGACGCAGCTGGCCTGTACTCGGCCTATGAGCAGAACCCCCCATGCGGTCGGAGGGAAGACATTAAGCCTAACTACGCACAATCTCAAGAGAGAAACAACGATCACCTGAAGAGGTTAAAACTTAAAATTTAAGGTGATCGTTGTTTCTCTCTTGAGATTGTGCGTAGTTAAAACGACAACATATTTTGCTGCAAACAATGTCTTTCAAACACAGAACGGAAACGGCCATCCTTTTTCGGCTAGCGGACCTGATCAAGACCTAACAGACGAGTTCCATGTAGTGTTCGACACGGCGGAGGACCCCAAGCGGCGGCCAGAGATGCTCGAGCTGAGCAGGTTGCACGCGGCCACAACGCAGATCGTCTATCTCACCGGAACGCTGCCGCCACGGGAAATGGATGTCTTTTTTTAAAGACTGTTAGACTGAAGCTTTCCAGAGAGTCGATGCTTAAAGATTCGGTCGAGATATTCAGGCAGCCGACGGGAAGGAAGAACATCAGCTATCTGCTGTGCTTCGGCGAAAGAAACCACGCCTAACATCCAGCTACCGACCGAATCCAGCGTGAGTCCTGAAATCCATCACACACTTATAGGACAAAACACCTAACTAGCTGAACAGTATCGAAACCCGAACTCATCTTGCAGGTATAGAGTACTAGGTTATCCACGAGGGATTCTGGCCAGAAGCAAGCCGCGAGTTACCCAGTACTCTATACCTCTTTTGCTGCTATCTGGCCGCGGGCGCGATTCAATGCCTCAAAGATTACACGATGCAATTAAAGCGAAGGCAAGCTCACTGGCTATTAAATTAGCTGGATTGAGCCTGTGGTGGTTGAGTATTAATTAGTTGAACTTGTTATACTACTTATTACGCCCCTGAATTCGGATTATGGAGTCTCACTTATCATTTCCATGGGGGGAAATGCCTCAAAGATTTAGAGACGTTATTGCAATGGACGGAAAGATGACTGGTATAGTCCTTGTTACACTCCTTTAGTTAGTCTTTCAAAATGAAAAAAATAAAACCCCTCAGTCCTCTAGACAACAGCACCATCTGTCGTATAGTCACGAAGGGCTTCGGAGACGCTACGCTAGACCTGTACAGGGTATGCAGTAAAGGAATTCAACATCGTATCAAAGAGACCTATTCCAGAGCCTTTGGAAAAGGTAACAGCCGATCGCTTCGATACTAGCTCTTTAGAGCGAGGTTATTCAAGAGCAGCCAGTATTACAGAGCATATGAAAGAGGAACCGAACGAGGATCGCCGAAAAGCTCTTCAATGTAGGACAATCTCCAATATCGCAACTAAAGAAAGACTTGGGTCATTCCCACACCTGACAAACTATGAAATGGATAACACCATAGACCTTTCGTGTACCGCACGAGTCCCGAGATGATGAAATGCAAGGAAGAAATAGCTGCCCGAAGCAAGTCTGTACAGATGATTACCCTACCACCGAACTCCGCGCTCTGAAATGCCTACAAGAAGAAATAGCTATTAAACGCTCGCCTCCAAATCGAATCTCTCAACCTGTCATAGAAGCGTTGCCCGTACTGACACTGCGCGGTTTACTCCCACTCCTACTAAACCAGCCCCAGCCACCAAGATTCTCCGCCCCGGCGACCGCGTCCTTCTTGGCCGGCGTGACCGGATCACGCGGCGACGGCGCCGGCGATGGCCACAGACTGCCTTCCGCGACCGGCTTGACCTCGAGCGTAGGTATCGTCTTGACGACCGCGATCGACTTGCGCAGTTTATCCAGCTCGGCGCGGTGGGCGGCCTGTTGCGCCTCGAACGCTTCCTCGTGCTGCTTGCGTAGCTTCTCCATTGCCGAGCGCATCTCGTCGCGCTGCTGGATGGCGGCCGCTTCGCGCGTCTTGGCGTTCACTAACTCCATCAGGATCGCTTCGTCGGTCGGTGGTTTTTCGCCTGCTGTGGCGAGGATGTCGCGCGCTTGCAGACTCGATTGGCGGGGCGCGAGCGGCTGCTCTGTAATGGGCGACTCGGCGATGTCTTCGTACATTGACTCCGGCCAGCGGTCGAGGGCTTCGCCGTTGGCGGGTTCGTATTCTTCTTGGTCTGAGTAGCAGGAGCCGGTCGTGACGACGCTGCTCATGCGGTCGACCTTCGGGAAGTGGGGTGCTGTCGGGCGTCGTGACATGGGACCGTATTTGACGGATTCGCGGCGTTTTGGTCGTGTAAGCTGGTCATTGTCGGTTCTGCTGTTGGAACGTTGGCCGAAATACGAGAATGGCTCGTTGTCGGATTTGGGGGTGTTCATCTCTGGCGAAGCGTCGTCGGCGTCGAGAAGCGCGCACAGACGAGCCAGAGACTCCTGTAGCTCCTCGTCCGGTGCAGTATTTCCGAGGTTGTTCAGTGATACTGATCGCGCCATGGAGTTGATTGCAGCCGATCTGCGATGTAGCTCCTTCAAGATACCTTCTGCTTGGTTGACGGCGACCTTGGAAGGCATCGTCTTCCTGCGGTCCCGTCCGACTGGCGTGTCTGGACTCTGTTCAAAAGATTGCCGGGCTTGTGATTCTTCCTCCTTCTGAATGACGATGTCACGCAGACGCCAAACAATTGATGCCATTGACTCTTTCCTCGCATGCTCAACTCTGAGCTTCTCCGCAGTCTGGGCAGCCTCACGTTGTACTTCGGTCAAAGCGAGCAAAAGACCTTCGACTTGCTCATGCAGGCTTCTGTCCTCCTGTCGTTGAGTGCGAGTGGACTTGATGCTACCTCTGTCTGTGTCCTTCTCAGCCTCGGTGGCTGCTGTGCTAGCTGTTCCCTCGTTACTGATCAAGCTATCGGCGCCACTTCCGCTGCCACCAGACGAGTCAGTTGTGGTGATGGACTGCTTCGAAATCGAAACGGAGCGACGTGGTGCGTGACCAGAGTTGTCCGAGGGAGATAGCCCGGTCTTCTTGTCGGCAGGGGACGAAGCACCCCACCATCCGAACATTTTGGATGAGAAACCAAGAGCACGCGCGGCCTTTTCGCCCGAACCACTACTTGCCTGCGCCACGAATTGGTCTTCCAGCCTGTCCAGCTCAACCCGAGTCACGATGTTGCTAAGTCGCGCAATCTCGTCCATGAGAAAGTCGGGCTCGTTCTGATACGGTTCCCAAATGCCTCTACCCAACAGAAGATGAAGTATCTCTTCCAATTCAGTCATGGCAAGAAGTTTCTGCTCATTACTAAGGATGAGAGCTAAGGCTACTCTCATGATAGTTTCGTCCGCTCCTTCGGCGAAGATGACATCGTAGATTCGGAAGAGTACATTCAACGGACAGTTGGTGGCAAAGATGGTCATGAACCATTGAGAGAGGTAGGCGGGTTCCAATCCGAGATCTGTCAAGTGTGTAAGAAGTTCCGGGGAGATTTGAGTCATCAATTTCTTGAGCTGATAGGTCCTAGAATGAAGGCCAGAGAGAGATGGAGAGTAAAGGGTGCGGAGGTTGTGAGTTTCCATGAGTCTGTCGAGGATTAGCATTAATCCATCTTCGTGGTGGCATGGCATGTTGTACTCACTTGACAAATACGCAAAACGAGTCCTTGACGGGCATGGCCATCAATAGAACTCCCGCGATAAAGGCCATTCCTTGACAGTAGCCAATCTCGGCGTCGTACAGACTGTAGGCCTTGAGAACAGTACCTAGCATTCGTTGACCTTCACCTTCGGCATCCTTGAAGAGTTCATGGTGTGGGAAGCACCGAGAAAGATCTTTGTTGATGATGATCTCATTTGACGGGCGCTCGAATGGCAGTCGGTCGAGCAAACTGTCAAACTCGACTTGGAGGGCGGCATCCCATGCACCAGCAATACCAGCCCAGACAGCAGAGCGCAAAAAGTCCGGTACGCCTTTGTGTATCATGAGTGGTGTCATGGTAGGTAACTTGCGAAGGGCATCGGCATAGTCCCTTGTAACCAAGGCCCAGAAATCTCCTAAACTCATGCCGAGTGCTTCCTCTGGAATTGTAACGAGTGACAGCGACGAGCAGACGGTGTCGCGGACTCTGTACTCAAAAGCAGATCCTGGACCAGTATGGCCTCCCACAAATGCGATGCCGGATTTGGGATCCTTTGCAATCGCGTTGTTTTCCATCTCCAAGCGTGCAAGCAGCGCAGCCATATCCGGTTCTTGTAATGAAGATTTCTGCCTCACATGATGTGACCTTCTCTGTGCTTTTGAGTTCCTCTTAATGGAAGGGTTGGCTGTTGGTGTTCCCATTGTGTCTTCTGCCTCCCTTCTTTCTTCTGCGGAATCTGTGAAACCCTTTTGCGGTATAGCGGGAGAGCGACCAGCCGTTGGAGTGAAGACATCGTCGTGCGGCTTGAAAGCAATCGATATGGGATCTGTGATCTCGGGCGCCGACTCTTCGGAGGGTGAAAGGACATCGGAGAGATCTGAGAGTGCGACGCTAACCATGGAATCTGTATGAGGTCTTGGATCTTCAAGTGATAGAACGGGAAATTGAGCAGTAAAGGCCTCGCTGGACGCGATGTTGCTTTCGAAAAGGGTAGCCATCGTTTGTGTGTTGATCCTGCTTCTTGGACCGCCAGCGGACCCAGGGCTAGTGCAAAGTATCGTCTATAATGAATGCTAGTTGTAACCAGGTCGTGTATTAATCCAGGTGATCAGTACGCGTTTCCAGGAGGTCCAGTAGAATGCAATAGATAGATGAATGAGAAGCACGATAAAGCAGTCGAAGGAGTGAGACTGCTATACGGCGAAAGGATGGCGACGAGATCCAAAAAGAGGAGACAACGGTCTGATGCACCGTTTGATCGTCCCAAAGAGACGATGTCGAGGAGTTGTTGGTCTCGAGCCTCTTGGAGAGTCTCCCGTCTCTCCCTGAAAGTCAATTGTCCGCAAGTCAGGTCAAGCTTCCATCCCGCGTCACTAGTGCCGAGTTAGGAAAAGGTCCCTGAGCGAGTCCATGGACTAACCTCACTTGGTTCTGGCGCTGTCGATCTCGATAAACAACGACCTCCTTATCAACTTGAAACTGTCAAACGCCATCATCCATGATCATCGTCAATACTATTCCAACTGCTACTCTATCTTCTCTCGCCAGTGTCAGGTCAGCATGGTACAAGAAGTGTGTGCATGCATACTCGCGAGTCACTTCACTGTCGCAGCTATACGGTATACTGTTTCATGTCCGACACCAGCAAACGCCCTGTAAAAGGCGGCATTGTCTCGTGTTGATCCATCACGCTGTACAAAGACCATGATCCTCATTGCGCTGTCGATTGGCAGGCTCGTACGGGAAGGCACTATGACAAAATGGTTTGACTGAGCTGTCGAGCGACGAGGTTCTCTTCATGCAGTCAACTCCAAGTCGTACAGCATCCCACGCCATGCAATGCTTGCAGCGAAGAGCCTAGCATGCACGTCTCTATCGCAGACAGATCGATGTATGTCAAGAGGCCGATATCCTTTGTTGTCTTCTTTACAAAGCATGTCTAAGACACAATGCTATTGTGGGCACATTGTTCTTCTCCATGGCACAAAGGAAAGCCACTGCGATCTCATGAACACAAAGGAGGACAGCACAGCACGACTTGACTGACGGCCCAGCATCTTCACCTTCACGGTGTTGTGAGTATCGAAGGCTTGCTTTTCCATACATCGACCTCTTCCAGCACTTTCGTTGCATCAACACACCAGTCGACATAATCACAGATCTGGTATCTGCACCAACCAATAACAATGTCTCCAAAGAACCGGGCTGTATTGCCCACAGCTACTTTCTCACGAAACTCGCGTACCTACCAACTGCCAGACCAAGAGCTAGTCGTCCGAGCTGGCAACGTTGGTTTACAGCCACCTCCTACTTTCAGCAACTTTCGCACAGCGGTCCACAAGGGTCAGTCTGTAAGCTACTGGACTGATACCAACCCTGACGCAATGTTTGCTGCAGGTGTTCCCACTCACGCAATCACTGAGTGGGACTCCGTCGGTCAGCCGGGTAAGAAACAGCCTCAACTCGTTCTTGACATGCGCAAGAAGACGAAAGCGGCTGAAAAAGCGAAGGCGAAGGAAGCTGAAAAAGCCCAAGCGAAAGCGAAAGAAGCCCGCGGGGAAGTCCTTGCACTTTCCGAAGCGCAGTACTACGAAGAAGGCCGGACGAAGAGTGGTTGGGTCGCGATCAACGGAAGGTTGGCCACGCCTCCGACTACGGACTCGGATGTCTCGTCCAACGGAAGTGAGTCTGAACCCGTCGTGACGAAGACCCCTCGCGAGCTGAGGAAGATCAAAGCAGGAAGGGTCACGAAAAACACTAACACTTCCCAGGCTGCGACTCGTAAGCCCACCACTGAGGCCATGGCGATTTTCGAGGCCCTGAAGTCAGACTTCGAAAACCTCACGACGGCACTGGAGGTTGAAAAAGCTGTCGAGTCTTCGGACGTCGACGAGGCTACGAAGAAGCCTACCAATGTCTCGAAGTCCTCCGGGATCGTCCCGAAACCCATCAAGACCAAGACGTCCTCATCTTACAGCATCTTCGACGAGATCCCAGACACGCCTCGTACCCCAGGTACCGCAGACACGGTCAAGCTCGCCCCACGCAGCGCTGCAAAGGCCGCAGCTGCTAGGAATGCCGTCATCGCTGCCGCTGATGTCGCTGCTAAGGCTGCGCGAAAGAAGGAGGCGAGAAAGGCCAAGCGCACCGACAATGACGTTGCAATGCGCGATGTCTAGTGAGTTTGATCACGAAGGTAAGTCAAGAAGGTGAGTTCTCGTTTTCCACTCCGTTTTGTTTGCGAGCGATGTAATCATGGGGCTGTTGTTGGGACAAGCAAGTAGTTGGTTAGGTGATAATAATACTGAATTGGGTCGTGATCCATCCGTTGTCTACATGTGAAGCCTACACAAGTGAAGTTGTGATGATTTTGAGTTTATGTAGTTGAAATCGTATCGTTGTGATCAAGACATCTGCTTTCATAACAATTGCTAGAAGCCTCTGCGCACGATTCCCAACGCGTTACAGCTAGCGGAAAGCATGTACAGCACACTGGCGTGTGTGTGAAGTGGAGCTTGGTAGCCTCGCGTTGCCTATGAATTGATTGTGATCTGCCTCCAGCCTTTACAACTGCGCCCCATCGCAGACGCTTCGCTCGCCATTTTTGCGAGACTCTGGGTCTTCGTTCATGATGGCCAAGAAGCCGTATATAATACCGGCTCAGCGTGATGTCGACGAGAGACGTCCACGTGTCTGTACAGTGAGCTTGAAGCGGATGGGGTGTGATGGGCGCGGCTAGATAATACGAACAACCGTCATCGACCTGCATGTCGTTGGTCTTCTCGGATGACGTGTAATCGCTCGTTGTTGATCTCTGTCGACCGACGTGGTCTGAGGGTATCGGGTGAGCCGAGCAGGCTACACGCTCCGGCCGTTGTGGGTTTAGTTTTGAATGAAGCCTTCATCTCCTGTCAAGTCGCTGCTGGACTATCAGGGCGATCAGGCCGCATCGCCAGCTTCGTTTTGCCATACGCACCACCCATGGTCTTGCGCATCTCCAGCGCTTTCTTGTATGGCGGCGCAGTCGGCGGCTGCACGGGGTCGAGACTGACTCTGTCCTTGGGCAAATGATAAGATGCATCGGCGTCGTAGGCTGAGAGATCACCACAAGCGAGGAACGGAGCAATCCATCTCTGGCTCTCGTCGTCATCTTCGTCGTCAGATCCAAGCTCGACTTCCGTGATTCCATCTAGTCTGACGATGCGGTGTGCCTGCGTTCTTTGTCTGCTCTGACCGTGCAGCTTTGTTCCGGCGCCAAGGGGGTTGTCGAGGCTGGCTTTGAAGCCTGTCGGTGGACAGAAGCCAGTGCAGACGATGAAGGCTTCGACACTGCTTGCTCGACTACTCCTTGGTTTTGCGACGGTCACTCGTTCGAAGACGATCTTGAGTTGGGCGTAAAGAAGGTCGACATCTTTGCCACGGAAGATCTTGGCTACGAACTTGCCGCCCGGCTTGAGTACGCACAGTGCGAGGTTGAGTGCGGCCCACAGGAGCTGAGATTGGACGTAGGTGTCCAGATCGTGTAGACCGGTAACATCGGGTGCGCCGTCTGATATGACCAGGTCCACTGGATGAGAGGCTGTCACAGAAGCAGGGTCGAAGCTCTCCGGGTCAAGGGCCTTGAGCAGAAGCGGAATCGTCGAAGGGTGTGTAATATCTGCTCTCAACGTGATGATACCATCCAGAGGCGACATTGGCTGCAAGTCAATCGCAACAATCTTGATATCCTGACCGGGCTGCCTTTCCGGTCGAGGCTTTGATTCTTGCTCTACCGAGACGTGCCCAGACATGGCAAGCTGCTCCTTTGCTTGCTTATTCTCCCATGCAGCACGACCCAAGGTCTCACCTTTGATGAGAATTCGTGACAAGACTTGACTCCAGCTTCCCGGCGCAGCACATAGATCTACCACTCGCGTGACCCCTTCGAAGAGGTTGAATTCCTCGTCGATTTGCAGCAGCTTGAATGCGCTCCTGGCACGCCAACCTTGCTCCTTCGCAAGACGATAGTAAGCATCACGCTTATCTTTCGAAGATTTACCCATGGTAGTTTATTCTTCAATAAATAGTATAATGTGGTAGTGGTTATTGTCGTCTATAGCGCGGCCAAACCTGCCGAGATTTCGCCGATCACTTCTTCACTTCCGCTTCCGAAACTTTTTATGCCAAGACCAAGCATCTTCAATCGCGACATCCACTATGGCGCCGGAACAGGGAAAAAAGAGACTGCCGTCTAAGGTGGCAGCGATGAAGGCGAGAAAGCGTCAGAAGCTTGATAGCGCAAAAGGACAAGAAAAGAAGCCCGACACTCTTGCATCAAGAATTAGCTCAAAAGTACGACTAGACGAACTGGAATGGACCGGAGTACAGATGCCAGAAAAGTTTGACGACTTCGAAGGATTTTACGGTCTGGAGGAAATTGACGATGTCGATATTGTCAAGGATCCCAAAAGCGGACTGGTCTCGTATCATGCTATTGGTAAAGATAAGCCTGCAGTAACGAATGGTGGCAAACGCAAGGCAGAAGACGACGTTGTCGACGAGCCCGAGAAGCAGGATGGATCTGAGGACGACTTCGAGGGCTTTGGCGATGATGAGGTTGTACCTTCAAGGACTGAGGAGACTGTGCCGGCCGGAATCTTGAAGCCGTCTGCGACTCCTGCAGCCGCCAAGCCAAAGAAGGAAAAGAAGGAGAAGCCCGCGAAGAAGCAAAAGACCAAGCCGGAGCCGAAGAAAGTCGCAGAGGGCAACCAAGTAGCTCTAGCGGGTCTCGCAGATGACGCAGGCGACGAGGGAGCCGACATCAGCGCATGGAAGCCTCTGAATCTCTCCCCCGATACACTGGCCGGGTTGTCGAGGCTGGGATTTTCCAAACCCTCAGCCATCCAAGCTGCAGCTATTCCAGAGATCATGGCAGGACACGATGTCATTGGCAAGGCATCAACGGGATCAGGAAAGACTTTAGCTTTTGGTATTCCCATGTTCGAGACCTTCCTCGAGACGGCGGCGAAGCGTACAAAGGGCTCGAATAAAGCACCGATCGCGCTCATCATGGCTCCGACGCGCGAACTTGCGCATCAACTCGAAGGTCATCTAACAGATCTGTGCAAAGGTCTGCCTGTTCAGCCACCGATGATCGCGACTCTGACAGGTGGTCTCTCGCTGCAGAAGCAGCAGCGTCTTCTTAAATCAGCCGATATCGTCATCGGCACACCAGGTCGATTATGGGAAATCATCAGCACCGGGCAAGGAGTCTCTGACTCAATCCGCCAAATCCAGTACCTAGTCATCGACGAAGCAGATCGCTTGCTCAGTCAAGGCCACTTCAAGGAGCTCGAGGAGATTATGACCGTGCTTGATCAGGAACAAGTCATTACCAACGACGACGACGATAACAACGAGGATGCTGATGATGAGGAACTCCAACCCGAGCGCAAGCCACGACAGACGCTGGTCTTCTCAGCCACCTTCCACAAGGGTCTGCAGCAGAAACTGGCTACTAAAGGCAAGCCCGGCGCTGGTGCAGATAAGAAGGATAGCATGGAATACCTAATCGCTAAACTAAAATTTCACGAAGAGAAGCCCAAATTCATCGATGTCAACCCGACAAGCCAGATGGCGACAGGGCTGAAAGAAGGCCTCGTCGAATGCGCCGGCATCGAAAAGGTACGAACAACTTCTTCTTCCTCTCAGTAAACCATAACTAACAACCACAGGACCTCTTCCTCTACTCCGTCCTCCTCCTCCACCCCACAGCCCGCACCCTCGTCTTCGTAAACTCCATCTCAGCCGTGCGGCGACTAACGCCGTACCTGCAAAACCTCGACCTGCCCGCCCTAGGCCTACACAGCCAGATGCCGCAAAAGGCACGACTGCGCAGCATCGAGCGCTTCTCCGGCGCGACCAAGAACCCGCACTCAGTCGGCACGAAGGGCTCGATCCTCGTGGCCACCGACGTCGCGGCCCGCGGTCTCGACATTCCGAACGTGCAGCTGGTCGTGCACTACCACCTACCGCGCGCCGCGGACACGTACGTGCACCGCTCGGGGCGCACGGCGAGAGCCGGTGAGAGCGGAAACAGCATCATCCTCTGCGGGCCGGAGGAGGTCAACGGCGTGCGCCGGCTCGTGGCCAAGGTGCATGCGCAGACGGCGGTCGCGCAGCAGATGAGCAGGTCTGAGGCCGCGAGGAAGGGGTATTTCATCCGCAGTCTGGATATCGATCGCCGCGTTACTGCGAGGCTGAAGCCGAGGGCGCAGTTGGCGAAACGTATCGCTGATGCGGCTGGTGCGAAGGAGAAGAAGAGTTCGTCGGATGATGTGTTCAAGCAGGCGGCTGAGGATCTGGGCGTGGATTATGACTCGGAGGAGTTGGAGGCTAGTGGTGGTGGTAAGCGAGGCAGAGGTGCAGGGCGTATGAAGAGGGAGAGAGAGGCGAGAGAATTGACTAAGGATGAAATGAGGGGTTTGAGAGCGGAGCTCAAGGGGCTGTTGCAGCAGAGGGTTAATGTTGGTGTCAGTGAGAGATATCCGACCGCTGGCAGTATCGACATTGATGAGTTGCTAAAGGACACCGATGTCAAGGGCGAGTTCCTGGGAAGCGTCAAAGGGTTGGGTCTGGACGACTAGATTCGAATACTATTGACTGCTTCTCTTTAGGCTTTCGATGCCGCCCTCAAATTCACTGACATCGTACTCGTCCGGGTATCGTTCAATTATGTCTCGTATCGCATCGGTCTGAGCTTCTTGCTCCTCTGTGAGTTGTGCATAAACACCTTCGATCATGTTGTTCAGGCCAGGCTTCTTTTCCCTCTCGGCCTTCTTGAACGCTTCAAGCACTTCCTTTCGCTTATTACCCCTGAGCTCTTTCTCTTTCTCGTCGTTCCACAGATCTCTGGCCTCCAACCACTTTCGCAGTCGGGTTATGGGGTTGTCTCTCCGCTTCCAGTCCTCGACCTCGACTTTCGCACGGTAAGCGAACGAGTCATCCGACGTGCTGTGATGAGAAACGCGGTAGCTCATTGCTTCGATGAGTACTGGCTTGCCGCCGTCTTCCAGGCACATCTCTCTCGCCTTCAAGGTCGCCTCCCTTACAGCCAGGATATCGTTACCATCAACTCTGATCGTATCGATACCGTAGCCAACACCCCTCGACGCAATACCATCTCCGCGATACTGCTCCAATGTCGGCGTCGAAATAGCGTAACCGTTATTCCGGCAGATGAAGATGATCGGACATGACCTGGTAGCAGCAATGTTCAGCGCAGCATGAAAATCACCCTCACTCGCCGCTCCCTCGCCAAAGTAGCACACCACGCATCTCGGTTCTTCTGTCGGGTTGATTCGATTCCGCATCTTGACCGCATACGCCGCGCCACTGGCCTGGGGGATCTGCGTCGCCAGCGGCGATGAGATAGTATGAATATGCCGCTTGGCACTACCATAATGCACAGGCATGTTTCGTCCCAGACCAGGATCGTGCTTGTTTGCAAAAAGCTGATTCATAAAGTCCGAGAGCTCGAAGCCACGGTACTGGAATATGCCCGTCTCGCGGTACTGGGCGAAGATGGGGTCTTTCGGGTTTAGGGCAGAGGCTGATCCGACTGCGATACCCTCTTCGCCGGCGGAGACCATGTAGAAACTCAGCTTGCCTTGGCGCTGGGCATCGAACATTATGACGTCCATGATGGAGACGGTTACCATGTCGGTGTACATCTTGATGAGCTCGGCGTCTGGGATCGAGGGCGGGTCGCGGTCTTTGTCTACAATGACGCCGTCTTGATCGAGGATACGGTATGTCGGTATGGCGTCGAGCTGTGATGGACGGACGAAAGACATATTGGTCGTGAATTTGCTGTCAACCGCTCCTGGAAATCGTACTCGATCCGAGCCTGGCTTTTGCGATACAGAGGACCATCTTTGCTGGTTTTGGGGGAGACCGGGTATTGTGAATAGCTTTGGATTCCTACTTTGACCTGTCAAGCGCACGGCGTGCTTGCAGTATCTCAATGCCATGGTTACATATCCAGTAACAACATAGTCATTGACAAGAGCACCGTCGATGAGGCCAGGAGGTAAAGCACCTTAAGGTATGTAGGTGACCGCCTTAAGCCGTTCTTCTCCGCGCGGGCACCCTCGGCGCATGCCAAATCTGGGGTAATGCAGGCACGTCAATCAGCTCGGATCTATCCGCAAACTCTATCCAGCTCAAGTATGTGTTGCCTCCAGTGTTTCTTAGGCCTTAATCTTTTCCACGACATCATCACACACAATGGCGACTTTCGTACCGAGAGCGGCGAAACGATTACGGCTTTCCAGTCCTTCGCTATCACCATGTATCGCACGAACACGACCGTTCTCAAGCGCCATTCCACTGAGAGCAGAGCCACCAAAGCAGCAAAATGACGAGAAGACGACACATTTCGGGTACGAGACTGTGGCCGAGTCACTGAAGGAATCAAGAGGTACGGACTGCAATGAGACAACTGCATACCCAGTTCCTAACACAATCCAGTGGGCAAAGTATTCTCCTCAGTGGCCTCATCCTACGACGTAATGAACGACCTAATGTCCCTTGGAATCCACCGCCTATGGAAAGACCACTTCGTGCGCAGCTTGAACCCCGGGTCCTCAACCTCGATCTCACCCAACGCAAACTGGTCGATCCTGGACATCGCAGGCGGGACAGGGGACATCGCGTTCCGGATGCTGGACCACGCAACAATAGTGAACGGGGACCTGAACACGCACGTGACGATCTCCGACATAAACCCCGACATGCTGAACGAAGGGCGCAAGCGCGCCGCCAGCACACAAGCGGCGTACGCGAACCGCCTCTCGTTCGTCGAAGCCAACGCCGAGGACCTGCACATGATCCCCGACAACAGCATGGATTTGTACACAGTAGCATTCGGGATCCGCAACTTCACGCACAAAGACGTCGCGCTGCGAGAAGCGTATCGCGTGCTCAAGCCCGGCGGCGTCTTCGCCTGTCTCGAGTTCAGCAAGGTGCGAAACCCGCTGTTCGAGGCCGCGTACAAGCGCTGGAGCTTCAGCGCCATCCCGCTCATCGGCCAGGTCGTCGCTGGCGATAGGGACAGTTACCAGTACCTCGTCGAGAGTATTGACAAATTCCCCACTCAGGAACAGTGGCGCGATATGATAAAAGATGCGGGCTTTTTGATACCGGGTGGTGAGGGCCAGGGATGGGAGAATTTGACTAATGGTATTGCGGCGATTCATAAGGGAATCAAACCGCTGAAATGAGTGAGGGACGTGGTGCATGGCATGAGACTTGTATAGTACGTGCATTGCCATGATGGTCTGGTCGTTGAGGAATGTTAGTTGGCGGCAGAGTCACGCTGGACATAGAATCAGTTTCCACAGCAGGGTCACAATGAGGATTATGCAAAAAGGCAACGAACACAGCGAAGATTGTGAAGTATGTAACAATTCATTACTGTTGAAGGGTATATAACAGTCTCTCGATCCCAATCATATCCAATGAACACGCCCGCTCACATATGGTGAACGGAGCTGTTCTTAGTCCACCTACGGAACGTCTTGCCGCAGAAGTAAAAGACGACTCCGAGCAAACAGAAGAACAGCACGAGCGAACCGTTGGTCATGATGGGCGCAATGTAGCCGTCCTCGGCGATCCAGTCGTTGATAAACACCGAGAATCCGTAACCCCAGACGTTCTTGTTGACGGTGATGGCGACGAACAAGCTGCCGGCGACGGGCTTGTAACTGTCGACGGCGTAGGTCGAGACCATGGCGGGCAGAGCGGCGACTTGGATGCCGGCGCACGTGTAGCCGATGACGACGATGATGGCCCAGTGCCAGTGGTTCTGGTAGCCGACCGACACGATGATGTTGCCGAGGTACATGATCAGGACGTATGGGATCATAGCGAGGAGACGCATTTCCGGCTCGCGGATACCCTTGTTCTTGAGCGTCTGGCGCTTGGCGATCCAGTCACTGAAGGGACCGGCGGTGACGAGACCGATGAGGGCGCCGATGAGAATGGCAAAGTTCATGAAGCCGATCTTCAGTGGTGCGATGTTGTATGGTGGGGCGGCGAAGGCTTGGGATTGGGTCAGGTTGAGGGTCAGGAAGGAACTGCAGGACCAGGAGACGACGAAGGAGGTCCAGATGACGATGGGGAAGGCGAAGAGCTTCCATGGAAGCCAGAGGTCGAGCATGATAGATTTGAACGGGGTTGGGTTTGATTGGAAGATCATCCACTGCTTCTTGCTTGGGGTGCCCTTGCCGAGGTGAGGGTCGCGAGCGGCGGTGCGCGAGTGCGAGAGGTCGGGCATGGTGATGTGGGTGAGTGTTGGCTCAAGTTCTCTGTCTTCGAAAGCGTTGGCGCCAACTCCCTTCTCTTGCGAGCTGTTATCACCGCTGATCTTCTGTTCCGTCTGTGCGGCCAACTCGTCGGGGTGGAGACGGTGCCACTTGGTCTCTGGGAAGAAGAAGATGACCATGAGGGTGGAGACTGCGACCATGGCGGTGTAAAGCCACCAGAAGTTGCGCCAGCCGACGGTCTCGGTCATGGCTCCGGAGATGATTGGACCGACCATGAGGGAGCCCATGTACCAAACCCAGTAAAAGGTGTTCCAGAAACCACGGTCGTGAAGGAAGAAAATGTCGGCGATAACGGCTGGCTGGATGGATTCGGCAGGGCCTGCACCAATACCGTTGAGACTGTACAAGGTCAGCTAGAGCTCAATTTCTATTGATTATGGTGCAACATACACGCAAGCACCCATGAAACTGCCGTAAGTTGTAGCCTTTGCTCTCCAGATGGCGGAAGCAAGACAGATGATGTTGCTGGTGATGTATACACCTCTGCGGCCGAAAGAAGTAGAAATAGGAACCCAGATGAAGTTGGAGAAGCCGAGGACAAGAATGGCGATACCGGTGAATTGAACGGCTTCTGGGAGTGTGCAGTTGAAGGCCTCCATGTAGGCCGGGAAAGATGGAGCGAGCGAAAGAGGACCGTATCCTTGGACAAAGGTGGCAGAGGTAGCGGCAGCAATGCAGAGAAGCTTCCACTTTCGTGACCAGTTGAGAGGGTCGTGAGGGTCGGCAGAAGGTTGTGGAACGAGGACACCTGCGTTGCCAGTGCGGTCCTTGACGAAATGGTGAGATCCGACATCCGTCATGATCTCAGTACCGGGCAAGATCTCAGTGTGGAGCTCGGCCTCGATCTGGTGAAGCTCCTATTGTATGTGTTAGAGCTGTCGATCTTTTTCTCTGACAGGTGTCAAAACATACCTCATCGTTGTAGTTCATCTCCATCTTGGGCGGTGTGTATAGGGGATGTAGCCGGGTAGCGGCGTGTAGGAGGAGGAGTAAAAGCGGAGGGGAAGGCGCGACAGCAAAGGGCGAACCACAGACGAGGAGATCAAGGGGATTGGAGGAGCGGGAGGTTGTTGAATATATAGACGGAGACGCGAACTCGATGGTCTCGATGCGAAAGGGTGGAACGGTAGTTGTGGGGACGAGAACAGCCGTGCGTGCTCCAGTCTGTTCGATACTGGAGTAGGAGCTAAAAGTGACTTGCCCCAGTGGGGGCTAACCGTCAACAACTCGAAGCTAAACAGCAGGGAGGTGCCAATGCTTGCAGCCGCTTGGCCTCTAGAAAGACTAGACTGGAGCCTTCCAGCGGTTCAGCTTCTCCCACTGTTTCTCCAACGGTTCATCCTCCAGGTCCTCGACTCGACGGTCGACCCCGGCAATTCCCCAGGAAAATGGCATTGCGATTGCCGTGGTGCCACGCAATCTTGTTTAGTGCGTGAGGGATGTTGATAACAATCCTATACAGCAGATGGCATGTCCGATCAACACGACGGATGCCCCTCAGACCACAGATCGACTGCACAGTGACCGACGAACGAACGTGGCGAAGCGAATTGAGTACTGGTACGCTCCAGAGCTTACAAGGGAAGGACCGATACAGCGTTCTTCTCGTTCAGAATTCAAAAGGCGGCAGGCCACGGAACAGACCATCCAGAAAAACCAAAAAAAGCAGCACGGTCGCTGTGGGGGTTAGGCCAGATCGAATTTCACCCCAGCCGGGGAAAGCACAGCGAGAAAAAAAACTGGGTAGGAAAAGAACCAACCGGTGGAAATCGACCCGCTAGACCAGTTCCAAATTGCACCAGACGGGTTTGCGTTTCCGCTTTCAGTGGGTCACGATTCACACCGTGCGACGGGCCATCGTAAGCGAGCAACAGCTCACGGCGGGGATCCGAGCGTGGAGACTGGAGTCCTTACCCCGTCCGGGGGTTGAGTTGCACAAGTTGGAGAAGTCCGGGGAGGGACCAACTCGTGTCTCTCTAGTACTCAGTACCACTTATCAGTGTAAATCGCATCTGCCGAAGAATTGCTTGACGACCTCTGGTCCAGTCAGATGATGCAGACGCGGCGATCCCGCACAACGGTGCCACGCGGGACACGTGCGATGGCGTCGAGGATCGAACACTATACACGTGTACGTACCTGCCTATCTGCGGAGCATACCTATTCGGCTGCGAGCGAGCGTGTTTTCGGCATCTTGGAGTCGTGGTATACTGCTGCTGGGGCTTTGATCAAGCATTCGTCGTGATGGTGCTGCAAGGTACGTCGCGATTGGGTCGCGGGTTTTTTGGCGTCTGGGGGTGACCAATTTCCACCGTCGGTGGTATGAGACATCGATGAGACGATGGACCCGTCTGGGGACACGAGACCTGCTCGTTCGTCGGCAGTTGTTGATGAAGACCTCGCCCCAGATTCACATTTGCTTGCCCCAGACTATCATCGTGGAGTCCCCACGGTTTCCTTTTCTGATTGTCACTTCCTCACCGCTAGAGGCTGGAAGTAGGTATAGACGGGTCAATGCTGTAACGCTTTGTCATGTCAGGATCTGAATTCGAGGCTCAAGCTGTCGCCAGTCACAAGGATGAAAATGGTGGACGTGGTAAAAGTTCGTCTTCATTCGTTTTTGACGGACAAGGCATGTCGTGGCCCACGACAAAGTGTGGTCAATAAACCCCAACACACGCTGCCCGTTCCGCTATTCATACATATCCAAAGCGAACGTCCATCGAATCATCGAATGTGCTCATTCTCTATCTCGTCCGAAGCAGTCCGACGTATTCTATACTCGAACTTCGGAAAAACAAGTCGATTCAAGAAGAATAGCTTGTACTGCGTCTTGCTCCATTCATGGCCGTCCGTCTAATCATCGACATGACCGCCCATTCGATCTTGCAAATATCATGGTTCTTGGGACAGGTGTCGCTCCAAAAGCATGCTGTGACCCTCACGAACGCCTACGCTGTGCTAGTCGTCCCGAGCCATCAATATGCATCACAATAATCAAACTCCACATTCCTTCGATCCATCTGCATGCCATGTTTTCCCTGATCAGCTTGCTTCTCTTCGTCCGCCCATTCGTGTATCTGTCCATCATTCGTGATTGATGCTGAAACACGCTGGCTTAAAATCGTATTCTTCATCCGAGATGTCGCCACTGTATAGCACCCATCTCACCCCTGTGTTTTTGCCTCGGCATCCTGTGCTTCAGTGCTGTTTCTGTCCTTCTCTTGCTCCGCGAGCATACGGTTCTGCTCTTGCGTTTGCCTACTGTCACCTTCCTCTTTCACGGACGGGTCGTCGCTGGCAGCGGCTATCTTGACACCCTCGCTCGGATCAGACATGGGCTGCTTGTCTGCAGGTTTCGTGTCGGCAGCGTACACATCTTTCTGTGACGCTTCAAACCAACCTCCTTGTTCCCATGACCCCTTCTTGTAAACGTTTTTGTTGCGAGCATCCGGTGAGACTATGCCCGTCATGATTTCTTGAAGTCTCTGAAAAGAGACCGGCTTCAAGATCCATCCGTCAAACCCAGCGTCCACGTACATCTGTCTTTCTCTTTCTAAGAGAGAGGCTGATACTGCAATAATCGGAATGCGATCGTTCATGGAAGCTCGTGTGGACAGAAGATGGGATGGATGCGACTTCTCGAATGAGCGTATCATCTTGGTCGATGTCAGTCCATCGACGATAGGCATCTGTGTTATCAATTAGTTGTTGCACGCCTTCTCAAACGTGATGCACTACTCACCTGCATGTCCATCAAGACGACGTCGAACCACCCACTCTTCTCTCCATACGTGCTGGAGCATTCTTCTCCGTTGACCGTAAGATATGCATCGTGCCCAAGCTTTTCCAATCGCTTCTTGATGATCCTACTGTTCACCGGATCATCCTCCGCGATCAGAACCCGCATGTTATCTGCAGTAGGCGCACTGTCCGATACTTCCGGAGGCTCGTCCTGTACATCATCGTTGCCCAAAACTCGTGGCGCCGAAGTTTCGTCATCTTTGGCGAACGCTGTCGGCGGAGTCCCTTCGTACCCATCAGGCACGCGAATCGAATGTATAGGCGTACGCTGATCTGGTACATTTGCTTGTCCAGGAGGTCCGACGTATATTTCTCGACGATGCTCGGGAACGCTGTGTTCCATGCTTGAAGACCTTTGTCGGTGAGATCCGGGACTCTGCATCGCACTTGACATACTATGCCGCTCCAGAAGCTGAGGACGTCTATTGCTTCCACGGCTTCCCTTCCGAGAAGAGCTCTTCGAGTGCGTGCCAACCATGTGCGGCTCCTGGATAGCGTCGATCAACCTTTCGGCTTCGCTACGTTCTGAACCACCGCTTCGGCCCGATTTCATGCTGCCTAGACTGTGCCTGCTGTCCATGCTGTCGTGGCTGTTCTTACGAGAGATGGGAGATCTGGCTTCTGTTTGCCTAAGAGAAGCTGTGGTCGTGTTGTCACGGTCGATAAGTGTCACCTCTCCTTCGTCATCAAGCGTAGATCGGTCATGATGTGCGGTTTCGACGCTCTTGCTCGATCCCTCGATTGCCTTGGGCTCTTCCTCGGAGTCTGGAAGATCGAAAGGAAACGATAGTACAAAGCGTGAGCCCTTGCCCTCCTCTGACTTCAGTCGCATCTGTCCATTCATGTTGCGGATGATTCGCGCGACAACAGCAAGGCCGAGGCCAATTATACGCTTCTCCTCTTCCTTTGGGACCGCTCCTTCGATCTTTTTCTGGTCGGGAATCGTACTTTCTATCAGGTCGCCCTCACTTTGGACCTGTTCCAGCTCTCTGAATAGAGCATCGAGATGTTTGTTAGTAATACCCGTGCCAGTGTCGGACACGCTGCATTCGACTTCGACATGTCGATCACCCCGGGATGCAACGTACATCTCGACCGTAACACCACCCTGTGCTGTGAACTGGATCGCGTTGGCAGTAATATTTGAAATTGCCTGGCGAACCTTCCTCTGGTCTCCCATTACGTGATTGGGAAGGCCAGGATCCTCAATGACTTCGTAACTTATTTGCTTGCGACGAGCGTCTCCACGGTATGGCTCTGTTGCTTCCTGCAGTGTAGCTCTCAGATCAAATTCTTCGTCCTTGGTGAGATCGCCGCCCTCTTCGGTCTTGGTCAAATCCAGCAAGTCGTTGATCACATAAATCAGGGACTTGGAAGCCGAATGAGATTTGGTCAAGTTCTCGCGGGTTTCGCTGTCGAGCTGCCCTTCGAGTGCGATTTCAAGGTAGTTGATGATCGCATTCAACGGCGTTCGAACTTCGTGGGCCGAGTTGGCGAGGAGCAAGCGCGTCAACTGACTGTTTTGAAGCGCCGCTTCCTTCTGTCGCCACACTTCAATGAACTTACCATAGACAAGACACAATACTGCAGCAGTCTCAATCTCTTCTTCTGTCCATTCTCGGCACTTGCCTACTACCGTCTCGCTCCATGTTTTGAAACTCTTGCGTGGCTCGAGATATCCCTCGGTGCCCTCTTTGACGAATTTCTCATATGGATTGCCTGCCCATTTAACCTCCTTTGTTTGACCGGCACGGAAAAAGACGATAAAATCTTGGCCACCAGAAGACAACGGAACGAGAAGCAACCCGGCGATGAATTTGAAACCAGGTGCATATCGAAGATCAGGAAAGTCCTCCTTGATATCTTGCGAAGTCATGACACTGGTGATTTTCCGCAAGCGTAAATATTCCAGCATTGCCAAAGCTTCTTGTGATTGTTCCAAGTGGCCCAGAATCTTGGTCTCGTCGCGGATAGATAGCAAACCACAGTCAGCATCGAAAAGCTTCAGAAGGTCTTCTGAAGAGGCGATGATGTATCCGGAAGGATTGTTTTGTGAAGGCACGGTGTTGATGAGTTTGCGAGCTTGGAGTCTTGAGGCGTAGGACAACCTCTCGATATTTCTCGAGGCCGAATCACCAACCAAGCGACACATTTTGCGAATTGGAAATGACACACGCATGCCCTTCGAGCCATACGAGTGACATGCAATCAATCCCCATAGTTCGTCAAAAGCGTTGATTGATATTGACATGGATGATCTGACTGCCATGTTGGCGAGATATTTGATATGTATGGGTGACATTGCGCGGAGGTAGGAATAGGTGAGGTCGAGAGGCGTCTCGAGATCTTTGGCGGTACGACAAACGAGTCTGGCAGTCTCGTTGTCTCTGTCGTAGAGCATGCGGACCTTGTTGAGCTTGTATAGTTCACGAGCTTGCTTGGGAATATCCGAAGCAGGGAAGTTGAGCCCTTTGTAAAGATCCTTGGTCGCGCGCGGATCCACGAGCTCGGTTACAACACGGCCATTCCACGTCTGATCGAATTGATAGATCATGACACGGTGGAACCCTGTGAGCTCTTTAACAACACCCACGAGGACCTTGAGGAATTTGTCCAAGCTGGGGGCTGCGGCTAGTTGCTCCTGTACCTGGGACATGATGTTGAAGACTTCCATCGCGGCCGCCTCACCCTTACGCTTGCGCGCACTCCGAAGCACACGTAAAGGTCTGCTGATATTCTGCGTACTCTCGGCGTACTCTTGGGCAGTCGGGTTGCTCTCTAGTGTATCTTCTGGGGGCTCGGGAGTGCCTTCATTCGGTGGTACCAAGGGACAGATGGGGTCGTCCTCTAGCTCAAACTCGCAGATGACAAGTCCAGGGTTCTTGTCGTTTACATGCATGGCACACCAGAGTTTTTGGGATTTCCGTGCGGGACTTCTGATCGATATGGTAAAAACCTCTGGTCCATTTACTGTGACGTCGGCGTCCTCATCACGGATGAAATCGATGTGGTCGAGCAAGTTGTCAGCTTGTTCTTCAGACAAGATGTCGGTGAAACTCTCCAGCGCGAAGAGCTGCCGCGGGGTGTATCCAATCAATCTCTTCGAGTTTTCACTGACTATTCGTACAAGCAGCTTCCCTTCAGTTTCCTCCTCCAGTGCGATGAGCAGGCCGAAGCCTTGTACGGCTCCTGGGATGTGGATGGGCTCGTCTTCGCAGCGCTGTAATGTTTCTCCGTCTCTGCCAGTAATGATACAGTGACCGCCTTCGGAAACGACGTGTTTAAAACGAGAAGTCAAAAGGCCGCCGCCGTTCTCATCGACACCACTTCTTGTGCTCATGAATGACGGTGCACGAGAGCTGGGTGGTCCGTCCGATGTGTGTATAGAGGTTCCCCGGTCGCTGGCGGAATCTTTCTTGCTACCAGCCAGATCGCTGATTGTCTGCGCAGAAGCACGAGGCTTGGCTGCGTTCCTCATGTTTTCCAATGCTGATGCGTCGGATCCTTTACGGTCGCGAGTGTTGCTTTCTTGAGTCGGTTCGTCAGGTATGTCGTCGGCACTTTCCATGCTTATCCTTCGTGCAGCTTCTGTACTCGATCTGCCCTTGGCTGGCGTTTTGGATCGTGAAGAGTCGTGGGATGCCCGTCGCGCGCTGTTGAAATAGCCCCCCTCGCCAGGTCTATGTGAAGGAGTCGGGTTCGGGTCCACAGATACTGCGGACCGGATAGGAAAGACCCTGTCGGTCACATCCGGGCTCATTTGGTCTTGGAGGTTTGGAGTCGTACCGCCAAAGTCATAGCCGTGACCCGCCCTGTCGCTATCCCGCGTGCGGAAATGAGGTCGAGGAGATCGGGAGAGTTGCTTCTGCGATCTGTCGCTTGTGGTCTGTTGACCAGAGAGCTTCGAAGCATTACTTTCTTGCCCATCGGTATGCTTCTGATCGGGTTGCCCGTCTGAAGACATTGCGCGCTTCGATTGTTGTTGAATTTGACCGTCCAAGCACGCTGTCGTGGGGTGTTCGGTGCTCTCTGAGCGTCAACTTCGATGCTCTTGACAATATTCTGCCTATTACTCCATGTGGCCAATATGCTCCGCCTCTTGTTCAGCACTTTGTATGGACGAGCTGCTGGTTGTTGATCGTGATTGCCCGATTATTGTTGCCACCTTCCGCCTCTCCTTGGTTCCAGCACGGTTCTGCGTATAACGTTCACGGTGTCCGAGGAAAGTCGTGAGCGAGGATGAGCCGAGCAACCGCTGAGGTCTCCTCTGTAGGTGAGTGTGGGATTGTGTGCGTGTGATGTGGTGCGTGAGCGTGTGTTGTGCAGTCCGGTCGAGCCAGCGCAGTCTCGAAGGAGCGTTTCCGTCGTTCAGGAAGGGTCGGGCGGTCGCCGGCGCTAGCGAGTAAGGTAAAAGCACCTACCGGATACCAGGTGTGGCTGGTGCCCTGATGGGTGGAAAGCACGATCGATCACAACCGCTGCTCAGGGAATAACAGACTAGTCCTCCGAAATCGCAATTTGTGTGTGATGGGGCATGGCAGACTGAGATGTCGATGCGCATCACGCAACCAGCTGCTTTGGACGAGACAGTCGGTGTAGCTGAGCCTTGGCAGCCCTGCAAAATGCTCTAGAGAATTATTTCCAATGCGATGATTCGATCGATGGTTATCAGGGGGAATGATCGACATTGCGGCAGGAAACAACCCGGCCATGATTCTTTACGAGTACACATATCACTTATACGATATTAGTGACTTATATCTGGCTTATTATTATTCTGACCATATCCACTGATTCGCACCCGGCGCTGAACATGCATTACAACGCACCTCAGTAAGCATTTGAACACAGCGGACAGCGATATATCGGCAGTAGCCTCTTCATTGCACGTAGCATGGCGAGAAAAAAGGTTGTGTCCATATCAAGAAGCTTCTGATACATGATTCATCGAATCTTGCGTCTCTGCAAAGCGGCAACTTTGGACCCTGGGATGATGGTAACTCTATGCACTTACGTAGCACGAAACTCGAATCCGAGTCTCACTCAATAGATTCCTTAAGGCGCTTTCAAGTCGGTGGATGTAACTGTCAAGCGAACAGGCAACTACATTGTGATAGGCAGTATTCCATAGGGTGAGATATAGACTTCAGATTTGGTTGAAAATGTCTCCCGTGGGCCGTCGATCTGTGGCGCAGTCCATCCGGCTTTTTGTCGTCCTTCGCCTGTCGATGATGGTTCAGGTAATGCTTGCATGGAATCGTAGTACACATTCATCTCATGGATAGGGTTATCTTTTCATAATTCATGTGTTGACAGAATACAGCCCTTGAATGTTTATATCTTGACCTCCTTGACAGGGTACCCATCACCCCGCCTAACTTCGCGACTGGTTCCCAATCGCGAGAAAATGACTTAAGGACTTCGTTATGCACATCTCTGAAAAGTCCTTGTCAGATCCTGGCAGAAGCTTCTTCGCCGCAGTGAAGGGGAACAGATTATATATGCTCACCTTGGAGCAGATGAATTGCAGTACTGCATTATGTACCGTAGGTAGATATACGAGATAAGATAGAAGTCAGGGTCTTCTGACAGTGGAGGCCGGGGGTCTGTGCCTCAGCCGAGTACCGGCTTGCCGACTCGCCGACTCGCCGTGACCTCACTCTAGAGCCGAGATTAACCACCTCACAAGCAACCTGAACCTGGAAAGACTCGTCTACTCCTCATCAAGCACTCCTCTGTACTCCAAGCATCCTACCCTTCTCATATCGCACATCTCTCGAACCATCGAATCGCCAGACACCAAACACGTCGCAACAACAGGTATCACCGTACACCACCCCGCTTCCCTCAATAGCCGCCTGGCCCCTCAATCTCGTGTTCTGTCACGTGCAACCAGCACATCTTTGGTAGCGCCTCCTTTATCAGCACCCTGTCCGGTACGAACTACAGGACTCGCGAGCAACGAGCGAGATCTTGAAAAAGGCAGAGAACCCAATTTACAAGAGCAGGATCGAGGGCCAGTGAATAGGATGAGTAGTCCAAAACGGAGGATCGAGACCGATGTATGTGTCAAGAGCATGGTATCCATCTAGTCGTCGAATATTTGACTGACAATCTGTCACTTCGTTTAGGTCATGAAGTATGTACAGTACAAGGGAACATCCGAGCTGAGCGTTGGCTGACTCTTTGAACTAGGATGTGCGTCACATGGTAGACACTCCGGACTTGCGCGTAGATGGCGAGCCTGGTCTGGGTGGAATATGCAACTGATCCCTTCACAGGCTTATGAGCGACTACGAGGTCACACTGGTCAATGACAACAGTACGTGCATAGCCTCACTCGACACGAAGCCCAGTACTGACGCTCGATAGTGTTGGTTTTTCTATACATGAATCACGACACACCACACTGACTCTTCGAAGGCAAGAGTTCTTTGTGAGATTCAAGGGACCCGAAGAAAGTCTGCAGGCACACTCATCGTCACGTTGGGCGATCCTTGACTGACATCTACTCCAGCTCCGTTCGCTGGCGGTCTTTGGAAGATTCACGTTGAGCTCCCCGATCAGTATCCCTACAAGAGTCCGAGTATCGGTTTCGTGAATCGGATTTTTCACCCAAATATTGACGAGCTGTAAGTGTGGTAGCCACTTAGGAGCTGAGTCTTCAGCATGGACTGACTAGCGTTCGCATTGAGATCCGGCAGCGTATGTTTGGACGTCATCAACCAAACATGGTCACCGATGTACGATATGGTCAATATCTTTGAGGTGTTTCTACCACAACTTCTCCGCTATCCAAACCCGACCGATCCTCTCAATGGTGAAGCAGCGGCTCTTCTCATGCGCGAGCCAAAGAGCTACGACAACAAAGTCAAGGGTACTTGCAACTTGTCTTATACATGGCCATCTCACTCACACGGTATATAGAATACGTCAGCAGATATGCTTCGAAGGAGGCAGCCGACGAAGCAGGGGACGATTCCGACGACGAAGACGAGATGAGCAGCGTCGGAAGTTTGGACAGTGGTGACGACGAGGAGCCCGCTGGCACCATGGACGAAGTATGAGCTATAATACTACCAGAAGATAACGAGGGTATTGGTATTGGATTGCATGGTCAGTGTTGGCGTTCTGTTGCGTTTGTGCTACTTGGAATCAATTTCTGAACGAAGCACACCTATCTTTGTACTGTTGAACAAGACCATATATCTACTTGGAAGAATTGTCGTGTGGGCTGCACTGTGTCTCTTCTCGTGGTCAAGATAACCATCTTGGAAAGTACAATAGTGGCAGACGCTGAGTAAGGCTGCACTAGTGGTGGTAGTCTGGCAAACCGTTGACGATATTCAACTGCCAGATCTTCCAGGGCGACATGTGGCACGAGCTCACCCAATTTTCCAATGTTACAGAGGTTGAGAAAACCATGTTGCAACGACAGCTCTATCCAAAACGACAGGTCTGATTCTAGCGACGCCTAAATCTTCCACAAGCCTCGGACTGTTGGTATAGGGCTTCTCGCAGGGTCCGAAAGCGGTTTTGCGAAAGCAGCACGTGGGTTGACGCACGATGGAATCACCCCGCTCCAACACCGTCTCTAGTGATATATCGGTTGAAGAGTGTTTTGGTCTTCGTAAGACCGACGATAAGCCCTTTTGCTTCATGGTGGTGTTGGTCGACTTTTGGCCAGCATTGTTATTCGTACAAGCTGCAGTGCAGATCATTCTCAGCCTTGCATGGCATCATCACCCACGCTGCAAAGCTAATTTCCACATGGCACTGCAGGTTGACAAGGGTGATATAAAAATAGACGGGTGTCCTCGACCACGAGAATAGGTTGCTGGACTTCTTCACGACGATGTGACAGCCACGTGCGATACGGTGCAACCTGCTTGTAGAAGGATCCCGACTGTTCATTACACCAATCACCTATCGCTATACACATTGCCATGACTCGACATCACTCTTGACGGTCGGCAATCCTGTACCATTCACCAACTGCGGCATCTGCCATCTGTTCTTCCAACAAAAAAGCAAGACTACCAGTCGTAATCGTACGTGTCTTTGAGCCCTTGAGGCTACGTACAGTACGAAGCGGTGAAGTTGCCGCCTGATCGATTCTTCTACCCGTTTGATCATGCATGTCGACGATTACGGTCAAGGGAACTTCATTCTCGTTGCCGGTATGAGTATAAGCAGCATTATGCCAAAAGCTCCTTTTGCACTGCAGCACGACTGCATCTCGATGGTTACAATTGTACCTACTAATATCACTCATGTTACTTTTTTCTACCTCTGACGGCCACGAGCCGACAAAATCACCGTCAACTCCGGCCGTTTGTTGTTACCAGTATTCGCTACAGTTGAATAGTCAGAGCGTGTCGGTGTTGATCCTGACTAACCCGATTAGGCGGGAACTGTCACTCCCGTCCTCCATCTACTGCTCCCTTTGACCCTGCCTGCGACGACTGCATTGCCTACGAAAACGATTCTTTCTCAGCTCTCTTCTTCAAGGAAGGTTTTCGGTCTTATTCAATCGTGTCTGAATGTCACTGCAGACGTTGACCGGCCTGTTCCCACGCTTCGGAACATCCTCATCCTTACAGATTGTACTCCACCGCCAGTCTTGTTTCTAGCAGTCCGATCTTCCTATTTTACAGCCTCTGGCATTTCTTGCGCATTACACCATCCACGACTTCCCGACGACTCTTGGTAACCTCGGGCGACCTCACACGCAACTTATCTCGCGGTCAATCTCCCTGTCGAAAAAGTCTCCTATCATCTGGGCTGCGGACTGTATCGACATCGCATTCGAGCTGCCTGGTCCCGACGATTGCAAGGCACCTGGACAGCACATCTTGAACATGGTCTTCTGTGTATAATAAGAAAGAGCACGCCAATCACATTTACGTACCTGTGCCGCTTCAATGGGCAACAACAGTGGAAAGCCCGTCGTCTTTACAGATGAAGGTACGTCTACCCCTTATGAGTTCCTCCGAGCAGAGGAAGAAACCATCAACATACCGATTGGACATGCAATGCATTGAGGGGGGCCTTGCTGACACTGTTCAGTAAACCTTGATCACTTTCGACTTCTACGCGTGGTGGGCAAAGGAGCATTCGGAAAGGTCAGAATCGTCGAAAGGAAGGACACAGGCCTTACATTCGCCCTGAAATACATTCGAAAAGATGAAGGTATGCCAGACTGCTTCTCGAGCGTATTGCTGGCTTATCTAACACTGAAAAGTGGTACGGTCGGAAAGCGTACGGAATATGATCCGAGAACGACGAATGCTTGAGCATCTGAACCATCCGTTTCTCTGCAACTTGCGATACAGCTTCCAAGATGTGGAGTATCTGTATGATCCCCATGCTTTCCGGATATTAGGCAATGGCTGACGAATTACGCTAGATACATTGTTGTCGACCTTATGACTGGCGGTGACCTGCGCTTCCACATCACCAGAAAGGCATTCACGGAAGAGGCGGTTCGCTTCTGGATCTCAGAGCTTGGTTGTGCGTTGAGGTATATTCATCAACAAGGGATCGTGCATCGAGATGTAAAACCGGACAACGTACTTTTGGACAACGAGGGTCATGTGCATTTGGCGGATTTCGTACGTGAACCACGAACGAGGAAGCACACATGAATTTTGCTAACAAAAATACAGAATGTCGCAACAGACCTTACCCCTGGCAGGCCTCTATCTAGCAAATCCGGAACCCTCGCGTATCTAGCTCCGGAAGTCTACAGAGGAAAAGGCTATGGTCCGGAAGTCGATTGGTGGTCACTCGGTGTCTTGTTCTATGAATGCATATATAAGGCGAGTCTATACCGGGCTTTGTATTGTCGAGTTGAATGCTGACTTAGCCTTAGCGTCCGTTCGAAGGCAACCATCACGAACAACTTGCACAGGCCATCATGAAGGGCGACCCCAATTACCCTGTCACGAACCCTCCCGTGTCCATGGTTTGCATGCACGCCATCAGCTCCCTGCTGGAAAAGGACAAGTCGTTGAGAATTGGCGCTGCTAGCTGGGACTCTTTCATCGACAACCCGTTCTTCCGCGAATTGGACTTTGACCTTCTCCTGAAAAAGCAAATCGAACCCGTCTTCGTGCCTTCGAGCGAAAAGACAAATTTCGATGCTACCTATGATTTGGAGGAGTTGTTGCTCGAGGAAGCGCCTCTCGAGGCCCGCACGAGAAAGCAAAAGCCTCGTGCCGAACTACGACCCGACGCAAGCGACGCTGAGATCCGCGCTGACGAGCTCCACCGCATGATTGAGACATTGTTCGAACCATTCAACTACACACTCTTGCCCGAGCACAGGTATCTACCTTGAGTTGGAATATATGTGTACACGTACTAACTGTTGACAGAAACCCTGTCACCGCAGATGAAGAAGCGCAAAAGACACTAGCAAAGGTCCCCACAGCCGACATTAAGGGGACCACCACAGAAACAAACGACGACCGACTCGGCCGCAACCAGTCACCGATTCCGCTTCGTTCACAGATTTCTCACAACGCTCGCTCCCCAACACAATCTCCAAGCGGATCTCCTCCCGTACCGTCAAATATGCCTACCCCACAAGGCGGAAAGGGCGAGTATTTTGGCGCCAGTCAACCCCCCACAAGCAACCCAGATTCCTCAAAAATGAGAAGCGTGCGGTACGACGATGCCATGCAATCTCAGCAACCGAAGCAGGAGGCAACCTCAAGTCGCAAGCCACGCGGCAGTACCAGGACAACATCGATGAGCGGAAGCGGAGTGCAAGTGGTGCTGAATGAGACGGGCAGCTGGAGCGACATGGCCAACCAGAGTCAGAGAATGGTGCAAGAGGAGTCGAATAGCGAGAAGAAACCAAATGGCATGCTCGGATTCCTGAGCAGGAAAAAGGGAAGAGATCGGTCACCCAAGGCGCGCGAGAAGGGTGTGCTCGGCAAGGAGGGCGCGCGTGTGATTGTGGGAGGCTAGAATCCTCGTGCTTCTATCATTACGATTTGAATGCTTATTTCGGCGAATATTTGTTTGGACACACAGCGACTGAGGAGATTATGTTTGAGCGGAAAGCGGACGGTGGAGCTGGTTATTCGAGACAGAAATTATACCTACGAGTTGTTCAGGCAGCATTGCCTGGGTCGGAATACGTTGCAGAGACGCGGTATACCAAGAGTTTGGTCTTTGTAGACACTATCATGCGTATGTACTTGAACTTTGTCAAGCGGTGAACGGGGACACTTCTTCCGGCCTTGACAAACTCGATGAAGTTGCTCACGACCTATGGCATCTACGGAGTGACAATTGGTTTGCGGCTGGCAGCGGAGTGAAGTAGTGATCTCGGATTCTTGCACGTCTGTCTATATATCATTACAAGCAATATATCCCCTCATCCAACGATTCATGGACCAAGTTACCTCACTTTGAAGCCGGAGATGTCCAGGCTGATTCATGTTACCTGTATCAATATGCCGTGGAATTGGTTGTAGTAGACCGCGATTATCTTGATGACTCAGCACGGTCGCGTTGGTAAGCTTTGTCCGATTACCTTACCATTGTAAAGATGCATTTGCACATTCAGTTCTCATCTTGATATTAGGTGTTTCTAGCTCACTTTTGCGTCCATGTCCAGCCCTTTGAAAGACCCCCCTTCCCACCAACCTTCATATCGGCCAGAGCCGTGGGCATTCTTAACCCTCTTCTTGGCGTGGACGGGCAGCGTTTTCTGGACAGGAAAGCCTTCACAAATACTGAGAATGTCATCGCAGGAAAGAAGAGACCTAGCGAGGCGTCATATTCTGGCGCTAAGCGGGTTCTCAGCCTGGTCATTGGGGTATTTAGTGCTTCACCCTTATGGCCTTCCAAGACTGGAAACGAATGGCACTCCGAGGCCAAGAATCAACTTCTCAAGAGGCTAGCGGTCATGTCGGATACACAAGCATCGTGGCTCTGGACGAAGAGATACTACGTTCTTTTCGGTGTTTACCTGCTCGGTACTGGTGCGGCGTTCATACGTGTGTCAAGACAACCGTATACACGATCGATGAAGCTGGAGCAATACGAGACGATCTTCAAGAGCACCACTCTCGGCACAACGTTAGTAGGGATCGGGTTGTCATTACGGAAACGACCTTGAAAGAGCACTAGCGATCAGGTTCGGAGGGTTCATACGGCAATGGTTCGGTCGTCGGCATCAATCGACATTCCGGTGACCAGTGTTTATACTGACGAAGTTGATGATATTACTATGGAGAACATCAGTGCTGGAGACATCATGGCGGTGTTGAAGAAGCGTGTACGAATTCTCCTATTGAGGCATTAAAGGTTATTGGTTGAACACCCTAATTCGAAGCAAGCGCACGCCTGATCTCAACTTCTGTCGTCTTCATCAATACCTCCACCTTACCCGCCTTGCGATGATCTTGCAGAATCTTGACGACGGCTGAACCAGCGCTCTCGTTCCACTCGTCGATTGAGTAGATGCCACTACCAGCTTCTTCATCGATACCAATTGCTACCATGACACCACCATCCAGGGGAACCCCCGGGATAGCTTCTTGAGACCTTGGAGGGTACTTGGCACTCGTAACCAGATACAAATGGCGCTCTCCGCTTTCATCCTCAGGGATCCTGGTCAACGGCCCAAGCAGATTAGAAACAGCACCAAGCGCTGTCAATAACCAGCCCGCCTCTCGTCCAATACCAGATTTCACCGCACCCGAGAAGGAATGAATGAATGAGACGTCGGGCGCTTCCTGAGCGAAAGCCGCGAGCGAGAGGGTGTTGAGACACGAGACGTGGGTGCGGAAGTGGCGGATGGAGAGGTTGTTGCCCTGGATGTCTTCAGGGTCGAAATAGCCTTCTTTCGTGCCTGTCATAATGTTCAGGACGCGGCGGAGCGAGCTGGCGGCGCGGATTTGTGGGAGTAGGTGTGTGATGAAGCGGACGCGACTGTGGTGGGTCAGGGACGCCAGTTTCCTGATGCCTTCGGTCGTGACTGAGGATTACTTAGTAAGACAATGACACTGCGGGAAGCGGAAGAACTCACCACTGCTAAAATCAAAAGTCCCCTGGCTTTGCACAAGGATGTTGATGGTCTTCTCCTTCTGCTTGATCTTGTCGCAGACGATGTCGACGTTGCGGAGCAGACTGATGTCGTAGGCGAGGAAAGTAAACTCGGCAGTCGAGCCTGATTGCTTGCATTCGCTGATGATCTTGGTGGCTGCGGACTCGGAACGGCCTACGATGTAGATGCGTGCTTGGTCGCTGTATTTGGCGAATTTCCGCAAGGTGTATTCTCCCAGTCCATTGGTTCCGCCGACGAAGACTGCGACCAGTCCGGACGGTAGGCTGGAAGCAATTCGAGCATTCGAGGCTTTGACGAGGTCGAGTGAGACCATGATGCGGAGTTGTAGTCGCTCTGTGGAAGTCGAAGAGGGAATTGATAAATGCAAGAACGCACCAGTCGAGGTTGAAAGATATAATAACTTATTACATTCCTACATACCTACGTTCTCTTGTACAATGACGGCTTGGTGTTGAGACGGGCATACCATTCGACCGCACCCGTTTTGGACATTGGTCTTCATGGTCGGCATTTTTGGTCGTCGAACTCCGTGTGGCTTCAGTCCGAACACATGATTGGACGTCCATATCACAGACAACTTGACTCGGGACAACTTGCTTCCATACCCGTGGACCGAGTGAGCTGCCAGGCCCAAGCTGGGTGGATGATCGGTATCATCTTGCAATCCGCCGGCCAAGTGTCCTCGATCTTGACGGCGATCACAAGTAATGAGGTCGCGTCGGCAATGTAGTGTCTGCTATCGACAGGCATTATTGTTGCGACCGTTTGACAGCGGCTTAGTACAGTAGCTGTGGAACGGAGCTTGCGCGGAATCTCCACAAGGTCCCTCCACGCTGATTCCATGGTCCAGTATTCGTAGAGTACATCCAAGTGGCTCGTGTTCCGTGTGGCTGGCAACGAGGTCATCAGGTGACTACTGGTTCCTTCGAGTGCCACGACATCTCGCGAAGTGCCACGCAGGGTAGCAGCTTGATTGTAACGGGCATTGTGTACCTATCACAGTGAATGTGCTATCAGTCACTACATCAAATAATGTACGAGCCCGTATGCAAATAAGCACTGCCTAAAATGTACGAGTCCGTGTGCTCGACACGTCAGCATATGATACCTCGACCATTCAGCACTTCCTTGATTGTGATCCGTCAGTGGAGCGAGGGAGAGAGTGAGAGGAAGAAGAGTGTGGACGCGTGTGCCCCGCGTCAATTATTCAAGTCGCTGTCCACTTCCCGCGATTCCTTGCTGCACCAAGTCAAAAGCGTATCGACACGGCATCAATCTCGCGGGAATCCTGCTTCACCAGTCCATAAAACTTGATTCAGATAGACCAATCATCTTGTTGACCGCTCTACTCACGTCTCAGCTGTCGGACACGACAATTCTCCCAGCTGTGGTGATCAAACGACGCAGTATCCACTTGCATATACGAGCATCGTGATTGGCTTTATACCGTTGCTGCTGGCCGTGCCGCGTCTAAACTCATGCAATCACTTTGACTGCAGTGGATTGACTGAAGCTAATTCTGCCTAGCCGGGCCAAACTTGAACCACAGCTCGGTCAATTGAACCTCATTCGTTCTTCAAGAGCTACAGTACCTTACCCTTCATCGACTCTAACCTTCAGCAACTCACGTGCCACGATCAAACCTCGACTTCCTTTCACAGCCAGCTACCTCTGACATCTCTCTACCTCACACCGACCTTTCTGGCTATTTACCATTTTGCAACTCATGTCGGTCTGGCCGTGATCGGCCTCGTATTCCTCACAATGAAAGCGAACCCCCTCCTCGTCCGATGGCATGAGGATAATGCACCAATTTATTCAGCTGCATTCGAATATGGACCAAAAGGAAGACTGGCGACTGCTGGAGGAGACAACAACGTCCGGGTAGGTAGTAACATAACCCACTCTTTATGCTCCTCTAACACACTCACAGCTATGGAAGATCGAAGTAGACGGTGAGGACCGCAAGGTCGAATACCTTAGCAGTCTTGTCAAACACACACAAGCAGTCAATGTCGTCCGCTGGTGTCCAAAAGGTCCGTTAACGAAACCCCTCCGCCTTTTACTGCTTTCTTACAACCGACAGGCGAGATGCTAGGCTCTGCCGGCGATGATGGAAATGTTCTTTTATGGGTACCCTCAGAAAACCCATCATTACATCGAACATACGGCGACGATGCACAAGATGAGAAAGAAGCTTGGAGAGTAAAGACAATGTGTCGATCATCCGGTTCGGAAATATACGACCTTGCATGGTCACCCGATGGGGTCTTCTTCATCACCGGTAGTATGGACAATGTTGCAAGGATATACAATGCGTCAACTGGTGAGTTGACCACTGAACTATAACTTTGTCGGGACACTGACACGACCAGGAAACGTCGTGCGCCAGATCGCAGAACACAACCACTACGTACAAGGAGTCGCTTGGGATCCGCTCAACGAATACATCGCAACACAATCTTCGGATCGATCCGTACACATCTACACACTCAAGACGAAAGAAGGTCAATTCACTCTGGCCAACCACAACAAGATCACAAAGATGGACATGCCCAGCCGTCGCATATCCTCGAACAGTCCCGCTCCTCCAGAGTTTCGCGGAAGAGCTTCCTTTGTGAATGAGACTTCGATTGAAAAGGCCGTGGCTTCTCCAACACCCTCTGCCCCAGGCACGCCTCAATCACTGGCACTTCCGATGAATCCACCGCCAATGTCGCAGTCTAGGAGATCTTCGTTTGGCTCGACAACACACTCGATGAGACGATCTGTTTCGCCGAGTCCATCATTACCACTTCCTGCCGTCATGCCAGCAGCGTCACCGCATATCTCGAGTGGTATGCCACTACATCCCGCGAAAAGCACAAGTCTTTATGCCAACGAGACTTTTACTTCCTTCTTCCGCCGACTTACCTTTGCCCCGGACGGAAGTCTCCTATTCACACCAGCAGGACAACACAAAGACCCTTCGTCCAGTCATACAGATTCGTCAAAACCAGAAGACGTCGCAAATATGACGTACATCTACACTCGAGCTGGCCTTAATAAACCACCGGTCGCCAAATTACCCGGCCACAAGAAGCCATCACTTGCAGTCCGATGCAATCCAATATTCTTCAATCTCCGCATAGCTCCTATGCTCACAAATGAAATCACCATTGATACCTCCAACGACAGCGAGGCTGATCTGGCTCCCCTGCCCGAGCCTCTACGAGCCCCGAGACCGCCACATGCGTCCAATCCCCCATCGTACTCCATGGACCCTCCCCCACCATATAATGCGCCATCACCTGCACCCAGCTCCACAACCACCACACAACAATCTCCCAAGACACACAATCACACCGATAGTGATGGCTGGCCCACAGCGAGCGCGCCAGCTGCCGCTCCAGTACCCATCTTCGATCTCCCATACCGCATCGTGTATGCCGTTGCAACTCAAGACGCTGTGCACGTCTACGACACGCAACAAAAGCACCCTCTCTGTGTGGTTAGCAACCTTCATTATGCCACTTTTACCGATCTGGCATGGTCGGCCGACGGCCTCACACTACTCATTACTTCTTCCGACGGCTTCTGTTCATGCTTGACGTTCTCTCCTGGTGAGCTTGGCTCGTCATATGTCGCTCCGTCACAACACCGCAACGCACTCGCCGCCCTCAACACGACGGCCCCTTCCCCTTCGGGCCACTCGACCCCGGTACAGACGCCGACACAGCCAAGCATGCCACAGTTGACACGACCACCATCGTCTCACGGTGCAGCACCGTCGCCTTCACCCTTTCCGATGCACCCAGCGAGTCCGGCAAGATCACTATCCATCTCATCCGTAACCACACAAGAATCACACATCAACGGTCCGGATGGCGCTAGTTTTGACATGAACCGACGAGCGAGCAACGCCACTCCTCAAATCAGCAGCGTTCCAAGCCTCACGGCGTCAAGCGTCGGTACTTCAGTCGGTGGTCTGCCAATGTTCACCCCGCCACAAACACCAGGGGCGATCATTGCTGTACCCGCCACATCAGTGCCGCCACCTGCCACGGCTGGGACGAAGAGAGAAGGCGATGCAGTTGAGGAGGCACCTGGCAAGGACAAGAGGAGGCGAATACAGCCGACTTTGATGACGGGAACGGATCAGTCCGAGGGGCCTTCTGGCGCATGAAATTCTGCAGAAGCGTCGGACCTGGACTTACTATTGGTAGCATTTGCATACTTGGCGATTCAAGGCGTTCTTGATTTCCTGTCAATTGGCAGATGAAAGGTTGGGATGGGTTGATACAGCTTGATACCAATTTCCTCGTACAAGATAGCTTTGCTAATATTATTCCATCAACAATAACGATTTCCCGAAAATGAGTAGCAGAAGTGACTCCCAGCAATTGGATAGGGTGGAACTGCCAAGGATACCGAATGTTGATCGTTCTGAGCCTCCTTCCTAATCCGGCCTAGCGCTTCACTCTCTATCAAACCTCGGCGGCAGCATTTTCCAATGACACTTTTCTGCTCTGTGGGGCCTTGTATGTCAATAGAGGGACAGACCATGCCGTCTCTCTATCTTGCATTCGCGACTAGCATGGAATAGGCATGCGTGTAACCTGTCTGCGTATGACGATCACGATAGCATTCAACAATGGCGGCCCTATCTCAATCACCCTCCGCTTCCAAGGACCAAGACACACTCGTTAGGTAAATCTCCATGGCTCGACGCGTTGCTCATCGTTCTCCTTATCTGTCAGCGTAACATATCATGCATTGATTACTGGTCTGCCGGCTTGGACGGCAGTAGATGTCCGATTGTTGAGATGGATGCAGCAGGTCGGACAGATATATATACCTAGCTGTGCCTATGGTATTGCTCGGCCTCTCTCGATATCTGCTCTGTTTGCCTCTGATCACTGCCCCCGCTTTCGACTGACAGTCTCAGTAAAACAAAGGACGAAAAGACCCAGTCGGGCGTGTCTGTCAAGATGTTGTGTGCAGTCTTCGCGGGCCTTTGTGCCCTGATCATTGCTGTCGTTGGAAAGGATGTTGGTCCATTCACTGGGACTCAGAGTATGCATACAATCAATCTGGTCCGACTCGATCCTAACAGTCAGTAGTCAAGAACACGACCTTCCCAGCGCTGATCGAAGTCACCCTGGACGACCTCGTCAGCGGTCTCGACAAGGGACTCTTCACATCTCAGGACCTGGTAGCGGCCTACATCGCCCGCATCATGGAAGTCAACAGCACCCTACACATGGTGACAGAACTGAACCCAGACGCCTTCGCCATCGCCAAAGCAGCCGACTCCCGCAGAGCGAACGGCTCGTCTCTAAGCCCCATCGACGGCCTGCCAGTTCTGATCAAGAACAACATCGCCACCGACGACCAGATGAACAACACAGCGGGCTCTTTCGCCCTTGTCGGCGCCAAAGTACCGCGCGACTCGACCATCGCGGCGAAACTACGCCGCGCCGGCGCCATCATCCTCGGCAAGTCAAACATGTCGCAGTGGGCGAACTACCGCTCCGACAACAGCAGCAACGGCTGGTCCGCCTACGGCGGCCAGACCAAAGGCGCCTACTACCCGGACCAAGACCCCAGCGGCAGCTCCAGCGGCAGCGGCGTGGGCTCGTCAATCGGTCTGGCCTGGGCGGCGCTAGGCAGCGAGACGTCGGGCTCCATCTTGTCGCCCTCGGACGTCAATAATCTCGTCGGCATCAAGCCCACCGTCGGGCTCGTGAGCCGCTACCTCGTCATCCCCATTTCTGAGCATCAGGATACCGTCGGCCCCATGGCGCGCACCGTCACCGACGCCGCGCATCTGCTGCAGGCCATCGCCGGGCCTGACGCACACGACAACTACACCTCCGCCATCCCACACAATGGCACCGTGCCCGACTATCTCGCAGCACTGAACCTCTCCTCGCTGCGCGGCGCCCGCATCGGCGTCGCGCGCAACGTCCTCTCGCTCTCCTCCGCGTACCTCGACACCCCAGTACTCAACGCCTTCAACACCGCAGTGTCGCAAATCGAAGCCGCAGGCGCAACAATCGTCGACGCGAACTTCACCGCGTACTCGTCCTATCTACACGACAACAACGAGACCCTCGTCCTGAACGCCGACTTCCTGACAAACCTGCACACCTACCTCAGCGAATTGACCTACAACCCGCACAACATCACCGATCTCGCACAACTCGACGCCTTCACCCACGCCTTCAAAGCCGAGATGTACCCCTCGCGCGACACGGCGGTATGGGACGGCGCCCAGGGCGCGCTGGTGCAGGGATGGAACAACAGCGACCCGCGCTTCTGGAAAGCCTACCAGGCGAATCTGTACTACGGCGGCGAGGGCGGTGTGCTAGGCGCGCTGGACCGGAATAACGTGTCCGCTATCTTGTTGCCGACGCAGCTGTCCCCCGGCATACCGGCGCTCGTGGGCAGCCCGGTCGTCACGGTGCCCATGGGCTTCTACCCGGCCAACACGACGGTGGTGAAGAACACGCGCGGCAATCTCGTCGCTACGGCGCCTAATATTCCGTTTGGACTGTCGTTCATGGGTCGCAGGTTTGATGAGGCGACGCTTATTGGGCTGGCGTACGCGTATGAGCAGATGACTTTGCATCGTAATGATGTGCAGCCGTATCTGGTGCCGAATATCGAGATTGCGGATGTGTTGGCGCAATGACTTGGCGACGACGAGAGTGTCTGTTCGGACGAGTGGGTGAGGAGATGTGAGGAGTATGGGACTATTGAGACCAAGGCCTGGGCAAGGAAACCGCTGAGGAGCTGGAGACGAAAGAGGACGGGCAAGATTCAGATTGATGGAATGGACAAGGTCCGTAAGGAGGAATAGATGCCTAGGCGAGAGATAATCTTGAAGACTACCAAGACCTTGCTCCCTCCGCTTGTTGACCATTACCAGGTGATGCTGAAAGACTACCTTACCAAGACTCCTTTCCCACTTCCACTCATTACCGGGCAGTATTGCTGCTCAGCTTAATTCTGGCAAACAGAGATGTAAAGACCGATTGGATCAGGGTTGTAGTCCTGGAACCACCACAAGCTCGTACCACCCACGCTCTTCATCTCAACACCAACGGCCGTACCGGCTGGACAAGGGAATGTAGCAACTGCATAAGAGTTGCCAGGTGCCACAGCCACCATACCGAAGTCGGTCTGTACACCAGGAGCATTGTTGTATGTGGTCATCGATCCAGCGGGCATCTCCAGGAGAGCAAAGTCGACTGTGCCTGGCCCAGAGATGCTGAACGAAGACGTCTCGAGCTGGTCCTGATTTGGGAACAAGAAGATCAGAGAACAAGTCTTGCCCTGGTCCGAGTATGGGATGTCGAAGTTGAAGATCGTCGACACGTCAGACGTGATGTTGCCGTTGAACGAGGTGCCGTAGGCGGTGTTTGGGCTACTTGCAGAGATCGGAACGATGAGGTGTGGGTACTCGAAGTTGCCGTTGAGATTGACGGGGCAAGATGATGGAGTAGGAACCGTTGGGGGAGGGAGAGCAGTAGAGGTCGCTGAGGGTGGAGGAGGTGGTGGAGGTGGTGGGCAGGAGCCGCAAGAGTCTGCTGCCAGAGTAATATGGACGCAGCCTTGCTGGCCTGATGGTGCTGATGTATAGATGTTGAAACCACCATTGTCTTCGGTTGGACAAGCTGAGAAGATGCTGTTTCCGTTCAGGTCAAGGGTGCCGTTGCAGGCGATGGCGAAGCCTGAAGATGGAGCTGCGCCTACGTCGCACTGGAACTGGGTCGTTGGTGCGGTGAGAATGCAGCCACGGCCGGAGGAGTCGGTCAAGGCTGAGAGATGTCAGTATGTCGAACAGCGAGAACGAATGAGTCGACTGACTGCCGTTGTTGATGCAGTACTGTGCTTCAGGCAGATTCTGTCCTATGCGATTCTGACCGTCTGAGAGCTGACCAACGCTGCCGCCTGGACCTCCAGTTGCATTGAGATGGAAGCAGCTGTAATAGTCAGTATTGCTTTTGATCTCTAGAACGGTGTCTGTCATACCATGATCCGTCGGCAGTAACAGATGCCACGATAGCCAAGAGGCCAAAGGCAGTGATCAGGAAAGTCATCGTAGAAGATCGAGATCGAATATATTTGTTGCTTTGTGTAAAATGTTCCAAGTTCGGGTCCAATTGTGATGAGAAGAAGTGGTTTGGAGGAGCAGAGATGCAGATTATAAGCAAGAGACCTGCCTGCACATGACGCGATGTTTACCTGCCTTGATGGAAAGTACGACTGTTATGGCGAGGAATGAAGCAAGAGCAGTCATTAAGCTGAAACGTTCTTACCTTGTCTACCTACTCTTTGATTTTCGCTGGACATGAAGCAGGTGACGACCCTGAGGTCAGCTCGAGGTCAGCTGTGTGTGACATCAGAGAACGTGGGTGAAGCTACATGTAATGTACGACATACGGGTTCTACATTCCTCCCTGAAACGTTTGGGCAAGGTGACGTCCTGTGCTAAAAACTCCTCCTTGCTTTGACGTACACAAAAGATGGGGGAATCTGCTTGATGTCTTTGGTCGGAGTGAGATTATGTGTGAGTTGCAACAGGTAAAATCACTGCCCAGCCTAATTCTTATCCTCAACAACATCGGCAATCCTCCCGCCGGTCAACTCTTCAGCCATCCTCTTCATCCTAGCCTTTACGATCTTCGAATAGTCGTTCTTCAAATTTGAGCTGGAACCGGTAAGGGCACCACGATTTCCTCTTGTTTTTGGAGGAATGCCACTCGATATGTCCAGCAGGTCCTTCATAGACGGAGGCCTGCCTATCTCATCGCTCTCCCACGGGCTCAACTTCCCGTCGAATCTCACGGGCATCTCGACCGTACCAAATGCATCGTCAATTGCTTTGGTGAGCTGATCTTCCGTCGTGATGTACGATCTTGCTTGAATATAGAGATTGTGGAGGTGGTCTTGTCGTTCAGTCCGGCGTTTTGCTTCCAGTTCCTCGACGTGTGCCCTTTTCGCTTCAACACGCTCTTGACGTTGCGGGTCGGGCAGCGCCCCGCCAGCCAGCAGTGCCTGAATATTGGCATCCAATGTGGTACTCGTCAGACGTTCGTCTTCTCTCTCGGGAGCACTGAGCAAGGCCTCCCTCTCTTGTTGATTCTTTCGATTGGTGCGCGCTTGGTAGAGATCATCCCGTTTCCTGCGGTTCTTCAAAGCCTCGAGTCCTTCGGCCAAGTTCTTACGACGCATCTCTGCCATACGCTGCTTCCAAGCGATGATCGAATCATCGTCTTTTAATTTGCTTGGATCAGGAAGGAGAGTCGATCCTGCAATCCGTTTCTCGACATATGCGTCTAGATCTCCCCGTACAGCAATACGGTTGAAGATCTCTCGAGGGACTGGCAGGATACCCTTTATCCTTGGCTTGTCAGGTATGTCTTGCTGAGGTGGTTGAGGCACTTCAATATATCGTGGGGATTCAGGTCCGATGGCTGAACGTGGTGCTGATGTCGCGAAAGATCGTCGATAGATGCATGTTGGGCACTCGTAGGCCTGCCGCACCTGAGTCGTAGGTACTCTTGGGGGCATGGCGAATCGAATGTGAATGTTTCGATTGATGGATAGAGGTGCTTGAAGCGATGGTTAAACATGTCGTGTGCTTCCGAGGTTTGATGCCAAGGCGCTAACAAATTGTCGGAGGTCCCCCCAGACCGCCCGCTTCTGTCGCCGCAAGATTTCATTTTCTGCCGCGTCGAAAGACGAATTATCCTTGTCTATACACCGGCGTTCTTTTTGCTGTACATCTGCCCTTGACGGCTCCCCTTCACTTCGACATCTCATATACTTCTCCTCTACCATGGGTACCGGCAAGAAAGAAGCCAACCGCAAGATGCGGCAAGGCAAGACCGGCGATGGCATGGCCAACGTCAAGGTCAAGGGAGAGAACTTCTACAGGTAATTGAGCATTTGGAACGAATGACAAAAGAGTGTGTAGCTGACTCTGTTCAGAAATGCAAAGAAGATCAAGACACTCAACATGTTCAAGGACGGCAAGGCAGTACACAATGCCCGCGGTGACGAAGTCAAAGCCGCATCGTACCAGTCCAAGGAAACGCCTGTCGCTCGAGTTGAGCCAAATCGCAAATGGTTTACCAACACTCGTGTCATCTCTCAAGACGCTCTTGCAGCCTTCCGAGGTGCCGTCGCCGCGCAGCAGTCGGATCCGTACTCCTACCTCATGAAGCAGAACAAGCTGCCAATGAGTTTGATCAAGGACGACGAGACCAAGAAGAACGGCCTCAAGCAACATCAGGCCAAGATTACAGTCGAAACGTCACCCTTCTCGGACACTTTCGGACCAAAGGCGCAAAGAAAGAGACCAAAGTTGGGTGTAGCTTCGCTCCAGGATCTCGCAGGGGAGACAGACAAAATGCACGAGAGTTATCTGGACAAGCTGGAGCAGGACAGGCTACAGAATGGTGCGGCTTTACGCGGTGAAGACGAGGAGAACGACAGAGCGGCCACTGGACAGATCAACGCTGCGAGAGAGGCCATCTTCTCAAAAGGACAGAGCAAACGTATCTGGAACGAGCTGTACAAAGTCATTGACTCGAGTGACGTGGTAATACACGTCCTCGACGCAAGAGATCCGCTGGGCACAAGATGTAGGAGTGTGGAAAAGTACATCCGAGAAGAAGCACCACACAAGCACCTCCTGTTTGTGCTGAACAAGTGTGATCTGGTGCCTACGAGCATTGCTGTAAGTGTCGACATCCTTTTATTCTATTTTCCTACCGCCACTGTTAAGTCAAGGCTCCTTTCGCATTTATTGCAACGTCGATGAAAGGAATCTGTTACAACGCTGGCAGACCAAGCTTGACCCGCCTTTAGATTGCTACCGTCTTGGTTAGCAATCGCCAGGGTCAAGAGTGTTTCGTTTGAGTTGAGCTTATCTTCTGTTCTTTTGAATGGCCTATAGAGACGCTCTTAGTAATGATTCACACATCTCCTCATACTAGCACTGTTATGATGCGTGGACGGCAGACACTGACTTTGCTAGGCTCAATGGGTCCGATTGTTGTCCAAGGAATACCCAACTCTTGCTTTTCACGCCTCGATCAACAACTCTTTCGGTAAAGGTTCCTTGATCTCCTTACTTCGCCAATTCTCGTCATTACATTCCGACCGTCGTCAGATCTCTGTTGGTTTCATTGGTTACCCAAACACTGGCAAATCCTCCATCATCAACACACTTAGAAAGAAAAAGGTCTGCACAGTCGCTCCTATTCCTGGAGAGACCAAGGTCTGGCAATACATTACCCTCATGAAGCGCATCTACCTGATCGACTGTCCTGGTGTCGTGCCACCAAACATGGGCGACTCGGAAGAGGACATTCTTCTCCGTGGTGTCGTCCGTGTCGAGAACGTGGAGAATCCAGAACAGTACGTTGCAGCAGCTATGAAGAAAGTCAAGCGTCACCATCTCGAGAGAACATACGAGGTCAAGGACTTTGAGAACCACTACGAGTTCCTGGAGAAGATTGCGAGAAAGGGAGGTCGTTTACTCAAGGGAGGAGAGGCAGATATGGATGGTGTCGCAAAGATGGTGCTTAACGACTTTTTGCGCGGCAAGATTCCATGGTTTACACCACCACCAGCAACCGAGGGCACCGTCAAAGGCGAGGCCTCTGCGGACGGCGTCAAGAAGGGACGGGAGGGCGCCTTGGGCGAGTTGCCCGGCAAGAAGAGGAAGCGCGCCGCGGACGACGAGGGCGACAAGGCTATTTCGGAAGCCGCAGCGGTCGAGGATGGCTCAGCAGAGGATGACGACGAGTTCGGCGGCTTCAGCGAGGAAGAAGGCGAGGAGGACGAAGACAGTGAGGACGTCGATGACGAAGATGGAGACGTAACAGGCGTCTCTCTCGTCGAAGCCGAAGTGGCTGCGTAGAGAACGGCGTTGCATATCTGGCGTTTATTGGTCCCTGCATTGCAATTGATACCCACTTACGAGCAATGAACTTGTTGACTCTTTCAATCCTCTCTTCTTTGTTGTGTTGTATGAACTAGACCGCTCTACTGCGCCGCAAGGCTGACTCTGGCTCCCCGCCATCGCCCGCATGCGACAAGGCGCCAACATGATTTATCGCGCTCTGCCCGACTTCACTATTTCTGAAGATCGCAATCACCTTTTAACTGCTTCAAGATGGATATCCTAACACCAAAAACAATAGCACAGATCCTGGGCCTGACAGTCTCTGGCATCTTCACCGGTAAGTCATCTTTCCCTCTCGATCAATAAACTCGAAGAACCGAACTCTACTTCCGAACGCCTTTCGATCACTACCTGATATCAATACAAATCAAAACACCAGCAACCCCTCTCACCATTGCACTATCTAATCCAACACAGGCTACACCCTCTCCCTCTCCTTGACCACCGTCCCAGCAATCCTCTCGCAGACCAGCTCCACCACGCCCAACGCGAACATCCCCAAAGACCTCAGCGAACCACTCCTCCTGTCCCAATGGCGACACATCTTCATCCACGGCGCCAAAGTCGCCAAACCATGCACAGTGATCTCGGTGCTGTGCTACGGCTATCTAGCCTACAGTTCGTCGCCGGGTCTGCGAGCCTGGCTATATGTTTTGGCGGCGCTGGCGTCCGGCTGCGGCCCGCCGTTCGCGCTCACGGTGCTCAGACCGACGAATGCGGCGTTGAGACAGAGGTGTTTGGTGCGTATCGCTGTCTTTTGTTTCGCTCTCTTCGAACCGTTTTTCCGAGGACTCTGGTGTAGTGTGAAATGTGGTTTGTGTTGGAAGGTGCAGTACTGCGTTGCTGACGATGAGAAGAAAGTCATAGGTCCGCCGCCGGCGCATCTCAGGGATCCGATTATGGCGTATGTCAATGATGAGTATGAGCGGAAGGTACAGAAGGACGAGAGCAGGAGTACGGCTAGTTTGGTGCGGGACTGGAATTGGTTCAATTGGGTCAGGAGTGTTGTTATGGTTTTGGGTTTGATGGTGGGTGCGTACGCTGTTGTGCTTGATGCATGAGTGGGAATAAGGAAGTCGTGATATTGTGACATTTTCTATGGGTATATCATTTATTTACATGTAATAAGGTAACTAAGTCGTACAGTCATCGAGGTACGGCATCGACAATCGTTCCTCGGGTTTTGCTTTTATGGGGCCATGACCGACTGCGCCTGCGTAATGTTTGCTTCATACTTTTCGTCGAGTGTGACTAGACCATCACTCGCGAATGATGAGCTGCATGCGTGATTGATCGGTGGCAAGCACATTCGGCGCTGTGTCATAAGTGGCTTTAAGCTTTGATTACTCATAAGCTCTGCTGCCCTATCAAGCGATTACTTGATCTTTATCAGAAACCTGTCTCATGTCTTCTGGTTCTTGGCTTCTTCAATAAAGTATTCTTCCTTCGGCGCAGCGCCCTTTTCGAGCTCTGAAGCAGGAGCAGCACAAAGAGCCAGATTCTTCTCCGGCAGTTGTGTCTGACTCAACAGGTCAGTGCGGGTGAGAAACTGCATCAGAAGTCCGGCCTCGGTATGCCATGATACGTGGCAATGGAACGCCCAGGCACCTGGATTGTCGGCGACGAATCTGATCAAAGTCCAGCCAAATGCCTGAACACTGGCAGTGTCTCGCCTCAATGGGTTGCTGAAATCTAGCGAGTCGTAGAGTGGCTGGATATTCTCTCGATCGAGTCCGCGGAAACGATCGAGGTGGGTGGGGGCCTCGTGACCCTGGGCTAGCACGAAGAACTTGTAGCCGTGAAGATGGAAGGGGTGGTTGCCATCGTCGAAGTTGTGGATCATGAGGTCGATTGTCTGGACGCCGGAGGACTGTACTATCAGTTCGTGTTCCTTTGTAAAGGCGGCTTCATTCACAAAAACCGAACCGCGATCGTTGGTCGAGTAGGTGTTGACGGCTGACGAAAAGGACTCGTTAGCTGTTGACAATCCGTCGACCGCTCTTGTCAGTGTCGGCGAGTGCACGTTTGGATGCCAGCTGCTCGAGTTCATGACACCACGACTCAGTCTCCAGTTTCCGATTTCGAAGTTGGATCGAATGTAGATGTATGCATCAGCCTCGGGGGCCGCCATGACCTCTACGGGCACAAGCTCGGTTACGTTCAGGTCGCGACACTCCAGCCACAAAGCCTCACCCCAATCGATGGACGAAGGTGTCGGAATTTGGTCAACTGTTTTCGGAGTAGGTGTGTACGAGACGACTGCAAGCGCATCGTTCTGAAGGTATGGATTTGGCTCGGCAAAACATGTTGGTATCATCCTTGCCCTCATCCAGAAAGATTCCGACGTTGTTTGGTTTGTGTTGATGACGACGCTGTATCTCTGTGCTGGATTGAGGTTCAGACGGTGATAGGTTTGTGGCCAGACGTCTGTGCCGTCAACTTCGGTGACTGCCAATTCATGCTCGTCGACCTGGAATTGAAACTCTGCAAAGGCACCAACATTAATGATGCGTAGGCGGTGACTGGTGTTTGGCTCGAGATTGAATGATGGCATTTTCACATTCGACGTAGTGTTGTCACACTTGAGATGAGGCACTGTTGAGCAATCGCGGACGTTCTTTCCGTTGATCAAAGCAGCGTCTGGAACCGGCTCGGCATTCTCGTTATCCGATTTCAAGTATCGGGTGGTCAGTACGGTAGAAAGCTCATGGTAGTGGTCAGAGACCATGACTACACGGTCGGTCGAATACTCGATCTTCTGGAGTTGCTTCTCCTTGGGCGAGTGAATGATAAAAGGTCCAACGATGCCATCAGAGGCCTGGACTCCCTGGTGACCATGGTACCAATAAGTTCCAGACTGTCCTTCGATCTTGAACTCATAGGTGAAGGAAGTGCCTGGTGCAATCGGACATTGCGTCACTCCGACAGTACCATCCATGTGGTTCGTTCCATTCTGATACAGCCCGTGCCAATGTACTGATGTAGCATTTGAGGCTTTGTTATTGACCGTAATTCTCAAAGTGTCAAACTCGTTGACTCGAATGAGTGGACCTGGAAACTGGTTGTTGATAAGTAGCATAGTCCGATAGACTCCATCCGGGTTGAATTCGGTCTCTTCTATCGTCCAGTCGTACTGGCGAATCTGAGGAGGCGCATGGAAATCCCAGTCGGAGCTCAGTGTATAGTCATCTTGAGCATGTGGGCCGTCTATGGTATGGGTGGACGCATCGGTGGATACTTGCGTGCTGACATGTTGATGTTTCGACGGATGAACGTAATTGACAGTCACTGGAAGTAGTGCGGTCCAGAAGACGAGGAAAAGAGCCAGCTTCCACCATCGATTGATACAGCAGACCGTCGTATCGTCCAGTTCATCTTCATCGGCTTGCCACTTCTCTTTGTTCGATAATGGAGCGCTTTGATTTCCGAGCAGGGCTTCGTCTTGATGACCGGCATCAATGTCTGAAACGGAGTATTTGCTGTAATCCTCGCTGACCCGTAGGCCATTCTCTTCGTCTCGATAACTCATGGTTGTGAACAAGTATTGTTGTTCCCCGCAAAGGTGGTGCTACAGCCAGTTGTAAGGTAGTTCTCATGTATTACCGTTGTGACGGGCAGACGTCACTGCAATATGACGGCTTGTGGCGACAGAATGCAATTCAGCATTTAACCACGAGTCGAGACTCCCGTCGCTTGTGTTTGTCGGAGGATGGCTTGAGGTCCGATCAATCGAGTTTTGCGCCAGATGACATGCAATAATGTCCTCTGTATATGGTGGGGCCTCTGTCTATCATGTAGGAGTCTAGGCCGATTCTCTCTTCTCTTGAGAGAATGTTCGTTTTGCAATGCACAGTGACAGCAATTCTGCACAGTCTTTCCTCGAACTCTACCAAGTATACCAACACGTGGAGTGATACTCAAAGTCAATGCTGGAGCCGTCGCACCCGCGAGAACTTTTCCCTGACGGTAGCGTAATTTTCGGAAGTATCTTTTCATATGGCCATAAGGCTAAAAAGCACGATGACCAAGAATGACCAAGGATGAGCCTCGCGATGTCATTTGGTGCAATATCCGAGACCGCGGTAGATACATCAATGTATGAAGGGTCCATGCGGTAGACGTCGTGTCCGGCCAATCAGAAAGCACGCAATGTGCACATGGCCGAACGCATGGAGGCTCATGGAGGCGTGGCCGGACCGGCCCTCCCTCTGAGCTGCCCTTTTGAGCTTAGACTTCTATAACACCGGGGACGTCGAACGTTCTCCTCGAAGACAAGGCCACTCCATTTCTTCAACCCTTTCAATCTTTGCTCCGCTTTGCCATTTCATAGTGGATCACCATACCTAATTCTTCAGACCCTCGGCATAGCGGACTGCTTTCCCTACGTGTCGCTGGGCACATGGACCTTCGAGAAAGGCTTCTTGGACGATCATTAGTTCTCGCTCTGCCCACCAGACACTCTGCGGACCAATGAACGGGTGGCAATTGCATTCATTCTGTGATCCACAACCTCGAAAACATCCGGCTTTGCGGCATGGACACAAGCACATGTCGAGCTAACACTACTCGTGCCAACCAGAGTGGGAAGGTAGCGACAATTGTCGTGGCGTTTGTGAGTACAGTCTCCAGTTTCATGCATCCCAAGTTTTCACGCACGGTGGAGTTGTTAGGTTGTACTGTATATATTAGAAGTCCTTGGCTCCTCCTTGGGCCTTTCTCCCACCATCAAGACATTCGAACAAGCCACATCTGAGCTTTACTCCATTCCTTCTGCATCACATTCAACTTCTAACATTCACTCCGCCAAGATGCTGTCTACCATTGCCCTCTCCGCGCTCGCCCTTACCGGCACCGCCCTTGCCCAGAACACCGCTACCAGCACCGCCGATGTTCTTGCTGCCAAGGCCACCGCAAAGACTGAGAGCCCAACCAGCCATGTTCCAGGAAAGGCCTTTGACCGCTTCGTCACTGTCTGGTTCGAGAACACCGACTTCGCCGCTGCCATGAACGACCCAAACTTCGCATGGCTCGCGTCCAAGGGTATCACCCTCAACAACTACTTCGGTGTCACTCACCCATCTGAGCCAAACTACGTTGCCTCCATCTGCGGTGACAACCTTGGTATGGACAACGACAACTTCAACATGGTCGCTCAGAACGTCTCCACCGTTGTTGACCTTCTTGAGGAGCGTGGTATCTCCTGGTCTACCTACCAGGAGGACATGCCATACACTGGTTTCGAGGGTTTCTCATGGGTTGACGCCCAGGGCAAGAACGACTACGTTCGCAAGCACGACCCACCGGTTCTCTTCAACGCCAACTCCAACGAGGAGCGTCTCTCCAAGATCAAGAACTTCACCATGTTCAACGAGGACCTCAAGAACAACAAGCTCCCACAGTGGATGTTCATCACCCCAAACATGACCGACGATGGTCACGATTCCTCTGTCACCGTTGCTGGTCAATTCCTCCGCCGCTTCATGGAGCCACTCCTCAACAACACCAACTTCATGCAGAGGACTGCTGTTCTGATCACCTTTGACGAGAACCACACCTACACCATTGGTAACCGTGTCTTCTCCATCCTCGTCGGTGACGCAATCCCACACAACCTCATCGGTACGAACGACACCATGTTCTACGACCACTACTCTGAGATCTCCACCGTCGAGGCCAACTGGGGCTTGAACACCCTCGGTCGCTGGGATGTTGGTGCCAACGTTTTCCAGTTCGTTGCCGACAAGACTGGTGACAAGAACACCCAATGGCAAGCTGCTACTGGTGCGAACCCAACTCGCTTCTTCAACCAGTCCTTCGCCGGTCCATTCAACTCGGTCAAGAGCAACGTTTCCTACCCAGCTCCAAACTCCCTCCTGATCAAGAACGGTCGCATTGTCGACCCTCAGGTCAGCCTCAAGTGGGGTCTTGCCGAGTTCCAGGAGCGCTCTTACTACCAGAACACTGTTGAGATCCCAGACGGTCTCAACCCACCACAAGGCTGGGCCAACTAAGCGGGTCGCTGGTTTCTACAACACGGAATTTGTTTCTGAGTAGCGAGCATATAGAGCATTCATTCTTTTAGCGATGATAGATTGGAAAAGTACCATAGCCAGTGTTTTACGAAACGAAATTTAACGATACGAATCTGCATATTCTTATGAATTATCACGTGAAAGTCAATTGGTGACGTTGAACGAGCAATACAAGCATTTCCTAAGAAATGTGGTTCCTGGGGCTAAAAAGCGCCATGGACGCAATAATGTCCCGACTCGCTCCAACCAGAGAAAGCACGTGGTGCGCACTTCTGTCCCACCTTCCGCATCTGACCTGCTTGCTTCTGCGGGCGCGGGCGTACTAGAAACCAGGCCAAAGAAGATCTCCGCCGCCCACCCAACATATATTATCATCATGGCCTCATCTTTTTTCCTTTCTTGCGCTTCTGCAAGATATTGCCTCATTAACCACAACACCAATTGACCATTGTTGCTCTTTAGCGCCAATCAATCACCATGGCGCTCCTCTTTCTTAAATCCGCACTCTTCCCGAACACCAAAACCAAGAACTACTCGCTGCTACCGAACGAGCACGACTCCTCCCGCGAGAGCTCCTTCGAGTCGTCGTCTCGCAACGAGGCCTTGAACGAGAAATTGAACGATAGAAATGGTTCCTCAAAAACCAAAAGCTGGAAAATCGACCCTCGCATCATTTCCGACGCTACCATTGGTCTCTCGGACGGTCTCACGGTGCCATTCGCTCTGACTGCTGGACTTTCTGCACTTGGCGACACGAATGTGGTCATCTATGGTGGACTAGCCGAACTCATCGCCGGTGGTATCAGTATGGGTCTCGGTGGCTATCTCGGCGCGAGGAGTGAATCGTGAGTCTATCATCTATGTACTTTTCAAACAAGGCACCCACTGACACCCTCTAGTCAAGCATACGATGCCGCGTTGACAGAGACGAAACAGATCGTCACCAGCGACCGCGTACAAGCTCACGACCTCGTCAAGGAATCCCTCGCGTCCTTCAACCTCAGCAACCAGACGCTTGAAGCTGTTGCTCAGGAACTCGGTCAGACCGAGTCCGAGATGCAGAGTTTCCTCATGCGCTTTCATCACCAACTTCCAGAGTCTGCTTCGGAGGCCAGCAGGGCTTACATCTCCGCACTCACCATCTCTGGTGGCTATTTCTTCGGCGGCCTGTTGCCTTTGATTCCGTACTTTCTCGCAGCTACCAACCACATCGCCTTTCTCTGGAGTGTTGGGATCATGGCGTTTGTTCTGTTCGTCTTCGGCTACGTCAAGACTATGCTGCTCGGCGAGGGCCAGAGATGGACTTGCTTCGTCAGTGGTGTTCAGATGCTGATCTGTGGTGGTGTTGCGGCTGCTGCAGCCGTCGTTTGTGTCAAGGCGATTGCTGGCACTGGAGACTGAAGAGTCTTATCATTCCGAACTCATTTGACCTTTTTCTCGACGGCGTCCTCCGGCGAGGCTTCTGACGACCTGGTTCTGATGTCATAGACCATGAGACCGAGGATCCAGCAGTTGATGCCGAAGAAGAAAATGGTGGCCAGCCACAATCCGGGGACGAAAGTCGACTTGCCGAGAAACTCCAGCTGGTATCCTTGCTGTAACCAGACCGCCTGGCCGACTACCCACGCAATCAACGCCACAATGCCTAAGCGAGGGCTCTTCAAAAAGATCGAACCCGGGAAATAGAATGGTAGGAAGACCATGTACCAGAGGAAGTATTGGCTGGTGCAGACTTTATTGAAGGTGACAAAGGCGAAAGTCTGGACAAGCATGGTCGCCGCGAGGTCCTTCTTAGCCAACGCGAGTGGCAAGAAGGCGACGGACAAACTGAGCTGAGGTAGAAATGCCAGAGATTCGATCTTCAGACCGGATGATGGCCCAGTAGCCGATCGAAGGTGAAGGAGGACATTGTAGACCGAGAAATTATGCCGATGATCAAGTCTCGTCAGGTGATAAGTGTAGCTGTGCTCAACAAACGGCATGCCATATCTGTCCTTATTAGTGTCGTCTCAAACATCTGCACCTCTGTACTCACAGGTAGAACATGGCAGCATTCAGTCCCATGAAGCTGACAAATGCAACCACCGCCAACGTGATCCTCTGCACGCTCAAGAATCTCAAGAGAACATTCCTCTTCCTCTCATCACCACCCATCCACCAAAAAACACTCGCCGCATAAACGAACGGATAGATCTTGAAATGTACGCCCAAGCCCAACAACGCACCCGCCAGCACAGTGCGCCCTCGTAGCACAGCCCACAGCAGCGCAACCACAATAACCGCCAACAAGCCCTCGGAGCTCCCCCGCGTGCTAATATTAGCAACCATCGGATTCAGCAACCAAATACACGCGAACCTCATCGCCCTCGCCTCACTCGCCTCCCGCCTCTCCCCGCCCGCAAACCTCCGCACCAGCACCAAATACACCAGCCACCCGGTAATCACGTCTCCGAGCGCAAACACGACCTTTCCGAACTGGCTCCACAGCCCGCCCCAGACGGTGGGGTAGAGCAGCCATGCCAGCAGCGGCGTGTAGCGGTACGTGTCCCGTTCGTACGGCGAGTGGCCTTGCGAGATACAGCGCGAGGCGTCGGTGAAGACCAGGTAGTCGATGTCCGTGTATTTGAGCGGTGAGTGCGTGTCTTGGTAGTGACCCCAGAAGAGGAGGAGGAGGCGCAGGAGCAGCGCGAGGGGGATTATCACGCGGGGTGTCCAGAACATGTTTATCGGGGATTCGAGTGGTTTAGGAAAGTTCAGGGAGGAGGGAAGAAGTCGGATGCATTTTTATTTTTCTTCTGAATGACACTTTATGGTCAGTTGGTAAAGGAAGTGACTTCTTCGTCGAGTTGTGAAGTCCGCGTTGCGCTTGGGCCACGCTATGATTGGTCGAATGGTCATGTCACTTTCATGCACTGACACAACTATCGGTAAAATACTTCAAGATATTCCAAATGATTGAATAACATATAATATCTGCATGTATCAAACAGTCCAGCAAGTATAAAAGCAGTGGTATACGCGTGTCCGAAAATCCACAATTATCCGCTTAGTTGGCAACACCAATCGAGCTGTTCGCCATTGCAGCCTCGATATTCTTCTCGAGCGCAAACCCATTGCTAGTCGGACTGATCAAGCCAGGCGACGGCGGGCCCTGGGACGAGAAAAGCATAGAGCTGCGGGCACTGACCATGCTAACAGTGGAGCGCTGACTGTTGTTCGACATCGTCCTCAACAACTTGGGGCGCGCCCACTCGGTCCAGCTCTTCTTGAGCTCGATGGGGCTGTCGACCTTGGTAAGATCCGCAGTCTTGATGCCCTCGTCACCCTTCTTCCAGTCGGCAGGACAACCCTCGCCGAACTGGTCCTTGAACGCAAGCGCATCGATGACGCGGAGTGTCTCCTCTACGCTGCGGCCCACGTCGGCGTCGTTGACGGTCATGTTGCGCACGACGCCCTTGGGGTCGATGATGAACAGCGCGCGCTGGGCCACGCCCTCGTCTTCGATCAGCACGCCGTACGACCGGCTGATGCGGTGGTTGCAGTCCGACAGCAGCGGGATGTGCACGCCGCCGAGCCCGCCTTCCATCTCCGAGGTGTTGTTCCACGCGCGCAGGCATTGCTCCGAGTCGGTGGATGCGAAGACGACGGCGCAGGTGCGGCTGTAGAGGAACTCTTCCAGACGCGCATTGAAGGCACGGATCTCAGTCGGGCAGATGAAGGACCAGGCGCGTGGGTAGAAGACCAGGATTACCCAGTGGCCGGCGGCGGCGTAGGCGCTGAGCGAGACTTCCTTGAGGCGGCCGTCCATCACGGCGGTGCCGGTGAAGTCGGGAGCCTGCTGACCAACGATGACTTGTGACATGGCGGTGGTGGGCTCGTCGTCGGGGTGATGGGAGACTGGTAGAATGATAGAATGCAGTTGGAGCAGAAAAAGATGATTGAACAGAAAAGCGTCCTTGCCAGTCTGCGCCTCTTATTATGAATGCGAGGCGAGATGTTCTGGCCATGATGCGGCTCTGCATCACCTACAAAAGTGTTTCCGCATGCGGATGAGGCATCTCAAAAGACCTTGAAGCAGTCCTAGGACGAGCGGCTCATTCGATCGAACGCCGGAAACAATGGCCTTTGTGCTCATGGAATGTTCCCCGGACTCGGACGACTTGCGCCTCTCGCGTACACTTGACTGAGTCGAAAGATCATCTGAAGGTCTAGACCTTTGGTTTGGAGAACCATACATTCCACAGTCGAATAAATGTCGAGAGGGCAAGATGAGACTGCTGATATACGCACACCCGGCTAATATTGTCAACCCACGACTCACATCCCGCTCTCTCGGTTACACCTTCCGCGGGGAATTCCTTGTTCCTACATCATTGCGATCACACCACCTTCCGAACCCTAAATCGCATCTCTTTCAGCACAATAAATTACCAATGGGCCAGAAGCGACAGCGGGAGGAAGACACAATGGAGGGCACAGACTCACAATCACAGTCACCGTTTCTGCCCATGTTCGAGACCTTCCGAGCGGAACTGGACGAGCATCACGACCGGAGAGAGCGCTGCATCAAAGCATCGCGGGACATAACTGCCTCCTCGAAGAAGATGTGAGGACAATAAATGACAGGATATGATCAGAAACTGACAATGCCAGAATTTTCACTCTCCAACGGTAGCTCCAGCACATCCAAAGACGATATCAGCAGTACTGACCCCGTGTAGCGTCCGCAAATTAAACCAAGCACTCCCTCCCCACGTCACAAAGAACAACGCACCCTACCGCAGCACAATCGAGACACAATATGCCTCCGTCTCCTCCGACCTACAGGGAATCAATACACACCGCTATGCGCGCAACATCAGCGGCGGAACACAAGAGTTCATGGAAGCGGCCAGTTTCGAGCACTACCTAACGACAGGGAGTCTACTCACCTACGCCGACGCACGATCACAACTAGAGAAGCTCGGCGGCGAGAACGGACCGATAGATCTGACGATCGAGGACTACATACTGGGCATCTACGACATGACAGGAGAGCTGATGCGGTTCGCGATCACCGCCATGGCCACGGATGGAAAACTACCGAGCAGCAGCGCTAAAACCAGGAAGAGCGACGAGGACATGGACGTCGATGGCGAGAGCACGAAGAGGGACGTGTTGACCGATCTGCGGGCGCTGAGAGCAGGTCTCGAGGCGCTGGACGTCGGCCACGGACCGTTTGCGCGGGACGCAGAGAAGAAAATGGACGTGATGCGGTCGTCGGTCGAGAAAGTCGAGCGCGCCCTCTACGGGCTCGTGATACGAGGGCGCGAGCGACCAAAAGGCTGGATGCCAGACACGGACGCGGGACCACGCAGGGAGATTGACGTCGAAGCGTAGACACGCCGTAACGAGCACGACATTAATTCATGAACAGATATCAATTCAGCAGAGCAGCTGCACGCATCTACAGCCACGTGCCCAGATTGACGTGCACAGCCTTCTTGTTCGTGTACGCCTCGAGACCAGCCTCGCCCAGCTCGCGCCCGATACCGCTCTGCTTGACGCCGCCGAACGGGATCCGGAAATCAGAGTCGTTGCTGCTGTTGATCCACACCATGCCGGCCTCGATGCGCCGCGCCACGCGGTGCGCCTTGGTGATGTTCTGCGTGAAGACGGCGCTGCCGAGCCCGTAGGTGCTGTCGTTGGCGCGCTCGATGGCTTCCTCTTCCGTCTTGAACGAGGCGATGACCACGAACGGCCCGAAGACTTCTTCGCGGTAGATGCGCATGCTGTCCGTGACGTTGGTGAAGACGGTCGGCTCGATGAAGAAGCCCTTGCCGCCCGCGTTCTTGTGCGGTACACCGCCCGCGGCCAGGGTTGCGCCTTCTGACTTGCCGGCCTCGATGAACGACAGCACGTGCTCGTACTGTGCTTTTGTCACCTGTGGGCCCTGGAACGTCGAGTCCTTGAACGGGTCGCCGATGGTGCTGGTGCTGGCGAGGTGCGCCTTGAACTGCTCGACGAACTTGTCGTAGACGCCGTCTTGCACCAGGATGCGCGACGTGGCGGTGCACACCTGGCCCATATTAGACATGATGCCGACGTGCGACCACTTGACGGCTTGCTCGATGTCCGCGTCGTCGAACACCAGCAGCGGGCTCTTGCCGCCCGTCTCCAGCGTGATGTTCTTCATGTTGCCCGCGGCCATCTTCATGATCTCCTTGCCCGTCGCCGTGCTGCCCGTGAACGCCACCTTGTCGATGCCCATGTGCTGCGCTATCGCGGCGCCGGCGACGCGGCCGTGGCCGTTGACGACGTTGATGACGCCCGGCGGAAACCCGGCTTCTTTGACCAGGTTCGCAAAGTACAGGATGCTCAGCGGCGTCTGCTCGGCCGGCTTGAGCACGATCGTGTTGCCGCACGCCAGCGCCGGCCCCAGTTTCCACGCCGCCATCGCCAGCGGGTAGTTCCACGGGATGATCTGGCCGCAGACGCCGATGGGTTCGCGGATGGTGTAGGCGAGCTTGGCGGCGGTGGTGTCAATGACCTGCCCGTGGATCTTGTCGGCGTAGCCGGCGTAGTATTTCAGCGTGCCGGCGACTTCGGCCAGGTCTTCGTCGCGCGCCACCGTGTATGGTTTGCCGTTGTCCCAGGTCTCGATCGTGGCCAGGGTTTCCTTGTGCTGCTCGACCAAGGCGGCCAGCTTGAACATCAGCTCGCCGCGTTCGGTGCTCGCCATGTCCCGCCATTCGCCTTTGAACGCTTTCCGCGCGGCGTCGACGGCTTTGTCGATATCCTCTGGCTCGGCGGCTTCGACTGAGCAGATCTCAGACTCGTCGGTAGGGTTGATGCTAGTGATTTTGTTGCCCTTGCTCGATTTGACCCATTCGTTGTTTATGAATAATCCAGTGGGCTGGGTGTATTTGACGCCGTTTGGAGCGGTGAGCTCAATGCTTAGACCAGACATGTTTCGTGAGGTATATGTGTTTGAGACAGTGACACGTGGTGCGAAAGAAAGTGCTGCGATGGGGTATCTTTGCAAAGGACGAAGAAGAATTGACATGAAGGAAAGGTAGAGGAGTCCAGCCGGACTCTTGTATTATGATATGCGCCTATCTCATCAGTTGTACCTAATGTAGATTACTGTCAGATAGATAGCCTGATTATTGTGAATCTGATATCGCCTGCCCCGCAATCTATCTGCAGGTCCCCTCACTGGAAACCGAAACCCTTTCCGGCAAGTCCAGCCGTTAGCGCATAGAAGTCGAACTGCAAGTCTGGCCGCAGGCAAGGCGATAGTTATCGGGTGTTGATTGAATTGGTCAAATTTATTCGACTTCATCTGATACGCCGGTCTGCTAAGGAATATCGTTTGATACTGCCACAGTCGAGACAACCAGAACTAGAGAGCTGTATACTGTGGATGCTTCTTCGCAACTTGGCGAGGGCTGCCAGCAAGCCATATTCGACCATGGCGACTCCAATGCAAGATGCAATCAGAAAGAAGGTATATTACCCCTTCTGCAGGTATACGATTTGTTACTCACCTTCCTTTTACCAGGTCACCGAGAGCCTTCAGCCGACGAAGCTGGAAATACACAATGATTCTCACCTTCATTCTCATCACAAAGCCATGGCCGACAACACATCCTCAGAAACACATTTCCGGTATGTGGTTTGCACAGCATGCGTATTTGACGATGCTAATGGTCACGTAGAGTGTTAATCGCATCGGATGCGTTCAAGTCGAAGATGCAGCCGGCCAGACATCGCATGGTATACACGTTACTCAAGGACGAAATGGCGGCGGTAGGGGGTATTCACGCGCTGCAATTGACTACTAGAACTCCTGAAGAAGACGAAAAGGTTCAGGCCCGAGGCAAATAGCTGGACGCCATTGTTTAGACTACATGTAATTTACATCCATATCTGGTAGTGGTCTTTTCATGACCATCATGATTACGATCGGCTCGTTGCGATCTCGGTCCTGATATAATTACATATGATCATTCGTTGATCTGGATTCGAGACTCTCGAAATCTAGTCTCCTGGTGGGAGTCGCTCTAAAATAAAATAGTCGAGCGGTCATCAGATGGCAAGCCCCTGATAATAGTGCACTGCCAGATATTGTGCAAAAGCGTCTCTCTGAAATCTCACATCCAAGGGCGTCTGGATTTCCGTTCAAATGCCACACTAAGATGGAGGCAGATCCGAGTTCTTCTTAGGAGGAACGGACTGCGTGTTGAGGTACGAGAGATAACAGTTCCAGCCTAGGTCATATCAGCACCGTTCCAGAGTTTCGAATCGATCACACTTACCCAAGGAGACGGTATTGACCACCAAGACACGCTGGTCAAGAGGCACGAATTTGAAGTTGATCATCTGGATCCAAGGCCATACCATCCAGTTCTTGCTAAGAGCCGTAAAGTAGGTCGATTCGAGCTTCGCTTGCGGGCTAGAGCCCTCCATTACAGCCATCGAGGTCAAGAAGAAGGCCAGGTTGCAACTAGCAAACACTGTCTGATCGAGTCCAACGCGGGCCAGAATCTCTAGGTTGGGTCTGCCGGGAAGCACGACTTTGCGCTGGAGGAAACCGAACCAGGTCGTTGCTGCAGGACCGAAGACGGCTGGGAGTCTTGTCAGGATTTGCCTTCTTCTACTCTTGCTTGCGACTGTACATACCACCACCGTACAAGGCCATTCTTCCAGTGCGACCGAGCTCGTGCTTGTCGAACCCCTTTTTCTCTACCAATTGTTGCGCCATCGTATCACCGGTCGCGAAGAGCACCTGCTCGTGTTTAGTCTTGATATAACCCAGTACGACTAGCAGATCCTACGGCTGTAGTCGCGCTCTGGGTGAGCAATGGGCGCGACTTGAGGCTTGCTTGGTACCTGAACGGCTGGTCAGTCCTGCTAGTGTCACAGTTTTGGGTATTTCTTACCACCGGAACGCCATTTTGAATGTGCTGATCTGTACGAAACCAAAAAACGTGAAAAGACAAAGTCGGCGAAGAGGACAGAGTCAACAGTCTCCCTAATGGTCCCTTGAACTTTGCGGCAGGAACCAATCTCGGTTGTTACCTTACCTTATCAGATTATTGTTGCCCTGCATGTCGGACCGTCCCAATCTGGTGGTCGCGTTCACCTGCAGATCGACGTCACTGGCAGCAGCTCTCGCGGAAGCATTCCGACGCAGGGTCCCTTCTCCAATGCCTCGCTCGACCGAAGCGTGTCAAGCACGTAATTGTTTGTCACTGCTGTTTCTCGCGTGACGGTCACATTTCACGTGTGACTCTTGTGACAACTCAATTGCAAATTAATCCAACTCGACCTTCAACCACAATTGCACTTCAGGCTATTCGCCCGGTTTAGCTCGTCCATTGATCTCTTGATCTCCCAACATGGCGACACAACATGGGACTCAAGAGGTGCCCGAAGGAGTCTTCTCGCTCCTGGATACCGATCTGTATAAGTTGACGATGCAGAATGCCATTCACAAATTCTTCCTAGACGTCCAGGTCGCGTACAAGTTCACCAATCGCACCAAGGAGATGCATCTCAACAGAGCAGCCTACGAGTGGTTACAAAAGCAGATTGACAAGCTGGAAAACATCTCCATCACGTCGCACGAGATTCACTTTCTAACCGAAAAGTGTCCCTATTTGACACCCGAATTTCTGATCTTCCTTAAGACTTTCAAGCTCTACCCGAAGACACAAGTGGAGCTCAAGTTTGTGCCCGTTTCGGAGGGTTCGTCCGACGGCGACATCTCATTGTCTGTAAAGGGCCGCTGGCTGGATACTATTCTCTACGAGATCCCGCTGCTTGCGCTCGTCTCGGAGTCTTACTTTAAATTCGTCGACACCGATTGGGATCACGAGGGTCAAGTTGAGAAGGCCAAGGCGAAGGGTTTGAGTCTGATGGAGGCAGGTTGTGTGTTCTCAGAGTTCGGCAGCCGGAGGAGAAGAGATTATCACACACACGAGCTGGTGATGCAGGGATTGGTGGATGCGCAGAAAGAGGCTGAGCAAAAGGGCTACAAGGGCAAACTTTCCGGCACCAGCAACGTTCATTTCGCCATGAAGTACGGTGTGAACCCCATCGGAACCGTCGCACACGAATGGTTCATGGGCATCGCGGCCATCCTGAATGACTACACAAAGGCGAATGAGACAGCTCTGCAATACTGGATAGGAACCTTTGGTCGCGGAACGCTGAGCATTGCCTTGACCGACACCTTTGGTACACCGAACTTCTTGAAAGCATTCATGAAGCACGCCCCTCCGGACTACATGCTTGATCCGCACGCATCTGAGCCACCACCAAACCCAATGTACGCAGCCATCTTCAGCGGAACAAGACAAGACTCCGGCAGTCCGACAGAGTTTGTCAAACTGATGAAGAACTTCTACGACCAGCAGGGGATCAAAGACCGCAAGACCATTGTCTTCTCAGATTCGCTGAACGTGGATAAGTGCATCGAGTACAAGAAGATCACTGACGAAGCTGGTCTGACACCGAGCTTTGGCGTCGGCACATTCTTCACCAACGACTTTGTTCGGAAGACTACTGGCAACAAGAGCGTGCCATTGAACATTGTCATCAAGCTGAGCGAGGCAAATGGTCGACCCGCGGTCAAGATTAGCGACAATCTAGGCAAGAACACGGGAGATAGCCACGAAGTCGCGCGTGTCAAGCGCGAGCTAGGATACGTCGAGAAGGACTGGGAAGGCGGTGATGAGTCTTCACGTTGGGGCAAAGAGAGCGACCTCACCAAAGCTCATGCTCGTTCCTGAGCGTCGAGCTGTCGCGTGCCATGCTGTCGCTGTCGCTGTCGCGCCTCGCGGCTCCCTGACGATGAAACGGCTCCAGTTGTGGCGGGAACCACACCGCTATGGCTCATGCATACTGGCGTTGATTGGATGTAAGAATAAAGTACACGCGCATATACCCCGAATGCGTCATGATAGATGGCAATGAGATATACAAAGAATGAATGCACATAATATAGTACCCATCTGCATGTCCCTGAGCGGGCTCGGCGCCCGGAGCGCTACAGAATCGATATCACTGTACAGGATACATCGATGTTATGAGAGCATGAATGTATAAGCGTCTAGGAATTCGACCTTGACGCACGGCTTGTTATGGATCTCACGACATGTTTTCGTTTGTAGAGCAAGAGCACCTCAATGTAGGTACCGCGTGACCACGCGCTGCACGTGATGTGCTATTTTCGGCCTCCTTAGGCGGGTACTAGGCTTTGTTAAGAGCGGCGCTAGATGCCCTAGCCACCCTTCGGTTGCAGAGAAGAACCGGGGCACGCTGCAGGGTCCGGGGCGCGTTCCTGACGGGAAGCGTAACTCAAACGCATTCACTGCCCCCTTGTTGGTTCCATGCGCGCATAATAGGTTTCATATTTACGATTAGGCAACCCTTTTCAATATCTTTGCCGGCATCTCAATTCTTTCAACCTTCCTCTGCTTCTCTACAGCCCTTTGATCTGAGCCGCAGTATACAAGTTTACAGAACAGACAAGACACAGTAAACAAAGACTAATTATGGCTGTAAGCAGCTTTTGAAACCAATATACCAGACATTAAGCTAACCGGAGATGCAGTACAACAACTACAACAACGGAGGCTACGGTCAGGGCGGATATGGCCAGTCCAACCCATATGAGAACTCGAACCCATACGCAGCACAACAAAACAACCGCTACGACAACAATGCCTACAACCGTACGTCGAATCACCCCACCCCACAGAAAGAGACGAGATTAACACAGACACAGGTCCAACAAACACAACAGGTCCAGCCATGGAGATGCAACAAATGGACGGTCAAGCCAACCCATTCGAAGACAACCAAGCCTACGGCGCCCCAGCACACGACCCTCACGCCATCCTGAACGAATGCAGAGACGTGCAACGCGCCATCGACGACCTAGAAGCCCAACTGAGCCAACTGCAACGCGCACAACGCGGTTTCGTCAGCGGCACGGGCGCCTCGAACCGGGACATCGACGCCATGAGCGCCGAGATCATGGGCGGCTACCGCAGCATGGGCGACCGCGTGAAGCGCATCAAATCGAAACCAGGTACTTAGATACGCTCCCTCCACCCCATCTTCGCCTCTAACCCCTCACAGAAGCCCGCAACCCCACCAACGCGCCGCAAGTCAACGCCCTGGACCGACGCATCAAAAAAGCCATCAACGCCTTCCAGCAACAAGAATCCACCTTCCGCCACGATGTCTCAGAGCAGCAAAAACGGCAATACCTAATCGTGAACCCGCAGGCCACAGACGCCGAGCTCCGCACCGTCTCCGAAGCCGGCGGCGACGTGCAGATCTTCCAGCAAGCGCTGCTGTCGGCCGACAGACGCGGCCAGCAGGCGCAGTCGGCGCTCGCCAACGTGCGCCAGCGCCACGACGCCATCCAGCAGATCGAGAAGACGATGATGGAGCTGGCCGAGCTGTTCCAGGATCTGGACCGCATGGTCGTGGAGCAGGAGACCATGATCGTGCATGCGGAGAAGCAGGCGGATGATACCAGGGTGCATATGGAGAGTGCGAATGTTGAGTTGGGCGGCGCGGTTGATAAGGCCAGGTCGGCGAGGCGGAAGAAGTGGATCTGTCTCGGCATTTGTTTGGCCATTCTTGTTATTATTATTATCGTCGTGCTTGTCTGGGGAGCGACGACCCAGGGCTGGTTCAAGAAGAACCCTGCTCCTGCTCCTGCTTGAGGAAAGGGATTTGATGCTTTTGGTTTCATAGCGGGTTTGCTTGGGATGGCGTTGGGAATGGATGGGTCGTGAGCAGGGAACCGGGGTAGCACGGCTTGTCACGCGAGCTATCACTTCACTGTATATAGACTATCAGGAATAATCCTCTGATTCGAGTATCGAAAGCTACTTTGCTTCTTCCTGCCTTCGTTCATTCCGCACCGTCTGTCCTAACGCCATGGTAATGCCAACCCCGGTCCTGTGAGTACCGTCAGAGCGATCGCATCACCAAGCCACAGAGTCCGAGGCCGACGCCGACTGCGTGCCTGTGTTCCAGGATCCATTGCCAGCAGAAGTGTCCGCGCCCCCAGACGCGTTGTTCGCTGGGGCCTCCGCACTCCACGCCTTCTGCGTGTCTGCCCACCCGTGCGAGACTGGCTGAGCATCCCACCCATCACCGCCTGTGTTCTGAACCGGCTGATCTGCCCAGCCCGATGCCACTGTGGGTCTACGAACCGAAGTCGATGCCTAATCGTAACCCGGTCCGTCACCTCCTGGCGTCTCCGCATTCCACGCACCTGGTGTCTCTGGGTACCCCCCGCCGGGAGTAGGCGCGCTCGCTGCTCCGCCTGGTGTCTGACCGTACCTTCCACCAGGAGTGGGTCCGTCCAGGTATCCTCCAGGTGTTGGTGCTGAACCAGCAAATCCGCCCGGTGTTGGTGCGTCAAGGCCGCCGTAGCCGGGTGTCTTGCCGCCAGAGTTGAACTGACGTCGTTAGCGAAACTCATATGATACACGCGAGGAAGAGAACTTACCCCTCCGCCGTAGAATGTGCCACCGCCATAGCTGGTTCCGCCACCATATGAAGTACCACCACCGTAACTCGTCGCTCCACCATATGATGTTTGACCACCATAAGCAGTCTGACCGCCGGCCTTCCACGAAGGAGTGCGCGCTGATATCCCACTTCCAAAACCAGGAGTCGCGCCGCCGGAAGCCCAAGCAGGTGTCCTACCACCGCCGCCACTCTTCCATGCTGGCGTACGACCGCCATCGCCATTCGACGCGCCCCATGAACGACTTGGCGTCGCGCCGCCGCCGCCGCTGCCCCAGGATGGGCCCTTAGCTCCTCCTGAGGGAGCACCACGAGGACCACCGCCGCGTACATCAGACGATATGACTGCACCTGTGTTTGGATCACGAATAGTGAGATCGTCCTTTTTGATGACAACGACGTTCTTCTTCGCCTGCAGTTCAACACGAGCAGTGTCGTCGGTTGAGTCAATGACAGTACCCAACAAACCTTTGTAGTTGCCTCGTCTGGCTGCAACGGTCTTGCCGATGAGTCTGTCTCTGCCCATTGACCTCGGTGGAGGCATAGGTGCAGCGGCTTGGCCGGGTCTCTGCAAAGCTGGGTTCATCTTGCTGAGAGCTGCTGTGGCCGCGCCGGTCCTGCCTCCCTTTGCAGCGACCGTTGCGACCAATTTCGCCCTGTTGACAAAGACACCAGCATTTTCGTATTGCTCACGATTGTGGGCGAAGATGAAACCTCTGTGGATATGCAGTACGCGACCTTGTCGTCCTTCGCCGCCAACTTCCTTGATCGTGTCGTCAATGCGAATCTCGTTTGCTTCTTTGTCGAGTTCAGCCGCCATCTTTCTTCGGTCGAGCTTGTTAGAGATGTTTGACGGCAGTAACATTCTGACGTGACCGGTCTGGTCAAGTACGCGTAGCGAATCGCGGTCGACTTTGACAACACAACCAACCGTCGAGGCATCAAGCATGACGAGGTCGTGGAGTTCGTACTTTGATACACCCACTTGTCCACCAGAATCCGTCGCCTCTCGCAGGTCTTTGCTGAAGACGGTAATTTCAGCTTGAGTCGAATCGGTAAGGATTGTCACCTGGTCGCCACTAATCTTTACGACCATACCAACTTCGTCGTAGTATTTGCTGCCTCCGATGACCTTGACGTGATCACCTTCTCTAAAGAGTTTACGCAAGGCCCGGACCGGCGACTCGACGACTTGCCCTCTCAGTGGGCCTTCAGAGACGAGGATTCTAACAATGTCTCCGGTGACAGATTTGGCCTTACCCCAAACACCGCGTTGTTCACCTTGGTAGATCTCAACTGAATCTCCAGGCAAGAATGCGGCACCGCTGTTGCTTTGGATGGTGGCACGGAGAGCAGCAAGATCCAGGGCTTCCGCGCCAGTCTCTCCTTCTCTGACGAACTTGTGCACTTCATCCAGAGACGGATTGACATCCTCTGTCTGTAGTACGTTGCCCTTGAACTTCTTGATCAGATAGCCATCTTCGTACTCGTCGCCAAAGTATGTGAAGCTGCGTCCTGAAAGACCACTGTTTTGAATCAACATTCGTCCAGTCTTCTTTTTGGCCTCGTTTTCGTTGAACAGCCGCTGTGGTGGTCGAGGACCGGTTGATGCGCCGAAGCCAGGTCTCTTTCGCTTGACGTCGCCTGGCAGACCAGGCTGATCTTCGTTCAGTCCGTAGTCCAGACGAGGTATTACCCTCAAAGTTACGTCGGTACCGTTACTCTCAACCATTTCAACCTGAGCCAAATCTCCAGCGTATTTGCCTCGCTTGATGCGGACATACATACCCTCCTCGAGTTGCTTGCTCTTCTTGACGCGCAACAGATCTGGCATCTCGTCGATTTTGATCAACAATGGCTTGGTTCCAAAGTAAACATTTTGCATCCCATCAAGACCAGTAGTGACGTCGGAGACTGTACGCGCTTCAACGTAGAGCATTCCGGCCATGACACCACCTCTTTCAAAAGCCGAGAAGATTTGCAAAGGCTCCCTAGTCCCCGCGCGTTCCTCGATCCTCTTCATGATGTTGAAAACGACTTCTCGCTCTTTACCAGGTTTACACTTCAGTCGCCAGATGGACGGGTCTTCGACACTTGGTAGCAGGACGTGCTGAGGAACAACGGCTGAGTTGGTAGGTTGAGCCCTGTTCCGGCCATATCTCTCCTTCAACAACTCGGCTTGTTTCTCTGCGTCCATGGACGCGTCCATCTCTCTTTGTCGATCGAGCTCTCTGTGTGCTCGGTCGTCACGTTCGGCGCCAGGTGGAAGTTCCAGCATATCGTCAGGATGGACCTCGTCGCCTGCAATCTCATCGTCTTCGTCGAGCTCTTCTTCGTCATCCTCGTCGACTTCGGCTTCGACATCGATGAATTGATTGCGTGGGTCTCGTCTCCTGCGCTTTCTGCGGTGTCCCTATCAATGATCAATAACCACAGAATTGTGTCCAGAAGCAAGCTTCACTCACTGTGACTTCTTCTTCCTCGTCTTCCTCATCCTCATCTTCGTCCTCGTCGTCGTCTTCATCATCATCATTCCTCGAAGCGCGACCTGATCGAGACTTGCTGGTGACTCCTTCGTCCTCTTCACCTTCATCACCATTCTCCTCAGGCTCGTCTTGATTTACACGGCCATTGCTTGTGTTCTTTGGCCGATCTTCCTCATCATCTTCGTCTCTCGTGTCAGGCTGTTGCCCTTGTGGTTGAGCATCATCGTTGTCCTCGTTGTCTGAGCCAACTTCCTGCTGGGGGTTGAAGTCGTCCTCTTCCTCCTCGTCGCCAAAGTCATCAAATCGGTTATTTGACATTGTCGCAATATAGTATGTTGGCGGGGAAAAGACCGCGATATCAGACGAGGTGAATCTAAGTCATGCGGGTGCTCGTGAAAGTATTCAATACAGGAGCTCGAGCTGAGTGAGTTTAGTGATGGAAAGTGATGTTCAGGTCGCTTGTCCAGTCGGAAAGTTATGGAGAAGCTCCAGGCTTGCGGGACTTGCCGTTCGGATTGCAAGTGGAGCCTAGTGCGGCTCAAGTGATGGTCAGTCAAAAGCACCACCAAATCGTCTGCGAAAGATGAATGAGAAACATGCCTGAGAAGCTGACTTGAACGGCTTGATTAATGATAGTGCATGATATTCAGGTGAGTGACAAGAAGTATTAGTTTCAGAGAAAAGTTGCGACTGTTACTCGGCGCATGCCTCCATATACATGTAGATTTACGTTCGTACATAGCGCTTGCAGGGACTGAGGTCATCGGAGAATAACCCACTACCTCCGCACGTCAACACATCAGTCCTCTCAATCTCTCTTCCACAAGCATTCCGTGATCGCACTCTTCTCATGAGCTCAAGACGCTGAGATGGCACCCATTCGGCGCTATCTGCGCATCACGCGCTACTCTGTCCTCGAATGCCGAATCTATCTGGACAACCCAGCACTAGCAGAAACATGGCTACTGAAATCCAGTGATCCAGCGCTACCTCGAGTGATAGAAGCAGTGAGACCATTAGTCCTGCCCAAGCTAAGAGAAGAAAATGAAAAGGCGAAGCGCAAAGGTGGCAAGAAGAATCGAGGTATCAAAGATGTAATACGGCAAGGTATGTTTGACGTGTGAAGTTTCGCCTACAGCAAGTTGACCATATCAGATGAGTTCGACGTGTCAATCTATCTAACCGAAACATCGACGACGCATACTCTCCTCACCAAGCAAAAAGTCTTTGCGGACAAAGCGCGTCTCAAGAGTACATCAGGCAAGATGGGCACTGGCAACTTCTTCGGCAACAAGACCGACAATCCAATCAACGTCGACGATAACGAGCCGCCTGCGGTACTGCTGGAAGAGGACGCAGAGGAGACCCGACTGGCGGACATTCCGGAAGCCCCTCAACCAGGCACCAAGCGTGGCCGTGTCGACGATGATGCGATCGATGTGTCTAGCGACGATGGAGCGTTCGAACCCGCGAAGAAGCCAGCACCCAAGAGAAAGAAGGTATCGGATGTGCAGCCACAGGAAGTAGACTCGGACGATAAGAAGAAGATGGCTCTCAACACGAATTACGAGGGTTTCAGCATCTATGGTCGCGTGCTATGCCTTATTGTGAAGAGGAATGGCGTCAAGAAAGCCAATGGTGCTGGACCGGCCTCTGGAAGTGCGATGCTGGAGAACTGGGTCAGTACGCAAGCGAACAACGACAACATTGGCGATCTGGACGACGATGGATGAGGACATGGAGACGGCCAAGTTTCAAATTCCAGCAGCATTCCGATTCTGATCGAGCACGGCATCATCATGCGACGTTATCAGGGCAGTCCAGAGCTACTGCTAGCAAGCAGCGGTGTCCAGATGGTAGGGACATCGTAGTGTTAATCTACACACATTGCTTCCATCAAAGACGATCCCGGCAGTGTCATCAAGGGACAAGGTTGCACCTGACTCACGCCCTCAATCTTCAATCCAGCCACTGATCTGAAGGCAACTCTCTTGCGATGCACGATCGTTCGGCGCTCCAGTGTATGTCCAGAGTATTGTGATCAGTCACAGGATAGCATAGCAGAGGTAGAGCTATTTCAGCAGGTTTATACGGACGGATCGCATGTTTGTCGCGCAAATTGATGATGCAGCAGCAGGCATGAATATGTATATCTATTGTACAGTAAATTGACCCCTTCGTTCCCACGGGGTATTTCTCCTCAACTTGCATCCCTAGTCGTCTTCTGCCGTATCATGACGATTGGTCGCGTGATGAGCGAGACCAGTGGCTGTGGACTTGGCGGACATCGTCGCTATCGTAGTGCTGCGTGATTTCGGCGTGATTCCTGCGTGATATCTACCAGGAAGACGTACCTCTGCGCTTTGTCGACCAGTCTCAAAGTAGATCATCCAGCGAATGTTCCATCAGAATACTCTGCACAAAACCATCCCACCAATCTTTCTCTCGGCGCATTCTCTCGCCTCCATGATACCCTTGTCTGTGGTGATGAACAAACACTCTCCCACCCTCGTCATTCCCTTGACATGCTGTGCGTCTTGCCCTCGTACTATCTTCTGGATATCGTGACTGCTGATCCAAATTCTTTTCGTCGGCTTGCTGACCATATTCATCTTCCTGAGCACCGGCTCTCCATCCCAGTATTTCATGCCGAGCCATAACCGTCTCGACGCGCGGTTGGCTTGTGTAACTTGCTCCTCAACATCGGCTGCTGCTGCGAGCGTATCTGGATCATCGGTGTGTGGAGTCGGTACCAGCTTCGCCGGTGGTGATTTTCCGCCGAGTGTGACTGATGAGAGGAAACCTTGCTTTTGCAGGAGTAATGTGAGGGAGAGGTGCATCTTCGACAGTGGTATCGAGGTCAGGCCTAGCCTGCCGAGAGAGGCATTTTGAAGATGTGAGCACACGTGGGAGAGGTTGACGAGAGACATGACGGTCGTGTGGCCTAGCAGGCCTTATGGAGAGGTCGCGAGGTTTCGAGAGCCGGTCTGGAGCAGTTGATGTCAGAGTGTCCGATAGATGATGAGACTGGAGATTTACTGGGTTGTGGTTGATATGCGATGGAGCACTCGAGTATGGACGATTGGTCTTGGCAACAGAAAGTTCACATTGACCTCGCGTGCTAGGCAGAAACTGACCGCCTTCCGCATACGGACACTCACCGCCGAGCGACCACATGCCGTTCTCCGCATCTTGACTACCTGTATCTCACATGCATCCATCATGCATTCACCGCTGCCATTGGGCGCCGTAAGCGCCGACCTGACTGGCCGCTGTCTTGACCACTGCTTGTAGCTCTCAGCGCTTACGATTCACTGCTATTTCTGTCGCCCATTGCGGGCCTCGTGAGAAGCTGTAAATGCTTCTTGCGCTCATCTACAAGTTCATTTCGGTACTATGTATTGAATACATTTTCTATTATCTTTCGACAGAGTACGTCGAAGCTGCAATCGAATTCGGCCAGGCGTATATTCAAGTACTTGACCTTATTCGGAGCCAGCGCGAAGGCGAGCTGAGAGATGCCGCCGCAGCCAGGTGAAACCCTTCTCTTGGCCTTGTAGGTCTACTGCCTCAGTCCAGGCTCCTAGAAGAAAAGCTGATCGAGACCAGATTCTGTGATGTCCACTACTACATCAATGCACCGGGATCAAGACCTCAGCATGATCGTTTCGAGAGAGGATCGTATGCTTACCTCTACCACAACTCTATCCAGCGACGAGCGCGGCTTGAGATAGCCAACAACGCTGGCACACCAGACCAGGACGCCTTTGATGGCTGTGAGTCCTCCCCTAGAGAGAGGAGCTGAGATAAGCGAGGCCTGACAACCTGCCTGCCAGGTCTTGACACCACAAGCTTGAAAAACACGCACTGCCAGCCGTATCTCTTCACGTTTAGTGCCGATGCCATTCCTCAGAAGCCCGCCTCACCTCTATGCAACAATTCGAATCAATGGCGAATCCCTTCATACGACTTGAAACATGAGACGAAGTACCTGTACAAAGTGCACGCCCTTGATTTGTACCTATGGACGATCAATGATGCTGCGAAATTCCTTGAGTCCAGTCAGCGCGTGCTATCTGCTCAACAACTAGATTTTGATCTGGGCCCTACGAAGACTGCGCCCTCGCTTGCGAACGTTGCTCTCCCAACCGAGCATAGAGACAGCATGAGTCCGGTAGTCCAGCATTTAGAGCAGGCTGCAATCACAGAACCGTACCGATCTCAGACCACATCTAGCACACAGTCTGTACCTGGTATACTCGCCCCTTTCCGTCCGTCTGAGTCTCCGGGGCCCGCGACAGCAGCTGCACTCTCGACTCCTGCCACATACAACCCGGCGGCCCCTCAGGCCCCTGAGCCGATTGCGCATCGTGAGAAGACGCCACCACTTCCGGAAGCTGAGGCAGGTACTGGACTCATGGCTGCAGCTGTGCTGGAACATCCCACCCAAGTACAGTACGCTTCAGCGCCGCCAATCAATCAGCAACCGTTGTACATGGCGACGCCGCACACAAGCTATTTCCCTGGCCCACCACAAAGTGCGATGTCTACATCCTTTCCACCACCACCTCCTTCAGGACTAGGCTCTCCTGGTTTTCCACCGCCGCCTACTGGTGGAAGTCCGCAACCGAACCAGCAGAATCTCCGGCCGTCCGTCATTGCACAACAACCATACTATCAGTATCCTCAGCAGCAAACAGTGTATGTTCAGTCTTCATCTGTAGGACAACAGACGCCAATGCAATCTCCTGGTTTACAACAATTTGGTTCACAAATGTCGAGTCAGTTTCCTAGTGCACAACAATTGGGGCAGCACACGCCATTACAGACACCTGGAATACACCAGCAGTACAGTCAGCAGCCCTTGCAATCACCCGGCCTACACCAATCCTTCAGTACACCTATGCAGTCTCCAGGCCTCTTTGGAGCTCATGGCATGCAATCTCCAGGCCTGCCACCTCCACCCCCAGGCGGCCCATCGAACGCTCAAACAACTCCCCCAGGCGGCTTCTCGAACTACACGTACTCTACGCAACCACAATCTCAGCAGTCCTACGGCGATGCTGCTGCAGTACATTCACAGCTGTACAGACCAACCGCGGCCGAAGCCGCACACGGTCACGGTCACAGTCACGGTGCAGCGCCTCAGAAACCAAGTCGCTTCGACGAGCGCTTCGGCAAGATGGAGAAGGGCGTGAACAAATGGCTGAAGAAACTCGATCAGAAGATATGACCTTTCAATCTTGCGTTAGATATCCCTTGACAAATGATTGCATACTTCAAATCTCCATCATGCCACGCCGAATTCTCCGCCTAACGTCTCGCAGCAGTTGCGTTCCCAGCAAAACACTGTCCCCACAACCCACCACTCCTCGCAAAACTCAAACTCTCGACCCACGCACCAACCTCACACCTACCCAGGGCATCAACGCCACAGTTTCTCAGCGGAATGACGCGATCGTTAACCACAACCCGAACCAACTCCTCACCAGGACGATCCGCACACCTCATCTTCTCAAAATACGCCCTCGCCGCAAACGGCACCGTCGCACTCGCCGAGTACCCACGCGTCTGCTCCACGGTCTCAACGCTCGTATTTGAAAGCAGCGGCGTGTCGTACAGTCCCATGGCGAAGAAAATCGCCGTGAGATCGTTGTCGTGGCTGAAATCAGCGTAGAGCGCTCTGCCCAGGGGGAAGGTAGCGGCGTTGTCGTCGAGGGTGTGGTTCGTGGACGTGCTGTCGTTGACCGGGCTGGACGTCAGGCGCGCGATGAGCTCGTTCGTGAAGCCGACGCCTTGGGTCGGGCCTAGCGGGTTACCCGCTCCGTAGCCGTAGTATTTGTTCAAGGACTCGTAGTAGCCGTATTGCGCCCACTCGGCGGGCGTGAACAGGCTGCAGAATGCCGAGACGGTGCCGTTGGCTGACGCGACGGTGTTGAAGGGGCATTGGTCCATAAGGTTGATCGTGTCCGTCGTGCTGAGGTTCGCGCCGGGCAGGGCCGCGTTCAGCCGCGCTTGGATCGGTGGGATGAAGATCGCTGTCCACTGCGCCTGTGCTGACGACGCGATGTTGCTGTCGGGCCCGTTCTCGAAGACGTCGCATAGGTCGTGGTTTAGCGTGTTGTTCGAGCCGTCGGCTTCGGAGATCACGACGAGCGGGTACGGGTAGGACTGATCTGGAACGCCGGCGTCGAGCTTTGTGGTGTGGAAGCCTTGCGTCCAGTTCTGCGCGGACTCGACGACGCGGGCCTCGCTGCTCGAGCGCACGAAGGGTGTGTTGTTAGCCGCGAGGCTGGTGTAGCGGTCGTAGAATTTGATGCCGCTGTTGATCATTTGTTGCTGCCCGAACAGCGTCAGTTGGTCGGCGCCGAGGGTGTATTCGTAGTCGGCGAGGAAGGAGTAGATGCCGGTGTAGTTCTTCACGTTCTTGTGGATCTTGGTGATGGTGTTGTTGTAGGATGTCGTCTTGCTGGCGGTTGGATCACGGGCGCCGTGGCGAGAGAGGATCTGCACAAAGTCGACTGTGCATTGCGGTGGGATCTCGTCGGAGATCTCGGAGGGTACGCTGAAGTACGGCGAGTATTGGCCCCAGGAGTGCGAGATGTCGACTGAGCATTGGTAGCCGTATTCGACGGTGTCGCAGCCTACTTCCGAGCAGAGAGGCAGAGGGGAGGAGTAGCTTCTGATGTGAGCGCGGTTCCGGACAGATATTGAACGGTGAAAAGGATGATAATTATGGAAGAGAGGGAACCATAGACACGATCTACAATATGCTTGTATAATTGCAAAGAAAGCTGTACTCACACGATAGCAGCGACAGCGCTCAATAGAGCAAGTGTAGAGACACCCATGATGATCAACCTCTTTCTGGAATAGGTCCGCTTTGGAGCTGGGAGACGATCCGCATCCTCAGAGACAGGCACAGCAGAATATATATGGCTCACCATAATGGCTATGCAGGCCCCTCAGACCATCGGTGGAAGATGGGCCAAGAGAGAGTGGACACTGTTCACCGGCAAAAGCATAGCTTGGCTCGCACAGATTGTAGCATTGAATAGCCTCAATCGTGGAGATGTTCAAGAACGTGCGATGCTAGTTCTGTTCATACCATTGCTTGGCTGTGTGGTGGACCACCGTCGTTGTTGGTTTGTGTCGAATGGTTGGTGCCACGTGGGAAGCGCGGAGATGGAGCACGCCAGAACTTCCAGAAGCCCCATGAGGAAATCCGATTCCTTGAACATTTTTACGCGAACAGGCAATAGAGACCTCTGCTTTCTCATGAACATGTGAACCGAAATAGAATGAGATGTGACAAGCACACATGTTATGCTGTAGATTTCAAATGGTTTGGTATCTATGACTTTTATAACCCACAATATAACAAGAACAATTTGCACCCCCAAATGCTCCTACACAATCCATCTAAGAAGCAGACTCCCTACCCGCCCTCTGACTATCCGCGACCAAGAACGCCAACTCCAGCGCCTGCTTTTCATTCAATCTCGGGTCGCAGAAAGTCTCGTATCTCAGACTGAGATCCTCGTCCTGCAGTCCCTCGCTACCGCCCGTGCACTCAGTGACAGCATCACCGGTGAGCTCAAGATGGACACCGCCCAAGAAAGAGCCCATGCGACTGTGCACCGCCAGAGACTGCGACAGCTCGCTGTAGATTGACGCAAAAGATCGTGTCTTGATTCCCGTCGTCGTCGATCGCGTGTTGCCGTGCATGGGATCGCATTGCCAGACGACGAGATGGCCTGACTTGCGAACGGCCTCGATGTGGCCCGGTAGCAGCTCCTCGACTCTGCCCTCGCCGTAACGAGTGATCAGGGTGACTTTGCCGATCTCCTTTTCTGGGTTGACGATGTCTAGTAAATGCACCAGGTCTTCGGTCTTCGTCGTTGGTCCCACTTTGATGCCGATTGGGTTCTCGATGCCGCGGAAGTACTCGACGTGGGCATGGTCGGGTTGACGAGTGCGGTCGCCTACCCACAGGAAGTGTGCTGATGTGTTGTAGTAGCCTGATTGGCCTTGTGTTGGGAATGGATGCAGAGTTGCTGTGCCTTCTGTTGATACGTTGTCCATGAATCTGTTGTGTGGGTGCTTGAGGAGACGCGTCAGTCCTGCTTCGTATTCGAGAAGAAGTCCTTCGTGGCTGGTGAAGAGGTCGACCGTTTGTAATGCGTCGCTGCCGGTGCTGACTCCGACTGTTTTCATGAATCGGAGAGACTCGCTGATGCTGTCTACAATCTTAGTGTATTTTGTTTGCAATTCAGGTTCTCCGACATGTCCAAGGTTCCAGTCGAGAGGACGGTGCAGGTCAGCGATGCCAGATGCGATCTGCGCGCGCACGTAGTTCAGTGTCGCAGCCGAGTGGAAGTAAGCCTGAACCAAACGGTCTGGGTCGATCTCGCGGTGCTCCGGGTGGTAGTCATTGAGAATATCACCTCTGAAAGACGGGATAGTCTTGCCATCAACGACTTCCATGGGACTGCTTCGAGGCTTCGCGTACTGTCCAGCCATGCGGGCGATACGAACGACTGGGAGGTGTGCTCCATAGATCAAGACCAGTGACATCTGAAGAAGAAGCTTGATCTTCGAGTCGATAGCGGAAGCATTACAGTAGTCGAACAGCTCAGCACAGTCGCCTCCTTGTAACAGAAAAGCCTTGCCCAATGCCACATCTCGAAGTGATGATCGAAGTCTCCAGATCTCGAATGGTGTGACAATTGGTGGAAGGTGCTTGAGCTTGTTGGTCGCTTTCTTCACCGCTGCTGGGTTCTCGTAGTCAACTGGTTGCTTGATCGGCTTGGATCTCCAGGCTGGGTAGTATTAGTCTCGCGGTCAGAATAAAACTAGTCTACGTCAAAGTCGACTCACAGTCGGGAGACCATTCTTCGCCGGGCGCGGCATCATGAGAATGTCCGTTCATAGTAGACAGTCGTTGAGCAAAACGCCTATTAGGGGTATCCTGTATACAGTAGATATAAGTCAATGAGCGAATGTCCTCAAATCTATAAACCGCAGAGTCATATTATACACCAAAATTTATGCAGCCCTACAGCCACATTTCACATTCCGCACAAACGGTCGGTCCGCGCCGCCAACCCCACCCCATACCTTAGCAACTCGACCTCACCTTACTGTATGTAAAGCAAATCAAACCACACCAAAACCACTCGACCGACTACAGATTATCACTGCACCTACCCTGCAAAACCCTCCACAAAAACCGCAATGGCCGAACCCCAACCCCTCAGCGTGCAAGAAGGCGACACCACTACCTCGATACCCGCCAGCAACAACGAAGACCGCAAAGCAGCCGCAGCAATGGACTCACTCGACCAACCCGCCTCCGTCGCCGATGGCCCCTCCTCCTCCTCCTCGAAGAAAGAAGTCGACCAAAAAGCCCTCGGCGACGCGCTCAAGCAACTAGACATCAACAAGGGCGGAGCCAGCAGCAGCAACGCCAGTGGCAGCGCCAATAGCGAAGCGAAGAAACGCGCCGACACGAAACGGGCCGAGGAGGAACGTATTGCCGAGGAGAGGAGGAAGGTCAAGGTCGACGCGGGGGATGTTGCGCTTTTGGTGAGTTTGTCTGATTCTGAAGAGGGATGTGAGGAGGAGAAGGATGGATATCGGACGTGGGGTACAGGAGGGTTATGGATTTCGCTGACGATTACCAGACTGAACAACTCGATCTCAGTAAAGCGAGGGCTACGGATTTACTCAGAGCGCATGAGGGGGATGCTGTCAAGGCTATGAGTGCGTGGATCGCTTCCTCGGCGTGAGCAACCCGCGGTCGAAATATGGACGAATACCCGGAAACGGGACCGATATCTGAGAGCAAGGATTGAGGAACAAAATCATGAGACCATGACATAGACAAAGACTGTAAGGTATGTATACGCTTGCTCGCTGTACAAAAAAGTAAAAAGGCTAAAAAGCCACTCTGGTATCTCTGTTTCCTTGCCGCCATAACGCCAATTGTGTGAATCATTAATGTCGATTTGACCGACTGCGCAAATCCGGGGATCCGTTACGTTCGTCGATGTCCCTGCATGACTCCTAGTCTTGCATCTCCCATGCGGTCAACCTCCGCCTCTCAGTGTTCTCGAGCTCTGGTAGTTTGAACTTCCTCACTCTGTTCACTGGCATCGTCTGTTGCAGACGATAATGGTCCTCTTCGCTCGCCTGTTGGCCTGGGGTTTGCAGCCAGGAATCATCGTCGTCGTCGAAGCCTGGCGTGCCTGAGGCAGTAGGTGTGTAGCCTCCCTTGATAGGTGACTCGCCCCAGGTCGTGCTAGCCAGAGACAACCTGCTGTCTGTCTGGCGACCAGGCGTCTTCTTCGCCGTGCCCCCCGGGGTAGGCACGATATTCCCGTCCAGATTATGCAACACGGCTGGCTCCATGCTCTTTCTGCGCTTCTTGCCGCCGCGCGGAATCTCGAATACATCGACCGCGTACGCCTCTGCGTGCTCGTCCATTCTGCAACCGAGACGATCGCAGTCTGTGACCCATCGCGAGTTGACACAAAACATCTCTTTGCCGGACCCTCCTTCGGTGACACCCCTGTTTGCAAGACGGACTTTCTGCAATGTCGCTGGTGATCCTTCTTTGAAGATGACGTGGGTAACTCTGTCGGACCATGTCTTTGTGGTCTTTGCGCCGAGACGCTGCAAGGAAGCAACGAAGGAGCGAGACGCGTCTGAGCCATCGAGGGTGAAAACTTCGACCAATGCTACCACGGACCGAAGAGGCTGCTTTGGGTGTGGTGTGAACATCACCGCAGCTGGTGTTGCTCCAGCAGGTTTCAGTGGTGTCTTCATAGATGTCCAAGAAGTCATCTTGATTGGAGAAGTGCGTTTTGCTGGCGAGCGACAAGTAGATTTTGAGGGAGACTTTGCAGGCATCTTGACTGGCGATCTGTTAGGTGACCTGGCAGGCGATCTCACCGGTGATCTCGATGGTGTTGGCGGTCTCGCAAAGCGGAATGTTGGCGTATAGCATCTCGGTCGAGGTGTTGCTCCATGCACGGAGGGAGTGTCATGCACTGAGTGGCGTAGGTCCCGAGAATCAATCCTGCCTTGCAGACTCATCTTGGAGGTGCTCCTCGCCAGCGGTGACGAAATAATATCTGCCCTTGGTGTCCTTTGAGGCATACCCAGAGTATTCCTTCTTTTTCCCGAAGCTCCCGACTGTCTGTCGAGCCATAACTTCGCAAAGCTATCGTGAGTGCCAGCCTTGACGGTGATATCCGCAGTCCGAGGGCGGAAGGAAAGATTGTGTGGCGTGTGCGGAGTACGTGGTGTGTTTGCGGGCATGGATTGACGTCTGGCGTCAGACGCAACGGTGGACATTGCATAGTGCGGCAAGTTGTTGTCGTCGGGCTGTGCCTCATTCTCTTGATCCTCAACGTTGACAGCCTCGGTATCAGCGACCAAGTTACTCCTTCTCTTGGCCATGTTTTGCTCAATGTCATCGTCGCAGAGATCGTCTGTATTGATGAAGAAGCTCAATCGCGGGTTCTGGTCCAGCGACGTCTTGGAGGGTGATTTCTCCATGATAGGTAAGATCTGGTCAGCTTCGGCCGCAAGCAAAGGTGCTTGTGCATCTGTCTTTACTGGTGACTGGACGGGTGCGAAGCCAAAGATCGGCTCTGCTTGACTGAGTACCGACGGATCGATGCAGACGGTGTTCTCATGGGGCATTACCATATCACCGATGCTGCTCCTGCGCTCGAACCCTTCGAGTGCCGATCGCATATGAGGAGTCTCTAGCGCGCTGGTCTCGGGTGAAAAGGCAATCTGCGCAGCCTTCGGTGTCGTGTGGACGTCAATGTTGAAAGACAGCTCAAGTTCATCGTCTGCATTGTCGTCGGCCAGTTGACTGCTCGCAAGTGTCGGCTTCGACGGCGTCGCATCAGACTGTGGAGAACGCAGAGTGTGATCAAGGCTAACGTGATTTGTCATTGGTGTTGTCTGCTCGGGACTTGACAGAAGGAGGCTGTGGTTAAGTTCGGGCTGGACTATCGGCTCCTCGTCGTCTTCAGCATCTGATCCCTCGCTGTCGATTGTAAGGGTTGGTACTATTGCTGGAAGATCATCGTGCGATGCAGTGACAGGAGAGACCGCTGGATCGTCCGCAACAGTATTGTCGTCCTCGGCTTCTGACGCGACAGATTCATCGTCGCTCTCACCGTCTTCGTCATCGTCAGAATCGAAATCGGACTGGAATAGCTCGTTCAAACGGCGACCCGCGTACGGAACGCGGTGAGGAAGGTCGTGATGATGATGGCGGTGACGACGACGACGAGGAGCGGTGGAAAGTTGTGCTGGGTCAGTCGTCTTTGCTCTCTGGGGGCTCGGTCTTGGGCTGATAGACGGGTCCTGTGCTGCCTGATCCTCGATAGGGTTCTCTGCATCGTCCGAGGGAAGGACAGGCCACTGGTACGGAAACTTGATTGGGCTCGATACTCTTCCAGGCTGGCTTTTGGTTCTTTGAGGTTTCGGCAAGGGATGAAAGACGTATGCTATTGAGCTGCCGCGACTGACCGACATTGGTCGCTTTGGTGAAGCCGGACCAGGCGACTTGATCGGAACCTTTTGTGTCTGAGGTGGGCGGCTAGCAATTGGACGTCTCGCAGGTGTCTTGAACGAGCGCTGGGGTGTCAGATTCAGTGAACCGTCGTCTGATTCATCTGAACTGTGAGTAGGTTCGACGAAGCGATGGGCTGACTTTCTGCGTGTAAGAGGTGTCTTTGCACCGCAAAGTTCGTCTTCAGATTCAGGTACAGAGGCAGGCTCCAGAGTAGTAATACCAAGGCTGTGCCGTTCTATGTTTGGTCTCCTGCGTGTGGATTGTGGAGAGCGTACCGGGGTACCTGTGGTACTTGTGCTAGGCACGTCCGGCAGCGACAGGTTCTGGATCGATCCAGTGTCTGGAACGCCATCCTGAAGACAATTTCGATTATGCTTAATTTGAGCAACGGCTTCGCGTGGCACAGTGTCTGGAATATTTTTGTGCTGGCGACTCGAGGTTGGTTCGTGTTTTGGGTCTCGTCGAGTCTGGACTTTCTGGGCTTTGAGAGGTGCGGATTGCGGCTTGGATGTTAAGCGTGTAGCAGGGCGTCCGGAACTTTCCCGACTCGGCTTCTCCTCCGGGGTACTAACGTTAGTAACTTGGGTAATGCCTCCAGATGTGCCAATTTTGTTGTTGTCGATTTTACGAGAAGGTTTGGTTTCTGGGATAGGAGTTGCCTTTGCGATCTGAACGACTTTCTTGGGCGAAAGGGGTTGTGCTGATTGATCGGCGCGAGTCGATCTCTTCGATGGCTTGTCTGAAGCCGCGTTCGCTGCGACTTTGCTTGTTGCTCTGCGAATGGGCTTCTTTCTCAATGTGGGAACCGCTTCACTGTCATTTTCTTCCGAAACTGTAGGCGCCTTGCGGGCCATGGCTCTCGTGGTGGGCATGGCGGGCAGTGCTCAATGAATGTCGCTGTCGCATAAAGAGATGGAAGTGGTTGAAGACCACGAGTTCAATGTTGATTTGGGGTAAACACAGACAATTTGATCAGGCAACTGCCAACAGCACAGGTCGAGCCTGGCGTCTCGGTAAATCGGCTGACGGAAGGCTCCGCTCCCGCATGCCGTGGTGGGTCTCAGTCAAGCCGTTTCAAGCCACCATGCGGAACGTTTTGACCCTGACCGTCGTATCGTCCGACCTCTCACTAATCCCGATCTCTGGAACCCTGTCGCAGGGCCTGGGCGATCGACTTCGACATGAGAATCTATATCTGAGATGCCTGCGCTCTTTGGACGATTTTCAAAGTCCACAAAAGGCCCGGAAAGCCAACAACGATCGCCCATACTCGCTACGAACGAGACGCGCCTAGAACAATCACGAATCGTGGCCGACTCCTCGCACGAGCTCAATACTGCTACCTTGCGACATCTCCTTGATGAAGTGAAAGACTATCAGATCACTCATGGCTCCTTGCTCAAGGCGGTGTACCATGAGACGGAAAACAGTGTACCGTCTGTACCAGTAGGAGTTTCGATCTTTCCCACACCTTTCCCGCGGACATGTTTCGAAGAGGCATTATCAATCCAGCTGGCATACAACAGACTCTATGTTGCGATAGCGAAGGATGAAGAGTGGCTTGCGTTCGTACTGAAGGATCTGATCAAGCAAGACCGATTGGTATCCGCACTATGGACTATTCATCAACAGCTCAAGCGAGATTGCAATTCACAAAGACTGTCGCTAGGTGTTTTTCGCTCCGACTACATGCTACATTCGACGCCTTCAACCTCGGAGAACAAAGATGAAATCCCGTCCATCAAGCAAGTCGAAATGAACACCTTCTCCATTGCAGGAGGCGCACATGGTAATATTGTAGCAAACATGCACCGGTATCTGCATGATGCAGGAGAATACTCAACTATTGTCGAGCCTCCCGTGTCTGGTATATTACTACCGATACAGCCAACAATGCCTCTCAATCGAACAACTCAATCTCTAGTAAGTGGTTTGAAGAGAGCCCACGAAGAGTATATCCGAGTCTTCTCTCCAATCTCAAAATGCTGCATCTTGATGATCGTGCAGCCCCGAAACGGGAACATCTGCGACGAGCGACCCATACAGTACGGGTTGTCCGAAGCAGGTATACCAATGTTCAGGGTAACTCATGGCAGCCACGTTCTCGCGCGGACGCGACTCGGAGACGACGAGGACAATCCACTCATCTACAGCCACACGGCAGACATCGAGTACGAAGTTTCAGTCGTCTACCACCGAGCCGGCTACGAGCCAATCGAGTACGACAGCATCGGGACCGAGTGTCGACTCCGACTCGAACAATCTCGCGCCGTCAAATGTCCCTCCGTCCTGGGCCATCTATCAACATTGAAGAAAGTCCAGCAGGCCCTGACGTTATCAGGCGCGGTAGAGCGCTTCGTGTCCGCAGAAGACGCAATCGCCATCCGCAAGACGTTCATGCCTATCTACGCGCTCGATGACTCCCCACAGGGACAAATCGGAAGACAAATCGCGACCGACCCTGCAAAGGCGCACGATCATGTTCTGAAGCCTTGTCTGGAAGGCGGTGGACACAATATCTTCCGCGAGGGGATTGCGAAGTATCTCGCCGAGACACCGCGGCATATCTGGAAGAGCCATGTGCTGATGGAGATGATACGACCGCCGACTGTGCACAATATGCTGATGACGCCGAATGGGATCTACAAAGGTCCGGTGGTGTCTGAGCTAGGCGTCTTTGGCTGTTGTCTCTGGAAGTCGAAGAGCGGCGATCAGGATATAACCATACCGGGAGCTGATGGTATTGAATTCGTGTTCAATGAACAGGCTGGGTGGTCGCTCAAAACTAAAGCCCAAAATGTGGATGAAATGTCCGTCGTGAAAGGGCATGGCTGTTTTGATAGTCCTATGCTCGTCGAGAATCTGAGCTGCGAATGAATGTAATGACCACATTGGAGTTAGATCTAGTTGACTCTGTCCTAGATACAAGTCTTTCACAGCGTGATAACTTCTTTTGTGCAATATTCCAAAGGCCTCATTCCTCGCCAAGCTTCTACAGGCATAGATCACTTTCACCTCGGCTCGATGTTTGCCGATCAGCAATATCAACCACGACCATCATTATTACAACATAAAACCATCTTTCATCTCAACCCGACAATTGAGTCCCTCCCCAGTATTCAACCACAATGACGCTTCCCTCAAAAATGCAAGCCCTCCACATACCCACCTTCCTCCCTCCGTCATTTCCCCTCTCCAGTCTCATCCCCACCTCACACCCCCTCCCGTTCCCGTCACCATCACACATCCTAATCCGCACAACACACACCTCCCCCCAAGCCGTCGACCTCCTCTACGCCCGCGGCCAGCACCAGAACAACCACCCCCGCCACGGCCACGTTCACCCACCGTTTACACTAGGTCTAGACTTTGCCGGCGTGATCGTCTCCGCGCCCTCAGACAGCGGCTTCGCACGCGGCGAGCGAGTCATGGGCTCGTCACTGGGCGCGTTTTCGGAGTACGTCGCTGTGCCGGTGGGGAGTGTGCGGCGGGTACCAGAGGGTGTTGCGTCGAGGGAGGCGGTGGCGGGTGTTGGAGGCGTCGTCAGTTTTGCAGCTGTGGTGCATGTTGCTGGCGTGCGGAGGGGGGAGAACGTGCTGGTTACGGGTGTGCCTGGGGGGTTGGGGGTTGTTGCTGCGCTGGTTGCAAGGGCGAGTGGGGCAAGAGTTTTTGTTCTTGCGCGGAATGGGCAGAGGGCGGAGATGGTTAGGCGAAGGATAGAGGGGTGTGAGGTGCTTGCTGATGATGGGGATTGGGTTGAGAGGGTTAAGCAGATGACGGGTGGGAGAGGCGTGGATGTTGTTGTTGATAATGTTGGTGTTGTGGAGGATGGGTTGAGGTGTTTGAAGTTTGGTGGACGGATTGTGCTCGTGGGCTTTGCGGGACGGAAAGGAGTTATGGAGAGGGTTGCTATGAATAAGGTGTTGCTCAAGGGCGCGACGGTCGTTGGGTATAGGTATGGTGAGGCACTGAGGCAGGGTCAGGGACCTTCTGCTGAGGAATTGTGGAGGGGCTATGCTGAGTTGCTGGAGAAGAGAGCAGTCAGACCCATCGTTGATGAAAGACAGTACCACGGTCTCGAAAGCGTAGGACAAGCAATGCATGATATGGAGCAGGGTCATGTGTTTGGTAAAGCAGTCATCTCGCTGGATGAGAAAACGAAAGCTATGTTATGAAGAGACGGCATCTCCCCCTTGGATACTACTAAACCTTCTCATCTGCCTTCGTCTCCGAGCTTTTACTCTGAACCCTCTCAGCATGTGTCTTGCAGTATGGAGTACTATCACCGAGCTCTAACCCAAGGCCTCCTTGTAAACTACCCTGCGAGTTCGGAAGACCATTGGGGTCTTGTCCGTCAAGGGTTTCCATATTCTCGTTGTCGACGCCATGGTTAACACCGCGACCTTTTGTCATAGGACCTCCTGCTTCCATGGCTGACTGTATACCACCAGTGTCGAAACTGATATTGACACTGCCTTCTCCAGTGAGATACAGATACCAGTATGCCGTACCAACGAAGAGACCTCCACCGACGATGTTACCAAGAAGAGTCGGAATCATAGACTTCCAAATGTAGTAGCCTGCTCCAAAAGGCGCGCCGCACCAGATGCCCCTACTAATTGTCAGTACTATCAACTAGATTGCAGTATCGCTGTTGCTTGCATAGGGATGAAAAACATGTTCGCGACGACATGATCTAGCGCCAATGCTACAAAGGTCGCCGTAGGCCACCAGATGGCAATGATCTTGCTGGCTACTTCTCGGCTGCTGATAGAGACAAAGACAGCGAAGCAGACGAGCCAGTTTGCACCGATCGCGCGAAGAAAGATCTGATGCCATTTTGGATTGCTAAGACGTTCAGCCAAGTCCAATCTCTGTATCAGCACGCGGTTCACTTACAAAGCCTTTTGTACTGCAATGTTAACTGCCGCTTGGCTGTACGCTGGTGTCTCCTCAAAGACACCACCATAGCCGAATATAATGGCCATTGTGAACAGAGTGCCGGCAAGGTTTCCAAAGAAGGAAACGAACCAACTCTTAGCCACGTCAAGGACGGAAACCCGGCGATGTAAGAATGCTGTCCACATGAACATGACATTGCTGGTGAAGAGGTCTGCGCCGCTCAATACAATCATGACGAGTCCTGCGATTCTTGAGCGACCGCGTCACAGCATCATTCGCAGTTGACGTACCGACAGGGAAGAAGCAAGCGCCAATCGTGCGGATGAGACCGGGTGCGTTCTCTTGATACCATGGAGCAGCATTGGTGCTGACTAGGATAGCGCAGCCAAAGGCAAGTAAAGGACCAGCCATGAACGAGTTCCAAAAGAGCTTATCAAGCCGCATATGTGCTTTCTTCGTCCCTTTTGCTGTGTGAGCGTCTCTCAAGCGCATCAGGAAACTGTGTGTAAGATAATACCTATTCTCGAGACCAGTTCGATGGTCTGCTGAGGCGTGAAGGCGTCCATGTCGAGTCTGAACTGCGAAAAAGGATGTTGGCAGAAGAAGTATGAAGAGAACAAAGAATGGAAGTGTATGAACAAACGGTGTCTGAAAAGGAGATGGGGTGATACATATAACACCTACCAATACCTCGTAGCCTTACCAACAACCACACGGCAGAGTGTCCGCGGCGTGGTTTGATCATGATTCGTTGAGTGAGCAGATGCATGCATCCGCTTTACGGTCGATGAAATTGTGGTAGGAGGAGAGATAGACCGATCTCACGATCCAATACTGGGGAATATCTCCGAGTGTGCCTATCATGCGCAAGCGCAATAGCGGGATGGCACGGTCACGAAGTCTTTAGCAAACGGAGACATGGACTCTTATCTTACGTCTCAATACTCTCCAATAACAGGACATGAAGGGTTTCTGGAGGAATAGATAAGGATGAAGTTGATGTGGAGGGGAAGGTTTGGCGGGGAAGTCTTTCCGCTTCTGTGAGTGCGTCATTCCGCGCCAAAAATCATACAGCCTGAGGTGAAGTCGAGAAGTGTAGAACTGCATCAAATCGAGACAATCGCATACACATCACAGTCATCCAACGACCAGCAATCGTAGCACATATACCAGCATCATGGCAGCCGTACCAACCGCGGGTCTCACCGCCGAGCAGCAGGAGAACTTTGAGGTACTCTCGCATCACGCACGACTTTGCGACAGCAAGACTAACAAGTCGTCCAGGATATCGAAAAGCAGTTCGCAGTCAAGACCGTTCAGCAAATGATGACTTACTGGTCTATCCTGGAAAAAGTTCCTGGTTCTCAACTGCGCCTTACAAAAATTGACGACGAGATCTACGAAAACTTCAAGACACACTTTCCCGACTTCGATCCAGCGGCCACCATCAACGAGGACGAAATGAAGAGCAAGCAAGGGAAGGAAAAGTGGAGGAACTTTATCATGGAGTATGAAAAGACGGTTGATGACTATAACTTCGGTACTATGGTGCGAGCCAGCCCAAAATTTGAGTATGGCGAGAAAGAGACTATCTTCGCTGTGCGCATGCAGTTCTACGCAATCGAGATTGCTAGGTATGTACATCCATGATTTGGGGAAAAGAGCAGTATCTCATGACCACGCAGGAATCGCCTAGGTCTAAATGACTGGATTCATGAGAAGGCCCAGGCTGAGAAGTCTTCTTAAAGATGTCCATGATTCTGGAGAACATTTCGAGGTCCTACCGAAGATTCGGACTCTTTCTTGCGACGGCAGTGATGCCTCGTGGGAAACGCGCGCAGATCTGCTTCGAGGGCTCGAGGGCGATGATCCGAGAAGTAGGTACTGCGAAAGAAGGCAGTTGATGTGACCACCGCGAACGCCTGGTCAAAACTCAGAATTTGCCCTTGATAACGTCGACAAGGTCGTAATAGATCAAGATGGCGGGAGGACAGAACATGGCTTGAAGAAGCAACAAGTGCGGTCTGACGAGAGAAGGATGCAAGGTGTGGTGTGGTACACTACCCGAGTAGGCAGAGCGCGGCTTTGAACCATTTCAGAGAACAATACTAAGCACACATTCTTTGATTCCACCCATCAACGCCAAGATTTCCTATTTCGGCCTTTTTCACCTTCACATTTCACTTTCACCTCTGACGACGGACTCAGCCGAGCACGGACGAACTAGGTAAGTTGTGATGTCCGCTTTCGGTCGTGCTAGAATCTTGCGCGGTACGCCTCAGAAGTCGCAGCTCCAGCATACCACCACCACCACCACCAACATCCATCTCCTATTCAAATGCCACGATTACCATGGGCTAAACGACAAGACTCACATGTCTTCAAGCTCTCGAAGCACTCTACTGCGACCAGCCATGCGTCGGAAAAGACTCACGGAACTACGGCGAGCGAGACTGAGGACGCTGTTGCGGCACCATGGAAGGCCCTGTTCTACTTTACGACCAAAAAGCACATCCCCTCACTCACCGTGGGATTCCTCACCGCTATCATATCTGGTGCCTCATCTCCGGCGCAGTCGTTCCTCATTGGAAAAGCATTCGGTCTATTCACAACGTACGCCGCGGGCGGCATAACGGCAAAGAGCTTGCTTGACCAAGAGTCGTAGTATGTTTTGTACATGGTAGCTGTTGGTGTCGGTTCATGGTTGGTGCGCTTCATCTTTTTCACTTCTTGGTTATCTTTTGGCGAACTGCAAGCGAAAAGCGCTCGCGACAGACTTTTCACTGGACTTTTGTACAAAGACATCGCATGGTACGATCGAAGAAAGCATGGCGTCGGAGCACTCAGCACTCGTCTTCAGGTGTAAGTGACGACACCATTTGGTTGATGTATGATCTAACACGTCAAGTTATATCAAACAGTTGCAACTCGCAACTTCGCAGCCTCTAGGGACAAGTATTACCACGATTGCGAACGCCCTCTTTTCTTTCGGCTTGGCGATGTTCTACTCCTGGAAACTTACCTTGGTCATCGTCTGTACCGTACCGGTCCTGCTTCTTGTCTTGGGCTACCTGGGTATGATCATAACGAAGCACATCATTCGGCACAATGAGGAACTCACCGAGTCGACGAAATACTTCTCGGAAGCCATTAAATCTATCGACACAGTCAAGTGCTACAACGGCCAGCGTACAGAACTACTAAAGTACAGCAACAAGCTGGGCGACACCGCCTGTACATATGCAAAGTTCGTCAATTTGAACGCCTACCAGGCTGCCTTTGTTCAGTTCATGGGCTCGGCAATGTTTGTACAGGCATTCTACTACGGTGGTGTACTGGTCAACTCACACCAAAAGAGCACGGGAGAGGTCGTCACCACATTCATGGCGGCTCTAAGCGCTTTCTCTGCCATATCGGGAATCATCACTGAATTACTGGTTTTGGAAACGGGCAGAACAGCTGGTGCAACATTGAGAGCTATCATATCTCACGTTGAAAGTGAAGAGGAGTCAGAGGTCACACGTGGAACCCTAAGACCGGCCAGCGACGTGGGAGATGTTGTCATGAGCCACATCTCCTTCGCCTATCCGACACGACCGGACCGGCTCGCGCTTGACAATGTCAGCCTGCAGTTCGAAAAAGGATGCATGACTTTCGTGATTGGAAGAAGTGGATCTGGCAAGAGTACTCTAGGTCAACTCTTACTTCGATTCTACGAACCCAGTGGGGGAACAATCTCAATTGGGGGCTACAATGTCAAAGCTCTAGATCCACAATGGCTTAGAGGGCACTTCAACCTGGTTGAGCAAAGCAGCACTCTTTTCAACGACACTATGGCTCACAACATAGCTCTTGGTGCATCTGATCCTGTACATTTACAGAAGGACGACATACTAGCCGCTGCAGACTTTGCTCTGCTCAGACTGGTAATCGCCGACATGACGGATGGCTTTGATACTCAGGTCGGCTCGAACGGAAAAGCGCTCAGTGGAGGACAAAGACAACGTGTGGCTGTGGCTAGAGCTCGCATCAGAGATGCACCAGTCTTGGTCCTCGATGAAGCTACCAGTGCACTGGATCACGTCAATCGCTCTCTCATCATGGACGCCATCCGCATATGGCGAAAAGGCCGCACGACTATCGTCATCACTCATGATATTTCCCAGATCGAGCCAGATGACTATGCGTACATTCTCGAAGGCGGACGACTAGTACAAGAAGGCTACCGAAAGCATATGGAGAAGATGAAAGACTCTCCATTTCAGAACTTCCTCCCTCCTGAGCAGCGAGCGCAGTTATCTCCGTACGATTCTCGCAAGCATAGTGCTCTGGACTGGAGGGCGCGCCCTAGTCTTGCCCCTTCATGGCCGCTTCCAAACATTGACGACGAAGGAACTGTGGACATCATCGAGTCGTATTTGCGAAAGGGCGAGAACAAAAGAATATCGGCCCTCCCGGTAGGCCTTACGCAAGGTCTTCATGCAGGTCTTCGTACCACTACATTTGGAGCAAGCTTTTACGGCGCCTCACCCTGGCTCAAATTGGCCGAGCAAACTTCGACACCTAGCTCTGAACGCAGCCCGCTTGAGGAGACGCCCAGCGCAAAAGACAAATCTGACGAGAAGCGGAAATCGAAAAGGTTGAGCACTCGGTTCAATGCGACCAATCGAGCCGAGCGACTCGAGACTTTTATTGGCAGGACAGGTGAGCTTGCGGCTCAAGCGAGAATAATGTCAAGGGGGCGAAGAAAGCAACAAAGCACTCCAGTCGAAGACAAGAGCGAACCTGCTCTCTTAAGTCCAGCTACGAACGACAAGCTTCCCAGACTAATGCCGTTGCTTGAGATTTTCAGGACTGTCTGGCCGAATCTGAATTGGAGATATCGCGTCCGTCTGGTCATTGGCTTCTCATTCTGCGCTGTTCATGCCGCCACAACTCCAGTCATGTCACTTCTGGTCTCCAAGCTTATTGAGACATACGGTACTGGCAGCAGCGGTAAGCACAAAGCATTGATATTTTCGCTTGCCATTCTTGCGATCGCAGCTTTCGATGCTGTTGCTCAGTACATTAACCACTTCTTTCTCGAGACTACATCTCAACGATGGATTGACGAGGTTCGAGACACCATAGTCGAAAAGACTTTGGATCAGCCGCGCGAATGGTTCATGCAAGAAGACGCTTCGATGTCATATCTGACCTCCATCCTGGACCGACATGCTGACCAGGCCCGAAATATTCTTGGGCGATTTTCATCGATGTGCTTCATTGCAGTTTTGATGATTCTGATAGCATTGATCTGGGCGCTCATAGTTCAGTGGAAGCTCACTTTGGTCGCTATTGCTGCAGCTCCATGCGTATGGTTCGTGACGAAAGCGTTTGGAACAATCAGCGGTAAATGGGAAAGCAAGAGCAACGATGCCCACGAAGAGGCGAGTGAGATCTTTACCGAGACGTTCACCAGTATCCGCACTGTACGTGCGTTGACACTTGAAAAGCACTTTCTGGACAAGTACACCAAGGCTACCTGGAACTGCTTATATGTTGGCATGCAAAGGGCGCTCTACTCAGCATTCTTCTTTGGCCTTTCCGAGTCGTCCGGCTCCTTCACCCAAGCACTAGTCTTCTACATGGGAGCCAAGATCGTTGGCGAGGGCGCTTCAGTCAGCGACATCACACTCGTCTTCTTGATGCTCATCATGACCATAACGAATGTGACGTCTATCCTAGCCATCATCCCACAACTCAGCTCGTCGCAGGACTCGGCAACACGGTTCTTCCGCTTCGCCAACTTACCATCAGGATCGCACGAGCACGAAGGTATGGCAAAGCTATCACACATTGGGAACCTGGACTTTTGCAATCTCGAATTTACCTACCCATCTCGCCCAGACCAGACGATTCTTCAAAACGTCACGTTTTCTGTTCCTGTCGGCACATCGACGGCCATCGTAGGCGCCTCCGGATCAGGAAAATCAACAATCGCCTCACTCCTCCTGAATCTATACCCACTTCCCACACAAAACGACTCCCACCCGTTCAACAGATCAGAAATCACCGTCTCCGGCCGCCCCATCTCACACATCCACACGCCCTCCCTGCGCAGCCTAATTAGCATAGTGTCGCAAACACCAGTCCTCTTCTCCGACACAGTAGCCAACAACATCGCCTACGGCCTCCCAATCGACTCACCGTACAGCAGCCTGACCGCGATCCGCAACGCGGCCGCCCGCGCCGGCATCGACGACTTCATCATGTCGCTGCCTCACGGCTACAGCACGCGCATCGGCGAAGGCGGCACCGGCGTCTCCGGCGGGCAGGCGCAACGCATCGCGATCGCGCGCGCCCTGGTGCGCAAACCGGACGTGCTGGTGCTGGACGAAGCGACCAGTGCGCTGGACGTCGAGAGCGCGGAGCTGATACGCCGGACGGTGCTGGAGTTGATTGAGACGAGCGGGATTACGGTCATTATCATCACGCATGCGAGGGAGATGATGGAGATTGCCGATCAGGTTGTTGTGTTGGAGCAGGGACGCGTTATGGAGAAGGGCGGGTTTAAGGAGTTGATGAAGAGGGGTGGTGCGTTGACCAGGTTGCTTGGTGACGGTATGTGGACTGGGGAGCAGGCGGAGGTTGTTGCTGAGACGCCTGTGATAGATGGGGTGGGATTGCGCGATGTGGATTGGCAGAGCAGTGCGAGGAGCAAGGGGAAGGGTAGGGCTTTGTAGGGTAGATCGTCTGCGTTCGAATCAAACCACGGTGAAAGTCTTTGCATACGAACGTGAGCACTGTCGTATTTTGTTGTTTTGGTTTATACATATATGGACACAGCATCGTGTCTCTTCGCCTGTCTCGTGGGTATCTTGTCTCACTCCTCAAACGCCCCAGCTCCTGCCGCTCCCCTACCACAATCTCCCATATCATGACCATTGCACTCAAGCATACATATCATCATACTCGCCCTCCTCCTCCTCGGCCTCCTTCTTCAACCTCTCCCTCTCCTTCGCCTTCTCCTCCTCGCTCTTAACCAACCGCTGACGATCCATCGGACACGTCGGGTTCAGCTTCAACCACGGCGCGATACAGTCCAGATCAAAGACATGCTCGCCTTTACAGGGCAGCCTCACAACAAGCGGATGCGAGTCCTCCAGAAACGCGTTCGAGCAAATCGGGCAACTGTCGTCGGGCTTCAGTTTCGACTTTGGGATCCGCTCTAGCCCGCCCAGGTACTCGTCGCTCACGCCTTCAACTTTGCGCGGTGGGTCCTCGGCGTCGCTGAGGAGGGACTGGACCAGGAAGGAGAGCAGTGGGCTGTCGTTGGACGTTTGAGGGAGGTCGGTGTTGGGCTCCTCCGGGCGGCCGCCTTGCATCATTTGGAAGGCGTGGGCGAGGGTACGGTAGGCGGCCGAGACTTGACCGGGATCCGGGATCGAGTTGGCATTGCGCGGCGCGTTTGAGCCGGATGTGTCGACTTGCGAGAGTGTGCTGAAGAAGGTCGATAGGTCTGGGCGGCGTGGGGTTTCTTTTGGCGGTTCTGTTGCCTTGATGTTGTGTTCCACTGATGACGTTAGTTGCTGGATCGCAGTAAGAGATCTGAAGATCGTACCTTCGTAGCCTGACATCTTGAATGTGTATGATATGTGTGTTGGAGAAAGAAGTAAATGTGGTCGGAGGTCTGGAGTTACACCCCGGATCAGGCACCAAAGGGCGACGTCAGCCGCTGCAAGGCACGCGATTCTTTGTTTCTATTGACAACTTGAGTTTACATGCGCAGAAATCAGATCTACATCCAGGAACAATATGCCTGAGATCTCGAGTAACACGATATTTGACAATGAGTGACGCGCAAAGTGATGGACTGGGAATTGAAGGATTGAATGGTTCATTATCAAACGAGCAGCTTGCTACGCCTGCCTTGTCGCCGATAGCAGAGCATGGCGCGACACAAGATCTCAATGGTCTGGAGGGACCAGAAACTAATGGAAATACTGCCCTGCACGAATCACGACCGAGAGGCTCTTCATCGGTCGCAGCGAACGGAGCTGGAAAGGAGAACCGCAAGATGAGCAGCAGTGGTGGACTAGCTTCACCATCTCCGTCCAATGCAGAGTCAGCAAAGGTCTTCAAGCTTTCTCCGAAACAAATTGAAGCGCTCACGAGTTCCCCTGGCTCATTGCCGTTACGGTCTGTCACTCCTGTTCCAGATGACTTGAGCACACTCTCGGAGACGGTCACATGGCCTCAGACCATGCCTCAGCCCGGAAGCGCACTATTTACGCCCTCGCCCAAAGCCTCTGGAGACGCGCTACCAACTCATCTAGAGACGTCAGATGCTGCACCGGCGCTTGCAAGCATACGAACTACACCTGGAGCCGCCACCGTACGACCGAGCAGTGGACCGCGATCAGCTTCGACACCTTCGGTAAAACGCAAGGAGTCGACGGCCGCGTCAAGGAACCCAAGCCGGAAGCCATCTAACGAAGGTCTGCGATCGAGGCGACCTAGTCTGGCACCCATCAAAATTGTCGATCCGATACAACGAGACGGCCCGACTGGAAGACAATCACCCGTCACAGAAGGCGAGCCATCGCCAATGCCTTCGATCATACCCCTCCCTCCACTGTCACTCCCGACATATCTACAGCTCGAACTGTCAGCCGAACGGCCCTCGGCTCTCTACATCCACAGACCGGTCAGCACTGAGTTTCCGTACGAATCGTCCAAGGTCAAATTTGAGCGACTCCTCAATTTTCTCTATCTGCCGCCTCATCTTGAGCGGGCCCTCCTCTTTGGTGCGCTCGCTTGTCTTGACGCTTGGTTGTTCACGTTTACCATCCTCCCGCTTCGGTTCATCAAGGCTGTTGCGCTGCTTGTACGGTGGCAAATTGCAACATTGATCAGAGAAGCCGTTGACATTGGTCGTTATGTCTACTCCGGCACTCCTAGGGTATGGCAGAGGCACCGACAGGGTAGCGTTGCAGCCTCTCCTCGACAGTCGGGCAACGAGAGCGAGCCACACGTTCGGCCTTCGATAGAACTACCTGTCTCAGCCTCACCAGACACCATTGGCTCATCGCCAAATCCTCCTCAAGCCAGACGGTCTCGCCGGCCAGGTTTCACTTCTCGACATAGGCGTTCCAAATCCGTTCCCTCCGCTCTTCTCCCCAACCACAAAGCCGACATCCTCCACGGCCTCCTCATAATAATCAGCTGTTTGATCATGGTACGCCTCGACGCAAGCAGGATGTACCACAGCATCCGCGGTCAAGCGGCCATCAAACTTTACGTCATCTACAACGTGCTGGAAGTAGGCGACCGCCTATTCTCCGCGCTTGGGCAAGACATCCTCGAATGCCTGTTCTCGAAAGAGACGCTCGAGCGCAAACCCAACGGCCGCAGCAAGATCATCCGCCCTATCTGGATGTTCATCATCGCGCTCATCTACAATGTCATCCACGCGACTATGCTCTTCTACCAAGTCGTCACCCTCAATGTGGCTGTCAATTCGTACTCCAACGCCCTGCTGACACTCCTCATGTCCAACCAGTTCGTCGAGATCAAGGGCACTGTATTCAAAAAGTTCGAAAAGGAAAATCTCTTCCAGATGACGTGCGCGGATGTCGTCGAGCGTTTCCAGCTGTGGCTGATGCTCCTCATCATCGCGCTGCGCAACATCGTCGAAGTCGGCGGCCTGAGCATCACGCTTTCCATGTCCACGTCCAGCCCAACGACGGCGCCCTTCCCAAACGCAACCTCGGGCTCTGCATCCCCTTCATCCATCGTCCCTCACGCCTTCACTCTAATCTCGAATTTCAGCGGCCAAGTACTATCACCCTTCTTCATAGTTCTCGGCTCCGAAATGCTAGTCGACTGGGTAAAACACGCCTACATCAACAAATTCAACAGCGTCTCGCCGCGGATATATTCCCGCTTCCTCGACGTGCTGGCCAAGGACTACTACAGCCACGCCTTCGCGGACCAGAACCTGACGAAACGCCTCGGCCTGCCCGTGCTGCCGCTGAGCTGCCTCTTCATCCGCGCCGCCGTGCAGACCTACCACATGTTCGTGGCGACACACATGCCGCCGCCGCTGCCGTCGGCGCGAACCTCGCTGTCCACCGAGAGCGCGCCATCGACTGCGGCGCTCGCGCAGATCGACGATATCCTGCGGCGGGCGCTGGGCCGCTCGTCGTTCGGCGCGGGCGAGAGCACGGGGCTGCTGTCGTGGAGCGTTGACGACTTCATCGCGCTGGGGACAATGGTGCTGTTCTTCCTAGTCCTGTACCTAGTGCTGCTGCTCTGCAAGCTCGTGCTGGGCATGATATTGTTATCGTTTGCGCGGGGCCGGTATAGAGGCATGAAAGAGCGCGAGCGGGAAGGGTACGACACGCACGGCAAGCGGGTTGGCGGATGGGGCGTGGTGGAAGTCGACGACGAGAAGCGGCGCTGGATCTATGATGGCGATGAGGAGGGGCTGCGGAAACTGAAGGAACGGGAGCTGAGAGATCGCGAGAGGAAAGGACGGGAGGAGGTATTCAAGCTGGATGGCGTGGGCCGGTATATGATGGCCGCGAAGCGCATTTGGTAGCATCCTTCCATCATTCTCTTCTCAACCAATTCATAATCCCGGGTATCAGCATCACTATCAGCATCACTATCATCCACGCCCCCTAACGACCAACCTCACTCCGTCCCTCAAACCTCAACAACTCCTTCTCATGCGCATACTTCGCATACCCCTTCCTACTCAAACAATTCCCCGCGACCTTAATATCGAACCTAATATCCTTCACCAGACTCTCCATATCCACATAATCGTACTCGGGCCGAATAAACCCCAACAATATCAGATTCATGTGACTGTCGTAAAAATCGTGGCCGAACTCGTGCATGATGTGCACTTCGACGCTGCGCTTCGAGTTCTTGTAGTACGGATTGTAGCCGATGGACGCCACGAACGGGTACACCGCTGCGTGTGCGTTGTCGTTGTCGGACTGGAGCGCGGAGCCCGCGATCACGGAGGAGAGCGCGTCGGCTGCTTTGGAGAAAGCGTGGTGCGTGTGCTGCGGTTTGGTGGCGGTGGAGGGAGGCGCGGAGAGACCGGCCCAGCCGTAGTAGATCCCTGAGGCTAGGTTGTCGTTGCCGCCGATTGTGAGGCCTTCGATTGGGATGTTGGCTGTTGGGATCCCGAGCTGGGCGAGTTAGCGGTGGGTATTTACAGAGGCACCTCGTGTGCGTTCTGGTCTGGGAGTGGGATTGTGGAATTGTGGAATATGCTTGGTCGCACCTCTTTGCTTCCGCGACCGAAGCCTTTAATTACGGTGCCATCGAGTCGCAGCGGGAATGGTGGCTCGGGGCCTTCGTCGGGTCCTACTACCTCAGGACGGGGTCCGTCTGGTCGCATTGTGAATGAATCGTAGCTTGCTGTGTACGGCACTGTATCGTATTTACCAGGGTTTGCCAATTGAGGTAAACAATGCTTGAATGATCACCGCGCGGGACACTTCTCCGGGCTGATGTCATGAATAAGCTTTACTGTATACTCGGGCCGAACCTTCTGAGCTGAGCCTCATAAGTAACCGACTTCGGCATCGGCTTTCGCTCGCAGACTGGCTATGGAATCAAACACCGATATGAGGGACGATCCAACTCAAGATGCTTAAAAAGAATGCTTTATCAATACTATCAGAGTAGAGACGCTCTCGCAAACAGAATGATCTGTCCCCCACTAGGAGTCCCAATGCGCCAACTCATGTAGATGATCTATCGTGGTATCTCGTGAACGGAATGGGAGCTAAAATCAGAAGACAGAAAATGAACAAGGCCACGAAGCCCCAAGGTATTCTTGAACAGGAAGTCGCCTTCTAAGTCCTGCCCCGAAGAAGATTAATCCGCGCCTGGTCTTCAGCAGTCAGACTGCCTTGACGGCTTCCTCCCAGGAAACCGTTCTGGTCTACTGAAGGACTGCCCTGGATGGCAGTCAGGGGATGGAGGCCAGAGTTTGGCGGTGAACCGATAGCATTGGTGCTTGTGCCGCTACCGCCTGGGCTGTGTGGACTGCTTCGTGTGCGGAAATGCGCGGCGCTTGGACGAGTGGGTGCGAGGCCACCGGCGCCGGGACTTGGTGGTCGAGATGTTGCTTCAAAATAGCTTGGTGGGCCGTCGGTGAAGGGAGTCACAGGGCCCGGTGTTCGCACTGCGGCGCCATATGAAGGTACTCTGGAGAGACTTTCCATGTCGATGTGCATTTCCGGAGGTGTCGCTCCATCTATGGACCCGCGGCGCGAATGAGGCATTGATCCGTGAGGAGACTGATGTGGAGGTGAGGATGGATTGGAGTATTGGTGAGGGTGAAAGTAGCCGCCGTGGTTTGAGGGTGGTGTCGCTCGAAGGATCGAATCGTAGTCGTTCAGCCCATTATGAGGCGTGCTGTTTCCAGAGGGAGAGTGACTAGGGCCCGGCCTGTGAGCCAGATTCGAATGCGAATGTCCGTGACTGTGTGCGTAGCCGAGTCCTTGTCCGTGACCGTGCTGTCCGTGTCCAAATGTACGTTGTGACTGAAGGTTTGCCAATCTTGCCTGCAGGGCAGCGGAACTAACCTGCCCTTGCGGTACGTCGGCCAAGGCTCCCAGATTCTGCAGATTCTCAGATGAACCTCTCCTAGACATGGCAAACATTGGTGTGGCAGATCCAGAAGGAGCGCGACTCATAAAACCACTCGGTGCGATATCGCTATACAGCTCGTCAAGCTGGTGTCTTCCGTATTCTGGTGGCGCGTTCTGCTGCGCTTCTTGCTCGTTGAGTTGGGTGTCTGACAGGGCAGTAACGTTGGTCTGGACTTGATTCGAGTCGTCGATCGGGAGATTGGGAGAGATGAAGAGCTTTACGGGTAATCTGCATACGAGCTGAGATGTGTCAGTCACGGCCGCCTGCGAGTCCAAAAAAAATGATTCTTACCTGAGAAATGTGACCCTCTGGATTGTGAATGTTGACCATCAGTTTGAAGCGATGGGTAATGTTAATTGCATGCAGATCAACATCCTGTCTGCACTCCTTGAGACTTTTCGGCAGCGGCAATTTCGCCTTAAAGACGTATTTCTCGTCCTCCATCATTGGGTTCTCTGCCGTCTCTTCCTCAAAGACGACCCTCGAATCCTCTGGAAATTCCATCTCGGTCTTTGCGACTTCAACTTCGTCGGTTTTCGAGCGATCCTGAGTCAGTTGGGTGTTTTCGCTAGCTTGTATTCTCTTGGTGGTCTGCTCTATCAGGCGCATATCAATCTTTCCTAAAGTGACACCCTTTCTGATTGGTGATAGCTCGACATCTGCAACAATCGATGTCCCAAAGACAACGGCGTCGGTAGGAATGGAAATGCTGTAGCTGATCTTGTTCGCCCAAATATCGGCGTTTGTCTGTGGATTTATGTCAGCGCATTGTAGGTAGAAGACCGGCATAGCTTTGAATGTGGATATTCCGAGCCTGCCGATTTGTTTGCGATTCTACGCACCCTTGAACGTGTTGACTCCATCTGCTCAGGTCCAAGCGTGCGAATGATGCGAATGTGCATGGAAGAGGTCAAGTCCTTCTGGTTCCAGCCTGGACGTTCCACGCTTGCATGAAGATTGTATACGAGCCAGCTGTTAGCCATTCCCTCCACACTCTCCGGCATGGCCGGATTGAGCTCGAACTCGAAGGGCCATTCCATGACTCCCTTGTTGACTTTGTGTGTTCCGGGGGTTCCGAGCTGGATCGCATCGTTGTAGAAGACGCGCTTGTCACTGACTTCTCCAGCTGACATGCCTCCCATGAAAAACCACCTGCGGACTTGTTACTATTGCGCGTGCGTCGCTGTGTTCGGAATGTGTCTTACGCTATCCTCCTTTTGCCCTCCAGTCTAATCTTGACAGACTTCAGATTCTGTGACTCAGGTGTGGTGAGGCGGACTACACCCCTGAGCTTCGCTGGCGCGGCGCTGTGCTCATCTCCATTGAAAACGATGAACTTGTTCTCTGGGATGATGTCGATGTGGGCTTTCGTCTTCGGCGTATGTGAGCCATGTGATGAGAACATGGTGTCGCGAGGAGACCGCTGATCGGTCAGAGAGAGCGAGTGTTACAGGTATTATACAAGCTTTGTTGCGCGGTTGTGCAATGCCAGAGCCTGTTCAATTATTAGCTGTGCTCTTGTATCTGTAGAACACGTAGCACGTACTCTTCGTGATCTACCAAGATACTATGAGTCACCTGGACGGTTGACACACCACAGGCTCCCAAGCTGAAAAGGTCGTCCGGACAAGGTGATAGCGTCGAGTATGCGTGTATATCCTGGGTAGAGCAGGATGAATGCCCGTGGTAAAGAATGAGAAGACGTGAAAGATAACAAGTCAAGAGAGCAATGGTAGACCAAGCGAAGAATACAGAGATACCAAGCACGTGCGATAATCAGACTCCTTGCATTCGATCGCGCAATTGAACATGGTAACGTTATGGGCTTTGTCGGCGTTGTCGGGTTGGACTTGTGACGAAGCGCGGGACCCGCACCTGCTGAAAGTGTAATGCAGCAAACCGCACGATCGGCGCGATATGAGGCATGGCAAAACGTAAATTTTGTATTTTAATTAGGGGTCTATGAAGCGCAGACGGGCCGGTTTGGTTTGGGTCAATTTGGTGCGATCGGCCCTTGTTCATTGTTGGGGAACGATTGCGGCGATTATTTTTGTGATTGCTCGAGGGGTGAGGACAGCTGAATCTTCGCCATGGTGTGAGGGCGTGAGGTCATGTCTGAGATAAGACTGACGCAGTGTGACGAGATACTGCAGATACATACATGTATATCTTCATCACTCTTGTACTCGCTACAGAACAGACATCCCACGCTGTGAGTCGAAAAAACAAGTGATTGTAATAGTGTAGCACATGTATGGTAGAACACGTTGTGCGTCACGACTCAAGAGGCTCTAGTTTTTAGAGATATGCTTCGTTTAGCCCAAACGGGCCGAAAGAAGTTTGGACCCTTGTCGCCGGATATGGATTTTACTCCTTCTATTTTCTGCAGTTCGCGCCGAGCGGAAGCATACCCGATCCCAACCACGGCAAACCATTGATCCCACCGATTGCTGTGGTCACCATGAGATCTGCTGCAAGCATTTCGTTTCGGTAGGGACGTGTTTGGCCGACAAGATACCGCTTGCTGTACATGTGTTTTTGCCATTTGTGGCGGGTGCGTCGTAGAGTGTGGCTGGATATGTCCATCATCGACTATGGAAGTGCCATTATTGCTAGGATGCATACGGCCGGTACAACCAATGCTGTTTCGCCCAGGAATGCTTCTCCAGGATAGGCAAATTAATGATGCCATAGGACTGTGTACAATACTCCCGTCTATACATCGCTGGATGTAAGCTCCTTCGGACGGTCCCAGGTACGGAGGTGGCCTGCGTTGGGAAGTCAGCGGAATGCAAAAGAAGCACAAGAGATGAAGTCGTGCGTGTTCAGGACCCACTCGAACGAATGAAGCTCATGGACAAAGCGCGACAGTGGGTCACGACAGATAAGGATAAGGATAGGGTAGAAATTAGAAGAAGCATTCTTGTAGAACTCACCGTCGTGGCAGCTAGTCATGATACAGTCGTGCTGGAACTGCAACCAGCTCAGAGGATGGTCGTCGGCCTTTTTCGTCTGAGATTTGTTGTCAGATCGTGTCATGTCGCGGGAGTAATCAAAGGTTCGTGCTTACCATGACAGGCGGCAGAAATGCGGTGCTGTTCTTCGAGTCGACGCCATGAACACGTTCTGTGGCATTTGAAACGTTCGTCTCGGCGAGACTGAGGTCGAGGTTCGACTGCGACTTTTGTTGTCCAATCACCGGATTTGACGATAGACTGCCCCTTTGCCTGAGCGACATCTGTTGAACCGAATATTAGCTCGAGAGTGCCAAGCTTTGACATGAGACGGCCTCTCCCAACCGAACACCTCCCAATAGGAGCCTACTGCGAATCGGTGTGACCAAGACAGGAACGTGGATTAATGAACATACCGCTTTTGACCGACCGAGCATGCCGACTGAAAAGTCCCACAAGAGCAGTCTGCAATCCTCACCAACACTGCCGAACCTATAATTCCTCTCGTCGCATCGCCATGGATCGAACTTGACATCTGTTACCCAGCTGGTGTGCCCTTGGCAGCGTGCGACAAGAACACCGTCGGCGATGGACCAGATGCTGACCAAGTCGTCTTGCCCGCCTGTGAGAACGTACCGACCATCCGGCGACCACGTCACGCAGATCAGACCGCCGTAGTACGACCGGAAGACGTCCAGCAGCTTCTCCTTGAGAAAGTCGATAATCTTGAGCGTACCATCTTCTGACACCACAGCCAGGTGTGTTCCATCCGGGGAGAAGGCCATCGAGTTGACCTTTTGGTTGCCAATCTTCCATACTGCGACCGGATTCGTCTTTTGGTTTCTGGACTGTACGGACTTGTGAATTTTGATTGTATTGATCTTGTGCGAGGTCTCGCCATATCCATTCACTTGGCCTTCTTCGGGTATCGACGTCTCTTCTGGCACAAATGGTGCATCTTCCTTGTCCTTGTCATACACCACCAAGGTTCCATTCATGTGAGCAGCGATGAACAGATTCTCGCTGTTGGGTAGCCAGCATACCATCGCGATTGGCGATGGATTAATGACTCCGTTTTTGTTGAGTCGAGCGTATTTCTGTGTTATAGGTTCGTACCAGATGAGGTCGGACGAATTGAAACCGAGCACGACGTCGAGATGCGAAGTACTCTTTGTGAGTTGGTTGACATCATGGCATAAGGCGTGTGCTTTGGTGAAGAGGATCTTGGTCATGGGTTCAAGCTTACGCAGTCAGTCATGGAAGTGCCTGATGTGTGACAAGTAGAGATATAGTACCTTGATGTCGGACGATAAATCCAGCCAATGTAGCGCACGGTTGATGTTGATAAATGCAAACTGACCATCAAGGGAACGCTCGTTAAGGCGCTTCTGGAGAGCCTCATGAGGTATGACTCTCGAAACAAAGGAAGAATTGCTCTTGACAATGTTGTTTTTCGGTTTCCGTCTCTTCGCAGCTTCTTTGGCGTCTTTTGCCGGTATGGGAGCGAGAGCAGGGTTACCGTCGCCAAATGTAGGAAGCCCGTTAGGGAAAGAGGTAGACCCAGCATCGCTTCTAAAAACAGAACCAGAATCACTGACTGGACTCTTGGGTATTTCTTCGCTAATACTGTGCGGTACACCAGAACGTGTGCTGTTGAAGGTATTGATGCGGAAAAGACTCGACGACGGAGGCTGTACCGATGCGATGGCCATCAATGTACATTTTGCGCCTGCAGTAGGTGGAACTTTGGTCGTCGCAAGGGGGTTGTTGTTCGGAGGAGGAATGTCCGATGGATGTGGAGGTGGAGTCGCCAATTGCACCTCGTCGCGTAAAACATATGTGCCTGATATACCATGAGTCTCGATTGTCTTCGTCTTTCTTTGTTCGTTTCTGACCTTCTCCGAGTACTAGCTGATATTCCGGACCTTCAAAGTGGTGAAGGAGGTTGTTGGTTTCGATAAGTGCTCCTCCAGGTATTCCTCCATAGGCGCCCATAGGGTACCGAGGAGGCGGCGGTGGTAACACACTGGCGGCATTGTGAGTCGGCCTGTTTAGTGAGTACATTGGACGGATGTGCTTACAACATGGTGTCGTGGTGGTAGTGGCTCGAGTCTTGAATGTGGTGGTTATTGGAGTACCATTTGCACTAGAAATTGAGGAACACGCGACCAAAGCAGTGTGTTGACCAGTCACTCAATGCATAGCGACCGCAAATGATCAAGTTCGATGTCGTACTGAGAGCCGTACTGAATGTAGTTGGACAACGAAGTATGACATACAACCAACAGTCAGTCAGGCATGCGACCTGTCTGGGGCCCGGTTCTGTGGGTGGATTCTGCCGGAAGTCTCGAGCGGAGAAGTGCCTCGTGCGCGTGTCATGCGGGCAATATGCGGGTTGTTTGTGGGGATATCTGCATCTTTCCCGCCTCCGATCGCAATCAGATTGATGACTTGATGACTTATCAAGGCACGCATCTCCTCACATGGAACAGATCTACTACTGTGAAAGCAGCTGAAACATTATTATCGTCAGTTCACTACAGCCCTACTGCTGCTTGCGTCAAGCATTGATGCCATACATGCGACCCAAAACCCCGACTGGCACGTGGTAGTGGAGCACATACGCCAGATGACACTCGCAGAACGCTGATCAGGGCGACTCTTTCACTTCTTATTTACTTCGATCATTATTGTAACACTGGAATACCAAAAAGCACTGTTGCAGAAGACCAGATCTCGCCAAACCCCTGCCATAAGAAAGATTGTCACTTATGTCCAAGGCCCCAAGCAGCACAGAGTCTACCGATTGCAACCCAAGACGACTTAGCTGGACACGTGTGCTAAGGCATTCTATCGGACAAGAAATACATGTATCATCGTTGCGCAAACAGGAATGATTATTACCGCATGTAATTCGGCGAACACCGCATGCGCTTCAAGATCACCCGGGAAAGCCGGTTTCGGTCGGCATCTGCCTGCATCCTCGCGTACATAAACTGCACGACATGGCTGAATGCACATGGCGGGCGGTCTCATCTGCTCCCTCGGTATATTCCATTGCTATCTCCATCTTCCGGTCCGGCCAGATTCCATTTCGGAACTGCCGTGCTGCGAAAGTCGGAGAAACGATGCGATGGCCTCCACGCGCCAGACTGTCGCAGAGTGGCACTGCGGGTATCCGGCATCTCAACAGTGGCTTTCAATTTGTGCAAACCCGTTCTTCGATGCGTAACGACCATGCCAACAAGGCTCCAGATCAGCCAATACCAGCTACCGAGCTTACCCCTTGGGATCAATATCCAAATAGTCCGAGTTGCTGGATTTATTTATGCCGAGTAGCGTCATAACATGCACAAAATCATTCACTCAAAAGCCAAGAACGCCCAATGCTTGAATCTTCGGTGGCGCTAATGTCATTCTGAGCCTCTTCATTTGTCTAGTCCCTTTGAGGGAATCCACTTTTCGAACTTCCACTCGCGAAGCACAATATCGGTAGGTAAACACGGCATCAATTGTATGGAGACACCCACGCGGAGAGACTGTCACAGTTGTGCGCACGGCTGTTGGACTTCAAGACACCCGTGGGGACTCCACCATTATCTCCCACATTCATTTCATTATCAGCCCGGATCCCCTCGTCTTGTTTGTTTCAGTCCTTCCAGAGCAGATTCTGCTTCCAGTCAGCCCATGTACTTTACCTGAGGTAGATCTCCCAATACCAGGCCCTGCGTCTTCCTTCCTTTGTCGCTTCGCATCATTACCCCTCCTTGTCGATCAACTTCGCAGACCTCACACATACATCAACACGATGTCCAACAAAGATCACGAGGGCACCACTACGAGGGATTTCGTACCTCAAAGCGCCAACGGCGACATCGAAAAGACCGAGACTGCATCTCTTGGACAGGTTAAGACCGCAGATTTTCCTGAAGGAGAAACATTGGGACACCGCGCCACATACTTCTCTACCAACGCTGCCGCTCAGCTGTCGCAAGAACACCGCGACTATCTCATCCAACGACATGGAACCCTCGACCTCGACCCGATGCCCAGTGATGACCCTGCCGATCCATGTTCGTTCTTCCTTTGGCCAAGAGAGGACCTTTAGCTAACACTGTCAAGACAACTGGCCGAAATGGAAGAAGAACACCAACCTCGCTTTGGTAGCCTTTCAATCTTGCATGACAACCTTCATCGCTGCTGCCATCATTCCCGCGTACGAGCCACTCTCGATATATCTCAACACCACCATCACACGCACATCTTACCTTACGTCTCTTCAAATCGCGGTCCTGGGTGTAGCGCCGTTAGTATGGAAACCATTGATGCAGCATTACGGAAGACGACCGTTCTGGCTCATCTCCACCTTCTGTGCTGGGCTCTTCAACATTGGCTGTGCTCTCAGCACCGACTACACATCAATGGCAGTATGTCGTGCCTTCTGCGCTTTCTTCATTAGTGCCTCCTACGTTGGTAGTGCCGTCGTCACCGAGACTTTCTTCAAGAGAGAGCGCGCTTTCAAAATGGGAATTTGGACTGCTTTTGTCACCCTTGGTCCACCTGGAGGACCTTTCATCATGGGATTTGTTGCGCAATACCTGACATGGCGTTGGATCTACTGGATCATGGCGATTAGTGAGTTCTTTTTTTAAAATGATATAGTGTAGCCGTCAACGTACTAACAGCATTAGTCAACTTTGTCCAGTTCATTCTGTACATCTTCTTCGGTCCTGAGACTCGCTACATCAGACGTGGTGTTGAGCACCGCGGCTCGGCTTTCAAGCAAGAATACCTCCAATTCCGCCGCATCGATCCAAGCCCCTTCACCTTCAAGGAGTTCTTGCAGCCATTCACCCTGTTCAAATACCCAACCGTCGTTGTACCAACCATCGCCTATGCCGTCGTCTTCAATTTCTGCAGTGTCCTGCTCACTGTCGAAATCCCACAGTTGTTCCTACCAAAGTTCGGCCTCGACCCACAAAGCATCGGACTTCAGTTCATCAGCATTATCATCGGTACACTCCTTGGTGAGCAACTGGGAGGTCGCTTCTCGGATTGGTTCATGGGCCACCGTCACAAGCAGATCGGGCGCAAGCCTGCACCAGAGCACAGACTCTGGTTGTCCTACATCGGCTACACCCTCGTCGTGGTTGGCTTCATCGTCTTTTGCATTCAGCTCCAGAACATCACGACTTACAACGTCACTCCTGTCGTGGGTGTGGCTATCGCTGCTGCTGGAAACCAAATCATTACCACCACGATGGTCACTTACGCCATTGATTGTCATGTCGAACAGTCTGGCTCGATCGGTGTGTTTGTAAACTTTATACGATCTACCTGGGGTTTCATTGGTCCTTTCTGGTAAGTCCATCGCTCGCCAACATGGATATTGAGCATTGCTAACATCTGGTTAGGTTTCCTCCCATGTTTGCGGCTCTTGGTATCGAGAACTCGGCGGGTGTCATCATTGGAATGATTGCTGGACTTTCCATCATTCCTACCATCATCTTGCATTTCATGGGTAGCAAGAAGCATAAGGCTTCAAGCCACAAAGAGTAAATTCGAAGGATGTATTTGTATAGACACATAATATAGCTCGATAGACAACCACATATAGACGCAGTATGCCAGTAAATTTAGTGGCCGTATGTTGATGTAATCTCAAACGACGTACAAAGTGATAACACCGAATGACAAATGTAAGCAGTTAAATTCGGCAAGTCGAGCCGCATCCCGCGTCGAGTTGCATCAAACTCCAGTCATCGTCATCAAGTATATATTTATATATCGTTGCCGTACTGTTGTCTTATTCGCCTCATTGAGCACTTGTAGAACGACAAAGGACTGTTCGATATACACGACCACAATGAGTGATCAAAAGTATGTCGTGATTGGTGCTGGACCAGTCGGTGCTCTGGCAGCACTGTACGCTGCTCATCGGGGCCACCAAGTAGAAGTATACGAGTTGCGAGGCGGTATGTATATGTTCTTTTCAAGTCCTTCTCGGATCCTTGGTATCTCCGAATGTCCCCTTGAATCTCTCCACGGGATACGCTGCCTTTGTTTTCCAACATCGATATACTTATACCCAGCTAGATCTTCGAGACCCAAGCACGGTTCCCTTGAACTTCACCAAGTCTATCAACCTTGCACTTTCAGAACGCGGTATTCACGGGCTGAGGGATGCTGGACGCCCAGGTCTTTTGGAAGCAGTGCTGGAGGAGACGCTTCCGATGCACGGTCGTATGATCCACGGATCCAAGTCAGGCGAACTATACGAGGAGTCACAGCAGTACGATGCAAAGGGCAGAGTACGTCCCTAAGTCGGCACCTCACACGGAGAAGCTGACTGTAGCAGGCCATCCGAGCAGTCGACCGGGCACAACTAAACAAGCGTTTACTGGATGAGCTCAACGATCTCCCCAATGTTAAGATATTCTTCAACCACAAACTCACCGGCGCAGATTTCAAGAAGAACAAAGCCTGGTTTGAGCAAAAGGCACCATTATCACGAACCGACCATGCCCAGAACCCGACCCAACAGGACGAGGACGTCAACCGCGACAAAGAGATCGAAGTCTCCTTCGACTTCATGATCGGCGCCGACGGCGCCCACTCCGCCGTGCGGTACCATCTGATGAAATACGCCCGGATGTCATACACGCAAGAATACATCGACACACTGTGGTGCGAGTTCCACATGACCGCGAGCGAGTCAACCGACTTCCGCATCTCGCCAAACCACCTACATATCTGGCCCGGGCAAGAATTCATGTTCATCGCAATTCCATCTCTAGACAAATCATTCACCTGCACACTCTTCCTCCCCGCCTCTCGTTTCGCAGAACTCGACGCCGACCCCCTGTCTCTGATACCCTTCTTCAACACCAACTTCCCCGGCATCGCAGGCAACCTGATCCCGGAATCCGAGATCACGCAGCAGTACAAAGAGAACCCGCACCTGCCGCTGATAAGCATAAAATGCGACCCGCACCACTACGGCTCCTCAGCCGTGATCCTCGGCGACGCAGCCCACGCCATGGTGCCCTTCTACGGACAGGGCATGAACGCCGGGCTCGAAGACGTGCGGGTCCTATTCAACTTCCTCGACGCGCAGCCCTCGACACCCGCCGGCCGCGCGGCGGCTCTCGACGCATACACGACGCAGCGCGCGCCGGACGCCCACGCCATCAACGATCTGGCGCTGCGCAACTACCAGGAAATGCGCGCTGATGTCGTGAGTCCGCTGTACCGGCTGAGGAAAACCGTCGAGGAGGCCCTGAGTACGTACTTGCCGGGCGCTGGGTTCGCGACGCAGTACAGTCGTGTCAGTTTTGGCGATATGCGCTACAGTGACGTGGAGAAGATGGCGCAGAAGCAGGGACGCGTGTTGCAGGGGGTTGCAGTTGCGGTGCTGGGCGTGCTGTTGCCGGCGGCCGGGTATGGCGCTTGGGCTTATTGGAGGTGGCAGAGGGCGTCGAGGACGACCAAGGGGATCATCAAAGGCGGCATGGGACTGGGCGCTATCAGTGAGAGGATCGGACGGATGTTCACTTAGTGCGGTATGATTGGTTAAATGGGATTTATTGCATGTACTGTAATATAGAAAGCTACACTCCTCTGATCCCACCCCCTACATGTCCACCGTTCTTCCAATCCTCTCTCACAGAAACTGTCGACCAAAGCCACGCAGATCATCACACTACAAGGAGCAAGAAATAATCACATCACTATGACACACAGGATATATCCACACCACCCACACACCCCATCTCCCACGTAAAGCAGAAAGACAGCCCATGCAGTCCCGTCACCAGGCAAAGATAGCGCCTCCGAAGAGACATCTTTATAAGCACTTCTCGGCACAACGACAGTCATTGAAAAATAGACGTGCGTTGCAATTTGACATCCGTGCTGATCGTAACGATACTTGAAGTCACCCTTTAGTCAGAAGACCAGTGGGAGATTCGTTTGGTGCAAAGATAAGAGGCAGAAGGGAAACCCCCCAGAAAATTTAAATGGTGGCCGGGTATAGACAACAAAGCACATCGCATCTTTCCTCGAAGATATGTTGGCTGCTTTCTGTTCACTGATGCTGCAGTTCTGTAGTAAAATGGTTGTCGAGCTGTCGAATAGAAAAATATCTGCAAACTGGGTATAACTGAACTAGACTGTGAATGTGCAGTGCATCAAAGCTCGTCTCTGACATGACTCTCCAGGACCTTGTGCGCTTCGTTTGGCCTTGGTGCACGGAAGTTGCCCTTTTTGATCTCGGCAAAGGCGAGGTCGAAGCGTGCGCCGAAGAACCATGCTGATCCGATCTGTGGCATTGTTAGTGGTTGTGCACTTCTGGCGAGGGATTAGGAGCCCGATGCGAAAGAGTATACGCACCATTGCAACCGTGATGACGAAAAGAGTTGCAAACACCGCGATGGCCATGTACATGACGTCCGACTTCGCTTCTGCGTCCTCCTTCTTCTTCCTCTCTTGCTCCTCGGGTGATAGCGCTGGTGTACCACGTTGAGCGACTTGGCCTTGCTCGAGCGTCCGCGCTGTTTGTGATGGGAAGATGCCCTCGATGAATTTCTCGATCTAAAAAAATAGTGTCAGTGCATATCATGCAGAGTGAATAAAATTATTCTGACCTGTCCGCAAGCAATGCTGATGTTGAGAAAGTTGGGGTCCATGGGATTGTTCTTCTTGTGAATGCTCCTCGCGTATTTCCTGAAAACATCGCACACGGAGTTCAGATTCTGCGTGCTCTTGATCATCAACTCGCAAGCAACACCCTTTGTGATTTTGATGTTGCGCTCGAACAATGTCGGATTCTGAAAGCAAAGATCGAGGGTAGCAATAGCCATGCTCTGTGGGATCGCGCAAAAGTTAAAGACAGATTGCTCGCGGATACCGGCAAGGTAGAACAGCACATCGTCACCTTTCTTCAGCGCATTGAGGATCATTTCTGAACTGCACGCAAGCGCCTTCTCCTTGTTCTTCGGGTCGAAGAGGTCCTCGAACTTCTCAACGTGCTTTGACCAGATCTCACGCGGCCAGAAGAAGCGCTTGTCATCGCGGTCTTCGCGAATGTCACGGATGATGTTGACTTGTTGCAAGAGCTGTCCCATCGACTCGTGCAGGTCCTTTCGTTCGAGAAGGACAGGGTTTGCGAGTTTCGCTTCAACGAATAACCTCGTCAATCCCTCTCCTACCAGACCGGCGACGTAGTGGCAGTAGAGCTCGTAGTCCTTGATCGTGTTGACACCGTGGAGGTTGTGATCCGCGTTCCTCGAGTAGTCCGCCATACCGTTACCCATCCTCTTGGTAATGTCCGCAATGATCTCCTTGTACGCCGGCTTGAGTTTCTTGAACTCTGTGATCACAACGTCAAAGTGCACCAGCAGCTCTCGGTCCTTCTCATTCGGTCCGTTCTCGTTGAATGTCCATCCGTCCTTCTCAAGCAGGTTGTGGAAATCTCTGAGTAGAGGCTCTTTCCTGTCAATGTTGATCGTCATGTCATCTTCTATCGTGTCCAGTCCTCTCAGGATAAGATAAAACAAACACACTGGAACGAGTAGTTCCGGATGTAATTCGAGAATGACGGCTGCGAAACTTCGGCTGGTGAGTTTGAGGTAGACGAAGCATTGCTTGAGCGATTCTGGCTCTTTGGATTCGTCTCTCTCGTGAACTGGATCGTGCCAGATTTTCCATTGCAGCATAGACCGTAACTCTTGAATGTGAAAGGTATAGTAGACGATACTTGAAAGGCTCGGCATTTTAACGGGTATGTGGTGATGAACGCGGAGAAGAACAGGAGAAGAATTGTAGGAGAGAGGGGATGAACGGTCAAGATGTGGTATTGTCGCAATCACAAAAAGAACGCGAGGTCGTGTGTTGGATAAAGCGCGCTGGTCAGGTAATTTGTTACAAGCGGTCTCAAAGCTCGGTGGTTGGAAATGTGGTCTGACTCAGGGTCCGAGCTTTGCGGCGGAAATACCGTCTTCCGCATCCACTTCACACGTCGTTCAGGACATCTTGAGAGGTAATAGGATACAATAGTACACTAATTGATCGCCAAATCTATGCTTTGTGTCTTGCGCGAGATCAATCATACGCCAATGTTGATGATACAATGCGGGAGTTGACACACCCCTAACGTTCACCCTCAACTCAGTCCCGATCCCAAAGAGGTGGAGGAGATCTCAGATGTTTCCTACTCGGCCTCATCCCCCTCATCCTCAACTTCGAACTCATCTGGAACCTCTGCCTCAGCTCCATCTTCAAAGTCCTCGTCGACTGAGTTGAGAACGGCGGCAGCAGCTTCAGTACCACTCATTTGAGTGTCAGTCTGTCGCGCCGGAGTGACAGGTCCTCCGAGTGGTTGCTGCTGACCTGGAACTGGAGCTGCAACGACAGCTGCCTTCTTCTTCGCCTTGAGCTCGAGCAGAGTTTTGCTCTCCTCTGCCTTGTTGTCGACAAGCAATATCACACCACCAGTTGGCTATAATCTGTTAGCACTATTCCAGTGACTGTAATATCACGAGAATCTTACCTTCTTGACCGGTTGATATCTGCCATCCGCAGAGAAGCTGATGTGCTTGATCTGTGCTGGCAGAACGCGGGACATGTTACCCATGTGGTAGCCAACCTTCTCCTTCTCAACCTTCTTTTTGATCTTCTCGGCATCCTGTGAAGGCTCGCCATCCTTGTCTTCCTTCTCTTTCAGAACCTCTGCGGGATCTATCACGACGCTCTCATCGGTGTCCATCTTCTCACCCTCGGTGGCCTCGCGCTTTGGGGTAGTCGGTGTCTGATCGACGTCCATACTCTCTCTGCGCTGTTGACGCTCCTTCGCCTGGCGTCGCCTCTTGGCTTGGGCAGTCGTACTGAGAACAGCAGTCTTGACCTTTTCAGGTGCCTCCTCGGTCTTGACCTCTGCCTCTGGTGGGTAGTCGAACATGCTGGGCCTTGTGTTGCTTTGGAATTCGAAAGACGGAATTTCGAGATCGTGATCCACACCGATGATAGCGGTCGGTGTGAAGGAGAGGGAGAGGAAGTGGGTGAGAGGGAACCAGTACCAGTACTGAGTGAAGACGGCCATACCGACAATAGCGCTCATGTTGAGGTTGCCTGATGGAGTCTGGAGGCCGATTGTGCAGTTGCGGCCGCCAGCATCAATGATACCAAGAGCCAATGCGCAGCCGAATTTGCACATAGCATCTTCGTGTCGGTCGCCGACAATCTTGTGTAGTGCCTTGCGAATAGTAGTAACCTTGGGGATCATGGCCTCGTTTTGCTGCACCATGATCATGGCCAAAGAGATGAGAGCTCCTTGGCGCACAAAGTCGACAGAGTCCTTCATCATTGGCTCCAGGAGATCAATTGCTTCGTCCAGACCTGTACCAGCACAGGCGATACCGAGCGCCATGGTCGCACCGTAACGGACGTGTGGGTTGTACGATTCGGACAAAAGCTCAACCATTCTTGGCACGCTCTTTGGCTTGCGGAAGAGGATGAAACCCAAACTCATGACTGCAACACGACGAACATCATCGCTGACATCGCTGACAGCGACGTGAAGCAGCTTCCTGACCGCCTTGTTGCTGCTGCTGCCGCAGTAAGCCAAGGCAACAGTCATGATACCACCATATCTGAGGGTAGGGTCAGGGTCATCGAGAAGACCGTTGATCAACTCGTCCGCGCCCTCTTGACGACCATACATGATTAAGGCCATGCCCATGGCAAGACCTCGCACGATCTTCTCGTGCTGTGTGTCGTGTGCGTACTGAATCATGTCCTCGAGAGCCTTGATGTTTCCTGTGCCGAGCATGACAAGACCCATGGAGAGACCGACTGCTTCACCATTAATGGCAGAGTCCGAGTACAAAACCTGCTTCAGCTCCTCGTAGATTGCCTCTGATCCAGTTGCCATACCAGCGACACCAAGACCAAGCGCACCACCATGCTGCACAACCTCTTCGTTTGTGCTTCTGAATTGCTCGCGAAGGTAGTCGAGCACATGTGTACCGTGGTTGGTGTAAATGAGACCAAGAGCGTACAGGGAACCACCTTGACTATACGGTGATCCAGATGGGTTTCCATCCCTTGGGAGATATGGCTCCAGCAACTTTTGACCTTGGCCAAGGTTTCCTCTGTGAATGACACCGAGAGCCGCAGTAGCTGTGAACTTGGACCAGTTGACAGCCTTGCCGAGCCATTCGAGGTTGTCTCTGAAGAATGTGTCGACAGTTGTTCCTGAGTTCATAAATGCGTTTGCGAATGTGACGGCGGTGTGGAAGATGGAGTTTCTAGCCTCAAGGCTGTCTCTGACTTTATTGAGAACGCTCTTGTCAGTGTGGCTGTTGCGGAACAAGAATTCAAGGTTCAGCTCGATGCTTGTTGAACCTTGAAGAATCTTCCGTATCGATGAGTAAAACTTCTTCTCCTTGTCCGAACCTGGCTTCTTTCTCTCAGCAACCAGTGTCGATGTGGAACCACCAGCACTGTCCTGGAGCTCGCTGAGTAGTTGTGTTGACTCGTCCGGCTCCTCGTTCTCGTTCGCTTGCTGAGCAGATCTGGCGACATCACCGTCCGATGCACTGCCATTGCTCTTGTCCTCACCTTCTGGCAACTCCTCCATTACCTTGTTCAAGAACTCCTGAGTGCCGTTCTCGTAGAGGTCGAATGAGAGTTGGTATGCGATTGCGAGCGACTTCCCATCTCCTCTCTGAACCAGCTGGCGAAGCATGTCGGAGGCCATGGAGTGTTGATTGAGGTAGACAACACACCTTGCGATGGCAAAGTAATCCGGGCTCGGAATGTCGTTGAGGAGTTCCAGGATGAGCTGCAAGATCTCGTTGCGAAGACCACGCTCCTGGACAACATTCATGCAGATGTCCAAAACGTACTCCATAAGGGCCTCTGTCTGACCGGTGGCACCCGCGACTTTCTTGCCGTTCTTCTTCTCGTCCTCGCTGCATCTCTTGATGGCCTCCTTGAGCACCTCGCGGTTCCTGGCCTCTACCGCGATTCCAACAACGTGGCTGTAGGCACCTTGAGCGTAGCAAGACTCAAACACTCTACGAATGATACCTTCCAAGCTCTTTCGTGTCCCACTAGCCAAAGCCATCGGTGTTGGGTGTGCACCTGGCACCTTGACACCAGCCTGACCAACAGCTCCATCTTCCCTTGACAACAAACTCTTCGATGGGGCCGAGGATTGCGAGAAAGGCGTGGTTGATGAAGTAAGATTTGCTGCAGGATTGGCGGTGCCGTTCGCATTTGGGAAAGACTCGCCAAGCTGAGCAGATGCTTCCGTTGTACCAGTAGGCGCAGGAGGGTTCTGCATGGCTGAGAGAGCGATGTAGGTGTCGACGCATTTGGCTGTGTTTGTCAGCAGATGCTGTGTGGAGTGGCTTGCGCATATACGTACTCAAGATAGTGTCTTCATACTCAGTCGGGTGGTCGAGGTTGAAGAGCTTTCCTGCACCAAGGGCAAAGACCATACTTTCGTTGTATTCCTGTAACTGATAGTAGACCTTGGAAGCCACGAGAGCGGCGAGCTCACGGGCTGGGAACGACTCATCCTCGTAAAGCGCCTCACTATGTTTCAGTCAGCCTTCGTCCCTTGTGTAGATGAAGGTGGCGGCAGCATCATCAACAAGCGTGTACACTTCCGCCAACCCTCCATATATCTCATCTCTTAACGTACATTTGTCCGATCGATCCAGAGACCTCCGTCCAGATGTTGTCGATCTCGGCATTCAACTTCTCGAGAGCGAAGACTTGGAGCGCGTGATCAGGTTCGGAGAGGAAGCCGACGAGACCGGCAGCAGATGGGAAGCCCACCATATCGGGTTATGATAGAGAAGCGTCCAATGAGCTGATAAGAGAGGCTCGAAAGTGAATGACACCGTCACTGTACGAGTAACGATGGTTGTCCGCGTTTGTGAGAGGGTGCGGCGACTGAGCTAGGGGTTGACGAGACGCTCAGCGCGAAGCCTTGTTCGTTCACTGACTCCGTGAATGCGTCGCAATAGAGCAGAATCCAGAATTCTGCGTAATAGCGACGATGAGTAGATGTTGTGATGCGTAGAACACTTGGTAGTGGTAATGGTTTGGAAGATGTAATCAGTACAGCTCTTCGATTCCCCGAACAGCTTCGCTCGTCATTCCGGACGTGACGAAAGTCTTGGCGGAACAATGCTCGAGAAACACCATCTTTTCACAAGCAGTGATTATCTAATGACACCTTACCACAATGTTTTTAGGACTTCTGAATCGGTGATCATGCTCTCGGGCCCGTTTTGTAAATGGTGGTATGTACTTCCGTCTTCGCGAGGTGCCCAGTCAATGGCCATGTGTCAGTATCACATTCTATTATGTCGTGTGCTGTTCTTCGATCAAAAGCCACCGTCAGCGAAAAAACGTAGCCGCGAGTTACATCAAGACATCCAAACAACGTGCATACAATTCCGACTCATGAGCAGACCCTAGCAGCACATATCTACAAGTTCTGATACGGCCATGGACGAGTATTGTATAGACTGGAAAGGCATGTGGAAGCCCGATGGAAGCGGTTGACGCTTACTCTATGCTCTATATACATCGTTAAAGATCCCATCCTTGTCTTGTCACCCTGCTGATCTACGTTGAATCTAGTCGAAGTAGCCAGGGAACAACCAGCTGAGCTTCTTCTTCGCCTCCGGGTTGCGACCAGCCGGCGCGGTAATACCACCAGCAAACTTGGTCTGTCCCTCGAGGTGCTTAGCCGCGACCAAGTCTGTGTGCTTGTCTTTGCTCAATTCATCCAACACTGCGCCCACAAAAGCCCTCGCGTTCTCCGCGTTCGCCTTCATGTTACCCATGACCATCTCAACCGTAACATCATGTTCGTTCTTCCAGCAGTCGTAGTCGGTACTCATGCAAATCATCTGGTACGCGATCTCCGCCTCACGAGCGAGCTTGGCCTCGGGAAGAGCAGACATGTTGATGACGCTGCCGCCCCACGAGCGGTACATGTTCGACTCGGCGCGAGTAGAGAATTGTGGTCCCTCTGTAACACACATCAGCACAACACCAGACTCACCGGGCTGTATATCACCTACCCATGCAGATAATGGTGCCCTTGTCGTGCAACCGCACGCCCTCACCCGACAGACTGTGTCCACAAGCCTTGACAACGTCCGCAAGACCAGCGTCAAAGGGGTCGGCGAATCCAACATGACCTACCATACCGCCTTCGAAAAAGGTAAAAGGCCGCACACCCTTGGTGCGATCGATGACCTGATCCGGCACAACAAAGTCTCTAGGCTTGATCTCCTCTTGCAAACTGCCGACCGCGGAAAACGCAATGATGGTCCTGACACCCAGACTCCTCAGCGCAGCGATATTGGCGCGGTTTGGCACCTCGTGCGGCGCAAGCTCGTGGTGAAGACCATGACGAGAGACAAAGGCGATGGCAATGGGCTTTCCGCTGCTGGGGGAAGGGTGGTGGAGGACACTGATGGGAGAAGAGGTCTTGCCCCACGGCGTGTCGATGTTCAGACTGGCGACATGTGTGAAGCCTGCGAGCGACTGCAATCCGGTACCGCCAATGACGGCGATTGGGATCGGTTCTACAGAGGTGGGGGTTGGTAAGCGCAGGAGGGCGTGGGATTTCATTCGCTCGTACCAGAGTAGGAGGTCGCAACGTTCGCCATCTTGCGGAAGCCGATGTGTACTTGACGAGTCTGGACCGAGGTGAAAAGACGAGAAGGAGAAGATCGCAACGCGCTTGTCAAGGAGAGCATGCGTTCGCGTTGGATAGAGCACTTTTTTGCTGAGGTCAGAGGGGCAGACTGCCAAGCTTTCTTAGCGCCGAGCTTGCTTCATGCATGTCACAAATCAGGGGTTCACGCCGTTTGCGGCAACCGCCATGCACAATCGGTAGGCTAAAATTCATGTCTGAGATCGCAAACATCACAGAAGATCGATGGAAGTCACAGTTTGAAGTACGTTTGATGAAATTGTTCTTTTGATTATGATCGGCGGTAGGCTATGATACACGTGGTCTTATGATAGACTTGCTTCTAATATGCTGAGTCGCTGATTACCAATGAACTTTTCATGCTCGTCAATGAGTGTGAGCGGCCATGATGATGGCAAATGCTGTCCACTCGCAGCCTCTGTCGTAGTCCCCTTGTCAAGCAATTTGGTGTCAGAGAAAGCTTTTGAGGGAATAAGGATGCTGAATATGATGTCGAAGGAGCTCAATAGCCCTGACGCCTGCGTCTCGTTGGACCGGCTGTAAAGAAAATAAAATGCAAATTGGTCGCTCGCTTGCAATGCCAGTCGTATAAAAGATGCAAAAACGCTAATGTGTGATGATGATACAGTCAAACTGATGATGCGGTCGTAAAGATGGGTCATACCAGTGATCTCTATTGGAGATATTGTGGTTGTTGATATGATGGATACGTGTACCCCTGTTGGTGTGTCGCGCTTGGAGGCGTTGGCATACAAGCGTGGAGCTTCGGTAGCAAGTTCTGGCTTTGACCGTAGACACCCGCAACACCAAAGTCCTTGTCGGGAGTCACTGGTGGTGTCAGAATACCTGCAGGGACAGCAGCGTAGCCTGGCTTCTGTGGTGTCTGAGGAGTCAGGTAGGCATTGCTTGCCGAGACGTGATCCTGTGTGGGTTGAACAGAAGCAAGCTGCATGCTCTGGTGACGGATCATTGCCTGATGTTGCAGGAACCTCTCGACCAGAGTGGCAACGCCGGACAGGTGAGCAGAGGAGTAGAGGTGGAAGAGTGCTTGCGAGGGTGAAGCAAGGAAGTTTGAAAGTTCCATAACGACGTTGGCGTCGTAGCGAGAGGCCCACTCAGCACTGTGAGGCTGTGGGCGACCAAGGATGCATCGTGCCAGGGCGAGCGAGGAACGAGCCAGGACAGATGGACGGACGGGGATAAACTCTTTATGGTAGAGGGCCATCTCTGAAATATATAGAGACATGTTCTCAACCTCTGGATCCGGTGCACACTCCGAGAGGGCAAGGTCCAAGAAGCTGGAAACAGTTGGGTGGCCGACCATCCAGTTGAGAGTCTGAAGAACGTGCCATTCCATCTGAGTGAACATGTCGTCGTCGTAAAGGGAGCAGCACATGGACTTGAGCTCCTTGATGGTTGGCACACGCTCCTTGCGGTCACCGTACTTGGCGGCGATGAGGAGGGCGGCACAGCCAACGAGCTGGTAGTGGCGCTTGTAGACAATGCGACGAGAGCAGTACCTGTCGAGGAGGTTGACGGCGAGGAAGAGAGTATCTGGCAAGAGTTGGAAAGCGTGGTGAGCCTCGAGAAGAAAGTCGAGAAGATAAGGCCTCATGAACCTTTGGATCTCCTCCTGGATTTCAATGGAGTTGATGTCCGGCATCGTTTCCTCCTCCATGAGCTCCATGTGGTCAAGAATGTCGTCTTCGTACTCCTCGGCGGTAAGGTGAGAAAGCTCCGCAGCAATCTGTCGTTCACGAGCCTTGTTGATCAACCTGGTCCTCTCCCTCTCGGCGGATGCCCTGGCGTAGACACCGTCATCGTCGTCGTGGTTCTCGACAAAGTATGAATCGCAGTAGCCATAGCTAGGCAATTGTTGCTGTTGTTGGAAAGCCATTGTGAATAAAAGAACTGATTAGAGAATGTGTCGTCTGAACTGGTAAGTGACCGTATGTAGTTGGTATGTCCTGGTTAACAGAGAAAGATAATGAGAGACAGATGCGAGTATTTGAGAGATGATCGCCGGCACTGTGAACGCGGTTAGTATCGCGTCTGGATGCAATGATGTAAATGAGCTGCCAAGTCAAGGCACATACCTTGGAAGATAGGCTTGATTGGAAGAAGCTCAAGGCGATAGACCCCTTGCCAGTACACGATGAGTGCAATTAGCAGGCAGATCTAGATGAGTGCAGAGAACGAGCTAACGTCTCCACAGGATTGGTAAAGTTCGGCAGGAACCGATGAAAGATTGTCCAGTGGTATTCTGAACTGATCTGGGGAATGTCAGTACAGGTTACCGGGTGGACTGGCGGGGGAAGGAGGTATGCAAGGGATATGAAGGAGAAAAAGATATCCGGCTTACCTTTGAACGTGGCTTGTTCGACTGAGTGATTGTTGAAGCGACTGCTGACAACGAAGTGTAGTAGACTAGATGAATGTCAGTTATCTGTATAATCCATGCTGATATCACACGCGTAAGTGATATTATAGTGAAGTGTGAAAGATGAGACCTGGGGTGTGGTGCAAATCGCAATTTGAGCCGGAATGGAAAGAAGTTCTGGTCGTGTCGTGGAATTTCGAAAGCGTGTCGTGATTGCACAGACTTTGGTGAAGTTGTCGAAAGGGATTGACGATCTCTGGTATTGAAGAGTATCTTATATACGCAACCATCAAAACGTGAGCCATGTAGGGCACCACCAAATGACGTTTGACGGATGTCAATTGTCGATTGGCATTGTCTTGTGATCAAGTGTCAAGCTTCTCATGAACTCGTGTTCCTCCCCAGTTGCTTCCTCTTTTGATATCCAGTGGTGTAACGGCACGTGTCGAAAAGGCTGATAGGTAGACTCGGTAGAAGTCTACCGAAAGAAAGAATCCTTACCTTTTGGAACAACCAGAGTGTCGACAAGTGTATGGGGAACAGATGTATATCTCGTTGGATAGTATGTCGAGTTACTCTACGGTCAACGAAGAGGAGAGGTCGACGAGGTATAAGAGCTAGGTAGAACGGGCACGCAAGCGAGAGGCGTGTTTCGTGGTGTCGAGCACGCTTCACTGGGATGGTTGGATAGTCGTGGTGGATGACGGTAGTGAGATGTCGATTGGATAGGTAGAGGAGAGGTAGAGAGGTGTAGGATATAAAGAGGTTATGAGGAAGGACGAGTAGGAAGAGATTGGCTGGAGGGTGCCAAGGAGAGAAGGAGAAGGATCGATGTCAAGATGAAGAGGAGATAGCTTCGATGGGTGCCGAACGACGACGTTTGGGCCCGAGCGATTGCTTCTCCACGCACCTTAACACGAAAGCTCCATTGAAGGGTGAGCGAGACGAGACACGAGGAGGTTAGGTAGAGGAGGAAGACTCGCGAGTTGCAGGACGACCGTTAGGGAGTCAGTCTCGACGGAACAGCCGCCAGAGAACCGCTGCTCCCGCCCACACGGTGCCAAACTCAAGCAAGTCACGACACGCTACTGGGCTAGTCGTGCTAGACTCTGTGACCACGGAACACTCCCTCCAGGCCGCCAACTTGATACCTGTCTGACACAGTGCGACTAGGGGCTACGGCCACGGCTACGGCTGCACTGCAACTTGCGCGCACCCACGACTTGGCGTCTGCCACCAGCTGGATCTGCTGGGCCTCTTGATCAGTGCACTCGCGCAGCCGGGCGGACATCCTGGTAATCACACGGCCAACCAAGACTTGGAAGTGGTACTGGTACGGGCAAACCCACGCCTGTCGAGTACTGGTACCACTTGATTAAACCCACACCGTAAAGTATTATTACGCCCGTTCTTCGCTACTGCTGCTGTACCACTATGGGACCCATCAATCACGATTCACGACTCGCGAACAGACGACGGAGCCAACGTCTGTGCCTATTTGCTCTCGTTCAGCGGCGCCGACTCGCAGCGTCATTTTCAGGAGCCGTAGGAATTATGATGCTCCTCTAACGGCGCCGTCTGTCGCGACCAGGACACGCTTGACGGTGTAAGATTTCAATCAACGCGCCATTGGCCCCGCTCTTTGACAAGTGACAACTGCTACCCTGCAGTAGTAGTACTGTACGATTCAGCAATACAGCTGTAACGCGATAATTGCTACTTCGGCTCGGTATATTAGACTACTGACGAATTATGAACACGTACATTAATCACTTCTCCGAGATCATCGTGTGAGAGAATCGGCTCTAATCGATTTTGGGAACCATTGGACAGAAAAGGATCTGGACGACACAGCTCCCCCTATATCGACCTTGTTCACACGTCTACTATTCTACTATCAAGCTCCTAGATTGAGACCGTTGGCGATATGATGATAATCTCCATGTACTTTGCGAAGCTCGGGATCGAGACTGTGACCACAGATTCGTGCGGCAAGGCATACATTCACAGCGACTCGTGTCGGACATGAGCAAACGCGCGCCGTTTGGGAACGACATTGCTGTAAGGATTCTGGCCTTTCTCATCATCGTGCAGCGGAGATCTGTAACATTATGCTGCGAGCAGGTGTTACACTGACTGCAAGAACAGACAAGCGCCTACCTGTCTGGCGAACTACCTTGCGGCAGGTCGTACTGCACAATATGTGGTTGACGGGCCGCTGCATCTCAATCACACAAGAGGCTTACATGTTGAGAAAGCACGACTTTTGAAGATGCCGTCTTTCTCAAAATACTGGTAGGCCAGCGTTTGCACTGTGCAAGCGACAAGCTGACAAGTCGACGATCTTTCGGTTGGCGTTAATTGGCTTTGATACGCAATAATCTGCTCCAGCTGTCAGAAGCCACTGGTGGTGAGTATCAGAGGCGCGACTCGGGCAAACTCCTTTGAACGTCTAGATCCACAGAGATGACGGTTGGGTACATCTAAAGAGGCGAGAGGCAGCGAATAGGACGTGAGAGAGCATGCAATTGTCGATTATTCCCAGGCATATGCTTACAGACTAACCACTCCTGACTATCCTTTTCCACAGCTCCTGCCCAATCAGGGACGCGAGACCCAAGGATAGAACAGCTGCCAAGCATCAAAAGCCGTGTCTCGCTTCGTCACGTGGCTGATTTGGGAAACACGACACACCGCATTAATTTAATATTACAGCAAACCATACACCGGCTCCCGTTCTTTTTTCACTTCTACAGTTTGCTTACCAAATCAAAGCCAATTTAATACTGTACACCCAATCATTACGCTTGTCCCAGCAACTCTCACACGCGACCTCATTAATCTCATTCAGCTTTAATATACTTACGGGTCCTGCCGAGCACTCATCCAATTGTCTCTTAAATCTTCTTGGAAAGAGCAATCTTCGTTCTCCACAGTTGGGTCTTGCTCCAGACGCATTCGGATTGATTATAGCTTGCATGTCAACTACATCTGACCATGGATTTCCGCGCGATACACGTCTTCGCCTGCCTCATCCTTCGCGTCTGACATCAGCTGCTTCTCCTGAAGATCACACCAAAGAGGCAAAGAAGAAAAGTGATTGCCCGTTTCGGAGGTGACTCTGGACCCCATCGACCCACTGGAATTGAAGACTTGGCGTGGTCCGGCTTCCCGGGATGGCGCGCTCCTGCATCTGCAACCACTTTAGCCCGCGTTTGATTGGCGTTCCGCGTTCTTGGTCAAAGTCCGCGTCCAACATATTGCAGATTGCATCAATCCGGCATCATCTTGACTCGATCAAGGCTTCACTGTTCCATGGGCCTGCATGAGCGATGAGACTTGCAAACCTATACAAGCCATTTATTGCCCCTGATTGACACGGGCAGTACCAACGATCTCGTGTAAGCAAGATAACAGGCCACTACTCGGGCCAGATGCACGAGAATCTGATATTCACAAAATTTCGGCGTCGCCTATGATAGCCTGTGCAGAAGAAGATGCAAGGAACTATTCCACAGTCGTTCCTAAGTCGTTCTGCAGCCACCAAGTATCATCGTACAGCATGACGGATTACATACCTTACCTCGTACTTGCAGCCGCAGCCGCAGTGCAGGTACAGCTCTACTACTGTACAGTACAAATGTACTCACGGTAACCGATGGATCAATATGGAGAACAAGAATCGCTGGTCTCGTGCTCTTGCATTCAATGACTCCAGCCCAAACGCGAATCTCCCGTGCCGAATACCACCAGCCAGCCTGTCTTGGAGTACGCCCCGCCATGAAACAAGGCTCCAGAGTGCAGCATCGATCGTCACCATTCAACATCTCACTACTGAGACTACTGACCGGACCGCAAACTATGTCTATACCCAGCGATATCCATATATCCATCAGCCTCGTTAAGGTAACTACTGCATCCGGCTATCACGGTCTCAGACGCGGAGTGGCCTGTGATACGCGTTCGACCACCAGCACTCTCCCCACATTGACTCTCATCGGCCAAGGCTGTTCCTCGGTCAAGCGATATCAATATATCAAAACGCGACCATGGAACGAAATTTCGAACGTGTTCCACGGCATTGACCCCCACACTATCACGCAGTGGCTGAATATCATACTGGGATGCTGGCTACTTTGACACAAAGCTGCATCATGCAACATATGCAACCCGTCGGTCTGTATAGATCTGCGACCGCACCATTGACGGCCCCACTGCAGTACTGATGCTGTGCTCGCCTGACCGTGACACGCATGACTGTACTACGCGGCAGCAAAATTGTCTCCTTGCACTGGTATACCGTGTGTCTGCCAGCCTACTGCAAATAATTCCAATATCAAAAACCATCCATGGTCGAGCCTTTGGAACCTCGCAGCTACGGCGGGCTGCTGTCATACAGTATTCCACTACCTGTACATCCGCAATGCAAATTCTCGGCGCCCGGACTCGCCAATGCATGGAGCACAGGCTGTTGGCTGCCCGGCCGCTCGTTTATGGTGGAAGTGGACCTGCTGGGAACATCCATTGATGAAGCCGTTCAAACATGCTTTTGATCCATCGGGGTGGAGTAGCAGACTAGCAATAGTCTCGGAAGTGAAATGCTTTGCTTCGTCGTCTGACATGCCCTTATCGATGGACGCGTTGTCAGGCACGACTTTGAGCCTATGCAAGTAATCGCGAATCTATCTACGACTGCTGTATGCAAGATGCTCCGAGCTGGAGATCTCACGATTATGCTCTTCATGCTGTCGCCAAACTATTCCCTCAGTCTGACGGTCGTTGCTCGGCCGTTCGATGCGGAGAAGACGTGCTCGCGTCTGATGCACTCAATCGATATCAACTTGTCAACTCATCTGGTCTGAGTCGTGTCAGATGGCAGCAACAATCGTTATGAGAAGATCATCAAACGTCGACTATAGTTGTTCATACCACATATCAGACCGATAATCACCACTTCGACTCAGCGATATCAAAATCTGAAACGCCAAAATTAGAATCATCTCCCCGCTTAACCGGCCGTTCTTTCCTGAACAATGGCTTTGTGTCGTGCTGAGCTTGGCGTCCAAATCGGGAAATGTAATTGGATAATACATCATTCTGCGTCGTCGATATATGCATACCACATCTTTCTTATGCACGCACTATCCTTCATGCTACTTTTCGATCAACTGTCGCGTGTCCAACAATGCTGCTTCTCAGGGCAACGCGTCTCACCCTTGTCCACTCTGACAGCCACTTTATGTACCCAGCAAGTTAAAGAATTACACGCTGACCATCGCCATCACATGGCACCGAAGCTTTACACCTTTCTCCTCTTCAGCAGCTCACTGACCACGTCTACCGCAGCCTCGGCTACCCGCCTTGCTCCAGAGTGGACATGTGGACACCTCGACCCGTCCTATTGACAATCCTCTACCACATCCAGTGCGAGACTTCGGAGCAAACGCCTCGAGTCCGCAGCACCGTCACACAGCATACAGGTGGATCTTTTCTTGCATATCACAGCACCGAACGCCCGTTCATCGCCTTTTCAATAATCCACTGTATGCGTCACGTCGTGCTTCGTTGAGTCCTGCAATGCACCTGCACTGCAGTCCGCCGTCTTGGGACCGCAGAACCCCGCCGACCATCCTTAAGCGAGGTCTCCGCCATGTCGGATGCAAGCCATTATGGAGATGCTTACTTAACAGCCCGAGGGTTACCACGAGAATTCCTTTCTTTGGCCCTCTGTCGCGGTGGGTTTGCAATGCACTGTCCTGTGAGTGGTCTGAATTGCAAAAGATTTTTTCTTCTGGTCTCAAACCATCGCTCTGATCGTCTCGATGGGGCTGAATCTCGCCTACAATAATATTACGTCGCCATCGGTATGTTGGAGAAAAGAATTTCTGTCGACCTGGAGATGCAGAAAAAATTCAAAAACTCCACAAACATGATATCCAAACAAACAGATCTGGCCGTATGACAGTGGTCCGGTGCTGGTCATCAAACCCGACACCTTGCGTGACACCAGCCATTGTTTCGGCTCTTTCACGCCTCCTACTCATCAACCTCATGTCTTGATTCTATCCCACGACAGGGCGAGATGTCGACGATCGTAGATCGCACACGAAGTCTTTGCTGTCAGTAAGAATCACACAATCCAAAAGGTCAAGGTAAGTCGTCGACGGCAGGTAGATTTTCATCTCGTCGTACTTCTTTGAGGCATAAACCCACATGCAGCATCCTCTGCTTCCACATTTCGCGCTGCACCTTCTGCAACATTATGGGAACATGTATAGAAGGTAGGCACCACACAATCATGACTTCCAAGGTAACTACCGTCAACACGCCCGTACACTCGATGAGGTAAGTTTGCTTGAGTCCTTCCGTACTGTAGTTTGTTTACAAGACCAATCTCACTTCACAGAAAACGGCTATTGCAGCATGTCGAACAATACAGACCACGATTTGTATTACCTCGATTTACAATCGTGAGTACTGCCTACGTTGACGGGCCAAATATGGGAAAAGAGCCAGGTGGTGGTAATAAGGACGTTACGCGTACATCTGATACTGATTCTACATCTCAGACCACGGTGTTTACTATCGATAAGCAGGTCCGTCCTAGACAGCTATCTACAACGTCCAGCACCTCAATGCTCCAACAAACACGGGCACAAGCCAAGGAGCTGGTCTACGATCCAAATCTCACCACCAGTGGAGAAGCGATTCTATAAATTTCAACCATGAGTTCCAGCGGCCAAGGCAGTCAAGGCAGCGCAGGCTCAAAGCAAGGCTGGTCTGGCTCATCCTACGAGGTGACTGGCAGCGGCACCAACAGCCAAGGGTATATATCACATGTTCCATAACGGACCCGTTCTGCAATTGCTTCAACAACACACTCGCCCACGGCCACTGATGCCCTTCCTGTCTTCCTGGTCCGGCTACCGCTGACATGATACAGCAATCACTACTGCAACCGCGACTACGGATCCGGTTCGGGGTCCGCTTACCACTACTCCAACAAGTAAGTTGATCTTGTATTTGCTGCCATGCACCGCTTCTCTCTACCATCACCATAATCTCATGATTACTGCCGTGTACAGCTCGGTACTAACTGTTGTCTGTAGCAATGGCTCCTACTACTACCAGAATCCTGATGGAAGCAAATACTACAACGACGGCCAAGGTTTCGCCAAGTTCGACCGTGCCGAGAAGAAGTAGATGTGGTGTCCGGCTTAGATCCATGCTCGAATGAAGTACTGGGGGCTGGTGGACAGGGCTTTGGCTTGGAAATGCAAGAGATGAATATGGCCAGGCTGAGTTTCGGAACGTGATACGATAAGAGGATGCATACAATGCGAAAGGGTTATCAGCGGGTATCAATAAATGCGAGACATGAATCCAATTCCTCTTTTTCTGGACGTCACGTTGTTTCACTCCTCAAAGGCTTAGTCTTCGACCATGACATCCTCTGCCTGATCTTCGTCCTCATCCTGACCATGTTCCGCTTTTCGGTCGTCCTCCGCTGCTTCCTGACCATCGTCTTCAGCCTGGTCGTCATCCTCCACCTCCTCGACTCCTTCGTCCTCCTCACCGTCTTCCCCATCCCCCTCATCCTCCTCATCCTCAATCCCGACCACTTCCGACATCGCATTATCCACAACCTCATCCCCAGGCAGCGTAGGCCTGAGCCTCGGGTCCCAGATCCTACTAATCCAGGCCCTGTTCTCCTCGTCCAAATGATCAGACTCCAACAACTGATCCCTGGCAAAGATGGCTCGGCTGACGATTTCCGTGACAGAAAACTCGAGCAGCGGCGGCGGTATCAAGACCCTTCTACCCCTCTCATCCAGCACGACCTTCTTTATCGCCTCGGGCGTTGATTTACACTTTTCATAGACAATGTTCACCCATAGATCGGCCTCAGGGAACTCCGGCCCAAGATACGTAAAGCACGCCGCCATCAGCACGTTACCGGCCACTCGCCATGCCTGCTCGTTCAAACCTTCGCGACGATTTAGCTCAGGGATCATGTCGGCTACTTGGTCGGCGGTTGTGTACCATTTGGTTACGGGATCTGCTTTGCCGGGCACTTGCCAAGAGGCTTTGAAGCCGCCGTATTCATGAGCCAGCAATCGTGCGCTATCTTGTGCGTTGTGCAGTCCTGTCCACACGTCGCGCCATGGTTTGAGGATGGCTTCACGCTCTGCGGCGCGGCGTTCGCGGTCTTGGGCGCGGCAGCGAGCGGCATTTGTGGCTTGTTGTTCGGCTGCTGCTTGTGTGGCGGAGACTTGCCGGTACAGGACTTTTCGGATCATTTGCTGGATCTTTTTCAACTCCGCGATAATGTTGTTCTTGACAGGGTTGACTATGGCGAGCTCAGTCAACTCTAGATAATTCTTTCGGTTCTGTTTACGCAAGTCGGAGTCGTCGAGGCCGGGCTCTTTGCGTGAGGCCTGGAGGTTCTGGTTCCGGAGGATTGTACCGTGATGTCCAAGAGAAACGATGACCTTGACCACGGCAAGAAGGGCGCCGTAGTGCTCTTCCCTCAACATGGAGCGTCTTCCAAACTTGGTTAGGACGTCACGCAATACCAATGTAATGCGCGGTATGACATGGGCGTAGAGGTCTAGAGTGGTCTCGAATCCAGTCTCGCTCTCGATTTTGGTGGTCAGGTCGAGAATTTTGCGCCAGGAGTTGACCATGCTGAGCTGCTCGTCTGGATGGTCTTCCAAGTCCCGGTCGTTGTGCAAAAGGAGAAATGAAGACTCGGAAGAAACGACTTGGATCCGGAACTGTTTGCAAGCTTTCACGAGTGCTTTGGCCGATTCTGTTTTGAGTTCCGCTTTCTCATTCGTAAGTATAGTTGAACGTATAGCTTTCGCAGTCGTAAAAACATATTCCAGCTTTGTATACCAGTCGTTCGGGAGTCCTCCGGCTCTAGCCTGTGTCTCTTGATCATCTGAATCTTGTGCTTCCGCATCAGTTCGGTCGGGCTCCTCCCAGTCTGGATCTTCTTCTCCCACAGCATCCCCAGTCGTTTGTGCGGTTTCATTCCCGGTCTGCTTCCCAGTCTGATCTAATGGCGGAGTGCGAGCGGCATGGTCGCTGTCTTGCACTGCTTCGGGCTCGGCCGGCATAGCTGTACGGGCTCCTGTTTTCTTGCCGTGAATCCTCGAGCGACTTGGCAGCTTACCGTTTGATGCTGGGACGACGGAAGACGTCTTCTGTCTACCAGCGGATTCTCTGCTCACGGAAGCAGTAGGTGTGGCTTGATGGCCTCTTGTAGATCGCCGCCGTTGTTCGCCCGTTGGGGATGCGATAGTCGACTGGTGGCCATTTTCGATCACCACTACAGGCTCCTTCCGGGGACGACCACGAAGCTTCTTCACGGGCTTGTCACGGACCTCCTGGTCTGACGGGCGCTTTGTACCTTTCTGGGGCACCTTGGTGGAGGCTGAAGATGATAGAAGTCCCGATATTCTTACACCATGATTCACGAGTGCCGCAAGTTCGTCGCGTTCGTGAGCTGTCTGCTTCGAAGGCCCCCCAGCACTTCGTACAGTGCCACTGCGTGTTTTCCTGGCTACAAAACGCGCCGTCCGTTAACAACTTCCCTAGAGATGCTCACGGGCGCGAGTGGCGAAAACTGGACAGACTTACGTGAATACTCAGCATCGTTTATTTGAGCATTGTGTTGGGCTAGAACTCTTGCTTAGCACTTTTTCACGTGGGGACTACGTCGATGACTGGTACCTTTGGCCATCTTGCTCGAAAGAGAACCAGGCGGTTGAGCCTACGGAAGATATGCACACCAAACTGGACTTGAAACTTTGTACGACTCGTGATAACGAGAGCAGACAAGGCTAGAGCTTGAATGTGGTTGTATAATATGTCGAAATTTTGACGTAGACCATGATATAATTCAATGTTGTCAAACGTCAAAGTCAGTGTCATCAAGGTAGTCAGTCTATCATTCAAAAATATACATATTTCATAACAGCAGAAGTCGAGACGCGCCTGGGATCGGCAGGTACGCAGACACGGACCGCGTTCCGCGTTCGGAGCTTTGGCCACCTCTGCCTGACATCCCGCAAGCATAATGCGGGGAAGGGAAGTCGCGACGACTCCAATTGCAAGTCAGATTCCATTCTCCAAGGAAGGTTTCCGACAAGGTTTCATTCTTTGCGTACTATTATATGTTTGGTGATTCAAATATTTCTTTCTTTCAGTGAATGACTTTTCATGGGTTTCATACACCTTCTCGACACTGCGACTCTCGGATTATAGCACCCTACCACTCAGATCCTCCGCACAAAACATGGCTCAAACCGCTGCCGTCACTACCTTTCCGGACTCACACACGATGCAAAGGCTCGAGCTCGGTTCTACCATCACACCTATGGAACCTCAGAAGCGAATCAATGAAGGCACCGACCTTGCTCTCTTCCTGACTTCCCGAGCCTATATTCTTCTCTTCACCTTTCTGCAACAGCTCAATCGAGCCATGTTTCCTGTGAGAAATCGGGATGGCTTGGTAACGGCATGGACGGTTACGAGTTTTGACATCATTCAATCACCACGGGTCGTGAGGATAAGGGTATTGCTACAGACAATTGGCACAATGGTAAAAGAGACGCCCTTGAACACGGCGCCGCAGAGATTTGGCAATACCTCGTTCAGAACATTCTATCAAAAGCTCAAAGAAAGAACCCCGGAGCTCATGCTACAGGCGATACCTGACAATGTATGGGACCACGTATCAGAAGGTGACAAGGACACGCTGGTCAAAGAGCTGGGCGCATACTTTTTGGGTAGTTTCGGGAGTCCAGAGAGGCTGGATTACGGTACTGGACACGAGCTCAGCTTCTTGGCTTTTGTCGCTGCAATATGGAGACTGAATGGCTTTGGTCCTTCTAACGGCGGGAACGAAGAGAGGGGCATCGTGGTCGGTGTCATTGATAAGTTAGTCACACCCTCAATCAAAACCCTGATATCCTTTACTGAGTGATCTCCAGCTATTGCGAGGTGATACGCTACCTGATCAAGAAATTCTCACTGGAACCCGCTGGTTCACACGGCGTCTGGGGTCTCGACGATCATTCCTTTCTTCCATACATTTTTGGTTCCGCCCAACTCACGCCGCCCATATCAGAAGGTCGCAACCAAGTAACAGAAGGGTCTCTGCCAAACGCCCCAAGGCCGAATGTGGTCACCCAGGAGAATACGGTAAAGATGCTTGGTAGAGACAACATGTACTTTGGTGCCGTTCATTTCATCTACGAGGTCAAGAAAGGGCCATTCTGGGAACACAGTCCAATCTTGTTTGACATTAGCGGCATCGACAAAGGCTGGGCAAAGATTAACCAGGTGGGCCAAAGCTAACAGTCACATAAGTATGCCAGCTTTACTGATCTATTCCAGGGCTTGCTCAAGATGTATAACGCAGAGGTGCTCTCCAAGTTTCCAGTCGTGCAGCATTTGCATTTCGGCTCTCTCTTTCCATGGGAGCAAGATCCCCAGGCAGTACGACAGCAGGCATCAATACACGCTCGAAGCCAACCTCAGCCCGCTCCCCAGCTCCAGTCCACGTCCACATCCACATCTAGGAGCACGACCCCAACCCAGTCCATGCCGCCTCCAGGGGCTATGCCACCGCCCGGGTCTATGCCGCCTCCGCAGTCCAACCCCTCGAACGGGTCTAATCCAATGCTCCAAACCCAATACCCTCCCTCACTGGCTCGACCACTGGCCCCTATGAATACAGCAGCGCTTCCGGCTGGTCAGGTAGGCTCAGGACCCACCCCTTGGTCACGAAAGTCCGCTATGTCGGCACCAAGCACAGGGCCTGGCGAGAGCGGTCCTTCCAGGAGATCGGGTGCAAGTACACCCTCTATGTTTAGACTACCTCGGAGAGGGCCTAATGAATCGTGAAAACCCCTCTTTGGTATATGAATGCTGCCTACAAGACGTGATGCTAGCTCGAAACGACTTGCGTTGATTGCTAGAAACATTGAGTCCATCATTGTACGACGCACTTGAAAGGTACTTGAATCAACCGCCCGACATGTCGCTCTGAAATGATCGCGTAAGTATTCTTGACAACCTTGAACACGCGTCCATCCGACGTCTACTCCATCCGCATCCTGACGCTGTCATGTTGTACTTCGAAGTTTGGAATGGGGATCGCGGAAAGCTGCATTATACAACATCCACGACAGCTCGTATATCTATTGTTAGAAACACCTGCATGATGGTGAACCCGGGCAATGGTTGATCGACAAGTGACATCGCTGTCTGATGCTTACCTTAGTTCTTCTGATCTGCCCTGGTTTCATCCTGTCCTTGATGCTTACCCACATCAAACACAGCCCCCCAATATCACCAATCAATCTCGGCAGTGCCGTGGGTTGGAACGCCATCACCGCGATACCTCTCCTGTCAAAGCCACATCGTAAAGATCGAGTGCCAGTCGAACCGAGCCATCTCGATGCATCATTGCGTTTCATATGGGCTCTGACGGCACCATCTCGCCAAATCACCCATAACACAAATGATTTGCAAGCTCAGCCTGGTGATTGTCGATCACATCATCACTGTGACACACTACAGAGTATCTTCGCTTGTAGACATTTGTGCCGTCGGTCAAGCTTGGATCGCATTTCAGTAGGTCGGCATTCCATCTATACTGTGGATGCCACTTCCTTACCAATGTTCACCCTTGATCCTCATCCGACCACGGAAGGTGGGGTGGTAAGTACGATCAACTTGGTTGCTCTTGCTGTCATAGCTATAGATCTGCTCTTAAGGTGAAGTATAATCACATGTCACATTCAGATTCGACTCATCCTCCATCGACTCAACACGACCAGCTTCAAGATTTATCACACACTACGGTTGGCGGTCTTACTGCGCTTGCCTCGTTGCAGCCTGGCCGTCAGATCGATCAAATCCACAGACGACATCGCCCTCCACTTCTGCAATGACTTTCAATGGTATGCTTTATTATCCCCTTCTCAAGTATCGGAACTTTTGTTCTTCCGTAGGCTGGTATGTCACGTTCTAACACTACTTGCTCTAGATGCTTTCACCAGACTCAAGAGAGGCTTCAAAGCTCTATTCAAAGGATCACGCTCGAAGAGGAACAGCAATGCTACGACCACTACCAAATCAAAGAGACAAATTCAAGCCATCAAATTCCGTGGTAGTGACACCTCACCCCTTGTCAATCCAGACGATACGCTGGTTCAGGACCATACGCTTTTTCAAGACGATACGCTGGTCCAAGCGAGTCACGTATCTGATCCAGGACTACAAGTCGTCGGTAGTTCACCAGCGGTCACAGCACCTCAGATCCCTCTTCAACAGCGACACAGCACTGCACTGATCTTCAATGAATATCCAGACCCGGGCCGAGGATCACCTGTATCTGAGATGTCTCGCCGGACCTTTCCTGCCACCAGTGCTCCATCTCCGATAGACACGGCCGCCACGAATACGATAACGGAACACAGGCTCCATGCTGCGAATGCGACTATGGAACGACATGAAGTCGCCGCTACACCGATTGTTGCACTGGAAATGTCGTTGCCGGAGCGGGTACAGACCTCTGCTGGAGAGGGAGAATCAGAGTCAACCCACGAAATATGGAGAAGCGGTGAAGATGAGACTCTATTCGTCGGGGATGCTACTCTACACGAGGTTGGCCAGCACACTTTACGTTCAGTACCAGAAAAGGAGTCTGTCGTCGAGACACAGCGATCGGTCACGGTAACCGCCTCGCAGCCAGTCGAAAATAGCGCCGCAAAAGAGACAACAGTCGTTATGCCTGAGAACATCCCAAAGCCTACGATGAACCCTGATATTGAAGAGAAGGAAATCAATGAACAGGCTGCCCATCTTGCACGGGAAGCGATTTCGGGAGCCTTGCCTCCAATGATCGCAACTTCAGGACCGCTTCAGAACTCTGATGTCGAAGAGAAGGAAATCAATGAACAAGCTGTCCGTCTTGCCCGGGAAGCGAGCTCAGGAGCTTTTCCTCCAATGCTCGCAACCTCAGGACCGCTTCAAGACTTCTACCATGTCGATACGGACCAGAACAAGGAACGCTATCCTGGACGAATGGCTTGCTGAATTGACCGTATACTCCCATTTTTCTGACGGGTGCGACGACGTTGGGTTTCTCCTACACATTACAACACTGCAGAAAATGGATACCTGTTTGGGATGACAGAGTGGTAAAAACGACGGGAATCATGATAGCAACGATTGATATACTGCCTGTAACGACCACAACGAATGATGCATGATGCATGATGCAAGGTGCAATGCGCCTTCTTACTTGATAATGCGAATATATAATAAACATTACCCCAATATTTCTCCAAAATGTGGGGAAAGCATGTGAAAGCCGAATCCGGCAAGGCCTTGTTTCTAACCTCCACTGACCATGGCTCCTACACCATCCCTACTTCCACTCGGACAAGGCCCACGGGTCGTGGTATACCATCAAACTCACCACCGAAACGATCGACCCGTCTCGATCCTCCCATTGATCACCAATTCAACAGGCGTAACACATGTCATCATCGCCGCCATCCACCTGAACGATGGCGCCCGCCTCACATTAAACGACGACCCGCCGACCGCGGCCAAATTCCAAACCCTCTGGAGCGAAGTAGCATGGCTGCGCGCCTCGGGCATCAAAGTCCTCGGCATGCTAGGCGGCGCCGCAAAAGGCAGCTTCACCAAACTCGATGGCGGTCAGGACCAGTTTGAAGAATACTACGCCCCACTGGCATCCCTAATCCGCTCTCAAAACCTCGACGGCCTAGACCTCGACGTCGAAGAAGAGATGTCGCTGGCCGGCATCATCAGGCTAATCGACCGTCTGCGCTCAGACTTCGGTCCCTCGTTCCTACTCACCCTCGCACCCGTCGCGACAGCCCTCGTCCCCGGTCAAAAACACCTCAGTGGCTTCGACTACGCCGCACTAGAAGCTGCGCGCGGCCGTGAGATTGCCTGGTATAACGCGCAATTCTACTGCGGGTGGGGCGACGCGAGCACGGTCGCGCATTACGCTTATATCGTCGACGTTGTTGGCTGGGACCCGAGTAAGGTTGTGCTGGGCCTTGTTACGAATCCGGGGAACGGTGCAGGGTTTGTCGCGCAGGCGGTCTTCGATGATGTCGTCGGCGCTATCAGGGGACGGTTTCCGCGCTTTGGTGGTGTGATGGGCTGGGAGTATTTCAATTCGTTGCCCGGGGGCGAGGAGAGGCCGTGGGAGTGGGCGATGGCTATGAGTCGCGTCGTGAGGTGTGTCATGCCGTCGCCGGTGATGGGAGGTGGAGGAGGGTTCGCAGCGCCGCAGATGCCGGGTTTGCCGCAGCATTCGTTCCCGGCGGAGAGTGTGCAGACGCTGAAGGATTTGGGGTTCTCGCAGCAGGCGGCTTTTGCTGCGCTGAATATGACGGGGGGTAATGTGGAATATGCCGCGGGGTTGTTATTTCAGGACTGATGCAGGGGTTCTATCAGAGTTGAGTATAGAATCGTATAGAAATATGCTCCAGCTCTTATCTACCAGGATGCGTACCCGTACAGCCGCTGTTGAGACGTCCAGCAATCGTGTCTCATTCTCTCAACCATTTCGTCCAATTGCTTCTCCCTCAGCCTCTCTCTTTCCACTGCTGCGAAAGTCTCAATTTGTCTTCGATACCTCGCTCTCGCCAATTCGCCAACAAGCTCATCACCCCGCCAGCTAGGGTACGAATACTCGACCTGCACCCTTCGACCCTCCTGCTCCTTGAGCAACCGTTGAACTTCTCTCTCCTGGACCCTCTCCCTCTCCCTCTTCAGCAACCGCTCCATTTCCTTCTCATTCTTCTCTTTGCGTTCCGACCGTTTCTTCTCCTTCTCGAGCGCTCTGATGCGAAGCTCATGATTGTGATTTCCGTGTATGAGACCATGGAGATCGGTTTCGACTTTGTGAAGGCGATGGGGTGCGGTACGTAGGGTGTGTATGTCTTACCCACTCGGAGCTCTGTAATTCTGTGGCATACTCTGAGCATGAGTGTGAGTGTGAGTGTGACTGTGTGGTAACACATGAGATGGTACCGTTGGTGCTGAGTAAGCGGTGGTGGGGTAGTATTGGAATTGAATGATGCGGGCACGACTATGGTCTGGATCGTGGAGTTGAGAGCGCGATTGATACTGGCTTTGATACTGCTCTTGTTGGCGTGAGGAGTATCGACGGACGAAGTATGGTCGTTCGCTACTGAGGGTTCGCCCTTCGGCGTCGACGTGGATGTGTTTGTGTACCTCGATGCTGGGACGCATGTTGGCTTTGGTCTGGGATTTATCGAGTGGTGTCAGTGATATGAAGACGCTGCTGATCAATATACAGGGTCAAAAAGTAGTGAGAGATATGGTTGTAGCCGTGGACAAGCATGGAAGTTTGTAGTCAAGGACCGATGCTGCTTGATCGATCTTGTGTACAACTCTTGCTCGCTGCGCGCCAGTCTTTGCTGCCATGTATGTCTGACATCTTGTTAGTAGTTTGTCCCGAGCAACCGGTGCGCTCATTGTTATAGTGGTAGATACGCAGCTGCCCGAAGTTTCCAGCATGCTCATGCAGGAGGCCGCTGCCGATAAAATGGTTATATGCAAGACTCACAAGCGAAGCACGCATGCATCTTGCATGGCTAATACGCATGCTGTTTTGCGTGGTTAATGCTACTGCGTAGCCGTAGGAAGTCAGGTTCTCAGGTTCTGATGCCTAACGACTGCAGAATTATGCACCGAAAGATCGAACGCAGACGGAATACACCGCAAGAAGATTCAAGATACATGAGAAAGAAGGGAACTAACGTAATGGTCATAATATTCGATATGAGAATAGGTAAAAGAAAAGGTACCCTCAAGGAAAGGGAATACTCCGTTAGAATTTTGCAGCCCTCCTGTGACCGAACGCCATCATCGCCGAGATGGATCAAAAACGTCTCTTTCGGCATACCAGTACCCTCTCGATGCAAACGCCAATCTGTCGATCCGCAAAGGTATAAAAACATCGGTGAAGGTAATTTGTTCTGGTCTTACCGCGTCGTGTTCGTGATTAGTTATGTCACCTCGTCCCGTTTCTCGCTGCCAGTCCAGCTATGCGAGCAGACCGCCGTCGTACAGCGCATCTGTCCAAATTGCATCATACGCCGTTCTTAACTCCAGCTCAGTGGTAGCCATTTGTCCCTTGCCTCGCTGTAGCGTATTTTGAGCCGTTGAAATATGGATGTAATACGGCTTGCTTGGCTGAGATTCTGCCAGCCGGGTCGTAGACGAGCAACATCTCCAGAAGATCAAGACCTTCGTCACCAAGTACACGAGCACCATCACCAGTGACGATGTCCAGTTCTGGGTTGCGCTTCCACTTAGGAAACGAGGCCTTGAAGTCGGGAAGAGAAGTGACGCCTGGCCATTCGTTCTCGTCCGGAGTACCAAGGACGCGGAAGATCTTGAAGATCTCATCGATTTCAGAGTCACCAGGGAAGAGAGGTTTGCGAGTCGCCATCTCAGCAAAGATGCAGCCTGCTGACCACATGTCGACGCCAGTGCTGTATTGACGACCACCGAGGAGAATTTCAGGGGCGCGGTACCAGAGAGTGACGACCTGGGACATGGTGTTAGTGCAGATCGTACAGAGAAGAAGGGCGACCAACCTCGTGGGTGTATGTGCGGAGAGGGACACCGAAAGCCCGCGCCAGACCAAAATCAGCCAATTTGAGGTTACCGTCCTTGTCGATCAACAAATTTTGTGGCTTCAAGTCGCGGTGGAGAATGCGGTGAGAATGGCAGTATCTGATGCCCTCGCAGAGTTGGTGCATGAACTTCTTGACCATGCCTTCTCCCAGTCCCAACGATCCCGGTGCCATGACACCATCCGGAAGTGGCTTTCCTCTTCCACCTTGTGCGGTTGGCAGAGCCTCCATGTACTTTTTCAGATCGCAGTCGAGGTACTCGAATACGAGATAGAGCTTGTGACCGTCGGCGTGAACAATGTTGAACAGTTTGACAATGTTTGGATCGCTCATTTCCTTGAGAAGCGAAATTTCACGAATGGCGGTCGAGGGAACACCTTCGTCTTCAGCTTCGAGACGGATCTTCTTGAGAGCGACAACACGGTGGTCTGGAGTAGTGAGATCGAGGGCCTTGTATACAACGCCGTATGTGCCTGTCGACGACTGTGTCAGCACTTCTATTCCCCTCGAGTCGGCGCGTAGCAATTTCCTGGGCGAGACGTACCCTCTCCGATCTTCTCCATCTTCTGGTAGTTCTCCATTTTACCAAGTGATCGTGTCTGATGTATGAGTTCGCTGAAGTTTTGATTGCGCGACGTCGGGAATCCGGAGTCGGTACAGTGTCGAAGGAAGAAAGGGTGAGATTGAAAGACCTGCTGGTTAGTAGCAAGGCGTACCCCTGATAAAGTCGAACAGCCGAACGAGCGTTAGAAGAATTGAAACGAGCTGTCGGTAAAGAGTCGAAGGAGGTCAAGTCGATGAGTGAACCTGAAAGGGGTCTGGTTCTGGTTCCTCGTTTATCCTTGTCGATAAGTTAGACAATCGGCGGAGCAGATCAGATCAGGTCAACGGTAAACACAGACACCTTGGACCCAAACATCGCAGCGGGACGTCGGGCGGGACGCCCAAAAAAGCACCTGCCCCACAAAACAAACCACAGCCGCGGGCTCTCAAAAATGAAACGAAACGAACGCGCGAGCGTCGCGACCGGCCCTGAAAAGCTTGGCATCTATTTCATTGCAGATGGCGAACTACATGTACCACTAATCTTGGTGTCAGCCAGAGTTTTATATACCACTTCCCACATCGAAGAAAGTGTGAAATGGCGGTGGCTAGTCCTGCAGCGATCGATCCGGCACTTGACGCCCACGCCAAACCGCCGCAAGGACTTCGAGATGTGTACAAACGTTATCAGAAGATGCCATCGGAAGGTCTCGACAGTGACCCGAATGTATTCGATTTAAAGCATGGGCACACGGCGGGCTTCAAAAAAGCCGATCATGCTCGAGAAATACTCGAGCTACCCGAAGATATCCACGAAGTCATCACTCGCTTCCTCGAATCTGCTTCTCAAAGCAATGAGAGCGACGGTAACCAGTCCGACCACAAAATGCACGTCTTCGAACATCCAGACGCACCAGGTAGGCACCTCAGACACCCACAGAGTTACGAACTAGGTCTGAGAGGCAAGTAGGTCTCTTCGTATTCCCCAACATAATCCCTCTCTCCGTTCAGATCGCGCTCCTTAACAAGCTCTTCCACCGCGATCTGTCCAATCCAGCACATCTAACGAACCTGCACCTCTTCCACAACATTTCCTACCCGACCACCTCCTCCGGCGATCGTATTTCATTCTTCTCCCCCACGGCTCAAGACCTCAAGTTCACGCCCCTGGACCCCTCAGTCCACAAACCTTTCAACATAACCCAGGTCATGAATCGCAAACTCCGCTGGATGACGCTCGGTGGTCAATACGACTGGACCGCAAAAGCATACCCTTCGACTGCCCCACCGTCTTTTCCGCCCGATATCGCGGGCTTGATTGAGGGACTCTTCCCCGCCATGAAGGCGCAGGCGGCGATTTTCAACCTCTACAGTCCGGGTGATACGCTCAGTCTACACCGCGATGTTAGCGAGGAGTGTAATCGGCCGCTTGTGAGTTTGTCGCTTGGGTGTGATGGGGTTTTCGTTGTTGGACTTGGTAGTGCAGAAGATGGACAGGAGCGAGATGCGAGGGCTGTGACTGTAAGGCTGAGGTCGGGGGATGTGGTTGTCATGTCTGGAAAGGCGCGTACGGCGTGGCACAGCGTGCCGCAGGTCGTTGCTGGGACGTGTCCGCAGTGGATGGAGGATTGGCCTTGCATGTCCGGTGAGTCTGAGTATGCCAGCTGGAAGGGCTGGATGAGGAACAAGCGGATCAATCTGAATGTGCGGCAGATGTGGGATCCGTAGCCTTCTATACTCTGTACACACTGTCTATTCCATCATCTTCCGAGGTGCATTCATTGCACTCTTCCCTGCAACCCTCTGTACACCATGATTTCTCCTAAGATCGACCAATCCTACTCCCTCCTAACAAGCCACTCCAACTCGCTCCTCTGCTCCTCCCCAAGCAACCTCCCAAACCTCTCCAACGTCAGAAAATCATGATCCTTGAACTCAAACCCAGGCACAACAGTCTCACTAATAAGCAACGGCTCCTGCTTCCCATCCCTCTCACACTCCAGCAAGAAACTAGCCTTGTACTTCCCGCCCTCGACAATCCACTGCACACGCTCTCCCTTCTCGACATCAGTGCCCACGACAAACGTTTCGACCCGCGCCTTAGCCTTCCCGCTCTTGAGCGCCCGCTCGTCCGTGTTGGGGTTCAGCTTCTTGCCGGGCTCTTGAGAGGAGGAAGAAAGGTTGCTGTCGTCGTCGTAGGACGCGAGCACTTCGTCCGCGTGGATCAGGACGTACCGGCCGCGGCCCCGGTGCAGGGTGTGGATCGTGCGTCCTTTGTTGCGGTGGAAATGCCCCATTTGCATTGATGGTGTCAGCATGTAGTGGATTGTTGTGCTTGCGTTTCGCGTGCTGTCGTCGTCATCGATCTTGCCGGCGCCGGACGGCCCTGTGGCCATTGGGTCTTGCGATGTGTGCGCTGGTGCGCCATGGTTGGATGCGGGAGTTGGTGCCGTCGAGACGCTGCCGGTGCTGCTAGTGAAAGTCTGGACTGGGTTCGTAGGTGGTTGCAGGAATGGGTTTGGTACGAGGAGGGTGTCGCGATCGGTCTCGACGAAGTAGCCGCCTTCGATGTGGGATTGGAGTTTTAGAATGTTAATTAAATTTTGTAGATGTGGTGGTTCGTTCAGCTCTTTTGCGATTGGGTGGGTTGGTTTGAGAGGTGGGATAGAGGAGTTGATCGAGGATTGTGAGGATGCCATTGTGAGTCTTGTCTCGTGGACAACTGGTTGTTCATTCGATTGAGTGTTCTGATTGAACTTGTTGCCAGGTTTAGCTGACTGTAAGAGTAGATTGCAAGAGTAGGAACCTTATACGAATGTGGTGTTGATGTCTTGGATGATCTTCACAATTAACAATGACGTAGGCTGCTATATAATAATGCACACTACCTAACATTCATAAGCGACATAAATATCAAGCAATTTAGGTATCATGGGTTTCAACGCTGAATGCATCTATTACTTCCACTCCATCTCCTGATCACGTTACGCGTTTTTCGCGGCATCCTATGCCCTGTCGTAAGGCGCTCCTGTGCCAGGGATGTTAGCAGAGCCAGTGTTGCCATAACCAGCAGATCCGGTATTGCCATAGCCAGGAGCAGCTGTGTTGCCGTAGCCAGCGTGGGCGGCCTCCTTCTCCTCCATAGTCTGTGGGTAGCCAGAAGCAGCAGTGCTACTTCCAGCAGTGTTTGTCCGAGACATGCCATCGGATTCTGGCATCTCGTTGGTGGTCTCACCGCAGACGGTCTGAATGCATCGGTACCACTTCTCGGCATCTTGGAGGGTGGGTGCCTTGAACTTGAACTCGTGGCTCATGGAAAGCTTGCTGGCGAGACCACCCTTCGCGTTCTTGCCCTTAACGTCGAACTTAGCACCGTCGAGTGCGCCAACAGCACAGTCTGGTAGGTAGAGCGAGTTCTCTGGAACTGGATCCTTGGCAAAGTCGTCGTCGGTCTTGTACTCGTGGAGGAATTTGGAAGGAGTGATAACGTAGTAGAAGGTGTCGTACTTGCTGAGCAGCTTGCCCTTCTTCTCCAGGGTTCCCGCACAAAGAGGCTGAGTCGAGCGGTGGTCACGGTTTGGGAAAGTGGTGTTCTCAATGCTGCGAGTTGGACCATGTGGGTCAATGAGCAAGTTGCCGTTGCGCTTCATGAAGCCATTCCACTCAAAGTCGGGAGAGATGCGAGAGCTGGTGGCGGTCATGTCGCCGTACATGCCACGAGTGGATTCGGCTTGACGAGAAAGAACCTGGTTGAATTGGGTCATGCCGTGCTGGAAAGTGTTGATAACGTGAGCCTCGAACTGGGCGAACGAGTTCTGTACAGCAATCATGTCCTGGCGGTTGGCGTTCTCTTCTTGGATCTGCTTATTCAAGCGGTGGTTGACACCCCTCTGGAGAACGTATGGGTCGTCTTGAGCTGTGATCTTGCCTCCGTGGCTGTCAAAGGCAGCCGTCTTCTCGCCGAGCAGTTCAATGTGCTTTTGCGAAGTGTTCCTGGCCTTGTCAACTGCCTTGGCACCCTTGCCAGCGCCCTTGGTGAGCTCCTTGTTCTTGTTCTTAAGTTCGGTATGGAGACGCTCGAACATTGGCAGGACGGTGCCCTTGAGAGCTTTGGCAGTTTCGGTGTGGGAGTTTGCGAGGCCCTGGTATTCGTCAGGTGTGCCCTTGAACTTTCTTGCTTGAAACATACCTGGGTATTAGTTCTGATGTTGTCGAACATGCCGGCGATACCACCAAGGCTTTGGTCGAAGTGGTGACCCTCCTTCAGTGGGTGTGAGACACTCTGAAGGACGAGTCAGCTGGTATCTTTATATTCTTGTATTTGATCATACCTTGAGGGCCTTTTCGTACTCCTTACTGTGAGAGTGCTGCATCTTTTCGGTCGCCTCGACGTAATCCTCGAGGTAACCACAAGCGTGCTTCCATGCTTGGAGACGCTCCAAGAAGAGCTTGGTAACCTCACTGGTGTCCTCGTCTGGGACGGCATCGTCCTCGTTGGTCGCGGTGCGGGTAGGGAGGTTTTGCTGTGCGTGATGAGACATGATGAAGGTGTATGTAGTGTTTCTGCAAAAGAGAGTGGTTAGCCTTTGGAAGTTGTGAGAATATATATATATGCAGAGCAGACGGCGCGTGTGACATCTTCACACGAGTTATTTGCAGATCATCGGTAGGGAGTAGACGCGATCTGCGGCTAGTGCTGGGAAGCATGTCGATGGTCGAGTGCCTCCGGATTCTCCGCGCTGCAGGGACAGTACTTACAGTTTTTCTGGTTGCGCAACTGCTTACGTAGAGTAGTTCGAAGAATCGCAAGAGGATGTGTACGAAGAGGTGTAGAGGACAAAGTGGTGAAGAGATGGACGAAACGTTAATGTGGTTGCTGGGCACAACACTGCACCGATCTGAAGCTCTGCCTGCGGTCGGGTAGCATGATGTCGATAGGAGGTCCAGATCTCTCCACACCCTTCGGCAAATGACGTCGACATGCATAATTCCTCGTGATTATTGCAGCCACATCTCGAACCACCAGGCAAACCTGCGACGACACCCTTCACCGCATCCACTGCACCCAGCCCGATTGTCCGTTCACAGCACTAGCTGTCAATCTTTCGCTTAATAAAGGGGCCGACTGCTGCACAGCCACGATACCATACCTTGGCTGGTGTGGTCGACGACAGACCTCGTGGACGTCACTAGTCTACACGGCTCTATTTGCTGCCTCATCACCACTGAAAGACGTACCGCAAGCGAGCACTATGGTCGGAGGCTCCGTCGCCTATCGAGTCGTGGAAATATTCAACGATAGCACCTTATTAGTGGTGACGAACAGCAGGTTTGGATGATTTATGTAGGCCCAAGGTGCACAGATATTCTGATGTCCACAGATATTCTCCGGAGCCGAATTAAAAGGCTATAAATGTCTCCCGAACCAGTCCACCGACGCCGAGAGATTTCTCGTTCCGGTAATCCATAGCTTTGAGCTTTCAGCGTCGACGTCGCAGACAACGTCCCTCTCTACCTGCTTGATAGCATGTTGATATTGCATCTCTGACCCCTCAGCCTCAACATCGCGGATTTTACTGCGGACCATGAGGGACGAGAACTCCTCTACTTGATCCAATAAAGGACTCCTTTGGGCACAGGATAGGAGAAAAGGCGGTAGCTTCAGTCCACTGCCCGTTCTTGGATACCGTCTGCTCGACTTTCTCGCTACAGGTTTTACAGTTGTTGGCGTCGAGGCCTCGGGCTCAGACGAGGATTCTGACAGGGACAATCCAGACAAGGCGCTCAGTCTCATCTGCTGTCTGTAAAAATCCTGCTGCTCGATCTGTGCAAGTTCGGCAAACTCATCCAGAGGCTCGTCAGCCCTACCTGGGGGAATTGGTACTCCTGGTGACCGGAAGAACAAGGTCGGGCTTGCGAAAGGATCAAAGTAATCTTCGGGCTTTCGAAACAGCGTTCGCCGGGCTTGAAGAAGGCCAGACGGAGAAACAGAACCACCAGTGTTGACATGGAAGCTGCTTGGGCGTGATTTACGAGTTGAAAACTTTCTTGAAGTCAACTCATGGAGCTGGTCTTCCTCGCTTGCACTTTCATCTCCTGTGTCTTCTGGAAAGACCCAGTCCACGATGGGCTCGTTGAGCACAGCTGCAGCGACACGCGGACCGATTGCGTGACACTCGGTTAGCGCAAGCATGGCAGCGAGACCTCCGCCGATGAGCTCGCCGAAAACACCGATGCGGACGTCATGTGATGGACTCCGTCCAGGGCGGGTGATAGCTCGCTGAGGTACGAGATTTCGTAAGATCCAGTCGTAGCCAAACAATACGTCGTGGATAGGATTCGGCCAGCGAAGCTCTCTGTTCAGACGATATTTGATCTCCACTACAGTCGCAGCAGTCTGGGATGCGATGCTGCGCGCGACAGCCTCATCGTTTCCGGAAGTTGTCGTAGAGAGAATTGGCCCAGGCGGCAAGTAAATTATTATGGGTGGTCTTGAGCCAACGGCGGACACATGGTGAGGAGGCTCATGGATGCTTTACAGGGTAAGCAGGCAGATACAGATGATTGGTCATTCCCCGCGACAGCATACTTGAGTACTATGTGGCCGTTTGTTCCGCAAGCGACCTTGACTCGTCCGACGGCAGAGATAGGTGTAGAATAATGTGCTCGACAGCGGACAATATCAAGGCTTCGCTGCAGAGTTTTACAGGTCCGACCAGGACGAGTCCACATGTGCTGTAAATAGATACCAATCGGCGTGCGACTCAGAGCGCTGAAGGTCGAGTTATAACGGGTGTACACGATATGCAGTCACTGCGATGTTGGTTGTCTCGTCTGTGTCGAGGCAGATCTTCATGTTGTTGGTGTCGCGGAACTCCAGAAGGCGGATGGCGCGAGTCAGCACGATCAGGAGTAATCGCGCTTGCCAGACTAAGTTAGTCAGGGTAATTTCCGCACTGTAATTAGACACGATAGCCGCACTTTTGAGGAAAATTGCGCTCCTCGAAACCACCTCAGGACCCCAATTCGTCAAGCAAGAGTTCGATCATGAGACGAAGCACTGATTGTCCTCGATTTTCTTCACGATGCTCGTAGGGAACTACAACACTCGTCCCACGAAGTGTCTATAGAATGCAGTGTGGCCCTGTCATTGCGGGTTGCCTACTGCAGTAAACAATGAGTTTCCAAGCCGCCCTTGGCCACGTGAGCCCCTGTTCTTCCCCACAACGGATGGCGATCGCGCGAAAGCCTGCTCCCCGTAACATCCAGAGACATGCGCTATTTTGTCGCCCAAAGGTGCAGCCGGGCAGAGAGAGTGGATGCCCCTCAAGTGTTGGGCTTGAAGTCTCGGCTGTATAGCGACCCACACTCGACTCGTGTCTACTGCAATCGGCAAGCACGCTAATTCTCGCACGAAAGTGTTGTGCCTCTTGGTGCTGCAGACCAACTTGCGAGACTGACAAGCCACCTGCGTCCTCCACACAAAACCTCTACCGCGCCTCGTCTCTGGTCGCAGACACTGCCCCAGATCTCCTCCTACTATTCGTAACCTGCTACCTCCTTCTTGGTATTCTCTTCGTTGCCCGTTGGCCTTGGCTCTCGATCCTTCCCCTCAAGACAAGACTACTCGTGGCCTTGCTCTCTATTCTGCTTACCGTCCTTACTGCTCCTACTTCCCACTCGGCCTGTACTCCGCCTACTACCTTGGTGTCTACTCTTCTCAAAAGCCTCCTGGATCTTTGTTGGACCTTCTAGCAACCCACCATAATTCTTTCTGGAGCAATTCTACCTTTGCGACCAGTCATCCATAATATTCGGCACCACTACAACTTTTAATACCTCAAACCACCTCCAATACCACATGCAATCGCGGATACAATAATACTCGCGCCGCACAAAGCGACCCTTTGCTCCTCGGGGCCAACTATTGACCCATACAACTTCACAAACATGCCATCTGGAACTCGGATACGCGCCATACTGGCCCTCATCAGAAACCTGTTACTAGCTGGCATCCTCTACGCTTGTATATACGGCACAATCCAGTTGGCAACCAACCCGGCAGCAAGAGCACAGGCAAGACAGAAGGTGCCGGATCTATTGCACAGTATCGGTCAGCCTGACGTGGTCGAAGAGAAGATAAATGGTCATGTGAAACTGAATTTCGAGGGCCTCTCCAAGACCGTTACCATCGACCCCCATGCAAACATCTTCAACCGCCCACCGAGTGCCGTCACACCAAAAGATGATTTCCTCGGACCACGCCCACATGTCGACACCGAAGCGGATCTCAAAATGCTAGTTGAAGAGTGCAGGGGATCATACGAAGGCATTGAGAAGACGCGCAACGTTTTTGACTGTTTGAAATTCCTCGCAGACGGCGAGCACCGCTACTATTCACTTCCCGACCCTCCAGACAGGGCGAGTGAGCAACCTCCTCGTAAAGCCGAATATATCGACGCTGATGGACAAGGAAACGAATTGAAGAACTACGTGTCGGCAGACTCTGCCAAAGCTCCATCCACAACAACTCTTGGAGCTTGCGCCGGACCTATCATCCCTTACCATGTTTACTGGTCAGGACCAGCGACTTGGAGAGTCGAAGTATTCATCAAGTCTCATCTGTACACTCAAAATCTCGCTTGCAGCAGACTGTGGTTATGGCTCGACGCTGATCGCACTCCAAACGCTGCCGAGAAGATGTTGACCAAGGATCCGCTATTCAAGCGCTTCTTGCCTTTTGTCGAAAGAGGAGACATTCGTGTACTGAACTGGAACTTCCCGACTCGCATCCCGCTACCGGCTGACATGGACCACACTGATGGCATCGGATACTACTCGACCCCGGGAAAGCCAAACTCCAAGGGCGAAATCGCTGTAGCCGATGGAATCATTGCAGACGCTTCTGGTCAACAATGGCTCACTCTCACGCCCAAGCAGATGACTTTCTTCCCACAAGCCATTTCCGACGCCGTCCGTTTCATCATGCTGCATCTGCATGGTGGTGTCTATATGGATATGGATGTTTTGATGCTTAGGGATATGCGCCCTTTGTTGCTTCCCAAGGACCACGCGTTTGCTGAAAGATGGGCTGCCCACAGCCATCCTGGAGACTACAACACCGCAATCATGTCCTTGACCGCAAACTCGAGTCTTTCATCCTACCTCCTCCGAGGTGGTGTCCGTATGGGAACAAACTTCCACCCGCGAGTTATTGGTCGCATGGCTTGGAAAGACGGCCGCGACCAGGAGTTTCTCATGCTGGAGACTGCAGCTTTCGACCCGATTTGGACCGAGTTCAACTGGGATCGTGAAGGCCGATGCACAGTTCCTTGTCTACGCGACTATGGCGCAGTCTTCAAGGGCAAAGCAAATGCAATCAAAGACGAATGGGAAAGCTTCGATGGACCACAGCTCCCACTTCTCGACCTGAACAAGACCACCGAGGAGAGCAGATCGTTCTTCTCCCGCATCAACTCCGCAATCCGAGGCAAGCACCACACTGCTCGCAGCATCAGCACTCATGGCGGAAATGACGAGCGTCTCGACATCACACCAATGGCCGAGCCGCTCGACTCCTTCGTCGCGACGGAAGAAGAGGTATCCGCTCTTGCATCGAGCGGCGCGGTGAAACAATATATCCTCGAACACGACAAATACCCACCGAGCAACCGCACGCTGGAGAACTTCTTCCGCGGCGCCTGGACGTACCACGTGCACAACCAATGGCTAAAGCGACCCGAACCATCGAGCTGGCTCGCTATCATGCAGACCGCTCACGACGGCTTCTTCGCCGGCGAGCGCACGAATCCATATGGCGAGAAATGGCAAGGTCCGAAGCTCGAGCCGTATAATAAGTGGTCGGAGCTGGTATAGTCTGGCTGCAGTTTGTAGTCTCGACATTACGACATCTTTTCTTCTTCTACCGATACGTGTGTCTAGATTAGACATCTACACTCGCTTGTACATACTTTATTACCTTTCGGCGAATTGACATAGACGGTTACAGGGAGGAGCCTGCGGGAGTTTTCCAGCCATCTGCTGCATTTTGATGGGTCAGCGACGCGGCGCTTGGGGTGTTTGTCATATTTTTTCGCTTGGGTACTTTGGATAAGACTATTGCCGCTGGAGGCACGGATGGAGGCATTTCGCGAAACATCTATCTGTTGACGGACTGGGATTGGTCGGGACTAAACGGATGGTAAATCACAGATGTACGCAAACTCGCTTGAGGCGAGGAATACATTACTTGACCTAATTTGTTCTTGTTCATTCATCATGTGAGGCTTCTATGTCTATGTACAGAACAGATCCTAGTAGAAGTCTATCCTTCGCGTCGACCATCCATCTACAAGTTGGCCTCGGTGATAGGTGTGCCAGCCTTGCGACCTCTGCCGCCAAAGCCCCAGCGGATCTGGTTAGGCATGTTGACCTGGGTCTCCAACTCATCCGCCCACGAGAAAACCAAACCAGGGTTCTTCTGGAACATGCGGCCGACGATAACCATATCGAGTCCTTGGTTCAGGAGCTCCTCGGCCTGCTTTCCGCCAGTAATCGAGCCAACAGTTCCAACCATCATCTTATCTCCAACGGCTTTCTTCGCCGCCAGCGCAAACGGCGCCTGGTATCCAGGTCCAGTGTGCGGGTGCTGCTTTGGGTGGTTACCACCGGAGCTGACGTCGAGGACATCGACGCCCTTCTCCGCCAGCAGCGGCGCGAGGCGCACCGTGTCGTCGACGGTCCAGGACTCCTTGATGTCCTTCTGCTCCTCGAGCCAGTCGGTGGCGCTGATGCGCAGGAACAGCGGCATGGAATCCGGGATCAAGCCGCGAACCATCTCGACGACTTCGAGCGTGAGACGCGTGCGGTTCTCGAAGCTGCCGCCGTACTTGTCGGTGCGGGTGTTGGACACCGGCGACAGGAACGAGTGCAGCAGGTAGCCGTGGGCATTGTGGATCTCGATGGCGTCGAAACCGACGTCGAGGGCGCACTTGACGGCGTCGGCGTACGACTTCTTGAAGCTCTCGATGTCGTCCAGCGTCATCTCGCGCGGGTGCGCGTGCTGCTCGTTCCATGGGATCGCGGACGGGGCGACCACATTGTCAGGCCAGCCGTTGAGGTCCTTGCCTGCGACCTCGCCGCTCGACAACCACGGCGCCACGGTGCTGGCTTTGCGGCCGGCGTGCGCGAGCTGGATCATGATCTTCTGGTTCTGCGAGTGCGCGAACTGCACGACGCGCGCGATGGGTTCTTTCTGGCTGTCCTTCCACAGGCCGACGTCTTCGGGCGTGATGCGGCCTTCGGGGGTCACGGCGGTGGCTTCGATGCAGGTCAGGCCTGGTCCGCGCTGCACGATGCCGCCGATGTGTGTGGCGTGCCATTCGGTGTAGTGGCCGTCTTGGGCGCTGTATTGGCAGAGAGGAGACAGCATAATGCGGTTCTGGAAGGTGGTGCCCCGGACCTTGAGAGGGTGGAAGAGCTTTGGGATGTCCTTTGCGGTCTTGCCCTCACCGATGATGGCGGTACCTGCAGCTGGGTCTTGCATTGGTGTGAAATATGGGATCTGGAGGATTCTCGCGTCAGCACTGATTTCACCAATGTCATGGACGTGGTTGGGGATGAGCTTACACCCTTCGCTGCCCTGTTGGCATTGTGAGGCTCCTCGGCGATGTCCTCGTGAATGTTGTGGTGGCTAGACATGATGGCGGTTGATCAATTGAAGAATTAAGAACGTCGGATGAAGGAGGAAATATAAGTATCGACAAAACCAATACTACAAGATAGTTTCCTGTTGATTTGTAAGGTAGATTTGTAAGGTACCAAGACCATTCACTGCATGGCGGGGCTTGTGATTTTATTTCCGAGCCAAACACTGGTCCCCCCACCTGTCGTCATCCACGGTCAACGGCGACAGGCTAACCCGTCACGGAAGTCGCGCCTTCCAAAAGCTTCTGTGATTCTTCCATAACCGAGATATGTACGAGAACAACTCTAGCACCGCATGTTTTCATCATGATTTGGACGCTTAGGATGATTAATTCATATCATGATTATACCACCGTCCATCCTGCCTTTGCTGCCTTTACTGGCCGGCTTAACTACAATGTAATACCTTGTTGACGGGCAGTCACGGCAATAGCCCAGTGACCATTCATTGATGCGGTTTAAAAAGGTTGATGGCCGCTGGTATAGAGCATTGTGATATCCTCATGTATGCTGCGAGCATCACGAACTGTTGGCAGCCTAGACAGGCATTGCACAGTGCACTGCACCCGAAAGGACCACGAGACAGACGCAACCACGAACTCTTGGCTCAGCAATATCGGGCAGATGTTGTTTGTTTTATGGCCAAGTACGTTCAGGCAGAAGTTCTATAACATTTTTATGCCGACCATCCGACTCTCCTTATCTTTGTCCTGCGAGTCTGCGCTCTTGAACCTCGGTCAAAGCCCTGCTTCCGCTGACAATCATGACCGCGCCCAGTACAGTAGCCACAGGCAGCACCTGGAACAGGTTCCAGTGGGTGTAGTACAGGAAGAAGACACCCTCCATGGCTGCGATACTGCCCAAGAACAAAGCATGCGATACTGGATCAGCGCTCATGGCTTTGCCGAAGTGGTTGATGTTGGCTCCAAGGGTCATCCAGACACCGCACAAGATTGGCAGAGTGAGCGCAACGATAAGGGTGAAGAAGCCAGAGATGATGCGAGGTGGGTTCTTGGGGTCGGACTTGAAGATGTGGTGGATTTCTGGCTTCTTGCCGTAGCGGAGCGGTGGCTCAGGCGCGATGACTGGGGAGGCTGGGTCGCGGACGAGGTTCAAGGTGAAGGCCTTGCTGTTGTATGGGGTGGACGAGCCGAAGGAGCCGATGACGAGGTTTGCTGATACTGGGGACTCGGAGGTGAGGAATTGGAAGGGGAGGTCTTTTTGGGACTGTGGTTGTTAGTTCTCTGTTGATATCTTATCTCCTGGTTTGTGAACGTACAAGTTCGACCTTGCCCTTGCCGCTGTCTTTTAAACTGAAGAGGAAAGAGTCTTCCAACCCTGTCTTGGAGTCGTGGAGAGTCAGGAAGGCTTGGTGAGCGCGCTTCGGGGTGCTGCCTTCGGTGGTGGTGAGGACGATCTTGAGGGTGTCTTGTGGACCCAATGATACTTCCTGAGCAAGAGGTGAGGCCGAAGAGAATCTGATCCTGTCAGAATGTGACCAAGCATTATTTGTATAGACATGTCCTACTTCTCTTTCAAGCCTCCGCCGACACCAGCACCTTTGCTTTGAACTGTGAGTGTGGCATCGTCGAAGCCCCAGGATGCTGCAAATGCGGTACCAACGCTCAGTGAGACGACTGGCAGTATCAAGCTAAAGAGCTTCATTTTAAATCAATTGGTGTCGTATGACGGTCGTGGAAAGGGTTACAGTCGAGGATGTCTCTACATGTAACTAATCAAGCTTCCACGTATGCGTTGGAGTACCTTTTGAGCCGAGTCATGCTTGATCGACTTTCCTAGCTGTCATTCGGCGTCATGAATCGCGAGACATTCATCTTTCACTTCACAAGCGCCGCAAGAGCAACACTGGCGGCCTCTTGTTTCAGGACACCCTCTGCTTATACTGGCTTGTTCACAATGCACCCGGATTTGATTGACTTGTCATACTTTGTGAGATCACTGGTCGACGAAGTGTCTGTATATTGCTTGAGAACCATACCCCAGTATCGTACGATGTGAACGATCGCTGTAATGCACCATCAATGTGTGAAGCACAAGGCCAACTCGTACATATCGAGACATGCGGAGCTTCGTTCTGGCTGCTCGCGAGGCGAGTGTCGAGCGAGCAATGCTGTTGCCCGTTGGAGGAGTTTATCGGAATGACCACATACGTCGCACCTTGCAGGCGTCAAGACAAAGTTTGGGATCAATCAACACCACCATGATGCGTTCGTTGTTGAAGTCAAAACAATGTGAGGTATGATCGTTGGAAGCACGGTAATACTGGGAGTTGGAAAAGTACCATGACATGTACTCATCAGATGTGAAGATGATACTGCTGTTGCACAGAATATGCTCGCGATGATGAGCCCGGATTTGATACGCTAACCAAATGAGGCAAAGGCACCACGTGACTTGCATTCGTCAACAGGGCCAGAAAGTTCATGATCGGCCGCGGATACTATTACTGGCACATACTGCTGCCTGGCTTCACGTTCGCGACTGCTGTATTCGAAACAGCAAGAGCACCTTCAAGTATACACAATAAGATCTCATTACAAAGCCCACCAGTTTTCTCTATCCATACAGCAAGGAGATGCCATCGCGGCGTTCAAGGGCGCAGCCTGATGAGGTATCACCGGCTCTCTCGACAATACGTGTACTGGCCCCCAAAACCTCGCCTTCCGCAGAAATGCCATCACTCCGGTCAAAGTCAAAGACCGACGAACTGTCACCGGCCAATTCTACCATCCACGTATCGTCAAAACGCAAGAGTCCACCACCGGTCGAAGAGCCTCCAAAGCCTGTCAAGAAACTCAAACTAAACTTCCGCAAGCAAGATGTCCAGGAAATTGGAGCGACTGAAGTTGCAGATGCACGACCAAAAAGAAAGTCGTCTCGACCATCCCGGTACTCCGACCTGACCGTCGAAGAAAAGCCAGTCCAGAAATCGCCATCACCCACAAAGATTGCCTCGCCGAAAGTTACATCTATCAAAGCTGCCGCTCCAAGAGCTGCCACACCTTCTCCAGCAAAGTCAAACACATCCGATGGCGAGGAACCAACCAGGCCAGCAGACTATGGAATGGATTTTCTGATGAGCTACATTGAGGATTCTCCTACCGCATCATCTACGCCACCGCCAGCCCATTCTCACCCACCCAAGAAGATCAAGCTGTTGCCTCAGCCAAAGGAAAAACCCAAGGTGAACACCAGACCATTGTCGACCCCCCAGGCAATTGCTCCTAACGTTCGACCGTCGGTCGAGGCCACTCCTACCACGCCACAGGAACCGCCTCATACAATCACAATCTCATCGGGACCCATGTCACAAGGAGCCATGGCTTCAATCAATACCAGCCCGGCATTCTTGCCGGAAGATTCCCCAATCAAGGATGACGCTCCGACCATAATCAGGAAGCTGCAGACCGCGATTCATGCTCTGTCGGGTCTAAATGTTCCTTCCCCACCACGTCCCCTAATCCCCGAACATGAAACTCCCTCCAACAAAGCGCAACCAAAGCCAGGTAAGTAGAGTCGGAAAGATGTTCGTTATGTGTGCTAACAATTATCACCAGAATCAGCCGTAGATGCGCTGCTCCTCGCCGCAGGTGCTGACAGCCCTGAGCCCGCGAACGAGCCACCGAGAGATCTCTCAAAAATGACTGGTACACTCGACCTTGATCTTCGAATCCTGATCAACAATGCCGTTCAGCTTCTTCGTTCCTCAATGGTGGCCAAGGTTCACCTGAATGCGGTCAAGCCCAGAGGTCGTCCGAAGAGGGATGTTGGTATCACTGCGGCAATCGAAGCAGATCGCTTTGCCATGACGTCTCTTGAAGCGGTCGCCAGATCCAATGCTATCAACATCAACTGCATAATCACTCCTCAGCGAGCCAACCTGACCTGGCATCTTTACATCTCCCTTGTATACCTCGTCACTCCGCCTCAGCAGATGCAGATGATGGGCCCCGTCCCTGGCCCTTCGCCTTTCGACCCTCGCCACGGCCCACAAAACCCAGCTTCCATGACCGGGAGTCATATGCACCCTTCTCAAATGCCGCAACCTCACCTACCTCCTAATGGTCACGCACCGCATCAGTTCTTGCTTCGCGACCAGCAAAACATGCATTCTGGTGCAGCTAACCACGTCTCGTTCGACCGTGTCAAGATGTACACACCAGGCTACGTACCACGCGGTGGTCCGAGGATGAATCTGCTTGAACGAAGCGGACAGACGCTGAATCTCATGTTCCAACAGCCCACGAGTCAGCAGCTCAGTCCTATCGGAATGCCATACGGTCATCCTCCAACCAACATGATGCCACCACCGGGCATAGCCTTTCCACCAGGCATGCCGCATGCCATGAGCGGTTCCCGGACCACCTCTACTCCGCCGATCATGTCAAATCGCCCAAACGGTGCTCCACCATCTCACACCCCAGAAGCCGTAGTTCAGGACAGGTAGAGACGTCCGAAAGCACGAGCCAGAATGTTTCATCACGAAAAGTATGGCTTAGTGTACGAAGGCGCGCTGAGTCGCAGACAGCTGAAGAGCAAGCCGAAAACCAGGACAGCCGCAACGCAAGATAAACCAAACCTGCAGATCAAGCCCTGGGAATGGCGCATCGAGTTCTGAAAGCGCAGCGCTTGCTGATTCAACCCACCTGCGAATGTCAATCCATGGGAGGATAGAGGACAGAGATAGATATGGGAAGATCTGAAGTCTAGAGAAGTATTGCAATAGGCATGCTAACGCGGTATCTTTCTGGTGGTGCCGTTCGTCACTCTCCCTCCAATGGAAATATTCTACATCCCAAAACGCCGTATTTGCCATGCTAAGTCAATCGTCAACCGTCCTTCGGCCCACTCCCAATCATCCTTGCCTGCTGCTCATCAGTCCCCATGCCACTACCATGATTCTGACAAACTTACCGTTGCTTGTGCTTAGGATTCTTGCTGCAAATGATATAGACATATTTCCCGCCCTTTCTCCTCACGCTCTGTGAAACAAAATCAGTCAACATCTCTCCACAATACCAAGACCTCTCCGCCGACCCTGCCACGCAGGCCCCGAGATCGTTCGAATGTCCGTACCTTGCATCCATCACACAGCTTCTTGACCGAACTCCGCACTTTCATCCCCCTTATCTGTGTCGTCGCGAGGCTCTTCGCAGCGCTGTCCTGGCGCGAGATCGAGAGTGCGTTCATGGACTTCAGCAGGCTGGAGGCGCTTGTTGTGTGTTGACGGGTCGGGCGCGCGAGGACGGGGGTGTGCAGCGCTTGGCGCAGGAGGGGAGCGAGGGCTGTGCGGAACATCGCGGTCGGTGTGTTGGTGACGGTGATGTATCTTCGATAGGAGGACTGAGTGTCGAGACGTCAAATGGTGGTCGTGTGCTTGATGGTCTAATGATGGTGCTCGTCAGATGTGAAGTTTTGAGGTCTTGGCGAGGTGAGGTCCATGGGTCTTGGCGTTTGAGATGGACGTTCTGCACTTTTGGACTGCTACGAGACATGAATCTGCATCACTCTGCATTCACGTAATCCGTGTCTTGTATTCTCTTCGAGGCAGACAAAGGTCTTGTGTTGAATGTTGCAAGCGTTGGTGTCTTGTCAAATATGTCGACTGTGTCAAACATGTGGGTCCAAAACATCTCTGATCTAGTTCCATGTTCATCACAATAGTCGATAGAACATTCAGCAAGACACCACGGTAGGACTTTTGAATGTCACGCTGCTCGGTACAAAGGTCTGTTATCCTCATTCCATCTTATTCAGATCTCAACCCTCAACTAGATGAGCTTACACAATCGGCACCGCATCAATCACAGACCATCAAACGCGATAGACAAGAACACCAAACACAGCGCGAGAAAATGGGCGATCAACCAATGGACAAAGCCAGGCCAAGCCACGCTACTACAAAGGCGTCTGCGGATACCACGTCCGATACATACGATACCAGTATCGAACGTCTCGACCCCAATGACCCGTCTGCCACACGCACCCCGGAGCCTCTGCAGACCTCCGCCCGGCCAAAGAAAACCAACGGCGAGCAAAGTCGATCAGCAGCGCCAAAGCGGTCACCCTCCTTATATTTCTACCCTAATCCCGACACCTTCACCTTCGAGGACCCAGTCCGCTACCTCTCGCCACCAGGCAGTCCGGCGCCGAGCCCGGTGAGCGTAGCCAGGACACAGCCACGAACAGCGTGCTGTATTTGCTCACGATGCGGACATGTGAACGAGACGGACAAGAGAAACGACGGGTCTCTGAGGTATCCACGCCCCTTTTCGCTGAAGGGTCGGTATCATTGATGTAGTAGCTCTCCCTCTAACGCGATGGTTCCGAGAAATGAACGGTTCGACAGTATTGATGATGGCGATGACATGGAAGTAGATGATGGAGATATGGTCTGAATAGCAGAATAGAATGAATACGCTGATCATGACTCATCCAGACCTCATCGTTTCCAAGTACCTAGACCGTGACCCCCTTCCTTCCCGTCGCAACAAGCCTGGCCTTGAGATCCCTGACCGCACCCTCAGCACCCTGCATGCCTTCCCCTACACGCGCCTTGAGGAACTCCCCCATCTTGCCCTCCTTGTACTGCTCGCCATAAACAACCTTGCCAGCGACATCAACAGCAGTCTTGAGCCTCAACCCCTTGTCTTCAGAGCCAGTGGAGGCAGCAATCTCGAACGACAAGTGCACTTTCGTCTGTACCTTCGGTAGCAGCAGCACGGTCTTGACGCCCAGTCGCTCGTCAGACAGGATCGATGTCTCGACCATATTCTCGATGGCAAGGCGGCGAAGGGTCTCTGACACGTCGCTGGCGCTGTCCCAGCCCTTGCTGACGAATGCGAGGAGGTCTTTGATTTTCGTCTCTCGCTGCACGAGACATTGTAGTTGTACGCGCATGAGTTGCAGGAAGAAGCGTTTCTCGGTCGTCAGTGGTGAGGGACGGTGCTCGTCGGCGTCGGCGATGTAGGTGAGCGAGATGGGCTTGTTGTCGCGTTTACCGGGGCTGCGCGCGCTGTCTTGCGCGAATGCGGCGGTGTCGAAGAAGAGGCGGAGTTGGGAGCGATAGGTCATCGTTACTGTGCTCGAGGAGGCGGAGATCAGAGACCAGCCGGTGCTTGACTCGAGGGCCTTGACGGATGCTGTAGATGTGTTAGACGGAAAAACGGATGTTTTTGTGCGTGGCTTACCATTCAGAGACGCGACCTCCTCAGCGGAGATTCCTCGCATCGCTTCCTTGACACGGTTGGCTTCTTCGATAGCGCCCATGGCTTCGCTGCGGCGGTCGGTGTGCATATCTGCCAGCCTCTCTTGTTCTTGAAGGCGTCGCTCAAGACGCTCGAGCGCAGCTTTACGCTCAACGATAGCATCGCTGACTGCTATCAACCGTTGTCGAGACTCCTCCAGCTCGATCTTTTCTTCGTCAGAGATGACTACAGCGGCTTCTTCCAATCTTTGAGCCTCCTCTACAAGCGCGTCATGATGTTGCGTTGCAGCTGGCAACATCTCATTGAGCAACGCTTCCTTCAAAGACAAGTCTTCTGAGTCGCTCTCGAGACCCTGGCGGATGCCATTCAGTCCATCTTCGAGCCCTTCGAGCAGCTGGCTGCGCCATCCATACCAGAGCTCTTTGCTTTGGAGTCGAGCTAGAGTCTTTGCATCCCTAAGGTGAGTATCTAGTTGCGTCTTGGTCTTCGGCGAAGCGCCGACGTACGCCTGCATAAGCGGTGGGGGAGCTTCGTAGACCTCTTTCTCGAGTGACTTGAGGAAGCTCTTGCCTTCAGACATGTACTTCTTCAGTTCCCTGCAGGAGTGCTGGTAAAGATCCAGCTCCGGTACAGTGCAAGCTCCGGCAACCACTGCATCCTCCATAGTGGTCTCTTCGTCGTCGTTCATACCCACATCAGACGCTCTGGTTGGCTTGGCTGGTGTGGGCGCCACAGTATAGCGGCGCTTGGTCGTCGTCAGATCCATGAATTTTATGCCGGCGAGGTCGAGAAACTCGTTAAGCTTGACCTTTTGCTTAGACTTGGTTGTCTGCAAAGACTGAAGGAACTCGTCATGAAGCTGCCTGCTAGCATTGTCGTCTTGGAGCGATTTCACTTCGGTCAATGGCGTCTTAGGCTTTGGCGTACTTATCTGCTTTGGGGTCATCATCTTACGTGCAGGAGCAGTCTTTGGAGTCATATCCTTCAGTCGTTTCAAGGGAGTGGTGCCGGTGTCCTTCCGTGGAGTTGACATGAGCTTGATAGTATCGGACAAGGAACGATTTGCTTCGATGCACGCTTCTTTTAACGGAGACATTGTCCTCTTCCCACTGGCACTCCTTTGCTGTTTGCTGGCGGAGGGCGAAGCTTGATCCGGATCTTCGATCATGGCTTGCTCAGGAGTTTGCGGAGCTTGTAGAGGAGATGGTGAATGGTTCTGTACTTCCCGTTCCGGTGATGGTTCGGGCGTCAACATCTCTCTGGGAGATGGTAAAACGGGATATTGGATCTTGGGCGGCGAGGCTGCGACAGTTGCATCCTTCTGGACTACTACATCATTTGGCTCAACTCGCTCCGGCGCAGGCGAAACCCTAGCTGGCGCTTTTCGTGGTGAGCGAGAGGGACCCCTAGAGAAGCTCTTCCGAGGACTTGGGCTCTTTCGAGCAAGACTTCGCACTGGGCTGAGCTCCTGCTTTAAAGATGCTTGGATTTGCAGCGCTGGTGCCTGAACGTGATGCTCGAAAATCGGTGTGAGAAGTTTCTTTGCAGACAGATCATGTGCTTCCTTGAATCGATCCTGATCGCGAGGGGTAGTGGGAGGTTCTTCGCGCAAGGGAGAAGATACGTTGTGTGGTGTGGTTGGGCGCGAGATTCCTGTTGGAACCTTCTGAGGCGCTATGTCGCCCAGAGCTGTCGTCATTTCCATAGAAAGGTCTTCCGAGTCTCCTTCTTCCACCTGATCTAGAGATTCTGGTTGTATCAGGACGGGAGCCTGTTTGATGCCCCCAACAGCCATTGTGAAGTCCATGGTTTCATCATTCGAGGTATTTGACAACACACTAGACCGTCTTCTGCTCCGAATGCTGGTACGGCGGTTCTGTTTCGCAGGAGACGCCTTCGGTTGGAGAATGTTCGCAGGTTTCGCTAAAGACGGTGGCTGGTTGTTTTCGTTCTGCTCCTTGATGGTGCCGATTGCTGTAGTAAAGTCCATAGTCGCGTCTTCCAAGGACGAGTCTAGAACGGAAACCCTCCGGCGTTTGCTAGCTGGCAACTGGTCCTGTACTGGTTTACCGTTACTTGTAACGGAGGCAGTCATTGGAGAGCCCGCATCAGTCGTCGAGAGTCTGCGCTTCAAAGCGCTTTTGAGCGGCGATTTCTCAGGAGATGGCTGATAGATCTTACCTACAGCCTGAGTAAAGTCCATAGTGTCGTCTTCCATTGAGAAGTCAGCCTGTGGTGGTTCCTTAAAGCCCACAATGCCACCGACAGCTCGTGTCATATCCATACTCAAATCCTCGTCATCTTCCTCGGCGATTGTTGATGGTCGTTTTGGGCCAAGCTGTGCTCTAAACGCTGGCGAAAAGGGATTGACATTCTCCTGTTCTTGCATGGCGACGAGATTTTGAGCCATCGGTGGAAGAGGGATGCCTTGCTGAGCCCAGGGTTGGAACGCATTGGTGATTTCTTGTGTCGCCATCTCCATCGACATGTCGCCAAACTCATCGTACTCGATGCCTCTGGTTCCTGCTTGCGCCGAAGCTTGTCGAAGTGCATTGTCGAGTCTTGTACTTGAATCACTTGTGTCGTTGGAGTTGTCCGAGTGCATTGTAATATTTGCGGTGTTGTCTGCCGAGACCAGGCTCATGGCAGTGTCATCGTCGTCTTCAGATTCGTCTTCCGCGTCCTCACTGCCAGTCATTGGACTACTACCACTAACAGGGCTCGAGGAGTAGTCTTGATCGGGATCGTTGAAATTCATTGGTGGAATGGCAGAGCTTCGCCGCCTCTTCTTTTGGTGCAGATCGCGCTGATGCGCTGGTGATTGCGAATCGTCTTCTGGTTCATCGGCTTGCTCCGGGGGTGTCGATGGAGGGTCAGAGCCAAGCTCACGATCTGTTGCCGACGATGCCCGCCGCGTGCTCTCGGAAGAAGCTGAAGAGGTCGTGTTCTCGCGCATGTACTCGATCACATCCCAAGTGTGGAGTGTCGCTTCTGGCGCGAATGAGACTCGGCGGTTCGCTGTCGCACATTAGCATTAGTATTACATCTCGCCGAACTGTATATGTCCTCGAAACATACCCAGTGACTTGCGCCTGGCCTCGCGCCTCTTTGCTTCATCTTCTTTCGAGGGAAGAATAGACTTGACTACTGGCGCAAATGACTGCAAACAGTCAGACATGGTTAACAGCCTGCGCCTTTCTGTCGTATACCTTTCTTCTGTTCTTGTCGGGTGATGCCTTCTTTTGCTCTTCCAAAACTCCGTTCAAACCTCCTGGTCCTATGCTCTTACTTCGACTCTTCTTCTTGACGGGCGAAAGCGATATTGATGCGGTTTTTGTTTTGTGTGGTGATGGTCTTGTCGGCGACAAGTTCTCTTTATTCATTAGGTCTGCCATGGTAACTATGCTGTGGTGTCGAATGCAATCATGAGATGTTTGTGAATGTGTATTAGTATAGGCGCGTGTGAGTGGAGCGTCATTGGAGAGATGCCCGCGCCATCAACAGTTGTTGTGCTTTGTTATTGTCTAACCCCTTTTGTGATAGTGCCAGTCTAGCTCTTTCAAGCTTAGCGCAGATAAACAGAACTGACTGCGCAGCTTCTGAACCGGCAACTTTCCACTCGCCGTGTTGCGCACGGTCCACACACAGCACTCGAATTTCGACACAGGCTGCCGCACTCCAGAACTTCACGACGACAATTTCGCAGGCCGACAACCACGATCATTTTCCCTCGACACATTCGCCCACTGCACATCCGCAAACATGGCGACTGAATTGGCTGTCCAGAGCGAGCGCGCTTACCAGAAGCAGCCTCACATTTTCGTCAACTCGAAGCTGAAGAGTGGAAAGACCAAGAGAGTTGGCAAGGGTGGCAGGAGATGGTTCAAGGATGTTGGTCTTGGTTTCAGGACACCAAAGAACGCCATTGAGGGCAACTACATTGGTAGGTCATCACCATCTCTGCCTCGACACGATCTGGATACGGGGAATATGTGTTGGAAGACATGCGACAAGAGCTTGGAAGATATGGTTGGAACGGTTTATGGCACACTGGATGAAAAGATTGGAAATGATGGATTATGATCGCGGAACACCTACCAAAGAACGAACACTAATACATCAACAGACAAGAAGTGCCCATTCACTGGTCTTGTCTCCATCCGCGGCCGTATCCTCACCGGAACCGTCGTTTCCACCAAGATGCACCGTACTCTCGTCATCCGCCGCGAGTACCTCCACTTCGTTCCAAAGTACGCCCGTTACGAGAAGCGCCACAAGAACCTCGCCGCACACGTCTCCCCAGCTTTCCGTGATGAGGAGGGTGACCAGGTCACCGTTGGCCAGTGCAGACCTCTCAGCAAGACTGTACGTCAAATATGCCGCCAGTCTATCTACAGCCCAAAATTACTAATACCGCACGCAGGTCCGCTTCAACGTCCTCCGTGTCCTCCCAAGGACTGGTACCACCAAGGTCAAGCAGTTTGGCAAGTTTTAGATGCACATTCTCGATGGGGGCGCATTGTGATTGATAGCATGGGTCATGGAATTGATAGTGGGCATGCTCCATGCACAAATCGGCATAGGCAGCATGAGAAAAAAGGTTATGCTCTAGTCCCAAATGAATATTCAATGTCAAGACCAAGGAACTCTTTGACGATTCACCACATTCGGACAACGTAAAGACATACAGCATGAGTGCTCAGTCTTGAGATCGCGTATCGGCTATGGTTCAGAGCAGCCTGGATGAGGGTCGTGTCACTCTTACAACACCTGAACTGTTAATGCACGCGACCAAATTGATCTGCACCTGAACATCCTGGTCTATCTGACTCACTAGCATTGTCGGACTCGTACTTCTGTTTCCGGTCATACCTGATTCATACACTGCCTTAACCCATATGCACACCATACCTGAGCACATCGTGAAGGTGCTTCCGTGTAGATGAGTAGGCAGACCGAGGCATGCCATATCTCACGCATAAATGACGGAGGTCTTGGCGGATTTGGTAAATAGAGCTGCAAAGAAAGCTGTCCATTGCCAACTCGGCCACAAATATTCTTCGACAGTACAATTGATCATTTTAGGACCTCGAGAGCTCAAGATGTGTGACTGATGCTGAGGGTTTGAGAAGTGTAAGTCGAATTGGTCTACTTGGTCGCGTGGATCACACGCGTTTCAGACAGCCGCGGTCTCGAAGGAGACAGCCTCACACAGGGCACCTTCTCTCCCAGATCATACCACCATTAAGAAACCGGAAGGTGCAATCATTGTAGTCAACACTTACTAACATAGCTCTGTACAGATATGTCGCACCGATCAAGTAGTGGTGTTCGTACTCTAGCCGCAATGTTCGAGAATCAAGAAGCTACATCCGCAGAAGCGCGTGGCCGCTCGCCCAACGGCCGTCTTTCTGTGACAGAAGGTGAACAGCCTCTGTCAAAGGTCCGCTCAAGCTTTATAGCAGTCGACGAGCCAAATAACGCCACCGAAATTAATCCCGAAGAGTCTAAAGCCGCTGCTGAAGGACGAAACTCCACAGCCAGTCTACGAAGGCATTCCATGAGTTTAGACGAGACCGACCACAAAGATGTACTGCAAGAAGTAAAGGACACAGTAGAGGGCGAAAGAGAAGCCAGGAGACAGAGCACCGACATACCAGAGACAGTACCTGAGAACGCGGTGTCAGCAACTCCTGCCACAGCGACACCTGCAGTGGAAGCGAAGGACTACATGGCCGCTGGAGACCTGAAAGAAGCGAAGTCGGAGGACCCCGAGGTAGCAGATGCTGGATCGAAGCTGAAAGCAATGACTTTACCCGAGGACGATACTCCAGTTGCAAACCCCGACAAGCCCACAACATCCGCCGAGGAAGAACCAGGAACCATGCAGCCGGCAGATTTGAATGACGGCGCGGCAACCAAGGTCGTCAATGGAGATGTTCCAACCCCTGCTTCTCCGGAAAAGGAAAGCAAGCCTGCCGCCCGGCCAACATTCAGCACACCCAAGAAGAGTGCCCCAGCAAGCAACCTCGCGAAGCCAGTCACTCCTCGTTCGTCTCGCAAAGCGACACCATCAAAGATCCAGACCTCGACCTCCAAGCCGGGATCTTTCGCTGGACCGAGATCTACAAAGGCCAACTCCCCTGTCGCGGTTAAGACGCCGTCAACTGCTAGCAGGCCTAATACATCGGACTCCAAAGCAGGAGCAGCTCCAAGTGCGCATGCTTCGCCATCCAGCAAGAGAGATGTCAAGCCTCCTCGCGCTTCTTTGACCGCACCGACAGCGGCATCAGCGGCCAAGGCTAAGAGCCTTGCTTCCGATTCAACAGAAACACAGGACACGACAGCAAAACATGCATCACCCAAGGCTGCGAAGATGCAGCCAAAAACCTCCACGAGACCAGTGAAGATATCTTCTCACCTGCTGGCTCCAACAGCATCATCTGCAGCAAAGCATGAAGCAGCAAAGCAAGAGGATGCGAAGCCGGCCAGCAAGCCTGCAGCGACAACTAAGAGCACTGCTGCATCCAAATCGCAACGGACTTCCACGAGCGGTGCTAGAGCACCTACGGCCTCAGCTTCAGCACGTAGCTCTCTGGCTCGCTCCAACTTCACGACAACAAAGCCTACGCCTCGAAGCACCGCTTCCAAGGCTGCCGGAGCCGGCGAAAGTTTCCTTGCACGCATGACACGAGCTACGGCAAGCTCAGCGAGCAAGACGCATGAGAAGACGGACGTGAAGGAAGCTCCAAAACGAAGACCAAGTGTAGCGAAGCCGCGCACTGATCATGCGGCTAAAGCCAGGGCAGGCAAGGTCGAGAAATCTGGACCAGCTTCATCGTCAGCAAACGGCACAGATACGAAGTCATCGAAGCCTGCTGCCGACGATACACTGACGGAGAAGGCGGAAGAGGCTCCAGTAGCAGACAGCACAATGGCCTCCGGTGAACAGGATGCACCAGCGAGCGACGATGTGTCCCAATCCACTCCAGCAAAGGAATCAGAAGCGACCGATTCTTCGCTCGCAGATACACCTGCTTTCGACTCTGCAACTACCCGCTAAACAGCGGTCCAATCTTTTCTTTCTTCAAGTCCGAATACCCAGCACAGCTTGTAGATAAAAGCCTCGGGGCATTGAAAGCATTGATCAAGTTCTATTCTGGAATTAGCATAGCCACAGCGTTTTGGAGGCTGGAATTACTACTACAATCAATTCTAATATTTCGATGTTTTCGAGGCACTGCTGTGAATTCATTTCGTACCATCAGGCTGGTGCGATCAACGATAAAGATACATCTGCGGGTTCAAGTAGTTCCTATGCAAGGACCCGGGTTCTGTTGCATTGTATCGAGTACATGGATGTAGTTCATCTCGGCGACACAAGTGACTTCACAGTTTGTCACCGTGCTGCGTGGTATACCAGTTTCAGCAGCCCTCAGCCCCAGACAGACGGGTGGCTGAAATTATACCAGAACCATTAGTTCGCCCAATTAAAGGTCTATTAATCATAATCATGGCAGTACAGTGTTCAGCAGGTCCGGAAACGGGAGGCTGAACGATGCCGCTGAACCCCGAAAGCGTTGTCATATGATGCTTTTTATTGATCATGCGTCAGAATCAGGAAACCGGCGGTCAAGCGGTGGTTGTTTTGCCCCATCTTTAGCACTTCATATCCCTGCTGCGACCCCTACCTAATAGTTACGACATTATCTAGAGATAGTACTCTTCTCTTCTCCATCAATCTGCGTGCGATCCTCTCGAGATACCGACGACTCATGGCTCCATCGGCTTATGGACTTGCTTCATGATCTTTTAGCGTTCCCTGGCTCCGTAGGCCTCGGCATCAACAATCACAACAGCTATGGAGACGAGATTTCCATACAGAGTCCAAAACACCATGACACAAGGCATTCGGGTGTCCTGAGCCCTCTGCGAAATCTCCTGCGGCCTTCACTGGATACGCTGGGCAGTATCTATCGCAATGGGGAGCCCGCCGCAAGGTCCGGAGACTATCGCATACAGGTCTCGAAATTGAGACTGAGCAAGGTGAGAACAACTGCAGGATGATTACTTGGCTTCTCTGACAGATACCACAGGCTGAAACCCATGCCGAATGGCTAGCTGCCGCTGTCGAGCTGGACTCGCTGGAGGGGAAGGATGCCTGGAAACACGATGAACCGTCCGATGAGTATGACGTTGCACTGGTCACCGCTCGACTCAAAGAATTGCAAGAGACCAGACTGTCAGGAGACCAGAGTCGAATCTTACTCCTTGTGAGAACGGCCCTGACCAGGAACCTTGGAGGCATGGGCGATCGAAGGCTGTATAAGCATTGCAGAGTCGGCACAAAGAAATTGATTGATCGATACATCGAGGCTGTACTGGACCATATCAACACATTGCTGGAGATTTCCAAGTCGACCCAGAGCAAGATCGACCAGCATTCGGTGCTGCAAGAATTACTGCTCACACGACAGAGCTTTGGTCGAAGCGCTCTTCTCTTGTCTGGTGGTGGTACATTTGGTATGAATCACATCGGGGTTCTCAAAGCATTGTTCGACCAGTCGCTTCTTCCTCGCATCATCTCTGGCGCATCTGCAGGGAGCATTGTGTGCGCTGTCCTTTGTTCGAGAACCGACGCGGAAATTCCGCAAGTACTAAAAGAGTTCTGTTACGGAGACCTTGATGTGTTTGAAAGAGAAGGACAAGAGACAGGCCTCCTGGGCAAGGCGTTTCGATTTTTGACCAAGGGCAACTTGTTTGACATTTCCAATCTCACCCGCGTCATGCGGGATCTGCTGGGTGACATGACTTTTCAAGAATCATACAATCGGACAAGAAGGATTCTCAACATCTGCGTTTCGACCGAGAGCCTCTTCGAACAGCCACGTCTTCTGAATTATATCACGTCGCCGAACGTAATGATCTGGTCGGCCGTGGCAGCATCCTGTTCGGTGCCTCTTATCTACACTGCAGCATCTCTGCTGGCAAAGGATCCCCGGACTGGTGAACAGAAGCCTTGGAGTCAATCGCCGCAGAATTGGATTGATGGTTCGGTGGACAACGACATTCCAATGACCAGGTTGGCGGAGATGTTCAACGTGAATCACTTTATTGTTTCACAGGTCAACCCTCATGTCGTACCATTCTTAGAAAAAGATGATGAGGAGATGACAGCAGAAGTACAAAAGTCCAAGGCCGCATTTGCCGCCTCACCTGGATGGGTGCACACCATGACAACACTTGCCAAAGATGAAGCGATGCACCGTATGCATGTTTTGCAGGAGATGGGCGTCTTCTCGCACACTTTGTCCAAAGTCCGCTCGATTCTTGGCCAACGCCACTCTGGAGACATTACAATACTGCCGAAAATCTCCTATGCAAACTTTCCACGGGTAATGAGCAACCCAACGACCGAGTTCATGGAACAGGCCATGCTCAGTGGCGAACGTGCCACCTGGCCAAAACTTACAGAGATCCGGAACCACTGCGCGATCGAACTGGCGCTTGACGACGCAGTTCATCAGATGATTTCCACTGTGGCTTTCAGTCCGGGTCAAGCAGATTTGCGCAGGATCGAGACGCTTACACTGAAAACCGACTTGAACTCCCGCAAACCGAGGCACAAGTTCAGACGGAGCAGTCACGATCATTTGCCCTCTGGGCTGCCACCGTCAGCAATGGACTCACGACGAGCCTCGCATCCGTCGAAAGAGGTCAAATTCACGCTATCTTCAGTGAGACCACGTGCTCCAGCGAAGAAGATTCCGGGTCCTGAACTGAACAACTTCTCATCCGAGTCCGACAGTGATAACTCGGAAGAAGCTACTTGGGATGATTCAGACGTTGACATGACCGACGATGATCTTGTTGAGAGCCCACCATCCCCACGCCCTCATATTTGGCAATCAGCAAGACATCCAATGTCTTCTGCATCACAACCCACAACCCCTAGCGCTGGATGCAAAGCATTTTCGACATCACCGATCAGTAACGGGCTGATGATGACGCGTGCTGTAGAACCAGCCACAGCGCGGCCTAGTTCCCCAGAGATAAGGTATAAGCAACTTTTTCACGGCTCAGGAATAAGGACCCTCCCACCATCACCGGTTCTGGAACGATCCACACGACGAGAGCTTATGAGTTTGGATATCTCCGGTACGAAAGGTATGATGAGGCGACGTCGGCGCACAACAAGCGTCGGTAGGCGGTAGATAGTGCATAACTTGCTCACTACTGTCTCAGACACGGGTCATCCTAGAGCAGGTAAATACTCTAAATTATTCTCCTCATATTCGCGCATGTGTGGTCTAAAGCTATATATTCCGCGTCCACTCCCTCTGAAATCTGTCTTCGAATACCACAGTAACACTGATCAGCTGAGTGTACTGGGTAGCATTACAGCCTCCTTTCAGAAAGTCCACCTTCTTGTATCATCGCACAACTCCCAGCACAGCTCCCAGCACCAACCACAGCACACAGCAACGCAATCATGCGTTCCGCCTTCTTCGTCTCCGCCTTCGCCCTCGTAAGCGCCTCTCTCGCTACGGCCCAAGCGGCCGACCAAATTGTCCGGCCAACCCGCAGCAGACATCATGGGCCAGGACGTCACATAACCTGGACCGGGGAGAAAGTGGAAAGACCTCACCCAACCCCTTCTGAGCTGCCCCCTCCCCTCTTGCCACCAGTCCCGACGACCTTCAGGACTACAATCGATGACTCCGAGCCTTTGACCGTCACCGAGGTCGAGACTGTGTCCGAGCCGGCGTTCACCCTCACCGTCCCGTCCTCGACCGTCACAATGACCGCGGCGCCGACCAGCGAAAAGTATGCCACGGCGATCGAAACCCTCACCATCGTTGTGGACGACCTCCCCCAGAGCACCTCGACCACCATGCCAGAGCTCGTCACCGTCACCGTATTCTCGACCGTCGACGCGCCCGCCCCGACTGAGGTCAAGACGGTCACTCTCTCTGAGGACCGCGAGGGCGCTCTTCGCTCGGCCATGTCTGCTCAGCTCAGCCGTCTGGGTCCCATCATCCCCATCATCCCCATCATCGGGTCCGTAATTCACGAGGCGAGGAAGAACCACACTCTCACCTCGCACGCTCTCCCCTCGGTGACGGCTGCTCCCCTCAGCGGCTTCATGTCCCAGATCCGCGACCCAGCCAAGCCGACGGCCACGCGCAAGCACCCCTGCGAGTGCAACACGATGACGTGCGACTGCGGGGGAAGCGATGGTCCATACTTGTAGCTGTGTGTGGAGTTAGGGGAGGTGTTACAGATCTCGTGTTCTTCTCTTCCTTTTCTTTTGTTTTTCTTTTGTTCAACAGGTCTTCCTTGTATGGAATGGCTGGAAGGAGACACGAGACTGTATTGACTGCGATTTTCTTTGGTAGACTGATACCACTTTTTTGGGATCGCTGGGAGGAGACACGAGGCTATGTTGACTGCAACTTGTATTTTTAGACTGATACCACCGGTAGTTGAATAGCCTCGTTAAAAGTTTTGGAATTGGAATGACATTCTTGTGCCTAGTATACACAGTGTTCTCCACCCCCTGATGCAAGACATGGACGGCTATTGGCCTCGAGTCTGCTTTGTACTCTGCTGTCACTAGTAGTCTAATAGTTTCGTTAAGAGTTCTGTCTGAATTGGAGTGACACTCCTGTGCCTAGTATATACAGCTTCACTATAGTGTTCTCGACTCCCGGATGTAGGACACGGACGTCTATTGTCTTCAAGTCTGCTCTGTAGACTGACGCCAGCGTCTTCTTTGGTGTATTCTCTACCTCAACAATTACTGCTTACTCTCCTTCCCACCCCACCCCTCAAGATTGACTACACAAGGCGTCCGTCCACTCCTGACGATCGACCACGTCACCTCTTCGTCGCCATCATTGACCTCTTGATGCTCCGCATACGCCGGTATGAGACAGAAATCGCCCGGTCCAAGGTCCTGCCTCTTATTTCCACCCTCGCTGACGACGGTGCCCCGGCCGCTCACGGCGTAGACGACGGTATCTTGTGGCCCGTGATGGTGCACGTCGGAGGCGCTGTGTGGCTTTGCGATCATCAACGAAGCGCAGATGTTGTCGCTGATGTCGGTCAGGGCGTTTTCGCGGATCATGCCGGTGGTTTGACCGCCTGAGGTGCGCAGGCTGGAGGCCGGGGTGTGCTGGACGGGGTCTGGCATTGTCGTGAGTCTTGTGGTTTGTCTGGCCTGGATTGGTCTGATCTCAAGGATTATTACAATGAAAATGGGTAACGAGGATGATAGTACTGTGCTGTCACACGGTCAAAGAAGTAGGCGGGTGGTATTGACGTAACCGGTGTTGTCGGAAGCTATTCAGGGTACTTACCTTTACGAAAAGGCACGTTCTTCTGGAGACTTACGGTGCTCTTGCGTGCAGATAAGAGAGCGCTCGAGCTTCAGCACTTTCACATGCTTGATTACGACCGGACCTGTGATCATGTAATCTACATCTCGAACGATCAGAAGTCGATGTCCGATTTTGTGCAACAGATCAACTCAAGTCATTTATTAGGCATGAATTGTGAAACGTGGGGAAAGTCCGGAGACGTGCGGCTCTTTGCGAAGGCTTGGCGCTCACATGTGCCTCGGCATCTTTCAAGACGACACATGCACCGCGCTCGATTGCACAAGCATTCTGCTGCAAATATGGACCGAGGTGTCGTCTTACTGTATGTTGATCACGCGCACTGCCCGGTAAATGGCTCGAAGAGGGCTGATACTTTCCATTGCTCGTTCTGGACGTGGGGTCTCCATAAATTGCTGGTTGATCTGACGGTCGGAGTACGGCCGTTTAGCATGTGAATATCCCGAGGTCATTCGGTCTCCTGTTACTGGTTGTAACCCTGAATACTTTGTCCTCCAGCTTCATTGTAATCCACTTTCCTCTCTCTCCATCTTCTTGAGCGTACAGTATCTCTGATCTTCCTCTGCAAATCAAAATGTCCGCCACATACTCGAAGAGCGACGTGTCGTCGCATAACAAGCCAGACAGCCTCTGGATCATTGTTGACGACGACGTCTATGACTTGTCCAAGTTTCAGGTACATCACTTCGGCGATCGATAACCACAGCTTGCTGACTGTCAAAATAGGACTCACACCCGGGTGGAAAGAAGATCCTCCAGAGAGTCGCTGGCAAGGACGCCTCCAAGCAGTTCTGGAAGTACCACAACGAAGGCATATTGAAGAAGTACAAGAAGCAACTCCAAGTCGGATCCCTCGACTCCAAGCCAAAGGAGGCAGCCGCTCCTCCAACTCCACCAAAGACTCCTCCTCCAGCCGCTGCTGCTGCTGGAAAGAAGGATGTCGCTCAGCCATCCCCCGAGTCCGGTACCGTTGCTCCCGCACCTGGCCCAGCCGCACACGAGGCCATTGAACCTATGGACGCCTTTGGTGACTTGGTTCCCGGTGGAGATCCAAACTGGTACCAATCTGTAAGAAGGAATCGCATACACAATTGTACTCAGTCTGACACGCACAGTACAACTCCCCTTTCTACAACCAGTCACACGCCGACCTTCGCGCCGAAGTTCGACAATGGATGGAGGATGAAATCATGCCAAATGTAACAGATTGGGAGCAGTCCAAGAAGGTCCCCGACTCGATTTACAAGACAATTGGAGAAAAGGGATACCTCGCCGGTCTGCTCGGACTTCACAAATACCCTACCCACCTCACCAAGTATCGCGTAAAGAGTGTGCCGGTTGAGAAATGGGATTTGTTTCACGAGTTTGTCATCACCGACGAGCTCAGCAGAGCCGGTAGTGGTGGTTTCGTGTGGAACCTGATTGCTGGATTTGGTATTGGCGCTCCTCCAGCCCTCAAGTACGGCAAGAAGGCGATGGTCGAGCGCATCATGCCTGACATCCTCAACGGTAACCAGCGCATCTGCCTTGCCATCACTGAGCCTGACGCCGGTTCTGACGTGGCCAACCTCACTTGCGAGGCCAAGCTCTCCGAAGATGGCAAGCATTACATTGTGAACGGTGAGAAGAAGTGGATCACCAACGGTGTCTACTCCGAGTACTTCACCACCGCTGTCCGTACTGGAGGCGAGGGTATGAACGGTGTGTCTTTGCTCTTGATCGAGCGCAAGTTCGGTGGTGTTTCGACAAGAGAAATGGACTGCCAGGGTGTCTGGGGTAGCGGAACCACCTATGTCACTTTCGAAGACTGCATGGTCCCAGTTGAGAACTTGATCGGCAAGGAGAACCAAGGTTTCAAGGTCATCATGACCAACTTCAAGTGAGATGAGAACCGTATCACGCTTTTGTGAGGACCCCTTACTAACACAATCTTCCAGCCACGAGAGAATCGGTATTATCATCCAGTGTCTGCGCTTCTCTCGCGTCTGCTACGAGGAGTCAGTGAAGTACGCACATAAGCGCAAGACATTCGGTCAGAAACTCATCGACCACCCCGTTATCCGTCTCAAGCTCGCACACATGTTCAGACAAATCGAGGCATCGTTCGCATGGCTCGAGAATATGATCTACCAGTGCCAGACAATGGGTGACGTCGAGGCCATGCTCAAGCTCGGTGGTGCCGTTGCCGGTCTCAAGGCCCAAGCCACTGTCACGTTCGAGTTCTGTGCTCGTGAGGCGTCGCAGATCTTTGGTGGTCTGAGTTACTCTCGTGGTGGCCAGGGTGCCAAGGTCGAGAGACTGTACAGAGATGTCAGGGCTTATGCTATTCCTGGTGGTTCCGAGGAGATCATGCTTGATCTGAGTATCAGGCAGTCCTTGAGGGTGCACAAGGCGCTGGGTATGAAGCTGTAGGAGATATAGATTGCCAAGTTTTGGTTTCTAGGATAGCAGTATTGAATATCTATGTTTCAACCTCACCTCACAGTTAATCTCGCATTAAAAAATATCAAGCATTTTCTGTGACTGTTCTGGATCTTGATGGTGATGGTCGCCGTCGACAGCAGCCCACTTCATCGCCGCGGGGAAGCATCCACAAAACTTCACTTTCTCCAACATCTCCAACAAACAACCACGACGGACACGCATACGGTATCCGGACCACACGACAATTCAAACGATTTCTAGCAAGCCCAAAAGATTACTATGTCGTCTCCACCACCAGCAGAGCGCGACGCAGCCGATGCAGCAGCCAAAGCCCGCGAACAAGAAGAACAGGCTGCCCTTCCATACAAGTGGACACAAACAATTCAAGATGTCGACATCACAATAAATGTACCTGGGAACTACAAGGGTAAAGACCTGGATGTCAAGATCAGCAAGAGCGCGCTCAGAGTCGCGGTAAAAGGTGGAGAAGTATTCGTTGATGTAAGTCTTCCCAGAACCCAAAGATGATTCCAGCGCAGAAGGATGGGTAGAAACGACAACTACATTCTACAGTCAGAGCAAGAGATACGGCAACAGCAACTGATCAGCCACAGGGCACACTCCCACACCCAATCCTAGTAGACGACTCAACCTGGACACTGACACCGCTGCCCAACAACCAGAAAGAACTCTCGGTCCACCTGGACAAATCGAACAAAATGGAATGGTGGGCACACGTGGTGACGTCGGCGCCGAAAATCGACGTCAGCAAAATCGTGCCCGAGAACAGCAAGCTAGGCGACCTGGACGGCGAGACGCGCGGGATGGTGGAGAAGATGATGTTCGACCAGCGGCAGAAGGAGATGGGGAAGCCGTCGAGCGACGAGCAGAAGAAGATGGATCTGCTCAAGAAGTTCCAGGAGCAGCATCCCGAGATGGATTTCAGTCAGGCCAAGATGGGTTGAGCTTACTGGCTACGAACCACACGAGACAGACACAAGAAGAAAAATGTAGAATGGAGAGAGAGAGGATGTAATTATCACATATCATGACTTAGACCAACTTGCCCGTCCGCCCGTCCCACTCCCCAAACGCAGCCCCTTGCACCCGCCTCGCGAGCCTCACACAGCACCTGTCCAGCCGATCGAATTGTTCCGCGGCACACAGCACCAGCACCAAAAGCGGCACCAGACTGCCCACCGCAGCCCACAGCGGATCGCCCAGCACCTCCCAGCAGTACGGGCGCACGAACCTCATCTCGACCGCCCAGATCACGGGCAGATGCATCGCATACAGCCCGAAAGAGATCGCGCCAAGGTACTGGCTGAAGCGGTGAAGGAGGGGCTTTTGCAGCGGCGTGTAGAGATCGACGGTGAGGACTAGCCCGAAGGCGCCCGGGAGGAGGTAGAAGTACTCGCGGCCGCCGTCCCAGGAGACGGGGATGAAGCTGGCCAGGAAGGTCCAGACGGCGGGCTCGTCGGGGCGGCCCAAGACGTCTGGTTGGGAGAGGATGAAGATCGACAGGACGAACGAGGTCGTGTAGAGGATGTGTTCGCGGGTCGTGTATGTGCGCTCAACTCTTCCATTATCGGACAACGTTTTGGGCAGCGTAGTGGACGCGAAGTGTTCCGGTCGCAGAGACAGCGAGATGTCGGCCGCCAGCATGCCGGCTAGGAACGTGCCTATCCAGACGACGCCCCAGAGATACGTGCCTAGGATCGCGGCGACGGTCAGCGCCATGCGTGTCCGAGGTGGCGTCTTGATCACGCCGACGCAGTACACGAACACGATCATGCTGCCGCGGAACTCGACCGGGATGGTCCACATCTGGTCCAGATACGCGGTGCGGAAAACGTCCGGGTGCCAGTGGCCGCGCACGTCGGCGAACGGGTTGCTGGCGCGGATGGTGTCGTTGGTCCAGTGCATGAGCTGGCGGAAGACATGATTTTCCAGCACTGTGGGCGGGCTGGGCAGGAGGCCGAGTTGCATTGCGAGTGCTACGACCAGCGAGGCCAGTGCTGTGGGCAAATAGAGGCGCATCCAGCGGCGGAAGACCGACGAGGCGAGGGTGTCGAGCACGGCGATGGGGTCGTGCTTGCGTGCGTGTTTTAAAATGCGGTAGGTCAGCACGTAGCCGGAGATGACGAAGAAGATGGTCACGCACGAGTGACCGGCGTCGAGGATGTGGATGAGCGGCAGTTGCAGCCAGGGGCGGTTGTCTGCTTTTCCGGAGTGGTAGAAGACGACTAGGAAGGCTGCCCATCCTCGCAGCCCGTCGAGATACGCTGTTGGCGAGTTTGATACTTTCTGGTTCCTGTTGAGGCCTCCTCGCTTCCAGAAGGTTGGTAGAATTGGTTGCAGCATGGCCTGGAAGGGGCTCATTTTATAAGTCTTTTGTCCATGTACCTCAGGCTGCAAAAGATAGCCGACTCCAGAGTCGTATCTCTCGAGGGTACTGGGTCTCTGGTCTTCTGTAGTGTCTTTGTGACCTCTATTATCTCCAGAGCATAGTAGCATGGTCTGGGTTTGTGTTGATTCGTGCATCGTGTCCTTGTCCGGCGAGGTCCTATGATTGAAACCAGAAGAATCATAGAGAGAACATCATCTGTGGTCGATTGAAGATCTTACATTTTGCCAGGTCGAGTCCACTGATATGTAAAGTCCTATTCATTCAGCTGAACGATACAGCCGCTGAATGTACATGTAGCTAAAGAAAGGACGCTCTCGGCACTGCATCCTGACCTACATTCAAGGACGGTACGCAGTAAACTACGGATTCACGTACTGTGTCAACGTTGCGGCAGCTCCGCCTCTGCCCCTGTTTTGCGCTTTTCGTGTTGGAGGTAAAGATGTACCTGTCTCGGTATTGAAACACAAGCTCCCTAACTACTCAATAGGCATGTAGAGGTTTGGACCACAGCCAATAGGCATTTTGATCATTTGCAAGCTCGAGCTGAAGACGTTCGCGCTACTGCAGCGTAGATGAGACGATGTTGATGAGAAGAAGTGGTGTAGGCGGTTTTAGGCACGCGGCCCCTCAAAGAAGCGGAGGATTTCCAAACGGTTTGGCTTGGTTCGTCAAGGGGGACGGCCATGCCGAGACGAAGACCATTTCTTGCAAGAGTCGTAGAATACGAACACTTATGATCGAAGCTGTTAGGTATGCAAGTGTGTATGATTGAGGTCTTGCGCACTTTGATCGATCGACAGTCAGAAACGATACATTCACAAGCCAAGAATTCCTCCAAGTCGTGATTGATGAATGCGACGTTTGCTGGAAACTGGCCCAGAAGCACAGAGCCGGTTGAGGGGGAATACGGTACGGTACGGTACATATCCAATCTGCATTGCAGCATATCATGGTAGAGAATACAATTGATCGGATAGGAGCAGGCATGAAAAGCCACGGATAATTTCCCAATGCCTACAAACGCCGACGCTCTTTGACTCACGCTCAACTACAGTACTGCTGTAAATGCGACAGATGCAATACAAGACAAGACCCGACACGGTCTCTCAGACACGGATGGTATTATTGTCCCGGTCGGGGAAATACTGGCTGTGTTTCGAGGTTCTCCCATCCACCCATTGTGGTTTGTTGACCGGTCTGCCACCCTCGTCCGGTTTCTTGGTTGATAAATTGTGATTGTCGGAAAGGATTCGTGCTGCCTGTGACCATGGGTTGCAAGGCCTGAGGTGGTGCCTGATTTGATCCTGCGACTGGTGGGGATTGCGGTTTAGCAAATGGATTTGTGCCCGTCATTTGCGGTTGTAGTTGCGGTGCTGCGAATTGCTGCGTTTGTGCTTGACCAAATCCACCAGCAGTGGACTGACCGTTCATTCCAGTTGGTTGCTGACTCTGCCGAGCAAAAGGATTGGTCGATTGCTGCTGTATCGCGCCCGTCTGCTGGACCGGCATCTGACCAGTGGTCATCATTGATTGTCTGAAAGGGTTATTGGTGGGTTGCGCCATTTGCGGCTGTGCAGTAAATTGTGGTTGCATTGGGGCCGTTCCAGTTGCTTGCGGCATCATTTGTTGTGGCTGGTTCTGGTAAGGGTTCGAAGAGACAAACTGCTGAGGAGGTTGTGGTCCGTAACCACCAAAGCCAAAACCGGTGGCCTGTGATTGTAAAGGCTGCTGTTGCTCTTGAGGTTGTGGTGGAAACTGGCCAAAGGGGTTTGTTTGCTGTGGAGGTTGTTGAAAGCCATTGGCTGTCTGTTGAGGGAATTGTTGTGGTGCGAAAGACATCTGCTGCTGTTGCATGCCGGGCTGAAAGCCTGTGACAGCGGGCTGCTGGTATTGAGTGGCCTGTTGAGCCATTGGTGTCTGGTTCTGCTCTATCGAGTCGAAAAAGTCGATCAGATCGGGCGCCGGACCCTTTGAGGCGGCCGGTTTCTCAGACTCAAGTGCTTTCGTTGTGGGTTTGCTTGTTTCTCGAGTCGATGTTGTTTCGCGAGTCGATGTCTTTGCTGGCTTAGGGTCTGCTGCGATGAATGACTTGTCCTCAAACTTGGTACCCTTTCTTCCCTGCTGAGCGGCCAGATACTGTCGCCTGTTGGTGTCAAAGTCTGGATCCTCGAGGTACTCTTCGAGCGATCTAGTCAAGCTAGTTGGCGCGTGCTTGATTTTGGGGATTTCAAGCCTAGTCACATTCTCATAACTGCGAGCAATGCTTAGAAACTGCACCACTTGATCCGTTTGTTTCGTGAAGGCCTTGTACAGGACAATAGCGCGCTCAGCGTCGACTTTCGAGAGTTCAAAATAGCGGCCTATTTATTTGTTAGCTGGCCATTACAACAACGCGGGTTGGAACCAACATACTCAAGACATTCATCACGGCCTGGTTCATCGCAGCGTACAGATCGAGCAGATCCTTGACGAGAAGGCGGAAAGCTGTGAGAGCAATCTCGTTCTCCTGGTCCTGAGAGAAAAAGTCGCACTTTAATAGCAGTCTGATTTGACCTTGGATAGTCTGGGTTTCTCTGAGCAGACCCTTGTCGATTGTGATAACCTTCATGCGTTCTAAAGCGCCGGGTTGTGTATGGTCGTACTTTGTGTCGGCGAAAGCTTCGGCTCTCGCAATGAGGTAATCGTTATATCTCCTGATGTTCTGTCCTTGTGTTTGCACTGCTAATTGTTAGCATATGCGCCAGAAGCCATGATTCTTTCAGGTATGATTGGTGTGCTACATGATCTTGACCTCCGCATTCCTCGGTAGATCTTTGTCATGCGTAATATCCTGCGGTAAAGAGAATCATGCCTACCATCTGTGAATGTGTTGATGGCCAGTCGCGTCTTCGGGGCCGCCGATAGGTATCTCAGTGTGACATCTTTTTGGCCTTCCTTGACCATCAAATGAACGATGATCAGCGCCTTGAATACGATTGTCCATGTGGAGTCTCTGAGGCGGTTCTGGAGCGTGCGAAAGACGTCGGCGACACCACCCTCGCCTTCCCGGGTCGCGATGAGGATGTGCTCTACATATTTCGCCTTTGGCGGGGCTAGCTTGATCTTTGTCCCTCCCTTGACCGACTTCTCGTAACTGGCCATGTCGAAATGTTTGGATCTAAGGGAGCGGTCGTCGTTATCGTAAGTCGCGGAGGTGCTGGAGCGGTGGAGGAATGCTGGTTCGTGCTATCTCATGATGTAGAAATGCTTGGGAGAGGAATACGAGGTAACGATTTGGTGTGAGTCTTCGCTATGGCGCTGATATTCCCTTCGCCGGATAGTACAAGGTCGTTAGGCGCGTGAAGGTTAAACAATGGCTGATCAAGAGTTCAGGTTGCAATGCGCGACGGATGCTTGGGGACTTGAGCTGCGAAATGACGACGTTTCGAGCCTCACGTCAAGTTCCAGCCTGCAACTAGCACAAATCTTGCATCAGCCTGCATAAAGCTTGGCGTGTTTCATCTTCAGATTGTGCATGATTTGCACGTGACACGAAGATGTCGAGAAGTTCCAGGCTACTGATCGAGGCTACATGTAACAGCGAAGTTCATGCATGTACACAGTTGTGACATCTACGTTACGATCAAAAGGTCATGGACAGGGCCCTTCAACCTATTGAATAGTGTCTGGTTCGTTCTTCGCCAAGTCGTCGGAGAATCTGATATTGAAGTATCCAGATGTTCCTAGACGACCAGCGGTGACCACCTCGTGATGGTGATCCATGGCTTACTGTACGCTCTCTATGTAAGTGGTGGAAATCTGGTGTTGGTCAAGCTGTAGGAAACTGATTAAATTGCGCTGTATTAACTATGAATGTCCACTGCCGCTCTAGTATCAGAGCCTGCAACACGACAATGAAACGAGAAACCTTCCAAGTAAAGGCTGGATCAGAGATGCCATCTTCGCGTCCGTTTTGGTAACAAGTTGGGTGTGCCGAACGCAGATATCATGCAGCCTCTAGGTTGCCAACAAGCCACTTGAGCCCCGAAGGGAGAGCTCGCTAACGAACCCAGAGGACAGCTCATCTGATACACGCTAGGTTTTCATCATCTGGCGACAACATTAGTAGGCGAACGATGAAGAAGAATAGGCTTGTACGCACTTGCTTTGAACTTGGAAGGTCATGAGGAGAGAAGCCTGGAAAAAGCGGCCGCGGTGGAGAAAATATATATCAACGGCTAAATATCGGCAGGTACGACTACTATCAGGAGCGCATGCCTCAAGAAGTCCACCACAATCTTCGAGTCTTTACTCGATGCCGAATCTGCATATTTGTCGTCTAGCAAGATGTCTTGCATGTCAAGGCTCCGTGACGGCTCGCGGGCTGGCTGTCACCAGAACATCAAGGCCAAGTAACAGCCTTTCGCAGATCTCGCGTTCTTTCACATCAAATCCCCCACTGAGAGATGGTACATCAGGCGTGCAAGCTCGACAAAAGGTCATCGATGACTTTAAGCAATCACGTATGTTCACAATGACATACAGTAAGAATGCCTCAATACTGATTGACCAGTGACCTTTCCTGCCGCCACATGCGATATCAAAGAACTGCTCGAAAGGAGAGACTCTAGACCGCATAAAACCATTACGCTACATGGCTACCTCGGCAACCTTCGCAATGCTGGCAAATCACTCACCTTTGTCGAGATGTCGAATATCGACTTGACTCATTCGGTGCAATTAGTCGCTCATTCCAAGGACCACGATGATCCCAACAGCGTGCTTGCCCAGCTTCGCTCCCTGGACAGCAATACCCCTGTTGCAATCACCGGAACGGTCAAGTCTCGGGTTGCAAAACCCAACGAGGCTAGAGACAGCCCGTCTGGAATCACTCCCATTAGCGACCTCGAGATCTTAGTTTCCGGGATCGTCCCCTTGAACGAATTCCCAAAGGACATCATCATCGCTGAAGGCACGAATGTTCCACCGCATCAGCGACATTTGCAGATACGCCAGGACAAATCTCTGCGCGACGCCTTGCTACTTCGTAGTCGCGCTTACACAATCATCAGAAAGGAGATGGTGCAGACCATGCGCTTCACCGAGATCGAGACCCCGCTGCTGTTCAAATCGACACCGGAAGGCGCGAGAGAATTCCTTGTGCCGACACGTACTGCCGGAGAAGCATACGCCTTGCCTCAGAGCCCTCAGCAGTACAAGCAGATCCTCATGGCCAGCGGAATATCGAAATATGTTCAGTTCGCAAAATGCTTCCGGGACGAAGACCTGCGAGCAGACCGACAACCCGAATTCACTCAGCTGGATCTGGAAATGGCCTTTTCAACTGGCGAAGATGTCATGAACGTCGTAGAGTCGCTTGTGAAAAGACTGTGGAGAAATCTTTTGGTCTTCGACATTCCGAGCGAACCGTTTCCTAGGATGTCGTATCAGGATGCCATGTCTTTGTACGGCTCTGATAAGCCAGACCTCCGTTTAGGGTCCAAGATCAAGCGCATCCAATACATGTTGCCAGTACAGTTGATCAAGATGATTAGCGACCTGGAAGATCCTATCGTCGAGGTGATTAAAGTACCCATCGCGGAGGAACCTAAAGAGACGAGGAGATTTGTCACTGGGTTCATGGACTCGCCGGAATCTAAACCGTTCAACAATAATCCCGATGGACAGCCTGGTATCTTCATATACGATTCGAGGAAGCCCCTTGGCGGTCTACAGGCCTTTGGATTCGAAGCTGCTGAGCAGTTAGAAGAGGCTTTGGAGCTCGAGGAGGGTGATTTAGTGGTACTACAGGCACGCAAAAATGCTCCATTCGCCGGCGGATCTACCATGATGGGCAATCTTCGGCTGGCACTACACAAGTCAGCAGTAGCGCAAGGATTCAAGCCTCGACCATCTGGGTTCAAATTTCTCTGGGTCAACGATTTCCCACTTTTCAAGCCGAGCGATCTAGACGTTTCCGAACCTGGACAAGGAGGTACCGCAGGCCTCAGCTCGACGCACCACCCGTTCACAGCGCCCAAGACACCAGCCGATGTCGATCTGCTGCTCACGAACCCTCTCGAGTGTGTGGCCGACCACTACGACCTCGTCGTCAACGGCGTCGAACTCGGTGGCGGATCACGACGTATCCACCAACACGCCATGCAAGAACTCGTCTTGCGCGACGTGCTAGGCATGAGCAGCGAGCGCCTCGAGGACTTCCGTCACCTGATCGAGGTGCTCAGAGCGGGATGTCCGCCGCATGCGGGCATGGCTCTTGGCTTCGATAGATTGATGGCAGTCATGCTTGGCAAGGACAGCGTGCGTGACGTGATTGCTTTCCCGAAGAGTGGGAAAGGCGAGGATATGATGGTCAAGTCGCCGAGCAGGATGACTGAGTCGCAGTTGGAGACGTATCACTTGCGTTTGAGAGAGAGTCATAAAGGTGTGGACGAGAAAGGGACGTAGAAATGTAATAGTATGTGTACAGATACCCAAAAGTAGCGCATGGTGCACAATCGCTTAGGAGATTCAGCCAACAGTTCTCGAACCATAAAAACTTGAGGCTCATCTGCACGAACATTCCACATGTACCCAATATTGACAGCTGTGCTAGCAGTCGTGACATGTCGTCGGAAGAGAAGGATTAAAAACATGAGGAGGTATATACAATCATATCTATAATTATTCGTACATTTTTCAAGTGATAAGCGAAAACGCCCATCACAGTGCTCTCAGAATTGCACTGAGCTGGTCTTGACCGCTGCTGTTCTGACCCATTCTAGCGGAGGGCATAGAGTCGGGCCCTCGATGGCCAATCGGCTGTGTAGCCTGCTTCAGTCTCTTCGCGACCAGCTGAGCCGTTCGCTTCGGAAACCAGGCGCGACCGCCCAGTATCAATGTGTATGACAGCAGCGCCAAGGCACCCGCTTGGTGTGCTGATGCGAGCGGAAGTGGGACGAGGTAGAGCAGTGTAGTGATGCCCAGCGTGACTTGCAGCCAGGCAAATCCAACCACACCGTGGACGCCCTTTGACACGGCACGAGGCATTGCAGCTCGGACCCTTGGTGAGTATCTGGTGTAGGCAAAGAGCGCCATGATAGCGGTGAATGTGGTAGTAGCCAATATCCTGTGGTCCAGTTGGACGAGTGAAGGGTTCTCGAGCATGTTTCTCCACCAGAGATCCGAGTGATCAGGGACGTGGCTGTAGAAGGTGTCGAAAAGCTCCTTCATCGGTGGAGCTAGTCCGAGACCCATGTAAGGAAACTCGTTGTAGATCAAGCCAGCATCGAGACCGGCGACGAGACCACCTGACATTGCAGTGACGAAGACCAGGACAGACAGTGCAGCTACCATCCTCCTGAAGGGCTTGAGTGCAGGTGATTGAATGCTTATCAAGTATTTTGCAGCCTCGGCAGGATTTGCGAGCATCCGGCTCTCTCTCAAGATGGCAAGCCCGTTCCACAGCATAGCCAGATAGCAGATGAAAGCGGTTCCAAGATGAGTAGTGAGGCGATATTGACTGACGCGTGGAAAGCTCCCAGGGGCGAACAGATCATCTTTCAAACCACTCTTCACCATCCACCAACCGATAACACCTTGAAAGCCAATCAAGCCGCAGATACCGACGAGTCTCAATGCCATTCTGCCAGTGACCTTTCTACGCGCGATAAAGTATGCTGTCGGAACCAGAAATGTCAGACCGACGATTCTACCCCAGAACCTGTGAATCCATTCCATCCAGTAGATTTGCTTAAATTCGTCGATAGTCATCCTTGGGTTAAGCAGCTTGAACTCGGGAGAAGCGCGGTATAGAGCGAACTCGCTCTCCCACTTCTCGGTCGTGGTGGGAGGCATTGAACCAGTCACGGGTCGCCATTCCGTTATGCTGAGACCGGATTCTGTGAGACGGGTGAGACCACCGAATATGACAAGGCCGAACACGCTGGCGGCGCTGCCTAGTAGCCAGTATCCCACGCTCTTGCTATTGGTTTCCGGGAAGAATGGCCTGGCTGCGGGTGTTGCGGTTTGTGCTGCTATTGATTGGCCGAGATTGCTGATAGCGGGCTCTTGGCTCGGTAGATTCGCTGTAGATACTCGTCGTGTCCTAGCTTGACCATGCGAACGGAAGGCCTTGAGAAACGCGGTTTGACGAACAGACTTGTAGTTCTGTGGACTTTGCCGCGGAACTGGTGTTTGTGCGTGGAGACATCTTCGGCATACGAATAGCTCCTGGCTGATTCGAGGACCTGCCTTGTGTAAAAGGCCCAAAAGCGAGCTCGGCGACCTCATAGTTGTGTGCCGGTACGGTTAATTGCACCTGATAGCAGGAGATGGTGAATCACATCGGAGTTTAACATGGAATAATGTTGTCGATCTCGAAAACGCCCTAAGGGACCCTGGCTTCTAGTGCCCGCAGAGCCGCTTGAACGGTAAGGTTTGAGCCGCTTTCCAGGCGCGAGCTTCTCCGAGGCACGTGCTGTGGGGAAGTCTGCTTGCTGCAAGACAGTGTTCCGGATATCATTTCCTTTGTGAGTACTCCGAGTCTCGAGATGCACATTGGGGTCAACTCGCGGCGACCTCGGCGCAGAGTTGTGCTCTACCATAAAGTTGAAGAAGCTCGGGGACTTGACGTGAGAGAAAGAAAACAAACATTTCAATACAAAGCACAGCTGATCCAAGCCCTGCTCTTCCTATACATTAAGCTAAACAGAAAGCTACATAAATATCATAGTCAATCCCAATCATCTCGCAATCCTTGGGCACCAGCAAACAAGACCTGCCTTTGTGTCTCTCTAGGCAGTCATAGAGCGGCACTTGGTGGCGGCGCAATAAGCACCTGGACAGCAAGCAAGGAGTTCGGTGCCTTCGTTATTCGGAAGTTGAACTTCACAGTCACCTGTTAACAACGTTAGTATACCAGCCACGAGCAAAATCAGCATGGATAGAATGTTCCACGTACCGTCAACAGGAATACACATGTTGGTTCCACAAGCAACACTCTTGATCGGTCCAGGAGGTCCAAGAGTAATGCTTCCGTCAGCATTGGTGACGAATTCCTCGCCGCCTTCCCAAGGGATGATGGTGCAAGATGAAGCGATGTCACTGATACCGACTGCTGAGATTTGGGAGATGCTGAGAGGGTTGTCTAGATTTTGTTAGTATGTCTCAGCGAAGATGAAGAGGAAGAAACGAACTGGTGAGGAAGGTCTGGCCGTTGGCTGGGAAGCTCATGGTGTATGATGCTGGACCACCAGTAAAGGTCATTGTTATTTCTGATTGGCGACGGAAGTAGGCAGGGGTAAGTGGTGTTGCGATGGAGAGAGTCGCGAGAGCGGAGAGGAGGATGGTGGAGGTGTACATTCTTGCTGTGTTGAGATATGGGATTGATGGACTTTGAGTGTGTGTGAGACTTGCTTGGAGTTGATTGAGAAGAAGTGTTTGATGAGGTAGATGTATGAGTATGAGTATGATGAGTATGAAATGGAGTTGATAGTAACGAGTAATCAAGCCCTTTATATATGTTTCCTACCTTCGTCTTACGAGTGAAGCAGTACGAGCTGAGGCTGCAGTACTCGCATAAAGGCGTGGCTGAATAGCGGTCTGAAAGATACAAAATGGGATGACAGTCACTGCCTTCGACTCTGTGAACTGCAACAGCGGCGCTGGCCATGCAATGTTGTAGCACAGCCAAGCTGCATTGGTTTCTTCGTCGAATACGAGCGGTATGGCTGGGCTGCGCAACTATACACAGCTGAAGCCGTATACGCCACAACGTTGTCACCCGCAACTGAAGCAGCTCTGCACCAGCCTTGGAGTATTATATGGCAGGAAGTTTGCTGTACTATTGTGGGATGGGATCACGAAATATTGAAATCTGACCCGAGTGCATACCTTCTGGTATTTTTTTTTTAAAACCTGTAAAAGGTGCAACAAGGTAAAATAGTGGTCAATTCTGGAAGGTCAGGTGATGCGTACGCGAAAGGTGATGTGTGGTCGATTCCGCAGCCAAAAGCGGATGCGGATGCGGATGCGCTGCGTGGGGTCGCACCTGCACCACACCCCGGCTCGGTATCCCCAAATATAACAGCACCTGTTAAGGCATCACCTCAGCTTCGCCTCTACTAGACTGGACGACCTGCATGAGGTGCTCGTGCTATGGCTATCCTTCGTCATGTACCAGGCTAAACCCTGCATTTTCCTCCGCATGACGTTCTTTGCACCCCCGTATCTCCAAAAATCACCTGCTATCGACTTCGACGCTATCTATTAGCTGCATTCCGTGCCCGACAAATTGAACGTTTTTCATTCCTGTCGGTATGGAGGCAACACCATGGATCAATTCGATCTGTTCCCTCGGCATCAAGTCGATGAACGACCTACGAGTTTTCAGAGTTCTGACATGAGCCACCCTGAATCTACTGCTACTGAACCTACCCTTCGCAGTAGTCAAACCAGACCGTCGCTTTTCAACTCGAACTCACCTCCACAGTCTGGAGAGAGTTCATCACGTATACCGATACTTTCTATCCACCCTTCATCAGATCATCAGACTCCAACGAGGTCAACCCTACCTCTACCACCTCTGTCCACACTGGCGTCCGCGGCCTCAGCGAGTAATGCTTCGCACCATGAAGAGCAGGACGAGATTCGAGCTACCGCGAGTAGACGGAGGATACCAAGAGTCGAGAAAGATAACGACGATCCGACCTTGCCTGTCCAGAACCGTAGCACACCAAATCGAACAGAGAGCACTACCTTCACCACATTGAACCGTCTGTTCGCCGTCCAGTCACCTTCGAACGGCGACTCGCCATCGCATGACCGAGGGTTCCACAACGCGCAAGCCTTGCGTCCAAGGCTGTCGTTGCTCGGAAACCCTTTGGCTACACTGTCTGACCATATGTTCACACGAGGTCTACTGAGTGGAAAGCACTCTGATATAACAATCTATGCCTTTGGCTCTGCCTATCGCCTTCACCGCCTTGTGCTCGACCAGTCGACCTTCTTCAGCACTGCATTTTCTGGACAATGGGCCGAAAGTACCTCCAAGGAGATGACCCTCCACCCCGCGGACATCGACAACAACATTAACCAGATCTCCTTCGAACTCGCTTTGAAGAGACTATATGGTGCCTCTGTACCTGGGGAAGAAGACTCCGAGGCCATTGGCCTTTTCGCTACTGGTTTCTGGCTGGAGATGCCTGACCTTGTCGATTCTAGTATAGAATCTATACTTCGTCAGATGAGGTCACACAATCTGACTTCGTTGATCAAGCTCGTCACTACAAACTACTATGGTAGAGCTGGAGACAAGATACTTGCTTCCGCCAAGGCAATGCTCTGCCGAGATGGATGGAAGATGCCGCTCAAATACTGGGATGGAGTTCCTGCAGATATCATCAGGGAGATTGTTGGTGGTGACGGTTTCTTCATCAATGGCGAGTGGGACCGTTGGGTTCTTGCAAAGCGTTTGCTTGATCGTCGACTGAGGACTTTGGCCCTCGAATCTGGCCTGGTCCAGCCAGGTACAAGACGAGTGCTCAAAGCTCCCGACGCTGTCAACATCAACGCTATCAGATTCGACAAAGTCTATCGCAGAGAGGTCATGACCACAGGCAGGGACACGCCAGAAATTCTGCACCGTTGGATCGTGCTCTATACCCATCCTGAGATCGAACCACTTCTTGTGCTTCTGGACGAAGGCATACACTACGTACACCTCGACTTCGAGCACTTGCAACATATGAGAAAGGCAAAGGATTCTCTGGGACTTCCTATGATGCCGGAAAAGGTGATTTCCAACGCACTGTGGATGCAGATGGAGCTCCGTCAAAAGGTGCTCAACGCCCAGGAGAACGACTTGGAACTGAATCTCAGTCATGCCGTCGACCACGCAGTGCCAGCAGGACATACAGCAAAAGAGACTGGAATGGGTATACTTGATCCCCTTCCGTCTAACAAAGGGAAGCAACAAGCACAATCCGAAGATTCAGACGACGAGGATATTCCCTCCAACTCGTGGGACGGAAACGGCAAACCAAGAAAGTTTTGGATCCCATCGACTGACTGCAACATTGTCATGGGAGGTAATGCTGATCCTGTCATTGCTACCTCTTCTACCACCGGTACTCAGCGACACACATCGCGTCTGTCTGCCACCATCCAGCCAGAAGATGTCCAGTGGGCAGCAGATTTCAGTGCCGCCAGTGCCGATACGAGACCTCTAGGAATGCGCCCAGGCTCAGCAAACGGCCATGTTTCAGACATGAAGCCAGTAGCATACTCACGCTTCCCACCCTTCCGCTTCGCCGCCGAGTTTCCAAACCCACGTCTTTTGAAAGAGAAGAAGCGCGTTTACAGCCGCACAATTTTCTACGCCGGCTCGCTCTGGAACATCTACATTCAAAAAGTGCGCAGTAACAAGAACCCACAACTCGGCGTCTACCTGCACCGCGCCAAGGAGCGCGAGACGGAAGAAGCCATCGCCGAGACCGCCGGCCTAGGCCAAGGCAGTGTAGACGAACGCATCGGCCTGCTCGAGCGCGAAATGCTCATGCGCGCCGACCGCCGCGAAGCGCACCTGCGCCGCCGCTGGGAGGAGCGCCGCCAAGACGCCCACGACGCCGAAGCAGGCGACTCCTCCGGCAGCGCAGATCCCGACGCGACGCTGGTATCGCGCAACACGCTCGGGCGTCTCAGCGGACTGCATGACAGCCGCCGGTCCGAAGCGGTCGCGCGCACCAGCACCGACAGCAAACGCACCTCACTGCTGGCGTCGACAGCCTCGTCTGCTGACGATGACAGCGACGACAGCTCGACGGACCCTGATCTCGAGCGTCTGAGCCGCGCGTACCACGTCCCCACGCTGCCACCGTACGTCGACGGGCGGCCGACGATCAAGACGTATTTCAAGATCTACTCGCCCAGCAAGCGCGGGCGCATGTTGAGTGTGTACGAATCCGCGCCTGACAAATTCAACTTCAGCCAGAGCTGGGGCTGGAAGTCGAATTCGCTGATGCTGGATGAGGGGATGCTGGGCGATGATGAGGCGCCGGGAGTCAGTGTTGCTGTTGTTGATGAGGGTGGTGATGCTGGTAGTGCGCCCGTGGAGGTCAGGAAGGAGGCGCGGTTGAAGTTTATGGTTGTTATTGGCAATGTTTAGGCGTGCTCTTCTCGTGCGGCCGGGTTGAGGCTTGGTAACTTGAAGCGGATCATGCATTGCGTGTTCCTGGAATCGGTCGAGCGTGCGTGGCGTGGCATATCCTAGCATTCTATTCTCTTCACTTGGCATTGGCATTCGGCTGGCTCTGGAGCTGCATGGCGAATCGGTACATACATAACGAAGCAACGAATATGATTGTGATAGTATTTGATTGAAAGGACGTTTTATTGCATTCGTGCCGGGGTGTATCATATGTTAAGCGACATCCCATCGCTACGCCTTGTTACGCCGTGAACAGAAGAACCGTCGGCCGGATACAGCCTGCCATGGAACGCGACCACTGGCCCGGTATCAATAAAATCGCTCGCATTACGCCTCGCTGCGCCTGACACCCAATCGTGTCCGGCTTCCATGGGAAAGAGTATGGTACAAAAGACCCTCCCTCTCAAATAATCGGCAAAAACTGGCAACCTGTCAGCAACAGATCTCATTCACAAACGTCTTGAGAGAAGTGATGCAAACTCACGTTCATGACAACCATCATCGGGATATCAAAGACATCCCTCTTGATACTCCAGCAGAACATACAATTGACCTTTCCGTCCTTTTCGCCCAGGACATTCATGCCGGCCTCGCCGCTGAACAATTGGCCCTGGGTGTCGCGCCTGCTGTGTCGAAGTTCCGCAGCGTCGCCGTTCTTGCCGCCGCCGTCGGATCCTGTCCGCGACTCACGCCCCGCTGCCCACCCCCCGCCGGCGTCGTCGCGGGTGCGGTATTTAAGCAACTTGCACGGACGCACGACATACCCGCGCGAGTCGCCGAACGCCATCTTGGCGAAGTCCTCGTAGAAATCAATGACGTCGTCGTCGTCGAGGAGCTCGGCGAGGAAAATGGGCTGGGGCCGCGCGGTGGGGTCCGAGGTATTAGGCGCGGAACCCGCACCGGTGTTGGTCTTGGACGGCGTGGCGGTGCCGCGGGTCACGGCGCCGGACGCGCCGCCGTTGTTGATGTTGTGGTTCGCTTCTTTGCCCAGCAGGACGTCGCGCTGCCAGCCCGTCAGCAGGGAGAATTCTTTGCTCACGGCGGCGATCTCGCCTGTGCGGCGGCAGATTAGGGTTGGGCTGCCGTAGGCGGACAGGAAGTCGTCGTATTGTAACAGCGTGCGTTGGAAGCATTTCTCCATGAAGATCAGGTCGTCGCGGTTCAGTTCTTTCGTGCAGGCGATGAAGGAGGGGCGGATGGATGCGATGGCTTTGGCGATGCGCAGGGTCTTTGGTGGGGAGAAACGCGCTTGGATGAAGGCGATTAGACTGTGGAAGCCAGTTGTGTATGAGTAGGGGGCTTTGACTGAAGAGTAAATGTGTGATGGGTCGCGTTTGCGCTTGCGATTGGTTGGCTCTTGTGATATATCTGATGCTTGAAAGGTCGTGCGCATTTGCTGTGCTTGGCGTGCAAGATCATGCTGTGGACCTTTTTGGCCGAAGAAGTGAGGGTTCTGAACGGGACTCGAGTTGTAGTTGTTAAAGTCAAGGCCGGTGTTTCCCGGGCTGGTGCTCGAGATCGAGCCGCCTTCACCGATAGCAAAGGCGTTTGGGAAGTTGCTATTTGCATCGGTTTGCATGCCGACAGGGTAGTTGTGACTAGTGCTGTTGTGACGGGAAGGCACTGTTATGCTGTTTTGGTATGGATAGCCGTATGAATAATTTGGTCCGGCCGTAGAGTACTGCTGAGGGCTTTCGGAAGAGTCAAATGGTATGTTGGAGTTCATAGAGCCCATCAGAGTGCTGTCATCTGGCGTCTCTCCAGCTCCAGAGGCCATGTGTCCGAGCATGCCGAATTCGAGCGCTCCATACTGGTTGCCAAAGTTGAGGCTTGAAATGTCAAAGTTGAAGAATGAAGGATCGGTGGGGTCTATGAACGGAGCGTCGTATGGCTGTTGCTGGCCTTGAGTAGCGTTTTGGTCTACAGCGCCACTGGGCTGCTGCATCTGGGGGCCAGACTGGTTGTTGTGTGAGAAGCTAGTTGGTTGCATGTGAGGTCGCTGGTTTGCAAATGGGTCAATCATGTGTTCTCCGGCCGGTGACTGCATATGGCCACCAAGTCCAGCCTGATTGAAAGGATCCGAAGGCGAAACTTGGTGTGGAAAGAATTGACCTGAAGGAGCCAAAGCAGGCACGTTGCCAGCCTGCCCGTTTGTGGCGGCCTGACCAGGCTGTGAATGGTAAGATCCTCCGAGGCCTGGTACCAAGGCCTCATTTGGCGCATCGTGAAGGTACTTGGCCTTCTTGCGAACACCATCATGACAGTGGTCTTGAAGACCACGCTTGATGCATCTCAAGCAGGGTCGCTCATCACCTTGATAAGAATCAGAAAAGATCGATTTGGATATGAATAAATCGACTTACCGCAAGTCAGGTGAGCCCGTTGACAAGCAAAGCATGCACGGCGAGCTTTCTTGCGTCGTGGTCTGGAAGGATCTTTGGCATTCTTCTTTGCGCTGGTTGCGGTCTCGCTACCATCTCGGGATTTGGCAGGAGAGTCCTCCTCGCTCTCGTGGTTTGATCTTATTTCAGTCATGTCAGTAGTATCAAGAGTATGATTGTCTGCGTTGGCGTTGGGTTCGGGAGAGGGAGATGCGTCGGCATGGCTGGCGTCCGGGGTCATAATGTATCCCTTTGATTAAGCAGAGCCGTACCTATGGTACGGGGCTCTGCACACGACCGTCGGGCTGAGGACCACGTTCTATCTGCAGGTATGTGCCAGTCGGTATGCCGCAAGAGGATCAGGATCGACCGGCCCGTCCAATGATTGCGTATTGTGCCGGTCCTCCTTTTGCGCTCCTACTCGTTATGACTAGTGCGTGTGCGCAATCGCAGGCCTGCTCCGTTCCACGACCTATGCGATTATGGACTATTTGGACGCTTTTGCTAGATCAGACCAGGACTGAAGGGAAAGTACGACAGCTCTATCCAGTGATTTGGCTCGGGAGCTGTCAGCGGTCAATCAGGAACAGAGAAGTGGGACCTTGTGCAGGCAGTGGTAGTGGAGTACAAGTGAAATCGGTGTGGTTGGGACGACATATCAAGGTCCAGGGGTGGGCTCTGTGTGACAGTCGCTTAGAGTCAGGCTCATGATCTACAGCAGATGATGCATTCCATAATAGCGGTTTCGTATTGGCGGTCCAGGGAAAAGGTCGCATGCGATGCGATGCGATGCGTTGTGCAAAGGACGGGCGTCTGTCGTCAGCCCACGTTGCTCCACGCTCTTTGCGTTTCCAGTTTTGTGCAATTGGCGGCTATATTCGAGGCTGAGCGCACAAGGCAGGTACTGTGTCGCGTGAAATGACTATACGGTTGACAAATTGACAAGATACTGTCCTATTTCTGGTCGGTCTGTGAATGACGACGATCGCTCGTGTCAGCGCGGTTTCGAGCCTCGATCTCTGACTGTAAATTGGATTGACCCCAATTCAGCCAAGACGTCCAGAATGCGAAGTCGGCGGGGAAGGCTGGCGACCCGTGCCGAGCCTTATCAGCCGCCAAGAAAGTTAGACTCGACCAAACTGGACCGCACCACGGCTCGAGCCTCATCAGGTCTACAGTACCTCAGCTTGTTCAGGTCGTACAAGCCATGAGCGGTGTTTGGACCACATCCAGCCTGCTACCACTGCATCGGACCGCATGGCAAATGCGGTCTATGACATGATGCATGGATATGGTCCGTCCAGCATGCCAACGCTTCCTCAACATGCATTGAGGCCTGAAATGATCGCATCACTCACTGCTCTTGGAGTCACAAACTTGATCCATGGCTGTATTGGCGATCTCCATCAGGCATTTCGTTGGATGTTCAACTCATCTTGGGAGGACGAAACTCATATGGTGACGACACCATCTGGAAGGAGCCAATGAGCACGAGCTGTCACCGCCTATTGTGTCTCACAACTGGGACACCGATGCATCCTCGAAGAGCCACAATCTAAGTGGCTATCTGGAAAGTGTGGCAAAGATCGCTTTGGTTCTCCATCACGTGGCGGGAGCGCAAGGTACACAGCTCATGGAATGCATGCCGTGCAACGTGGAAGCTATTTTTGCGACTCGCTCAGCTAAGGCTCCCCGCCACTATTGCCTCCCAATCCGTCTCAAGCCTGTGCAAATCTGCTGTTGCCCCTCAGCCGCTTTCCGTATTTGAAGAAGAAGTAGGCTACAAGCAAGGGTCAGTCGCGTGCTCGGACCATGTCTTAAGCGAACTTACGAAAGGGCATCAAGATCAACGCCAGACCGGCGAGCAGGAAGCTTGCCCACTGGTAACCAAGACCTGCGCGGTGTAAGTGACTGCCATCTTGTTTCATACCGAAGTAAGGGCCACCTACCCTCATACATCTGATCGCCAAAAAGAGGAAATACTGCTGCGAAACTCGATCGTGCGAAGCTGTTTGCCGCAAGTGCCGAGGCCTATGTGGGATTAACTGCGAGCTGAGTATACACTGGAGGGGTACGTACTGCATAGAGCGGATACTGGAACAAAAGATCAGCATGCGAAGTAGATCAAGTGACGCAAGATTAAAAGGAAATGCGTAGAGCAGACAGGGTATCAAGTCATGGTACAGTGGGTGTCACGGGGAAAAGGAAGGCTTACTGTTTCGACATGATTGGTAAAGATGCCACCAAAGCAGAAAATGTTCCTGGAATACTGAGTAAGTAACACAAGATAGCGCGTGCGGACATGCTTACCCTAAGCCGAAAAAGCCGGCAAAGATGAGAGGCACTGTTGTGGAAGTCAGCTCGAGCATTCTCCGTCGATGTATACAAGGCTCAGCCTACCTATCCAAGGTACCTGTGAGTATTGCATCAGTACCTGTGTTCAGTATCAACGGAAATAAAGACCCACAAAAGAATAGGTTGTAAAGGCGAATCCTGTAGTCATGAGTCAGCTGGGCCGGCCAGGCATATGCACAATGTTGGTCCCTACCTATCAACGCAAAAGGTACAATGACCGCTCCACTATCTATAGTCAGCAGGTTCATGCAAGCCATCTCACTTGCAGTAACGTACACTATTGTTGGTGGAAGTCTAAATTCCGGCTCAGACTTGCCGCCATTGTTCCGCACAAGGCGCATGTAGTTGCGTCTCCATAGAGGATCACAGCAGATACCGATGAGCATACCTATCATGATGCTTAGAAAGGTTAGTCCGACCTGGCTCAGAGAAAAGCCGTGGTGGTTCTCGAAGATGAGCGGAAACGCGCCGAAGAAGAGGTACAAGATTCCCAACAGAACGGCAGACTCCATGCAGAGCAGCAGACACATGGGCTCGAACACGAGCAGTTGAAAGGGTCGAACGCAGCTCCAAAGTACAGTCTTGACCAGAGACTTTTGCATCTTCTCCATGGGTGCCTTGTAGTTAGGATTGCCCGTCTCTTTCCGGAGCCTTTCTGCTTTGCGTTTTAACAAGACCGGATGATATGTTTCCGGTACCAGGAAAATGATGACGACCCAAAGCACACCGGCCCAGATGAGAAGTACGTAGAAACTCCATCGCCAATTGGTGTATTGGTTGATGAAACCGCCGATGACAGGTCCAACCTCGGGTCCCAGAAATGGACTTGCGGTGTAGATCATCATGGGCAGAGACAATTGCTCTCTGCTGAACATGTCTCCAACCGTACCTCCTGCCACACTCAGGAAAGCACTTCCGGCCAGCCCATCGAAGAATCGTGCTACTAACATGGTGGCGATGTTGTTCGCGACGGCGCACGGAATGAGCCAGATCAGGTACATGCCGAAGGCTCCGATATAGATGGGCCGACGGCCATAGAACTCTGACAATGGAGCCAAGAACATAGGGCCGAGTGCAAGACCGCAAACAAACGTCGACAGTCCTACTGTCGCGACTTCTCGACTGACGTGAAATTCCGGTTCGATCTGGGTGTATGTGAAGGTGTATAGAGCGGATGCGCAGGTGACACAGAGAGAGCTCGCAGCCAATATCAACACGATCAACCACTTTTGCGCCAAACTCTTGCTCTTTGGATTCATTGGATCGTTATCTCCATCCCATCCGACTTCAAACTCTTTCTCCAGCTCTGCATTCGTTTCGTCAGTCTCTTGCTGTATTTGGCGTTCCTCGTCATATTGTTGTCCATTACTCTGCACGACAGGGCCATTGTTTGCGTTTGCGCTGGTCTGCTCCTCCTTCAGCCCATGGTTTCCACGTCGCATTGGCGACTTCTCCTGGTCTGCCGTCGTCTGGGATTCAGGAACTGTATCGAAGGGTACATGTTTCTCAGCATTTGAGCCTGTAGGCGAATGGCTGAGCGAAGACGTGGTATCCTTGACTTCCTCCATGGTGGGGTGGATCGTCGCTACGTGGAGTCCAGAGTTACCATGCGATGTTGGTCGCTTTCAGTGGTGGAATATCCTTGACATAGAAGTGGTCGTCGAGTATAATAAGAACTCAGTCGCCGTTCTCGATCTCGAAAACACTTTTGTATCTTCTGCGGCGCTAGGTCACTGCAGTCATTAGATTAGGTCTTGCCGATGACGCTGTAAATGCGTTATATCCGGGGCCGCACAACCGGCTCTAAACAAAGGTATTGTTTAACGGCAAATTGACCTTTTTGACAGCGTGCGGGGGAAAAGAACCTTGAATGGTCCAGCTCGTCCTATTACAAAAAGCAGAAGACGGAGGGCGCAAAGGGGCATTGTGATATCCCGATGCTAATGTAGTCTCCTCTTTAATAGTATCGATGTTTGACTTGTCGTGTATCGATGATGTTCCTGACCATCTACGTCGTGATGAACAGTATTCCGTCGATAACACTATGAGACTATGATGTATGAAATACAAGTGGAACCATACAAGCTCGAAGACATTGATGTCCTTGCGTGAGATATAGCTTTCTCTGGCAATGTATTATCGCCCTACTTCAGGTTCATACGAGAGGCGTTAAACATGTACACAACGCACACTTGGAAAGGGGACCATCTTCGAGACGGCTGTTCATCTTCGTCAAGCCCCATCTATACTTATCTTCCGACTGTCGTGGGCCATGCCCATATCTCACTGCAGTATCAATCTGGCGACACAGCTCTCCAGTGGAACACTCTGATGATGGTCGTCGGAAGCGGAAGACTGCATCTCTACCTGGTAGGTTTGATAAAGGTGCATAGTGATCTTCTTGTAGACGAGTACGTTTCATAGCGTTGTCGTGTGTTGACATCACTAATACATGACTATGATGCGATGCCTCGGGGAACCGGTCTGAACGAGATATAGACTATCCCTCTGGACGATTACGGTCTGCTCAAATATCATGTCGTCTGCTCAAGGTGCCAAAAACCTATCCGCAATTGTAAGTATATTCGTGTTGATAGACGACCTGACGATTGTGCTGGCAATGGCGCCTGCGTTTATGAAAGCCGGACAAAGTCGGGAAAACGACCGTGCTGCCCTGATCAGCAGTAGAATGAGCTTCGCGGGTCGTGACGAAAGCTACGCATGTCGGTCACGCAGCGATACATAAGGAGACCATAATGAAGGCATCGTGAAGATTGGTCGAGTGAAGCCATGGTAAAGGTGATGTCTATTTAGAAATGCAAAGGTACAGCACATGGAATACTCAAAGTTACTTGATGTTGGGTCGGCGGAAATCGCGCCTGCCGGAATCGGTGTCAGCCATTGGTTGATGAAGCCAAGACGGAGCTAACCGTATTGAGAATCGAGCGACCACGAAGCTCGATTTCTGCCGTCCGGGCTCGTTGCGTTCTCACTCTTCTCTGTCGAGCTCCTTCTGATCTTTCATCCGCATCAATCCATCAACACCTTCATCGAGCAGCCTTCTGTCTCCAACTCTCCATCACAATCACAATGGCCTCCCGTGTCTTCGCCCCAAAGATGGCCTCAATGGCCGCCCAGTCTTCCATCAAGGCTGCCCGCCCAACCTTCCGTGTTGCTGCCACCCGCAACTTCAGCAGTATGCACAACCCCAAGCTCAGCCAAAAGAGCTCCATTCAACCTCAAATCGAGTACTAAACGCATCCATCAGGCATCCAGCAGGGTAGCAAGACCCCATTCCAGGCCGTCAAGCGCCAGCAGATCGCCCAGGCCGTCAAGGGCCGTTTCGCTCCAGTCGCCCGTCGCCCATACTCTTCCGAGATGGCCAACGCCATGGTCGAGGTCTCCAAGAACCCTGGTATGGGTAACGCCGCCATTGGTCTCGGTGGTGTAAGTGATAATAATTTTCATTACGATGTTGGAGGAGCTATGTTATCATTGGGGGTGTCAACCGATTACAAGAGCTTTGGGTATACCGGTCTCGAAAATCTTGGACATCATCCCACTTCCTCCATCTCGAACACACTCGATGATGCGATCGACGGCTCTGAATCTGGCTCATATTCAGTTTTCAATCTGAACACGGGTCAGATCTCAACCTTGTCGTCGTTCGATGGATACCACCTCATGTCTTAATATCACCGCACCGCAACCTCATGACTCGTGATTAAATTCATTGCTAACTTACTCTCAGGCTGGTATCGGTATCGGTCTCGTTTTCGGTGCCCTCCTCCTCGGTGTCGCCCGCAACCCAGCTCTCCGTGGTCAACTCTTCTCCTACGCCATTCTTGGTTTCGCCTTCGTTGAGGCCATTGGTCTCTTCGACTTGATGGTTGCCATGATGTGCAAGTACGTCTAAGCGATTCGTTTCTTCTGTGGTGGAAAAGCGCATGTTGTTGTTGGCGCGGTGAAGGGGTTTTCGTTGGGGGTCACTTGCACTCTTCGGCATCACCAAAATCCGTCGATTTCTACATTGCGAAAGGTCGTCATATTAGAGCAGGAGATGGCAGGGAGGAGAATGTACTCTAGCATCATTGCATAATACTGGGACAATGCACAAATGGATGTCTCAGCATATGCTAGGTCATTGTAAAATATCAAGACATTTGATGGTTCTCCATCACGTTTCCATGTGTGGTGATGTGATGCTTTCGCTGCGGTTCAGTCTCGACATTTTTGTATGCTCGACACAACAATTGTCGCATCACGATTCGATTGGCATTATTTTTAGAGTCCAATGACTTCGTTTTGATACCCATTTGAGCTCTCCAAGCTTCCAGCCAGCTGTTCTGAGCTTCCATCACTGCACTGCAAATTTGCGAAGCATGGACCAAGTCCGACGCTAGCGCATTTGCTCTCCAGCTTCCAGAACCTCCAGTCGTGTCCCGCATTACTGTCGGTGTTACTCACCACATATACTTCTCAATGCGACATATTCTGCTACGATCTGAGCAAAGCACTGCAATCCGACTTCACGGACGAGAAAATTTCTCTATCGTTGAAGCTGACACCTCCTGTCATCACGTGCCAAAAAAATCCGTCATTCCATACGTCTCTGACAGCAGTGCTGACACCCATTTCAATCATGACTTTTATCATTGATCTATCCGCCTTCTGTGTTCTGGTTCCAAAGGGTTTCAAGACCGAAGATAACTCATGTCATGCGACGGTCAGGTCAGTCGGTCATCCTCTCGACCACGGACCAAGATCGGTGACAGTGGCTCAGACATCGAAAGCTCCAGCCGGCTGCTGATTGGCAAGACTGTAGGTCAGATATGTACAGAACAATATCCACGTCAAATCTGCAAGTTCCCGAAGGTTGCTTTTATCGACTACATCGCCTTGTTCCTCTCCTTTTTCCTACATCACTTTTCATTCGTCCTTGAAGGATGCTGGCTGGTCCAATATACTTTCCTCATCACATCACTCTTTATCACAAAGGGTATTCTCAGCCATGAGTAAGCTAACACAGGCTCCCCTGACCGTCGTTCCCGGGCTTCTCATCGCTGTTTCCTTTATTCTTCTGTTGATTATACAGCTCGGCGGGTCCAGCTTATCAACACTCAGTAATGTCTATTTCCTGCAGATAGACGTGGGCGGCCAAGACGTCTACCGACTATACCTTTGGAACTACTGCAGTAATACATCCACCAATGGTGTAAAGACGGTCGGCTACTGCTCTTCCCGCACTCCTGGATTTTCTTTCGACCCTAATATCATTCCCACAATCACTTCGCTTGAGTCTCGGGGCACCATTCAAGTCGTTTTCGGCGCGTATCACTCCGCTATGTCTTGGATGTGGGCAGCTCATCTGGTTGCATTTGTCAGTACATTGATATGTGTGATGGCTTGTGTCGCTGCCTTATACAGTCGCTACGCACGTCACTTGGCTTTCTTCTCTGCAATGATCGCCGAGCTCTGCGCAACGACAGCAACCATCACCTCGACTGTGGTGTTTTCTCAGCTCAGCTATGCAATAAAAAATACGCAAACCTCGTCGTCCATCACCAGCTCTACCTCATCCACTATGTTGGGCCTCGGTTGGACTTCAGCAGTCCTCCTAAACCTAAGCGCAGTAATCTACATCCTCTCCGCCTTCTGTCTTCGCGACCCGGACAACAAAGATGACCTTTCGAAGGACGGTTTCGAACCAGCATTTCCGACTGCCTTCTCCGACAGCTCTAGTTCCTCCCTCCGCAACCTGAAACCCCTGACTTTGGCCGATAAACTCCACTGCGAGAAACTATCCTCGATCATCCAGGACAAGTCAGCCAGCCGCCGCGACTCCTCGTTCAGCTTCATTGACTCCGCCGCCCGTCGACCTCGCGACAGCTTCATGAGCCGCATCAGTGACCATCTGGTCCAGAACAGCAGATCTAGTTCACAGTCATCTTTTCGCAGTACCCAGAACCTCGAGAAGCTGAACGAAGTCCCAACAACCACCACGAAGGGCCACCTAGGTACCAAAGTCCTCGTCGCAGCGGGCCAAGGAAGGAAGAGCGTCGTATTCGCCATGGACAAGAACAAATTCGACGTATACGATCAACGCAAGACTCAGACGCTGTCGATCACTTCTGAGACAGATAGCCCGATCTCGCCATCGGCGGCCGCTGGGAGAGAGATTCTTTTCGACGCTGAACACGATGTCAATACTCACGATGATAGAGATGAACTACAGGATCTCGAAGAACTCATTAGTCCCATCTGGAGTCAGCGAGACCCCGCTTCGCATAATGGCGGTCAAACCCGCAGTAACGCAAGGGCAAGAAGGGACGAACTAGTGACTGACTCCATCAGAGCTGGTCCGTGGGCGAACTCACCTGCTGCGAAGCGAAAGGAGAAAGCGAAAGAAGAGGTCAGGAGGAAGAGGTGGAGTAACGCTAGCTTAACCGTGGACGAAAAGGACAACGGAGTTCTTGGACGGGAATGGCGGTAGTCAGTTATGGCACTTATCCAGTAGATAGCTGAGCATAGCGTGCGAAATATCGAATCATCTCAAATTTGCGCTGATCTCGATCTCGATCTCACTCATCAAACAATCAGTGCCAAATCATAGCCCCAACGCCTTCATCTGCTCCAGATCCCAAGGCGGGCGTTCCACAAGCGCGACCTCAAGCGGCTTCAACTCCTCGTCCCCACTGCTCGCTGCCTGCACACCAATCGGCACCATACCGAGGATAGGTCTATACTTGAACGTGCACCACCACTTGCGCCTGCGCCTTGTTTTAGCCACAGCGGTCTCGCCATCGCCGTCCTCATCCGTCTCGTTGTCAAGACGTCTCAACGGGCCCGTCGCGCCGTCCTCGATATCCATATCATCATCCTCGTCGACGTCTTCCTCATCAACAGCCCTCGGCCGAGTACGCGCCTCGAGATCAAGTGCAGTCTCGACACCATCCACGATCTCGCGCGCAGAACTAACGACGCCCCTCTTCTCCGCCTCGTGGACGCGGTCGCCGGCCCCACTGGTGCCCTTGACGCGGCGCTTCTTCTCCTCGCGCATCGCCCACTTCTCGACATCGGTGCGCTTGCGTTTCGTGCCCGCCGCCGGCTGCGTGACCAGCGCGCCAGAGGCCTCGTCGTCCAGACCCTCTGCCTCGGTCGCTTCGTCCTCTGACACAGGCTTGGCGGCCGTTGACGGTGGGTCGAAGTTCTGCGACACGTCCAGCATGCCTAGCCAGGTCGGCCCGTAGAGCCAGACGCGCTCGAGACCGGGCGCTGAAACGTCCCATACTACGCCCATGATGCGGTCTTTGATGCTGCGGATTTCTGGTGGTAGGATGCTGGATGGGTTGCGCCGCGACCAGGGGGAGAGTCTGCCGTGCAAGATGGAGAATTCGTGGATTGTGTGGTGTTGTGTTATGACGAGGAGGTCGGCGGGTGAAGTTGGTTTGGCGTGGGAGTGGGCGTGTGGGTTGCCGCGGGTGGGGTGCACGCCTGGGTTGCCGGTGCTTGGGGCGTTGTGCGTTGACGATGGGCGGAAGGACATGACGAGCGGTGTCGAGTCGAGTCGGGGGAGCATGTTGTTCGCGGCGTTGTCGACCCAGTGTTGGCCGTAGAAGATGGTGATTTCGTCATCGTCGTCGTCGCTGGAGTCTGAATCAGAATCCGAGTCTGATCCTGCTCTTGATGCGGCGGGTGAATCGTGTGCGATCTTGTCCATGGCCGGCGCTGTTGGGTCGAAATGACCTTGGAGAAGCCACGAGTCGAGGTAGCCAGAGAGATCACCGGCGACAAGTACCGAGCTGTCTGCAGAGAACGCAAGACGAACAATGGTCCGCTCGTAATGCTTTAATCCCGTTTGCTGGGTAAGTTTTCGGCTCTGTCGTTCGAGCTCGGAAACAGCGTCAAGAATCTCGATGTGATTTGACTCTCCATCAAATGAAACAAGTCGTGCCACGACAACTTCGTTCTCGAGCGTCGCGGCGGACAGCCAATGGCAGTCAGGTGAGATCTGAACCACCTTTGCTCCCATTTTGCTGAGCGAAGCTGGAATATCCAGGGTCCTGACACGGAGGCGATCGTCTTCTGCATCGCGCGATGGACGGAGCTGGAAGACTTTGACGGATGTAACACTCGAGACAGCCAATATCCTTCCATCTTGTGATATGGCGACTGATGAGATATTCTCGGCCCCCTTGAGAGCGATGCGCGCCACCAGGTTTCGGCTCTTCTCTTCAGGTGAGAAGTTGTCGACTTGCTGTTTGCCCACTCGCCATATGCAGACCTCGCGATCCCACCAGCTAACAAGTAAACGCTGGCTCGGAGCGCTGGCCACCGGCGGAGTCTGAGGCAGAGCAGTGATCTTGTAGTGGAGTTCCTTGTTGTATGCGCGTAGTGGGATGATGGCCGGAGAAGCGTCAAACCCTCCAGACACCACGACACTCATGGCTTTTGAGTCGTACGCAGCCATGGACTTGATGTCGCCTTGGTGAACGCGACGGTGGCTAGTCTTGGCCCACCTTCGTCTCTCGCCCTCTCTTCCACCAAGCTTGTACGTTGCAATCCTGCCATCCATGCCTCCTGAGAATACAGTCTGACCATCACTGCTAACAACAATCTCTAGACAATCCGAATCATGGCCGGTCAATCTTTGAGTCAAGTTGTAGTTCTTGCCGTCCCAGAATTTGACCTCGCCGTTCGAATCCGCCGAAACAATGTCGAGGTTTGGAAGGCATTTGATCCGCCAGACGAGTGTATCCTTGGGCGCTCCCGGTAAACTAGCTCCCAAGCTCATGTTGCGCAGCAGAGCACCGTTCCTGGCATCATAGACTCTGATAGAGCTGTCCGAGAAACCGGCAATGATTCTGTCTCTTCCTTGCCATGTGACACTCATGCATCTCGTCTTGCGCGAGCCGGATCGTGCGAGAAATCGCTGAAAGACCAAGTCATCGTCAGCTGTGGACAGAAGAGCCAGAGTGCCATCGCCACACCCAGCAACGAGGTTCTGTCCATGGAATTCATCCTCGACGGCTTTCGCGGCCTTGTTTGCTCTCCATCTCGGCTGCGCAGCAAGACACCAGACCTCGCTGAAGTTGCCCGTGGATGACCGCAGAGGACGGCCGGTCTGCAGGTTCCATTCCGTGACCGCTGCTGTGGAACCAATACTGAAAAGCCTCAGCTGTCCGACAATCGGCTTGCCTTCGTAGTCTGTGTCGTCCGGCTCTTGAATCCACACCAGAGCATCAATGCTCTTGTTCTCTCCACCACCAAAAACAGTTTCTTGTACCCAGTCGCCTTTTGACGAACTCCAGATTTCTATGTTGCCATTTGCGCGGCCGATCGCGAGTTTCAGAGCAGCTTTCGGTTCGCTGAGACCCTTGTCGTTTGATCGAGAGAAAGATACAGTGTTGATCGGGGATGCTGGGAATGGGACGAAACGGGAGCGGTGAATATCCATACTTCGTAGAGGGTATCTTTAGACCTTCGACTATGGTCTCTGTAAATTTAGCACGCCATTCTCCAGAAATAAAAGATATCAGCAAATCGAGTAAGAAGCCTAGAAAATGATGCCGACCTAGAAATAAATTCTCGGTTTCTCCAAATCTTCTGACGACAAAGTTGCGGGCCGAGCCTTTGACTTTTGACCGCCGTCGACCCTCCACTTGTGCTCTCCACCTCAGCCACATTACTTCCAATTCGACCTGGCTTTCTGGACAGCGTAGTTTGACGTAATATCAGATCGTGCTCTGCTGCACATTCCTCGAGGCCAGCAGCACGCTGCCATGTCGACGCAATCATGGTCCTCCACCGACCCGGTAAGGTTTTCTCTTTCAGAATTGATCTGGGTGTTGGCGAAAGGCATCACCCTCCAACTATGCCTGAGTAATCCTGTGATCGCTGGGGCTACGGTGATATTCTTGGGTGCTTTTGGTTTTATGTCAGTCAAACAACATCCTGGGGTTGTCACTGCGAAGTCTTCCATGCACATCATTGGTTGGTGCATACCTGCAATTGCGAGGGGCATTTACAATTACTTCTGGACGTCTTCATTGACGACAATCCCATCGCCTCTCGATACGTACCTACCTGGGAAAGCAGATCGGACGCTCTCTGGACTGCCATATCCTCCAAACGCTCTCCCGGGAGCGCGAGACGTCGACACACCCCATGGAAAGGTTCGGGCTTATGAATGGGGACCTGAAGATGGCCGGAAGGTGCTCCTTGTGCATGGAATCAGCACGCCGTGTATTTCACTCGCGCGACTTGCGGAGGATCTTGTTCAGAAAGGTTGTAGAGTGATATTATTCGGTATGCCTGCTCAGTGAACATCCCAATGGGACACAGAACACAGAACGCGTCAGACTAACCACACCAGATCTTTACGGACGAGGCTACTCAGCAACACCGAACCCCGAGCTCCACCCACAAAACGCGGAGCTCTTCACGCACCAGATCCTCGCCGTCCTCGCCTCGTCCCGACTCGCATGGACAGGCGGTAACGCATTCGACCTGATCGGCTACTCACTAGGCGGCGGCATCGGTGTCGCCTTTACATCCTATTTCCCAACCCTGGTCCACTCGCTAGTCCTGATCGCGCCCTCAGGTCTCCTCCGCGATTCCCAAATCCACTGGACAAGCCGCATGATGTACGGCGATTACCTACCAAAGTCGCTCGTGACGTGGCTTGTGCGCCGACGACTCCGCGGCGGGACGTTCTCCAGCCCATCGAAGACGGCGAATCCAGAAGCAACACCAGGAAACGCCGTCAAGGCCGAGGTACCTGGCGAGTCGCGCCCCGCGCATCATCCGGACTCGCAAGCACCGCTGTTCCCTAATCGTCCTTCCGTGTCTGTTGCCGACGCGGTGGCGTGGCAGGTCAAGCACCACGATGGCTTTATACCGGCGTTCGTGTCGAGTATCAAGTACGCGCCCATTCGCGAGGAACACCCCAAGTGGCGGAAGGTCGGCGAGCGCCTGCAGCGGCAGCGCTTGAATCCAAAGTCACCAGAACGAGCAGTCGAAGGACTCCACCGCGGGAAAGTGCTGATGATCCTGGGTACGTCGGATAATGTCATCGTTGCCAATCAGACTAGCGAAGATGCAAAGTCTGTACTGGGCAGCGAGGGAGTGGAAGTCAAGACTCTGGTCGGTGGGCATGATCTGCCTATCGTCGAGTCGGAGGCGGTCGCCGGCACGATATTCGACTTCTGGAAGACTGAAAAATGACCGGTTAATGTATTTATGGATTCTAAATAAAACTCATACATCATAAGCATTAGTAACAGCCAAAGCATACAGCAACTCCCAAACAAGACCCAGCTCTCAGTCCAATTCCGCAAGTCGACGAGTCATCTTGGTACGAAAGAATGGCAGGCTAAGAACAATGAACAAGACCCAATTTCTCAGCAAGCACAGAATGGGATTGCGAAGGGTGACCAAGAGCGTAAGACGGTGTGTCAACGTCACGATTCCCTGGGCAACCGGCCTTCGCAGAGCTTCGTATTTCGCAAGGTCCTGATCCGCAGTCGCGCCGTGCAGAATGGCTTGAGTAACCACGGCCGCCGCAGCGACACCGTCTTGAATGCCGATATTCATGCCCTGTCCTCCAGCCGGACTGTGGACGTGTGCGGCGTCGCCGACGAGGAATGTTCTGCCATGCCAGTATTTCGCGGCCAGGCGATGATGGATATGGAAACGCGACGAGGACTCGACGGTCGCGGCGCGGATTCCAGCAGGCGCGCGCTTTTCGATGATGTGTTGCACCAGTCCGAGGTCGGGCTCCTTGGGTGCGTCGTCGAGGGTGGCGACGAGGCGGATGAGCTTGTTGCCCGGCTCGGGAATCATGAGCAGGAAACCGTCGGGAGCGACACAGGCCTGCACTTCGTCCTCTGCGAGCGACCACGAGGACATGCGGCAGTCGGCTGTGATGAATGATGTGTCGTACTCTCCGCCGTGAAACTCAATGCCTTTGGCCTGTCGGACTACGCTGTGCAGTCCGTCCGCCGCAATGACATATGTCGCTTCGATCGTGGTAGGACCTTGCGGCGTCTTGATGTGCAGCAGCACCTTAGCCTCTCTGTCCTCCAGAGCACTAACAGAGTGGTCCCAGTGAATACTGCCTCCCAAAGCCTGAAGCCTGTCTCTCAAAATGCGCTCGGTGTCGGTCTGGGGAAGTGTGAGTGCCATGGGATACCGGGCGTGCAGTTTTGAAAACTCGAGCTGGCCGATCTCATGAGATTGCTGACGGAAAACAAACCTCGAACAGTGTATGCCTGTCTCGAGGAGTGGTGCGGTGGCGCCAATGTCTTCGAGGACCTCGAGGGTTCTGGAATGCACGATTGTCGCTCTGAAGGTCGTCGCTGGTCCCGCTGCTCCGTCGAGAACGACCGCATCGATGCCTTGTAATCTGAGCTTACAGGCGGCTGCCAGGCCTGACGGTCCGGCTCCAACGATAACGACGTCGGCTCTTGGTGGAAGTGCGGAGCTCATGATGATTTCTCGAGGTACTGGCTGAACGGATGATATAGTATTGCGTTTGGCAGTGATGTCTGATGTTGATTTAGAAGAACCTACATTGAAATGATGCACAAGGGCTTATATCCTATTTGGCAAGGCTGATCCTCGCTGTAGGAGTCGCAAGTCGGCGAACATCTCCAGCTGATCTGTATTGTAGTACATTATCGCTAAGAAGCGAGTTGCAATGGGAGTCGCGAAAGAGCGAAAGAGCGGAAGAGCGAGGCTGAAACCGCCGATCGAATAGGTAATTGCACGCTGCGGCGGTCGTCAAAAGCATTGGACCACCATCGAGACTTGCAGCTGTGGACAAAGAACCCCGGACGGTAGTGCGAAAGTGCCGAGCGACTTTCTCTGTCCCGTGAATCGTTGCCTGCATGTCGGCATCGGACAAGCCCCGAGTGAAGGGATAGTGTCGTACACACACAAGAGACCTGTGGAGTGCGCGGATACGAGCTGGCAAGCAGGTCTGTACAGGATGTTCAGCAAACCAGTAAGGAATGACTTGATACGAAGGCTTCGTGAAGCAATGCTCATTATGTAGCAAAGTCGGCGAAACTGGTCGAGAATCTGGAGCCGTAGAGCCTAGTCGAGTGTCAATCAGGTTGGCCACTCCGGTATTGACTGAGGGTAGCTGAAGTGCTCAGAGGAGAACGGACAAGAAGTGTCATGGAAAATTCTCAACATTTGATTCTGGAAACATACAATATAGCAGCTATGCACAAGCTATAAGAAAAATCCATCATATGTGCCACATCCAAAGCTGTGCCTCGAACGTCGTGACGTCCGCTCCGTTCCCAACTGTAATGCATTTCGTTATAGATAAGAAGACATTGAAGAACTGCCAAAGAGCCCAAACATATCAGGTCGCATCACATCGCAATCGCTTCATGACTGACTGACTGAAGTCATAGTCGCCCGTATCCGAGATACTGTGAAACTCCCAGAAACGCCATGCATTGGTCATGGTAAGAAAGAAGAAAGCATCCGATCGAAAGTGTGAGAAAATGTCGTAATAAGTGGTATCAAAGTGGGTATATCGACTCCGGCGCCGACGAAAGAATCGAAAAGTGTTGGTGTTATGTTAAGGTTTTTGTACAAGGACTTCTGGCGATGGCAGAATTCATCTCGAATGGTTGCTTCGTCGTGCTTGATCGCCTTCAGTGCGCGCGCGGGCCCACTCGGCGTCCGCTCTTTGCTCTGCTGCCTTTTGTGCGTCGGGATCAGCTCGTGATGCGCCGGGCCAGACACGGGCGATATCGCGAGCGAGGGTTTCGATGATGAGTTGTCTGAACTCGCGGTCCTCGCGCATGTCTTCGCCTTCTAATCTAAACTTCTCTTTCTTGTCCAGGTTTTGGCGGCGCATGGTTCTGATCTCGTTCATGATGTGCAAGAATACGGCTTCGGGAGCCTTTGTCCTTGGAAGTGCTTGCTTTGCAAAGTTGCGGACGTATCTGCGGGTGACGTCCATTGCACCGTCGGAGGAAAAGGCGACGCAGTAGCCTAGCTTCTTCTTCCAGCCTGAGGTGTTTGTTAGTCGTGACCAATTGCAGAGGAGCTTGATGGTAGACTTACCAGAAGTGTAAAGTAGCGGTTGATCCCATGTGCCTTCACAGACATCAACGTGGACCCATCGTCTTCTGTGCACACTGTAGACCTCGACCCAGACATGATCCTCACTGTTCCAGACCCATCGGACTCTGCTTCCAATCGCCCTGCAGAGCATACCGAAACAGTTTGCCCATTCACCAATACGGCCTCTGCGCTCTTGGAGAAGCACGAAAGCGTCGCTGTATCTAGGGAAGCGCTCGTAGGCACCACATTGGGCATGTGAGCATTGGTAAAGCTCGACTCGAGGTGCGCCGCGAGCCTGCTCATCGGGGAGTGGTGCTGCCATTCCAAGGGCAATTGTGGGCGAATTGCAGGTGGTGCACTTTGGGTTGTTCACCCACTTGAAGAAATCACGCTTGAACCATCGCATGAGCGCCATGATGACGCAGTCTTGGTAACCCCAGCGTGCTGTTGTGTTTGGTCCTAACGAGGCAGCCTCGGCGGCATAAGTGTCTGCTTCCATTTGCGCCTCGTCGTAGATCTTGGCCAATGGGACAAAGCCAAGCGCCTCGTCCAGAAGACCAGGGTTCTCCCATTTGCATGGTGTGTTTGATAAATGTTGGAGCATTGACCGGAAGCGCTGTGATTGACGATCGGTGGTCGAAGGTGGGGTAGGAATTAGAGGGATATTTTTTAATGACTTATACGAAGGCGGAGGTGGTTGTGCAAGAGTAGATTGTGCTTGTGCTTGTGCTGGAATACTTGGCGCAGGCCTCGAAGGAGGTTGAGTATGTAATCGCGGGTCGTAGCCATGGCCGGGGTGTGGTGACGGTGACCGTGAGTCTGGCTGATAGAGGATCCTTGGCGCAGGCGGTGCTTTTCGATATGATGCAATGCGAACCAATGTGTTCATACGCTTTGTGCTGAGCACTCGACGGAATTGAGATGTGAGTTCGGCCTCCCAGTTCTGCTGAAGACCGGATCGTGATAGCACAGATGTCTGTGAGCGACGGCTATAGTGTTGTTGTGCGTTGGCCATCCTAAGTGGTGACGATGGACAAATTCGTTTCCTGCGAACCGACCAACTCGGTGTTATTTCCTGATCAACTCTTTTTACTTTGGTGTATTAAGGACGAAGTTCGATGTCTGAGGATGTAGTCGAACGCAGTAGCCGCTGATGAAGGATTCACTGCCCGCACAGCCTTGTGGAGTCGGAGTAGGGTATCAGTCTGCGCCCGCAAGTCGGTTCGTATTGATCCAGTCGGATGTCCAGCGCAGGGAAGGGAGTCGACAATGCGACACCGCACAGGAGGAGAGCGCAAGTAACTGTGGGAAAGGCGCCGATTGATAAGATGAAAGAGAGGGTAGGGGAGACGGGCGAGAGTTATTGGAGGAGGAGTGGGCGGTATGCGTTGCGCGGCCTCAGAGTCGACAGCGGGCACGAGAGTGCTTAGCGCAGCGTAGATGCGCAAGCAGCAAATTATCAGATTCGATTGGACGACGGTCTGGGGCCTGCTCGCACTCGCAAGTACACGCAAGTACCAGGGACTACTGCAAAGAAGAGACGGCGAGATTCCGGAATCGTTTGCGGGCGAACGATCGCTGACGAGTCGCAAGAACAGACGCGTAGGCTTCTCGAGAAGCTAACCCGAATTAGGCATGAACGGTCGGTGGTTGCGTGGCCCCCAGTTTCTCACAACAGCGATGTTGTTTGCTATTGTCGCTTCTTATGCAGTGAGTTGTTAATTCTATCTGTCGTGGTCGTCTTTTCTTCAGCGTCTCGTAATCAGATTGATCGATCTTATCCGATGTCTGACTCGTGAGGAACGGACGACCGCGAGAGCTTCACAAATGGCGCCGGAAGTTAATGCCAAGACTAGACGCGGAGCGTTCGGGCTTGGCAATCAATTGCCTACTGTAGAAAGAAAGAAAAGCCATCAGATCTCCAGAGGGCAGGAACGACCCCAAATCACATCCTGACCCTGCTGCAATCGTGATCACGCAGCCATATCACATCACCCAAAGGGTCGAGCAGACAATGATCTATACCAGACCTCGGATGGAGTTCGATGTTCTGATACTGGATGCGTTCCACTAATACTCAGATACTATTCTCCGATGTTCAAGCACTGAGTCCCTTTTCGCCAATACTCAAACCTAATTCTCTATCTCCTCAGAAGTCCCATCTTTCTTCAGAAACATGTTCCACCGAAGCACACAATACCTGCATCATCAATTCTCCATACACTTCTTGGCTCGTGATGGATCCTTCTGGAACATCTCCATCATATCAAGATATTCCATCCAATTCCAGCATAATCTTCAATATGTATCAGCCAAGAACATCGACGCCAAATCTTGTCCAGTCGTAATTTATACGCCACTGTCCATTGTATCCCTACACAAAATCTGGTACGGCGGCGGGCCGCTGCCTTGAGTACTGTACCTTTCCAAATAGTCGAGGCGTACGCGTGCCTGCCCCTGAATTGGAAAGCTGAAGCAAAAGCAAACATGACATGACATACTACTCCAGAAAAAACGAATGTTGACACGACGCAACATGCACGACATTTCGATAGCTTCGCATTAGGTTGCTCTGTTGCGTGTGCTTCTGTCTTGGACTCGGCTTCGGTTTCGTTCATGGCTTCGGATGTGCAGGACTGAATTCTGTGGGTAATATTGCAAGTCGATATGTCTCACCATGTATCCGTATCCGAAACACTTTTTAGGTCGTCGTGACTCGTGGCCGGATTTACCGAGAGCTTGCATGATACAGTATATTGCTTGCGTGTTTGTGGAGGCGCGGTCGACTTCACGCGCGTAGCTGACGTGGATGCGAAATAACGGCGCGTTGATGTACTGGATACTGTACTGAGGACGACATCTCTGGGTGTCGTTGATAGTAATACTGGTTTTTTGATTGTTGGACCTTCAAGTGAATATTCTATCGATGCGAGTGCGCCGTATGATCACTGGCCTTCGTACTCGCTCCTTATGACCGGCCTTGTGACCGGACTCCAATACGGTGGGGGAGTGATTAACAATAACTTTCCGATGTGATGATACAGTGCTTTTGTCAGGACATGGAGATCAGACTTCTGATTATCGAAAGTACAGCGCAACGACACGCCATGTTCCACGGCCAACACTTGATATTATACAGGTCATCCAATCGGTTGACAGCCGTCACGTGCAGACCTTTGCGAAGACCGAGAGACTTCGACTGGCCTGACGTATGCTGTCAAGACGCAAGGTCACGTCTTGACGCCATCTAGCTTAATCATATCCTCAGCTAACCCTCGAAAGTCTCGTACGAGGCCGTTTGCTGAGATCGATACTCCACACATCCATGCCCACACCACAGATGACCGCAAAGACTTTGTCGCTCTCCGCGTACGCCGCCAACCCCGACACATCAGCCACTGGGGTATAGACGTTCGCCAGCTTGCATATGGTGACGCCTTCAACACCTGTCTTTTCCACGTCAACTGATACCTCCCAAAGCTTCAGTCTCTGGTCAATACTCGTTGTAAGTAGCCAGTAAACGTGCGGCCGATCTGGTAGATCGATGACCGCTAGTCCCGTGATCGCCGCAGTATGTGCTCTGGGTACAGTGAGGACCGAGCTGTGGACTGCTTCGTAACCATGCTCGTGATTGAGGCGGCTCACACTAAGCGCGTTGTCGTCTCCGCCGGAGAACAGCAGGTGATCAGTCTTCCCAAGCTGTCGTAGCTCTGTACAATGTACTGTGCTCTGGTGTGTTTTGATGCGAGCTTGCCAGACTAGCCTTCCGACTTCCTCAACGCCAATCTCTTCCAGAGTCTGCGTTTGCGTAGTGAAGAGACCGACATGGCCGTCTGTTGCGGTCGTGATGTAAACGTCTGACTCGACGTAGGGAAGTCGGAGTACTTGCGTCAATGAGCACGACAAATACGTACCTGCGAATGTGCAAGTCCACACATTCTCCGTTTCAGACGTTCGGTAAGAGTAGATACGAATGGTCGAATCGGAGCGAACAGTCGACACCGTAAACATGTCGATATCCGATTGGATGTGCTTTGTTGGGTGTCGAACGACAGTAAAGTGCATAATACGCAAATCTGGAAGCTCGCTCTCGGGAGGACAGACGGATTCGCAGACTACACCGAGTCGCAACATAGGTGTTTCTCTCACACGCCAGGCGAACAACTCTTCGAACCCACCACTGCTGAACAGCCATCGACCATCGTCTGACCACTCGAGGTGCTGGATGCCTGTGTTGTGTTTCTTGATCGTGCGGATGCATTCGAAAGTCTGCCACCCGTCGCTACTCTGAGGAGACGTGTGGATCTTGATATCGGTATCTTCAGCGCCTGTCGCGATGAGCCTGCCATACTTTGGCTGCCGGGGCGAGATGGCAATGGATTTGATTTCTCGTCCATGTCCACCGCGATTCGTCTCCCCCGCTACGTCTGCAAAGCCTGTCTGTGCGCACAACTGGGAGGCTTTTGTCCAGGCCAAGGTTCCGCGTGAAGCGTTCAGACTGTGTACGAAAGCCCATGTCCGATTCGCCCCACCACAGTTAATACTACAGACCTCGCTCTCGGTCATCATGTCGTACACTATAAAGTGCTTGCTTCGAAAAGCACAGAGCATCAATCTGCCTGTGGGATAACATTCCATATCCGGTGGCCACAACTCGATCTGCTCGACTGTCGTGGCTTCTGGGACAGCAAGTTGATGGATAAGCTGCAATCGAGGTGCATCATTCTTCAGGCTCAGCTCGTAAACGGCTAGAGTGCCATCTCGTCCTGAGGAGTAGATGAAACGCGACGAGGAGGCTGAATGCCGAGTCTCCAGCACCTTCAGATCTGTAACGGCATTCCCTCCATGGGTGTTGTGCACCAGTATTGCGTGGCTCAGAGTCTTGAAGGGTGCCGTAGATGAAGTGTCTGGTGAATCATAACCTGACGGCAGGTCTGGTGCCTCATATATTGCAATGGCTCCGTTGCGTGAGCCTACAACCAGAGTGTGTGACCCTGTGGACGATGGCGAGGCAGCAAAGCTCGTGACGATGAATCCTCTAGGAAGTGGTAGATTGTGCTCGGTGGCGGTAGTATACGGCTTGCCATCACGCAAATTGCTAGTGATGATGAGCAAGCACGCAGTGTCCTGCTCTACAGTGGTCACGAATCCGAGAGCGTCTGCTCTTAGGCTTGAGCCATTGTCGCCGACGTGTACCAGAAACAAAGCTGCAGTCTTCCCGTAGCCTGTAGCAATCTTTTCGAGCCCGGAACTATGGTGATAAGTGAAAACAGACCCATTTCTACCGGAGAATAAAACCATGCCCAGGCACAATAGACTAGTTGCGACAGAGTAGCCCTGCAGATCTGGTATATGAGCGATCCACGTCCATGAAGACGTGGACTGCAACCAAGTCTCATCGCGAGGCGAACCTGAATCAACCAAGAACAAGTTCCCGCTGTTGACCGCAACCACAAGCTTGTTCAAACCAATAAACGCATAACTCCTTATCTTTTCATGCGTTAGCGGTCCGGGCATGGCTGTACCGACGGCATCAGAAACCGACCACAATACACATCTATCCTCCGGGCGAGAGAACGGCAGAGCCTTTGCGTGTGTAGCTATGCTGCCATCTGCCCCACCAGTGGCAATCAAACAGCCACCGGCTGTCTGCCGGAGTGCGGATGACCAAACGTTCTTCCCTCTGTGTAATGAAAGCATGCCTGTATTCTCAAGTGTGTAAAGAGAGGAATCGTATCTCAAAGACCAGTAGTGACATGTTGCGTCTTCGCCAAAAGTGACGAGGTTGGCAACCACATTCGGATCGTCAGTTCTCACAAAGTCCACTGTCCATATCCTCGACATATGACCCCAAGCTTGACACAGCGAGCGTCCAATTTGTGTGTCTCCAGGCAGTGAGTCTTCGAGACTAGTACCAAATCCAGTTTCGCGTGCCGTTGGTAGATCCGTGATAGATTGAGGATCAGCAGGTATCGCTGGGAGTGACGTGAGATCCCATATCCTCACCGTCCTATCATCACTGCAACTGGCAAGCAGTCGAGTGGGTGTCGTTTGTGAACCAACGTAAAGTTCCGGAGAGATCTGCACACCAAAGATGGATCCATCGTGACCTGTCAAGACTTTATGCAAAAAAGTCTCCGGCTGAGCAGTCGTGAGCTGACATGACCACACAACAATATCGCCAAAGACAGTTCCCGATGCTACCAAAATCCTCGACGGACTGCTCCATAAGATGTGAGCCGAATACAGAATGCACTTGGATTGGGATGTGAGCTCTTGTAGATGTGTCTTCGCAGGCTGTGCAGTGTCGAGGTTTAGCAACAGCAGCGAGTTGTGCGCTGTGATCAAGGAAACGCAATATTCTGTGCTCCTTCTCGTAGACTCTGCAGGACGGAACTGAGCATGCAATATCCAATCGGGTGCGACCAGAGGATCAAAAAGGGCTACAATGTCCACGGTTTTAGAGTCATTGTCCGGGAATGATCGGAGGATCACGGCCGACACCAAGTGACCTCCCCATACGATTAGGGTATTGTCATGACCGTCGCAGAACCTGATGCCGTGTATTGACTGACGTGTGAAAAGCTGAATACTGGATACTAGATTCTGCACAGAGTCGTATAATCTCAGAACAGGGCCTTCACCAGCAAGCAGATATTTGCCGGCAAAGGCTAGGGCTGTCACCGGAACGCGACAATGTTCATGCTGGAAAACAGTCATCAGTCATTTCCTGCAACATGGGTTATTTGACATTGCCATACCTCGAGCATTTGCTAGCAGTGGATGGCATCGACACAAGTTCAACTACCGAGATTTATTCATCAGGCAGCCGAGCCATGTCTTGGCGTTCCTGCCATCTAGGTAGTGCGCGACTAGACCTCGAACGAGAATCAATCTCTGATTTTGTGCATGTACCTACTATTTCTTGGATCGTCTTTCCGAATTGGAGAGTACACAACATCGCTGCAACAAACAATCGCGCAGTGGATGGTGAAGTTCGCCAATCGCTAGCGCCGACCGACCACCCTGTACGCCTCCAAGCCGCTGACAGCAGGACACGAAGGATTCGCTGGCAATCTTGTGCCTTGAGCGATTCCTTCTTCCGAGAATTCGGATAGGCCAACAGGATGACTTGGATATTCGAGTGCGGCGAGCCATACTCTACCCATGTACGACTTTGAGCCCTTTACACTAGTGTTCGAGTTCGGAGATGGCAGCTGACCAGCCAGGTAGGTGGACAGCCTGAGGTTAGGGGTTTGTCCAGAACTGGTTCCACAAAGACGGTGTACAATTGACATCTCAGAATCCTTTGTCGCATGGCAATTGATCCATTGTCAGATGACCTGCCAAATCGCGGAGCAAGGACTACATCACGCAATTCAAGAGCGGGCTGCCATGCCCTTGTGGTGATTCGGCAGTTGACGAGACAGGCAAGTGATCTCGTTCTCGACCGTCGTTTGTCCATGCCACGAGTCTCGTCGTACATGGCTGGCTGTCCGCGATGAGGTTCCTGCAGGTATGATCCTTCGACGACTATTGCTTGGACCGCCGGACAATTGCGGCTATCCGCTGCCGCTGGGGCTCGACTCTGCTCGACTCTCGCGATACCTCTACGACCAGAAGCTTAGCGCTTTCTCCGCATCTCCAAGGAGTGTCCGAACCGTTTCGCATCACTCCCCAGACGAGCCAAAGACGCCACCCTGTGGGAATGGCAAGAAACAAGGCCGCTGCCCCACGATTTGGCATACTGGCCCCGCGTTCTCCCCACGATGGTCCCACTCTACCCGCGCTAGGCGGTCCGCCATAGCGCACGTCGCTTAGCGGCATGCGGGGAGAGATCGACACGGTCTGCAGCGCGCACGCACGCACGTTCTGCACCAACTCCAACTCAACGCTCCTTCATCCGTGAACAGAGTCAGGATCTTCATAAGGTCTCCCGTGCGCCTGCGATCACACCGCGTGTTTTTAGGATTGGCCGGACTTTTCATCCTCACTGCCATCAATTTCATCTCCAGCCCTACGCTGAATAATATCTTGTCCGCTGTTTCTCATCAAAATCTCTGACTCACGGCACCATTGTCAAAGATGGCACCTCATCCGCCAGGTCATCTGGTGCACAGGTTTGTTTCAGCTCTTCCCACGTTAGGTCAAGTCTCTGATATCCCTCCAGTCACGCTCATGAGAGTGACCTCCCAGGCACAGTCGACCTCCGAGCTGTAGAGGGAGACGACACCGCCTACGGACAAGCATTGTTCCCAGTGCCCGCCGAAGACCCCAACGACCCGTTGCAATGGTCCAACACGAAGAAGACCGCCATCTTGATCATCTGTTCATTGTACTCATTCCTCGGTAACGCAGCACTTCTCGGTCCTTCTGTATACATCGGAATTTACGCTGAAGAATTCAACATCACCCCAAACGTCGCCTCGGGGGTAGTCTCTTACCCAAATCTCGTTTATGGATTCGGCTCTCTGCTTTTGGTCCCAGCTTACTTGAAATTCGGAAGACGGCCGGTGATGCTGTTTTCCATGCTCCTCTTTCTCTTCGGTCTTGTGGGTGCATCTCAAGCCACCAGCTTTGGCGGTCTCATGGCTGCTCGCATCATCCACGCGCTGGGCAGTGGAGTCTGCGAAGCACTTCCCGTTCAACTCGTCAACGACATCTTCTTCCTTCACGAGCGCGGAAAGAGACTCGGCTTCTACACTGTGTGCCTTTGCTGGGGCTCGACCGGTCCACTGTACGCTGGCTACATGCTGGCGGGTGGCTACAGCTGGCGTCTGTATTTCTACGTACTCATCGCGTTCGCTGGCGCTCTTCTCGTCGCAACGTTCTTCTTCGTCGAAGAGTCCCATTACGTGCGTCTACCACCAGCCGCCAGCCCGACAAACTCCACAGACAACCTCTCCAAAGACAAGCCCTCGCAGCACATCGAAGCTGTCCCCATCGTGCCACCGCGCAAAAGCTACCTGCAACAACTCAAGCCATGGGGCAAGATCGACCACGACGCCGAGTTCTTCATGACCATGGTGCGGTCATTCAGCTATTTTCTGGTCCCAAGTGTTCTGTGGGTAGTTACCAGCTTCGGCATCTACATCGGCCTCGGCGCGCTGACCTTCAACTACACCTTCCCGCTCAAAATCGTCGCACCGCCATACAACTGGTCACAGACATCGTCGGGTCTCATCGCGCTCGGCAACATCATTGGCTACGGCCTCGCAGTGCCGTTGACGAGTACTTCGGACCGATTGGCGGCGTATCTGACGCGTAAGAACGGCGGTATCCGCGAGGCGGAGATGAGACTCGGCGTCATGCTGCCGGCCATGATCATCGGGCCGGCGGGTCTAGTCCTGTACGGTCTGGCAGCGCAGAACGATCTGCACTGGATCACATATTTCGTCGGCGTCGCGATGGTCGACTGGGCCAGTTATTTCTACTTCACCTTTGCTCTTGCCGTAAGTGCTCTCAGCCACAAATTCCCATCTTGTGATGGATTTCTAACGCCTCACAGTACGCTGTGGACTCGCAAACGGCCAACACGTCTGAAATGCTCATCGCTATGAACGTGGGCAAACAAGCCATCAGTTTCGGCATGGGCATCGATCTGCTCGATTGGATCCTGACCACCGGCTACGCAAAGGTCATTTCCGGCGCTTTCGTCGCTATCCTTGTGCTCAACAACGTCATGGTGCCGCTGTTCATGTGGAAGGGCAAAGCGATTCGACGATTCATGCACGGCACATGGCTTGCGAGACTGCACAACAAGACGAAGTCCGTGGGCGAGGTCGCATGATTTGTGTGTAGCCATGCTGTGAAAAGCGGCTTGTACATAAGCGGTGTTGGGGGGGCAGTGTACATGGAGTACCTAACGAGGATACGAGGCAAGGCGTTAAATCACGTCGTTATGAAGTTCAATCTCAACATTGATGTTAATAAATCAACATTTCATCTCTCATCTGCTATCGTGAATCGTGCGGTTCAAGAACCTCGAGTGACCATCTCCTTGAGCCATTCTGGTAGAGCGTTCTTGCCTTCCCAAGCCGGTCGCTGGGCCCACGCGTCCTGCCATGTACCTCTCCAGCTCTCGTGCGCAGGCAGTCCAAACACGCCGCCGACGAACCACGTCGTGCTGCCCTTCTTGAGCGTCTGCGTCAGCATCGGCACATTCGTCCTCGGTTCGATGAGGTTGCTATTGGCGTCGGCGTTCAGTATGGCGCCGTTCCTCTCTTCACTGGCAAGCTCAACGATGCCGACGGCACCAGCAGAAGAGACGAGAAGCGCTTCTTGGTCCTCAGCAAACGACCCATCGCCATCGAATCCCGACGAAGTCTTCTTGATCGCGCCCAGCAGTCGGCCATTACTCTCACTAGTGGCGAGCATGGCGAAGCCGCCTTCTGCACTCATCAGGTCGCGATCGGTCTGGACTCTGTGTACACGGACGTGCCAATTCGGGCACTGGTCGGTCGGCGGCAGGAGCCAGGTGCGCACTTCCACATCTGACCAAGGGTGCATAGTCGAGTAGAGCACGGGACTACCGTCTTTGGTCAAGATCTCGGCGTTTTCGACCTCGCGGCGGAGTTTCCAGATCTCGCCGCTGTCGTCGGAGAGCGCGAGGGCGGACTCAGGGACGAATTGTTCGAGTGTGTAGCCGCCTGTTGGGACTGAGTAGCCGAATGCGGAACTGTACACGAAGTGGCCGTACTTGGCTTGCGTGGACTTGATGGGGTAGTGGCATTTTTGTCCGCTTGAGAGGAGGAAGGTGTGGTTGCCTTTGTTGACCATGATGTGGAGTGGATATGTCAGGGCTTTGATTTCTGGTAGTGGTGATGGAGATTGCGTGAACGGGTGGGGCTCTTCTTTGGATGCCCAGAAGGGGTGAGACTCGGGAAGAGCGAGAGGTGCAAAAGCTAGCATGCACCAATACGGTGAACCTGGAGAGTTGTAATTTTCCGCCATGTAGTAGTTCGGGTATGTGTAGCCAATGTTGAGCATGCCGTTGGGTTGAAAGATGTGCGGGTGTTGGCTCCACCAGCGGAAGTTGCGTAAGAGCATACCTTTGACCACACCCCAGGAAAGGGGCGCTGGCAATTCAACATCCGCAAAAGCTACCGCACCCCAGAAACCGGCTGTCGCGAAGCGATACGTCAGACTGCGTCCGAAGGGGATGGCATGGCCGTCCGGAGCCATGTAGTGTGCAAAGTCCATGGCAAACAGGCGTGCTCGCTCTTTGAATTCCTCAGCTCGTTTCGGATCGGAATCTCCAGCAAGTTTGGCGTAAAGCAGCTGGAGGTACTGAATTGCATAAGATCCAGAATAGTAGTCCATTTGCTAAGAATAATAAGGCTTTGTAGAAGGCGTGATTTACTAAATGAAATAGTGCAACATTATAAGAAGATAAACCTACAGTATAGCCTGCGGGACCGTCATTCGACCAACCTCCACCACGGTAGAATGTTTCTAGATGTTCAACGTCCGAGTCGAGTCTGGCCTGAGAATAAGGTGCGCCGTTTGCTTTGAGACCCAGATTGGCAAAGATGCGGAACCATAGCCTTTCGAACGTCAGTCAATGTCTCCCAGCTTTGGTGGTCAGACTCACCAGTTCGTGTTCGGCATCTCTCTGTCGTTCATGCTACCTATCCAGGCCGCCACATTATGTTTCTCCTTTTCTGACAGAGGATCCCAAAAGTCTTTGCCAGCGATAGCGAGAGTGTACCCGATTGGACAAGACTCTACCATACGCTGGTCAAGATCCTCCATGTTACCCCAGAACTCTGGTCCATCTGGATCTGTGCCGGCAACAAGACCTTTTACGAAGAGGTGAGAGTTGCGATACTTTGAATCTCCGGCAAGTAAAGGAGCCAGTCCCCAGAGTGGTCTCGCAAAGCCTTCAATCTGCGCTGCTGTCTCGTCGACTGCATGCACTGTCAGATTGGGTCGGAATCTCTACTGTAGTAAGTACTCACACCTCGTTCCTGTTCCTCCTACTCTGACCATAGCACACTCTGGTGAAAAGCCTGTCTCGAGAGGATCAAGCAAAGCAGCACAAGCGTCGACCACATCCTGTCTCGTCTTCATAGGATTCTTGCAAAACGCATGCTGAGCAAATGGCTGATTAGCCACAGCTATCTGGTGAGTCTTCGGCATGCTGGCGAAATTGGTTGACCAGAGACGAAGGGAAACGTTTGAGGGAGCTCAAGGTCGAACGATTGTTGAGACACAACATGGTCAAATGCCGACAATACGTCGGCGTTTGATACATCGATTCGCCGCAACAATGGTATCCGAGATAGCAACAGCATGTGAAGGGAGCGGCACAGTTGGTGGTTCGTGTTGTCTCGTTAAGCTTGAACGTCGCATGGCATTTACCCACTGACCCCACTTCACCCCGCCTTACCCCAATTGGAGCTCCGTTTCCTCAGCTTCTGAATGCGGTAGGCGGTGCTTGATATTCGTCACTTGCTGCTACAGTACATGTAGCTCTTCGTACTTAAGCGTCAGGTGGATCAATTCAACTGCAAGCGACATCCTATGGTAACATCAATACCGCTACCACTGTGCACTGTGGGAGGGTTATCCGTATCATCAATAGGACATATCGCCTTTCTGCACATTTACTCGTCTTCACTCGCTTGTACGAAGAAGTGAAACATGCGGTTTTCGTCTCGTAGGCATATATCGAAGAAGACTGCGGTCCTCTGTACTCTTCAAAGGCAGTAAAGTTCTATGCAATGGTCCGTGGTAATTACAATTCGACCATCAGTTACTGCAGCGAGTACTAGCCGGCTTCCTCAAGGTCATTTTTATCATGCTGACGAGATCTATTACACCCTCAGAAATGGAAGTTCCGAAAGAGTGCACGTTTCGATACTGATTGGTCGTTAAAAGCAGAAGTGAGGTAGGACATGGTAGTAGCTGATGTTGCACGAGCACAATCCAAGCACCAGCCTCGGCTCGTCATCCGAATGAACGGCCAGCAAAAGCTCCCCTCACGCATCCTTTTGTGTCTGACACCGTGATACAAGTCAAGCTCTTACTGTATATACCATTGCGAACCAGCTTGTTGCGTTTCTAATCGCTTTCTACTTCCACGAATCTTATGGACCTTCTTCACGTTTAATCGCAACCTACCAAGCGACCTCGAACGTTCACGCTGCGCGCTTCTCTGCACTGGACATCTGCATCTACCACATCTTCTCTTGACGACATGGCAGGTAGGCTATCTCCAATGGTATGGTGATTCAGGCTCTCACAAGCAACACAGGTCTTCCTCTCTCATTAGCAGTGCCCGCAGCTGCCGCTGGTTTGGCCTACCTAGATGCGCGCACCCAGCTGTCGCAAGATCTCGACGTCCTCTATGCGACCATAAAGAGCGGCATCCAGTTCAAGCGGAGAGTCAAGAACAACAAAACCAACTTGTTCCATCTCTTGGAAGAGCAAGCATTGAGCTTGAAGAATGGGCACAAATCCTTCCTGGTCACTCCACCCGAAATCCCCAAGGACTATACTGAGGAGATTGTCAAGAATCTCAAGACCACGGAATATACATATAAACAGACGTACGACCTGGTCCTCAAGTATGCCACGTATTTGAAGCAAGAGCATGGAGTCACACAAAACGACGTTGTTGCTTTGGACTGCACGAATAAGCCGCTCTTTGTGTTTGCCTGGTTCGCGCTCTGGGCTCTTGGAGCAAGACCTGCTTTCATCAACACCAGTCTTAGAGGAGAAGGTCTTTTGCACTGCATCAAGATCTCCGAGTGCAAGCTATTGCTTCTGGATGCGCAGATACAAGATGCCCTCACCTCAGAACTTTCGTCACAATTGGAGGATCTAGGAGTTGGAGCAACCATTCTTGACAATGAGCTGCAAACAAGAGTCCAATCGATCCAAGGTAGAAGGCCAACAGATGAAGAAATCGGCAAACCAGACCAGCAAGACATGGCTCTTCTGATCTTCACCTCCGGCACTACTGGACTGCCAAAAGCGGCAAGTATCACCTGGCTTCGATTCAACGCCTCCGTAACACTGGCCACTTACCTCCACCTTCGTCCCGACGAGCGCTACTACAGCGCACTCCCACTCTACCACTCCTCAGGCGCCCAACTAGCAGTCGGAACCAACCTCGCCAACGGCTCCGCCGTAATCATCAGCTCACATTTCTCCGCACGTACCTTCTTCGCCTCTGCCGCCGCCTCTCGCGCAACCTCAATTCAATACATTGGCGAGATGTGCCGGTACCTGGTGTCGTCTCCACCCTCGCCCTTCGACAAGAAGCACAGCATTCGTATGGCATTCGGCAACGGCATCCGACCCGACGTGTGGCCCGTCTTCAAATCGCGCTTCAACATCGATGAAATAGTCGAATTTTACGGCGCGACCGAGTCGCCCGCGGCATCGTTCGTCAAGTCCCGCAACTCGTTTCACGAAGGCAGCATCGGGCGCCGCGGCACGCTCTTGCAGCTCATGTCGCGCGGTATCTCGCAACTCGTGCGCCACGACGTCGATACCGGGGCGCCGTACCGCGACCCCGCGACAGGCCGCTGCGAAGTCGTGCCCGAGAACGGCTCGATCGGCGAGCTGGTGATGAAGCTGGACCCGGCGGCCATCCGCGAGAGTTTCGCAGGCTACTGGCGCAACGAGAGCGCCAGCAACAGCAAGATCATCCGCGGCGCCTTCGTCGACGGCGACGCTTACTTCCGCACCGGCGACTTGATGCGTCGTGACCGGCACGGACATACGTTTTTCGTCGACCGCATCGGCGATACGTTTCGCTGGAAGGGCGAGAATGTATCGACGGGCGAGGTCGAGAAGGTCGTCTCTGCCGACAAGGCGGTCGAGGAGGTCAATGTCTACGGCGTGGAATTGCCGGGCCATGATGGGCGCGCGGGCTGTGCGGCGTTGATGCTGCGGGAGGAGCCCGGGAAGGATGTTCTGGAGCGGTTGGCGGGCGTCGTCAAGAAGGGTTTGCCCAGGTATGCGGTGCCCATCTTCCTGAGGGTGGTGGCCAGTATGGAGACGACGGGGACGAGCAAGTACACCAAGCAGGGACTCAGGACGCAGGGTGTCGATCCGGAGAAGACGGGCGAGGATGCCGTGTTCTGGCTCAGTCCGCAGAGTGGGATGTATGAGAGGTTCGGGAAAAGGGAGTGGGAGGGTATAGTCGGGGGACAGACGAAGCTGTGATGTCGATTATCTGCTTGTCTCGTCCGTAATGAGAAATGAACTTGTTATATGATCTACCTTTTCTAGAGAAGCACGCGACTGTTCCTGCTGATCATGCCTCTTTTCTGTACAACGCAAAGTTGTGGGTATATGTACATTGCATGAAACCATTGTGCGTCTGTACAGAAGCCGGGTCTTTTCTCGCTGCTTCATGCCTCTCTTCTGTACAACGCAGAGTTGTGGGTATATTTACATTGTATGAAAGCCATTATGTGTCATCATGCTTGAACTTGATGTCCTTCGTCCTGCAAATATCATCGCAGAGCCAATGCCTCGATATACTGGTCATGTTGGGTATCTCTTCATGTCATTCGTAGGACCGCGTTGTGTTCCACCATTAGTTCCTCATCTCATTCCCCGCAGTTGTCTCACAGGTCGTCAAGTCGTCAATAGCGCAACATCGGTTCCTGTTATCGGTAACAGCAGTTGTGAATCCTCGACATCCAGCTCAGCCGATGTAAGGTTGGTCCAGCCCACCCAGCAGTTTCCTGGTCTTGCTGCCTGCGCTTGGTACGTGGCGTATCCACATACAGTGTTATTGGCCCAGAAGTTGTACGCGGCGCAGAGCTCGATACAGTCATTGAATGTGTAGACGTAGGCGGCTGTCAACGTTGTGGTCGCATAGCCTGGCGCGTCGAGGGGGCTGGAAAGAGAACAGTATTTTGTAAAGGTGAGGCTGAGAAGGTCCTCAGAGGTGACGGCAGAGACGTTGAGATCGGAGGTGTAGAGTGAGGTATAGATTGTGTGGTTTGAAGTCGGACAATTGCTCGTCGGTGTGGTTACTGCTGAAGAGGCTGTCGCCTTTGGTGATGGCTTGGAGGCAGTGGTAGAAGACGTGATGGAAGAATTCGTGATTTGCATTCTTCCAGCTCTGTCAGCTCAGGACCTGAGATTGTTTGAAGGAAGACTTACGGTACTGTAGTATCGACAGATACAGGAGCATTGTTCTTGATTGCCTTGTTCCCGAGAATACCTCCCACCAGACAAGCGACAGAGATGCAGATGAGAACAAACGAGACTAACAGAAACTTTCGCGGCTTCATGTTACAGAGAATCAGTGGTGCTTTGCTCTTAGCAGGGTCTTCCGCTGATGGCTTGAAGTTGAACATGCTGCTGAGTCTGTAGCCACGGGAGATGGATGCAATTTTGTCCGAGTGTTTTTCCATGGGATCATTCAGTTCGAGACCAGATGCCGGTATCACCTCTGGAGCATTGTGGTACTGATAAGGAGTTGATAGACGTCTAGCAGCATTGACGAACAGTGACGGCGTGGTCATTCTTTCTGGTGTTTTTCGCGGCGATCTGGACTGTTGGTAAATCGATCTCGTCAGCCAATGCTTGTATTTTGAGGGTTGAGGAATCAGAATCTCCTCGCGGTCATATTTGAAGTCCTTCACAATGGCATGGTCCAATGTAACAGAGCCATACAGGCAGGAGCGCAATGTCAGATTCGGGCTTGGATCCGGTCCGTGACACAATCTTACCTGGTGTTCCGACGGTGTCGGCATCAAGCGCGGTTTTGAGGACATTTTCGCCGTCGAATCCGGGTGCTCTTCGACACTTTTCAGGAAGGAAGGCGGTGGGCTTGCCGCCTCCGAACGGAACAACGTCCACTATCGCTTGTGCAGAATGTTCGTTTACAGAAGGAGAAGGAGGAGGTGGTGGAAGAAGAAGAAGGAGAGAACGAGAGACAACAATGAAGAACAGCGATAAGATACATCAGGTTTCTCCATGCTACATGTACATCGTGTAAGCGGAAGAGAGGTCGACCAGCGATTGACGTAGAGAATGGTCATGGTCACCCTCAGTCACGAGACACAGGTCCACGGCTATCGGCAGAGCTGCTCTGTGTTTCGACGCCGGCCCGGGCTACTGGTATGCTCCATGAAGACGACGTCAAGACGCTGTTGAATCGAAGGGGTGTAAATGTCGTGGTGAAGGCTGTATTGTTGAATCTTCACAATGCCACAGCCAGTACTGTTTTCATCTTCCAGTTTCTTATGGCGCATATACCTCCTCAAGTCCGTCCATTGGACGGTGAGCGTGGTCTGCCATGCATCTTACTCTACGGTACTTGATGCAGTCTCCGATACTTGTCAGCAGAATTTGTATATACCGAATGTGCAGATTGCATGCAAGTGAAGTCAGGTGAAGCAGGTGCAGTCCAGCCGATCTTATATAAGCTGGGCAGGTGCGGGAGCGGAACAAAAGCCTGTTTCTGTGGCACAGCCAATCATCAATCAACACTAACACAAAGCTCCAGCACTCAAAGAGAAGGTGCTGCAACCCGATACATGCAGCGCCCTCTACCGAGGCTCGGCAAGCAGTAAATATTACGTGTCTACAGACTCGGAGTGAAGTATGAACAGCTGTAGTGAATTAATAGGTAACTAAAGTGCTCCGAACGGCTCAAGTGAGGTCTGCGATTCGGCTATATACTGCGTGCACTAGCACTATGTGAGCGGCCCCTCAATAGCCGGGGTCCAAGCTATACGATTTATATATCCAGAACTCGGAGAATTAAACAGCTAGTCTACATCCTCAAGTCCCTCCAACTCGCAGACAATAATCGTGCACCAGTCGCAACCCTACCTACCTATCTACCAATCTATACCCCGAAAAAACCCTTCCACAATGGACTACGCACGCCCTCTCTTCTCCCGCCTGCCTCCACCGGCCGAGTGTCTAGCAATCCTGGTCGGCTGCGCCGAGCTCTCCCTCTTCGGCATCGGCGGCCTCGCCAACCCGCTCGAGTTCGCAAAGGGCTACGGTCTACCCATCACACAATCCTCCACCAGCGCAGAAGACGTCGAGAAACGCGACGGAGAGTCCAAAGAGACGCGCACATCGAAAGCATTGATCGCGGCCATTGCGGCAAGGAACATACAGAATGGATTGTGCATTTTGGCTTTTGGTCTGTACTGGAAGGATCGCAGGGCGCTGGGTACGGTCGTCATGAGTGGGCTCATTACCACAGCGGCCGATGCGGTCTTGGTTCACTGGTATGGTGCGAGTGGTGCGCTCGCCGGACATCTGGTGGGTGTTGTCAACTCACTGGCAATTGGAGGCGCCTTGTTGTATTACAATGTCAATGAGATGCATATGAGAGTGTAGGATTGTCTTACTAGATGACGATGATGATGATTATGGGTATTCTTTGATATAGACCAATGCCGTATTCATGATAAGTCGGGCATTCATGTCTGCGTTGTTCCCCTATAAGGCTTGTTCCTGACAATATTGACCGAGTCTCTGATATACCGGACCGCAGATCAGTACCCGACCAATTGCATCGAGTAGAGATGTAAATGTCTCCGAACGATCATAATCATCTCATATCGACGTACCACGAAGAAGATGCCCAAGCCAACTTTCGCTTTTACCATTCCCTCCATCCATGACAGCACAACGCTGAACTGCCGGATATACCTCCCCAAGACCTTCACAGAACCGACGACAGTTCCAGTCCTCAATGAATCAGAACAGTCTCATGTGTCATGCAGTACACGAGCAGATCATCAAGCTCAATCACATACCAAGCCCAAGGCAGCAATACTAGCACACCCGTACGCGTCTTTGGGAGGGAGCTACAATGACCCGGTTGTGGGCTTTGTGACCAACGAGCTACTTTCTCATGGCTTTGTGGTTGGAACATTCAACTTCAGGTATGTAGTATAGGTTTGGTATCTCATCAAGCTTTCATTGCTCTCAATATCTATCACAATACATTCCCGAATCGGCTACAGTGATTGGAAAATGCTTATATAAAGTATCACGGCTTGATCTGACGTGGCACAGAGGAGCTCAAGGCTCTAAAGGTCGCACATCATGGACAGGCAAACCGGAGCGAGCGGACTACATCTCGTTCGTTGATTTCATGACAAGCTATCTAAGGACCCTTCTACAGTCAGACACCACAGATGAAGACGACGCTGCAGACACAACACGGGAGAGCATTCATCTCATTTTGGGCGGCTATTCCTACGGCTCGCTCATCGTGACACATCTACCACCTCTTACCGATATGCTACTCTCGATCCAGGATCCAGCTGTTGGTACAGCGGCGTTTGAAATCATGCAGAAAGCAAGGTATATAGCCGTTGAGACAATCTCGCGCGCCGGGCAAGTCGTGAATCCAAGGCCGAGCAAAGACAACTATGGGCCAGCGCCTGCTACTGTTGGTGGCAATATGCTTGATTGCAAGGTGCAATACCTTCTGATATCGCCTTTATTACCACCTGTTTCATTCTTCCTCAGCCCATCTTTCGGCTCAGTATTTGGAAACTTCAACCGAGCTGCTGCACCTTCGAGCGTTACGACACTAACGAGTAACCCGACGCTGGCTGTTTTCGGATCGGACGATATGTTCACCTCTGCGAGCAAATTGCAGACTTGGTCGAAGAAGATGCAGGTCGCTTCACATGGAGCGTTCGAATGGCTGGAGATTGATGGGGCCAGTCATTTCTGGCGAGAAGAAGGTGTTGAGGACAAGATGAGGCAGAGAATTGCTAGATGGGTTTCTCGCTGAGATCCGATCACAAAGAAGACGATGTAGCTTTCGCGCTAAGCTTGCGCCTGATCTCAGTGCTGCTCAACTTGCTCTGGAAATCATTCGTGTCTGCAGCTTGCTGACCAGCAGACTCAACGTTGTCGTCAGAATCCAAGACATCGACCTCCAACACCTCCAACCCTGGCCAGCCCTTTTCAGCTCGCTTGTCGTTGACAGCCTTGCCTCCAGACCTGGTTTCGCCGGAGATGATCAACGCGCTAATGTCTTTCTCTGTAATCGTTGGACCGAAGGGGTCCCAAATCTCGACAAACTTGATCTGTAGACCAGAAGCGAAGGTTACGACGACGGCGTGTCCATTAGGACCTGGTTCCGTCACTTCTGAGAACTGTGGTTCAGGAGAACCTGGAGGCGCAAAATCGAACAAGGCTCTGACGAAGCGGTAGACTGACTTTTGTCTGTCGCTCCAGCTTTGCAAGAACTCGGCATGCTTTTTGTTCTTCAAGAGCTCGTCTCCAGTAATGCCAATAACAACAGACTGGTTCACACTCGAGCTCGATTCCTGATTGTCGACCGCGAATACCGTCATTGTCAATAGAAGCTTGTGGCCAATATGGACGTGATCGAAGGTGCCGCCCACAGCCACGTTGTCGTGTCTAACGGCATCCTTTGTAGCTGACTGCCGTGGAATTGCTGTGGAGGACACCGCTCCGGGTTGACCGGAAGAGCCTTTCATCGCTTGACCAAACGCTTGCACGAAAGCCTCGCCCTCTGGACTCTCCACACCAAGAGCGAATTCCCAAGGTCGTCGTGAAGCTGCTAGTGTCTGCAGATCTACGACCGGACCATGTGATGAAGCACCTGGCGATTTTGTCTCCGGCGACCATGCGACGAGCAATATCCTGACATCAACACCATCGTTGTCTTCGACGTTGACATGATCTTGGGCGGCCAATACACAGATGAGCTTGTAAAGACCAGCTACTGTACTCTGCGTCCTCGCAAAGAGCTGACTCCTGGTCGAATTGGGTGAATCTGCAAGATGTGGGCAAGCCAGTGCGATTTCGAGTAAGGACGCCTGGACGGTATCGTGAGACTGCGCCATGGCTTCTTTCAAGACTTGTCGTAGTGTGTCGCCATACGCCTTCTTGAGATTTGCCAGTGTTGGAGGCGAGGGTGCCGGGGGGAGAAGGAGGATGAACTTGACTCCGCCATCTTGTTCTGACGCCATGTTGTGTATTGTGTTGATCTCGACCGCGTTGTCACCTTGTGTGTTGTTGTGCTGTAGTGCGATCCGGTATCTATCGTCAATTCAATTGTGCATGGTATAGGCCAATGCATGTGTAGTGGACGGGGCGTGGTTCGCGCCAAGACACGAGTGGAGACGGACGAGCGACTCCAACTCCCCGATTCGCGTTACCAGAGCCCAAGGTATCTTGCCTTTCAAATTGCGATTTAACTACTTGTCAGCTCAGAGACACAGTCACTAGAGCGAGTCTAGCTTTGACACGCGTACCAAGATCATTGAAGCCATACAATAATTCGAAAATCCACTCTCACAGCCGTCATCAACCTATCCCTACCGAGCAAGCCTCTCGATACTTTCGGGCCACGTCGAAACAGGGGACTATCTTACCAGGATTAAAAACCAAACAACTACCATAAACCAACAATCACGAGAAAAAGCGCGAGGAGGATTCGAACCGCCCTCGTGGTTGAGAAGGCTGCTGTAGCCATCAGTGCCATTACTAGTCGAGATGTATAACAACGATCCGTCGAGGAACCCTTATACACCTCAGGGCGCGCACTCCGGGCAATTCTCCCCCTCGCAGGCGCCAAACCTACAATATCAGCATGCAACACCGCAAGGGTCAGGCTTCGATATTCCTCCAAGCAACAGCGTACCGAACGTTCTACAGCCAGGCAGTTCCTCGCGACCACAACCCTCAGCAGCCTACACTGCCCCCAATACAGTTCCCACAATGCCACAGACAAACTCGCAGCAGTACGCTCCACCTTCAAGATCAGCAGTCCTCGGCTCATCACATTCGCACTCCAAGTCGAGTCCTGTGGGAATGGATCAAAAGTACATGCCTTTTCCAGGCACCCCTATGTCATCTTCGAATTCACGTAACCCACAAACACCCTCACAAGGCCACGTGTCCTACTCGCCTTTGGGTCTCTCGGACATTCGACCTAGAGCGACGTCGGACTTGATGCAAGAAGGAGCAGGTACCACAACAGTATACGATGCGAGTCCGGTACAAACAAATAGCAATTATCTTGCGCCATGGCCAGCCTATGCGTACGATTGGTGCAAGTGGCCGGTACAAGGCGGTAGTGGATGTGGAAAGATGGCGGTGGGAAGTTATCTCGAGGATCCGCACAACTTTATCCAAATCCTGGATACGTCAATTGATCCGCAAGAAGGAGTCAATGGCAGGGGGATGGACTTTGTCAAGACGGCAGAGGCGACATGCGCGTACCCAGTGACGAGGATATCTTGGGAGCCACCATCGTCGCAAAAGCAATCGACAGATCTACTGGCAACATCCGGCGACCATCTTCGGTTGTGGTCATTGCCATCATCTCAGCCTTCAACGGTGACAAATAACATCAATCGCTCCGCTTCTGTCAACACGCGGGAGTCAGCGACGCAGAAGCTGATGCCATTGGCCCTTCTTAGCAATTCAAAGACTCCGGAACACACTGCGCCGCTAACATCGCTGGATTGGAACACTCTTTCTCCGAAACTCATCATTACATCCAGTATCGACACTACATGTACAATTTGGGATATTCCGACGCTTACGGCCAAGACACAACTGATCGCACACGACAAGGAGGTGTTTGATGTACGCTTCTGCGCAGGCAGTGTAGACGTCTTTGTCAGTTGTGGTGCTGACGGCAGTGTCCGCATGTTCGATCTGCGAAGCCTGGAGCACAGCACGATCATCTACGAGCCCGCAGAAAAATCGGACAAAGACAAAGGTATGCGTGATCTGGATTCCCCTACGTACACCACTAACCACCATACAGTAGCATCCCCCGTACCCTCGTCACCAACCAAGCAATCAAGCACTCTAACCACACCACCCCCACTCCTCCGCCTAGCAGCATCACCACACGACGCACATCTCCTCGCGACCTTCGCAGCCGACTCCAACATTGTACGCATTCTCGACGTGCGACAACCAGGCACCGCCCTCCTCGAACTCCACGGCCACTCCGCCGCGCTGAACAGCATAGAATGGAGCCCGCACCGACGCGGGATGCTCGCCAGCGGCGGCGACGACTCAACGGTGCTAGTATGGGATCTCCTCAACGCCAGCAGCGGCGCACCCGTCAACATCAACGGCTCCGCACCGGGTCCAGGCGAGGTGCAAGCCAAGGGTCCACTGGCCAGCTGGCGCTGCGATTACGAAGTCAGCAACGTGTCATGGGCGCCGCAGAGCGTGCTGACGAGTCAGGGCGGCGATTGGCTCGGTGTTTGTGGTGGGCGCGGTATCTGGGGCGTCAAGTTGTAGCGCAACGAAGCAGAATTCCTGGACATGAAGGAAGGTCCATCGGCGTGGGAAGATATGATTGATTGGCAGAGGTGTGGATGAGAAGACCCGAGCTGCTCGAATTCGTGAGGCGGCATTTACGAAGCGATGATGCAAGGCGGCTAGCGAGGCGTTGTAGTTCTTCCTTTGTGACTGGCGTACCAGAAGCGGCATTGCGTGTCTGAATGTCTGAGATGAAACGCTGCATTCATAGAGCATTGGAATATCGATACCCTTGGACGCTTTGTCTGGCCGTGTCATGCCTGTGCTAGTTCCCTGACGACGCGTGACCTTAATCGTCGTATTGTCTCGTCGACGTGCTCTCCTCGTTGTCTTGCTTTGTACAGGGCTGTGACAGTGCTTCCCTATCGTCCGCAGTCGCTCATAACCATAGCCATAGCCTGTCTCAGCCATAGAAGCAGCCCGACCGATCCCTCTGGCAACGCAGGAACTTGTTCAAGTCTGCAAACCATGACCGAACCATGCCCGAAGATCTCACTCAACCTCGATCTTGGTGATGAACTCTCCAGGCACGACGACCAAGCCCACAAACCGCCTCAGCATCTCCTGCTTGCCTCTTCCCCTGCCTCCATCTTCACCCTCCGTATTATTCCTCTCTCTCGCCAAACCCTCCGTCGCTGCTTCCGACTTCGGTGCAGCATTCCCAGGCCAGCGCAACTCGTGTGTCATGCCCAATATCACGTTGCGTTCGCGATCGGTGCATTTCATCTGTCCGACGAAGATGCGGGAGTCTGAGGTGTGGATCCGTAGAGTACGGTTTAGTAGTGAGGTCAGGTATTGTGTCGCTACTTGGTGAGACAGGCTGAGGGAGTCGGTCATCGTTAACCGATGATTCTGGTGTCGTCGGAACTTGTGGTTTTGGGTGGCTGTTCGAGGGCTTGTAGAGACGAGTGACTGTCGAGAGGTCGATGGTGGAAGTGCGATGTGACAAATTGGGGAAGTGCCGGGAAATATATTCTTGTAGGTTGGTATACGTTGGTACAGTATTGTGTTATACTTGGAATGGGGGCTTGAGTAAACTACATGTATAGTACTATTCTTTGTTCATGAGTTATCAAACAATACATCCTTAATCGTCGGTGTCTGTATCCTGATGCGACAACAAAAGGTTGGGATCGGGACCATCGTCTTCAGTATCGGTATCAGAAACATGCCGCGGCGGACCATTCGCTTCGAACGCATCGTCCAATCCGTGTATCTCGTCGCCCTGATCATGTCCCTCTGCCTCTCGTGCTGTCATCACAGACGATACCTCAGGTTCTGCCTCCCTATTTTCATCTTGGAACAAGTCTGGGTTGCTCATATCCAAAGCAGCCTCGAGGACCTGCTTGCCCTTCTTGAAAGCATGCAACTCAGCCCCGATGGCCGCGATCAACAATTTCCAATTGCGAGTCTCTGCCAATTTATACTTGCTCTCGAATGAGATGATCACCTCGTCCATCCTTGCCAGTATATTCCGCATGTGGCTCTGAGCATTGTCTCGCTCCGAGTCGTGACTGTTCAAGTCCGCCATGTCTTCCCTCAGATCCTTTTCAAACTGCGTGACCTCTTTTACCACGTCCTTCCAGACCACAGCGCCTTCCTCCAATGCTTCTGTTTCCGTCTGCATTCGCGCTTGTCGTTCCAATACCTCGTTCTGTTTCGCAGACCATATATCCAGAGCCTGTTCGAGTTTCTTCTCCTGAAACGGACGGATCCTGGTTCGATCGAAACCAGGCGTATCATCAATCGAGTTTGGCTGAGGGGTGTCTGATTCTAGCTCAAAGTCCTTTATCTCCTTTTCCAGAATCGCAAGATCTCGTTCGCACGTGCTCATCTTAGCCTGCAGCGAGTTCTCCACCATGTCCGCATTCTTTCTCAGTTGATTCTGCAGGCGCTTCAACTTGTCCAGACGTGCTTCCATCTCGTCAATCTCTTGCTGCATATGACTGGCCTCTTCTCTGATCTCTTTCGCTCTCTGCTGATGTTGTCCTTGCTGAAGCTTGGTCGTGCGGTCTTGGAGCATGATCCTCCGCTCATCCCACGACTTTAGCTGCTCTACAGTAACGGTGCACTGCTCCACCTCCTCATCGAGCCCCGCTTTCTCTTCTGCCTTGAGCATGGCTAGTTGTCTTATCTTGACATACAGTCCTCGTCTGGCGTGGAGCAGATCCATCTTCTTAGGAAGACCTTTCGACGAGGGACTTGGAGAGGATAAGCGAAGAGTCCTGACAGACGGTGTGTTGTTCTCAAGCAATGCCCCTCCTTCCGCGGCCGAGCCCCCTTCGAGTCCAGCAATCAGTCCTTCTGCCTGCGCGTCGAGCAGAAGCTGCAGATCTGCTTCTATCTGCCTCTGTCGTCGTTGGTGCCAAGTCTGACGTGTGAGCTCCGGCGATTGTGATGTTCGTCTTTTCGTCTCGGAAGAGGGTGCATATACGCTGTTGACGATCGGAGGAGGGATCATCCTGGCGCGGACTGGCGAAGGTGTCTGCCAACGAGGTCTTCTTTGGTCATGAGGGGATTTCGCTCGACGAGAGTCCTGGAAGGCCGAAGAGAACCATGAGCTGGAAATAGCTTAGTCTTGTTGCTAGTTATGTAGTCTGCCCGACATACCGGTCCATCTTTGGGCGAAGGCGCAAGTATGCTGGTGTGTTCTGTGACTAGATGATCATGTGTGCTATTGACGACCTCATGAGCACGCATCTGTCGTCGCCGCTGTTTGATTCCATGGAACAAACCATAGATTATATAAGAGTCGCAACCGTGATATGATCAGGTGCTCCGTCCCTGAGACCTTCCCCAGGCCGCGAATATGCGCTGCTGATATCTCCACATGACATCAATACAAGCAGCGCAAACATTCCCTGTGACAGAGCTACGCAGGAAACGCAACAAATAATAAAAAGTGATCGCACGCGGCTACCAGCGATGGACTTATTGCTACCGCCTCCCGTTCAGACAGTTGATCACTCCGTTAGCAAAAAGCAGATCGGCCGAGCAGCCATGGAGGCACAAAAATGCAAAAATAAATCATATTCCGAAACGGGGAATTGAACCCCGGCCTTGTCGGCACTGTGAAGTAGAAACTTCATGAGAGCGACAAATCCTAGCCACTAGACCATTTCGGATATCCAAGCTGTGATTACTGCTTGATGGGAAAAATCCAGGAATAAATTGAATATATCTCCTACAAGCTACTACCTCACGCCTCGAGAAAAGACATGGTTGATCATCTCGACCACACTGATCCAAGACTTCGATCACGGTCTGAGGAAACATCTCAAATGATTTATTATGCTCGGAATGCATGTTTCTCTCATCTATTGATTACATCTCTGAGTCTATTCAATCCCATCAGCTACTTTCGCATCACGCAGTCGGCCATGCTATAATATTGCGTATCGTATCCCAGCCTAGCTGGTAATAGAGCAACGCCAACGTCGCAATCGAGAACCCAACAAACTGCAGCAAAGACACCGAGTCTCCAAAGACCAGGACCGACGTGGAGATGATAAGGATAGTCTTGACGATGCCACTCAGACAAAGAGCCAGAGACGACGTCTTATCGATCTGCACAGTTGATCAGTACTTAGCACAACAATGCAGATGGACACGCGACAGATGACTTACGACCAAGACCGTGATGACGTTCAACGTGAATGCGACCAGTGCACTCAGGAAGAACGTCCCATACCCGACGTTATGGACATGCTGCCACGTCATCCTCGGGCCCTCGAGGACGAGCGACAAGAGACCATTCATGACCGCGCACGCCGGCGCGAAGTAGTATAAACTGACGAGCGGGTCCATCTTCTGATCGTTACTCGGCGTCAGAAGTTTCTGCACCATGACGATGCGCAGGGCCTCGAAGACGACGCCGCCGAGCTGCAGCACGATGCCGACCATGTTGAACGATACCTCGCCGAACGAGGCGATTGCCACGCCGCACGCGATGACGAGGATGTTGGCCAGCGTCGAGTACTGCACCGGACGCAGTCGGAAGGCCCAGGTCGCCATGAGGGTTGCGATTGGGCTTGCGGCCTGCGGGAGTCAGCGTGCGGGTACCGTGGCGGATAGAGGCCATACCTTTAGCATTTGGATGAATGAGACGGTTAGGTAGAGGTAGACCATGTTCCCGCAAGCGAGCGATAGCGAGAAACACACGCCGATCGGTAGGATGGATGTGCAGTAGGTTCTGGCGGTCATCGGGGTCTTCTTTCTCGAATCAAGGACCCGCGTGGTACGGGCCAGGATCTGCGTCATGACGGTCGCGAAGGTGAGGTGCCATGTCGTGAGCGAGACCGCTGGGTAGGGTCAGTCGTTTGCGATTGATATGGAGCATCTCATACCACGTACGAAAAGCTACGGGCAAGAGTTAGGACATGTACTGTGCAGAGCCTTCGTGGATATCAGGATGTCTTACGAAAATCAAGCGTAGACAGTATGAATTTGTTGAAGATGATAAGGCCAGAACTGGTCAATATAAAGAGACTGTACCGCTGTCAGGATCGGGCTTGTGGAGCGAGAGAGATTGATTCGGCCTGACATGATCAAGATCGGTCCTTGCAATGATAGAGGTATTCGACTCGATGACTGAGGTGTTGGCCTAGAGTTTGCCGCTTTGAGGTGTGCATCGTCCGACTCGTCTCGAGGCTGTTCTTCTGATATTCGCTCCGAGATTGGTAGAAGTGAAATGCCTTCCTGGGTGACGCGTGCCGATTCACCCACGGAGGACCGTCGTGTGGCCATTTCCTCGTCCTTCAATAGTACGCAGACTTATTACGGCGACGGCATGTTCATCTTCCTGAATGGACGCGACTTGTGAGTCGCGTTCGCGTCATGTTGCAAAGAATATAGGTTACTAGTAAATAATTACGGCCCCTGATCTGATGGCACTAAGGAATGCGGACGGGTGTGGAGAAACATTGATTGGAGTCAGAGTTAAGGTCACACAAACTACACAAAAATGTGTAACATGATCTGTCCACAAAATCCGGATTGGAGGTGACAGGTACCGAGACATCGGTCCAATATACGAAAGGCCAAGAAGACCTGTAAGTGGTGTATGGCCGCGAGGGCCCTGGTTCCTCTTCCAACATACCGTCAGAACTATATCTTATCTTATCTAATATTTCTCGCCCAACTCAGCACGCATCACAGGATCACATGGAGAGTGCTATTATCTTAATAGTTCATGCATTCATGACACGTATAGATCTAACCTGGATCGATTCGGCCAACGTCCAGTCATCGCCAAATCATCAACATGAGCGTTGAAAGGACAACCGGCGACGCGAAAGCGACTAGTCCAGATCCTCGCTCTGCGCCTCAACCTTGCCCGCAGCAGAGGCGTTCTTCTCGTCCTTCTGCGCCGCAGCCTGGCCATTCGCGTTCTCGAGCTGGTCTTTGGGTATTAAAGTAAAGATGACGACAAAGAGGACTTTGTCTGTTTTGCGGTTCTTGAGCACGTATCTGATCGCGTGCGAGCTTTGTTAGCCTTGTTAGATGTGCGCACAACAGGTGTCGAATGGCAGGGGAGGTCGGAGAAGAGGGGAAGGGAAAATGAGATGGTAGACTAACCGGAGTGGTTGCCCGTCCCAGTAGGTGATTACTGGTAGAGTCATGCCGGGTAAGAAACCGAAGCCAGGGAGTTTGAGGGAGAACTCTGCGTCTCGTCAGCCATGGCTCTGCCCGGGGTGCGTAATTCAGCATACCATTGAAATCCAGATATGGGTTGAAGAAATCGCACTTGTAACTCCTGCCCTCCTCGAACGTGAATTTACTCAGATTCGCCTCGGTCAAGAAATGCTTCTTCCTCGCTGCAGCAGTGTCCGGTACACCGTACTTCTTCCTCACCTCTTCACCATCTTCCTCGCCGCCCTCGGTGATAACAGCGACCTTGCCATCGAGCTCTTCGTCCTCCTTTTTGCGCCCCTCGCCGCCGTCCTTGCCGCAGACACGGAATGTGTTGATACTCGACAACGCAGGCCCGTAGAGATGCGGTTCGTCGGCGTAGACGTCGCCGTAAAGACCAGGATCAATGAACCATTTCACGATCTTGAATGCTTGGTCGAAACCTGGTGGTAGCTTATCGCGGATCGGATGGTCGAAGTCGTTGCCGAAGACGAGGTCGTGGCCATTGATGTCGGATTTGGGCGTGAAGTTGAATTCGAGACTGTAGAGATCGCTCTTGTGAGAATCGGCAAAGTACGGTGATGTGTTTGGAGAGTGCTCGGGCAGACCACGGTAGTTTTGTACGCGAATCGTGCAAGATGCGTCGATCTGTGAGCTACTGAACGAGGTCGGCTTCTCTGTGTTGACTTGGACTTCTTTTTGCGAGGCGGTGTCGTAGTCAGGGCCGGCCGTGATCTTCAGGATGTACTTGTCGGCCATAATGGGTGGTTGAACGAGAATATAGGAAGTGATTAGGAAGAGTTGCAGTACCTACATAAAGTAGCTCGGTAGGTTTGCTATGACACAAAGTTTCGTGACAGATGACGTCGCGTGTGCTGTCTGGGGTTGTCTTTAAGATCATCGCGATAAGATTATCATAATGCCTGCCATCATTGCTCATATCTCAAAGGTCTATATATACACAGGATATGGTATATCTACAATCTTCTGAGAATGTCCTCGAGAACCTCCTGCGTCTTAGCTGTACCGCCCATGTCAGGGGATAGCAGCTTGCCCTCCTCCAAGTTGGCATCCACAGCGGTGTAGATCTTCGCAGCAGCATCCTCCGCGTTCAAGAACTCAAGCATGAGCGCGACACTGCGGAGAGTGGCGATTGGGTTGGCAATGCCCTTGCCCATAATATCTGGCGCGGAACCGTGGCATGGCTCACCAATAGCGAAGCCGTCGCTGACGTTGGCTGATGGCACGAGACCAAGACTGCCAACAAGCGCAGCAGCAGCATCAGACAAAAGGTCGCCGTACAAGTTGTTAGCGACAATGACGTCGTACTGGTGTGGTTGTCTGAAGAGCTTGTAGAACCCAGAGTCGATAATCTGCTCCTCGATCTCAACGCCCTTGTACTTGCTCTGCTCGAGGGTAGTGCGTGCGGTCGCGCGGAACAGTCCGTCGGTTTGCGACAGAACGTTGCTCTTGTGCATGACTGTGACCATCGGGCTCTTTCCTGATGCGCCAGCACTCTCCCGTACTCTTTGTCTTCGCAGCGCAAGATCACCAGCCATGGTGGCTATCCTGTGAGTCGCGCGCTCGGAGATACGCTTGATTGCCTCGGCGACCTTGCCGTTGGGTGTGTCATATGTCTTCTCCTCCTTGACGTACAAATCCTCGGTGTTCTCACGGACAATGACGAGGTCGATTGGGTCCTTGAAGATTGGGTTTGCTACTGATTTGACTGGTCGGACGTTGGCGTAAAGGTCGAGTTTCTTGCGCAGAGCAACAATTGGTGATGAGTAGCCTGGAGTAGGTGTGGTAGGCGAGCTATTGAGTCATCTTGTCAATTACCGTGCTAGTCGTCGCCGAAACATGAAAGTACCAACCTTACTGCGCCGAACAAAGCACCATCACACTCCTTCTTCAGGATCTCAACAGTCTTATCCGGTAGAGCAGCGCCAGTCTTCTGGAATGTCTCGAAGCCAGCATCGAGGTCGACGAAAGAGAACTTGAGACCGAGGGACGAGGGCAGTGCTTCGAGCAGTTTGCGGCCAGCTGGAATGACCTCCTTGCCTATTCCGTCACCAGCGATGAGACCTGCCAATTAATTAGTACTAGCGTTGTCAAGCAATGACTGCTTTATCACACCTATTCTAAGTGTTCTTGAAGCCATTTTGTGGTGTATGTACTAAGAAACAGCTATTTAGACCGCGTCCGGTGTTATTCATGGGGAACTTTTTAGGCGATATCGGGTGTCACGCCTGCGACGCCGGCCGCCAGAGATTCATTTTCTACCTTACTTATGGAGGAAACCCTCTTCTAACTATACACATGGGTTGATGTATGACTACGATACAAGGTAAGGTAGGATACTGGAGAACAGGATCTGGTTATACTTGTTGAACGTGATGTTGTTGTGCATGCTATACTAATTTTGTCCGATCAAATAACGATGACCCGCCAAACCATGGCCCGCTATTACTGCTCCTCGATTTAAAGCATACCCAATGACTTTCGATATCCATGCCCATAATACAAAGCCCTCAAATAGATGCTCTCTACTCCTCAATCATGGCAACACCAGAGTCTTGGAACCTCTTCTGGTTCTTGCTTGACTTCTTGGAAGACTTGGTAGTGGTCTTGACAGTGACAGACTCGGTAACCATCTCTCCCATCCGATCCATCTCAGCGATGACCCTCATGCCCTCATCGCGCAACTCGCGGTCCTTGTCCGCAGCAGAGTTCTTGACCGCCTCGAGTTCCGCACGCATGGCATCAGTCTTTGCGGTGGCATCTGCGACAAATCGTCTAAACATGTCACGAATACTCTTGTTCTCGCGGCGGACCACAGAGACAGTCTCCTCAGTCTCGCTAGCAGACGTCTGAAGCGAAGCAATAGTGGCGTCGCGTTCCTTCATAAGTGCGTTCCACGCTTGGTCGACGTTCTGGGCCTTGATACCGAGGTCGTCGATCTCGGCCTGCTTGCGACGGATAGTGTTCTTCAGGTTGTCGATTTCGTCGTCCTTCATCGCTTGAAGCTCGAGCATGCTTTCTGCCTCGGACTCGACGCGGCGCTCCAGACCAGCCTTCTCCTTCTCGAGGACGATGATCTGCGCTCCAAGTACCTTTTGCCCTTCGTGCAAGCCAGCAATGCGTGTGTCGCGGTCGGCTATGGCAGTGGTGTGGACCTCAGCCAAGGTGACTGTGTCGCGCTCGAGGAGCACGATGCGCTTGTCATGGGCGGACAAATCATGCTCGAGCGTACGAATTGTCTTCTCGAGTTCACTGATGCGTGAGCTGGAAGATGCGCGCAAGTCGTCGTAGTCCTGAGCAGCAGTATTGAGATCGGCCCTCGCTTGTTCCAAAGAACCTTGAAGCTCTTCATTCGCGGCGGTCAGATCGAGAATGGTGGCATCCTTCTCGGCAAGGTTCTTCTTCATGCGAGATTCTAGGTCACGCAACGAGGCCTCCAAGTCTGCAATAGTATCAGCGCGATCTGCAGCGAGCGCTTCAGCATCCTCGCGACGACCGACTTCGGCCTCCATTTCGTTTCGGAAACTTTCATCGCGCTCAGCAGCAGCATCTTGCAGCTCCTTGATTGATTGTTTTTCGCGCTGCTGGATCTCGAACAACTTTCCGCGGAGCTCGTTGGCTTGAATACCTTGGTTGTGGAGTTTTGCGTCAAGGCTCTTGATCTTCTCATTAGCTTCGTCAAGGTCGGCCTCTGCAGCCTCGCGCTGTCGACGCTCGTTCTCGACGAGTTCCTTCATCTGCTCAAGCTGTTTGCGAACATCCTCGAGATCAGCTTCAGCTTGATCAAGCTTATTTTCGAGATCGGCAATAATGTCCAACTTGCTGTCGCGATCGGCCTCGGCAGCCTCCTTAGCCTCTCTCTCATTCTTTTCCGAGGACCTGAGGTTGGCGAGTTGGTCGTTGAGTTTGTCAACCAAGGTTTGGCTCTGCTCGTAACGCGTCTCTAGATTGGTGATAAAGGTCTGCTTATCCTCGGCGTCACCTTCGGCAATTTTGCGCTTGTCAGACTCTTCATTGATGGTAACGTTGAGCTGCTCAACGACGACCTTGTGCTCATTGTCAAGGTCGACGAGCGCTGTACGGTGTCCCTCCTCCATGCGGGTGATGATATCCTGCAGCTTCTTCTCGGACTGTCTGTACTCCTCGAGAGCACGTGTCAGTTTGTTGAAGTTGGTATCGAGGTCCTCGTGATCTTGGCGTAGAGCCTTGAGCTGGGTCTCCTTCTGAATAAATGCAGCGTGAACCATGACGTGAGACTTTTCAACCTCGCGAAGCTTCGCCTCCAGGTCCTTGATGTACTGGTCATCCTCTTGAGTTTGCTCGTCAAAGCCCTTGTTTGCAGATTCAAGTCTCGTCTTCAGGATCTCGGCCTCGGTGAGTCTGTCAACGAGTGCATCAATCTCACGAACAAGCTCGAGCCGGAGCTGTTCATCGTCGCTCCTCAACTGTTCTTGAGTATCGACTTGCTCAGAAAGGGTGATGATTTTCGTGATGACGGTGTCGATCAAGTCATCATTGGACAAGCCTGCCGGGATATCGAGGATGTCGACCAAGCGCTCGCGGATACCGTCGAAAGAGCGGCGAATGGAAGCAAGGATAACCTCCCAGCTGTCGCCAGAACCACCAAAGCCGAGGGACTGAAGTTCGATTCTCAGAATCTCATATTGCGCCTTGGCATCGGACGCTTCTTTGGACAGTCTCTTGATGGCTTCTTCAAAACGAGCGCGTTCAGCGTTCATCTGGGCATCGGAAAGGTTAGCCAGAGTCTGGGTGGCAGAAATGGCGAGCTCATCAGGAGTAGCTGATGCACGAGCCAGAGTCTTTGTGAGAGAAGTCTGGAGTCTTGAAGAAGAGAAGACCGGTGGCTCGGTGTGACTTCTGTAGACCATCATGTCGTCAATCTCTTCCATATCGGCATCGTCCTCGGCTCCATCAATCTGAATGAGGGCCTTCTTCTCTTGCAGACGCTTTTCGATGCGCTGATTGATCAACTCCTTCAGCGGTACAAAGTCAATCTCTGATTGTCCCTCTGGGCTCATGAGATTGGACATGGAGGCCCTCGACTTGAGCTTGAAGCTAGGTTTGACGCCATCTCGCAGCTCTGCTGGCGAGAGTGTGACGCGGCGATTGACGGAAAGCTTTCGAGGATGAGGCGTGGTTGTAGTTGCCGATGCGCCATCTCCGTCTTCGACTTCGGTCTGGGAGAAATGGACGCGCCTAGAGTTCTCGTGGTCTCCACTTGCCGCAGTCTCCTCCTCCTCCAGCTTCTCAAGTGAGGGATAGGAGACCTCTTCGACGTGCTGAGACGAAGTCTGCGTCTTGGTGGACTTCTTGCGGCGTTTGTTTTGTGCTTGAGTTGGCTCTTGAGATGCGATTGGGGTAGAAGCTTCTGAGGCTGTACTAGCTCTTCGCTTTCTGCTTTGTCGTGGTTGTTGTGAATCAGGCTCCACAGAAGGTGTCTTTTCTTGGGTTCGCGTCCTCATGATGTCTACCAAATGTGACCAAAAGCTTCAAAAATAACAAAGGTGCCTCTAGGTGCAATAGTGATATGTCAGTGTAATGTGAACCAATCACTTATTGGCAAGAGGTTTGAAATCCAATTGAAGTGCAAAAACAGGTGTATGTGAACTGTGAGTAGGCAGCAGCAAGGTTAAGGTGATGTATCAAATACCATGGAGCGGAGAAATGGTGAAGGGTGGCAGAAAATCCCCAAGCAAAGACGCAACGTCATGCAGCATCCAGTGCACGTCACGCATTTCTAACCACTTGTTTTACTTTCAGCCAACGACGCGTAGAGTGCTTGTGATCCCTGACGCGGGCGCCTACGCTTCTGGTCCATGATTGTCACGGATCCAGCGAGGATCTGCGGATCTCAAACAAGGCTGCAGACGTGAATCCATCTACTGCTGTGGCCGTGCAAAGCTTCCAGCCATCTCAAGTGATTGGCTGCGGAAATCGATCACGATGTTGTGTTGTTTCACAGCGAGCATTCGTGTCAATTTAGATAAACACATGATTCAACGGTGAAAGACAAAGAACAAATACATGGCTAATCTCCTCATACACATGGCACATACATTACCTACATGTGTTGTCCATCTCGCTGTGTTTCATGCTTCAACCACCGTTTGAATCCCGCCATGAATGACGTACGGCGGCTCTCCATTGTTGACGCCTGAAGCGCCATGTCCGATCGGAGGATGAAGCATCGCGCAAGAACAACCAGATGCCCGAGCCTATGCAGGCTAGTATTTAGTGATCGCCATATGTTTTATGTGACTAGGCTCCTATGTCTTCTGGTGTTCAATAGATGTATAGCATCTGTAGAAGCCATCAAATATGCACTATACAAGCATCGACGTGTGCATTGGGGTAGTTCCGGTATCGGCGTGTACGTTGCCGGAAACAGAAGGCGTAAGGTGTGCATGCTCGAAATACATACTTTACCTATCTTCAACTATCGGCGTGACTAGATCTATCAACTAACATCAAAGACTTCGGTCTTATCGCGCTGTTCATCATCTCCTTGTATGAATGCTGTCTCTCATTCATCCTTCTGAGCTCTAACCTCGTGTATGAACAGGAGGATGCCGTTCTGATACTGTTGGCGACCATTCAGAACATATCCCGGGACACTTCTTCAACAGCCATTGCACGTGCTTATCCTGGTGATTTTCCAAATCTACGACCATGGCTCCAACAGAAGATGTAAACGGTCTACTCGCTCTTCCAGCAGAGTTGATACTGCAAATACTGTCCTACCTCTCGCCTCAGACACTTGCTTTCACCACGCGAGTCTGCAAGGGTCTCCGACATCACGCCTTGTCTGACCACATATGGCAATCCCACATCAACGCAAACATCTCTCAAAAGCTCACCTCACCATCACCGCTCGACTCCTTCCGCGACACTTACGTTGCTCACCATCCGTACTGGTTCATCCCCCGCCACAGACTCTGGATATGTGATGCAGACCCCAGTGGCAAATTGCTGCTCGCTCGGTACAATGGAGCAAAGGGATGTATCGAGGCGTACGCTGTTGTTGCCGAACGGAGTCCCTACGATCCAGAGATGTGGTCTCACGACGAGAGCGTCGCCATTCACAAGTTCGAGCCGAAGATCCAGCTCCATCTGGACCAGCCAGTCATTAAATTGAATGTCGACAGTCCAAGGGCCGACCAGTTTACCGAGCCGGTGTCTACGCGCCCGCAGGGAACTGGGATACTATCTCTGTGGAGTCAGCAGGCTGCCCGGCCTCAGCCTCCCCCGAGACCGAGACTATCACAAGAAGTTCTGATGGATTGCGCTACATCCACTAGTGTCCTTGGATCAAGGGCGAACTCTCCTGGTCTCAAAAGCTCACTAATGCTAGCATGCGACATGGCCCCGGAGGACATGTTCACAGAAAACACTCCAGTTTGGCCCCTCTTATCCTTGCCTGCTCCTTCGCGAGCACTCAACGAATCTCCAAGCAACTATCATTCTTCAGGACAGCGACCGTCTAAACTCTCCGAGCTCAGTCAAAATACTTTCCGCATTAAGAAGTGGGTCGATTTTCACAACAGACAGCTACGACCTAACGTTACGATGTTTTCTGGATCAGACAGAATGTCTGCAGCATCTGGCTTGTCGTTCATGGGCGCGAGCGTTGATCGCCGCGGTGAGCAAGTGCATACCTACGGTACGCTTATACCCGAATCCTACACCCCAACAGCGAGAAAGCCATGGCGAGGCATCTACTGCGGCGACTACAGCGGTCACGGCTGCGAATTTCTACTCGTCGAACAACCCGACGAAGGAACAGAAGGGCCGCTACCAGAGAAGCTCGCGCCGATACGCGACTGGCTCGAAAGTGGCGAGCGGACGAACCACTACAATTCGCGCGAGGGCATGACACAGAGGAACAACGCGTTGCAACTACTTCTCGACCGTCTCCGCTCGGGCCAGTTGACAGGGGATATCGCCAACCTCGAACAGCTTCTAGCCCAACTCACCGACGGCGGAGCAGACGAGCCGCTCTCGGTCGAGCACGAGGAGGACATGGTAACGGACGACCAACCCGGTCCATCCACCGCCGCCACGCCGTCGGTGCAAGACAGCGCAATCGAAGGCATCGAGAACCCAGACATCTACTCCGGCCGCCTCGTCGCGACGAAACTGACCGGAGACCCCAACATCCCGCGCGGCCAGATCACGTTCATCGCGCCCGACATCAGCGACAAGGGCTTGATACGTACCGCGCAAGAGGAGATCTTCCGGGGCGCCAGGATCGTCAAGAGCGCTGGTCACGTCGCTGACCGGGGCTTCAGGAATGGTATGCAGCTCTGTTACCCCGCCGCTGATGAGAGACTAATGCTTCTTCGCAGATAATTACATCCCCTCGCAGCTGATACTGCTGTCACACGACCGCATCGCGCAGTACTGGGAGCATTTTGGGCATATCTCGTTCTATCAACGGGTAGATATTGATGCCTTGCTGAAGCAGACATGATTAGCTCACACCTTTTCTTACGATTATTGATCCTCACACTGTACGTCCATCCATAGCACGTCGCAGTATCATGATATAAAGCATAGGGACCACGATCAAATGAACCATCTTTCCATTCCTCGATCCCGTTCTTCCACGAGACTCTTGTTACTACGAGGCAAATGCCAAAAGGGGGTATCTAAAACGAAAAGACTCCTATCCTGTCCCGTCCCACAAAAGAAACCCAGCCATGCAATCTGAAAGCCACCAAACTCCTCGATCCTAGTAAAACGCCGTTGTATATGCCCCTCCGATGCAGATTATCTCTTCTAAAACGTCTCGCCTAAACTCCCCCTCAACACCGCCGCCGCAGCTTCGGTCCGCGGCACCGGGCTCCGCGAACACTTCCGGATCTTCTGAATCTCAATCCCGCTATCGCGATCCGTCCTCGGCGATTCGTTGGTGAGCGCACTCCCCTCCTCGCCGCCAGCAGCCGCGTCGCCCTCGGGCCGCCAAGGCCCTAATCCGAGAAACGCTTCCACACCGCTCATGTCCTCGGCTTGCGCCTCTTCGTCGTCAGCGACCACGCTCTCGGTTTCCGCCTCCGTCGCCGCCGCAGTCGACGGCCGCGTGACTGACCCCGCCGTCTCTTCGTCGTCCTCGGAGAGAATGCGTCCGCCTAGTTGTACTTCCTCGGAACGCACGTGGTGATCTAGCGCCTTCTTGCCGTCTTTGATCAAGTCCTCCGTCCACGTCAGACACCGCTGCAGGCTGCGATTCATACGCGCCGTGTCGAGGATCAGCTCGCGGTGTTTGCGCAGATCGCGTCGGATGCGCTCTTCGTCCTTGGCTCGCAACAACGCTGCGTCTTGGCTCGTCGTGGAGGCAGAGTCGTTGTCCTCCGACTCGGATTCAGACGTCAACATGTCGGAGACGTCTTCTTCGAACGGTGATGAGGGTCGAGACGCTGAAGTGTTGATCTCGGGCAGGTCAAGGTCGTGTGGCGTTGGCGCGGGTGCGGCGTTCAGATGGCCTGCGCGGCTGAGGCGTCGAAAGCGCTTTAGTTCTGCTTTTTGCTTCTTCACTTCGCGCTCGAGCGAGCGGTTTATGGCAAGGAGGGATGAGTTGGAGATCTCAAGGTCCAGTACTTTGCGCTCTCGTCGCGCTTCCGCTGCAAAGTCGGGGGCAGGCTTTTCTCTTGTTGGGCTTTGCGGTATAGGAGAGCCTATTAGAGGCGAGTTTGGCATAGATAATGGATCGGCTTTTGAGAGGCTTGGTGATCGAGCGGGAAATTGGACGGCTGTTACTGGTTTCGTTTCCAAAGATTTTCTCTTCTCCGCCCATGTCGCTGAGCGCTTCCTAACACTTGGACTTTCGGGAGGTGCTGCGGATACACTGGCGCTTTTGCCGTGTCGTGAAGGTGATGAAACTGAGCTCACACTGCCTTTCCGCTCAACTGTAGATCCTGGCCCGTTTACTGGGCTGGGTGTTGATACAGGAGTCTTGTTTTGACTGTCCAACGGTCTCAGTCTAGGCACGCTCAAATTGTTCGAAGTCTGAGGTGCTGAATGTAGGGTCGCCACAACAGGTGGTGATAGTGGTCTCGAGTTCTGTAGTTTCGAGTCGGACGTGGGAAACAGAGGTGATCTGTTTGACGACACAGAACTCAACGCTGGAGATACTAGTGGTGGAGACAGAGCACGACTCGACGCCGGACCGATACTCGAAGGTGGCCCAGGGGTTCTGCGTTCAGATGTCGCTGAACCCGCAGGTGATAGAGCGCGGGTTCTCTGTGGTGCAATCTCCTCCTCTTCTCGCCCGTTTGCATAGACAAAGGTAGGCATCTTCTTGGGTGGTGGAGGCCTCTGCGCAGGCTGTTCACTCCGAGCATCGCTGGCATGGAAAAACAAAGGGCTCCTATCGTTCATTATCGAATCAATACCAGGTTGATCAGCAGGTTCACCAGTCGCTACTCGTGCCAGCGGGGAAGATCTTGCTACCTCGCCATTGTTGCCTGCCTTTCTCACAAAAGGTGCTGGTGTCCCATTCTGCGCTCCTCTTGCCGTCGGTGTAGCATATCCGGCGAGGTGTGGCCTAATAGGCGGCGATTTGGCTCGAAGACTTCCGGGCGTTGTTTGTGTCCCAGAAGTTGGGGTCGACACTGTGCTTCCACCTCTTACAGTACTTCTGACGGTCGATCGCGGAGTAGTTGTGTCTCCAACGACAGATCTTGTGGGCGTTGCATCTTTAGTAGGCGAGGGGCTTCGGGTTCCAGAGGAGGTGGGTGCTCGAAAAAAGGGTCGCTTTGGTGATGGTGGTCGCTTGTTTGTCGTGTTGTTTGCGGCAAGTTTTGGTGTGAGAGGAGATGCGGTGCTGCGACTCGGAGGAATTGTAGGCTTGACAGCTCTGTTCAGATTGCCTACATTACTCCGAGCCGAGGACATGGTGATTGCTCAGGTTCGAGAAGATCGAGTTATCTCAGATCATGGTTTGGCCATGAGTGACTACTGTTGAAGTGGTTGTTGTGACCGCCAGACGTGGGCCAGGTGTGTTGTGTTTCGGAGGTGATGAAAGCTGCCGAGAAGCCGATGTGCAGGAGTTGCAGATGCTGTCAAAGTCGGACGGGTTCGAGGAATGTGTCGTCGAAAGTCGAAGGACAAGTGATGGACGAAAACAGAGTGAGTGTTTAATCTCTCGAGTCGGTGTTTGAAGGTTGACGCACTGTTTAGCCCTGTAGCGTTGCTAATTGGCCGTGAAATTAGACTATGCACTAACGAACGTCCCGCCCGAGAACTCAGATTGGCCTGAATCGCGTTGCGATTTTGGAAGTCGCGTCATCTCGCGATCCAATTTTGGCATCTGCCTACAAACAGTACAGACTTTGACGATGTGATAAGCGAATCTCAACAACGACGATAACCAGTATTCATGGAGCGCCATGAGCACCGAAAGCGAGGCTGTCTTTCCAGGTAGCCCCCCTCAAGATGGCGAGGACTCATCTTCGCCTTCAGCGCCTCCTTTAGCCACACAACACAGCACTCTCAAATACCATCTACTCGGACCATCCCTTACCAAAGCCGGACAAGATTCCGTTGACCAGAAAAAGGTCTCCGAGATCATCTACAATGCGTCCAAGGGTAGCAAGTACTTCAACAACGAGGAGAACAAGGACAAGGTCTTGACCATTAAGATCAACCAAACCCTGGCCAGAAAGCGACAGTTGGAGAAGCTCGACCTGAAGCACGACCTTCGCAAAGCGGATGAATACATTGCGCAGCTGGAGCTATCTCGGGATCTCAGTCAGAGCATCGTCCACATCGATTGCGACGCCTTCTACGCTGCCGTTGAAGAGTTGGAGAGACCAGAACTGCGAGACGTGCCGTTCGCCGTAGGAAAAGGTGTCTTGACAACATGCAACTATCACGCACGGAAATTCGGCTGTCGAAGTGGTATGGCAGGCTTTGTCGCTGACAAGTTGTGCCCACAGTTGATCCATGTTTCGCCTAGCTTCGAAAAGTACGTGGCCAAAGCAAAGGAAGTAAGAGCGGTCCTGGAGCAGTACGACCCACGATTCGAAAGCGCGAGTGTCGATGAAGCGTACTTGAATATGACCGCGTACTGTGAAGAGCATGATTTGACACCCGAGGCTGCTGTTCAGCAGATGCGTGACGAGGTTCACGAGAAATGTAAAATCACAATCTCGGCAGGCATTGCGTCAAACACCAAGTTGGCTAAGATCGGTTCCAACATGAACAAACCGAACGGACAATTCCGTCTGCCACCTGACCGCGCGAGTATCATGACGTTTATGAGAGATCTTCCAACACGCAAGGTCAATGGAGTTGGCAGAGTATTGGAACGAGAGCTGGACGCGATCGGCGTCAAGACCTGCGGGGACATCTATAGTCAGCGACAATTTTTGAGCAAGCTGTTCGGCGAAAAAGCCTTTGAGTTTCTTATGGGTGTCTATCTCGGACTTGGACGTACAGAGGTACGGCCCGCCGAAGAACACGAAAGGAAGAGTGTTGGTACAGAGAGTTCTTTCCACGACATGAAAGACCCAAAAGAGCTTCGGGAGAAGCTTAGATGGCTTGCGGAAGAACTCGAGAAGGATTGCGAACGAACACAATTTAAAGGCCGCACTCTTGTGCTCAAGATCAAGTTGCACACGTATGAGGTTTTCACACGACAGCATGCGCCACCGAAAGCAGTCCATACCGCCGACGATCTGTATAAATATGCCTTGCCAATGTTGACAAAGTTGGAGAGCGAGATGCCTGGGCTGACGTTACGCCTGATGGGCATTCGTATCACGCATCTGGTGAGCATGAAGAAAGGCAGCGTCGACTTCTTTGGTCGGCGCCCGGGTTCCAGCCTGATGAAACAGCACTCGACGGACCAAGAAGAGCACTGGGAGCAATGGCCGGACGAAGAATTCGAAGCGGCAGCCCGACAAGAGCGACAAGACGACCTCGACGAGCTGGAGAAGCTCAGTCAAGAAGTGGCTCACGACTCGCCCGCGCCCAAAAGCGACGAACGCATCGCCTTCGAAGCACGCAAGCACGACAACGGCTTCGCATGGCGCCTCTTGCTGGAAGAAGAGCGCAACGCCGCGCAAAAGGCCCAAGCGGCAGTCGACGCGGAGAACGAAAGCGCCAAACCAGCGGAGAAGCAGTCGCTGTGGGACTGCCCTATCTGCAGCTTGCCGCAGACGGCTGACGATCACGCTTTTAACCAGCACATTGACTCGTGCCTTTCGCGGCAGACGATCAAAGAGATCGTGCGCACCACGTCGAGTAGTCCTCAGCCGGCTGGACAGCAGCAGCAGCAGCAGCAGCAGCAGCAGGGCAAGAAGAGGGGAAGGCCTTCTGCGGCCGCGAAGGATGCGGAGGGCAAGAGGCCTAAGCATTTGTTTTTCGCCTAGGGTCGTGTGAGCATGAGATACGATTATTATGGAGCAATGAATACGTCTTGTCTTTCGCATGTCTCGTGGTATGCTGATCTCGATCGTCGTTGTTTTCGAGCAGTACCTAGAAGTTCTCATCAACGCGTACCGTTGTCTGCAAGTGATACATGCATGAAGCTCTGAGTTGTACCTCGCTATTGTCAGTCATGGTTCGCGCTTGACCCGTTATAGGCACGCTATCACCCTCTGCCTTGCATTATGCACCCCAGGGGTGCCGCTGACTGGTTCGTGTCGATCCGGTTTTGCCTAATAGCATGGGCACATAAGCATGTTGCTAAGCACTTTATGCCGTCAGGCCGTCGAGCTCTGGTTATGATATGTGCGCTAGTTGCGAATCGAGAGAGCTCTCAGACGTGTGCGCAGGGAAGTTTGATCGAGTTATTAGCCGTACATGAGATTAATCGTGTGTGGTGTTGGGCTTGAATCAGTCACGACAGGTCGAAAAGAGGTAGAAGCGTGAAATGCGTGAACGTTCAGTTGCAATAGGTGTACCGTCACTATCGACCAAACACACCGCCTACCCAAGCACCTTACATAGGCGACCAGCGAGCTATGACAAGCCTTACATAGAGCCGTCAAGACTGCGACTCTTGTGCTCGGCCGTGACCTTCTCGTCCTCAAACTCGCGAGCAGGGCTGGAGGAGCCGTGGACGAGCTGGTCAAGACCGACCTCCTTGTTGACCTCGCGCATGCGCTCGGCATCGGCTTGAGCGGTACCGACGGAGCCGAAGATGATGTCCATCTCCTCGAGGGTAAGACCCTTGGTCTCTGGAACGAAGAACCAGATGAAGAGGGAGCCGATGAAGGTGAGGATGCCGAAGAAGATATAGGTGCCGTAGGTCATGCTGGTGAGCATGTCGGGGGTGACTTGACCGACTATGAAGTTGTTCATCCAGTTGGACGAGGCTCCGAGAGCGATGCCGTATGGACGGCTGGAAATTGGCCAGATCTCTGCGACGACGATCCAGGCACATGGTCCCCAAGAGTATCCGAAACCGGCAACGAAGACCCAGACCATGGCGACGGCGGCCCAGCCAGAACCAACGTGTGCCGCCCAGTCGCTCTGGTTTCTGGCTACGAGGATGGCAATGACGAAGTGGCAGAAGGCCATGACCCAAGCACCACTGATCAGGACTGGCTTACGGCCAAGCTTGTCGACGTACATGACAGCGGGGATGGTGAAGATGAACATAACGATACCGACGACACCAGTAGCAAGGAGAGAGACGGTATTGGAGCCAAGTCCGAGGGTCTTGAAGATCTGAGGAGCGTAGTAGAGGACAGCATTGATACCGGTCCATTGCTGGAAGAACATGGTAAGGCATCTGCGTTTGTTAGATTATAAGTCCACCAATCGTGGTAGTGGGAGGACTTACGCAACCATGACACGCTTGAACATAGCCTTACTCTTGAACAGGGAACCCATAGCCTCGAACTGGAGCTTGGCAACAGACATGGCAGAGCCGTCAGCGAGGTGAGGGTACTTCTCGGCAACTGTGCGCTTCTCGAACAGAGACTGGGCTCTGATTTCGCTGTACTCAAGCTCGATAAGCTCGTGGTCCTGGGAAAGACCACGAAGTTTGGCGAGGGTGGAACGGGCTTCGGCCTCGCGGCCGTGGTGGACGAGCCAACGTGGGGAGAATGGCATGAAAATCATACCGCAAAAAAGAAGGACAGCGGGGACGAGCTGCAAGCAAAGAGGGACGAGCCATGCAGCGTCCTTCTGACCCGCACCGGTGCCTCCAATGAAGTTGGTACCATCTGTGGCGATGTTAGCACGTGGTATGATGCAATCTGAGCCGGTGACTTACAGTCGATCCAGAAAGAGATCAGAATACCAAAACAAATGGCAAGTTGCTGCAGACCAACCAGAGCTCCTCGGACCTCTGGAGGCGCAACTTCGGCGTTGTACATGGGAACGATCATGGAGAGCGCACCGACACCCATACCGGTGATGAAACGACCACCGAGAATGGAGGAAGATCCAGATGATGTGATACCAGTCGTCTGAATGACTACACCGATGATGAAGATGGCCGTGCTGACGAGAATGGCGTACTTGCGAGAGAGGACCTCGGCGATGATACCGCTGTACACTGGAAAATGGTCAGTATCTAGATGGTGTACAGTGTTCTGGCAAGCTTACAGCAAGCGAACCACGCGCCAAGTTCGAGAATGGACGTGAGCCATCCCTTCTTGGTCTGGTCTGTAACGTATACACCCATGTCTGTAATCGTGTCAGCTATAGTCGTTTTAAGATGTACAAGACACTCGTACGGTTTTCGAACGCCTGCATGGTGAGGACACCAGAGAAGACACCCTGGTTGTAACCGTAGAGCAGACCACCAAGACACGCGAAGCATGCAATGGAGAAGACTCTGAAGTTCTTGACGAGGGCGGCTGGACCAGCAGAACCGGCAAGGGCCTGACGCCTGGCCATTGCGGCCGCATCGAATTGCGAACCAGCAGCGATTGCAACCATGGTGATTTACTTAATCTTCTTGATAAAGAGAGAAGAAATGAGATGGATAGAAAAAGGTGAACGAGAAAGAGACCTTTACCGCTGGGGTGGTGCGAGCATCTAATATACTTGGCCTGCAGCGAGGGTGCATGCTCCTTCGGACAACCTAGCCTCGTGACGATAAAGCTATAGCCTTGACTTGTAACAGGCATCCCGTCCCATGCATCCTTCGACACTTTAACAAGGTACCGCAGTACAACGCAGGTAAGAGCTCTTGCTTTCTTAGCTCCTGCAGCGGTTAATGCTGACGATCGTGTCAGCGTTTGAGCACCACGAGAGTTTCACGCAACGGCTGTAGCTCTGTGTCTGCTTGTGAAGAACGACGAGATGTCGACCATACCACGTTGTCAGCTGGTCGTTTTCTCCAGAGTGCGGCATGCGCTGATCTGGAGAGGCATGGAGAATCCCCAGGCTGGGGAAGCAAGGCAGCTGAACGGTCGACGCGACTCAGCGGCACGGCCTGCAGCTCGCCTCCCAATAAATGTGGTCGCATCGCGTGGTCGGCATTTTTCCCATTCGCGAGAAAAATCGACCCGTCACGAACATATTGATTGATGTTGTCTGGCGGCTAAAATCGATGCGGAGACTCCACACCGGCTCTGTGCAAACCCCACAGGCCCGCCACCCGCACTTTTCGGGCCTTGCTTTTAGCCGTTGATAACCCCACCATCTGGCTAAATGACCGCTCCCACCGGCTGACTCGGATCTAGCTAAAAGCTTGACCACAGCTACCTCCGACCCGCTGAGACAAGTCGTTTGTGCCTGTTCGATGTGCCGAGGAAAACGCGAAGAGCTCATCACGAGACGCATATAGCACTGCAGCTGCTGAAGGTTATAGAGGTAGGGCTTCTGGCGGAGTTGCAACAAATAGCGCTGCATCCCCCACTATTACTGACAGAAGTCGCTCAGTCCTCACAATACAGCATGCTTGACAGCATCGGAGACCCTGTCCGACAGGGCCTTTGTTGCATGGCGACCTTGGTACTCCGGCAACCTTCTCCGCGATGGGTCATGATCAACATCGATCCGGGTTTTGAGTGGACCACCATTGCTGAAGTCCGTTTCTCCAAAGACTCGCCAATACCATGTCTTATCCACTAAAAAATTGTTTGACCAGTATACAGCATGCCCGCTTTCGACTCGGCATATCGTCATTCATTCACAAAACCTTCTTCCGTTGATATTGCAACGATCGACAAGGTCCCACACATGGTAAGTTTGTAAGCAAGCAAAAAGAGGTTGGCAGAAGTATATAAGCAGTCATTGTTCCTACGTACTCTGAAGATGAGCTTGATTCTGATATCCAATGCCTCATCGTATCTCCAACATGGCATCAAGCATCATTCTCGGAGCTCTGGCCCTTGCGGGTCAGACTCTTGCACAAGGCACATACCAGAACACTGGTATCCCAAGAGGATTTCCAGACTGCCAGAACGGACCTTTGGCAAACACCACTGTCTGCAATGTGAACGCCGACCCTCTTTCCAGAGCCACTGCTCTGATCAACATGTTCACCCTTGATGAGAAGTTCGCCAACATGGTAAGTTTCCTGTTATTTGGTGTCGAGGACGTATGTCTGACATATCATAGGGCTCTGAGTCGCCTGGTGTTGCTCGTCTTGGTCTTCCAGCCTACACATGGTGGCAGGAGGCTCTCCACGGTGTGGCCACCTCCCCAGGAGCCAACTTTTCCGCTTCTGGAAACTACTCCTCTGCGACCTCGTTCCCACAGCCAATCTTGATGGGCGCTGCATTTGACGACGATATCATCCAACAGGTAGCCAGTGTCATCAGTACTGAGCTCCGCGCCTTCAACAACGACCAACGTGCTTCCCTCGACGCATGGACTCCAAGTATGTTTCGCTTGGTGTGAGTGCTAGATCACAGCTAATGCATAGTAGACATCAACCCCTTCAAGGATCCAAGATGGGGACGTGGTCAGGAGACTCCTGGAGAGGACCCTTACCACCTTGCCTCGTACGTCCATGCCTTGATCGACGGTCTTCAGGGCGGTTACGACCCAAAGTACAAGAAGATCATTGCCACTTGCAAGCACTTTGCCGCTTACGATATGGAGAACTGGAACGGAAACCACCGTTACCAGTGGGACGCTCAAGTTGATTCGCAAGATCTCGTCGAGTACTACTTCCCGTCATTCCAGAGCTGTGCTCGTGACTCCAACGCTGGTGCCTTCATGTGCAGCTACAACTCTCTCAACGGAGTTCCCACTTGCGCAAACGAGTACCTTCTCCAGACTGTTCTCAGAGAGCACTGGAACTGGACCGCCGAGCAGCAATGGGTTACCTCTGACTGCGATGCTGTCCAGAACATTTTCCTGCCACACAACTACACCCAGACCCGCGAGGAGGCTGTTGCTGCCGCTCTCAACGCCGGAACCGACATTGACTGTGGTACCTACTACCCACACCACTTGCCAGCTGCGTACGCTCAGGGTCTGTTCAACGTGAGCACACTCAACCAGGCTCTGATCCGTCAATACTCCTCCCTCGTCCGTGTTGGATACTTTGACGGTGCTCGTGTCCCATACCGCAACCTCACCTACGCCGATGTCAACACTCCAAACGCTCAGTACCTCGCTAGACAGGTCGCTCGTGAGGGTATTACTCTCCTCAAGAACGAGGGTATGCTCCCATTGAAGGGTTCTCCAAACAACACCCGCATTGCTCTCATCGGAAGCTGGGCCAACGCCACCACTCAGATGCAGGGTAACTACGCTGGAATTGCTCCATACCTTCACAGTCCTCTCTACGCTGCTCAGCAGCTCGGCTACCAGGTCAACTACGCCCAGGGTCCAGGTGGCCAGGGTGACCCAACTACCGACCACTGGCTTCCAGTCTACAGCGCCGTCAACAACTCTGACATTATCATCTACCTTGGCGGTATTGACAACTCTGTCGAGGCCGAGGACATGGACCGTACCTCCATTGCCTGGACTGGTGCTCAGCTCGACATTATCGGCGAGCTCGCTGCTATGGGCAAGCCAATGACTGTTTTCCAGATGGGCGGTGGACAAATCGACTCGACCCCAATCAAGAACAACCCAAACATCAGTGCCCTCGTCTGGGGTGGATACCCAGGTCAAGACGGTGGTAACGCCATCTTCGACATTATCACTGGCAAGTACGCTCCAGCCGGTCGCCTTCCAACCACTCAGTACCCAGCCCACTACATCGCCGACATTCCAATGACCGACATGGCTCTCCGTCCAAACGCTACCTTCCCAGGTCGCACTTACAGATGGTACAACCAGTCCGTCTACGACTTCGGATACGGCATGCACTACACCAACTTCACCGCCTCGGTCGCTCCTCTCGCCAGCCACACCTTTGACATCCAGACCCTTGTCAGCGGCTGCCACGAGACCTACATGGACCGCTGCGCCTTCCAGACCTTCAACGTCAGCGTCAAGAACACCGGCAACGTCACCTCCGACTACGTCACGCTCGGTTTCCTCGCCGGCGAGTTCGGTCCAACACCATACCCAATCAAGACCCTCGTCAAGTACCAGCGTCTGTTCAACGTCACCGGCGGCAGCACCAAGGTCGCCGCCCTGCCGTTGACCCTCGGCTCCCTTGCCCGTGTTGATGACCTCGGTAACACTGTCCTCTACCCAGGAAACTACAGCCTCATGATCGACACTCAGCCATTGACCATGATCAACTTCACCTTGACCGGCACCAACTCCACCCTTGACAACTGGCCACAGCCACCACCGGTGAAGGTCCAGCAGGGCGACTACTTTGTCGGTGGATACGGCTCCTTCGCCGAGCAGGTCGAGGTCCTTCCTGCTTAGATGTCGAATGGTGTCTCGAATAAAATATAGCTCATCTCAAAAGGTAGATAGTTAACGAATGAAATGCTACGCATGTCCCTGACAATCAACCTCCACACCTGTCGATCGCTAGAATGTTACTTGTGATATGTCATGATCCTCTCGTACTCGTTCCTTCGCAACGTGCTGATTGTGTGATGCCGATAGTCAGCACGAAAGAACACTGAAGCTATACACTTGCGAGTCATTATCAGGCATGAGCCCTCCAACCTTGAGAGGCATTTGAGTAAGGAAGGGACATGAATCGACCAAAAGCCGACGCTTACCCCAACGATCTCCAAGCCCTCCGGTTTTCCCAATCAGGCAATGCCGGCCTCCCCGCAAACATCTCCGCATTTCGATGTTATCCAGCACCACAACCAGCGAATCTGAAGGCTTACAAGCCAATAGTCTGTCTGTTTCCACTGCTTCCCCTTCTGCACGTTGTCCTGCGCAGGTCCGAAAGAGTAGGTATTCCGAGGATAAATAGTCAGCTCCTGTTGACGACACATGGTGTTAATCGGCTCGCGCTCTCTTGGGAAATAAGTGTCGGCTCCAAGGTTTGTGCCTGGCGAGCTAGAGCTGGGCATGGGATGAGCGGATGCATTGCTGCAGCGGCTCGGGGTTGCATACTTAAGTACACCTCGCCCTGCGCTTGCGTCGAGGTTTTTTTCATTTCTCTACTGTCCTACTCTGCTCGCTCCCCAATTTCTTACGTCTGTAGCCTTCCTGTAACACCTCCTCACGACTAATACACTCCTACTACCCTACCACACAATGGCCGCACCACGTCTATCCCGCTGCCTACGCAGCCTCCCACGCACCGCCGCAGTTCTCCAGAGCCGGCCATTCACAGCATCCGCTCTGCGTCTCGGTAAAGACACCGACCAACTGACCAACCCACCAAAAGGCAACCCGGTGATCAGCGGCCGCGGACCACCAGCAGCACCGACCGAAGACGCCGCGAACCGCAAAGACAACACGCAAGCCGCAACGTTCATGGGCACGACGAAGCGGATGCCAGAGTTCGCCATGAACGACAGAGTCGTGCTGGTGACCGGCGCGGCACGGGGACTGGGGCTGACGACCGCGGAAGCGATCCTCGAAGCCGGCGCTACAGGTGCGTACCATGCATCCGCACCTCACAGCCACCTCATCACCACGACATGAAACAGCAGATCTCTAACACAACCTCACAGTCTACGCCCTCGACCGCCTCCCCGAGCCCAGCCCCGAGTTCTACGTCCTGCAGCGGCGCGCGGCTGAGGAGTTGGGCACGACGCTGCACTACCGCCAGATCGACGTGCGCGACCAGGCCGGCGTGCACGCGATCATCGAGGACATCAGCGCGACTGAGGGACGCATGGACGCGCTGCTTGCGGCGGCCGGTATCCAGCAGGAGACGAGCGCGCTGGAGTACAGCGCCGAGGACGCCAATACCATGTTCGCGGTCAATATCACGGGGGTGCTGGTCACGGCGCAGGCGGTTGCGAAACAGATGATCAGACACGGGAACGGTGGCGCGATGGCGTTTGTCGCTAGTATGAGTGGGACGGTCGCGAACAGGGTGTGTACATGCATTTTCCTTTCTGTTGTCTTGGATATTCTGGGATTGGCTGGCTGACTGACGCTGCACAGGGCCTCATTTGCCCTGCTTACAACGCCTCCAAGGCAGGTGTTCTCCAGCTCGCCCGCAATCTCGCCTCCGAGTGGGGGCCACATGGTATCCGTGTCAACACGATTTCGCCCGGCTATATCGTGACCGCGATGGTGGAGGCGCTGTTCGAGAAGTTCCCTGAGAGGAAGCGTGACTGGCCGACGCAGAATATGCTCGGCAAGCTCAGTGAGCCCAGAGAGTACCGTGGCGCGGCTGTCTTCTTGCTCAGCGACGCGAGCTCGTTCATGACGGGTGCGGATCTGAGGATTGATGGAGGACACTGCGCGTGGTAGTTGGCATCCTTGAGTATCGTCGGCTGTCGAGTAAAGCATTTCTGTGGCGTCGAGCATGGCGTGCTGGTCGGGACCTTATCCGTGGCCTTAATACAGATATATGACACATTAGTCCTTGTCCTCGATCCGTGTGCGTGTATTCTTCACTCCATGGCAAGTCTCTCATCCCTCACGATATCGACTACTTTCCACACTCTCATCCTCACCCATTGTAAGCTGTGATTCTCGACCAGCACGCTGCATCTGCACACCATCTCCCTCCCCAATCTGCCCCGCCAGCAACCCCTCCTTGTCACGAGTACCTTCCAGCCCAGTCTTCCCCTCTTCTACCTTTACAGCAACATCCGCGTCAGCAGGAAGAACAAGCCTCTTCCTCTCCTTACCCTGCACGACTCGGCCATAGAGCACGGGCGTCAACACAATCAACAGCACAGCACTCACCAGAAGCGCTGTTTGCTTGTACCCTGCCCATCTGTACGCCGCGGGCAAATGGCCGGTCTTGACGAATTCTTGTGCTGCGGCGGCACCTCTTGCAGGATCCTTGACCCGCGGTGGTTCTGGTTCTGGAAGTTCGGCTTGTGGTGGTGTAGTTGAAGAAGGCTGTTCTGATGGCGCTTCGGCGACTTTGACGGCAGTACGGCTCCTGTAAGGTCGAGGTGGGGGGAGAATGGTACCGGTGGCACTGGCGGTGCTGGTCTCGCTTGGGTTCGGGCTTGGTGAGGTATTGGAGGAGGGAGAGGAAGGTAATGCTGGAATTACCCTAGTGATCGGGTTTGGAGATGGCTTAGAAGCGTAGTTCCGATGTGAAATTGTTCGTGTCACAGGCGTGGGGATGCCATTTTGGAATGTAGCTAGTGATCGTAGCGACAGTCGAATGGAGTTCCTCAAGATCATTGTTGAGCGTGTTGTACGAAAGGATATGTTCTTTGATGGAGGGCTGGAGAAATGCATGTTGGCGGTTCCCCCGACTTTGCGACTTCAGCCTCGACCTGATCAGATTATCAAGACACATTCGTTTGCTGTCGCGTGCCTGATTTGAGTTGTCATCCATATTCAGCATTCGGTCTTATACTGGATACCAAGATCTACAGGGTTGCGCAACCTTCTTCAACATCTTCTCTACAAGACCTTGAGTGACAATCCAACCGCAAGAAAAATCTTGTGTGTCTTGAACAATCGGCGCATACCACGACAAGATGGCAGAAGAAAAAGTGAGACCGTGTTCGGGCAAGGATTGCCCAAACCCAGCCGGTACTCTTCAGTGTCCAACATGTCAGAAGATGGGCGTAGAGAGCTTCTTTTGCTCACAAGATTGCTTTAAGAAGAACTGGGTAAGGCAGATCTGCTTTTTTCCAACGCAAGAACTAACAAAGCTGTCAGAGCGAACACAAGTTGAAGCACAAGAAAGAAAGTAATCCTCTCCGCAATATCTTCTCTCCAAAAGTCATATCTGAACCAGATCCAGCAACCGGACATTACAACCCGTTCCCTGCATACTCATACACTGGCTCCGTCAGGCCCGTCTACCCTCTCTCACCCCGTCGCCCTGTTCCGGAATCAATACGACACCCAGATCATGCCAAAGACGGCATCCCCCGTGCGGAGCAGAGCTTTAGTCGCAGCAAGATCACAGTCCTCGACAAGGCACAACAGGATGCGATGCGCAAGGTATGCAGGATGGCGAGAGAGGTTCTGGATATTGCGGCGAGAGAAGCGAGGCCTGGTGTAACAACAGATCATATCGATGAGGTGGTACACAAGGCGTGTATGGAGCGAGACGTAAGTATGGAACCGTGGTTTGGAAGAGGTCAGGGCTGATGTTATGACAGTCATATCCGTCACCGCTGAACTACTACAACTTTCCCAAGTCGGTATGCACGTCGGTCAACGAGGTAATCTGCCACGGTATCCCGGATCAATATGTGCTCAAGGACGGCGACATCATCAACATTGATGTCACGCTCTACCACGGCGGCTACCATGGCGATATCAACGAGACATACTATGTCGGTGACAAAGCCAAAGCGGATCCGGAATCAGTGAGAGTGGTCGAGACTGCACGACAATGTCTGGATCTGGCCATCGCCCAGGTCAAGCCCGGTATACCTTACAAGGAATTCGGCAACATCATCGAGAAGCACGCCAAAAGCAGGGACTGCAGCACCGTCAAGACCTATGTCGGCCACGGGATCAACACGCTCTTCCACTGCGCGCCGAACGTACCGCACTACGCTAAGAACAAGACGATCGGTCAGGCCAAGCCAGGTGTTTGCTTCACGATTGAGCCTATGATCTGCCGTGGTACATACAAGGACAAGACATGGCCGGACAACTGGACTAGTGTGACTATCGATGGATCGAGATCTGCTCAATTCGGTAAGTTGACCACAATTTGCGTCTATTCCTCGAGCTAACGATGTTGCAGAGCATACTCTCCTGGTCACAGAAGACGGTGTGGAGGTATTGACTGCCCGTCTACCAGACTCTCCAGGTGGAGCGATAGCAGAGCCGGGTGCGACGAACGGTGCGGTTGAGGAGAAGACTACATCATGAGATACCCTAATGAGGCGAGAAGACGGAGCTATTTCGAAGCTGACAGGTATTTGGTAGAAGTGAACACTCCTCGTGACTGACCTCTAACGTCAATGTAAATGAAACGTAGTCTGTAAAGGATTGGAGTTCCTGATATGACTAGCATTTGTTGCTGATTCCATGAGCACGTGACGACGCGGCGGCTTCGCGTCTCGACAACGCGTCTACATCATTAATTACGGTCGATTTATCCCAACTTCATGGCCTCTTGTCATGGAGGAACTCCTCGCGGGCCTCAATAGAGCCCAAAGATCCGCAGTAACATCAGAAGCAAATGTCGTTCAAGTTCTCGCGCCGCCTGGCTCCGGCAAGACCAAAACCCTTACCGCACGCGTCTCGTACCTGATCACACAATGCGGCTTCAAGCCATGGAACATTATCGTGTGTACCTTTACGGTCAAGGCTGCGAGAGAGATGAAAGAGAGGATAAAGACATTGGTTGGTAATGGTCTGGAGAAGAAGTTGATCCTCGGCACCTTTCACGGCATATCGCGTAGATTCCTCGTTCAATACGGCTACCTCATCGGACTCGACAAGAACTTTGGCATTGCAGACTCTTCCGACTCAAAGGCTATCATCAAGAAGATCATCAAGGATAACGGCTTGAGCATAGAACCGGGCAAGGCGGCCGCCAGGATCTCGAGCAATAAAGCCAAGAGCATCAGCGCGGAGCAGTATGGCGCGACTGCGAAGAAGAAGGAGGATGAGCAGGAGTTCATGATGGTCTACTCGGAATACGAGGCTGCGCTGAGCATTTCAAATCTTCTGGACTACGACGATCTCCTTCTGCGATGCGCCGACCTTCTCCGCAATCATCCTCAATGTGTAGCGAACATCCAAGCAGTCTTGATTGACGAGTTTCAGGATACCAACGAGGTCCAATACAACCTGATGGGGCTTTTTGCGCAACATCAGAGGATGGTCACTATCGTCGGCGATCCAGATCAAAGTATTTATGGTTGGAGAAATGCAGAAATCAAGAATCTGGAGCGGATGAAGAAGCAGTATCCGGATACGATTGTGATTTTTCTTGAAGAGAACTACAGATCATCCGGGGCTATCCTTGGTTCTGCCCAGATGGTCATCGAGCAGGACACTACACGACCCGACAAAAGACTACAAGCGACTCATGCCTTTGGCGAGCAGCCTGTGCTAAGGAGGCTTCCCACTGCGGAGGCGGAAGCAAGATGGCTGGTAAGCGAGGTAAGAAGGATACAAGCGCGATCGGGGAACATGCTGCAGTACGGCGACTTTGCTGTCCTATTGCGATCAGCACAGCTTTCTAGGCACATAGAAGGCGCCTTCGGAAATGCTGGTATCCCGTATCGCATGGTTGGTGGCACTAAGTTCTATGATCGCGTAGAAGTCAAGGTGATTATAGACTACCTACGTGTCATCAATCAGCCCGAGCATAGCAATGCCCTGCTTCGCGTTCTGAATGTACCATCACGGCAAATCGGAGAAGTCACCGTCAAGAGCCTCCTCGATGAGGCGCAGCAGAAGCAGGTGCCGTTATGGAATCTACTACTAAACACGGCCCAAGGACGATCGAGACCCAAAGCGAAGCTTTCCTCTCAGGCAGAAAAAGGAATCACAGACTTTGTCAACATCATTCTGACTAGCCGGAAGAAGATGACTGGGACTGGAGAGGATGCGACTTCACCCGCAGATCTGGTGGATCATCTGCTGAAACGTCTAGATTTCGAGAAATTCCTTAAGAGGAAGTATCCCGAAGACTCGGGCGCACGATGGGCAAACATCGAGGAGCTCAAGGCGCAGACTGCGGACCTTTCTGCAGCAATCACTAGAGGCGACGATATCTTGGAAGAGGAGGTTCTGCCTCAGGTGGAAGGTGTCGAGCAAAAAGGACTGTCACAGACAGAGGATGTTCTCTCGGTCTTCTTGGCCAACATTGCCCTGTCCAGTGAGGTCGAGAAGAAGAACGAGGAAAACGTTGGGCCCTCGCAATGTGTCACCATCTCTACTATACATGCAGCGAAGGGCCTGGAGTGGCCAGTCGTCTTCATACCAGCCTGCTACGAAGGGTCGATACCGCATTCACGAGCAGAAGATCATGATGAGGAAAGACGTCTGCTTTACGTTGGCATGACAAGAGCCCAGGCGATATTGTACTTGAGCTGCCCGACCAAGAACAGCAACTCCCAGGAGACTACCATGTCACCGTTCCTGACACTGCATGGAGCAGATGCACACTTTACGAGTCGAGGTCCCCTGCTTGAGTATTCTGCCGTCGGACAACTTGCTCAGACTTTGCGAAGAGAATGCCCTGACGAGACCATGATATTGGAAGGGCTATCGACGCTAGATTTGTGGGAAGACACTTACTGGCCAGAGGATGGCACCATGCCTCTCGAGGAGGCAGCACGCTGGGATCGCGGTAAGAACGCAGGATACGGCAATGTTTTGACCATCAAGCGCCAACAAGCTCAGGAAGGCGCTGTCGGCCTGCCTGCGCATGGAGGATTCGTCTCAGCTGCATCTGTACCCCGGAAAGAGATTGAAGGCTTTTCTGTGCAGCCTAAGACAGCACGGTCAGGCAGTTCCGCTGCTGGACGTATGGCAGAACTGGAACAAACTCATGAAGACATAGCAATGCGCAAACTGGACAAGCGGCTTCAAGACGCGAAAACCAGCGGTCCTGGAAACAAGAAGGGAGCCAAGGTCGCCGTTGGTGCTAACAGCATTGCGAGCTACTTTGGGAGACCGGCTGGGGCCTCACAACCAGCCATAACGAGGCCGGCTCCACTTCCAACAAAAGTCCATCAGCCAATACGCAGATATAACTCAGAGCAATCTGCCTTGCACGATATCACAAATTCAGCAGCTTCTCATTCAGCTACAGATGGTTCGCCATCCTTCTCAAGACCGGCCATGGCACTTCACAAGCCGAAGACGACACCTTCTTTCACACGTACGAACTCCAGCTCTGTCAATAGGAAAGACGATTACATGATTCTGTCGAGCTCGCCGCCCCCAGAGTCGGAGACCAAGCGGCCGAGGATATCGATCGGTGAGGACGAGATCTCGTCGACACCAGTGATGAGCACTGCATCAACGACGATGTCGGGCTTCACATCCGCGTCAACATTTCATACGACGACCGTGTCACAGGTCGGCTCAAACACAGGCACAGGGCGTAAGACCTTGGGTGTCGGAAGGCGTTTCGTGCCTTGGAGTGCTCGTGGTGGGAAAAGGTGATGAGAGTCTTTCATTTGATAGGGCATAGCATATTAGCAAGGCGTTGGGGAAGCAGCGTAGCATAACATGACATTTTATCCACAGTCCGGTCTATACATATCAAACCCGCATAATGACAAAGCCGTACTCCCCGCTCTGTACACAACCACCTCTACCGCCCTTCAAATGCCCTACCCACAGCAAGCGCCACTTGCGCAAACGTAACGATACGATTATGGCCGCCATACTCTAGAAACTCAACTCCGACCCTTGGCCTCCCAGCCTCCCTTCCGTCAACCTCCCTCCTCACCGCTGGACCCTTGTCACCAACAACCACATCCTCTCCACTAAGCGCCTTCCACAACATCCGACTCTGCTGGAAACTGATATCACGATCATTAACAGCATGAAGAATCTGCAAACTGCCCAACTCGCGGTCCCGCGCCCTCGCAGCCTTAAGCTCAGGATGACTCTCCAACGCATCGACATACGCCACGAGACGATCCATATTCCGCCATTTGTCGATAATATACCCATTCAGCCAGTTCTGCAGCACAGGATACGGCCTCAGCGGCGCCAGAACGGGTAGGATTCCACCGATGCGATACGTCAGTAGCAGACTGGGCAGCGAGGAGAACGGCGCCACGAGCACCGTACCGGCGAAGATCCGCGCCTCTTTATGCGGCGTCGTCGCCGGGAGACTAGGCAGCAGTTCCGATGACGGGTCGGCGTAGTACAGCGTCACAGCGCTCGCGACTGCGGTGCCTAGGCTCTGGCCCAGGATCGTGAGACGGCTGGCTGGCAAGCCCGTGTGGGCCAGCACGTAGTCGATGAGCGCGACGCCGTCGGTGATGAGGCCTGTTTCGGTCGGCGAGCCGGTGCTGTGCCCGAAGCCGCGGTAGTCGACTGTGAAGACGTGGGTGTGCGGAAGGCTGCACAGGCGCAGGTAGGTGTCGGTGCGCCAGCCTTGAGCGATGTGGCCTGCGTTGCCGTGGAAGTTGATCACGATGCGCGCTTCTGAATCGTTTTTGATCAGAGACAGACGCGTGCTGAGAGAAGGCGCCGAGGCCATGAGAGATTCTTGGTGCTGGGCGTAGATGTCTAGCGGTAGGACGTGCCAGGCGAAGAGAGTCTCGCCATCTGGAGTGGAGATGTTGAAGGGTGTGACTTGGTACTTTGCGAAGCCGAATTGTTCGGGTCGGCTGACGTTGTGGAAGTAGGTCGTGTTCACCTTGTGAGCGTAAAGTGCGTTGCGCTGTAGCCATGGGATGGTGAGCAGAAGGATGAAGCCCGCATAGGTTGCAATGAGTATGAAAGGCAGACTGGCCGCACGGCAGAGAAATGTAGAAATGGGCGCCATTATCACCTACCGTAGTTCTCAGCGATATTTCTTGATGAATGATCAAGGGTGTCCGTGGTAGGATGACCTGTTTGAGGAGGCATTGCCAGCCATAAAGTCTGAGCGATCATGAATTAAACTTACGAACTGTTCTCCGGCGTCCACTACTACGTCCTGTCCCCTCCTGATGATAATATAGATATTAGGGGAAATATATTGTTGATGGAAGTTTCCCTCACTCGACACGGCGCGTTGATTGCGCGCTGTGGATGATGTCAGCCTTCAAGCGCGTCCCACGTCTTCTTCACGCTGGAAATTCCAAATCTTTTCTCCGACATTGGTCAGACATGACAGGGCGACGCCTTTCCGGGGATGAAAGCACAAACCCAGACTCTTCTGCTCACAAAAAGGCGAAGACAGTAGAGGACGGTGCCATGAACGGCCATGGCGAAGAGATGACTACAGACTCTCCCGCAACATCAGCGGCGCCCGACTCTCAGATCAGTGCCGCTACAGCAATCGCATACTGGTCCAGCACAAGCGCCGATGTCGATGGCATGCTAGGAGGGTTCCCGCAAGTCACTCGTGCAGATCTACAGGGCTCGTCCAACTTCCTTTCCAAACTCAGAAGGTCATCAAAACATCTCCCTCCTTCGAAGCCGCTCAGAAGGGCGGCCGACTGCGGTGCTGGCATCGGAAGGATTACACTTGGCTTTCTGAGCAAGGTCGCTGAAGTGGTAGATATTGTCGAACCCGTCGAGAAGTTCACCGAGCGCATCTCTTCCGGCAACGACTTTGCAGAGATCAGAGCAAGAGGCGGTATTGGTCAGATCTGGAACACTGGACTTGAGGCTTGGAACCCACCTGTAGCGAACGAGAGCGACAAGTACGACTTGATCTGGAATCAGTGGTGTGTTGGTCAACTCACAGACAAGGATCTCACGGATTATTTGAGTAAGAGCAAGGGTTGGTTGAGCGAGGGCGGATTGGTCGTGGTAAAAGAGAACTTGAGCAATGATCCGGCCGACGTCGATGTCTACGATGAAGTGGACAGCTCGGTCACCAGGACGGACAAGAAATTCCGGAAGATATTCCAGGATGCAGGAATGAAGCTTGTGAGTACTGAACTCCAAAGGGGCTTTCCAGCATCTCTATATCCAGTCAGGATGTATGCACTCAGGCCTGAGGCTTGAGGACGACGAAAAACTACAACTTCTATCTATTCATCCACCCAGCTTGATATCTCTATCGGCTCAGCTCCGACCTTCTTGGCCTCTTCATTCAAGCTCTCTATTTCGGCCTCGACGAACGGTATACCAGATTCCAACCGTTCAGCTTCTCGGAGCTGCTCGATCTCACCTGGAAAGTAGATTCGGTCCACGCCATCCATTTTCTTCGAATCTACGACCCGCTGGTAGAGATACGACATGCGCCCTCTAAAGTCTTCAATGCTCATAAAGAGATCTGGCTTGATGGCAACAATGAAATGTCCCACATCGGCCGGTTTTGATGGATCGTATGGGTTGGTGACATGACCTGCGAATGCTGAGCCAGACAAGACACCGGAAAAGACATCCATCATGATCGAAAGAGCAGAGCCCTTCGGACCTCCCATTGGAAGCATCACTCCTTTGAGCGCGGCAGCGGGATCATCGGTCCTTTTGCCTTCTGCATCCAGCGCCCAGTCATCCGGAATCCTCTCTCCGCGTCTCAGCGCCTTGTATATCTTGCCTCTCGCAGCGACACTGGGAGCCATATCGAGGATGAAATCACCCCCTTCCCCGCCAGGGGCACCGCAAGCGATTGGGCTAACTCCCATCAACTTCTCCATACCTCCCCAAACTGGCAACGCTGGCGAGCTGTTGGTGAATACCAAGCTCATCATCCCAGCATCGATTGCCTGTCTACATAGCCAGGCTGACATACCGAAATGATTCGAATGTGTGACCGACACCATGCCGATACCAAATGTTTTGGCCATTGAGACAGCAAGGTCCATAGCTTTGTGCGCTGCAACGAAACCAAAAGCATTCTGTCCATCGACCTGGGCTACTGCAGGCGTGAGTTGGTTGACTATTGGTTGGGCATCCGGAGCAAGCACGCCGGCTCGGACACGGGCCATGTAGGAGGGCAGTCGATTAATGCCGTGGCTGTCGACACCGCGGAGGTCTGCTGCGACCAGACCGCGGGCAATTATTGGAGCATCTTCGGGCTTGACGCCGTTTTTGACAAGGAGGTTGATGGTGAATGTGCGTGCGGCTTCTGGCGTTACGAGAGCTTTGCGAGTTGATGCCATTGTCCTATAGTGTCCCAATTAAACGCAATTTCCCGAGACAATCTGATTTCCCTTGCCTCGAGCTGTCTCCTGTATGCCTTACATACGTCTTCCAATTGTGACTCATCTGCATCCTTCTCACTTATGCCAAGTGCGCGTGTGCCATGCCCGTTCGGAGAAGGCACGACCCCGCAAAAGCCGATGAAGCCAAGCAAACGCCGATGCTGGATGCCGACTTCACTTCATCTTTCCACGTCTCTCCACTTCCACTTGCACATCGACCTGACAAAGAATCATCATCGATTGTCCTTTTTCACTCTTGTTCTCATCAGTTGGAGGACACAAGATGCATTCTATCATGGTCCGCAATAGGAAACTGTCGACCAAGACTGTTTCAGACGGCTCGAAGTCAATACCACCACTCCACTCAAGAGAAGTCCTATTGTACGTCTATACAGGGAGATGAAACACATAACATGGTTGTCGCTGGTATTGTCAGCCATATCAAGATCGGGATAAGTAAGCATGGGTTTCTGCAGTTATAGCTCTTCCTCTGGCTCATTCGCATCTCTCTTCTATTCCTTTCATCGTCCGTTTGAGCTGGTCTCGATATATTCGATCCTTGTTTCCATCACCTTCTGTACTCCCAGAGATCTCCCTTTGTTCTCATTCATTTGCTATATTCTGGTGTCCTTGAAAACACCTCCTGCGACTTCTAATTCCTGTCCTCTTGCAACACCAATCACACGAACATCATGTCGTCTGGCCTTGAGAGTCATCAACTATACCTTGTCCTGGCTCCTTATCCAGTCGAACCCCCTGTGAACGAAGGCGTCGTCGGTTGGGAAACTTATCGCTTCAGGTGGGAAGATCGCTACTGGGACCAGCTTGAGGTCCTCGCCGAAATGACCTACAAACGATTCAAGATCAGACCAGGCCGATGGGTCGTCGTCCGCTTCGACAACACCGAAGATGAATTTGCATACGTTTGCGATATACGGAAGCACGGCGATGACGTTCTACTCTGCGTCAGCCTCGCCGTCGATCTGGAGCGCAATGATTCCAACAACAACTATCCTCCTCAGCTCGCTGTGGCCAAAGCATTGCGGGCTGATGACCTTATAACGAGTACAGATCTTCGCATCGTTTCTGTGAGCCACGTCCGCGAGGTTGTCACGCAGCGAGAGGAACACGGCGTCGTCCGGGATGTGTTGGACGTTCTCAAGGATTCGCAGGACGACGACACAGATGTCAGTCTTTGTCGGTCTTTGGTCTGGGACACGAAGAGGGGAGACATCATTGTAAGTCTCATTATGCAATTCTCAAGATCATTCAAGGCGTCTGCTGACAGCTACGAGGACGGCAGCCTGAAGCTTGGAGGACCACAACCACCTCTCGCCCCGCCAGCGGTCGCAGACGTAACCCGGTCAGGCACGAAAAAGAGCACAGCCAAGACATCGACCAAAAGCGCAAGAACGGGCGCGACACAATCTGGTAGCGACAGAGTCCTCCGCAACACCTATAAATCCACAGCGAAGGCTGCTGCCACCAGCACCGAGAAAAGCACCGGGAAGACTGCCACCAGAGGTCCTTCTGGAGGTGTCAAGAAGCAAACCAAGCAGGCGGCCATAAATCTGCATACGGACTTGCTAATGCCAAAGACACGATCGAAGAAGGCTGGGGCGAAGAGCAAGACTGGAAAAACTCCAACTCGTCGAAAATGACCACCTGCAACAGTTCCGATCAATGTGGCACATGGAGCCCACCGTTGTTTTTTGCAAGAATCAGTCGATCTTCTGTGGCTTGACCTTGATCAAGATGTTGTGTTAATCGTAAAACGCTTCTCCAATTTTGCACTTCGCTACTATATCATTCTATACACCGAATTTCCTTTTGCGGTTCAATTGTATTTACTTTGAGATTCTTGTTTTATGTGCCGATTCCAATATGCGTCAATCATATCTGAGATACCCATTCACACTTGTCACAGGTTCATCTTGTCTCACATGTCGCTCCACCTAGGCAACCAATGTTTACCTCTGTTCACTTCACCGCGTCACTCACCGCAACTTTGTGATTTTTTACAAGCAAACTCTCGACTGGTTCTCTTCTGCTTCTTCACCATCTTCTCAAATCTACCAATCCCAACACAACACAAGATTTCCGACACCGTACAACACTCGTCGCCGACCGACCACTATCAACTCCATATCTGTCACACTCCAATCTGATACAGGCTGAGCAAGACTTCACTCAGCACAATCACCATGAAGGTAGATCTGTTCGAAGCTGAACACGGCAATGACTTGGACTGGCAAGTCATTGCGGAGCCAGGCGATACTATCTCCTGGAAGAAAGCTCGCTCGCTTGATGAGGTCCCCTGTCAGTATCCTGCTCATGTTTGTTTGTTGATAGCTAGCTAATAATCACAAGTGCCGCGCGACCAAACCATAATGGTAAAGCCAGGTACTTTCATCAGTGCCATGTGGCTTGATGAAAAGGACGTCGAAAGGTTCGAGTTCGCATACGTCGTCGCAATCCGGGAGATCGATCACAGCGATGATCCCGGCGAGCCTGTGCTCTTGGTCGTGTCCTGGCTCAAGACTATCAGAAGTACCAAGGAAGGGATAAAACCCTGGATGAAGAAGCTGGATCTTGACAGGTCGTCAATGATCTTGAGCACCGATTTTGACATCATCGAGCTCGAATGTGTCGCAGACATTGTCACGGATGAGATAGACGCCAACGGAACAGTCTTCACTTATCCGTTGGCCGAATCCGAGCAGGTTGATGGTCTTGCTATTGCCCTCAACTGTCGCCGCTGGTACGGCAGACTCAACTACTTCAGAAGCCGCATCCACGTAAGTTAAGCTCGCGGTCAAGCATTGACGCTTTCACTGACACAACATATAGAACGGCACTGTTCGCGTGGACATCATGCCGAAGGAAGCTTTGGTATCGCCATCTCCAGCTCGCAAGCGCAAGGCAAAGGAGAATCTTGCCGAGCCAACAGACTCTCCAAAGAAGTCCAGGGTCTCACCCAACGCCGACGAGCCTACAGAAACCGGCTCTCCCAAGAAGCCTGCGCCGCGCGGTAGAACAATGGTACTCGACAATACCACCGTCACCAGACGCAGAAAGTCTCCCGTGGCAGCCAAGCAGTCATCCAAGGCTCCAGCCATGGCTCGCCGTAGCAAAGTTTCTTTGAAGCCAGCGACAACCGAAGAGGAGGAGAACTCTGAGACGCTCGCAAATGCACCTGACGATGCGGCTCGCCTTGCAGCATTGACACTGGAACCTGTCCCTGCCACCAAAGAAAAGAAAACACCTGATCGAGACGCAATCGAGCTTGACAGTCCGAAGACCTTCAGTGAGACGGATGCTGAGCTCACGAGGAAGAAGCAGATCCGTGCTCAGAGCGCCGAAGCCTCGAAGAAGCTCTCCGAAGTGGCAAGAGCAACGCGTGCTTCATCAGCAGTTCCCAAATCTGGGCTCAAGGTCACTTTCATCGGGGTCGATAAGCAAACAACCGACGGTGGCCCTCTCGCTCCCCTTATCGAGAACGAAGAGGCCAATCTCACTACACTCTCTTCTGAGAACGACGTCTTCATGGGCTATAACACAACCAACGGGGTTACCGACGATGATGCCTTTGGCATTTCGAAGCTCCTACCAGGCATCGAAGAACATGCTACCGAGCAGTCAGGAGCAGTCATCGATAACGACAGTGTCACGCTACTAAAGCAGGCACGTATTGCACTATCTTTCTCGGAAGTGGCAACTCCAGAAAAGGCGGCCTATGATACCGGCAAACACGACATTCGAACCATGCTACAGGACCCTACCAGCCCTGATGAGCTTTCGAGAGACCCTACTCCCAAGATCAAAAAGCTCGCTCCGGCCGAGCCTGTTATCGATGGCGAAACGATCAAAGTTACACCCAAGCCTGGTACCATTGCAGTCGCAAAATCCAATACTGGTAAGAAGGTCACGGCAAAGAGTACGAAGCCAGACTCGGAACCACACTGGAAGGAAGATGCTGTCATCCCGAAGAAAGACACAGCCAAGAAGGATACTGTCGTCAACCAGGCTGAAGTCAAGAAGTCCAAGACCAAGACCACTAGTGCACCGAAGAAAACCACAGGCGGCGCAACAACGTTCATCGACGACCAGGCCGGAGTGACGAAGCCAATCAAGAATCCCGCCACGCCGAAGAAGGCCCCAGGCAAGACTGCGACTGCCGTCGACAGCCCCGTTGATGACCAGGCCCTTGTTAAGAAGGTCACAGCGTCGAAAAAGTCTGCGACCAAAACACTAGCCACTAACGACAAGCCAGCCGAAGAGAAAGCCCCAGCGAACCCTTCCGCCCAAGCGAAGAAAGCTCCCAGCAAAGGCGAAACTGCGGAGGCCACCGAAACTGCAGCGAAAGCCGACAAGAACGAAGCGACCGTTCTGAAGAAGATCCTGAAGAAGATTGATACGAAGAAACAGACTTCTACCGCCAAGACAGCTGGCGAGAAGACCACCGCAAAGAAGACCGCTGCACCGAAGAAGGATACCGCCAAACCCTCTGCCGCATCAGCTTCCGCAAAAGCGACCAAGCCCAAGCCAGCTACCAAGAAATCTCCGAAGGCGCAAGAGACTGCTGAGAAAACGGACGAGGAGGAACAAGCAAAGAGCGACGACGAAGAAGTTGACGATAAGGCCATAGCGGAGATGGAGAGGCAACTCGCAGCGATGAAGGCGAAGCGTAAGAGTAAGGCATAGAAGAATCGCAGAGGGCAGAAGATACGTGCAACTAAGAAGTGGTCCGGGCATGAGGATTCTGCGAATGGAAGAATGAAGCGCTGGGCGCTCAGAGGTATGATGTGAAGGGTTTAATGGTCGAGCTGGCTGCGAGGTAGGAACGAGTAAAGGAATACGCGATGTGGGTATCTACCGTGCTTGTCTACGAACGCCGATGAATGACAATAATAACAACAACCGCCAGCGAGGGGCTAGCGAAGTCCAGCTCTTCTGACAACAGTCCTCAATCCCAGGACCTCTGCTCTGAGCCGCGCGACCTCTTCCTTCAGACCCCTGATCTCGATCTGACACTCTTGACACCCATCACACACTTTCTTCTCGACATTGACCGTGACCTTGAGGCCCTTGGGTTCGACTCTGAGCGTGCCCTCCACCACTCTGCCCACCGCCTCCATCTCCCTCTCCTTCCCCTTCTCCTTCTCGATCTCGCCCCTGCCTTGTCCAGTCTCACGTACCCTAGCATTAACACTCCCCTTCTCCATCTCCGCCAACACCGTTCTCTTCGTCCTCTTCCCCTCCGAAAGACTCGACCCCCTCGGGCACAGCCTGCGGATCTGCTCAGAGTTCGGGGACCATGCACTATCGATCGCCGTTGTCGCTTCAACCGCGGATGGGGGCGACATGCAGTCGTGCGCAGTGTAGTAGCGCGCCTCGTCGGAGGAGTTCACGCTGTGAGGAGATGCTGGCTAGTGCGTGTTCAGGAAGCGTGCGATTGGTGGCGCTGGTGGAGGACGTGTTGGCCGCGGTGATTTGAGGGCCGTGACGACGGTTGGTGCGGGCGCGGGATGGGAACTTAGAGTCCGCTTCTGCGGTGATGTTGGGCGTCGAGTGTCGCTCGTAAACTTTGCAGTGGGCTCTGTTTTCTGCTTCGCTCGCAGGGTTCGTTTGGCCAGCGCTTCTGTCGCTGAGCCTTCTGTGATCCAGATGTCGTCTGGCGGTTCGTCGTAGGTACTGTCTGATGACACTACTCCTGACGCTGCATGGCTGCTCTTGGAAGCTTTAGGTGTTATGCTGTCTCGATTGGATGAAGGACGACCTTGACTTTTTCGACGTATGTTCGAAGCAGCCGTGCGATTCATGTACGGTGCAAAGAAAGCTTTGTTGGTACTCTTCCTTCGCTGTTGGTTACCTCCAGCCAGACCGACCCTCCGAAGATCAGCCAGGATCTGCCCGCTGGAAGCGTTTACAGCCGAAGATGAGCTGCTAGTCGTAGTGTTGCTGCTGCTGTCACTGGTGACGAGATGTCCAGGAGTGATCATAATAGTAGTAGCGCGCTTCTTGGGAGAGCTTGAGAACTTTTTAGCTGGAGCGGGTTCGGTGAAGCTTTGTCCTGGTCGTGAAGCAGACAGATCACCATTTTCTTGAACGTCATTGTCGTCTGTCGCGGAATGACTGGGATCCGTGGCAGTCTTGGGTGAAACGTCTTCACTGTCATAAGATCTGGGCTTGAACAGTGTACTTGTAAGCCTCGGTCTGCGATGTGTCGGACTGGATTGAAGAGCTGGAACTTGTTGTACCATCGCTGGGGTATTCGGCTTTACAGGCGAGAACAGATCGAGGTAGTTGGTCGAGAATTGTACCGGCGGCTTATCGAGTGTACTGCCGGCGGGTACAGAGCTGCGTATGACCGTACCTGGGGTTGCTTCCTTCGAAACAGTAGGCTCTTGCAGACTCAATGACTTCACCGGTATAGCTGCGGTGACAATCGGCTCAGCAACCCGCACTTCAGGTTCTTCGTCTGCGATACAGACGTGAGATGGACGCTTTCGTGAGACAGACATCCTTAAGCCAGGTTCCGACGGTAAACTCAACCTGATGGTATGATTCGATGGTAATCTCTGGCGGTTCAGACTCGTTTCGGGAGTAATGCCCGTCACCCATTCCAGACCTATAATGCTCTCTCCAGATGCGCAGATTACAGTGTCTGCTTGTTTGATGCCGACAGAGTCGAATAGCACGAGCTTTCCATCAGCTCTACCCACCGCAATTAACGTTCCAAAGTCCTCGGAAGATGTCTTCACCGCACATGAATCACCGACTGACGGCAATGGGACACCTGGTGAAATGTGATCTGTGCCAGACAATACTGTAAGACTTGTGATGGGAGATTGAGCGTGCCATGTGCGCAGGACCTGTCCTCCTTCCTCAAAATCGATGATTCGGCACCGACCATCAGCGCCGGCCGTGACGGCCCTCAAGCGATAGCCTGGTAGGAAAGCCGCTCCAGTTATACTCATCGACGTCATGCCAGGTGTATCTGCTGGAGTTAAGCTTGGATCCATTTCGGGACTTGCCCTGGTGGTGGTACGATGTAGTTTGTGGAATCGTCCAATCTCTCCTGCTTTGCCATCCTTATGAAGCGAAGAATTGACATCCATCTTCGCTCCGTTTCGTCTTGCCAATTGAGTCGCATTATAGGCTGCCAGAGTGCCGTCTCGGAAAGCGAGCATGAACAAATTCGGTCTTTCTGGGTGAAAGGCAGCAAGGATAACAGATGAAGTACTGGCAGACGGAAATAGCTGCAAAGCCGGTGTCCGCAAGGTAAGGTTCTGAAGATAGAGGATTGGCGGCGCTTCGGACGCGCTGATCATCAATTGTCCCGTCGCATTTACTGCCATGACTGTCGGTGGAGAAGGATGTGTTTGGGTAGGATCCAGCATCCTCGATTCGTGGACAGAGTAGCATTGTATGGCTCCAGTGAGAGAAGTGCTCAAGTAGAGTGATTTGGCATCCGGTGCATATTCCAGAAGTCGTACATGTCCATCTTCTGCGTTCAATCCCCAGCTATCCTCCCGATCCAGTCTGCAATCGTGCAGTACGACCACATTGCTGTCAGCCACGGCTAGCACTTGACTCCCATCCTTGCTTGCTTTTGCAGCTAGAATGCCCTTTTTCGACGAGCTGAATATCTTTCTTACACCCTGTGAGTCCCAAGTAAATATCCCTCGAGCAGTTGTAATTTGAAGATAGTGATTAACAGGAATCACGAAATCTGTGTTTTGCTGCTTGTATGGTGCATTTCGAGAAGAAAACGCATCAATCGCCTGACTTGGACGAGTTCTCGGCGGAGGCGGCATCGTTAAACATTGCCTAGTAATGTGCGCCGCACGACTGGTGATAAAACCTATAATTATCGTTCGTAGGATTGAGGTTCTCGATGTGAAGTTTGACTGTCAACAATGACGTCGGAACGGCAACAACCACGATCACGACGCCAAGACATTGCCTCGAGTGTCAGAAGAAAGTATACCATGCGCTATGGTTTTTTGTCAGTGGAAGGATCGCAAAGTGTCCAAATAGATGGAGACCCACATGTAGCGTCTTACGACCAGGAATTAAATCGAAGTCCCTACCTCCAAGACGAGCCAAGGTATGCGAACGAACAGCGGCACAACTGCATCGAACGCAGTACTGAAGGAGGAATGGTATCATATATTACACGCTAATCTACATGCTGATCTCTCCTTCGTACGTGCCCGGTGTGAGGCCCAGAGTCTCGATCAGATTCTGCCATCTCGGTCCTCCTCTTTCTCTCCTCTTAAGGTAGTTGAGCAGCTTCTGCCTCTTATGTACTAAAAGCCTCAAGTTCCGCTTGTTGACCTTGTCGTTCCTGCCTCTTGTCTCCAAGAAGTCGGCCAATGTCCTGATCTTCGCCGTCAAGACAGCGGCCTGAACCTCGCTACTTCCGGTGTCAGGACCTGCACGTGGGATCTTGTCCATTTGCGCTTGAGCCAGAGTCGCAGCCGCTCCCGATGCCTTTGGAGGTAGAATGTTGTCGGTGTTGTGTCTTCCGAACGTGTCGATACACCTCTGGATGTTCACTCTGAGACGGTCTTTGGACGATCCATTGGCGAGCGAAGCAATACGCCGTAACGCCTCAGTACTTGCTGCGTGGCTTTGTTCGAAGGCCTGTCGCTTCTCCGTGTATCTGCGCCTTTCCTGATTCACTTGATCTTGCTCAGCTCCTGTGAGACGTGTAGTATCAACCTCCTGCGGCTCTGTTGGTTCCACAAGCCTTTCAGTCCGTTCGATAGCATTTTGCAGCTCTTTCTGCCTGAGGAAATAGTTGAGGTACTGCTCATCGAACGCGTTGGGTCCAGGTGAGGGTTGTTTCGAGGTAGGGGTGTCATTACGCGTTGCTGTGGATGGGGTTTGCGGTACAGCAGTGTCGAAAGATTGAACGAATGGAGTAGTAATACCACGAACGGGGTCTCCTTTTGCTGCAGCCCGCTCTTTTTGAAGGACCTCCTGCCTGGACATGTTTGCCGCTTTCCTTGCTTTTGCCTGTGCTATCGCATAGGGATCATGATGCCGCCTTCGTTGTTGAACCGTCGATGCTCGGTCGATAGATGTGGACGAGAAGCATCGTGATGTTTGACTCGGGGTCGAAGTGGACCGGACTAGATTGGTCAGTGGTTGTTCGATGTCAAGATGGAATTCAACTTACGGCTCAAGGCTCGCAGACAGAGCACTAGCTGGTCTTTGGCGGCCATGATGTGACTTGACGACTGGCAAAAGTTCGCGCTGCCTGATGTCGCATGCTCAACTCCGCCTTTCAGACTTCACGAATCTTGGCATCAAGCCCGAGCGCCGACGAGTCGACGACAGACCGAGCCGCATGCCAAGTCCCTTACCGGAGCTCGCAATACTATTTTCCGGGCTCCGCAACTTGCGACCCACGAAAAGTGTCGCGGAACTTCACGACCGCAAGATTGAAGATTGTTCGCATCTCTACCGACGACCAAGCAATACTTTCCCTTTGCTCAACCCACCACAAACGTCAAGATGTCGCCAAACAACCTTCCACCAATCTTCAATGCCACCAGCCAGGACATTGAGATGCTTCTCGCAGCTCAGTGCCACCTCGGCTCAAAGAACCTCCAAGTCCACATGGAGCCATACCTCTGGAAGACTCGCCCAGATGGA